>ERZ808040.63-NODE-63-length-101676-cov-8.985482_pt1 | contig 101676 bp, 78 predicted proteins | sample MGYA00380191_ERZ808040 | MGnify/ENA primary metagenome ERZ808040 (study PRJEB31490, sample SAMN06133395) | mouse gut metagenome | isolation source: J6 | host: mice | place: China: Chengdu | collected 2015-05 ...
TGACTTAATTCTACCAAACGGCTATAGACCATGTCTATTTTTATGAAATTAATTTGCGAAACTTATTATACGTCATCTTGCAATTTTTATATTTTTTTAATTTTATAAATCTTATATTAATTCAAGCAATACTAATTAATTAATTCACTTTTTTATTTTTTAAAATTAAAAATATGACAACAAAAAGAAGGAATAGGCATATTATATATTTTTTATAATTTTTCCTAATTATAAAGTTGATAACTATCCTTTCAACATCGCCATCTTTTACATGAATAACATATTCTTTATTCTTTTTAAAATTTAGTCCAAGAGCCTCATCTATTTGTATCTGATCTAACTTAGTTTCTATTATCCCATCTTTAACAAGAATGTTGTCATCTAAAATAATGGATATCCTTTTATTATCGGCCAAATCGCTAAGTTGAATATACTTTTCATATGGAATCACCTCATTAACTTTGCCTTGAATAACATAAGATATCGGTGTAGGGATAGGCGTAGGAGATGATTCTGGAATACTAAAGTATATTTTATTACTAATACATTTCTCCTTCACTTCAGGATTATTAACAACCACAAAACATTCATATTCCTTTCCTGGGGCTAGCTTCAGTTGTTCCTTCCATGCTTTATCTGAATCAATATAAGTTTTCAGAACCTTCATACCGTCTGCACTCGCGCTATCCCAAGCATATTCTTCCTGTAGACAATCAACTTCCTTCCAATAAATTGTAGCCTCTGCCCTACTAGGTAAATCGACATTGATATAAACAGAAAAATTTAATAGCTTACTTAGAGAATTATTATCATTTTCTTGATATTTCTGTTTTAAATCATATTGTATACGGTTATTATTCTCAGTATGCTCATATTCCTTTCCATCTTTATCTAACAATTTTAAAGTAACTTTTCCAATTCGTTCTTTTTTAATATAATCTACTTTTATAGTCCCCTCAGAAAACCTCGCCTCATATTTTCCCCTAGAGGGATTTCGCAAATATAAATAGGTTGTCATCGGAGTTGATATTATCTCATCAGCCTCTAACCTCTTTCTATTTTTCTCATCTGTATGGTAAAACAAATCAAAATCCATACTACTGTGATTGAATTTTTTTTTATAATAATTCAATCTCACAATACATATGTCATAATCCTTGTCAATAGTGAATACACTTTCTTCTATGTTTAATGATTCAACCTTAAATCCAACATCACTAAGTAAAAGAGTCTTCAATTTATCCAAATCTTTTTGATTATTATAGCATATTATATTATTTGATTTTTCATCAAGTCCACTATAAAGCTCTAATTTTTTTCCTAAACCAATTAAAATAATTGTATAATCTTCCTCGTTTGCAAGGCTAATACATTCCTTGCGAAAATTACATTTTGCATCCCTCTCTTCTTTTGTTTCTGTTTTCGAATCCACCAAGTCTAATTCACCATCTGAAAGCATTATGATGTACTTGGATCCGGTTTCTTTTTCTAGCCGTTCTTTAGCTTTCTTAATTGCTTCATATTGATTTGTAAAACCCTTAAAATTTATATATGTAAACGACTCAAAAATATTATTTATTTTTGCATCTTTAGTGCTAATTATTTGCGGCTCAACAATTGTCTTGCAAGTCGTATCAAAAGCCTCTGCACAAAAAGTAATATCACTATCCGTAATAATAGCACAGATATCCTGCGCCCATTTAATTGCTTCTTGTCCATATCCTAGTTCTTCACCTGAAATCTGCTCATTACTATCTTGTTTCTTCCCCATAGAGCCACTTTTATCAAACAATAACAGGACATTAGTTTTTGAAATTTGCTCCTGGTCTTTCGTTTCTTTCGTATCCTCCTCTGCTTTAACTATACAAAAAAAAATTTGCAATGTGCAGTAAACACAAAGTAAAATAGCAACTATCATTTTGTATCTTGCAGTTTTATGCATAAAATCATCTCCCTTACATATCCCTAATTGCTTGTGCCAATTGCAACGTAATCTCTTCAGCTTCATTTTTAATGATCTCCGTAGCTGAGCATTCATCATTGTGTGAGCCCCCCCATTTGTTCACCTTAAAGACTGCATCTATAAAATTTTGCTTCATACTATCTAATTCTTGACAAAATACATTCCCTAAATCATCCTTAAAACAATCGTTTATTTTCTTTTTATCTAAATTAATATTTTCTAGCTTTTTATTTGATCTTTTAAAAACATATCCATCTATTAGCTGCTCGTCAGAATTTGCCAAAATAATTTTGCAAGTTATTTCTTTTTTATCCTTGTTTACAATCTTAAATCCTTGTATTACAATTTGTGGAAGTCCTTTTTCAGTTTGACAAATAAAATATTCTTTGCCATTCGACTCATCTATTATGTTAGCTTTCTTAGTGTTTGATACCCATTTCAAAAACTTTGCTCCATTACCACTTAAAAAAATATGTATCTTTATTTCTTCTTCCGAGCTTTCTTCTTCCAGTTTTGTAATGGTATATCCGATATTTAAAAACAGCATAAATATATTGTAAGTTATTGTTTCTATTAATGCTCTAAACTGCTGTTTTCTATTATAAACATCCGTAGGAATCATAAAATCTGCATCCTCTATTCTCATTGCAATTATATCAAACAAACCCTGGTATAAATCGGTATTTCTATTTATATCTTTATTTAAATCCTCGAACTTGCTTAGTAAATTATCATCTTCCCCATCACCTTCAATTTTTTCAATCCCACGTAACAAAATACTTAAAGACTCTGGGTAGTTTTCCAATATTACCCTACCGTTCATCATACTAATCTCTCTACCAGCGAAATTAATCTGCGCCCACTTACTTTCTAAACTACAATCATTTTTAGAATTAAGCATACATACTAATGTCTTGCTCCACCCCACATCTACTCCTACATACAACTCTTTTTGTTTCCCTTTTTTTGAATTGTAAAGGCTATTTCTATATGTGTGATAATATAATAACCAACTAAGTGCTTCAGGTTCATCCATTCGCTTTATAGCTTGACCAATCTCACCATAAATGCCTGTCCATTTTTTTACCCATCTAAATGCGTTTCCCCATAACCCTTCAAGTTCACCAAGTTCATTTTTACTATCCCCAAATGAATAAAGATACTCTATACGCATATTAGTATACCCCCTCTTTATTGCTATTTGGGCAGCATATAGTAATATTTCTTCCGCAAATATATGAACATTTCTTTTGTTTGTTTCATCCATTAAATTATATTCAAAGTTAAAGAAACTAATCATGTCTTTTCTGATAGAATAATCAATTTCAAGCTTATCAAATAAAATTTGACCGTCCTGAAATGGTCTAATATCAGTATAAAACTTTTTTTCGTTACTTTTCCGAAAACCATGAAGCATATTTCGGAAATATTTCCCATATCGTGATTTTCCCTTATTAGCCGTAACAAAATATCCATAAGTTTCACTGTCACAACCCTTATCACCTATTATTCTTTGTGATTCTGGATACTCAAAATCCAAATTTTCTTTAAATATATCCCTCCTGTTCCCTCCTATCATTTTCACATATGTCATGGAATGTCCTATATGAACAAAAACTGTTACAGTCCCTCCATTTTCATTTAAAGCCATATCATTTATGCTCAATGGAAGATAGCCACTAACACCTTCAAATTCATATCTTATATATTCAGGAAAACAATACGTTCTAAGCACATGTCTCTCTTTTGGCAATTTTGTAAGATTTTCTTCAATTAAGTAGTCTTTAGCATCCAAAACTTCAACTTTAATCTCAGGTGTACGTGCAAAAAATAAATAATACGCCTTCCATTTATCCTGATTCATTTGACATCGTGGCCATATATAAGTACTTGGCATTTTAGTTCCATAAATATATTTCCAATCCGTTCTCGCATATACCTTTTCTAATGCTTTGGGAAAGCTTTTAATCCGTATAACAATACTTATTTCATCTGTATCTTTAATATATTCAACTTTACATTCATCTACTACTTTTTCCAACAAAATCCTTCGGTAAGATAATTCTTTAGCAAAACTATCGCGAAATGGTAATAATATATAAACTGGGATTCTGGAACCACCTGATTCCCTCACAGCAATCAGTCTTTCTCCATTTATTCTTGGTATCTGTTGAAACAAATCATCCAACTTAACTATTTTCTCCTGGTCAAACATTGCATCAGGTTGATTGTCGTAAACTATTATCAAAAGCTTATCTTGAAAAATATCATTATGATAACATTGTTTTAAAAATTCTAGTGCAGGATCATAGATATCAAAATCACAGCAAAAATTGAAAAACTTATATTCATTTCTCGAACTTATATTCATATTATAGTAAAGTTTATCACGTATCTTAACCTCCGATTCTGCAGTCCCCTCTTTTTCTGCATACTCTATAAAGCATTTTAACTCATGCATTACCTTTCTATAAGTATCCTCAGTAAAAAGGTCGTCTGGATTCCTTTTGAGCTTACTACTTAACTGCTTTAGCCAAAACCTTAGATAAGAAAATTCATTTCCCTTTCCATGAAAGTTAAACTGTATTTTTTCTACTCCATCCTGTCTTTCCATAATTATCCATCTTAGATCTTTTATTCTGTTACGAAATCTCTTTGCAGGACAGATTAGAGTTATAGGAGAGAGTATTGCAATCGGTTCATTATTCATACAAAGTACATAACTATAATCCCATGTGGTAAGGTAAAAAACTGGACTTTCTTCAGGTTTAAAATGTGCTGCTGCTTGGAGAAAGACATTGTTACTGCTTTGAAAATCCACTCTAATCATATCAAGTTGTAAATTCATTACAAAAGGAAGCGCCAAAATTGCTAAACATGCTCTCCATTCTGCTATTGCTCTGTTATGATCCGGATCGTCTTTATCTAAAAATGCATTATGGAACAAAAGCATCTGTTCAAATATATGCGGATATGCATCAGAACCATATTCAAAGATAGAACTTTTGGGTTCATAGTATAATTCCATATTTTCCAATAAAAAATCATAAATTTTGTTGAAATTTTCCCAACATTCATTTGTATCAACCGATGCCATATCATTTTTAATTTTAGGCAAAAGATACTTTTTTTTCATTTTACCCTCCCATAATAATCTTTGTTTTATTTATGTTAACTCGCTTTTTCTTGCATTTTCTTTTTTGAACAGAGTACTTCTCTCAGTCAATGCCTTTCTGCTTGGTCATATATTATAGATAGTGGGGACGTTTAATAAGGCGTCATGTTGCTTCTTCTTTGAGTCTACACTCTGATGAACTAATATCTGCTTTCAGTTCTCCACACTTTGACATTTTTAACTTTCCATTCAGCACTGTTCAGTGGATGATGTCTCGGAATGTTATAGTACTCCACTTTTATGCTACCTATAGTTGCCAATGAATGTCATAGCATCAGATTATTCAGGTCATAGATTGTACTATTTAAAAATTATCATATATTTTATTATCAATTTACACAACAAATAATTTTTCTACATAAAACAAGCAATAAATATAGCATTTATTAGGTTTTTAACACCAGCTTCCATGCTTTTATCAGAAGATGCTGATAAGTTTTTCAAAACATCATCATCCTTTAAAGTACTGACAAAACCAAGATCACAAATTCTTGACCAGATCTCTTCCAAACCAATTTTCTCTGTTTTAACATCTGTATATGCATGGTGCTTTTCTAACTCCTTAAAATGCTTGCGGATATACTTAACATTGCTTATATAAATATCCTGATACTGCTTCAAATCGGATTCCTTAACATCCCCCTTGGAAATTCTATTATTAATATACTGCCTAATCAATATTTGTTTATCAAAAAAGTGTAAATATTCCACCAAATCACTTTCTCCGTCACTATTATCATATCCAATAGTTATTGGATCATCTCTTTTTTCCGGTTTATTTATATTCAATTCCGCAAACCATCTAATATATGCATCACAGTATTCTGACATATCAGTGAATTTATCGTATAATTTCCCTTCCTCCATATCAGCAGACTTCTCCCTGCCATCTAAAAAATCATAGTACCAAGAAATATTTTTTACATTATCTTTTAATTTGTATTGTGCCTCATAATCGAAAAGTTCCTCCAACACAAGATTTTTCATCACTAAAGCAAAACGCATCATTACATGAAAATTAAAAAAACCTTTTGGATATTTGTAAATGTCTGACCAGCTGATCGTACCCGCAGGAATTGTAGCAAAATAGCGTCCATGTTGATCCATCGGACTATCAAAAAAATGCACAGCAGACATAGCTGAATAAAATTCCGTAATATGCGGCATATTTTTCTGCTCCGCACCAGCCGTCTTATAATACCCTCTTATATCGTATCGATCATGTCCAAGCATATAGAGACAATCAAAAATACTCCTCCCCTGCTTTTCATCTATATATTTATAATATTTTAACGCAATTCTAGATTTTAACGCAAATTTATTTGCTTCTATTTCAATCCCATTTCCTGAAGAAGTTTGATGTGTTATGTTTTCCCTTGAAAAAGAAAAGTAGGGAAGCATCATACACCCACCTATCTTTACAAAACTTTTAATATTTTCATTATCCGACTCGCCTACCAGCTTCTTTTTCAAAAACTTTGTAATTGTTGGAAGTGAAGACGCTCCTGTTCCTCCAAAAATAGAGCCTATTACAAACACTTTAATAGATCTCATTGATTTTTGATCGTTGTGTATTCGGTCATAAAACTCATCAAGAATTTTTTCTATATTTGCAGCAAAAAATGCTGCACCGACATTGGGATGAGCAAAAAATCCTTCCGAAATTTTCATGTTCCACTCTTCCTCACCGTATAGTACTTTCATCAAAATTTCCGCACTGTTAATACCCGTTGCGTCCTGCCCTGATGGAGTCGCCAGATCAAGAAATTGATTGTAACCTTCCACTGGACTTTTTATCTGAAGGTTAATCTCTGGCTTAAAAAAACACGGAATCGGACTACTCTCAATCATATACCGCTTTCGGCATTTCTGATAACAATGAACTAAATTAATAAACTGTCTGGCATTTCCATTATCGGAATCCGAATCTATAAAAATAATAGACAGCCTATCACATTCCAGGTAACCGTTCGCACACATGTGAATTAACACTTCGCCACATTTTGCACCTGTTCCTCCTAATAAGATCAAATAGTAACTTTTATAGTTGGGCATCGGCAAATTCTCCTTATATTTTATCTATAAGTTTCTGTGAAAAATCGATTACTTTTGATACACAATCAATAAGTTTACATATTACTTCATGATTCCATGTATAATCTCCTCTCACCTTTATCTCAAGAGGGAGCAATATCTTGTTAGAGGCAAAATAAACCGCAATATTCATAACTAACAAAAATATATTTCTTCCCATATATTGATTTCCTGTAAATATTGAATAAATAATAATTAGTGCATTACCGACTATAACAATTTTTATAGGTAAGTAAAACACTTTTTTCCAGTATTTATGTAATTCATAAGCTTTTTTTTTCCAAACCCAAAAAAGCAATCCACCAACGCTAACAATTAATAATATAACGATAATATTTCCGAGATTAAATATATTCTGGCAAACTTGCATTTTAACCCATTCTTTTACCTCAAGATTTCCTAAATCCTCAAATCTTGCAATTTTAAAATAATAAACTTTATCAAACGATAATTTCATAAATAACATTTCAATGCACCAGCAACAAAAAAATAATATCATTGGTACTAAATTTTTTCTTGCAATACTATTTGCATAAGTACTATAAAAACACTCATTTGCTTGTTTTATCTTGCATATACTTTTTCCCATATTTTTTCCTTTCTTTAATAACAGATATAGAGTATTAAAGTTCCCATAAACTTATTGTGCTCCGGATCTTCACTGTATTTAATACGTTTTTTTATAATCAAATTTTCAACAAAATTAGTAATCCCACGTTTTTTATCAAGAGAAATAGTGTTTTCCTCCATCTCTAAATTAGTCACCCATTCAGGTATTATATAATCCAGATCAGAAATATAAAACTGGATTTCTGCTACATAGTAATCTTTATTAAGAATACGCGATCTAGGCAAAATAATAGAAGTATCGCATTCAATGCCTAATCTTAAATAATAATTTTTTTGATTGTTGTCCCAAACAATTTCAGTGTTAGATACCTTTAACGGACTATTGCCTTCATACTCTCGTAACGTATTGAAAATTCCATATGGATATAGTATCTTAACCTTAGTATCAATTTTGCTGTTAACAATAAGTCCTGGATTTCCCTGTGTAAAAACATCAATATCAAGTGACACGACATTCCCCTGAAATATAGCGTATTTAATATTATGACCTGTAATATATAGTCCTATTTCATTATCTTTTCTGTTTTCAATATATTTGTTATTAAAATTAAAATTAATTTTCGATGTTGTATTTGAATACAAGGCGTTATCATCTACAATAAGCATATTATTATATTTCCAAATATCTTTTTTTATCTCTAATTTGTTGTATTCTTTTAATCCATCCAGTTTTAAGTATAATTCAAGCCTTTCAGTGTAATCATTATATGCTTCATTATTTTCTGAAAATATAATCAGAAACAATGAAGCATTATCAGTTTCTTCATAAATTTTATCAAAATTCACATCATCAATTCCTATTCCCTCATAAGTACACGGAAATTGATAAATAGCTATATTTGAATTTAATGAAGCGTTACCTAGTCCCTCTGTAAATGCTTTCATACGTTGGTCATGAAAATTATTATCACTTATATCATTATAGAAATTAAAATCAGTAATAATAATATTTAGTTCATCGTTCTTAATATTAGAATCCGCACTAAAATTTGAAAAAATTTTTGATAAATCCAATCCTTTAAGCACTTTATCCTGTGTTCCTGAACTTATAGCACGTGTATATAGTTTTTCAATTTCGTAAGAATTACTCATATATATATTAAAACTGGTACTATCAAGTGGAAGCACTTCATCAGTACAATAGTAGTAAGAAATTTCATTTTTTTCTTTGTTCATATTAATTAACACATTAGCTAATGCATCCATAATTCCTTTTTCTGTATTCATATAACCATGCATGGAAGGAGAATAATCTAAATAATAACTGTATGTTGTCAAAGTTTCCTTTTGTCCCTTATCAGATAAAACAATTTCTTCTGGCGTATGCTTCTTATTAATTTCCGGCCATAAGAAAACAAATATATAACAAAATAACGACAGAAATGCTACTACTATAGTTATTAAAAAATAGAATATCCGTATTTTATTCTTTGGGGATTTTCCCCATTCTAAAATTTTTACCACAATGTCCTTAATCACTTTTTACTCCTTTACAAATAAATTGTTATTTAATCAAATTGTTAAAGTAACTATCAATTTTATGATTGCTTTTCTAATCTCTTTCGTGTCGAATCATAGCTTTTTTTGTTATTATATACCACCTTCAGAAAAAGTCTATGCCGTTTGGGGAATATTCCCCAAACGGCATAGACTTTTTTTGAAATTTTATCTATAATATCCATCAATAGCCATTCACTAAAACCATAGCTAAAAATCCAACCATAAGAAAGAGGTGCACTTCCCATGAAAAACCTTAAGAAAATTGCGCTGGCTCTGCTCATATTGATCTATCTGGATATCACGATTTCCGTCGTTGCCCCGGAACCTCCTGCTGCATTGACTGCAGTAACCGATCCGACCGATCCGGGCTGTGACAGAGGACTTTTTGGAAACGAAAATGACAGCTCATTGCATTAAATCAGCTTAATTTGCCAAAAACAAAATCACAATAATTCCTTGATAATCTGTGCTGGTTTTAACTGCCCCAGCAGAAGACAAATCCAATAAGCATTCCAGAAACATTCTCGTGCTAAGATACACTTTTCCGGGGAATCACTTTTTTGATATACACAGCCAAGGTTTGCAACAATCTTTCCTATCAGATCCGCCTTGCCGCATTGTATATCCAGTCGGATTCCCCGGAAATCCATCTCTTCAGCAGTTTCTGGTTCTCCCTTATCCTCCAGCATCTCGCCATAATTTTTGTATAATATCAGCATGGAATTTGTATGATATTCCTCTCTTACGATGCTATCTCGAAAAGATTGTTGTAAACGCCTATATAGTTCCAAACCTTCCGCCTCTCTTCCCTGCCTCCTCAAAAAACAAATTATTATATCAAATATAACAAATTCCTCTCGGGATGGTACTCTTAATACCCCTTCTTGATAATCTGGCATCGTATATTGTAAGATTTTCTCTAATTGAAATAGTCCCTCCTTCGGATGAATATCCTTTCGATATTTTTTACTTTCTATCCGACACGCCTCAATATACTGCCGATTTATCGGTATGCTGATATCCAGTCTCCTCTCCAGCTCACCAATCAATTCCGCTTCCTTCTCCCAATCCATCCGCGCACATGCCTGATTCCTCCAGTGCGCCATTTCATACAGATCATAATCCTCCGCCTGCACCCTGCTGATATAATAGCTCTTTTTTACCCCCAGTTCCTTTGCAATTTCCCGGAAATGCGCATGGGTGGGCTTCTGTCTTCCGCTCTCGATCCGCGAAAGATTCGGCTGACTGCAGCTTTTAAGTTTTCCCTGCGTAAGGCCCCGGTTTCTGCGGATATCGCGGATCATCTCGTAATCAAGAGAGATCTCATCCTGATGGTAGAAAAAATGCAGCCTGGACAGATCATCCAGCTCCAGCACCCAGTCAGCATACCGCCTCAGCACAGCTTCCAGACTCTGAAGCTCATTCTGCAGAACGCGCCGCTCCTCCAGAGCCTCCCTGCCGGTATACCTGCCCAGCCTTTCCCGGCTTTCCAGCTGCAACTGCAGCAGTTCGGCCAGCAACGGCAGAACGCCGTTTTTACTCAGGCATTCCACGGCTCTGCTGCTGCATTCCTCCACCTTCTCCCAACGTTCCTCTCTGCGCCAATGCAGCGCCAGCAGCCACATACATTGCGGGTAAAGTTTAACCTTCTCCTCCTCATAATATCTTTGTTCCAGATAATTTCTCACCTCATCCAGCAGACGAACGGCAAATTCCGCATCCTCAACCATCGTGAAATACCCCAGCAGAATAAGCAGATGAAGCTCCTGGCTGCACAAGCAATATTGCATGAGCTTCAGGCGGCGCCATTTGGGCAGCGTAATATTCAACGCTTTTCCAAGCGCTCTGCAGCAGCGCTGAGCATCACCACTTCTGCGGTATTCATTGATTGCTTCATATTTACAGAGAAATTGACGGTGCAGCGGCTGCTCCGCTTCCTTGCTCTTTCTATATTCCCGAATCAGGGTTCGTATCTTCCTGTAATCATGCCCATCTTCACATTCTGCCTCCGCCGTCTTTTTCTGCTGCGAAAAGGTAGAATTCTGGCCATTCTCCGGCAATTTTGTCCGCTCTTCACATATACACACCTTGTTTCTATCTCCAGAAATATTGCCCGCTGTGTTCCGGTTTCTGCAAGTGTCATATACCTTCTCTCCAGTTTGGGAGGTGACACATGTTTTTCCTCCGTCCTTAAACAAATCACATGCTTTGTTTCCGCTCACCAAGTCATTTCCTGATTTATCTTTGTTCCCGCATAAATCATATATATTCTTTTGTGTTCCGGCAATATTATGCATTTCATCTATATTTCCACTTATCTCACATTCTTTATTCTCAAGCCGAGAAATATCACCCGCTTCCTCTCCAGCTCCGCATGTATTACCCGTTTTCTTACCATACTGTGCCGGCGGCTCCAGCGCTGCTCTCCAGCTTTCCCTTCTCATCCCCCCGCCGAAATGCCGCCGCAGATCCTCCCTCATATCAAACAGCAGGTACTCTTCCCTCGACATGATTACTTCCAGTGTATCCGTACATCTCCCCAGCCGCTGCATCAAAGCATCCGCCAGCAGCTTTTCCGGCACCTTTTTCCCATGCTCTATTTTCGACAGCACTGCCTGCGTGCAGATTCCCCGATATAGCTGCTCCTGCGAAATTCCTTTTCTGGTTCGTTCCCGATAAATTATCTTTCCCAGATTCGTAGCCAATTCGTTCTTCATCCCCGCGTACACCTGCCCTTATTCCGTTTCATCCCTTCGATTTACACTGATTGCAAACTATTATTAGATATTTCCAATATATAAACACAATAAATATAGTTATATTTTATATTTGTTTCAGTTATAATTTGTATTTTGCAGTATCGCAGTACCAGATTTTCAGCATTGAACAGCGATTTTCCGGTCAATCTGCAGATACATCCCCAGGAAATAATGGTTAATCAATGATTCCTTAGATAAATTATATTAAATACGACAAATATCGTCAAGTATTTTAGGAATACTTTGGTTGCTGTTTATCCTTTTATAAATATTTTATCTGCATGTTAACCTCAGATTTCTATACTCTCTTAATAAACCATGATTTTTGCTTTAGAAGATAGGCGGCCGCATTTGCCTATATCGGGTATAGGGAAGTAAAACAGATTTTAACATGGATAGCCAAACGGAGCTAACTATCAACATAATTAAAATGCAAAAAGGGCAACGGAACCTGAAACGGTCCGCACAAAAAGTGCGCAGGCCAAAACAGAATTTGGTATCCTGCACACTCTCTGGGGCTATCCTAAAGTTTGTTTAAACCTTCAAACGGGTGTAAGATAAGATTACTCCGTTTGGAGGTTTTATTATGGCAAGAATAAATGAAAGTCCACAGAAAGCAGCAATGAGGGAGATGATGTGCAGCTATCTCAAAGAAAATGACATCAGCATCAAATATGGAACAGATGTGAATGCCGTTATGTGTAACATGATGTCTGTGATTCTGGATGATGTGTTGGAGGAAGAACTGGATGAGGAATTCGGTTATTCGAAGTATGATTACCGGAACAAGGAAACCAACATCAGCCGGAACGGGCATTCTAAGAAAACCATACATACCAGCTATGGCGATATGGATGCTGCCATTCCCCGCAGCCGAAACAGCGAATATGAGCCTCAGCTTATCAAAAAATACCAGAATACCGTGACGCAGGACATGGAGGAAAAAATACTTTCCATGTATACAAAGGGAACGACAGCCGAAGATATCGAATCCCACATGAAAGAACTCTATGACAGGAATATATCCGACAGCACAATCCGCCGAATCACGGACAATATACTCCCCGTTGTCAGGGAATGGCAGGAACGCCCCTTGGAAGAAGTCTATGCGGTCGTATTTATGGATGCCATCCATTCCCGCGTCCGCAGCGAAGGGCGCATTGTAAAGCGCGCCGTCTACATCGCATTCGGTATTGACATGAACGGGAAGAAAGACGTTCTGGGGATGTATGTCGGGGAGAACGAGACCGCCAAGTTCTGGCTGTCGGTTATGAACGGTTTAAAGAACCAGGGAGTGGAGGACATCCTGATTGCCTGTGCGGACCGATTTTCCGGTTTTCCCCAAGCGATCGGGGTGGTTTATCCGCAGACCGAAATCCATCAATGCATCATCCATCAGATCAGGAACTCTGCAAAGTTCGTTTCCTAATAAAGACATTAAGAAGCCGATGGCTGACCAGAAGCTTGTATATGCTGCTCCGACGGAAGAAACGGCACGAAACGAGCTGGAACTGTTCCATGATAAATGGGATGCCGGATACCCTAAAATCTTATAAATCATGGCATGACAACCGGGCAGCCCTGTCCGCCTATTATAAGTACCCTGAGGCAGCCAGACGCCTTATCTGCACGACCAATGCCATCGAAGGATTTCACCGGCAGCTTCGTGACAAAATCCAAGACCGTATTCCCTACGGATGACAACCTTTTAAAAATGCTGTATCTGGCAGTGATGGACATTACAAAGAAATGGGCAGGTCATCGTCAGGATTGGGGACAGATTCATTCCCGGTTAGAAATATATTTTGAGGACCGCCTTTCGGGGAAGAATCTGTAAAAGATGTTAGGTCTGCATTGACAGGTTCTGAAATCTTTGTATAATACAAACAGGGGCAGAACCAGAAAATCCTGCTCTGCCCGCTTGTAACAATTCAAGAAATCTTATGTCCGTTTTTTGAGTTTACAGAAAACTTGAAACGGTCTCTTCAAATTACCTTGTAAAAACATTCAACTTTGAAAAGTTATTCTGCATACTTATTAGTTTTGTTAACAAAATGTTCATTCATGTGTTTATCGTGTCAAGTAAATGGCACTATTACATTTCCAGCCGGGAGCTGTCAGCAGAGGAGTTTCTCTATTATACACGCGGGGAATAATGATAGTGTCAAGATTTTTTCGTAAATTTAATTTCCGCCGTTTGGTAGCCGGTAGTCAGCCAGCTATGATATCAGACTGCAGTTCCTCCTCCGGTTTGGAAAGGTGTCCATGTTCATATAACGGCGGGTGCCCCATTGTGTCCCAGCCACATGGCACAGTCTAGCACATACCAGCATGAAAGCACTCTGACCGTCCGGAAACTCTCCATTAAAAATTCGCTTGTTCTGTCGTTTGCTGCCCACTGGTGTATCTGGCTGATGTTCCTCAGCCCACAGATGCTTCCAAGTATTACAATTGTTACTGCTTCTGCCACACTACAGAAATAGCCATTGTATTCCCTTGTTAATTGAAATACTTTTCAAAAATTGATTTACGTGTTGGCAGTCTCTTAAATATTGACTACAACTGGAGTGAAAAAGCTTGTTTTCCAACACAAGATATATGCACGCAGAAAACTGTATGCGCAGGGCTGCCCTAGAAAGTGACAAGGCAATTGACATCCAGCCGGAGGATATCAAAGTAAGCGATACCGTTACGTTTGTCTGGGAGATTGCGTATGATTTAAATCATTACACTTTACTATAATTTCTTGTATAAATCTTTTTTCTTTTTGAAATAAAATATAAATATTTTCTATAAGCATAGTTAATAACTGCTTATTTTTATTAACATTATATTTTAAAGATAGTGATTTATTTATCTTACATATATGAATCATCTGTTTTATTTCATTAATTAACGGAAAAAAATCTAAAGAAAATTGACATAATAATTTTATCTTGTCTAACAAAAGCAATTTATGTGATAAATGAAAGCTAAATATTCTATAATCAATATTAAAAATATTATTTTTTAAACTTTCTAAATAACTATAAATATATAAATAATTTTTCATACCAAAACCATCATATTCTTTTGTTTCCCTTTCTCCATTTAAATAGCTGCAATTTAAATAACTTTCTAAATTTTTCACTAAAGTATTAACACAGAACTCGTATTGAATTTTTAATGGTTTCAACAATAATAAGTCTGATTCTTTATCAGCAGGATTGTATAAATCACTTTGACATATACCCACTGCTTTATTTATTGAGGACAATGAACATGATTCAAATGTAAACTTACCATTTCTAAAAAAATCTGCTATATAAATTTTTGATTTGTTCATTCCATATACAAGCAAAGAATGTACATCATGATTAATCCTATAATTAGAATAATTAGGTAAAAAGTATTTATCTAAATATAAAAACAAATAATATCCGTTTTTAAGAAATACATTTATATAATAAGAAATATCTTCTTTTATTAATAATTTTATAGGAATAGCATTCATTTCTATATTGTACGGTTTGTCCAAAAAATACAAATTTGGTGTAAGTAAGCCATTATAATCATCTGGTAATATTTTAATTCCAACTTGGATCATATTTGAATTTATCCAATCAGAAAACCCTTCTTCACCCATCAAAATAGACATAAGAGAGGTTTCAAAAGGCATATATGTAATTGGTGGTCTATATATTTTTAATATCGGCATTATATTCCTCCTTATAAAATAATTTTAGAAAAATTAGATTATATATTTACTTTCTTTTTTAAATAAGGATACAGGATACTCTAGAAAAACCCCTCACCATTCTTTTATATCTATACGGATTTTCATTATTTTTTAATTGATACATGTAAAGATTATCTCCTGGGATTCTCTTTCAGTCTTTTTATCACCCGTACAAGTTCATCCCATAATCGTTTATCCTCCGGTATGATATCGACAGCATTGGATGCCCGAAGACACTGCTTTTTCTCCTTTCAGCCAGTTAATCACGCCTGTTTTCGAAAGGTATAGCATATTCTGCTTACTCAGAAGTTACGTCCCTTGCCACAACACCAAAAAAATTACTGACAGAATGCACACTTATTACGCGAAGTTCCATTACCTTAAACTATCTAGTTAAACCTTCTGGTTCAGATTCCACATATTTCTGCTCAGGATATCGTCGATGCGCCGGAAAAGGCACTCGCTCCTGTAGTTTCTCTCCAAGGCAACACATACTTGTGTTATTACCTCTGTAAGGCAACCAACAGTGTCACTATGCATTTCCTAAATATCATGCTTGTCTTACCAAGAAGTACGCTGACATCTCCGAACATCAGCACAAGAGTTGACTTACGCCTACATCTCGTAAACTAGTGTAATGTCTGATTGATAAATATGATAATATCCAAACCCCATATCAACTGAGTTTTGGATAAAGTGACTTCAATTTTTCACGGGTATCCCTGATTTGAAATACCAGTTTACAGTCTGGGATTCTGCATTGCACGCCTGTTTCCACACCCCCAGTTCCCTGTTCAGGTTTTCCAGGGTATCTATTCTGCGTGCCAAGCATTGGCGGGTCATTGCGTTCAATTCTATTTCTGAATGTTCAGCCAACTCCCATGGATCGGCGTATGGTGGATTTCCATGCGTTTTGCCAGGCGCCGCGCTTCCTCTGGTCTGTACCGCTTATACAGGGATGCTTCCGTATGGATATTCAGGTTGTCCATGACAAGGATTACTTTTTCGTATCCCAGGTAGCATTCGTCCAACAAACAGCGGATTTCTTCCTCCCAGTCGTCTGCCTAGTGCTGTTTCCGGGCCGTTACGTGCCGCCATCCTGCCGATGGCTCCGTAAACACAAAGATGCTGCATGGTTCCTTTCCAGATGAATTCCGAATCCGTCTTTTGTTTATCGCCCGGCCGCATGGGCAGCGGTTCCCTGGTTTCCCCAAGCAGCTGGTAAGGCTTTTCATCCATACAGATGACAGGATGCCTGGGGTCATAGGGCATCTCGTAAACATCCAGGATATCCTCCATGCGTACCACAAACACAGGTTTTCTTTTGGAGGTATGCAACAGTAAACATTCAGGCGAGGTTTAAGTTCCGTTTTTTAAAATATCGCGGATAGCATCCTTACCTATGGGCGTATCCATAATCACTCTTGATTTTTCTTCCAGGAGGCGAAGAGTCCAGCCCCAGTTCTATGTAATCTTTGACGATATTGGAGACTGTCGCCTTACAGACGCCAAAAGAATTGGCGATCTGCATCTGAGTAAGATGTCTGGGGTTGTATTCATTTAGCTCCAGAAGGATCTGGCACCGCTGGATAATGGATTTGGACGTACCTTTTTTACGAATGATAGCCTGTAATTTATTAATGTCTGATTCCGATAAAGAGATAACATATTTTTGGGGTCTTGCCATAGTGTCACACCTTTTTCTTTTTATGATACCATATATATTACTATAATTATCAACTAGATACTACACTAGTACAACTAGTTTTTGGATTAATGGCCAAAATCCAATTGTAAACCGTCAACTGGGTGCCGAACCAAATAGCAACTCGAACCAACATTCATTTTTGAGGATAGTTATAAATTACATAAAAGATAATTATTAATTATTTTAATATTTTCGCTTATTTTTTTGATATCACTTATTTGGCATTTCTCTAAAAATTTTTTCACTCTATCAAATAAAGCAACATTTACATGTATTAACTCTTTCATATCCTTATTTTCTGTAATCAGATTCTTTTTTATAATATAATCATAACGCCTAATTATAATTCGATGATACTCGAGCAACGAATCGACAATACATCCCCATGCACTACTCTCTTTAAAAGCGTCGTCGCATAACTTATCAAATACACCCTCCCCCCGAGCTACTATATTACTCTCTGAAGCATTATTTTTCTCTTTTATAAACATTTTCAACTGAGCTTTTAGTTTATCAGCCGAAAATTTTAATATTTCTTCTCTGTAATATACTAAATTAAATTTTTCCAACCAAAAAGGAATTTTATCTTCCAAAATATCATAATGCAAAGATTCTCTCATTTTTGAATAAGGGCAAGTATATTTTTCATAATGATAATTTGGATAATCATCAAATATTGCTATTTCAAAATCCTCCTTTCTATATCCATATATTATTATAGTATTATAACTATGTAATTTTTTATAATACTTATAAAAGCAAGGTAAATAATATGGATCCACATCGATTAATATATAATATCCCAACCCCAACGCCTCTTTAAAAAACAAAATAATATCTTTCCAACATGAGCGGAATATTTTATAAGGAATGGATTTTAATTCGATGCATTCCGGAATATCTTCAAAAAAAATATAAGTGCCATTATAATATTGATCAACATTTACTTGTTTAAGCACTAAATTTATATTGCTACAGTATACCCATTCTTCAAAATTCTTATCAATTGATGCTATAGCAAGCAACTGTGAATACCATGGTGTAAATTGTCTTAATGGATATCCTATATTCAACTCAATTTTTTCTTTAATCAATAATATCACGCCCATTCTTTGCTTCATATAAGTTTTCAACAATTTGTGAAAAGGTAAGTAAATCTGGCAGCTCATCAATAATTAAAAATTCTTCCGGGATATTTATGGACAGGCTATTTTCAAGATCAACAATAAAGCTAACAAATCCTAACGAATCTAACTCCAGGTCTTTCAGTGCAACATTCTCATAGTCGCTCAAACATAAATCCATATTCTTTTCAAAAGTACTAATAACTATTTGTTTTACATTATGCTTCATCCTTTTTTCCCATCCTTTCCATCTGTTCTCTTAGCATCTTTTCATAGTGTCCCTTTTTCATCATCAATTCTTCCGGCGAACCAGATTCAACAATTCTTCCATCTTCAAAAAAATATATCATATCAACATTTTTTGTATAAACCATATTATGAGTAACCATAATTACAGCTCTTCCTTCGGCAATATGATTTATTTTATCAATCATTTCATTCTCTGCAATTGGATCGAGGTTGGCTGATGGCTCATCAAAAATTAAAACCGGATTTTTCCCTGTAAATGTCCTTGCGATTGCAAGTTTTTGCTGTTCCCCACCTGAAAAGCTCACTCCACCTTCTAGAAACTCTCCGGTCAAAACTGTATGAATACCATCGGGCAATTGATTTACTTTATCCTCTAGTCCAGCAAAACGAAGCGCAGCTTCCAACCTTGTGATATCCTTCGTTTCTGCATCCATTGAGATATTTTCCTCAATGGAAAGAGGAAATATCTTATAATCTTGCAGTAAGGTACTGAAAAGATCTCTGCTTGTTTCAATTGATATATCAGGATAAAAATATTTTATTTCACCTTTTGATGGCATATATAATCCCAAAAGCAATTTTATAAATGTACTTTTTCCTGAGCCATTTTCACCCACAATTGCGACCCTTTTATCCAAGGGCAATTCTATACATATATCTTTTAATATTTCTTTTTGTCCGTCATAAGAAAAGCTTAAGTGCTCACACCTTATAAATGCTGGATTTGTAGAGGGATCTAAATTTTGTTCTGAATGTTTTACTTCATGAAAACCTCCTTCCTTACAATCAAGCACCTCTAAAATGTCACTAACATAATTTGCATTATTGCATATTCTTGGAATAAACATAAACATTCCCTCTATATAGGCAGCTAACATTGTAAAGTTGGATAAAACAACGTTAAATTCACCAACTGTAATTTTTTGATTAATTAATAAATTAACTACAACAACAATATTAAAAATATGAATAATTAAATCTATTGTTTCTTTTACTAGTCTAACTCCCCCCTTCTTCAAAGAGCTGCTACGATTTTTTTTCCAATATAATTCTTTCAGCATGCTGTACTTTTCGATAAAATAATCACCAATTCGATACAATTTAAATTCACGTACATATTGCTTTTTATAAAATAAATCTCGAATGTATGTATCACAACGATCAAATGCTAAATTTTGTTTATGAATATTATAAGATATTTTATTCTCTTCACTTACTAAAACGCAATTTTTTACAGAAGCAAATATTGTTCCAATGATTAAAATAATATGCATTTTTCCAAAAAGATAGATTGCCGAACAAAAACTAATTATAGCGGATAAAAGACTACATACACTTTCTGTAAAAGAAAAAATATTCGTTCCCTCATTATATATCGCATAATGCAGTTTGTTCAAATATTCTTGGGAATTGTAATAATCACGTTTAATTTTTGCACTTTTATTATAAATTAAATTTTTGTAATATAAACATACTTTTGCCTTCTCTTGCTCGTTAAATTTACATGTCACCCAATAGGTAAAAATTCTGGCTGTACTATAAAAAGCAATATAAAGAAAAAAATATATGGCCACTTTCTGAATCTGTGGCGTTCTGTAAATAATAAAATCAATTAATTTTTGAAAAAATAAAATCTGTAGTAAAATACTAAGAGAATTTATTATTGGTTCCATAATATTCATTAGCATATATCCAGGAGAAGCTTTTATTAAAAGTTTCGTTATCCTAATATTTAACATTAATGCATTTTTAAATTTCATTTTTATCTCCATTCCCTAATTCATGCGATTGCATCTTAAACAATGCCGCATAATTTCCATTAAAACTCATAAGTTCATTATGATTTCCTCTTTCTACTACTGTACCATGCTCAATATAAAAAATTATATCAGCGCAACTTGTATAATATAATTTATGTGTAGTAAATATGATGGTTTTTCCCAATTGCTTTAAGCCAAGAATCGCGTCATAAAATGACTTTGTGGCATAAACATCCAGATTGCTTGTTGGTTCGTCAAATATCAAGACGGGAGCGTTACTTGCATATGCCCTGGCAATTGCGATTTTCTGTATTTCGCCCCCTGAAAAACCAGCATCCCCTCCGTTAAAAACGGAAGCATAAATACCATTATCAAATTTTTGAACTTTGTCATATAAACCTACATATTTTAGCGCCTTTTCCACAGTAGCAACATCTTCCGCTGATGCTATTTTTTTCATCAGGATGTTTTCTGCAATGGATATTTCATATATTTGAAAATCCTGAAAAACAGCTCCAAAAAGTTGTCTGACACTGCTGATTTTATACTGTTCATACGGAATACCATTCAGCATGACCCTGCCCTGATTCGGTAAAATCAACCCCGTCAAGATGTCCACTATAGTTGATTTTCCAACACCATTCAGACCTGCAAATGCGATTATCTCATTTTTATTTATAGTTATATTTATTTCATGCAAAACATAAGAATCCTGTGAATTATATTTAAAATAAACATTCTTCAATTCTACATTTTCAAACCCTTTACAAATGACCCCATCTTCCGAGAAGTTACTAGGAGCCTGTAATATCTCTTTAATATCATTTATATATAATCCAGATTGATATATATCCGGTATTATTTTGAAAAAATTTATTAATTGTTCTGACATTACTGAAACAATATTCAACATTACCAAGAAATTTCCAATTGACATTTTTCCATTTATTATCTGAATTGAAATATTAATTTCTGCCATCCAAACAAGTAACCCGCTGACTGATACCATGAAAGCAGTTTCTCCCATATATCCTGTTAAATATTTTTTATACTTATTTATATATTTTTTTGTTTCTACATCAAATTTAAGTAATAATCTATCTTTGATTGATTCCGTGGTATATAACTCTTCTGCATACTCCCTCTGATAAAAAATCCTGTTTAGATAATCCTTGAATCTATCATATGGTTCTTCCCTTTTATTAAAATTATATTGTTTTTTATTTCTTTGAAAATAATATAAAAGATAATTTACAGCACTTACTCCTGATAATATAATAATAACTGGATCTTTATAAACTATAAATGTAATACCAAATGTTATTAGGTTAATTAAAAAAGCAAGTAATTGTGTATATAGTATAAAATATCTAGTATTCCCTTCATTTATAGCTCTATTTAATTTATTATAAAAATCAAAATTATCATAATTTATTAAATCTAATGTTAAAATTTTATTATATATCTTAGTACTTGTATAAGTTTTTAATTTTGTTTCAAATTTAAAAATAAACTGATTTACTATTATATTTAAGACAATTTTAAATACTAAATTAAGTAATAAATATCCAGTTAACCATAATAGTAGCAATTTATATACAAAATTTTCAGATATGGCAAATTCAACAATATATTTAATTAAACTTAAATTAATGACAGTTCTTATGGCAGAGAATATAGATAAAAACATTAATATAAAAAAAATCTTTTTTGATACTTTTCCAATTTCTTTTATTGCATAAACTATATTTTCCAGAATTTTCATTCTAATAATCTCCAATATCAAAATAGGCTTAAATGTATTTTTATAAAATTTTATGTTTATTGAACTTAAATCCGCAGAAATAATTTTTAGTTTTCAAAGCAGATTTAGTTTATTTTTGTTGTATAAAAACGAGTGTTATAATACTCCATTAAATTAATCTTCACCGCCCAATAAAGAAAGCAATAACTCAAGAAATGGCGAAGTACCGTTTCCATTTGAAGTTCCCGCACTACCCGGCATACTAGGAACCGGTGTTGGGCCTGGCGTCGGATTAACGGAGGACGTACCAGATACAGGTTGAACTTCTCCACTATAAAACTCCACATTGTCCTCACAATATTTCTTTGGTTTTATTAATTTTTTAATCCATCTCACCTCTTTCCATTTTACATTCAAGCCTATTATGATCTCACGACAAGTAATTGATAATATACTTAAACAGAGCATCAACATCTTTTTCATTCAAAGAAAACACTGGTATGTTATATATTTTTTCGAGTAACATTTTATAATTAATATATTCATTATCAGCTACATACGAATTTAACATCCTAATAGTTGCTTCCATTTTTCTTGGAAATAGCACAAAAGATACCACTTTGCAATCTACAACCCCTTCAATTGTTTTGACCGTTCTCGTTACATAATCTAGATTGTCATTTACATTAACCATAACCACTACGATATCCGGTTGTGTTCCCATTAAAAACTCCATCTGTGTTAAAGTAAATAATTTTATATTATAGGAATGGTAAGAACATGTTCCAGATTGCGATCCAACTATAATAATATCTGGTGACTTCATTTCACATTGATGCATATATTCATTTAAAACTATCACATTGTCATTAGATTTGGTATACACAGTAGAATGAAATCCCATGGGAAAAACATAATCCATACCAAACAACAAAGAACTCGGCTCCGTTCCTATCTGAGCAACTTTATACCCTTCATTCATAAAAAGTCTTCTTAACATAAGCTGCAAAGTAAATTTTCCTTGTTTTGAGCTTGTTCCAAACACACCTAATACAGGTACTCCGACAGTATATAATTTCCCTAAATTAAAATAAGGTATGTCATTTTTATCTAAATATGGATAAAAGTAATTTAATTCGTTTGTATTATAATCTCCGATATTATCAAATGAAACTAAATATTTATTGTACTTTTTACATTTTTCAATTATGTTTTCTTTTAAATCGTATCCTAAAATTCGATTATACTTGTCGCAATAACTTAATATAAAGACATCAAAACCATCATCCCAATTTATTTCCTCTACATCTTGAATTATTTTATTATTATCACAATGTTTTAATAATCTTTTAATTCCTATACCAACCTTACCAGATTGGCGAATGTCACAATATTCTAATACTTCAAAATCTAGTAAATCTTCATTTTGCGCCAGGGAATGTATTTCCTTTGTAAACGGAAATACCACTGCTATTTGACATTTTTGTAATCTTCTTTTTTCTTTCTCTTTAATATTACAAACTATATTCTTAGAAAATCGTGTAATAAAATTTTCGTAACTTTTTTCAGTACTTGCTTTTTTATTTCTTAAGAAAAAATCTGCAAATTTACCGGCATAGTATGCGCAGGCAAAACTAGATCCTTTTACAATATTATTTCGTCCATCTATCCATTTCACTCTATACGTCTTATTTTTTATGATAACATTGACGGGATTTCGTTTTAAAGCAATAAATTCATCATCATGTAAATTTATTTCATCAGAAACATCAATTCCAATAACAAAATCAAAAGCAGCAGGATATGACATACTACCAAAATTATCAAATGCTGAAAAAATTAATGTTCCATTTTTATTAATAATCTCTAGTTTATCAAACAATAATTGATTATAAATTCTAATTCCAGAACTAATAAGTAATAAATCACAAGATATATTATCTATAACATAATCCAAAGCATATAATAAACTTTCTATACTATAAGTAGATAATGATATATTTTCTATTTTTATTATGTATAATTTAAGCTCTTCTGGATTTTGTATTCTTTCAACAAACAATTGTACAACTGCTGTTCCATGTCCCACTTCATCCTCATAATTTCTATCAATTACAAAATTATTATTTTTTTTAGTAATAGAAATTCCTTTATAAACTTCTAAACCAACGATTTTCGACAACCCCGAATCAATTACAACAATATTCATATCATTTAACTCCTGTTATTAATTATCATATTTTGTACTTATAATATTAAATTACAAATTTAATATTTTTACGATACTCATAATTTAATTTATTAATTATAACTTAATCACCGCATAAATTCTCAATATCTACAATATTTTCGCTTCCATGAAACATTTTGTGATTTATCCGCAAATGAATTTATATCTATTTTCAGGATATCAATGATCATTACTTTCTATTATTCTTCATAGCCTGCTCAATTTCAGCTTATTCTCTTAAATATTTGGATTGCTTTACTAAATTTATTATCTGTATGAAATATAACAAACAATTTTTACTCATCCCTTACTGATCAACTTATTAATATCATATTACAATTATATAACATACTTAAAAAAAATCTATACCATCTGCGGAATATTCCACAAACAGCATAGACTTTTTCCCAATTTTATTTACAATAGCTTCGTAATAATGCCGCCCGAGGAAAACCAACAAAACTTAATCCGAAGAAAGAGGTGTATTCCATGAAAAAATTTAGATAAATCGCAGCGGCCATGCCTATTCTGATCTTTTTGGACATCACAGCTTCTGTTGCCGCCCCGGAACCGGCGGCATTGTCCGCGGTTAATCCGGCAAAGCCAGGCTGCAATGAAGGGCTTTTTGGAAACGATAACGATTATTCTTTGCATTGACAGGAACTAAGTGTGATGTTAAACAAAAATTACGTATGCTATTAAATGCGCGGATTCATAAAAATTCTTTTATAATCTGCGCCGGTTTTGACTGACCCATTAAAAGGCAGAGCCAATAAGCATTCCAAAAACATTCTTGTTTCAATGTATACTTTTCCGGGAAATCACTTTTTTGATATATACAGCCAAGATTTGCAAGAATTTTCCCGATTAGATCCGCCTGCCGCACTGTATATCCAACCGGATTCCCCGGCAATCCATATCTTCCGCCAATTCCAGCTGGCCTGCATCTTCCAGTATTTCACCATAATTTTTGTACAATATCAGCATAGAATTTGTATGATACTCTTCCCGCGCGTTACTTTCTTGAAAAACCTGCAGCAAGCGCTCCTACAGCTTTAGTCCGTCCAACTTCCTTTCCTGCCTTCTCATTAATCCAATAATCATATCAAGCATTACAAATTCTTCCCTTGATGGTATCCTTAGCAGTCCCTCCTGATAATCCGGCATCGTATAATGCAAGATTTTTTCCAGTTGATAAAGCCCTTTGTCCGGCTGTAATTTTCGACGATACATCTTACCTTCGATATGGCACGCTTCTATGTATTGCCGGTTAATCGGTATGCCTGCATCCAGTCTCCTCTCCAGCTCACCAATCAATTCCGCTTCCTTCTCCCAATCCATCCGTGCACATGCCTGATTCCTCCAGTGCGCCATTTCATACAGATCATAATCCTCCGCCTGCACCCTGCTGATATAATAGCTCTTTTTTACCCCCAGTTCCTTTGCAATTTCCCGGAAATGCGCATGGGTGGGCTTCTGTCTTCCGCTCTCGATCCGCGAAAGATTCGGCTGACTGCAGCTTTTAAGTTTTCCCTGCGTAAGGCCCCGGTTTCTGCGGATATCGCGGATCATCTCGTAATCAAGAGAGATCTCATCCTGATGGTAGAAAAAATGCAGCCTGGACAGATCATCCAGCTCCAGCACCCAGTCAGCATACCGCCTCAGCACAGCTTCCAGACTCTGAAGCTCATTCTGCAGAACGCGCCGCTCCTCCAGAGCCTCCCTGCCGGTATACCTGCCCAGCCTTTCCCGGCTTTCCAGCTGCAACTGCAGCAGTTCGGCCAGCAACGGCAGAACGCCGTTTTTACTCAGGCATTCCACGGCTCTGCTGCTGCATTCCTCCACCTTCTCCCAACGTTCCTCTCTGCGCCAATGCAGCGCCAGCAGCCACATACATTGCGGGTAAAGTTTAACCTTCTCCTCCTCGTAATATCTTTGTTCCAGATAATTTCTCACCTCATCCAGCAGACAATAAGTTTGTAACAAATAGCATTCGTGGATTTACTGCGATCTATCGTTTGTATGTTCGGCGCCTCCGACCAGCTGTGAGGCTCAGTATACTCATTGTTTTCAGACAACCACCTGGCACCGCAGTCGGGACAACTCCATCTTTGATAGATTATGTAACTTAGACAATAGCTACTAACATCTCCGGTATATTCCGTTGCTGGCTCGTCTATTGATTTAGCCTGTGGATGCATGCATAAGACTCTCTGAGTATCCGCCAATACAGGAAGAAGCGTTATGTTACTAACTGCCAGCAAAAAAATCACAGACATAATAGTTTTACGTATGTTCTGAAATAATATTTTCTTCATTTTTCCGCCCTCCCCTTTTTAAATTTTTACTTTTAATCATACTCAAGCAGGCCATCAAACAAATCCTTGCAATTTATTTCTGTACCGTCACTTCGTATGCAGGTCATAGCATTATAAGAAAGGCCTTCCTTCTCACCCTTCACCATCAGCCATCCTCTCTCGTTCGTATCAACATTTTCCATTAAAATCCAATCCCCCAGGTCGCCGCCCAGCGTAACCATTCGGCTTCCTGCCGGTATGGTAAATCTCTCTGTTGTATTTTTTTGAGTAAAAAGTTCAAAATCCTCCCGAGCCGTTATTATATTACGTTCCGGTTCACCGTCTTCGTTTGGCCAATATTCAACAAATTCATAATATTCTCCCGGAATCAATTGCAGGATACCATCCATTAGACAGTAATGCATCAGCACCTTATCATTTTGCAGCGGATAAACTCTTTTGAGTGCGCTGTAAATCCATCTGCCGTCTTTCTCCTCTGCATGATAATCGGCATAAGGAAATTCTCCGGCTGCACAGAGTTTTCCATCCAGATAGCTGTAGATCTTCCATGTTCTGCTGCGTCCATCTTCATAATCCAGCACCATAAGCTGCCTTGTCTCCCCATCCAGACTGGCTGTAAACATATAGTTTTTAAAAAAATTGTGTGATCTTGGCAGTATATTTTCCTCTCCGTCAATCATAACAATAAAATTGCCTGCCCCGGCATATTTTTCATTTAACCGGTATGACACCCTTTCATTTGTACCGTCACCATCCAAATCAATCAAAACCTCCGGCTCAAGAGGACGTGCCTGCCACTCATACAGATATGGTCCGCTCACTGTCATTTCAACAGGCTTTCGCTCGCCGTAATAGCCTTTCTCTGCATCCGGGAAAAAAATATTATTGCAGAATTTCCCAAGCTCAATAACCTCATCTGCAACCACTGCACGGACGCGCCGATAGCCTACGCCGCTTTCTGTAAAATGAGCCGCCTCCTCGCAGATCAGAGAATAACTTTCCTGTTCCGGCAGTTTTAGTTCAGGATACCAGAAAACTCCTTCGCCCCAAGTTTCTCCCCCTTCGTCAAACCAGTCAGAAACTGTCAGTGTGAACATTCTTCTGCCCTTTTCGTCCGCCTGAAAACCCGCCGCAAGTTTTACCCCGCTGCCCGGAATCACCTCCTGTTCCTGCACTTCCTTTCCATCTTTCAAATTCTGAATATCGAGTACATATTCGCATCCATACACTTCACGTACTCCTGTCACAGATATCGTATCGGATGTGTTTTCTGCCGGCAAAACAATGGATAAAACCTCATCGCACCAAAGGCCGGCATATCGTCCCGGCTTCATCATCACAATAGGCTCACAATTGTCCAGGCAATAATCTTTCACATCAAAACGGTAATAATGATTCCCTGCACGAACTACCACCTGCGGTTCAGCGTCACCTGCCAGCTGGCCGCAAAATTCCGGCTTACATCTTTTTTCACTGATATAAACGGTAATATCCTTTCTTGGAGAAATAACCTGATACGAAACTCCTTTTTCTAATATCGAGGTTGGTTCCGGGGAAGGTGTCAAAACCATTTCCGTAGTGGGAACAGGTGTCGGCGCTGTTATCATTGTTGGAAACGGCTCCGGAAAATTGGTCGGTGTAAGTAGTGGCGCAAGGGTTGGAGTCTGATCAGAAACCTCCGGCCCCGATGCTGTTCTGTTTTCATCCTCAGACAATTTTATATCCGGTATCATCGTCAGCGCTGAGCCGCCCTTATCCCCCTCATCCGTATGTATATTATTTCCGCAGGCAACGAATCCTGCCAGCAAATAAAACAGACATACCGCAAAGAACAGGTTATTTTTTTTCATCTCCGGACTACTCCTCTCATATAAAATAACAATTAGTCAGCTCGCCGAAATTTAAAATAAATCTTTCGTGTATTATATTTATATTTTTAAATTTTTATACTATTTGAAAAATAAAAGATATTATATTAATAAATATTTATTAACCATTATTATTTTATATCCTTTCAAGCATCCACTCCCCGCGATAAAACACTCTGTCAGGGACGAAATCAAAATGTATCCTCTGCTTCTTCCTCCGTCCCCTGAACCACAACCCTGCAGCGATACTCCTTCCCATAAATCGTCGCAACAATTTCCGTCCGGCCTTCTTTTACCGCAGTCAGTCCCCCGTCGCGGTCTACCCGTACAACGGCATCGTTCTCAGATGTCCACTCCGCCTTCGCTCCGCTGTTGAACGCCAGCCGATGCTGCTCTCCCGGTGCAAGGGTAAGCTCCTCGCTCTCAAGCGCAAGCTGGAACAAACTCCAGCCATACTTCACCGAAGCGGCAAACCATTCCACATCAAAGGTCTCTGAAGAATATATTTCATCATACTCGCGGTAAGGCTTCTTTAAAAAGCCATATACTTTTTTGTTTGGTGCAACCGTTATCTTTTTCGCACCGCGGTCATAAGGGCCGTAATCAAAATCATATTCAAGCAGGTTTGATGGTACTGCGCAGCGTTCCGGAATGGTAATTGATTTCAGGCTGTTTGCATCCATAAAATCCAGCAGCGGCATGTTCTGCAGCTGATTGGAAAGCCGCAGGTCACGCAGCTTGCAGCAGCCGGTTAATATATTCTTTCCCGCACTGACAACCGAATCTGTCATCCAGAACTCCTCCAGAGCAGCACAGGACGCAAATGCATAATTTTGAATTTCTTTGACTGAGTCGGAGCAGGAAACAGAAATCAGCTCTTTCGCCCCCTCAAACGCGTATGATGCAATGATCTCAACCCCTTCCGGAATCTCCACAGCTCCGCTGCATCGGTAGCCAGCAAACAGTACATTTCCTATCATCAGCAGGTCTGAGCCGCACAGAACATCATAATTGCCAAACAGCGGTGTATTATAAAATACATTATTCCCCAGCTGCTGCAGCTTCTCAAGTCCCTTTGCCTCTCTGATTCCCGATCCGAAAAATGCATCTTTCCCAAGAATCTGTGTTTCTTCCAGATTGACTTTGGTAAGCTGCTGACAATACTGGAATGCTTCCGAAGCAATTTCCTGAACATGCTGCAGGTTAATCTCTTTCAGATTGCGGCAGCCGGCAAATGCCTGATTTGCTATTAATTCAACCTCCTCCGGCAGGAAAACACTGACCAGGGCAGAGTTTCCCTGAAAAGCACTGCTCCCGATCCTTTTTACACCGGCCGGGACAGTCACATTTGTTTCTGTGCCATTGTACCGGAGAAGGATATCACCTTTGATTTCAAAATCTATTTGTCCAGGCTGTTCCGTTGCGTCTGGCTCCGCGGCTCCCGTCGGCTGCGGCTGCCCTGGCTCACCCGGCCCTGCAGGTTCTTCTGGCCCGGTAGGCTGCGGCTGCACCGTCCCGCCCGGCCCTGCAGGCTCTTCCGTCCCCGTCGGCTGCTCCTGCCCTAACTCACCCGGCCCTGCAGGCTCTTCCGTCCCCGTCGGCTGCGGCGGCACCGTCCCGCCCGGCCCTGCAGGTTCTTCTGCCCCCGTCGGCTGCGGCTGCACCGTCAGATTCGGTCCATCCGGCAGCACTTCCTTTTTACAGCCGGAACCGAAGCAGGCTGCAGCTGCAATAAAAACTGTTAATCCTGCAGTCCGGTACTTTCTCCGGACACACTTCTTTTTCCCCTTCCCGTTCCTCCCCAAAGCTTTTTTTCTCATTTCATTATCCCCCTGCATAACATCTTGCAATTTCCTTTTCCCAATTCCTTCTCTTTCACTCTGCCCCGCCATGAATCAATACTTCTCTTCGTTCAAGCCGCCTCCCGCGATCGATTCCCTCCATTCGCCCCTCCCTGCTTTATATCATACTCTATTTATAAAAAATGTCCATAACACCTGGAGAAATCCCCGGGCATTATGGACATTCTGCCTGCTTTTATTCCATGCTGCAATTTATTCGGTTTCCTGTTCTGCTTACATCGGCTTCCGTGCGTAAGTTTCAGAAAAACTTGTCATGCACCGCATTGACCGCCTTCTCCGTATACTGCACGTCGATCAGCACCGTAACGCGGATCTCGGAGGTCGAAATCATCTTGATATTAATTCCGGCGTCGTACAGCGCCTCAAACATTTTCGCTGCCACGCCCGGATTGGACATCATACCCGCGCCGACGATCGAAACCTTCGACACATTCTCCTCAACGTCCACCTTGTCGCACTTCAGCGAGGTACTGCGATGGCGCTCAATCGTGGCAACCGCCTCAGAAAGATCATCCTTTGCAACCGTAAAGCTGATATCCTTTGTGCCGTCGCGGCCCACCGACTGCAGAATAATATCCACGTTGATATTGTGTCTCGCGAGGTGGTCGAACAGCTTGAATGCCACGCCCGGCTGATCCTCCAATCCAATCACGGCGATGCGGGCCGTATTTTTGTCGCTTGCAACTCCACTGATTAACATTCCTTCCATGTTCACTGCCTCCTTCACTATGGTTCCTTCCGAAAAATTCAAGCTTGAACGCACGACAAGCTGTACGCCGTATCTCTTTGCCATCTCCACCGAACGGTTGTGCAGAACACCCGCGCCGAGAGATGCCAGATCGAGCATTTCGTCGTAGGTAATTTCCTGCAGCTTTCTCGCACCCGGCACAAAGCGCGGGTCGGCCGTATAAACCCCGTCCACATCGGTATAAATCTCGCATGCATCCGCATGGAGGGCCGCTGCCAGCGCAACCGCTGTCGTGTCGGAGCCGCCCCGGCCAAGCGTCGTGTAATTATCCATTTTGTCCACGCCCTGAAAGCCCGTAATCAGAACGATCCTGCGGCTCTCCAGTTCGTTTTTGATCCGCTCCGTCTCAATACCGGTCAGACGGGCATTTCCGTAGGTCGGTGTCGTGAACATTTTTACCTGGAACGCATTCAGCGAAACGGCAGGAACTCCCAGCGTATCCATCGCCATCGCCATCAGAGCAACGGACTGCTGTTCTCCGATTGTGTAGAGCATATCCATCTCGCGCTTCGGCGGGTTCGGATTAATATCCTTTGCCTGATTAACAAGCACATCCGTAAATTTCCCCATCGCCGAAAGCACTACGACAACGTCATGTCCCTTCTTATAATCCTCGATGCAGCGCTTCGCGACATGAAAGATTCTCTCCTTGTCAGCGACCGAAGTACCGCCGAATTTCTTTACAATTAACATAACTGCCTCCTGAATTCCATAAATATGCTGATACTGCAATGCTGCCTGCAGATATTTCAGTTGTGTAATATTAAATATAATTCGATATTATAATACCGTTATTTTAAATTACAGCATTATAATATCTATAATAAATTCTGCGAAATAAATTCTGATATCATAAAATGGTTCGTATAAATCCTTCCGCAGACATCGGAATACCGTGCCTTTGTTTTGCTCCGCAATCAAAATCAAATCACTCTGCGATTATCCTGCTGCCGTTCCGCGATCATTCGCTTTTGCTTCCATACTGCAATTTATTCCGCATCTGCGCCCGTTGTGCCACAGGATTTACAATTTCGGGAGCCGCCCGTTTCGGGAACAGGAACCGCAGCACGGCCCCCGGCGCTCACGCAAACAGCCGCTCAATCAGCCGATAACCGTCCTTTTCCATATTTCCGGAAGCCTCTGCCTCCGCCTCGCTGTAGCGGCCGATCATCCGTCTCTGCCTCGTGCTGTCGTAGAGCAGGTACGGCACCGGATCAGAAGTATGTGTGCGAAGGCGGATCGGCGTCGGGTGATCCGGCATAATCAGCAGCCGGTAAGGCTCTCCGGAAGCATCCATCTCCCGTTTCACCACGGCCACCACCCTGGAATCCAGCGATTCGATTGCCTTAAGCTTGTCCGGAATGCTTCCCTGGTGCCCCATCTCATCCGGTGCCTCCACATGGATGTATGCGAAATCATAGCCGTCATCCACCAGCGCATGCACAGCCGCCATCGCCTTTCCCTCGTAATTTGTATGCAGCGTTCCGTCAGCCCCCGGCACATTTATGTTCGTCATTCCTGCCCCGACCGCAATGCCCTTGAGCAGATCGACAGCGGAAATCATCACGCCGCGCAGCCCGGTCTTTTCCTCAAAAGAATCAAGCCCCGGCTTGGTTCCCGCGCCCCAGAACCAGATGGAATTGGCCTTGTGCAGGCCCCGCCGGGCGCGCTCCACATTGATCGGATGATTGTTCAGGATGTCGTAGCTCTTTTCCATCATCTCTCTCAGCATGGCTTCCTGCGGCAGATACTCGCCGATCACTCTTCCGAGAATATCGTGCGGCGGCGTCAGCTCCGCAGCAGTGCCTTTGTCCCAGATCAGCAGATGGCGGTAGCTCGTCCCGACATAATAACGGAATATCCCGTTTTCCAGCTGCTCCCTCACAGCATCCAGCAGCACGGCAGCGTCCTCCGTTGAAATCTCGCCTGCACTGTGGTCGAGAATCGTTCTGTCTTTGTAGGAAATTCCCTCCTCCTCGGAAAGCGTTACGATATTGCAGCGCACGGCGATATCCGTGTCCTTGAGCGGAACGCCGATGCTCAGAGCCTCCAGCGGAGAACGCCCCGTATAATATTTCCGCGGGTTATAGCCGAGCACCGCCAGGTTGGCGGTATCGCTGCCCGGCTTCATTCCCTCCGGTATCGTGCAGGCAAGACCAATCTCGCCCTTGCCCGCCAGCTCGTCCATCACCGGCGTTGACGCGTATTCCAGCGGGGTTTTCCCGCCCAGGCTATCAATCGGCTCGTCCGCCATCCCGTCGCCCAGAATCACAATGTATTTCATATTCTCCCCATTTCTGCGCTTTGATCAGCGCATTTCCTGTTTCCCGGCGCCCTGTTCGATCGCGGAGAAGCCTCCGCAGGATTTGAGCCGTTATATATGCTTGCAGCTCCGCATCGATTCCGCCGCCGTCCTTGCAGCTTTGCACTGGTTCTGCCCGTCCTTGCAGCTTTGCACCGGTTCCTCCCGCATCCTTGCAGCTTTGACCGGTTCTGCCCGGCCTTACAGCTCCGCCCGGATTCTGCTGAGCACCTTAAGCTGCCCTGCCGCCTGATCAAACTCGCTTTCCGGCATGGCGGACGTCAGGAACGCGTACTCTCCCTCAATCCCCGGTGCGGTAAATTCTCGTTCGACCTTAAACAGCTCCTGCGCCTTCGCCTTCTGACTCTGCGGAACGCGCACAAAGAATTTGCTCATCAGCGTCCCCATATCCGCCAGCTCCAGCTTGCGGCTGTTCCAGATCGTCATGACATGCTTGCCCTGGTGCTTCACCGCATCCACGACATCCGACACCACCGCGCTCGCCGTCGGCAGCTTGCCAGCGCCTTTGCCGTAAAACATTACATCGCCGAGGAAATTTCCCCGCACAAGAATGGCGTTGAACACATCATTGACCGAATAGAGCGGATGGGAACGGTTGATCATGCGCGGGGCCACCATCGCATATACCCTTCCGTCCACCGCACAGCTCGTCGCAAACAGCTTGATATCGGCTCCGCCCGCCAGCGCGTAAGCGATATCGTTTTTGGATATATTCCGTATGCCTTCGATATAAATATCCTCGAAATCAACCTGCATTCCGTAGGCCAGCGAGGTCAGGATCGCAATTTTGCGCCCGGCGTCATAACCATCCACATCAGCCGCAGGATTGCGCTCCGCATAGCCCTTCGCCTGGGCATCCGCAAGCACGACATCAAAATCCAGCCCTTCGTCGCGCATCTTTGTCAGAATATAATTCGTCGTTCCGTTCAGAATACCGGTGACCTCCTGGATCTCGTCCACCGTCAGACTCTGGTTCAGCGGGCGAATAATTGGTATGCCGCCTGCGACACTTGCCTCAAAAAGGAAGTTTTCCTTTTTCTGCTTCGCAATTTCCAGAAGCTCAGCGCCGTGCTTCGCGACAAGCTCCTTGTTGGAGGTGCAGACGCTCTTGCCTTTCAGCAGCGCCTCCTTCACATAGCTGTATGCCGGTTCAACCCCCCCCAGCACCTCGATAATGACGCCCACCTCCGGATCGTCTACAATCTGCTTAAAATCATGCACAAGCACCTTCTCAACCGGATCACCCGGAAATTCCCGCAGGTCCAGCACATATTTAATTTCGATTTCCTCCCCGGCGCGGCGCGCAAGCCCCTCCGGACTGCTGTTGATTACCTCAAAAACTCCCGAACCGACCGTTCCATATCCTAAAATTGCTACTTTCATAAACCAGCCTCCTTCTTTTTTCTTGAATTATGAACAAAGCCATCCTGCTTCTATTCCGTTTTTTTCTTTCCGCTATTCCCTGCCCAGAATCTTAATATAATGGACGCCCTCGATGCTTTCCAGAACCCCGAGCAGCTCCGACACCTCCATCGTCTGCGGCAGAATCTCCGCTCCAAGCGTAAGGGACGCGATGCCGCCGATCGGAATCGACTGGTGAATCGTCAGAATATTTGCGTTTGCCTGCGCGATCTGGTTCAGCACATTGGATAAAAGCCCCGGCACATCGTCCAGCTGCATCATCAGATTGATCGTCTTGCCCCGGTTGCTCTCATGAAAGGGAAATATGTCGTCCTTATACTTATAAAAGGAGCTGCGGCTTATCTCCACAGCGTCCGTCGCCTCCTGTATCGTCAGCACGCGCTCCGAATCGAGCAGGCGCTTTGCCTCCACCACCTTCAGCAGAACCTCAGGCAGCGCTTTTTTCTTTACAATATAATACTTATCCTCCTCCATGCTCTTCTCCCGTCCTCCCCTGCCGGACACTGACCTTTCCTTCCGAATCTGCAGTTTTTCCATCCCGGTCTGCAGTTTTTCCATGCCTCTTCCGGTGCTGGCGCACGGAACAGCAAAATGTACACCTCATACAAACAAGTGTCCGTTTCGGAAAGATATCATATCATATTTTTTCGACAAATGCAATACCCTTTTTTGGCTGCGGCAGCCCTGTAATCCGCTCCGTACCAAAACTGCGCGCTCCTTATGCCGAAGGAGAACGTTCCGTGCAGTCTCAATTTACAATACCTGGCGGCTTATCCGCGGCAGAATGGCACGGGCAGGAAAGGCGGTGATCGGGCTGGTATTGGATTCGCTTCTTGACGATATCGGGATTGATACAAGCAGGCTGATTTTTCCAAAAGCAGAACAAATCCCATCTTATGTGCAGATGCTCATGCTTTTGCTGTGAGTACTGTCGGGTGGCTCTTTATCGTGTGTTGATATCTTTGTTCATAAATCTGCTCCATTACATAAAAATCCCCCTTAATATAGATTTGGGTTATTTACCTTGTCTACTTAAGGGGTATCATATCTGTTTTTTATACACTCTGACGCTGTGTTACTTATTCAGCTGTGATTGTGGTAATGATTGTTCAGCCATACTGGAAGTTATAATATCCCGATTCCTTTACACTTGATACAATGCAAATTTGGCAAATATGTCTTTACTTCATCGCTGATTCTGATTTCCTGCGGCTGTATCTCTTTACGATGATCTCCATCTTGTGTTCCTCCTGTTCAGATATGTGGGGAAGCGAAATCCGATCAGGAGGGCAGGCTACGGCACTTGGGCCAGAGGTTCCAACAACCGGCATGTCTGTTTTGCAACAACAATTCATTTTGGCGGAAGCGATCGAAACTTGGATCACGGAATTGGCTTCCCTCATAGAAATCTGTTCAATTTCACCAAATACTGTTATCCCTCTTCCTTTTTCTTTATGGCCTGATATAAAAATTCAGCCTCTTCGAGTTCAGATCTTTTGTAATATATATTTATTTCATCTGCATTATATTCTAAAATATAATAGGTGAAGATTACGGTGTCATCCGATAATACTTGCTCCGGATACTTTATATATATCCTATTATTTTCTATGGTTTCTATATTAGACAAATCAGCTAAAAAGCGGTAGGAGACTTCCGATTCATAATCGGAAATATCGTATCCATAGAATGTTTTTTCTATAATCAATTTACCGGTTCCGAAATCTGTTGAATAATGGTATTCACCTGTCAAATTTTCCAGCTTATCTGTCCCATCAGATATGCTTGTATTCACTTCGGCAGCAAAAATTTTACTGCATAATTCTGTATATTCCTCAAATGAAATTTCAGCTCCATTCAATGTATATTTAAATCCAGCCTCCACATTATCCGGATCAGCAAGCTCCTCGCCGAAATTCATTTCTGCAGCTAAGTTATCTGCTCCTTCAAATTTTTCCATATGGTAAAATTCAAATCCTGCACTCGACCTGCAGCTGTACATAGTCCATACAGCACCATTGTAATAGGTATAAGAAAGAACGAGCACATTGTCAACTCCTTCTGCAAATTTATATACCTTATTATTACGCACATCAAGGTATATTCCGCCATAAGGACCGCTGATAACCAGCTCGTTTTCCCCATCATTGTCAAGATCGACTTTTTCTCCAGCAGAATATAAGTACATATTTAAATCATCAATATAAAATGAAGCTGTCAAATCCGTCTGGTCAATTGCATTTATTTTGCCATTGATAAATAAATCCAACAGTTCTTCTGCTGTCGCTTCCGATCGCTGGGTCTCCGGTAAAAGATTGTCCGGTGCGCCGTCAGGGAAAGAATAGACCTCCCCGCTCAGAACTCCGGCGGCATCTGTGATAACTGCCACCTCCGCCTTGCCGCCAATGACGGAGATTTCTGCCAGCACATAGGGGTCTTCGCTTGTAAAGCGGAGCATGTCCTCCTCCCAGACTGCCGTGCCCTCCAATTCGGCAGTACGGTAGACGCTGATTTCTGCCTTATAGGTTCCGTCGGCCTGCAGCGCAAGTGTCAGCTGGCTGTAGACATCGGCTGTCCCCTGCTTATCGGTATAGATGCCGGAGACGTCCGCTTTCTCTGCCTGCTTCGGGTTCTCTGCCTGCCCCACATTCTCTGCCTGTTTTGTGGGTTCCGTCTGTTCCGAATCCGGTGTGCTCCCGCCTGGCTGATTTGTTCCGGCGGGCAGGGAAGAATCGCTGTCCCTCGCACCACAGCCGGATAGCAGAAAAGTACTCAACAATAGTGTCAGCAATAACTTTTTCATAGAAATACCTCCTAAACTCTCACTTAAAATACATAAATGCATATATAAAGCGAGATATAAATTTCATTCGAACAAATTCGCTGCGCGATAGCCAGCCAGGGCTGCGGCGCATTTTTTACTTTTATCGAATATAAAGCAATGGAAAAATCCTCCGCAATACGGTATTGTTAGGTTCCCGCAAAAAACAACCAGATACGGAGACTTATAGGCATTCCGACCGGCTTGTGTAATGCCGCCCGGCTTGCGGTTTGAACTATGGTGCAGACTGTTTCGGCATTTTATTCCTTCCTCCTGTAATATAATCGGCACCCTATTTATACCACAATAAGAAAAGCAATAAAATACCGGCGGCATGAACTGCACAATTTTTGCGTAAACTACACAGATCAGCTGTCAAACTGCATTCGCCATTGAAAAAATGCCTTTTTAAACTCCTTGCCGTGCGCTCTTCCGATCACTATCCTTATCCCATTGCAAAGCGTAACTTCACGGCTGTTTACGGCTTCAATATACTTTAAATTGACAACATAAGACCTTTGAATATGGTAAAAGCCAAAGCGGGACAAGCTTTGTGCCGTTTCGGAAATCAGCCCTTCGCAGAAATATTCCCTGCCGTCCAGCATAAGATATCTTAATTTCCTCCCATTCGTCTCAATCAGAAGGAGCTCCTTAAGATTTATCTTTATGTTAATCCCTGCGGTATCCCTGCAATAAACGATCCTGTCCTGAATCTTTGTCTTAAGAAAATAATCTATTGCCTCATTTATTTCCTCCAAATGCTTTTTATCTATGTATCGAAAAGCGTTAAACCGGTAACCCAGCCTGGCCAGCTCCGTATGGGACGTCAAAAAGCATACCCTGCACTGGCTTCCTGAATTCATCAATCTTTCGGCTATCTCAAAACCATTTTCCCCCTCATCCAGTTCAATATCCAGAAACAGTAAATCTAAATCTTTATTTTCTATATTTTCATTTCTATTTTTATATAAAACTATTTTATATTCAACATTATTATCCTTGCAATATTTCTCGATACAAGCCTGTATCCTGTCTCTCCATACTGCTTCGTCTTCTAATATGCCTATTTTCATCTTTCCCCCTCCGCGAATATGGTTCCTCCCTGTTTCTCTTTGATTATACATCAAATCCCCGCGTATAAGGTGTTAAAAAAATGAAAAAACATCACTTTCTTGGCGGGAAAGTTTTTTGAAATACCCTCCATTGTATTTTTTCTGAAATTCTTTATACTGTAACTATACCGGTATAAATCATCAGGCATCTGCAAAGCTGAATATTTTGCAGTTCCTAACATAAACCATATCAGAAAGGAAAAATAATACATGCATATAGGAGAACAGATACGAACTTTACGCAGCCAGAAGAAAATTACACAGGAGATACTGGCGGCAGAGATGGGCGTTACCGTAGGCGCCGTAAGTAAGTGGGAAAGCGGCACCACGCTGCCGGATGTGCAGATGCTTTGCAGCCTTGCGGATTATTTTGAGGTTACCACAGATAAACTGCTGGGACGGGCTTATAAAGGCAGCTTTGCGGTCTGCGATGATGCGGGATTCATCCGTGAAACAATCAAGGGAATTCTGGAAAAAGAGGGATATACCTGTGCCGGCCTGGCGGAGAACGGCACGCAGCTTCGCGAGATTTGGAGTAAAAACCCCCCGGATATTCTGTTCCTGGATATACATCTTGGCGAAGAAAACGGGCTTGAACTGTTAAAAGAATTAAAAGAAAAATCCAGTGACACCAGAATCATAATGGTCACGGCAGACAATGGGGAAGAGACACTACAAACTGCGATTTCATACAAAGCGGACGCCTTTGTCACAAAGCCATTTTTGCCGCAGCATATCATAACGGCGCTGGCTTCGTAAAAAATCCGGAAAACTTCAGTTTTTTAAGTTTTCCGGGTGATTTCAAAATCGAGACTGTTTCATGTTTTGTATAAACATGAAAAACTGATATAAGATATGTTATTAGTTACTGAGGGCAGAGCCTGATTTCCACAGGTTCTGTCCTTGTTTATATTATAATTCAGCCTCCAGGCATGTCTGTCAGGGCTAGTCGAATCAGCCCTGACAGACATGCCGACGCCGCCGGCTTGTGCATCGGACGCAGCAGCCTCTGACAAGCTGCGTCGGGTATTATACCCCAGCATTGCTTGCTGTCAGTGACTATAAAAAAGGATTGAAAGCCGTTTGCACAGATGATATACTCTTCTCGTATCAAATCGGCAGACCAGAACAGGAAGGACAGAAATATGTTTGAATTTGAGTTGGAAACCGGTGATTTTCCTGAATATGAATTTGGGCTGAAAACCGGCGATTTACCTGAAAAAGAAATGGTCAAAATCTTTGAAAAGGCACTCAGTAAAATCGCCGGGGAAATCAATGATTCCCGTATTCCTAAAAAACGGAAACTTAGAAAGATGACTGGTCCGTTTGGCCGCTCCACCCCAGATGCAGAACCGCCAGAATATGATTATATCTATCTTTACAGTCATAGACCCAGTAATTTGTTTTTGCAGCTGTACCCTAATCGGGAGAAGAACGGGCGGGTGAAATTTCCGGAGGAGGGAATTGTCTGGAATTTGTACTTCTATATTTTGACGGACTATCCGGAACGGATATCTGAGGAGGATCGCATCCAAGAGTTTGGAGGCAGAGTTATCAAGGAATTATTCCGGACACTTCCCTGCGATAAGGTACTCATTAAGAAATATGCCCCTGGTGAAGACAGGCTTTAGTGAGTGCAGGAGGTGCGGACATTTTCCTGAACTGTTTAAGCCCGCCAGGCCAGGGGTTCCTCCTGTACTCCAACGGGCTCATGTTTCCAGAGGATATCTTTATCCGCCTTCTACCTGAAGCCCCTCAAAGCAGGAAACGGCATCCATCTCCCCGTCCGGCAGCCGGATCACCGCGGTATCCCCTTCGCTTTCCCACGTCCGAACCACTTGGAACCATGCTTCCTTTGTACCATCCTGATACGTCATCTCAATCCAGTTTCCGTTCGTCTCATATTTCCGGAACCGCACTTTAGTCCCGACCGGAAGCAGCACCGTATCCTCCTCGCCCGCATCCCGTTTCATATAAAAACGGCATTCTTCCTTCAGGCTTTTTTCCCGCCCGGCCTCGCTCCAGGACTGAAATTCATAAACTTCCTGCTCTGCCGGAACCAGGACAGCTTGAAATTTCTCCCCGTTTTCCAGCCTCCAGACTACCGGCGCTGTGTCCCTCTCCAGAATATTGCAGGCTCCAAGGAAGCAGATCGTACCGTCTCCCGGGACAAGCTCGGTTCGTATATTTTCCGGCATGGCCTCCTTCATCGCCTTCCAGTCCGGTTCCCCGGTCTGGCAGAACTGCAGTGGGGAATCCAGAAGCTTTTCAGCAAAACTGCCGATGCAGATAAGCTCCCCTGACTGGTAACGGAACAAAACCGTCTCCGCATACTGCGGGATAATTTCCCGGAACAGCCCGAGCTCAAGGCTGGAATCCGTCCGGTCGATATCCAGCAGATACCACGCTTCTGCGTCAAATCGTCCACTTCCGATCAGCCGGGAAAAATAATCCCCGTCAAATACCGTTTCCCCCACGGTAAGCTCAGGCCGCGCGAAGCGCCAGTTGTCCGACGCAGAATCCGGGAGCAGGCGCATCGTCAGCTCCTCCGGAACGCCGTCACCGTCCAGATCCGCACAGATACTTTCTCCAAAAGGGATGGCAGTGTCCGCCGTCACGATGGAATTTGTCCCCGATACGGTCGGCTCCGGTGCGGCGCTTGCCGTGCCGGGTAAAGTATTCTCTTCCGTATTTCCGGCATCGGTTGGCAAGGGTACTTCCGTATTTCCCAGCGTCCCCGGTGCGTCTGAAGCTTCAGCACAGGAATTCAATATCAAAACGAGTGCAGACAAGAAAAACGCTTTGTTTTTTTTCATAGACCCTCCTGTCATAATATATGAAATTTGTCACTACATTTCTCGATATATTTAAAATTTATAACCTCCTACTTCAATGGAGCAATGGCTGTTCTTTCTGCCGTAGCTTATCTATAATGCACCCCCCCTATCTGTTCCCGCTTGGTCTGTGCTCTGACATTTCTTCCTTCTGCTTTATGGAGCAGGGCACATGACAGACAGAGTATCCCTCCTGCTTTTGGTATTAGCTTGCGACACCATTCTTGCTATATCATAGAAGGCTTTATGTGCTATCCTCTACACTCCGCTTATTCAATTCCTCTAGTATAGCTGGTAGAATCGGGGGATCATCTCGTTCCTGTATCATAATAATCAGATTTCACGACAAATGGGCAATAGTAATCTTCTGCCAATTCATCAAAAGTATATATAACATTTTCAGGGAAATTTCCTTCTGCTTCCAAGCAATAAACTCTTTTCTCGCTTACATCAATTCCTGTAACCAGTCTTGCGTGCCCGGATGTTTTGCTGACTCTTTTCACTATTGCGTCTCCCGGCTTTAGAGAAGCATATGCCGTTTTCAGTTCTTCCCTATCAGAGTTTCCTGAAATATCCCCACTGGCCTCGTAGCTCCCGACTTTTTCATACTTCTTTGAAGCAGGATTCTTTAGTCCATCCCAAAAGCCTTTCGTGGAATCAAACGGAATATTCCAAGCGATGCAAATCAATCCAGAACAGTCAATACCGTAGGAGGCCCAGTAATATCCACTCGATTGCAGATTTTCTCTGTAAAAACCATTATCTTGTATATTGCAAGCAGCATGATAATCTAAAAACTCCTGCACGGTGCATCGAACAGACTGTGTATAAGGCATCCCTTCCATTACTGTCCCTGCCTCAGCATAAGTTCCATCATTCAAACGGAATTTCTTTTTCGCTGTCCAACGTACATGAGCAACCCCCATTAGCTCTGGTCATCGTCTGAATAATCTGGCTTGGAACCAACGAAAAAGCCGAAAGATTGCTTTCCTCAAACTGGCTGTATAACATTACATCAAAATTAAAGAAATCAATTACTTCCACATACAAAGTCACTTTGTAACCTTTATAGCTCACTTCAATGGTGGTATTTCCCTTATTTTTTGCATAGATTCTTCCTTTAGAAAATTCGACTATTGCTTCATCCTTTATATGATATTCCACCTGCGAAGATAAATTTACATAACCTCCTGTTGATAAAACTCCAACTATGTCTACAAAACATTTGTATCCATTTGTCTTGAATACCAGATTCTCTTTTGAAGTTAGCAACCCGCAGATATCATACTCCGTGTTATTCGCTGCTGCTAGCGTTTGATTTCCATCGTAAAACATCGCCTGATACTCCATCTCGGCATACCCCAAAACTTTTCATATTCCTCAGAAACTTTAACAGGCATTTTCTCCTCCGACCGATACCCCGAAGCATCACATTTTATACGGCCTATACTACAACAATAGATAAAACTCAGGGCAAAAAAATTATTTTGGCTACGCAGTTTCTTGAACTTTTCTCAAACATCCTAATTTTCCTCCATTCATAATAATAAGCTGTAACTTCGCCGTTTTTTGAATCTTCTCAGAAAATTTCATGAAAGCAGGCGTGCCGGCATAAATAAGTATACAATATCCGCCCCCTCTCCGGTCAGACACTAAAAAATTTCACTCGGGGCAATGTTTATTGGCATAAGCTTCATAACCCCTTCTGTTGACCTCCGTATAGCCGGTTCTGCTGCATTTTCTTATGCTATTAAATTATATAATCAATCTATATAATCCATATCTTCTTTACTATTTTATTACAAGATTCCAAAACGTTTAGGACTATATTTTTCTGTTATAAATCATTTTGCAACAAATGTTGTTAAAAGTCAAGAGACAGAGTAGCGAAAAAACTTCAATATTTTTTCGCTGCACGACAAACGCAAGAGTAAATAAATTGTAAACCCTCCAATATCTGTTACCAATGAAAAAAAGATAGATTGCACAATGGAAGTTGGATGGAGTATTATAGAAGATGTGCGTCAGGTAAGGAAAGTACATCATAGAAAGTACATCATAAATTGAAGGTTATACTGGTCTATATTTTTATTCCTTCAAACAAATCTATGATTTCATTTATGAATATTCAAATATTTATACTTTGGTAAGTGTTCATTGCTGCATTCCTTGTAGTCTTTATACGTTTCATTATCGTACCAGACAGGATAAATACCAACTTGTGATGCTCTTTCAATATCTGCCTGCTGATTATCACCGCAATACCATATTTCATCGGAATAAACTCCGGCTTTTCGTAAAGCAATATCAAACAAAATCCGATTGGCCTTTCGCATAAAATTATCACTTGGAGTCATAACAAACTCAAATGGATTGTTGGGCAGCAATCTGTTGAGTCTTTCTGTCAGAGCAGGCCCCGGCCACAAAAGGTTGCTGATAACGGCGCCTCTTATGCCATTTTTATTTATGTAATCGAGCATTTTATCAGCGTCTGGCATAATCGCACCCATAGAAGCACCGTTCCAGAAAACGGTTTCTATTTCGAGCGGCGTCAGGGAAAACGCTATCCCAAGAGATTCATACAATACTTTATTGCCAACCTGACCGGAAATATCATAACCTATTTTCAAACGCTTTCGATATATTTTCCAAAAAGATATATTTTCCGAAAATCAGTTCCGCACATTTTTTACATCCTCAAAAGTACAATTATTCGGATTCTTAGTAATATATTTCAAAAGCTCCGCATTTCCTCCAGCGGAATCCCAACCGGGCTCATACAAAAGAGTCTGCCCGGCTCTGCTGCAAAAACATAACGTTTCAAAAGCGCTTTGATGAAAAACACATCGCTTCAGACTTCGTTACCCCTAGGAATTGAAATGCTGATTTTAAATATCCGCCTCCCATTCTCCACAGTGGAATCCATAAAATATTCCCCATGATACTTTCTAACTGCCGCGGCAATATTTTTCATGCCGAAACCGTGATTTTCCCCGTCCTTTTTTGATGAGATAAGTAAATTTCTTTTTATATCAGCTTCTTCACTCACGCTGTTGCTGACAGCGATAAAATTTTCCCTTCTGCCCGTGACAAGTTCAACTCTGATCTCAGGGACAGCTGCTTTTCCTGCTGCTTCGACAGCATTCTGCAGTACATTGCCCATCAGAGATGTAATATCAACCATTTCGAGAGGGATTTTTTCCGTCAGCCTTCCCGATACGGTGAACTCTATATGTTCCTTTTCCGCCAGGTATAAATAATAGTTTACAATAACATCAAGAAAGCTGTCGCCGGTGCGGAGCTTTAAATCAAAATCCTCCTGCATCTGCCAGATCCTGTCAATATAAGCCTTTGCATCCTCCGCTCTTTTCTGATTGATCAGCTCCCTGAGAGCGCCGATGTGATTTGCCAGATCATGCTTGAAACACCGTAATTTAACCGACTGCTGCAGCTGGTAATCATACTGCTGCCTCTGCATGAGCATCAGAGCTTCAAGCTCTCTGTTCTGTCTGTCCGACAGTATATTTTTAATGGCCAGACTGAGTGTAAGAAAAAGAGAATAGATAGCGCCTGCAATACTGACAAAAAATGTTATATATGCATCCCAGCCATACATTGCGCTGTTTTCATTAAAAAATACAAAAACAAAATTATAAAACATCTGAAATATGCTTCCCTGTATTAAAATCAGAAGCTTGTACTTCATTCCTATCTCACACAGATAAACTTCATTTTTCCTAAGAAGCCGGAAATAAACCAGAAGATATACCAGAAACGAAAGAAGATAAGCCGGCTCCATCCACCATGTTATCGTATTATCAGCAATCCCGCCGCCTATTAATATGACCTGTATCAGCATTACGCTGAACGTATCCATAATTCCGGTAAAATACATAAAGGCAGCGCTTAATACGGTAAGCCGGAACAGTCTTCCCTCAAAAAACAAACTAATCGAAAGCACGCTCCAGACTATATAGACGAACGGAGAATTCGTATCGGAACACGCATTGAAAGCACCTGCAATTAATACGGTCAGTATGGAGGCACCCTGGAAAACTCTGTTTTTTCTTGGGCTTAACTGAAAACCAAAATAACTTATAAATAAATATATTATATAATTTAAAATATTATCTATAATGTAAATCATATTTCTCCCTCCGGCAAGTGCGGATGCCTGGCTGCTGATACCTGGTTCCGGCCGGATTCCCGCCGGATTCCTGATGCCGGATACCAACAGCTTCCCAGCACCGGATGCTGCCTCTTGCTTTCCCCGGCATTATCCGTCCGTCTTGCCGGACGGAGCACTTTATGGCGTACATGCAAGTTATTCCACGCCTTCCGCTCCCTCAGGCATTCCCGTCTGAAAACCTGCAGCTCCGGCCATCATTATATCAGCTTTCCTGCCATTCCGCAAATATCTCTGGCTGCGCCTTTTCCTTCCGGCTGCTCCGGGATTTCCTTTGAAATGTCCCGGCAGTTATGTTAAAATAGCATCAGCTGCAACAGAAACTACATAACGGGGGCTGAAATCCCCCTGATCGGAAAGCCGCTTGCGCGGCGGAATGAGAGGATATATGAATACGGATCACAACGATGCCCCAAAGGAATCCCGGCCGCATTTCTGGGATATTTTATGCCTGGTTTCACTGCTTATTATTGTATTTGTCTGCTGCTATCTGCTGCTTTGCTGACAGCCCGCTCAAGGAGGCAATCATCATGAAAAAAAAGTATTGGGGAATACTTCTGCTCTGCGCGGCACTTTCAGCCGCCAGCCCCGGCACGGCTGCTGCCGGAGAAAAAACAATCGATCATGTCTCTGATGATGCAGGCTCAGACTTCGCTTCCGCAGAAAAAGCGGGCCGCATCCAGGAAGACTCAGACATGGCAGCCGCGGACGCGGCGGAAAAAAACGGCGATTTTGTAAAAAGCCCGCTTCCCGATCCGGTTTTTTCCGCGGAAGCCGGCTTTTATGAGGAGGATATTCTGCTGACTCTGTCTGTCCCGAAGGGTTTCCGTATATGCTACACGCTGGATGGTTCCTTTCCGCGGCCTGAGGCAGAAAACGCACAGTTCTATGAGGAATCGCTGCTTCTGACTGACGCGCGCTCTGCCTCCAAAAAGGTTATGGCCGCGCGGGTGGTGCGCGCCGTTTCTGTCGCGGAGGACGGCAGCTTTGGCGACTGTGTCACCAACACCTATTTTATCGGCAGCGGTGCAACAGCCGCCTACAAAGTACCCGTCGTTTCCCTGGCAGCAGACGAGGCCAGCCTCTTCGACCCCGAAACCGGCATTTTTGTCCACTATGATGAGAGCGGCCGGGAGTGGGAACGCCCATTCTATTTCGAATATTTTGACGGCGGCGAGCGTGTTTCCGCCCTTCAGTGCGGCGGCCGCGTACACGGCGGAATGAGCCGCGAAATCGACATGAAATCCCTGCGTCTCTATGCCAGGGCCGAATATGACACGCAGAAAAATTTTAAGTATGATTTTTTCTCCGGCGGAACGGTACCCGCTCTCGATGCGGACGGCCAGCCGATCCGCAAGTTCAAGCATCTTCTTCTGCGCGGCGGCGGAAACGAGGCTACCTCCTGGGATCGCACCTATTTCCGGGACTCTCTGACCGCCTGGCTGATGAAGGATACCGGGCTGGACATTCAGGCGGCGCAGCCCGTTGTCGTTTTTCTGAACGGAAAATATTACGGTATTATGAACCTGCGGGAACGGCAGGACGAGCGCTATATTGAAGGACATTACGGACTATCCAATGAGCTTGTCGCTGTTTACAGCTTCTGGTACGGGGAAAAGGGAGAGATTCATATCGAAGCTGACGCAGATACGGACGAACTGGCCGCCCGGGCCCGCGCCCATTATCAGGAGGCATTTGACTTTGCAACAACGGCAGATCTGAATATTCCGAAAAATTATGAAAAGGTTTGCGAATATTTTGATATTGACAACTATATAGACTATCTCTGTGTGGAAATTTACTGCGGAAACGGCGACTGGCCGGGCAACAACTGCAAGGCCTGGTCATACTTCGGCGATGATACGGGCGCGCCCGGTGCGGACGGCAAAATCCGCTGGCTGCTGTATGATACCGAATTCGGCTACGGCCTTTACGGTCATTCTGTTTCAGAAAATACGCTGGAAACTGCAATTTCTCCGGATTCGACGGAATGGCCGAACCCGAAAGGCTCCACGCTGCTCTTCCGCAGCCTGCTGCAGAACGACAGCTTTTATGACGCCTTCATCTCCCGGATGCTCGACCTGATCAACGAAAATTTCCGGCCGGAGGCGGCACAGAAGGCCGTCAATGCCATGGCGGGGCGCTATATTCCGCTGATTCAGGAGAACCGGGACGCCGGAAATCAGTTTGACCGCTACGACAAAAACATTACAGCAGTGAACGATTATCTCCGGCGGCGCCCGAAGGCGATGCGTGAACTGCTCAGCCGACGCTTTGTTCTCGGGCCGCTCTACGATCTTTCCATCAGCTTCGACGCCGAACTCGGCAGCCTGCAGGTCAATTCCATCGCTGCTGCCTCCGGCGCAAACAGCGTCGGCAGAAACGGCTTTTCCGGCGTTTACGCCTGCGCCCTGCCGGTCACGGTCACGGCGATCCCTGCAGAAGGCTGCCGTTTTGCGGGCTTTTCCGGTGATCTCTTCTCCGATATACAGATGAATCCGGACGGGACTGCCACGGTAATCGTGACGAACCCGGATGAGGCGGACTCGATCGCGCTGACTGCCCTGTTTGCCGGGATGGATGACGAAGGGACAGATTCCGGCCTGGACGGCTCCGGACAGGGAAACACGGGCAGCTCAGGGCACGAAAACGCAGGTGCTGCGGGCAGCTCAGATCAGAACAGTCCCGGAACTCCGGGCGGCTCAGGGCACGGAAACGCAGGCGCTGCGGGCAGCTCAGATCAGAACAGTCCCGGAACTCCGGGCGGCTCGGGACAGGAAAACACAGGTGCTGCGGACAGCGGGAAAAATCCGGAGGACAGCACCCCGGACAGACCCGTAGCTTCCGCCGGCGCTGAACAGATACTTGCCGCCGTAATGAGCCTGCTGGCGGCTCTTCTGATCGCTCTGCTTCTCCTGCAGCGCCGCCGCTCCCGGCACGCAGAAACGGAAAAGGACAAGCGGGACAAATCCGCTTAGCCCCTCAGCGCCTTTTTTGTTTTCCATGCCCGCTCTGCGGGCTCATATCCGTTGATCCAGTCTGATTTCAGAAAATATATCAGATAAATCACCGAGCTGATCCCCCAGGTGAGCGGATACGCCCAGTAGATCAGGCCGATTTTATTTACAAAGTGCATCATCACCGTTATGTAGCTGATGCGGAACACGCACCACACCGACAGCATAATAACCATCGGTACGATCGCTTTTCCGGCCCCGCGGCACACTCCCGCGATGATATGGGAAAATGCGAGCAGAAAATAAAACAGCGCCTCCGTCCGGGCCTGCTGCACCCCCAGGCGCACCACCTCCGCATCGGAATTAAACATTCGGATCAGTGCCGGCGCAGCAAAATAGATAAGCACGCCGATCAGTTCCGCAAGCACAAGCGACATCGCAATACCGAAGCGTGCCCCTGCCCTCGCCCGATCCTTTTTCCCGGCTCCAAGATTCTGCCCGATAAAGGTCGTCATTGCCATGGAAAAGCAGGTGATCGGCAGGAAGGCAAACCCTTCAATCTTAACGTAGGAGCCGTAGCCGGCCATGGCATCCTCCCCGAAGGAATTGACATTGGACTGCAGAATCACATTGGCCAGGCCGATCACGGAATTCTGCACACCGGTCGGCAGGCCGTATTTCATGATTTCACGCAGCATATCCCCGTGAAAACGGATCTCCCGCAGCTTCAGCTGGTAAACCGTGCCCTTTTTCAGCAGCCGGTTCAGGCAGAGCAGGGCACTCACCAGCTGGGATATGGTCGTAGCCACGGCCGCGGAGGCCACGCCGAAACGAAATACGCCGATAAAAAGCAGATCCAGCAGCACATTCAGCACCGAGGAGCAGATCAGGTACTGCATCGGCCTCCGGCTGTCGCCGACCGCGTTCATCGTGCTGGTAAAAATATTGTACATAACAACAGCGAGCGAACCGAGGAAATAAAACCGGAAATACGCAATCGAGTCCGGCAGAACCGAAGGATCCGTATTCATCAGCCGGAGAATCGTGGGCGTCAGCACAACGCCGAACACCGTGAGGACAATGCCCGCCGCCAGCCCGAAGGCTACATTCGTGTGCAGCGCCCGCGAAACCTTCTTCTCGTCCCCTGCCCCGAAATACCGCGAAATAACAACACCGGCTCCCGCCGCTGTTCCGGTGAAAAAGCTGATCAGAAGAAAAATAAGAGGCCCGGAGGAGCTCACCGCAGCCAGCGCCCCCTTGCCCAGAAAACGGCCGACAATCAGGGAATCCACCGTATTGTACAGCTGCTGGAACAGCTGACTCAGAAAAATGGGGATTGCAAACCGGATAATCAGTCCCTTTACGCTCCCCTCCGTCATGTTTTTTGTACCGCTGTACTTCTGCATCTTCCGCGCCTCCATCACCGGCGGCTGCCTGCCGCCGTCTCTTCTCTGATATAAACAGATATCCCATAAAACAGTTACATTATAGTCAACACCTCCGAAAAATACAACTCCGAAAAATATAACTGCTTTCCGACGGCAGGCACTCCCCGGGCCGGCGTTTCCCTGCACATAATACTGCGCCTCACACAGGTTCCGCTATTCTGTCCCGTAATGATGGGCGGTTTCCTACACATAATACTGTGCCTGCGCCTCCCACAGCCGCAAATACTCCATCCCCGCCTGTTCCAGCAGCTCCTCATGGCTTCCAAGCTGCACCAGCCTTCCCGCCGTAAATACGGCTACCCGGTCGCAGCTCCTGCACGAGGAGAGCCGATGGCTCACCAGAAAGGCGGTTTTCCCTTCCGACATGGCGCCGAAGTTTTCATAAATCTCCGCTTCGGCAAACGGGTCCAGCGCCGCCGTCGGCTCGTCTAAAATCATAATCTTAGCATCCCTGTAGACAGCGCGGGCAATCGCCAGCTTCTGCGCCTCTCCCCCGGACAGATCGCAGCCCCCCTCGCTGAAATGATGAAACAGCGGCTGGGATATTCCCTGCGGCAGCCGTTCCGTTTTTGCCAGGAGTCCCGCCTCCCTCAGTGCGCGCTGCACCTTTTCGCCGTCATAGCTGTCCGAAGCAGCGACATTTTCCGCAATGGAAAACGCAAACAGGGAAAAATCCTGAAACACCGCCGCCAGCCGTCTGCGGTACTCTTCCTGCGGTAAGGTCCAGATATCCGCTCCGTCAAGCAGAATCCTTCCCTGCGTCGGACGATACAGCCGGCAGAGAAGCTTTACCAGGGTCGTTTTCCCTGAGCCGTTCTCCCCCACCAGCGCGAGCTTTTCCCCTGCACGCACTTCCAGGCAGATATCATTGAGCGCCCAGCTTTCGCAGCCGGGATAGCGGAAGCTGACATGCTCCAGCCGAATTCCCGAACCTGCTTCCGCCGGGCCAATCCCGGAGTGTTCTTCCGTCTGTAATTTTCCGGAATTTTTCTCTGACAGGCAGCGCTCCAAAAGCTCCTCCGGATGATTCGTTTTTCGAACCGTTTTCAAAACCGCCTTTTCTGTACCGGCCTGCTCCTCATCCTCCGGCAAATCCATAAACCGGAAAAAGTTCAGAAGATGCTCATTGTTGTTTCTCAGATCCGTAATGATCTGCGCAAGCTCGGAAAGTGCAGAAATCAGCATGGTAACCGCGGCGTAGGCCGCAACGATTTCCCCCGCTGCGATCCGCCCGGAAAGCGCCATCCAGCCAACCAGCGCATACACGAAAACACCGCAGAGGCAGGCGGACAGAAGCCGGATGCCGTCGAAGCGGTTCCCCGCCCTGATCTCGTGCCGTTTCCCCTGCGCAAAGCGCCGGTAGCATTTTTCCTGGCTTTCCCTCAGAATAATTCCTTCCTGAGAAAAAATCCTTGCGTCCATCGCGGCATTCTCGTCCGGCAGATAATTCATTGTATAAAATTCGCCGAAGCGGTTGTATTCCGCTCCCCTCTTGAACACCTCGAAACTGATGTCAAAATGTTTTCCCGCCATTTTGCAGGAAATATAAACACAGGCTCCGGTGAGCAGGCACAGTACGGGAAACAGAAGGCGGATGCTGTTTCCGCCCTGCGCCGCCGTGCCGGGCGCGCCAAAGAACGCCCGGAAAAAGCCTGCACCAAGCAGGATTGCCGCCACTGTGCGGCACAGTCCGGCAATCACAACCTCCATATCCCAGTAGAGGCTTGCCATCCCTGCCCCGGATACGCTGATGCTGCCCGAAACCTGTTCGCGCAGACGATCCGTTTCCGGCATTTCCAGTACCTCGAACGGCAGGCGGTGCGTTTTCTGCGTCAGAAAGATCTCATGTGCGGAAAACAGACAGCTGAAGCCGACCGCTGCTTTCGCATCCTGTATGTATTTCAGCACGGAAAGCAGAAACGTCCCGCCGACGGCAAACAGGCAGAGCCAAAACAGCCTCTCCTTCCGCTGCCCCTGCGCCAGCTCATTCAATATCCAGGCGGACGCAAACACGGCGGTCAGCGGAATGCAGGCACCCAGAATACTTTTCAGCAGCACATGCCGCATCTGTCCCGGAAGAATTTTATCAAATTCCCGAATCCCGCGCCGGATCAGTCGGATATCCTCGCGAACGGTTCTGCCGTTTTTTACGGTTCTGCCGCTTCTTCTGCTTCTTCTACTTCTGCTGCCCGGATCCTTTGCGATAATCTTACTGGTTCTATTCATTCCCCTAGTCCCCCCTGATTGCGTGCTGTCTCTTCTTTTTCCTTCCCCGTTTCTTCCTCCGCCCATCGCTTTATTCCTTCTTTCTCTTCCCTATCTTCCATCCGTTCGCCCGTTTCCACGTCCCGGTAATACCGGCTCTGCACCTCAAACATTTCCGCATACTGCCCGCCAAGCGCAAGCAGCTCCTCATGCGTTCCGCTCTCCGCTATCCTGCCGTCCGAAAACAGCAGAATCCGATCGCAGAATCTTGTGGATGCCAGACGGTGCGAGATAAAAACCGACGTTTTCCCTTCCGTCATCCGCCGGTAATCCAGATAAACCGCATGCTCCGATACCGGATCGAGTGCCGCCGTCGGTTCATCCAGAATCAGCACCGGGGCATCCTTGTACAGCGCGCGGGCAAGCAGCAGCTTCTGCTCCTGCCCGCCTGACAGCTCTGTCCCGTCCTGTGCAATCCGTTTTACCAGACAGGTATCCGCGCCCTGCGGCAGGGCTTTTACCTTTTCTTCAAGCCCCGCCCGGCGGAGACACTCCCACATCACTTCCGCGTCCTTATCCCTGTGCGCACCGTCGGCCCCGCAGTCCGAAAACAGCTCCGTTCTGCATTCGGGCTCCTTATCACCATGCGCGCCGGAACTCTTTTCCGGCCCTGCCTCCTGCCGCTCCGGCCGCAAATCTGCTGTGCTGCTTTCTGCTGCACTTCTGCATGCAGCACTTTTCTCTGCAGTGCTGCTCTCCGCTGCACTTCTGCATGCAGCACTTTTCTCTGCGGTGCTGCTCTCCGCCGCACTTCTCACCGCAATGCTTCTCTCTGCAGTGCTTCTGTTTCCATCGCTTTTCCGTTTCACATTCAGCATGATATTTTCCGCAATGCTCACCGGAAGAAAGCCGGATTTCTGGAAAACGGCAGAAAACAGTCCGAAATAATCCTCCCGGCAAAATGACCTGCTGTCCCTGCCGTTTACAAGGATTCTGCCTTCACACGGCGTCAGAAGCCCGCAGAGAAGTTTCACAAAGGTGGATTTTCCCGCGCCGTTCACCCCCACAACGGCAACGCTCTCCCCCGCGGAAATGGTCAGATTCAGATTTCTGATTACGGGAATTTCCTGCTTTTCACCGTTCTGCTCCGCATAATAAGAAAACGAAACATTCTCAAAAGTAAATGAAATCCCCTCCGGTACGGCAGCTCCGGTTTCTGATTCGGAACTGCAGAACAAACCGCGTCTGCTTTCTTCTTTTTCCTCCGCTCCTCCCATGCTGTACTGCATAAACTCGAAAAAATCTCCCGCATAGCGCCCCGTCTCCAGAAAATCCGAAACGGCCTGTGCAAGCTTTAAAAGTCCGCCGCCGACCCCGGTGATCGCCGCAAAATAGAGCGTGAAATCGCCGAGCGTCATCCCGGAGTGCAGAAAGCGCCAGATCAGATAGAAATACGCCGTGCCGTCGCGCAGCAGAAGCAGAAGGGCAGCGAACAGCATATTGCAGAACTGCAGTTTCTCGGCTTTTCCCTCCACCGCCCGCTTGTCTGCAATGGTTCTCTGCGCAATACGGTGCAGCAGCACATCAAAAGAATACAGCCGGATGTCCTTCCCCTCCTTCCTGCCCCGCATGCCCCAGGCAAGATAATTCAGCCGCCGATCCGCCGCCGCACGCTCTTCCTTCAGCTTCTGCTTTCCCTTCTGCATGCGTGCGGAAAACCACAGCTGCACCCCGAACAAAAGCAGCAGAAACAGCACAATGGCCGGATGCAGCGTACCGACGATCCCGCAGCAGACCAGAAGCCCTGCCAAAGCCTCCAGAATCGCAGTCAGCCCCGGCAGGAACTTCACTGCTCCCCAGTTCGGGCTGCTGATCGCATTCCGCGCTTTTTCCGCAAGCAGCTTTCCCCTCTCCGACACAAAGGCTTCGTAATCCATGCGCAGCATCCCCCGCTCCCAGCGCGCCGTGAGCTCCGTGTACAAAAAGCTCTGAGACGCAAGCTCCAGCTCATTGCGCAGCACCATGGCAGCAAGAGAAGTGCCGGCAAGCAGTACGCCGGCAGCACCTGTCTGAAGAAAAAGCCGGTGTGCCGCCGCGCCCCGTTCTACCGCATCCAGCACAATTTTCGGCAGATACATGGCAAGCAGGCCCGCAGCCGCTGCACTTAAGCATATAAGAAACGGCAGGACAATATTAAAACGGCCGGAATCATAAAACCCGCGCAGCAGGTATTTCGAGGGCAAAAAATGACCGCCTGGATAGTTTTTATTTTTCTTTTTGTTCTGATTTTTATCTTTGCTTTTATCTTTACTTTTATATTTCATTCCGATACTCCTTTTCTATGTACTGCAGATCTGTCTGCAATACCGTGCCAATCAGGAAGGGAATCCCGGCTTTGCTGCCGGTTTCCCCGTTTCTCAGGACCCGATTGACATAAGATCAGGCTGTAACGGGACTTATGCATTTTTCAGGCTGTTTCCCTGTGCGCATATCTGTGTGTATGCGCACAGGCACATAAAAAAAGCTGCGGTAAAATTCCGCAGCAAAAAAGCATACTCAAAACACAGCCCGCAAAGCATAAAGCTTTCCGCCTGTGTTCAGTACTGCCATGTTGCACACCTTCTGTGCACCCATGCTCTCATTGCCGCGTTAAAATGCAAAATCCGGGTACAGCAAACAACGGAGCGGTATAGGCCTCTCCGTGCCTGTTCTTATCCGTTTTCTCAGCGCATTCTTCCGCAGGCAAAAATCAACATGACAGCTTCTCCTTTTATTCAATTTGTTTTCGGTTCCGCAGAACCCGCCTTCCGGCGCTCCAGCCGCGAAGACGCTTTTCTCCGCACTGCCGGAAATCCTTTCCGGAGCTGTTTTTGGATTCTGCTGTTTCCATATTCTGAATTTTATTATACATACAGCAATATTTTTTGTCAACGACTTTTGGGTTGTTCGTTTGTCTGCCGGTTTGCAGACGGATACCGCGTTGCACTTGCAACCTTCCGCACCTTTGATACAGGGAGCCATACGTCCGGAGCGTCGGAGCCGGAACGCTTCTGCCACGGCTTTGTGCCCGGGCTGATGGCGGAGCTTTCTGACCGCTGTCTGATTACCTCAAACCGGGAAAGCGGTTTCGGGCACTACGATGTGCTGCCGGAGCTGTTCCGGAAAGAACCGGAGTACGGTGCTGCGGCGGATGCGGCCCCGAATGCCCTGCAGAATCGCTGCCGCATGGACAAAGCAAAAGACATGAGCGCCGCAGACGCCATTATCCTGGAATTTAAGGTGTATCGCCCGAACCGGGAAAAGAATCTGGAAATTTCATCCCTCCTGCGCCCTCAGCCACCCGATAAAGCTGCGCGCCTGCGCCTGCTGCTGCGGAGTCAGCGCATCCAGATCTGCCGAGAGGCGGGCCGCAGGCTCCTCCCGGGAAGCCTGCGCCGCTCCGAGCAGTACCTCGTCGGGCGTCATCTGAAGCACGTTTGTAATCTGCATCAGGACGTCGATCGAAGGAATGGAACGTCCCCGTTCAATGTTGGAAAGATAGCGCGGACTCAGATTTGCCCTGGCCTCCACCTCCGCCTGCGTCAGCAGCATCTGCCTCCTTCTCTTTGCAATTCTTCTGCCGATCTCCGCATAATTCATGTACATCTGTCTTCCCCTCCTCCCAGGCAAGTACATTAAAACATATTTTTTCCAAACCTTTATAAGTTATGCTTTTACAGAAGGAATTTTACTGCATAAACGGGTGCCTGGTTCACCGCCCCATGCCGAACTCGGCAACGGTTTTGCGGTAGGCCGGCGGATTGCCGATATCGTAGGCGGTTCCCTCAATCCGGTATCCAATCATTCCATGCCTGCTCCGTACGGCCTCCAGAGCGTCCGTCAGCTGATACTCCCCGGACGGCACAAGCTCCTTTTCCATTTGATTGCCAAGCTCTTCGAAAACCTCCGGAGTAAGCACATAATTTCCGAAAACCATAAAATATTTCTTTTCCCCGTCCGCCATCGTAACCGAAAGACTTTCCTGCGCGGTCTGCACAGACGGCTTTTCCACAATGGCGTCCACCTCCATAAAGCGCTCTGCCGCATCCTCCCATTTTCCCGTGAGAATCCCGTATTTCTCCGCCCGCTCCAGCGCTACCTCCGCCAGTCCTACGGCCAGCTTATCCGACTTCTCGTAGGCATCCAGCAGCTGTTCCACACAGGAGCAGTCGCCGTCCGATTCATAGATCGTATCCCCGAGCAGCAGCAGAACCGGCTGTCCGCCTGCAAATTCCCGGCACTGGTAAACCGCATGTCCGAATCCCTTCCGCTCGTTCTGTATGACATACTGCAGCTTTTTTCCGATGCGCAGGATGGTATCCTCATAGCTCTTCATCTGCCGGGAAAGCTTCTGCAGATGCTCCATCGGCAGCGGCATTTCAAAATAGCGGCGGTACATCTCCTGTTCCTCCTCCCCGATCACAAGGCAGATCTTATCGATCCCCGCACGGTCAAGCTCCTCCAGCAGCACCAGCAGTGCCGGCTTTACCAGCCCGTCCCGGTCGGCAACCGGAAAGAATTCCTTTTTGATCATCCGGGTTTCGGGATACACTCTTGTTCCAAAGCCAGCGACCGGGATAACCGCCTTCCGCACCTTCCTCTGCTGCCGTATCGTAAACCGGTAGGCCTCCATTTCTTTCTCCGCCGTCAGATAGCGGATCAGCTCGTCCTGCGCCGCCTCATCCTTCGCCAGAAACTGCACCGTGCCGTCGCCCTGGGAGCCCACCCCCTTGGCCCCCCAGGTCAGCGCCCGGATAGTCGGATCCCTCAGAATGCCGTGCAGCACCGGCGCAGCCAGCTGAGACGGGCAGGCCGGAGCCACCTGTTCATCAAACAGCTTTTGCGCTTCCGTGAGGAGCTTTCCCATCCCCTCGGCATCCCCGCTCTCAAAATATCCGACTGCTCTGCGGATGATTTCCTGATTTCTGATGCCCAGCGCCTCCTGCACGCCCCTCTCCAGCTCATTCTGCGCAAACGGATAACATTTGCCCAGATCCCCGAGAATCTTAACCGTATCCTTGGAGGCGTTGAGATTGGCAAAAACCCAGTAAAAATTTCCGCGCACCGTCAGCCGTTCCACCTCGACATCGCTGCCGTCAAAGGTCATAACAACCGGCTTCACGCCGTAGGCGCACGCCTGATCCAGCCGTCCGCAGCGCGAGGGCGTTCTCTGCTCGCCGCGGTATGCCGCCTGCATAATGCCGAGCGTACTCATATTTAAACCATACAGAATATTAAACGCCTTTGCTACCAGCACGCAGATTGCCGCGCTGGAGGACAGCCCCTTCTTCATCGGAAGCGTCATTTCATCAATCACGATTTTCATGCCTCCGACATGATAATGCTCCTTGATATAGGATGCTGTACCTGCCATATAAGAAAAATATCCGCCCTCTGCTGCTGTTTTTCTTAATTCCTGTACCGACATTTTTTCATGAAATTCAAGCTGTTCTCCCGGCAGATCGGAGATTACCTCAAACTCGCCGCTCTTTTCAATCCAGGCGTGAATCCCCTGCTCAATGCCGGAAACAATCGCCATCCCCTGCGGGATCGCGCCGTTTACAACACGGTTCGCCCCCGCCCAGTCGCTGTGCTCTCCCAGAATGCACAGCCGCCCCGGGATAAACAATTCAAATCTTTCGTTTTCCATTCCAAATCACGCTCCCTTCTCCTTTGGTACCGCCCGCTACAACATTTCCTGCGCTGCTGCTCAGGAACATATTCTTTCGGCCAGACGCAGCGCCCGCTCCACGGCGATATCCATATTGTAATAGCGGTATTCCGCCAGACGGCCCGCCGGATAAAGCTTCGGAATACCGTCCGCCCGCTGACGGTACCGCTCATATAACGCCCTGCTCTCTGCGGATTCCACCGGATAATACGGGATATCCCCGTCCCCGCACGGAATGGGATACTCATACATAAGTATTGTTCTGTCCGGTATCCGCTCTTTCTGCACCAGCTTGAATTCGCTTGTGCGGGTATAGGTGTGGCGGTTCGGATAATTGATCTGCACGGCCGGCTGAACGCGCTCCGCATGGTGATGTTCCAGTTCAAAACGAAGAGAGCGGTACGGCAGCCTTCCGTACTCCGCGCCGAACAGTTCCTCTATGCATCCCGTATAAATCACCGGCCCGTCCCACAATTCCCCGTCAAAACAGATTCCGTCCTCCACGATTTCTATATGCCTGCACGCATCGCATCCGTACCGTATCCGGATATTTTCATGCCGGGCCATATTCTGAAACAGCGCCGTATAGCCGTCCGCAGGCATCATCTGAAACTCGTCCGTAAAATATCGGTCGTCGTATGACATCCGGACCGGAACCCGCCCCATCACGGACGCGTCCATCTCCTCCGGGGGCTTTCCCCACTGCTTTTTCGTATAATTATAAAAAACCTTCCGGAAAACAAATTCCGCCAACTCCTGCACGCCCGCGTCCGGATGTCTGCGCAGCTCCATAATCGGAACGCTGCCGCCGTCCGGGTACTCCCGGGTCAGCAGTTCCTTCAAATGCTGTGCTTCCCTTTCTGGAAACAGCAGATCAATGCTCCTGAAATTAAACGGGATCGGCACCAGTCTGCCGTCGATTTCCCCAAGCACCCGGTGACTGTATGGAATAAAATCAGAAAAGCGCTGCAGAAAATCAGCCACCTCCTTCTTCCCGGTATGAAACAGATGGGGCCCGTATTTATGTACCAGCACGCCGTTGTCATAATAATCAAACGCGTTGCCGCCGATATGATCCCGTTTTTCCAGCACAGTTACCTGAAAACCGTGCTCTGCCAGGCTCCTTGCGGCAGTAAGGCCGGTGATGCCGGCTCCGATGATAAGTGCCTGCTGCATGATTCCTCCTCCAATTCATGTAATTTCAGCTCAACCGCTGACTGCCCGTTCCTCCCGCTTTCCTTTCCCCATGAAATTTACTGCAAAGTGAATTATCGTTACGGCAATATAGGTAAGTCCGCCCAGAACGAGTGCATAGCCGATATCCCCGAACACCTTCCACAGCACGGTTGTATGAGCATACCGCATAACTATCTTGTGAAACATATAAAACAGAAAAGTTTTGGAAGCGCTGATCTGCAGCTTAAGAATTCCTCTGCTGCAGATCCCCTCTTCAAAATTGAACACAAAAATCAGAAACACAAAAAACGGAATATACTCCATCTGAAAAATCATTTTCTGATTCAGCTGCGGCACAAACAGAACGGCGCCTGTCAGCAAAAGAGCCAGGATCTCCAGGCACGAAGCGCTCCGCAGCGTTTTTTTCGACTCCTTAACCAGCGCATAGAGTCTTCCGGCAAGCAGTCCGATTATAAAATCCCATACCCTCACCAGCGGAAATACGGAGGTCAGCCACCGGGACAGTGAATTCTGAGATATTCCAAAGCAAAAGACAAGATATAGTCCAAATAAAGCCCCCCCCCATCTTTACTATATTCATTTTGCTGTTCTGCCTGTTCAGCAGGTATATGGCAAAGGGCGCAATACCGTACCCCAGAAGCTCCGTGGAAATCGTCCACGCGACATCGTTAAATGCAAACCATACATCCAGCTCCCTGCTCCAGGACTGCAGGGCAAACAGATTTAAAAACAGATACCGGGCTCTGTCCTGCACACCGGGCAGCTGAAAAAAGCAGTAACTCACCGGTATGGACAGCAGGAGGGATACAAAGTACAGCGGATATATCCTAAGCAGCTTTTTCTTGTAAAACGCCGCAAGCTCAGCTCGCTTCAGACTGGAAAAAGTGCCGCGGTAACGGAGGTATGTGGCAAAGCCCGAAAGCACAAAGAAAAAGGTTACCATGTTGTAGCCCCTCGCGAAAACCAGATCATAGAGCCGGTTTCCTGCCAGCCAGTCGCAGTGAAAGCCGAAAATCAGTACGCAGCCAGCCGCCCGGAACAGATCCAGCACATATATTTTTTTCTGCGTCTCCTTCTCAGGAGCCGTCCTCATGTTTTCTTTTCCGCTCATCTCTTTGTTTATCCTCCTCCGGCTTTTCCTCCGTACCGGTTCTCCTTCCCGCTGCAGCTGCGCTCAGAGCTTTCCAGAGCAGGACAGAGGCGGCTGCGGGAATGACAGTCCGTACTGCAACAAGCAGTAATATTCCAGCTGCTGACTCATACAGATCATACATCCTGAAATAATCTATCCACTTTAAGACAAGAATGTTTACAGGATCGTGGAACAGGTAAATAGGGAAGCTGTATTTTAATAATTTAACCAGTCTGACTTTAACCGCCTTGCCGGCTTTTCGCTCAAAGGCATAACCAATAACGTATGTAAAAAATACACCTGCCAGGCTCAATATTTCGCTGTTGATCGGCAGAATACGGCAGGCTGGAATAAAAAAGATAATTGAAAGGAAAACTGTCCTGTCAGATATCCGCTTTCCTTTTTCTTTAACTGCCGCAAGCAAATATCCCATCGAAAAATATCCGAAATATCTCAAATCCAAATAAGGAATCTTAACAGCCTTATCATACAGCAGGATATATAGGATTACGGAAATCAGCGGAATCATATATTCATTTCGATTCTCGGCATTAAATTTTATTTCCAGACAGCGAATTATTACAAAATTCCAGAACAGAGCAGCCAAAAACCATAAATGTCCTGCATCTCCGCTGGCAAATAAAATCCCGTTCAGTGCAGCCCCGATATTTTCTGTGACATAAAAACCGCCGAACAGTTTGACCGGAATCGTATAAAACACGGCGCAGAAAAGAAAAGGACAAAGCAATTTTTTCGCTTTCACGGCAATCAGTTCATTGATTCCGGAGTACCTCTGTTTTGTAATATAATATACAGAACCGGACAGTGCAAAAAATGCAGGCATGTGAAATGAATAAATCAAATCATGAATAAACCAGACTTTTGTCCAAAGCGAATGATAGGTATATTCACCGCTAATAAATAGCCCTGTATAATCCACCCCCCCCACGCCATAAAACAGCGAATTATAACAACTATGCCCCAACACAACAAGACATAGCAAAAGCAGTCTCATAAAATCATATTCGTATCTATGTCCGTGCACATCGCAGTCCTGTTTACGATACTGCTTGAAAGATAGATCGGAAAACTCTTTCCTACTAAACTTTTTACATCTCTGCATTTAATCTTCCCCTGAGCTTTCTCCTGATTGCCACCTCTTCGTTGACTACTTCACAAATCTCCTAACCCATTTTTTCATTCTTTCTCTTTTTTTACTTCCGAGAGGATACTTCTTGTTCAATTTATTGATTAGCTTTATCATCAGACCGTTTACATAAACAACATCCTGCACTCCCCTTATCCTCATCCCCTCATTATCCACCTGCTGAACAATCGGTTCAAACGGTGCAGGCGCAGCAGAAACCGGCGGAGCGGCCGGAGGCTGTATCGCATTTTCAAAACCACCCAAATATTTTTTCAGCAACGTTTCGTAGAAAGGGCACCTACGTGCATACTTCCAAAAGTGTTCTGCCAGTGTTTCATCCGTATCGTACCAAGGACGTACCGGCGAACAGAAATGCATAATACATTTTTCCTGTTCCGCTTCAAGATATTCTTCATACAGCTCTTTTGGGGCTTTCCTCATAATGGAAAACTTGCGCGATTCCGGCTTGCAGTAATCGACCAGATAATTCCATTTGCTGTGAATGAATTTTACTTTTCCTTGGCAAAGCGAATTCAGCATGTCCTGATCAACAAAACGCCATACTCGTTCCCCTGCCTTATCAAACAATTCCTTAGTTTTAAATTCCTTTCTAAATCCTGGGATATTAATAAGCAACACTCCGGCCTGGAAATAATTGTATACATTTTTAAGTTTTAACACGTCCCTTGCATTATCCAAATAACTTTCATCAATATTATAGTGAGCTATATAATCAATATCCCTGCACGCTCCCAGAATACAGTCGTCCAGTTCCGTTTGATACAGCCCGGCAATATCGCAGTTCACAATGGTATCTCCGTCCAGATAAATCACTTTATCATAATTTTTTAATATCTCAGGAATTAATAAACGGAAAAAGGTTTCGATCGTGTAATGCGCTGTCAGCTTTATATCTGTGTAAAGCTTCTCATATACCGCTGCATCAATAAAGCGGACAGAAAAATTCCCTCTTTTTTTAATCTGCTCCTCCACCCGCTCCCTTGAAATTTTACTGATATTTCTCTGGATAATCAGAATATCATAAATATTACTGTCCACCGCATGCTCCATTACGGATTGGATGCACGCAGATGCAATCGGTACGTAGTTTTCATCCATTGCCATCACGATAGGAATATTATTTTTCTCTGCAATCGGATAATATTCCATCTCCGGTGTCGTATTAAAAAAGTAGCTTCTCTGAGTTTCAAATACCTTTAGTTTTTTATTCTTTTTAACAAAGGTATAATATATTCCAAACAGCCGTTCCGCTAAATAAGCTAACGCACGGGATTCATCCACAGTATAAGTAATGCTTTTCTTGTTATTATGAAGCTCGAGAACATCAAAAAGCCATTCGGAATACTCAAAGAAAATATCCCGCCGCATTATAAACATATTACAGAAGTAACAGTCTTTCGAATTTAAATTCTCAATCATTGCTTCTTCCATTTCAGGATACTTCTTCTTAATAATGTCAATTGCAATATCCAGATCCTCAATATGATGAAACATAGAATCTTCATACTGATGATATACGGACACTCCCTCGTCCGATGGAAGTGTCGTAATAATATCATACTTGTTGATCATTCTTTTCATCTCATCTTCGTACAGATTTAATGATTTTATTGAATTTTCGTCAATACAAGAAAACTGGATGCTTTCCATTCTGTTATCAACATTCGGCCTTAAAAAATATGGATTAAAGCTCAGATATCTTCTGTAATGAAAAAAGCCATAATATTCGGCGTCAACATTTTTCCATGCCCAGTACTGGGCCGTCAGTTCACACAGATATTTATTTTTTCTTGAGATATTATCGCCTTCATCATCATGAAGAATATCAGGAATCCTGCTTTCCGCCAATGCTGTACCAACCTGTATCGGTTTTAGATATGTATTTCCCGGCACATACCGTCTGTCATGGCAAACTACAAAAATATTTATGTCTTTATTAACTTTCATCCTCATCTCTCCCCCTGCTCAATACTCTTTCCTCTCATGCCACTTCCACGCATGTTCTACAATCGTCTCAATATCCGCATATTTCGGCTTCCAGCCAAGCACGCGCTCCGCCTTTGCGCTGCTGCCGATCAGCACCGGCGGATCTCCTGCGCGCCGCCCCTCTTTTCTGACGGCAAAATCCCTTCCCGTCACCTTTTGAGCCACTGAAATCACATGCGCCACCGAATCGCCGTTCCCGTTCCCGAGATTAAAGCAGCTGCTCTCCCCTCCCGCCTTCAGATATTCGAGCGCGCGGATATGGGCGTCCGCCAGATCGGTTACATGAATATAGTCCCGGATGCAGGTCCCGTCCGGGGTCGGATAGTCCGTCCCGTAAATGCGGGCAGATTCCCGTGTGCCGCCGGCCGCGTCCAGAATCAGCGGAATCAGATGCGTCTCCGGCGCATGGCTTTCCCCGAGCTCTCCCTCCGGATCTGCACCGGCTGCGTTGAAATAGCGCAGGCAGCAGAAATTCAGCCCGTAGGCGTCATGGTAGTCCGCCATAATCCTTTCCACCATCAGCTTAGTCGCACCGTAGGGATTGATCGGCCGCTGCGGCATGTCCTCCGTGATCGGCATGCAATCCGGCACGCCGTAGGTCGCACAGGTGGAGGAAAAAACAATGGTGTTCACGCTGTATTTCCTCATAACATCAAGCAGCTGCACGGTGTTGCAGACATTGTTCTGATAATATTTTGCCGGGTCGTTTACGGATTCCCCCACATAAGCGTAAGCCGCAAAATGAATTACCGCCTCGACCGGATACTTTTGAAACACCTCTTCCAGACGTTCCCGGTCTGCCAGATCACCGACCTCCAGAACGCCCCATTTTACACTTTCTCTGTGCCCGTAGATCAGATTGTCATAAACCGCCGTTTCATAGCCCCTGCGGTTGAGTTCCTTGTTCGTATGGCTACCGATATACCCGGCGCCGCCCACTACCAAAATCATATTTCCTCCCCTTCTGCCGCCGCAGGGCGGCCCGCTTGATATCCTTACATCCGCGGCCCCCGCGCCTATGGACGCAGGCTCCTGCCGAAGATCGCCCTCACCAGCCTTCTCCGCCTTGTCCCGGCCGGCAGAAGCCGGTTTACCTTTTTCATATCCACCCGGATCTTCAGACGCGTCGGGCGCAGGCGGATCTCTCTGCGCTCGTCAAAAACGGGATTTTTCCCCGTTCCCGCCGTATTTTCCAGAAGAATCCTCTCGTAAAACGGCGTCCTTCTGGCCGCGTTCCAGAAAGCCTCGGCCCAGTCGCATGCCGGTGTATTCCAGGGCTTCCAGACCCCTGCAAAGTGGACGATATACGGATTTTTCCGGGCCTCACCGTATTCTCTCCACAGTCCCATGGGCGCATGGCTCATGCGTTCCCTGCGGGAATGGCCCCCGTATTCCCAGTCGATAAGCATATTCCATGTCTGCTCCAGAAACCGGACGCGTCCCTGACAGAACATATTCAGCACATCCTGATCCACCATGTGCCACGAAAATTCAAGCGTCTTTTTCACCAGCATCTCCGCCGTCAGCTCCCGGCGCAGCGCCGTCAGATTCAGCAGCAGCACGCCCGCCTGAAAATATTCGAGCGGACGCTTCAGCTCCAGGCGCTTTGTCAGATAGCGTTCCGTATCCGGATCGGATTTGAACGCCCCGATCACATCCATATCCCTTACTGCTGCCAGGAGATACCCTTCGATATCCGTATCGTAAAGCTTCCCCACATCCTGCCGCACCGCCATATCCGCATCCAGATACAGAACCTTTTCATAATCGGGCAGCACCTTCAGGATAAAGTAACGATAAAAGGTCTCCCTGGAAAAATGATGATGCACCGGGAAATCAATGCCCCTGACACAGCCGCGGATGTCGCAGAACCGGATGGAAATCTCCGGCCTTCCCTCCGCCAGAGCCGCTATGCTTTTCCGGGTATTTGCGGCGATATCGGTGTGCAGCACGATAATATCATAGCAGCGCTTTTTGTCCGTACAGTCGAGAACGGAGCGCAGCATCACGGCAAGATACGGAGCGAAGCGTTCGTCCGATGCCAGCACAAGGTTGACGCTCCCCTTTCCGAACACCGGCGCAGGGAATTCCTGGGGCGCGGTATCTTCAAAAATCACATAAGGCAGTTCACAGCATTTCAGGCCGGCTTCTTTTTTCGCGCGTGTAAACCATATACCAAACATACGTTCGGAAAGATACGCGCAGGCACGGTATTCCTGCTCGCTGTATTCGGAAAAATCCGTCTCTTTCTCAAATTCGTCCAGCAGCGGAAACAGCCATTCCATGTACTTGCAGAAGTACGGCTTCCGCATAATGTACATGTTCATAAAATAATGCTGCTTTGATTTGATATAAGTTTCTGCTGCCTCCCGGTAATCCGGGTACATCCGTTTCAGGATTGTGAGCATCCGGTCAAGATCCTGCTTTCTGTGAAACTGGCAGTACTGTTCGTATACGGTTGAGTTGCTTTTTTCGCGAAGCGTCGCGATAATGTCGTATTTTTTTATAATCTCCTCCATGCGCGCATCCGTCAGCCCGAACTCCGGCATATTTTCCCGAATGCTCTCGCACACACGGTACGGCGGCGCAGTTTTACCAGCGGGAGAGCCGTCCGGACGCAGCGGAAATTCTCTGGAAAAATCAAAATATCTCCGGTAGTGGAAAAAGCCGTAGTATTCGGCATCCGCATTTTTCCATGCCCAGTACTGGGCCGTCAGCTCGCAGTACGCTTTATTTTTTTCCGAAACGGAAGCCCCCTCGTTATCCTTAAGCGCATCCGAAAGCCGGAAATCCGCGAGCTCTGCACCAACCTGTATTTTCTGCAGCAGCCTGCTCTCCGGCACAAGGCTGTCCTTATGGCATGAAACAAATAATTGGATATCCCGCATGGCCTTTCCTCCTTTCCTGCTCTGCGCCGGGCTGTTCTGATTTTTATGCGCTGCCGCTCTGTCCCCATTTCCGCAAACTGGCCTGTTCTAATTTTCGCGCTGCTGTACTGTCTTCCTTCCTGCGCACTGACATGTTCTGATTTTTATGCGCTGCCGCTCTGTCCCCATTTCCGCAGACTGGCCTGTTCTGATTTTCGCGCTGCTGTACTGTCCTCGTTCCTGCGCACTGGCCTGTTCTGATTTTTATGCGCTGCCGCTCTGTCTCTCTTTCTGCGAGCTGCCGCCTTCTTCGTGCATTTCCCGCGGCGTTTACTGCTCCTCATAAGCGTCGCAGACTGCCTTGGCCCTCCCCTCCAGTGCGATCTTCCCATCCTTCAGCCAGATTGCCCGGCCGCACATCTCCCGCACCTGTCCCATGCTGTGCGACACAAAGAATACGGTTGTCCCGCCGCTCATCAGCTCCAGCATACGGTTCCGGCTTTTTTCCTGGAACTGCGCGTCCCCGACCGACAGAATCTCATCCACAATCAGGATTTCTGGGTTTACCACCGTGGCAATGGAAAAGGCAAGGCGCATCATCATACCGGAGGAATAATTCCGGATCGGCGTGTCAATAAAGCGCTCCAGCTCCGAAAAGGCTACAATCTCATCGAATTTTTCCTTTAGATATGCTTTGGAATAGCCGAGGATCGCCCCGTTCAGAAAAATATTCTCGCGCCCGGTCAGCTCAAAATCAAAGCCGGAGCCCAGCTCCAGCATCGGAACGATATTGCCCTCAACCGTCACCCGTCCACCGGTAGGCTGCATGATCCCGGAAATAATTTTCAGCAGCGTGCTTTTTCCCGCGCCGTTCTTTCCGATAATCCCGATCACCTCGCCGCGCTTTACGGTAAAAGTAACATCGGTCAGGGCATGAAATGTTTCGTATTTCAGCTTTTTCTTGAGCAGTCTTACCGTAAAACCCTTCAGCGACCGGTCCTGGCTCTGCTCCATCCGGAAGCGCATGGAAACGTTCCGAACCTTTACCACCTCATTTTTCATATTTATCCCCCGTGCGTACTGCAGACCCGCCTGCATGCTCTTTTATTCTCTGCTCCTTCGCTATTCTGCCTTTGCTCTCTGTTCTTTATTTTTTTTTGCTCATGCTCCCCTACTTTTTTCTTTTCTGCTCTCATGCTCTCCGTACTCTTTTCTGTACTCCTGTTCTCTGTTTCTTAATTTCTTGCCTGCGCACCTGCTCCCCGTTCGCTATTTTGGTTCTGTGCTTCTGTTCTCGATTTTTTAATTCTATTTATGCTCCTGCTCTCTGTACTTTTTCTACGCTCGTACCCTCAATTTTTAATTTCCTGCCTGTTCTCCGGCTCCATTTTTTAATTAACCGCCTGCACTTTTACAGCCGTTTTATATTCATTATTAATGGTTAAATATTTAAAATAAACTTATTTTGTGTCTTTTTAAAAACAACACCACCAAACAGCAACGAACCAAGCGCAAATGCCGCACAGACCAGATACATTCTCGGCTCCGGTGATATGCCGTCCAGCACGACGGAGCGCATAAATTTCACATAGTAGTACATGGGATTCATGGTAAAAATCCATCGGAACTGCTCCGCGATCAGAGTTTCCGGATAGAACAGCGGCGTCATATACATCCACAGCATACTGAAAATCCCCCACAAAAACTGGATATCCCGGAAAAATACCATAAGTGAAGCCAGCAGCATGCCGAAGCCAGCCGAAAAAACCAGCACGCATGCGATCAGGAACGGAAGCAGCATAAACGCCTTTGTTATCGCCTCTCCTGTGACAACAATCACAATCAGCAGCACAACCATGGAGATCAGAAAATTTATTGCCGAAAACAGTACCTTTGTAACCGGGTAAATATATTTCGGCACATAAACCTTCGTAATCAGCGGCGCGTTATATACGATGGAGCCCAGCGCCTGCCCGACTGCCTCCGTAAAAAAGTTAAAGATTATCAGGCCGCTCAGCATATATACCGCGATATTGTCGATATCCGATTTGAACAGCTGCGAAAAAACGACAAACTGCACCAGCATGGTGAGCAGCGGATTGAAAAAACTCCACAGGATGCCCAGCAGAGAGCGCTTGTAACGCACCTTGAAATCCCGGCTCACCAGCTGCTCCATCAGAAAGCCGTAGCGCTTCAGCGCCAGTGCGGTGGAGAAAAACAGATCCCGTTTTCCTCTGCTGCTGCGCCATGCAGAAACGCAGTAAACCGCGCTGAGCATCAGACCAAAGACCGCTGCAATTTCCCAGAAATGCTGCCCGACCCAGACCTCATCCTTTCCGCTCACAGCAATACAAAGGGAGCCTGGAAGCTGCTTCCCGTCAAGATAAAGGCCCCCGTTCCGCCGTGCCCCGGACATTTCGTCTTCGGCTTCCCCCGAGCTTTCCTGGCTTTCCGCCCCTCCGGCATTTTCCGCTCCTTCCGGGCTATCTGTTCCTCCAGCGTTTCCCGCTCTTTCCGGTTCTTCCGTTCCTGCGGCAGTTCCTGTTCCTTCCGGACTTTCCGTTCCTTCCGGACTATCTGTTCCTCCAGCGTTTCCCGCTCTTCCCGGTTCTTCCGTTCCTGCGGCGGTTCCTGCTCCTTCCGGACTTTCCTCTCCTCCGGCGTTTCCCAACTCCCCTGCGGCTTCCTGTTCTTTCAGTTCTTCCAGGGAACTGGGAAGACGTCTTGTGGTGCTGTAAAGCGCTGTCGCCGACATTCCCGGCTCACCGGAGACCGAGGTGACAACCAGTTTCATCCGGATGCCGTACAGATTCCTTTCCATGTCATCCAGAGTCAGAGCCGCATACTCATTCAGACCGATTTCCGACGCCTGCAGCATCCGGGAAGCAAACACCTCTTTGCCGTCCGCAGCGCACAATTCCAGCACAAGATCGCCGGTAATTCCCCGGTCGTAATTCGACAGCAGAACCCTGACCTCCTGCGGGAAACATACCGTATTGATAAAATACTGCTCAACCACGCAGCCCGCCGTGATTTCGCCAACAATATCATCCGCCGGAAACTCCTCAATGGCGCCGCGGGATTCCCGGTAATGCAGCTGTTCTCCGCACGCATAATAAAACACGGAAACGATCGCCACATACGCCAGCAGCAGTCCCGCGTAGATTTTTATGTAATTCAGTTTTTCCGGCCGGTTCCGTTTTCCCCTGCTATGTCCTGCTCTGCTCATATATTTTTCTCATCTTCCTCCGAATTTCTCTCTGGTCAAATTTTTGCAGCCGCACAGCCGCAGCAGGATTTCCTGCCCTTTGCGAAATTCCTGCGCTTGCTCCGGCACAAGCAGCCCGGGCTGCTTGGGAAAAGCCCTCGCCCGGCCCGGAAGCGGACCGGTATGCTGATGCAATCAGAGTCTCCAGCCGCTTTAAGTCCCGCGGACCAAAAAGGCTTCTGCCATCCTGCACCACCTCCCGGTTTCCACGGATATCGCTGGCAATACAGGGCAGCCCCGCCGCCGCTGCCTCCAGCAGAGCAACCGGCAGCCCTTCCTGCTTCGACGGGAAAACAAAACAGTCCGCTGCCGCCAGAAGCCCTTCGACATCCTCCCGATAGCCGGCCAGCACAATATTTTTCTGCAGGCCGGCGCGCCGTATCTGCCTATTAAGCCTTCCCTTCTGCGAACCGCTTCCGGCAATTATATATTTCCATTTTCCAGGAATTTTGTCGCGCCGCCCTCTGCCCGCGCTGCCGGTCTTGCGCTTCCCTGCAAGTTCAGCCAGCGCCCGGACAACAGCCCGGTGGTTTTTCCTTCTGGAAAGCTCTCCGACGGAAAGCAGCAGGAACTCGTCCTCCGCCACGCCGAGCTTTTTTCGTTCCTCGCAGCGGCAGCGCCTGGCTTCGCGGTATTTTGCCAAATCAATCCCGACGCCGTTTATATGAAAAACCGGCTGCCTGTTCCGCCCGCCTGTCTTCGACCGTTCCGCATTTCTCAGCCGGAAGCTTTTCGCCCGCCGGTAATCCTCGCTGTTGATCGTAATCAGCACATCCGTATACCGCGCCAGCCAGCGCTCCGCCGGATAATAAAGCAGCCAGTTCCGCAGCGGGGCGCCCTTATAAAAATGAAAGCCGTGCGCGGTGTAGATTACCCGGCAATGCTGCGTTTTCTGACCGCCCCGCTTCCGGGCCTCCGCTTCCCGGCATTTCCCGCAGCATTTTCCCCGTTCCCTGTCCGCGCCGGCCGCCGCAAGTCTCGCGAGCACGCCGCCCATCGGCGTATGGCAGTGAAGCAGCTCAAACGGAACCTCCCGCATCAGCCTTTTCAGCTGACGGTACGCGCGGACCGCGGCAAGCACCCGGAACGGCGAGCGCTCCAGATCAATCTGACATCGGACAATTCCCGTGCCGTCAAGCCGCGAATTATCCTCCCCGAAGCTTGGATTCCGGAAATTGCTGGCATAATATACCTGGTAGCCGAGTTCCTGCAGAATACGGACGTTATTCATCTCAAACTGCGGCACAAAACCGCTGACGGTTGTGACGATAAGGGCGTTTTTCTGCTCCCTTCCCCGGCCGTCCTGCAATTTGCTCTTCAATGTCAGCTGTGCCTCCCTCCGCTTTCCTTCCGCTTTGCGTTCCGTTTATGCAAGGCTTCCCCGTTCTTTTTCCCTCCCGCCGACCGCTCCCCGATATAGAAGCCGTACATCAGGCAGGACACTGCCTCCCTGGCCCGGTCATCAAGCAGAGGGAGCATCCGGTAGATATTCCGCAGCGGATCATCCGTCAGCCGGATATTTTTTGTGTCGTTCATGCTAACACTTCCTTTCTGCCATGGAATATTATCCCTGCACTGAAATGTCGTCTGAAGCGCATACTCATTCTTACTAATAATCGTTCTGCGATTATTATATATCGTCTAACGATATTAGTCAACAGTTTTTATTGACCTTTCTATCGTTCAACGATATAATGTTTCAGAAAGCAAAGAGCCCTTTAACCATTTCACGGAGCCGCGGATCACAGGGCTCTTTTTGTGAAAATTAACAGGAAAGCATAGACGGGTTTTTCATGAATTCTATAGGAGAACGAATTAAATATTTAAGAAAAACGATCCTGAATAAAACGCAGAAGGATTTCGGTTTGCAGATCGGATTAAAACCGAATTCGGTCAGCGATATTGAAAGCGGGAAAAACAGCCCGACCGACCAGACGATAAAGGCAATCTGCAGAGAATTTAACGCCAGCGAAGAATGGCTTAGAAGCGGCAGAGGAGAAATAAAAGCAGAAAACTGTCAGGAAGAACGCTACATTCTGAATATAGCGAAACTTCAGCGGGCCGATGACGACACCATCATCCGGTGGGTGAACGCCATAGCCGAGACGAACCCGGAAGCCCTGAAGCAGATTGAAGAATTTATGAAGAAAATACTAGGAATCGAAGAATAGCGCCCGGTCAGGCGGCTTAAATTTCCCTTAAACCCTGCAAAGATCAAATAGCTGAAATACAAGAATGCACAAAACTGCCTGACGTACCGGCCTGCATTGCACGACAGGACAACCCCGGCGACAGCCCCCAGCAGAGAAAAGCAGAAATGGCGGATACATGGATATTCTGGTAATCCGGCCGGCGATATGCTATAATAGCAGGGCTGTCAGCCGTAAAATCCGGAATTCAGGCATAAAATCCGGATTTATCATCAATAAGATCCGGATTTATCATTCGGCAGGGAGGATGGAAGAATGAATAACAAACCAATGAATAAGCAGGAGGCAGAACAATCCGCGGAGCCTTTTGTGAAAGAGATTGTAAACTGTATTGCGGAAAAACGCTACGCGGATATTGAGAAACACGCCGTATTTGAGGAGATATCTTTGTCCTGTTTTACGGAACTGATCGAGGGCTTTCTGGAGCTTAATGAGCTTCCTTATATGGATCGCTTTGAGGTTCCCTGCAATTTCAGTCCTCAGTATGAATATCATCAGCTTTCCTGCATCGTGTATAAAGACGGGAGCGGATTTCATGCGGATTATGATCTGACGACAGACGGCGAATTAAACGATCTTACCCTGCAGATGGATTTTCTGTTTGCAGAATCAGGCGGGTTCATTGTCAAGGTTTTAAACGCTCATGTAATGTAAATGAGCCGGCGGCATGAAGCCGGATTGGCAGCAGTGTGCCCTTACGGCCCCCACTGCCTGAGCAGCTCTTTCCGTTCCCTCCAGTCCGGCATTACCGAGGCCACCGTCTCGTAAAACCGGGCAGAATGGTTCGGCACAAGAAAATGTGCGAACTCATGCACGACCACATACTCCGCGGCCTTCTCCGGCCGCTCTGCCAGCATGGTGCTGTAGGTGATGATCCCGCGCGCCGTATGGCAGGAGCCCCAGCGGCTTGTCATTTTCCGAATGCGGATCTGCGGCCAGGGAACGCCGAGTTCGCGGAACGGAGGATACCAGCGCCGGCTCAGCTCCTGCATCCGGGCCAGAAACTCTTCCCGCGTGCATTCCTGCACGGGTTCTCCTGCCGCCAGCCGCTGTTCGCGCAGCTCCTGCTGCCGTCTCTCATATTCCCTTCGCTGTTCTGCGCGCTCTGCGTACCGCTGCCAAGCGGCACGGATAAACCCTGCCTTGGAGCGGACAAATTCGTCCGTAAAACGGAGCGATACCCTCGGATTTGCAGAAACCGTGACCGAACCGTCCGGGCGGACTCTGAGATTTACATTTTTTACCTTTTTACGCACCAGCTCATAGCAGATCTCTCCCTGCGCATCCTCCACGGTGCGCAGGGTTCTGCCCTCGTTCCTGCCTGTCATGCCTGTTTTCCTTTCACCGCGGCTCCATTCTTTCAGCCGGATTTATCTGGTCTAGCTCTGTCGGCCTGCTCTATTCCTGTTCTGAAAACATTGGCGTAGACAGATAACGGTCGCCGGAATCCGGCAGCAGCACGACAATCCGCCTGCCGGCGTTTTCCGGGCGCTCTGCCAGAAGCAAAGCTGCCTTCAGAGCCGCACCGGAGGAAATGCCCACAAGGATTCCCTCGCTTACGGCAAACCGCCGGCCCTCCTCAAATGCATCCTCATCCTCGATCGCAAGCACCTCATCGCAGATACCGGCATCAAACACTTCCGGAACAAAGCCGGCGCCGATCCCCTGGATGTTATGAGGCCCTGCAGCCCCGCCGGAAAGCACCGGGCTGGAGGCCGGCTCCACGGCAACAATCCGGATCGCGGGATTTTTCGATTTCAGGTATTCGCCGACTCCCGTAACGGTGCCTCCGGTTCCCACCCCTGCAACAAAAATATCGAAATCTCCGTCCGTCTGCTTCCAGATTTCCGGGCCGGTCGTCTCCCTGTGTACCTGTGCATTGGCCGGATTTACAAACTGCCCGAGAATTACGGCCCCCGGAATGCTTTCCGCCAGCTCCTCCGCGCGGTCGATGGCCCCCTGCATCCCCTGCATCCCGTCCGTAAGCTCCAGCTGCGCGCCGTACGCTCTCAGCAGATTTCTCCTCTCCTCGCTCATCGTTTCCGGCAGCGTGAGAATCGCCCGGTAGCCTCTGGCAGCCGCAACTGCCGCTATCCCGATTCCGGTGTTGCCTGAAGTCGGCTCGATTATGGTAGCCCCCGGTTTCAGCCGCCCCTCTTTCTCCGCCGCTTCCATCATCGCCAGCGCAGTCCGATCCTTGACCGAGCCCGCCGGATTCAGATACTCCAGCTTTGCCAGGATATCAGCATTTTTCACGCCTGCCGCCAAAGCGTAATGATTCAGGCGAAGCAGCGGCGTATTTCCGATCAGCTCCGCTGCACTTTCTTTGATGTCTGCCATAAATAAGTCCTCCTTTTTCCGCTTCGCCAGTTCCGCAGCTCTTTCATTCATCGCTGATCCGATCCTGCCGGAGCATCCTATACCATATGTATCCTCGCTGCCGGGGAAAAATTCCGGCTTTCGCTGCTTTTGCTGCTTTTGCTTCTGAGCCGGGTTTTTCCGCCCTGATTTATCTCCTGCACCGGTTTCGGCTGCTGCCTTTCATTGATTTTCCATACCTGCTTCGGCTTACAAAACATCTCCGTCTCCCAGCAGCCCCCGCACCACCTCCGCCGCAATCATCAGGCCGGCAGCCGGCGGCACAAACGCCGTGCTGCCCGGAGTACTTCTGCGCACCGCCTTCTGCCGGATTTCTCCAGTTCCCCCGTCTCTTTGCCGCATCTCTCCGGCTTCCCGGCACTCCGCGCAGTTCTTCTGCTGCATCTCCCCCGCTTCCCGGCACTCCGCGCAGTTCTTCTGCCGCATCTCCCCCGCTTCCCGGCACTCCGCGCAGTTCTTCTGCCGCATCTCCCCCGCTTCCCGGCACTCCTCCCGTTTCTCCTGCTGCTCCTTCCGGATTCCATCCGTGTGCCCGAAGCCTGCAGCAGCCGGCGCTCCGTCCCCCTGGTTATATGCTGTTCCGCACGGTGATATACCGCCCGATGGCGCACACAGCGTAACCGGAGGCTCCTCCGAGTAAATTACCCTCAGCCGCTTCACCCCCCGCTTTTTCAGCTCGCTGCGCATCACTCTGGCAAGCGGACAGATTTTCGTCTCGTAGATATCAGCCGCCCGAAGCCGGCCCGGGTCAAGCTTGTTCCCGGTTCCCATGCAGCTGATAATCGGGATTCCTGCTGCCTGAGCACGCAGGACAAGTTCCAGCTTGGCTGTCACGGTATCAACAGCGTCCACAATATAATCATACTGTTCAAACGGAAAGCTGTCTGCATTTTCCGGAAGGAAAAAACAATTATAAATATGCACCGTCGCTTCCGGATTAATATCCAGCACACGCTCCCGCATAACCTCCGTTTTGCGCCTGCCGACCGTGCTGTGCAGCGCAATGATCTGGCGGTTTATATTCGATTCGCATATCCGGTCATCGTCAATCAGATCAAGCTCCCCTATCCCGCTGCGTGCCAGCGCCTCCGCCGTATAGCCGCCGACCCCGCCAAGCCCGAAAATTGCCACACGGGCACGCTTCAGCCGCCCGATGCCCTCTCTGCCCAGCAGCAGCTCTGTTCTTGCAAACTGTTCCTCCATCTGAAGTCCTCCTGCCCGTACCTTTTATTCCAATCCTCTGAAATCCGCCTGATCGTACCACTCAAGAAAACTGTGCTTTTCTCCATGCTGCTTATAGGCTATAACAGTACTTAAATTGACATTTTCGACGCTGCTGAAAATATTCCCCTCCACATAAGGATTGGTCTTTTTGAGCTCCCGAATCAGCTGCTTAACTTCCAGGCGCTTTGAACTGCTGTCTCCGGTTCCCCGCTCAGCACACATTTCCGTGAATTTGCAGGCACATTGGAGAAAACTCAGTCCATAATAATCCCGCCATGCTTTGACATCGTCCTCCCGGACAAGATACATCGGCCGGATCAGCTCCATCCCTTCAAAATTGGTGCTGTGAAGCTTCGGCATCATAGTCTGGATCTGTGCTCCGTACAGCATTCCCATTAAAATTGTCTCAATCACATCGTCATAATGATGTCCGAGTGCAATTTTATTGCAGCCGAGCTCCTTTGCCCTGCTGTACAGATATCCCCGGCGCATGCGGGCACAGAGATAGCAGGGGGATTTCTCCACCTCGAACACGGATTCAAATATGGAAGATTCAAATATATCCACCGGCACGCCGAGCCGCGCGGCATTCTGCTCAATCCTCGCGCGGTTGGCCGGACTGTAGCCCGGATCCATCACAAGAAAAACAACCTCAAAATGAAATTTGTTATGGCGCTTCAGGCACTGGAACAGCTTCGCCATCAGCATTGAATCCTTTCCGCCCGAAATGCAGACCGCAATTCGATCCCCTTCCCGGATCAGCTCATACCGGTTGATGGCCCGGACAAAGGGACACCAGAGACTTTTCCGGAATTTCTTCTGAAGTCCTTTTTCCACCTCCGGGCCAAGCGCTTTTTCCGCTCCCGCCTGTTCCTGTGCTTCCTGCATTATTCTCCCCCCATCCTCTGCGGTATATTTTTCTTTTCTGTTCTGAAACCCTCTGTTTCCACTCGACAATTCTGTGTATCGAATGGATGTTCCGGTTTATTTCCGGATTCCGGCCCATGAATGAACTCCGTCAGCGCTTCGCTGCCTTTCCCTTCGCTGCGATATCTTCATCCAGAACAATTGTAAACGGCCCGTCGTTCACAAGCGACACCCTCATATCTGCACCGAATTCTCCGGTTTCTACATGGACGGCGCGCTCCCGGCAGCGCGAAACAAAATATTGGTAAAGGCGCTCCGCCTGTGCCGGCGCTCCGGCATTGGTAAAGCCCGGCCGATTCCCGTGGCTGCAGTCCGCGTACAGCGTAAACTGGGAGACGATCAGCAGCTCCCCGCCTACGTCCGTAAGAGAGCGGTTTGTCTTTCCATTTTCGTCCGCAAAAATGCGGAGCTTCAGCAGCTTGTCAATATAGATGTCCGCAGTCTGTTCCGTATCCTCGCGTCCCACGCCGAGCAGCACTGCAAGCCCCCTTTCAATGGAGCGCACATCCCCGCCTCCCGCGCCTGCCGCTTCCTCTGCGCCCTCCCGGACAATTGTCACCGACGCGGAAGCAACGCGCTGAATCACCAGTCTCATATTTCCTCCTGTTCCGCCGCCCGGCGCTTTTGTGCTGCGCTCTCAAACGGCATCTGAAATCCGTCCTGCATTATCAGCGGCAGCAGCGAGCTTCCCTCTATCCTCCCGCACGCAGGACGTTTCTGCACACCCTCCAGCAGTCCGAAATAGTCAAGTATGGTTGCGGCAATATCGCCGAACCCCTCCCGCGTTCCAAGGCTGCGCCCGGATAAAAGCCGCTGCCCGTACATTACGAGCGGTACATATTCCCTGCTGTGATCGGTGGACGGAGTCAGCGGATCGCAGCCGTGGTCCGCCGTAATCATCAGAATATCGTCGGGACGCAGACCTGCCAGGAGCTCCGGCAGCTGCGCGTCAAAACGGGAAAGCGCTTCCGCGTAGCCATCTACATCGTTGCGGTGCCCGTAAAGCATGTCGAAATCAACAAGGTTTACAAAGCACAGACCTTCAAAATCCTTCTTCATATACTCCTTCGTCCGCTCGATCCCTTCCGCGTTTCCGGAGGTATACACATACTCGCCGATGCCCCTGCCCGCAAAAATATCATTGATTTTACCGACTGCCGCAACCGTAAACCCGGCCTCCTTCAGGATATCGAGCATCGTTTCCGACGGCGGCTCCAGCGAAAAATCATGCCTGCGCGGCGTGCGTACATAATCCGGCCACACGCCTGTGAACGGCCGTGCAATCACTCTTCCTACGCCCCAGCGGCCTCTGCAGACCGCCCGTGCCTTCCGGCATATTTCGTAGAGCTCCTCCACCGGGATAACCTCCTCATGCGCCGCAATCTGCAGCACACTGTCCGCGGAGGTATAAACGATCAGATCGCCGCTTTCGCAGTGCTGCCGGCCGAAATCCCGGATTACCTGCGTTCCGGAATACGGGCGGTTGCACAGCACTCCCCGCCCCGCAGCCGCGCGAAGGCGGTCAAGAAGCTCCTCCGGAAAACCCTCCGGGAAGGTCGGCATCGGCTCTCTCGAGACAATCCCCGCAATCTCCCAGTGCCCCGTCGTCGTGTCCTTTCCCTTCGACCGCTCGGAAAGCCGTGCTGCAACGCCCTCCGGCAGCTCCGCGGCCGATATGCCCTCCGCCCGGACGCCTTCTATGTTAAACAGCCCAAGCCTCCTCATATTCGGCATGGAAAAATTTCTGCCGGTTGAGGCGGCATAGATGGTGTTGCTGCCCTCGTCCCCGTAAAGCGCTGCATCCGGCATTTCCCCGATTCCGACGCTGTCCAGCACTATCAGAAATACCCTCTTCATACTCTGACCCCTCTCATTTCATGTGCTCCAATCATAGTATAGATTGCATTCTCTGTCAAGCCGGCAGACCACCCTTGCGAAAATGCAAAATATTGTCAGCTTTCGCCCCCGCATAATTGCTATCCCCTGACGGATATGGTATAATGGCCCTGAAAACAAAATACTATGGAGGTAGCCCTGTGAAATCCATCAGAACAAAAATTATTGCAAGTATTATTTTATGTGCTCTTTTGTCCTCTCTCACAGTGGGAATTCTGAGTATTTATAACTCCCGCACAATGTCCAAGGATGATGCAGAGGAACGGCTGGTGCTGACCTGCAGCAACCGGAGCAGCGAACTCAACGCTCTGATCTCACGGATACAGCAGTCTGTTGATACCCTGAGCAGCGTTGCCATGAGCCGTCTGGATTTTGAAAAATTCAAAAGCGATTCCCGCTACGTTGCCGAATTCACCGACTCGCTGCTGGACGATTTCTACCGCTTCGGCGAACACACCGACGGTTCGATCAGTGTTTACATAAGATATAATCCGGATTTTACCGAACCGACCTCCGGTATCTTTCTTACGAGAGACCGCACGGGTGCGCCCTTTGAAAGCATTACTCCGACCGATTTTTCAATGTATGACAAAACGGATCTCACCCATGTCGGCTGGTATTATATTCCCGTGGAGCACGGCGCGCCGCTCTGGATGGATCCGTATCTGAACGAAAATATTAATGTGTACATGATTTCCTACGTGGTTCCGCTCTATGTGGACGGCGTTTCCGTCGGCATCATCGGGATGGATATTGATTTCAACATGATTGCGCAGCTTGCAGAGGAAGAATCCGGTTTCAAATCCGGTTACACCTTCCTTTATAATGCGGACGGAAATATTATGTACCATCCGTCGATCGACACCGGAACGGACATTGCGGACGCGTGGGACGGGTCCTCTTCCGCTCTGAAAAGCTTTCTCACAAACGGTGCAAATGCAGGAAAAACCACCCGCTGTTCCTATAACGGAACCGATAATGTGCTGTCCTTCTCGCCGCTGAAAAACGGCATGTACCTCGCGCTGGCGGCTTCCGAAAGCGAAATACGCCGGACGGCAGATCAGCTCAGCCTTCAAATTTTCGTTTCCATGCTGATCTGCCTCTGTCTCTGCGCCGTGCTCGGTGTTCTGATCAGCTCGCATATCGCAAATCCGATCCGCGGCATTACGGACGTGATACGGCAGACGGCACTCCTGAATTTCCGCAGCGCCGCCGGCAATGCCCGGCTCCGCAGCCGAAGCGATGAGACCGGCGATATGGCGCGGGCGGTAAGCGACATGCGCGGCGTTTTCCGCCAGCTTGTCGGGGACATCAACCGGGTCAAGGACGACATGCTTGCCAATATGGAGCGGCTGGAGGATATTATGTCGGAAAACAGCCGCATCTCCGAGGATAATTCGGCTACCACGCAGCAGCTGGCCGCCGGAATGCAGGAAACCACCATCGGAACCGCAAAAATGTCTGACAGTGTGACCGCCATCCAGCAGAATGCCGAGGCCATCAACACGCTTTCCCGGCAGGGTCAGGAAACCTCTCAGGAGGTGCGCAGCCGGGCGAGAGGACTCCGTGATACCACTTCGGATTCCCACCGCAGGGCTCTGGAGGTCTACAGCTCCATGAAGCAGAAAACAAGCGAGGCGATCGAGCAGTCGAAGGCCGTCGCAAAAATCAACGAGCTGACGGACAATATCAAAAAAATATCCGCGCAGACGAACCTGCTCGCCCTGAACGCGAATATCGAGGCGGCGAGAGCCGGGGATGCGGGACGCGGCTTTGCTGTCGTGGCAACCGAAATCGGCACCCTGTCAAGCCAGACTTTCCAGACCGTGGACGGGATCAACGCCATTGTGGCGGAGGTAAACCGGGCCGTGTCCAGCATGACCGGCTGCATCACTACCATCATGGATTTTCTGGAGGATACGGTGGTGGCGGATTACGATTCCTTCCTGTCCGTCAGCACAAAGTATGAGATTGACGCGGACACGTTTGCCAGCTCGATGAGCGATGTTTACCGCGACGTCTCGGACCTCAATGAAAAAATCAGCGAAATCGCGCTGACCATTGACAATATGAACGTCACAATCGGTCAGTCCGCCGAGGGTGTCAATCTGATCGCTGAAAAATCCTGCAGCGCCGTAAGCAAAACCGCCGAGGGCTACCATATTCTGAAGGAAAGCAAGGAATGCGCCGGAGAGCTGAAGGATATTGTCGAGCGGTTCCAGCTCTGATCCTATCGGACAGTTCTTGCTCTGATCCTGCCGGCCGGTTTTTGGCTCTGATCCTATCCGCATCCTGCGTACAGGCGGCCGCAAGGCCCCGTACTGCCATGCCGGACCAATAAAATATGCCCCGCCTGCGAATATCCGATCCGCAGCGCGGGGCATACTTATTTCGGTCTCTGCTGCCTGCGATGTGCAGACAGCCTGGAAATAACCGTATAATGCAATAACTGCATTCTGCCGAACAGCAAAAAATTCCCTTACAAAATTATTAAATTTGCATTTTTGTGCAATTTGACGTTGTTCTTTTTAAATCTCAATGATATAATCATTACGATTTGCCGATCTGAGCCTGATGCAGACAGCACAAACGTCGGGCATACCTGCCGGCAGAGACAATGGGAGCCGCCGCACGGCTGCTTTGAAGTAAAGATTTTTTGTTTTTATGCCGTTTTCCGGCAGAATGTGAGGAAATATGACAAAACTAATAAAAAAATACAGTCACGCCTGGGTACTGCTGTACTGTCTTATCTATATGCCTTGGTTTATGTGGCTGGAACGCACCGTAACCACCGATTTTTCTGTTGTTCATCTCTCGCTGGACGACAAAATTCCGTTTATGGAAATTTTTGTCATCCCCTATTTTCTGTGGTTTGCTTACATTTTTGTAACTGTCGCCTATTTCTTTTTTAAAGATCGGGGCGAATTTTACCGCTGTTCAGCCTATCTCTTTATCGGCATGACAATCTGCCTGCTGATTTACACCATTTGGCCGAACGGACATGACCTGCGCCCGAATATTGCGGCCCTCGGCAGGGATAATGTGTTTACCCGAATTGTGGCATGGCTTTACGGCACCGATACCTGTACCAACGTATGTCCGAGCATCCATGCATTCAATTCCATCGGCGCCTGCATCGCCGTTTACCGGAGCAGGCATCTGAAGGAAAAACGGCTGATCCGTGCGGGAGCGCTGGTTCTTACAATCCTGATCTGCCTTTCCACGGTATTTCTGAAGCAGCACTCCTGCTTTGATGTGATCTGTGCCGGGCTGCTGGCTCTGGTGATGTATTTTGCGGTGTATGTCCCGGATTATACGCGGCTCCGTGCAAGGCACCGTGCCAGAGCCGCAGCGAGAGCCCGGCTCCGGCAGGATCGCACCGCGTAATGGCTTTTGGCAGCCAGGCAGCAAGATGCTTTGAAACGAAGAATGCCTCTGTCCCGGCGAAAACCTGACCCCAGGAAGGTTTTCCAGACAGAGGCGTCTTTCTGCTCAGCCAAACTTGAAAATCTTCTTCGACAGCTTGTACCCTGCCTTGACAAATCCCCGCCCGAGCCTCGATTTGAAATTCATGCTTCTCCCGAGGAAATTGTCGTGGATCTCCTTGTACAGACGCTTGTCCTTCTTTTTTAAATCCGCCCACAGCGCATCCTTCTTCGCGATGCTTTCCGGGGAACCCTCCTTGATCAGGTAAACCGAAGTAACCGTCATCATAATGGACAGATATTTCAGCATATAATTCTGAAGCTTCTTGTTCTTTACAGCCATAACATCACAGCAGTCTATCATATAGCGATTGACGCGCTCCTGCTGGTCGATGCGCCGGATCATGTTGGCCTCCGTCACGGACTGATCGTCCCTGCCGATAAAATAGCGGTACAGATTCACATCCAGGTAATACATTGTCTTTACGAACGGAAGAGGCTGATAAACAAAAATATTATCCACATAGAAGGTGTGCTTCGGCAGCTCGATGCCGCAGTCCCGCAGCAGCTTTGTGCGGTAGATTACGGAATGCATCAGAATATAATGTCCCTGCCGGAAATAACGCACCTCATCCCAGGTGAATGTCTTTCCGACCGGCAGCGCGGTACGGTAATTAATTACCTTCTTTTTGTCCTCGGCAACCTTTTCATATACATAATTGGCAATCAGCAGATCCAGGCTCTGCCCCTCCTCCACAGTGCGCCGCAGCACGCTGAGCGCTTCCGCAAAGGCTGTCTCGTCCAGCCAGTCGTCGCTGTCCACCACCTTGTAGTATATTCCGGATGCATTGCGCAGCCCGGTATTGACCGCCTCCCCGTGCCCTCCGTTTTCCTGATGTACGGCGTGCACAATGGACGGGTATCTCGCCGCATAATCGTCGGCAATTTTCCCTGTTTCGTCCGTAGAACCGTCGTCCACAATAATGATTTCCACATCCTCGCCGCCCGTCAGTATACTGTCGAGCGCTCGCTCCATATATGCTGCCGAATTATAGCAGGGTACTGCAACCGTCAATAGCTTCATGGCTTCCTCCTTTTTCCTTACCAGACCGCAATAAAGTAATATCCGCTTTCCCCCAGAAAGCTCTCGGCCTCCTTTATCGTCATATAGCGCTTCTGCCCCCGCTCCGGCTGTACAGCGGTAATCCCGTTCTTGTCATAGCCGGTAATCAGCATGGCGCTCCCGCTCTCCCCGACCGCAATCACAGGCGTGCGGCAATACACATAGTACAGAGCCTCATCCAGCGTGATGCCGGTAAGCTTCATGACATCCTCCCGCAGGTACTGCTCCAGCCAGTCCGTCAGCTTTGTTTCCTCCGGCCGGTACTGCGCGGCATCTGCCTCCACATTGCGGAAGTCCAGAAGGATCTTTACACAGTTCATCAGCGAATTGGCGCCCCCCTTCTGCGAGGCGGAAATCCCCGGTATCTCCGCAGAGGCGGACTTGACGCCGCGGGTCCAGATTACACGCCCGCTGCTGCTGATTACCGAACCGGTCGTGCTGTCTGCCAGAGCAATGGCAGCCCCAGGCTCCTTGGTCACATGTACTATGCTGCCATAGGCATAAGCCAGGTAAAAATCACGGAAATAATCCGGCGTATTGACGCGGACCGTGACATCCTCGGAAATTACTGCGTTTTTTGTCCCCTGGACAGCCGGCAGCCCTGAAATAACGATATTGGACGGAAGAGACAGATAATATTCCTTCCTCATCTGCTCCGTAACCCGTTCTGTGACCTTCAGACTCTCGGAGGGGCGGCTGAACTGATTCAGGATATAATCCTCCTCGGCCGACCGGTATCTCCGGCTGCCGGAGGCCGTCCCGGTCACGCGCTCCAGCCGCAGCACATTATCCTCCACCTGCACGGAAGTGACAAAATAACCGTCCTTCCGGTAGGTCTTGAGATTATTGCCGTCAAAATCAACAATCTCTACCGTGCGGTACGCCGCGATCCGCGTACCGTCCGCCAGGATCTCCACATCCTCTGCCGCCGTTCTTCCGAGAATCAGATTGGCGTCGATCATCCCGAGCAGCCCCAGAATTTCGCCGTTTTCGGCCTGTATGGAGGTTTTGACACCGGTATCAAGCTCAAGCAGCCATACGGAGCCGGTCTTTCCCTGTCTGTCCGCCTCCTGCCAGGCAATCATGCTGCGTTCGCGCGAATAGACCATGGTTTCCTCCGTCACATTCTCCGCAATGACCGACAGCCTTTTCGTAATCAGGTTATATTCATAGACAGTATCATAAATATGGAAGTAAAAAATCCCCTCCTGATTGCAGTACGCAAAGTCTCCAAGCGTCTCCTTGAGCAGTTCGTAGGTGGTATTCATCGGAAAATAGGCCTGCTCCTGAATCGTCTGATCCGACGGGTAGTAGGTATAGAGGATCATCCCGACTCTTCCCTCATATTCTCCCCGGTTCATGTAGCCGTAAACCAGAAAATCCACCGCGCCGCTGTCGTCAATGGAAAGCAGCTTGATATTATGCTTGTCATACACATCCCTGATATAATCGGTGGGCTGCTGCCGGAATGAAAACGCCAGCGTCAGCAGATTGTTCTCCGCCGTATACACATAGAGAGAACGATTCCTTACAAAAGCAACCCTCGTATTGTCGGGGTTCGCCAACATTTCAGGAGCGGTATCGCCCGTAATGCCCAACTTAAACTCACTTTTGGCAAGACTTGTATTTTTTACATCAAATTCGGCCTCCATAGTTCTTTCGTAGTTGAAAAGATACATTCTGGCTGTTGTGTAACGAAAGCGGAAGTGTTCGCGTACATAATAAATCTCCGGCCCCGTCGGCGTCTGGATGCGAAGATAGCTGCAAAGCACGACGGAAGCCATATCCTGCGTATACTCCGTGACCGTCGGCGGAAGCACGAAAAGCTCCTCGGGCGCAAGCTTGCCGTAGCTCAGGAAGTCCAGACTGTTATGGATATCAGCCCGTGAAAAATCCGTCTCATCCGCATTTTTTTTCGTTTCCAGATACTTTTTTACATTTCCTGCATTCTCCTTCTCCAGAAGAGAACGGTGAAACATTGCCGCAAATTCCAGCTTTTCCGCAAGATGGGAATTGGAATAAATCTTGATTCGAGTATAATAGTAAATACGTTTACTCTCGTTGCTGATAAGCGTCAGCTTGACAACATATTCCTCACCCACTGCATATTCGTTTCTGAGCCGGACCTTTGCGGTTTTTTTCCCGCTCTCCTCCTCCCCGCCGGCATTCCTGTACCTGTCCAGCGAAATTACGGATCCCTCTTCCAGCTTTGTTCCGAGCACCGTATCATATACTTCGTAATTTACCTTTTTTATATTATATTCGTGTTCTTCAATAAGCAGCTGAAAGGTCTTATCTTCTGTAAGCGGCGTGATACTTTCCCTCACCAGCATGGCATCCAGATTGGAGCAGTACCCGTGCAGGAGATTGAGCTCCTGCTCCTCTGCCAGAAGCGTTACGACAGGAAGCGTCATCTCCTGCAGCTGCGTTGTTTTTCTCTCTGCGCTGAACACGGTTTCCTGCATATTGCTGCCGAAATAAAACAAAGACCCGGCAAACAGAAAAACCAGCAGTAAAATTCGGTATGTCGTTTTCAAGATCGTTTCAGCCTCCCATCATATCCCGGTAAAGGGTCGGATTGACATGCAGCTCCCGGATGCAGTTTTCATAGCGTTCCCTCCGCTCCCTGCGCACGGCGGCCGGAACAACGATATTTTTCCGGACAGCCCGGATCAGAATATTTTTCGGCGTATGCTCCATGTCAATAAATTCCAGAACCTGAACCTGATAGCCGAGCTGTTCGAGAAGCGCCGCCCGCAGCCCGTCCGTAATCAGAGCCGCCATCCTCTCCTTCAAAAGACCATATTTCAGCACCGGAGCCAGCATATCGTTTGCCAGCGTCCGGTTCAGCTCATGCTGGCAGCACGGTACGCTCAGTATTACCTTCGCCCCCCAGCCCACCGCCTTTTCCAGCGCATAATCGGTCGCCGTATCGCAGGCGTGCAGCGTAACAACCAGATCGACGCTGCTGCTCCCCTCGTACGACGCGATATCTCCCCGCTGAAAATGCAGACCGGAACAGCCAAAACGCTCCGCCAGAGCGTTGCAGCGCTCAATCACATCCTCTTTCAGATCAAGTCCCGTAATACGGACGGAATATCCCTTCTGCTCATGCAGATAGTAGTACATTGCAAATGTCAGATAGGACTTTCCGCAGCCGAAGTCAAGGATGGCAAGCTCCCTGTCAGCCGGAAGTTCCGGAAGCACGTCTTCAATAAATTCAAGAAACCGATTGATCTGACGAAATTTATCATAGCGCGAATGCACCACCCGCCCCTTATCGGTCATCACTCCGAGCTCCACAAGAAACGGTACCGGCGTCCCTTCCCGGAGAATATAATTTTTCGTTCGGTTATGTTCAAGGGCAGCATCACCGCAGCATTCAGGCGGGACGCCGGCAGGCTCTGCATGTTTTGCGGCAGGCGCCGGTTCCGGGGAATGTGGTTTTTCCGTTCCGGAAAGCACGGTTTTTGCTGTTTCTGCGGAAGCGGCCGCTTTTTTTCTTTCCCGGATTGTAACCTGTCCCTTTTTGCTGATCAAAATAGTGACGTCCGCGCGGCGCGACCGTATTTCCGCCTGCTTCATACATGTCTCCAGCCAATCCGGAAGCCTATCAAGCAGGCTCCGGGCCGTATGATTTTCGTGAAATACCTTCGCTCCGCGGTATTCGCAGGTCTGAAACCGAAGCCCGCCCTGCAGCCGCACCGGCCGGATCGTCACCTTTTTCAATTCCTCCGGTTTCCGGCTGTTTGATATAATAATCTGCGACAGTTCCCCGTCGCAGTATTTTTCGAAAATCGCTGTGATTCTGTCGTCCATACCAGGCCCTTTCTCAAAATCTTCAACCGATTATTTTTAATGATACCCTTTTTTCCAAAAAACTTCAATGAAGAAATCCTTAAAATTTACCGCACCTCTCTGCCACAGGGGCTTCCCTTTTTTCATCAGATATGCTATGCTTTATACAATCCATAAATCTTTGCACAATCAGCAGCAGAAAGGAAATTAAAAGAGATGAGGGACGAAAACTGCATATTCTGTAAAATAGCTGGCGGCTGTATCCCGTCAAACACCTTGTATGAGGATGAAAATTTCTTGGTGATCCTGGACATTGCCCCGGCAGCCAAAGGCCATGCCATCGCCATCGCGAAGAGCCACTTCCGCGATCTGTTACAAGCTGAGCCATCGGCATTGGCCGCCGCTCTTCCCGCCGTTGCCCGCGTGGCGGATGCTATGAAAAAAGCACTCTCCTGCGACGGCATCAATATTCTTCAAAATAACGGGGAGGCCGCCGGCCAGTCCGTCTTCCACCTTCATTTTCATATTATCCCGCGCCGTCAGGGAGACGGGCTTACCATCCCGTGGAAAACACTCTCCTATGAGGACGGGGAGGCAGAAGCACTCGCCTCTGCCATCCGGTCGGAGCTTGAAAAATAAAGCCGGTAAAACAGCGGCTCCGGCAGACATACAGCGGCGGCGCTGCCGTTACAGCGCCGCCGTTTTTATTTTCAGCTCCTCCAGTTTTTTCCTCCTTGTAGCCGGAATGCACAGACCTCTAAACTGTTTTTGTCGCCCGAGGCTCCCGGCACAGGCCGCTTCCTCTTTCCGGTTTCCCTGATTATACCGGCGTTTTTTCTTCGCTGCCCTTCCCTTCGCACTCCGCTTTGGACATCACTTCCTCCATGAGACGCACAATCGTTCCTGTCGCATCGGTTTGTATGCTGTTTCTCATAGCAGCAATATAGGAATCCCGATTTTCCACCACCTGATTTATTCCGGTAAGCAGCGTTTCATTCGTCAATTCCTCCTCACGGATCAGAAATGCAAACCCCTGACGTTCAAAAGACTCCGCATTCAGAATCTGATCTCCTCTGCTCACCGCCGCAGGCAGCGGAATCAAAATCATCGGCTTCCGAAGTGCCAGCAGCTCACAGATCGCATTCGCGCCGGCCCGAGAAACCACAAGATCTGCCGCTGCAAAAAGGTCGCTCAGCTCCGCGCTGATATATTCATACTGAACATAGCCCTCAACATTATTGTATGCCGGTTCTGTTTTACCCTTTCCGCAGAGGTGAATCACCTGAAAACGCTTCAGCAGCGTCGGAAGAAGATTTCGCACGGCCTCGTTCAGGGCTGCGGCTCCCGTACTCCCGCCGATTATGAGAATCACCGGAAGATTGGAATGAAACCCGCAGAATTCCAGGCCGCGTATCCGGTTGCCGGCAAACAGCTCTTTGCGGATCGGCGTGCCGGTCAGCACCGCCTTGCCCTCCGGCAGATACTGCACGGTTTCCGGGAAATTGGCGCATACCTTTACAGCGGACGGTATGGCCAGCCGGTTTGCCAACCCGGGCGTCATATCCGACTCATGAATAATCGCCGGAATTCTCCTCTTTTTCGCTGCGATCACAACCGGAACAGAGACAAAACCTCCCTTTGAAAAAACAAGATCCGGGTGAAGCTGCTTCAGAAGCTTTTTCGCCTCCCGATACCCCTTCCATACCCGGAACGGATCGGAGAAATTTTTAATGTCAAAATAGCGCCTGAGCTTCCCGGAGGAAATCCCGTAATACGGAATGCCGAGCTTTTCGATCAATTCCTTTTCGATACCGTCATACGATCCTATGTAATGGATATCGTATTCCTTCTCCTGAAGTCTGGAAATTAATGCCATATTTGGAGTTACATGCCCGGCCGTTCCCCCGCCGGTAAAAACGATCCGCTTCATTGTCAGCCCCTGCCTCTCTGCCTCCGTTCAGACATTTTTCAGCGCATTTGCAAGCTGATCCGGGCAGGAAGTGCCCTTCGAGCCGCAGGTTGTACCCTCCAGCCGCCGGATTACCTCATCCACAGGCATGCCCTCCACCAGAGCGCCTATGCCCTTCAGGTTCCCGTTGCAGCCTCCGACAAACTGCACATTGCGCAGAACCTTCACTCCGTTAATTTCTTCAACATCAAAGTTAATCTCTCTTGAGCAGGTGCCCGTCGTCTTATAAGTCATCATCATCAAATCCTCTCAAAAAAATATTGCCTTCTTTATACGTGAGTCTTATTTTATAACAAGTTTCACAAATATGCAATTAAAATATTTATAAGCTGGAAAAAAAAACTATAAGATGGTATACTGTTAACTATGAAACAAAACTAACCTGCTTGCAGCAGAAACGGAGGATACTATGCTTGGCATTATCGGCGCAATGGAGGAGGAGGTCAGCCGCCTGACCTCAGCCATGGAGGAGGTCCGCATCGTCAGAAGGGCTTCCATGGAGTTTTATGAAGGGAAGCTTTCCGGCAGGGATGCGGTCGTTGTACGCTCCGGCATCGGAAAGGTCAATGCGGGAATCTGTGCACAGATACTTGCGGATCTGTTCCGCGTCGACCGGATCATCAATACCGGAATCGCCGGTTCTCTGAATTCCGCCATCAACATCGGAGATATTGTGCTTTCTACGGATGCCCTGCAGCACGACGTAGATGCCGGCGCCTTCGGCTACGCACCGGGCGTTATCCCGCGCATGGAGGCCTCAGTCTTTCAGGCAGATCCGCTTATGCTTGAGTTTGCGGAACGTGCCTGCCGAAAGGTCAATCCGGAAATTCACGTTTTTACCGGCAGAGTTGTCAGCGGAGACCAGTTTATCGCTGACAGCAAAAAAAAGGATTTTCTTATAAATCAGTTCACTCCCCTGTGCACGGAGATGGAGGGTGCCGCGATTGCTCAGGCCGCTTATCTCAACGGCATTCCCTTCCTGATCATACGCGCCATATCAGACAAGGCCGACAACAGCGCCCAGGTTGATTACCCGGTGTTTGAGGCGGCGGCGATCGAGCACTCCGTGAGACTGGTGACAGAGCTTGCCGCAGCGTTTGAAGACTGAATTACTGCAGAGGTTCCTGTATGATTACAAAACTGATTTTTGTCTGTACCGAAAACACGGTTCAAAGCCCAATGGCTGAGACGATTTTTAAAAACATTGACCACGATCTGGATCTCGCGGTCTGCTCAAGGGGACTTGTCGTACTCTTTCCCGAGCCGTTCAATCCCAAAGCAGAAACCACGCTCGCCACGCACGGAATGCTGATGGGCACCCACACCTCCCGGCAGTTCAGCCCGGAGGAGGTGGACGATCAGACGCTGATACTCACAATGACCATCGCCCAGAAACGGCGCCTTGCCACTGACTTTCTGATCAACGAAAAGACGTATACTATCCGTGAGTTTGCCGGTGAGCAAGGCGATCTCAGTGACCCTTACGGCCAGAGCCCAAACGCTTATGAGGAATGCTTTTCCGAGCTCCACTCGCTGATGCAGAGAGTTATCTACCGGCTGCTTCACGGCCGGCTTCCGGAAAACATATAAGTGGAACCTGAACCGCAGTGCGGACAGATATAATTCGAATGCGCTTTGTAACAGAAGGCCTATGCTCAATTTTCTTCAGGTTTTTAAGTCAAGATGATAGTTTTGCTGACAATTATGCAAATACTATTGCAAATAATATTATAAAACTCAAGGAGGTAGCTGCTATGATAGCAATCGGTTGTGATCACGGAGGTTATGAATTGAAACAGGAGGTTATCCGTTATTTACAGGATAAACAAATTGAATTCCGGGATTTCGGCACGGATTCCACTGCATCCTGCGACTATCCTGTTTTTGCCAAGCTTGTAGCAAACGCTGTGGTATCCGGCGAATGCGAATTCGGCATTCTGATCTGCGGCACCGGCATCGGAATATCCATCACCGCCAATAAAATCCGGGGAGTGCGCTGCGCACTGTGCCATGACTGCTTTTCCGCAGAGGCAACGCGGCTTCACAACAATGCCAATATCCTCGCGATGGGCGGACGCATTGTCGGACCCGGACTCGCCGTTAAAATCGTTGATACCTTCCTCAATACTCCATTCTCAAATGACGAGCGTCATCTGCGCAGAATCTCCCAGATGGAGCCGTAAGCCCTCACACCCGTACAATGTGATAGCCGGCTGCCTTGAGCAGCCGGTTCATGATCGCCTGTCCAAGCTGCACCGTTTCAAAACTTTCTGAATAAATCAGTTCCGCTCCCTCCTCGTCAAATTCCCTCAGAAGCTCAAACAGATTCGCCGCAATCGTCTCCTCATCCCGGCGGGAACCTGCGCTCTTGACGTTTTCACAGATATAGCACTCCCGGGTTTCCTCGGCAGCCAGCACCGCCACGCGGCGTCCATCCGCACATTGCTTTTTTGTTTCCTCATTAATTGCGCGCACCACGCTTTCCTGATCGCCCTCATAAATAATGAGTTTCCCTTTCGGAGCATAATGGCGGTATTTCATACCGGGAGCCTTTGCAACAATACCGGAATCTGCGGTTCGACTGACCGCAGCACGGTCGTAGACGGCATTCGGCAGCACGTCCTGCAGCTGATCCATGGAAATATAGCCGGGCCTCAAAATCATAGGAACCCCTGCTGTAAGATCAATAATTGTAGATTCCAGACCGATGTTTACCGGTCCCCCGTCAAGAATCAGCGGAATTCTCCCTGCCAAATCCTGATATACATGTTCCGCTCTGGTAGTGCTTGGCCTGCCCGACGCATTTGCACTTGGCGCGGCAATATAAAGCTCCGACTCCCGGATCAGTGCCGCGGCAATTTCATCGGACGGCATGCGGATCGCCACCGTAGAAAGTCCTCCTGTCGTACCGTCAGGTACCAGTTCGCTTTTTTTCAATATGATCGTAAGCGGCCCCGGCCAAAAACGCTCTGCCAGCTTCCATGCTTCCTCCGGTACCTCGGACGCCAGTCGGACAACTGCCTCCCTGTCAGCGATATGCACGATCAGCGGATTGTCGGAAGGCCTTCCCTTTGCCGCGTAAATTCTGGCGGCAGCTCCGGCGTCCAGTGCATTTCCTCCCAGTCCGTATACGGTCTCTGTAGGAAATGCAACCAGCCCTCCTTTTCTCAGTATTTCTGCCGCTTTAAAAAAATCCTCCCTGCGCAGCGAACTCCGATCCATTTTCTGTATCTTGGTTTCTATCTCCTCTGTCATAGCTGTTTCTTCTCCGACTCTTTGCTTTTTGACCCGCATTTTTCCAGTTCATCCCCATCCGGATTTTCTCTGTCTGAACGAATTCCTCTTCCAGAAGTTTGTCTTTCCGGCTGTTTATGTTTCCGGCTGTTTGTTTATCTTTTCTGCTGTTTCCAGCTTTGTTTATTCGGCCGCTCCCGTATCCTTTGCCGACTGGCGGCAGTATTCAACAATACCATAGCAGACAGCCCACGCCATTTTATCCTGATATTCTTCTGTAATCAGCAGATCCGCCTCTCGCGGATTGCTCAAAAACCCGCACTCCACAATTACCATCGGACATGGCGATTTCTTCAGCAGATAGTAGCTTGTATTGGCCTTTGCCTGCCTGTGATTCTCATCTGCAATCAGCTGCTTTATGGTCGCCTGCAGCTGCTCCGCCATCTTCCGTCCTTCCTCCGATTTTTCATAGTAAAAAACCTGCGCTCCGAAGCTCGACTCATGAGTAAAGCTGTTCTGGTGAATACTGACTGCAAATTCCGGCTTGCAGTCCTCAATAATCTTTATCCGCGCTTTCATGTCCGCAGCCTTCTTTTTTGCATCGCTCTCCGAGTACAGCCCGTCATCCGTTGTACGCGTCATGGTCACAGAGAACCCCGCCGCCTCGAGGTATTCTTTCAGCCTCCCGGCTATCTTCAGGTTAATCTCTTTTTCATTGGCCCCGTTGACGCCAACTTTTCCCGGATCAACACCGCCGTGCCCGGCGTCCAGCACTACGGATTTTCCCCGTGCATCAAAACCGTCGAGCGCCGTCCTTTGTTCCTCGGTAAATACCTTATCAAGAGCTTCCGGTGTGGGCTTCTCCGTTCCGTCTGAAGGCTTTTCCGCCCCGGCCCCTACCTTTCCGGGCGAACCCGAGAAAATCCGCAGACATTTGCCTGCCAGCAGACAGCCCGCACACAGCATCAGTACATACAATCCCAGCTTCCATTGTTTTTTCATGCTTCATCCGGTCAAAATCCGATGATTTCTGACCATTCCCTTCGCGACAGCTTTTGGTATATTGTATGCCGTGCCCGGCAATTCCATGTTATCCGCTATCTGACGTCCGGATCGTTCAGATTTTTCCAGATTACAGACCATACGCCTGCCTTTTCCTGCCCGAGCCTCCATGCAGCCACGCCGGCAAGCCCGTTCTGCGCGGCGCGCTTTACCTTTTCCCCGATCGAGCGCTCCTCTTCCAGCCATATCCGATACAGCGCCCCGTTCTTCTCATATTCGGCGTAATACTGTGCGGAATCTTCATCCCAGACAGGCGTTGCTCCCTGCTCTTCTACAAGCGCCTCCGCACTGCTCATAAACGGAGTTTCCGCAATACTTATTCTGGTAACATCGCCGTCAGCCGTCTCCTTCCAGAGCCTTGTATAAAACGGTATCCCCACAACAATTTTATCCGCGGGAACCATGGCTAATGTATCCGTGATGGCCTTTTCCACATATCCGATGGACGCTACACTCCCGGCATTTTCGGAAATGGAGGTATGCTCATCGTAGGCCATTATAATCACATAATCTACAATTTCCCCCTGCTCTTCGTAATCATAAAAGCGATTGTAGCTTGCAGGGACATAATTATCCACAGAGAGCACCAGACCGTTTATGCGGCATTTCACCGAAAGCTCTCTCAAAAACTGTATGAAATGCGGCCCGGACTCCACGGAAAGCATCTCAAAATCAACATTGATGCCGTCCAATCCAAAGCGCAGAGCCTCCTGTACCAGTCCTTCGGTCAGACGATCTCTGGATGATGTGCGGGAAAGCACCTGATACGTATCCACCTCGGAGCCAGTATCAAAATTTTTGACAAGCCCCCACACCTTCAGCCCCATGGAATGCGCCGTATCCACGTACTGGCTGTCTGCAATGGACGAAAAATCTCCGCTGCTCCCGTTCAGCCGGAACCAGGTAGGCGAAATTACATTGACGCCGCTCGCCTCCTTCATCAAATCAGCAAGCCTTTGATTCGCAGCAGCGGTCTCTACATAATGCCATACAAGATTGATTTTGCTGTTCTCATGCAGCACAGTATACTCCGGCGCCTGATAGCTGCTGGAGATTTTCCTGAAATACCCGTCTCCCACATGCCGCTTGTTCACATACCCGCGAACCCCGTCCGAGGTCATAACTTTCAGAAAGCTGTTCTGCTGCGTACCTCCTCCGTCAAGCAGCATAAGCCCCTCCTGCGGCGGCACCTCCTTGAGTATTTCGCTCTTCCGGTCTGCTTCCGCGCGGATCTGCGTTTTTTTTGTCGTATCCACATAGAGATAATCTCCATGAACACAAGTGACCACAACCCTCTGCACCGGCCCGCCCTCTTCTGCCGAAGCCGCATAAGCCTGATAGCTTATGTCAGAATACTCCGCGGCAAACTCCAGAGACAGATACACTTCTCCATCCAGTACCCGGACAACGGCATGATCCTCCAGGGGCGCATCCTTATCCGCATACCTCCCCTGCTCCCCGTCGGCCGCCCGGATAATCTCTGTCGGCGTCGCGAGCGTCAGCTGCTGCTCATTCTCGTCCCAGTAGAACCGGTGATTAAAATACTCTTTTACAGTTTCAAGATCCACATAGATCCGTCCGTCAACCAGCCTCGCATTTTCTGAATGCACCCTGTCATCCAGTATCAGCAGCGCCTCCCCTTCCGGCACCGAATAATAATCCGAAAGTTCCATCCATTCTTTTCCCGGAGAAAAGTAGTGCACCAGCGCCGCAGCGCCGAGCCCAATCATGATCAGCAGCACGAAAAGGCTGCCCAAAATTGCCTGTTTTGCACGTTTATCCATAAATCAGCACTCCTTCGCCAACAAGTATATCACAAACCGATCAATAAGCAAACGGTTTCTTTTGAAAAGACAGACGCGGTCGCTCCGATATTATTTCCGAGGATGCTGACGGGAATTCAGCTCCCGCTGTATTGAGGGTACGTCCGGGAAAGCTTCCTGCCCAATCGCGGATCTGCAGAGCGCAGACGGGTGAATAGGTTGCATATCATACTCTGCCCGCAGATCTTACATTGACCTGCAAGGAGAGCAGCCGGATAAGAAGCTGTGCTGTGAGACATTATTCTCCTGCCGGCCTTTGCCGCCGGATTCTGCAGATTCCGTATTTTCCGCGCCGTCTTTTCATCATTTCAGAATGCCATATTCAATTTGGGAATGTCGTATTCTTTTTAGAATACCATATTCAATTTCAGAATGCCATATTCAGTTTGTTAAAAAGGCGCCCGGCCTGTCTGGATAAACGAAGCGTATCCGGCTCTGTTCCAAGCCCGTAGGCCGCAACCGTAATTGCCGTTTCCCCCGCATGCGCGGTGAGCTTATGCTTTTCCCCTGTAACGCCATGGTTCATAAGAAAATGCCAGCCCTCCGCCCCTTCCCGCGCAAGCAGCTCTCTCACCTCCCTTCTGCTTAAAAAACACCTGAAATCCTCTGCATGGAAAATCCCCCCGCTGCCGACAACAATTTTGTTCCGGCAGGCAAACAGAAACGGCAGGTTTTCCTCCCGGCAGCCGAAATCTAAAATACGGATGCATCCGTTCCCACCTTCCGGCTTCCATGTACCCGCAGGGATTCTGTTCCTGCCGGCAATTTTGAACCCGTTGCCGTAGGCGGATCCCTTTTTGCCGGATGGACGGACGCTGTCGATTTCCGGGGCGGACTTCCGATACAGGCACCTCTTTGTGCGGAAAACCGGAGCATCCTCGGTACCGTACAGAAATTTTTCGTATTCGGTGAACGCGCGGCCTCCTCCCGCCTCCAGCACTTCCGTTTTCCGCTTCAATACATCACTGAAAAAGGTTGCCAGCAGCATTGCAACATGCGTGGCTCCCGCCGCCGGGTGAAGTCCGAACACTCCGATTTCTCCCGCATCCTCCTTCGTTACACATCCCTCCTTTCAGAAAAAACGTATCTGTGTTTCTCTTCTGCTGCCAGACCACCTGGTCCATCCCACAGCTCATCAAACAGCTCCCAAAGTTCCCCTCCTTCCCTGCTATCCTTCGGTTCCGCCGCAAACGGCACCCTCAGACAGCGCATATCCTCAAGCTGCCCAGAAAGCTCCCTGAATTCCCGTTTCCCGGTAAAGTTCACCATTATAAACGGTTTCCTCTGCTGCCTTGAAAGCATCGCCATGCACTTCCACAGTGCTTCGCGCTCCCACACCTTCCCTCCGACAAAAAGCAGGCAGAGGTCCGCGCTCAGAAATGCCTGCAGATTCTCAGGGGTCAGCACCCCGAAATCCTCCAGCACTGCCTGATAGCCGAGCCCTTCAAGATTTTGCTTTTCCCACTGCAGACCGTAGCCCTCCCCGCCGGCGCGAAAACGGATTCCCCTGGCCTCCGCCACAGGAATTCCTTGAAACTCGGGCAGCCTGCGGCCGGCTTTCCTTGCCGGAAGGCGAATCACTGTGTCCGATTCATTACACTCCAGATATACTGCCCTCTTCCTTTTCCGCTGTAAAAATGCAGCAAAAAGAAAGGCAAAATATGTCGCACCCACACGCCTAGTACATGCGGCAATTCCAACCGTCCTGCATCCCTCCCAGTCTGCTCCGGCTCCGCCGGCCGCCAGCAGGGCACGCTTCATCGCGGCCGCGGAAAAATACCTCTCCTCGGGCCTGGCTCTCTGAGCTCTGCGCATCACACGCAGCAGGCGTTTTCTCTGTACCCGCGCTTTCTTTCCCCTCCTTTCCGCGCTGTGGGATAGCATAAACTCCAGCAGCCTTCCGACGGCGAAAAGATCGCTCCTCGCCTCCGCCTCACCCCGATAGCATTCCGGCGCAGCGTAGCCAGGCGTTCCTGTCAGTTCACCGGACACGAAGCCCGGCTCCGTTTGTCTCGCGCTGCCGAAATCAATAAGATACAGCCTGTCCTGACGGACAATGAGATTATCCGGCTTGATATCGAGGTGGAGCACCGGCGGCTTTCTTCCGTGCAGATATTCGAGCAGTCCGCACAGCTGGGAGCAAAACATTATGATTTCTTCTGTCTCTGGGTAATGTGTTAGAAAATAAGAAGTTAAAGACTCCCCCGGAATATACTCCTCTATGATGCTGAAGCCGTTTTTCTGCTCCTCGATATCATAGATTTCCGGGATGCACGGATGCTGCAGCCCCTTCATAAGAACGGCTTCCCGAAGCGCTGCCTCGGCCTCGCCGCAGGCTCTGCAGACCGTTTTGATAATTCTTTTCTGCTTCAGAAGAAGGTGCTCTGCCAGGCACACTCTTGTGCCGTTCTTCTCCTTCAGCACCGCTGTGATGCGATATCTCTCAGTCCAATCGGTCTTCCCCCTTTCTGCTGACAGCTTGATTTTAACGGATCTTTTCTCCGCATGCAAGATAATTCGTCCGTCCGCCGTGTAGAAAATTCCATGGTAAGTTTATGAAAATTGCCTGAACTCATAAAGAAGCTGTTGACTTATAGACACTTTTCCTTTATACTTTGAATACACATTAGATACCGTAACGTTTTCCCGAGTTCTTCATTTTCAGGAAACCGCTTCATACAATATAGTACCGCCCTTAAGGAGATGTGATCGATGAAAATTGAAAAGATTAGTGATACGCAGATTCGCTGTACACTGAACAAAAATGATCTTGCCGACCGACATCTGCGCATCAGCGAGCTGGCATACGGAAGCGATAAGGCAAAGGCTCTGTTTCGCGATATGATGCAGCAGGCCTCCGCCGAACTCGGATTTGACGCCGACAATATTCCTCTTATGATAGAAGCCATCCCCGTATCCGCGGACTGCCTGATTCTTGTCATCACCAAGGTGGAGGACCCGGACGAGCTGGACACCCGTTTCTCCAGTTTTACACCTGCCCGCGACGAGGAGGAGGACAGCGATTCGCCGGATCTTCCGGAGGATGCAACGGCGGATCAGATTCTTCAGTATTTTGAACAGATGGGAGATCTCCTCGCGGATCGTCTTCCGTTCCTGGGTGAACTGAAGCAGCGCGCGCTGGAGGCCGTACAGAGCAAAAACGGCACAAAGGAAACCCCGGAATTCCGGAAGCTCTCGCCGGAGGAGCTGGCAAAACAGCTCGCCCGCGCATTCCGTTTTTCCAGCCTCAGCGAAGTCACGTCGCTCGCCGCCGTTATCGCTCCTTTTTACCGGGGCAGCAATACCCTTTACAAAAACCCGCTTGATTCGTCCTATCATCTTGTTCTTCACATTTCGGAACACAAGCCGGTGGACTACAACAAGGTATGCAATATTGCTTCCGAATACGGTTCGCAAGAGCATTTCAGCGATGCTTCCGCCGCATACTTCGAGGAGCATTATGAATGCATCGTAAAGGATCGCGCCGTACAGATGCTGGAACGTCTGTAAACCGGAAATTATCTTTTTCAAAACAAAACCGGCAATATCGAGCCTCACCGCAGGCCGATACGCCGGTCTTTTTATACGCCGATTTCCAGCGGCACGCTTTTATGCACCGCGAGGCAGAGCACTCCGCTCCGGCCTGATCAGGAAAATGCCGTTTTTTCTGCTGCGGCTTACTCCGCCTCCAGGAATTTGTTGATATCCTCCGCCAGCTTGTCCGCATCAATTCCATGCACAAACGCCGCCTCCGCAAGGCTCTCGCCCTGGGCTGACGGACATCCGATACAGTGCATCCCCGCCTCGACCAGCAGCGGTACAATATTCTGATCAAGCTGGATAATCTGAGCAATCGTCATATCTTTTGTTACCTTCATCCTGCACTCCTTTCCCGTATACCGCGGAACTTCCCGCAGTATCGCATCCTCATTTTTTCGGATCCGCAATCACTGCATTGATCGTAACGATTATATAGTATCCGGCGTTTTTCGTCAAGCTATACGAAAAGCTGCTTCCGCACATACCGGAAAATTTTTTCGAAAGCTATAAATGCGCCCGGAAAAGCCCGTACAAAATTTTTGCTGAACCCGCATAAATTTCTACTTGTATTATCCGGCATTTTGGAGTAAAATTAAGAAAATAATCAAAGGAGGTACATTCCGATGGCATATAAAATCAATGACGGCTGCGTAAGCTGCGGCGCATGCGCTGCACAGTGCCCTGCAAATGCAATTTCTGAGGGTGCAAGCCATTATGAGATTGATCCGGACGCATGTCTCGAGTGCGGCGCATGTGCCGCTGCCTGCCCGACAGGTTCCATTGAGGAGCCGTAAGAACAGGCTTACATAGCGTGCGATTCATCGTACAAAACGGGAAGTTCCGGCTGAGGACTTCCCGTTTTGAATTTCTACGTTTTGAACGGCTCATAGAGGATATGAAACAGGCGCAAAAGGCAGAAAATGCCTTAGCATGGGCGGGAAGAATAAATCGCATAACAGGAGTGTGCGGGGGAGATTGTAAATAATGAACTAATTTGCTGCTAAAGAGAAAACAGACAGAGATTTTTACATTATCTCTGCCTGTGTTTTTTAGATGATTGCAGAACCCAACTCCTTTTCTAACACATCAGCGAATCGCTGGATTGCAGACCCAAGGGTTTCTGCGTAGTTGAAAATCTCCGAATTGTTACGATATGCCATCGGATTTTTACGAATTTCTAAGGCTACCTCTAATGCATCGGCAACAGGACATAAATTATTATTTAATACCCATTGTGCTGCATCTGTTTTAGAAGTTACCGTTCCGTTTCGGAGTGTGTAAAGCCCCCTGGCAATATCGAAAAGCCAACCGAAAGAATAAAAACTTCGATCCGTCGTCTGTGCATACTTCCGGATGCTCTCATAATGCTTTTTTACATCATTATAGAGATCGGCATATTTCGGCATCTTAAATTGGTCACGGACATCTACACCATACAGCAATTGCCCGTTTTGCAGCAACTCGGTCATGCAAAAACTGTCTAATTGATATATATCCGTAATTCGCTGACCGCTGGTTCCCCAGTAAACCACACAATTAGATTCTTGGGAAATGAATGCGGATAGTGTAAGCATCCCTCCTTCAAATGAGCGGTAATAGGGATTGCCCGCTTCATTTTCTGATAGTTTCTGCCGCAGCATTACAAGTTCTTGAGCTTGTGACTGTGATATGCACTTCTGTGTTAGCACAAGAATGTCAATATCACTCCATCCTAATCTGAAATCATTCAGAACAGAAGAACCATATAGATAAATAGAGGGCTGATTATCTGCAAGAACTTTGCTGATTACAGAAGTCATGCAATCGGTGGCTTTCTGTCGAAAATACCGTTCTTTGGTAATCAATAATTCGATAATTCTGTTTTCTTGCCGATATCTTGTAAAACCAGCGGATAGATGTGTCTGCAGTGCAGCGCTCCGTTCCTCTTCAAATTCATTATGAACGGCTTCTGCGCCAATTTTTTCAAAAGCGTATTGTAACAAAAGCCGTAAGGCTGCTTCCGCATAGCCCTTTCCACGATATTTCGCTTCTAAAACTATACCCATCTCATACCAACCAGCATCCACATTCCTGTGAACATTGACTTCCCCAATAAATTCGCCATCGGATGCTCGGACTATGTAAGCATAAAAGCGATGAGGTTCTTGTCCAATAAAATGGGTGTACCAATCTGCCCACTTCTTTTTGGGAAAATCAATGCACCCGGTTGCTTTATCATAGTCATTGAAATTCAAGTCATAGTCCTTGTTGTAACTCATTGTATCAGGATCCTGCATGATTTTCTGACGATACCAAAGCTCCTCATAAGCTGGAATGTGTAAATACAATGACTCTTTCATAAAACCTCCTAAAGGAATAACATTTTTCATATGATTGGGCTTATATGGAACATATCCGTGTTGGGGGTAAAATGAATGAGATTCAAATATATTTTTCCCGCCCAAATGAACAAGAATTGCTGTTTTACCTTACATACGATTCATAATTTCACCTTCACAGAACTATGGAGACATTGTATCACATATATTTGAATATTTGTCCCAAAGGTATAAAATCCGTTCCATGCTTTGAAACTCGAAATATATATATATGAAATGCAAAATGGCAGGCAATTCGGAATGGATGGAATAGACAAAAGCACTGTCATTTGCTCAGACTCCTTTCAAGGTTGCTTTTATTAAATTCCTGCAAATCAAGTATATCACATTCTCTCACAACAATCCATCCCCTCCTTTGGGACAAAATGTCTCGAAGTACAGTCGCTTAATATCAGTATTTACAGAATAAATAGAGCATAAATTATATAAATATATTATTCTCTGCCGAATATGTCCGGAGCTCCTTGATACAAGCGGGGTTGAAACGGCTAAATGGCAACAGTCCAGCCGTGGAAAATAAGCGGTCTGATGTTGTATCATTTTAGTTGACACCTCAAACGCAAGGAATTGATGTATAATTAAAGAGAAAGAAGGAGGCAACT
>ERZ808040.64-NODE-64-length-100371-cov-9.639151_pt1 | contig 100371 bp, 70 predicted proteins | sample MGYA00380191_ERZ808040 | MGnify/ENA primary metagenome ERZ808040 (study PRJEB31490, sample SAMN06133395) | mouse gut metagenome | isolation source: J6 | host: mice | place: China: Chengdu | collected 2015-05 ...
ATCCACAGAATCCGAAACTTGCAAACAGCACTGTAAATCTCATCATGTAGGCTACCTCCTTTCTCCTGCTACGACAGAACGTGCGATCCTGCCATAACTGTTAAATCCATCCTTAAGTGACAATTGCATTATACGCCGCCATGCGCCGACCGTCAAGAAGATATTTAGAAAATTTATGCTGCAGCGGCCCCTTTGCCCAGCCTCCGTATACCGCGCAGCGGCGGCAGAAGACGTATGTCTTGCCTGTCCCTTCGCCGGGCCGGCTCCGCGGCATAAAACTGCCGTAAAAATATTATATGGCAATATTCACGGGACTGTGTTATGATTCTGGCATATCCGCCCGAAGGAGAACAAAAATGAAAATTATAATCTGCGACGACAGCCCCAGAGATCTTGCAGGTATGAAAGAGCTTCTGGAAAAATACTGCGAAAGCCGCGCCTGCCCGGCGCCGGAGTTAGAGCAGACTTCCGACTCCGCCGCCCTGTACCGCCGGATTCAGAACGGGGAGCAGTGGGACGTATACATACTGGATATCCTTATGTCCGAAAAGACAGGAATCGACATTGGCGGTCTGCTGCACCGTACTGGTGCGAAGAGTCCGATTATCTATGTTACCTCCTCCGATGATTTTGCTCTGGCCGCCTACGGCGTGCATGCCGTGAGGTATCTGTTAAAGCCGGTCAGGGAAGAACAGTTTTTTGAAGCGCTGGACTATGTACTGCCCCGCCCCGGGAAAAAAAGCGGCGCCGTCTACGAGGTCAAGACAAAGGAAGGGCTGGTCGCCGTGCCCTGTTCCCGCATTGAATATGTAGAAAACAGCACCCGCATGCTCAATGTGTGTCTGGCGGACGGGAGGAGCATAAAGAGCATTTTTATCCGGAAATCCTTTGACGAGGAGATCCGGGGGCTCACGGATGATCCGGCCTTTCTGCAGGTTCACAAATCCTTTCTTGTCAATATGAATTATGTGGACAGACTGGCGCAGGGAAATATCACCATGGAGAGCGGCAGATGCATTCCCGTCAGCAAGGCGAGAGCCGCAGAGGTAAAAAAGAAATATCTGATGTTTGTCTCGCAGCAGTACCAGTAGGGGGAACAGAAAATGGCATACTACAAAAACATATCCTATCTGACCAGCCATGTTTTCCTGATGCTGTATATCTATCTCTTTATCGCCTCCCGTTATTCCGGTAAAAAAACAGCGGGAATCTGCGCCTCCTCCTTCAGTGCGCTCTGTTCTCTTGACCTGCTCAAGCTGAACCTGTTTCCGGACAGTCAGCTGTGCTATTTCGTCGTAACTCTGCTACAGATCATTGTCACGCAGTTTACCGGATTTTTTATATCCAAAAAGCGGGACAGCCGTGCTGTTTTCGCCGGACTCAGCGCATCCAGCTATGTAATTGCCGGAAGCGTCGTGTCAACCGTCCTGTATTTATGGACAAAAAACATGCCCTTCTCCCTCGCCGGAGGCGCCGCAACGCACGCGGTTATTCTGCTGGTGCTTTACACAAGGATACGGAATATCTGGCTCAATTATCAGAATAAAGAGTCCATGAAAAGCTGGTGGGAGCTGTGCCTGATCCCGGTATTTTTCTACTGCAGCTTTTCTTTCCTCGCATTTTTCCCCTTCTCCCTAGACGACCACCCGCAAAACATTCCGGGCGTAATGCTTTTTATTATTACAATGTTTATCTCCTATGTGGTTGTGCTGCGGTATGTGGCAAGCGAATCCCAGCGGACCGAAATCGGCTGGAAAAACATAATATATGAGTCCTACATTAAGGGTCTGGAAAACCAGTATGTTCTGATCGAACAATCCGAAAAAAACTTAAGAATTCTGAGGCATGACATGAGGCATTATTCCGGCATGATCGACTCCCTGCTGGACCAGGGAGAGTACAGCGAAATCAAAAAGATCACGGCGCACATCCATTCCGTGGCGGACGCAAACCGCGTGACAAGATACTGTGAAAATCTGGTCGTCAACACCGTACTCTCCTGCATGATGGAGCAAGCGCAGGCACACGGCGTCGAGGTCCATTCCGATATCCATATCGCCGGGAAGCTTCCCGTCAACAGCTATGAACTTGCCATGGTAACGGCAAATCTTTTTGAGAATTCACTTGACTGTGCCAGGAATCTGGATAAGAAAGAACGGTTCACCGATCTTAAAATCCGCTGCGAAGAAGATCATCTGCTGATTCATATAAAAAACAGATATCATGATGAAATTCTGTTTGACCCCGAAACCGGGCTTCCCAAAAGCGGACGGGGAGCAAATCATGGCTTTGGCATGCAGAGCGTTCAGGCCTTCTCGGACAAAATCGGCGGGAATTTCAGCTGCTGCTGTGAGGACGGCCTGTTCCACGCCGTGCTGTTTGCAAAATTTGCGAAATATCCGGCTGTTTTGTGAAGAAATAGCAGCCGGAATTTTCCCGGAGTATGCTATACTGAAATTAAATGCCGGGCCGGGCGGAAACAGCAGCTTTCTCCGTGGCCTTTATTATCCTGCTTTGAAAAGAGCCCTCCGGCAGCTTTCCAAAATTACAGGGGGAAGTTATCCATGCAGAAAATTTTTGTAAAATATACGGTAATTATCATTACGGGAGCCGTTTTTCTCATTCTCTTCATCAATTTTCTGTTCAGCTGGCGCATGCTGGAAAGCCAGCAGGCCGGCGCATTCCGGGCAAAAATCGAGCAGATCATACATACGCTGGAGAACAACAAGGCGGAGCTGGCCCTGATGAACGAGAATCTGGACGAGGATTATCTTACCAGGGCAAAGGCTGCCGCATACGTGCTGGATCATCTGGAAGAGGTTATGGATGTGTCAGAAATGCAGTACCTTGCGAAGCTGCTCAATGTAGACGAACTCCACTACATTGACGAAAACGGTATGATTGTGGCCGGCTCGGTTTCCAAATACGTCGGGATGAATATGGCTGATCACGACCAGACAAGCGCCTTTCTCGTTCTTCTCGACCGCAGCAGAGAGCAGAACTGGCTGATTCAGGAGGCGCGCCCGAACGCGGCGGAAGGGAAAAACATGCAGTATATCGGAGTCGCCGGAAAAAGGCTGAAGGGCTTTATACAGGTCGGCTTCGAACCGAAACGGCTGATGGAGGCGCAGTCCAGAAACACCTACGATTATATTTTCTCCCGGTTTCCGACGGACGCAGAAGAAGAATTTTTTGCGGTTGACGGGGCAACCGGAGCGGTACTCGGGCATTCCGACCATATCGACAGGCAATTTACGGCAGAATGCTACCAGCTGGAGGAGCTTGAGGAAAATTCCAGGGGCATTTACAAAAACGGACCGGACAGCCGGCCGATGTTTCTGGTCTGCAGATCTTATGAGGATGTACTGATCTGCGCCGCTCTTCCCGGAGAGGTTATTTTCAAGAAACTTCTGAGCAGCACCCTTCACACACTGATTTATCTGCTGCTCATCGAAGCTGCGGTTCTGTTTTTACTAAATTATCTTGTCCGTCAGAAGGTTGTGGCCGGAATGCACCGCATGATCGAAAGCCTGGCGGCCATAACCAACGGAAATCTGGCGATGACGGTGGCTGTCGGCGGAAACCGCGAGTTTGAAGAGCTGAGCGCCGGGATCAACACCATGGTAAAAAGCATAATCCGGATATCCAACCGGACGTCCGCAATCATTGAAATGAGCGGCATTCCTCTGGCCGCGTTTGAATACGAGCGCGGCACGGGGCATGTTTTTGCCACCTCAGGGCTGGGAACGCTGCTGAATATCCCGAACGAAACAATTGCCGGTCTGTGCCGGAATGCGGATCGGTTCGATCAGTACATCCGTCAGATCATGCAGAATTCCATCGAAGGGGAAGAGGATGTCTATCCGATGAGCGACTCAAAATATGTGCGCATCCATCTGTCCGAGCAGCAGGGAAAAAAACTCGGTGTAATTACGGATGTTACAGGTGATATTACAGAAAAAAACCGCATGAGATACGAAAATACGCATGATTCGCTGACCGAGCTCTACAAATATCAGCATTTTCAGCGGCTGGCTGAGGACCTTCTGCGAACCATGCCGGCCGGAAAGATCTGCGCGGCCGTCATGCTGGATCTGGATTATTTCAAGGGCATCAACGACACCTTCGGCCATGACGTCGGAGACCGGTATCTCCAGAGCTTTGCGGCCGTTATGCGCGCCATGCCGCCGGAGCACTGTCTGCCCGCAAGACGCTCCGGAGACGAATTCTGCATGCTGATTTTCAACTGCGAAAACAGGTCTGATGTGATCGGGCAGCTGGAGCATTTTTATGAAATGCTCGGAAAAAATCTGGTCGCCCTGACCGAAAAGCAGGCCCGAACAATCAGCGCGTCGGCGGGCTTTGTATGGACCGGGGACGCCTGCTCAGCGCTTTCCGAACTGCTGAGCCGCGCAGATGAGGCACTTTATCAGGTTAAGAAAAGGGCGAAGGGAACCTACGGGGAGTATGTCTGACCGGCACAATACAGTACTTTCTCCCGCAGCGCTCCGCTCCGGTTTGTCCCCCGGATGCGAATATTTGCTGACAGGCTCCCGGAACAGCTGCCTTTCCTTATTCCTCCAGATTTTTCGTATAGCGGCACCGTGGGAACTCGCTGCAGCCGTAAAACTGCCGCCCCGCACCCTCGCCCTTCGAGACGGTCCGCAGAACGAGCGGCGCTCCGCAGCGGGGACATTCCGGTTCCGTCCTGTTCTTTGCCTCCGCTGCTTTCCTGCGGTTTCCTGGTGCGCCGGCCCGCCGCGCCTCCGCTTCGTATTTTACCAGAATCTCTTCATACTTCTTCGAGTAATCCGACCGGTCGGGCAGATTTTTATCGAGGAAAAATTCCGCCAGCCTTCGCATCTCTTCATCACTGTAAGAAGTATTCACCGCCCCGTCATGCTCCCGGATATAATTGATCAGCTGATCTGCGCGGATCACCTGATCCTTTACCTCCTTTTTCGCAAATCTCGCATTCAGGTAAGTTTTCGGATTTGCCAGTACAACAACCGCCTGATAGGTGCTCTCGGAGCTTTTTCCGAAGAAAAGCTTTTTCAGAATGCTTTCTTCCTGCTCCCGCATTTCCCGGATTACAAGGCGGTGCCGCTCATTCTGGGTGATCGGCGAATACAGCCCCTCCTTTACCGGCTTTCCAAACAGTTCGTAAGTCCGGATAAAGCTGCCGCTGCTGTCAATCTCGATGTTCCCGATGAGGTTTTTGCATTCGATAATGTAGATTCTCCTTCTTGTGACAACCAGATAATCAATCTGCGCCTGCTTTCCCTTGTGCTCAAAATACAGGTCATGCAGGATAAGCATATCCATTCCGCTGTTTCTCAATTCAAATGCGATATTCCTCTCCCCTGCAAGCCCGTAGGCTGCCAGCTTAACCTGCTTCTCAATCTCCTGCTTCAGCTCCCCGTCGGCTCTCCCGGAGAGCACCCGCATTTTCTCTATAAACAGCTCCGCGTCACTGTCCTCCTTTAAAAAGACAGGCCCGATTTTTTTCTGAAACAAACCCATTTTTCTTTTCCTCCTGCGTCCGTTCGTATTGCATCTCCTGCGTATCTTCACAAGCCTTTGTTCCGCACCGGCGGGCCGCGCCGTCCCCGGCGCCGGCCTTATCCCATATTTCCCCCGGATTCAACAATTATTTTAATGCACGCTAATCTGTTTGTAAAGGAAATTGCCGAGAAAAAAGGATGCTTTCCGCTTCACAAGCCCTGTTTTATTTGCTAAAATATATTTATCGCAGGCAGCGCCGGCAAAAGCGGCAAAGGCCGGAAACGCTGCAGCGCACTGCCGGGGCCGGTCTGCTCCTGCAAAACAGCAGCATGCAATTGCGAAAAGTGAGGTGCGATATGACACATAAGGAAAAGGCGGAGCAGCTTCTGCGTCAGCAGTATCATTGCTCGCAGGCATTGTTCGGAGCCTTTGCGGAGGATTTCGGGCTGGATCTGAAAACGGCGCTGCGGATCAGCACCTGCTTCGGAGCAGGAATGCGGCAGGGCGGAACCTGCGGCTGCATAACAGCTTCCCTGCTCGTGCTCGGGATGGCGTTCGGCTATTTTGATTCGCAGGATCGGGAACAGGAGGCTTACGGAAACCGGAAAACCGAGGAATTCATACGGAGCTTCACGGAACGAATGGAAGGGGTCATTTACTGCCGCGATATTTTGGGCAAGGATATCTCCAGGCCGGAGGACATGATCCAGATCCGCAGGGAAGGCCTTATTTTGAAAAAATGCCCCCGGGCAATGAACATAAGCATTGATATTTTAGAGGATATGCTGGCCGATTATCTGAAAAACATCGCGGAAAGCAGCATCCATCTGGAGGATATCCCGGAAAACGAGCTGCACCGGACTCTCAAGGGAATTGGAAAACGCAACCGGTTCCGCAGAAATGTCACCAACCTGCTGTACGCCTCGAAGCGGGAAATCGGTTTTATCCAGTTTGATATCTGCAAATTCAAGATTATCAACGACCTGTACGGAGAGAAATTCGGCGACGAAATTCTGCATTTCATTCTCCATGAGCTGGCGGGCTGTTGCACAGAGGATCAGTATTTTATCCATCTGCGCAGTGATGTCTTTATGGTTGTAACGGAATACGACCGGGAGGAAGAACTGACGGATTTGATACACAGGCTGGATCAGCGGATCAGCTGCTTCAAGGACGTTAAGCTCCAGCTGGTGTACGGCGTTTATTCTGCGGAGGATCGCAGCATGGAGCTTCGCCAGATGGAGGATCGGGCCGCCATGGCGCGCAAAGCAGCCAAAAAGAACAGCCTTTCCCAGATTCTGTTTTACCGGGAACAGTTTAAGGAACAGCTGTACAACCGGAAGTTCATAGAGGAAAACATGCAGGCCGCCATCGCGGGACGGCAGTTTAAAATGTATCTCCAGCCGAAATACAGTATTGCGAAAAACGAGATTATCGGCGCGGAAGCTCTCGTGCGCTGGCGGCATCCGGAGCGCGGCATGATCTATCCCGATCAGTTCATCCCGATTATCGAGGAAAACGGCTTTATCCAGAAAGTTGATTATTATATCTGGGAGGAGGCCTGCCGGTTTATAAAAAAGTGCGCGGATGCGAATCTTCCGCCTATCCCGGTTTCGGTGAACGTCTCACGGCTGCATCTGAGGGACAATAAGTGCATCGGCGTGCTCTCCGATCTGATCCGCGCCTACGGCATCTCCAGAAAGCTTCTCCAGCTGGAAATTACGGAGACGGCGGACGACCGGCAGATTACCCGAAAGGCGCTCCAGCTGAAAGCAGAGGGCTTTACGCTGCTGATGGATGACTTCGGCAGCGGCTATTCCTCACTGAATATCCTTCTGGAAACACCGTTTGACGTAATCAAGCTCGACCGAAAATTTATCGAAAACATGATGGTGACAAAAAAGGGCCGCCTTATCCTCGAGCAGGTCGTTTCGATGGCCGGAAAGCTGAAGCTCGGGCTGCTTGCGGAGGGCGTAGAAACAAAGGAACAGATCGCCGTACTCGAGCGCATCGGCTGCGACCAGGTACAGGGCTATTATTATGCAAAGCCGATGCCGGCGGAAGAATTCCTCCGGCTGCTGAAAAGACAGGGCGTGAGTGCGGACGTACCGGAGTAACGCAGCTTACCCCGCGGCCCTTATTTTCCGGACACAATGGATTCCAGCGGGATCTGCTCGAGCTCCCAGCTGCCGTCGGCATGTATGGTAATGAGCTCTGCACCCCGCTGCGCCGTGTCGTCCTCGATCCCCGGCATCGCCAGATAGTCTATGCTCATGCCGTAGGTCAGCCGTATCCCTTTGTATTCGAGCGACATGTTATTGTAATGGTCATGGCCGCAGAAAACGGCTTTCGTGCTGCCCAGTTCAAGCATCCTGTCAAAAAGCCGGCTCGGATAGTCGGAGCAGCAGACCTTATTCCGCATTTTCTCTCCGTTCTCGCCGAAAAAATATGTCACCTCGTCGCTGCCCTGCTCATACAGTTCATAGGCAATCCGGTACTGCTGGAGCGGGATATGGAAAAACACCATGGACGGAATAGTATGTCCCGCCTCGCTGCTGAGCCGCCGTACCTCCGACGCATACCATTCCACCTGGTCGTCGCGGATATAGTCGTATACATTGATGCCTTCGCCGGTGTAGGCGTTCGAATCAATCAGAAAAAGCGCCTGCCGCAGCGTTCCGTCGCTGTCCCGAAGCTCAATCAGCTGATTGTTTCTGCCCGTAATCTCCGGCTGAACATAAGGATAGAGCAGATTTCCGGAGGTCTTGTAAGACAGCGACTGATACAGCTCGTTCAGATCGCTTCTGGACAGGGTCGCAAGACTCTCGGTGTCGTGGTTGCCGTAGGTAAAAGCCCACGGGATGCCGGTATTCCGCATAAAAGCGGCGAACTGACTGACCGGCGCCGAATTGTTCAGCGACAGCGACATGACGCCGAGCGGGAAGGTCAGATCGCCCGTCACAATTACAAGATCCGGTTTTGTATAGGCGATCTCGGCATAGACAGCCTTCAGCGCCTTCCGATCCTTGCGGTAGGAATACAGACTGCCGCCGAGATGGATATCGGTCAGATGAAGAATTTTAAAATCCTCCGATGATGCAGTAATGGTGTAGACCCCCGTACTCTCATCGTAGGAAATTTCATTCCTCCCCTGCCCGACCACCGGGATGGAGTTGATGTACGGCTGCGTATACCAGTTATCCTTTCTCATAAGCATATAGCCGGAAAACAGCACACAAGCGGAGACGATTACTGCGATTCTTTTCCGGTTGACTGCAATATTCCGATACGTAAGCTTCTTGCGTATCGTCAGATTATGAAGCAGAATCAGAAATGAAAACACAACCCCTTCCACCAGAAGCAGATTGACGGTGCGGCGGCCTGAAATGCTCCCGAAAAACAGGACAGCAGGAACGGCAACCAGCCAGTACGATGCCGAAAACAGCAGCAGCCCGGTCAGGTGCTTTTGGTATCCTGTCGCATCCGGCAGCGCAATGCGGCGCTGAACCAGCCGGACGCAGAGACAGTTCTTAATACAGAGATACGCCGGCACCTCAATCACGATAATGTTGGCATAGATATTTTCCAGAAGCTCGGACAATTTGGAATTTCCGGAGAGAAAAAAGCTGAGCTCTAAAAATATAAAAATGCTTGCACCGGCAAACAGCAGAGCGATCCCGTTCAGGCTCCGCTTTGCATATTTGTCGGAAAGAGTGCGCAGATACCGGTACGCAGTCATATCGTATCGTTTGTTTGCCGTCAGGATACGCTCCTTTTTCCGAAATCCTCTCTGATACAAAAACGCGATACAGCCGAACAGGACAGCGAAGATGAGCGGATACAAGCTTCGGATCAGCGGTATCTCCACGAGATAAAACCCGGCTGCCAGCCACAGCAGCGACAGCAGATAAATTTTCCGCCGCTGCCGGCCAAGCTCCTTCTTCACCTGCCGCAGCAAAGCAGCATCGCCCGCACTGCGCCACTCTTTTGCCGCCTCGGCAGGATATCCGGCCAGAATGGCAAGATCGGAAAGTCTGCTGTAGGTCCCGATCAGCTCCTCCATTGCCTCATCTGCGGATTTCTCCTCCGCCAGCTTTTCATATTCCCGGCTCAGCGCAGAGATAATCTCCTCCCTTGCTCTTGCAAATTCCTCGGAATATGGTATTCCCCGGAATATTATTCCTGTGAAATCCTGTATTCGCTTGTCCATGCCTTTTCCTCCCTGCTTTCGCGGCTGTCCTCCGGCCCCGCCAGGAAATCCTGCCTGAAGTTTTCCGGCCGACGACAGCAACCCTCGTTTTTTCTGACATGACCGACCGGTCAGAACCGCGGATACCGGTTCTTTTAAGAGGCGGCATTCCGCCTCCTCAAACAGCTTGCGGTTAATCCTAATGCAAAATAAAAGGAAGGGCACCCTTCCCACTCATACAGACTTACCTTAATGATTCGCTTATAAAAACAGAAGGAAGCTGTACAACAGGATAAAGTATACCAAAAAACAGCACACCCTTCAAGAATCCTCGGAAAAAATCCGAAATCCCTTGACTTTCCCCCTTACTGTAATGCTACGATAGGCTTGCAGGGCAGCTGCTGCACGGAAAGCTGTGGCCTGCGGCATAAACAAAGCTTGGAACAGGAGAGGACTATGTATAAAATCGGCGAATTATCGAAATTGAGCAGAATTCCGGCCAAGACACTGCGCTATTATGACAGCGAGGGGATTCTGCGCCCGGATTTCATCGATCCGGACACCGGCTACCGGTATTATAATGCAGCCCGACTATCCGATTGCTACCGGATTGCAGCACTTAAGGAGCTTGGGTTCCGCCTGGACGAAATCCGAGAAATTTTTTCGAGGCCTCAGCACGAGCTTAAGGAAATGCTGGACGCGAAGCTGACCGAGCTGTGTGAGCTGAAAAAGCAGACGGAACACCGCATCCATATCCTGGCCGGCTTAAATTCCATATTGGAGGAGGACAGAGCCATGTTCAATATTGTGATCCGAAAGAGCGATGAAATACGGCTGGCCTACCGGCGCGAAGTAATTGCGGAGCCGTCGGAATGCGGGCGGATTCTGCTGGAGCTTCAAAACGAGCTGCCGAAGGAGCTGATTGGCAGCAGGCGGGTGGTAATTGACTATGAAACAGAATTTGTAAGCGAAAACTTCGATACCGGTTTCGGTATCGAAATCACAGGGAAACTCCCGGAAGACGTCCCGCTTTCCGAAAAACTTCTTTGCTTTCCGTGCGATACGGCAAGCCTCGTATGCACAGAAAATGAATATGCAGATGCCGTAAGAATCCTGAACAAGCATGTCATAGACAATCACTGTCAGATTATCGGGCCGATATACAAAATTATCTACCCGGACAATACGGTGGAAGTCAAGCTTCCCATTGCAAGGCTCGCCAGCTTCGACATGAATTACAGCGAGGATATCAGCGTACCCTTTATCAATGACGAGGATGCTGTCGGACGTTGGGAAATGGTCGATTCTCTTCCGTGCAGGGAAATGTTTTTCCCCGGGAAACCAAAATCAGCACTGACAAATGTGTTTACAAAGGAGCTGTATTTTCTGCCGGGCGGCGAAAGATACTGGTGCTTCGGGTGGACAAAGGGACTGCTTCTGGCCGATTTCGGCTATCCGCACAGAAGAACCCGAAACAGCTACACCATCGAAAAAATCGGAAACGAATCGTATCTGTTTGTAGAATTCAAGGGCAGGTATTATTTTGAGGGCGGCCGCCCGGAACTGTGGGTTTTTCGGAAAACGGATTCCAGACAATACCGGAGACAGGATATCCGGATTGTTGACGAAATCCCGGAGCTTCCGGCCGAAGACGCCTCAGTGCTCGGGAAGTGGCAGGTATGCGCCTTTGTGAAAACCGAGGAAGCTTTTGAGCCGGATAAAGACTGTTCCCTGCTGCCTTACGAGGCACTCTACTGGAGAAGCGCGGAATTCAAGGCAGGCGGCGCGATGGCGAACTGTTTCCTGGATTCGAAAAACGGCGGCATCATCGAAGATCTTCCCGAGGTATGGCGCTATGTAACAGGATACGTTATCTGCACCCCGAGTCAGACAGTCAGCAGCTACAGGCTCCGGCGATACGGCGATACGGAATATTTGTTTGTCCAGTGGAAGGGCGGGGATTACAGCTTCGGCGGAGCAGAGCCGAGCTGGTATGTTTTTAAAAGACAGTCCTGACAGACCGACATGCAGGTGGCTGCCCGCGGCGGGCTTCCGCAGCAGTCCGCCGCGCTACGGCTGCAGCTCTTTTATCACGCCGGCACGCCTCAGCGCCATAACAATCAGCGGAACCATCACCAGCTGAAGAATGATTCCCGGGATCGCATTCAGCAGAGCCCCCGCCGCAAACACCTCAAACGAAAACTTGCTGTCCGCAATGCTGTACAGCGGAACACTGACCACTCCCCATACCACACGGCCGGCCGCCATCGCACTGATCAGGCTTACATAAACGGACCAGTTCTTTTTGGGTAGCCTCGCGTACAGCAGCCCTGTCACCGCGCCGTAGGCAGCAAGCTCAAACGCCATCGCTGCAGCGGTCGGCATCAGCGGCGGCTGGCCGAACAGCACGCTGCGCAGAAGCGGAGTCACTGCGCCGACCGCCATCCCGTACGGCCATCCGCATACAAAGCCGCACACAAGTACAGGCAGGTGCATCGGCAGAAGCATATTGCCCATCTGCCTCAGCTGCCCGGTCAAAAACGGCAGCACAATCCCCAGCGCAAGAAACAGCGCCGACAGCACAAGCTTTAAAACAGAAATATCACTTACCTTCTTCATGTATCCTCTCATTCTGCCGCGCACGCAGCCCTGGAATCAGCGGGGGAACTCTGTTTCTTTGCTCCCCCGCCTGAACTGCTGCCGGCACTTCTCAGGTATTCCCGTCCGGCAGCCTCAGCTTCACTTTCAAAATCCGCAGCACCGACTCGTCGAGCCTCTGCTCGGTCAGTCTGCCTTCTCTCACCGCGGCCAGCACGCCTCCGCAGGCCTCCTTGAAATTTTCCGGCATCAGAAGCATATCCGCCCCCGCCTCAAGCGCCAGCACCGCAGCCTCGGCGGAGGTGTAATAATCCGTTATCGCGCCCATATCAAGCGCATCCGTTATCACAATACCCTCAAAGCCCAGCTGCCTGCGCAGTATATTGCCGATAATTTCTCCGGAAAGAACCGCCGGAACGTCGCTTCCCGACACATTCGGCAGCGAGATCAGGCCAACCATCACAAAAGGAACATCTGCCTCAATCGCTCCCTGAAACGGAATCAGATCGCAGCCGTTCAGCTCCTCCAGCGTCCGGTTGACTACGGCCGCTCCATTATGCGAATCCTCCGAGGTGCTGCCGTGTCCCGGAAAATGCTTGACGGCACCCAGAATTCCGTTTTCCTCCAGTCCCTTCAGCTCTTCAAGCACCATATCCCTGACAAGCAGCGGCTCCCGGCCGAAGGAACGGTATTTTACCACCGTATTTTTTTCATTTGTCCAGACATCCGCCACGGGCGCAAAATCAAGGTTGAAGCCCAGCTCCGCCAGATAAGCGCCGATCGTCAGGCCGGCCCGATAGGCTTTTGATGGATCTCCCGATGCGCCGATCTCGCTTATATTACCGATGTTTTCGACACCGAACGCCTTGTTCTGCGCCACGCGGGCCACAGTTCCGCCCTCCTCGTCCACCGCAAGAAAAGCAGGAAAGCCCAGCAGTTCCATGCTGTACTTCGACATATTTTTAAGCATTGTGCGCGTCTGATCCGGCGTGACAAGGTTATTTGCCATATAAATAATTCCGCCGACCGGATACTGCTCAAAGCATTTTCGTGTAACCTCACCTGCCGCTGTTACCCTGGAATAATCCGTAAGCGCCTGCGGCGTTATAATAAACAGCTGCGCTGCCTTCTGCTCCAGCGTCATACCTGCAAGCAGCCGCTCCGCCTCCTCTGCAAGAGCTGCATCTGTTTCGGAAAGCGTATTCCCGTCTGCCGATGTACCTTCCTCATTCGTGCCGGGAATATCCGTGCTTCCCCCGCCCGCAGTGCCGCCCGTATTCCCCTGGCTGCCCTCTGTACCTCCGCCGGTTCCGTCCCCTGTGCCTGCACTGCCGCTTCCTTCTCCAAAGCTGCCTCCGGCAACATCTCCGCCCGGCGTTGTTCCGCCGCCTGCTGTACCTTCCGGGGTTCCGCCGCCAGTGCTGCTCTCCCCGCTGCTTCCGGTACCTTCCGCTATGGTTCCGCCGTCCGGTAGGCCCTGCAGGTTCCCGCTGCCCGTACCTGCTCCGCCATCTCCCCCGGAGCCGTTTCCGGAATTCTCCCCGCCCGGTGTGCCTCCACTGCCCGCGGAGTCTCCCTGCGCCGCATTTCCGCCCTCATCGGGCGTCCTGTCCAATACAAGCTTGACCGCGAGCGCGATATCCACTGCCAGAAGTACGGCAAGAAAAAGCAGTGCCCCGCGCCGCCCCCTTTTTCTTTTATTTGTCATAAAAACCCCTCCCTTCTTCTGTCAGCAGACCACCTGCCGGCTGCATGCCACCTGCCGGCTGCATGCCGCTTTCGCAAAGTCTGCTTTACGTCCACAGTCCTGCTCCGTTCTTAAATCCCTTCTCTCAGCCGGTTACTCTGTCGACTGACCGTACAAAAATTCGCGTACCGGCGGACATACAAAAATAATATAGAAATAAAGCCCCGACACAGCGATGGCCAGCACACCCGCCGCCGTTATCCCGGCCCCGCTGGCGGAAGCCATACTTAAGAAATTCCGCAGAATGTTCAATGCCAGCAGTATGCCGAATACGATTCGGGCGCCGGTTCTGCCGTGATAAAGGTAGTATGCAAGCACGAAGATCAGTATAATGCCCAGCAGATTGATCAGCATATAGAAGCCCAAATCTGCCGCCTTGGTAAAGGTAAACATCCCCAGAACTGCACCCAGTACTTCTGATGCAACCCAGACGATCAGCATTCCGATAAAGAGTTTTCTTCCCAGCTCATACTGCTTTTTCCGGCGTTCCTGAATTTTGAGGACCGCTTCCTCCCTCTCTTCCGCCGTCATTTCTTCTTCCGGCCTCTCCGGCGGTTCCCATTTCCCCATAATACCTCTCCTCCTTTAAATGATTGCTAAAAAATCTCAAGTTCCTCGGTTCGTTCCATCTGCGCAAGAAGCTTACCGTAAAAGCTTTTCTTCAGCTGCAGATTCTCCAGCCATAACTTTTTCGCGGTCCGGGTGGCACAGAGCCTGTCCTCTTCCTCTTCCGCCTGCTTCAGCCGCTTTCTGCAGATATCCCTTGTCTCCCAGGCAGCGCACTCCCCGATATCATGAAACCCGCGGATAACTATCCGCATCGCATCTGAGCGGTCAATATCATCCGCATCCCGCACAGTTTTTTCAAGCACCGACGCATCTTCTCCCTCACACGGCTCTTTGTCATGTATCATAATCGCGCGGCAGATACTCTGCGACAGTTCCCTATCATAGCCGATCTTCTCAAGAAAGCGCCGCGCAATCTCGGCGCCGAGCACCGGATGACGGTTCAGATCTTCAAAACAGGTACATTCCGGGTAGCCCACATCATGCAGAAGACAGGCCATCACAAGAGGCTCCTCGGGAATTCCCTCCTCCCGTGCAATTTTTCGTCCGATCGCCGCTACGCGAAGCGAATGATCATAGCGGTACTGCATGTCGAATCGCTGCAGCTCCCTGCCGGTTTTGTATGTACTTCCGAAGGACTCCGGTCCTAGAATTTTTCTCACAAACTCAAGCGTCTGCGTTAAATATCCGCCCTCCACTCTGTGTCCTTCAAGAATCTGTATAACACGATCTGATATTTTTGCATTATTTTCCATAGATGCTCCTTAATTACTACATTTTTTATAAATTACAAATACATTTAGCAGCTCAGGGATATCCTCTTCCTTTTGCACCGGCTGCCTGCAGATACCTGCCGGCCGGTGCAGCAGCTCACAAAACCTGCCCCTTCAGCCATCCTCTCAGCCTTTCAAGACTGCGCCCCAGCCGCTCCATATCAATGGAACCGTCCTCTTTCACGGAAGTGGATTCCAGCGTTACACTGCCCTGATAGCCAACGCGCTTCAAATGGGCAAAAAATGTCTCAAAGTCAATGACACCCTCACCCGGATGCAGGCAGCCCAGTTTGCTCCAGTCCATATAGCCGCCCGCATAATCCCCGATATGTATATGGCGGATTGCCCCGTCCCAGAGCCAGCGGTAATCTTCCGTGCAGGCCCGCTCCAGCTCCTCATGAAATTTTGCAAACCTTACGTCAAAGGTAAATGCTGCTTCTGAATCCGCTTCATGCAGCTCGCTGAGATGCTTCAGCGGATTCTCGCGGTTGCAGACCACATTTTCAATTGTCAGCAGCAGCCCGTGCTGCTTTGCCGTCTGATTCAGCGAAATATACTGCTGAATATTGTTGCGGATATCCCGATCTGACGGCTCACCGTCCCACAAATGAAAAACCAGCTTTTTTGAGCCGATTCGCTCCGCAAAACCGCAGTTGATCTCGAACAGTCGGGCTGCCTCCTCCCGATCGCCCGCCTCATTTCGGCTGATGGCTGTACCGACGCGCTTTTCTACATGAAATACCGGAAAGGAAAGCTCCAGCCCGGCAACCTCCTCTGCCACTCTCTCCCAGTCGTCATACCAGGAGCTGTACATTAAAAATTCAAATCCGTCGCAGTCAAGCATTCCGGAAAGTTCCTTTAACAGCCGGTAATTCCGGCCGTTCCTGCTTGTGATCAAAGCTCCCGTAGAGCAAAGCAGCTGCTTCATGAAACCACACCTCCCACATCCATAATATTTCATGGCCGGCACGGTGTCAATCTATTCCTTGTAAAATACCGCCCTTTCTGATATACTATAGCTATCCGGTGCCATAAACATGAGATTTTGCCGCGTTCCAGGCCTTTGACAGACCGCGGCAGACACTTACACACAGCGATCGCCGCTGGCAGGATCTACTGCGCCGCGGCAGAATGAGAGAAACTATGGCAACGAAAAAAGTATATTTGGTGGATACGGAAAATGTGGGTTCGACCTGGAAGGATCTTCTGCCGGTAAAGACGGGCACGGATCAGATTCTTCTGTTCTTTACGGAGAATTCGCCCTACGTATCCTATACGGATCTTCAGCTGATCCTTCAATTTCCGGATCGCTTCGAGATGATTAAATGCAATCCCGGTAAAAACGGGCTGGATTTTCAGCTGGTCACCTATCTCGGCTACCTGTTGAAAACCGCTTCAAAATCAAATTATGTGATTGTCTCGAATGACGGCGGCTTTGATGCCGTTGTGCGGTTCTGGCAGGAGCGCGGAATGTCCGTATCCAGAACTAACGTCTATCATGTGCTGCAGCCTGCAGCCGCGGAGACTCAGGTGCAGACACAGCCGGCAGCCGCGCCGGCCTCTGCGGCTGCACCAGTCCAGAAGGCTCCTGCTCCCGTTCGGGCTCAGCAGCCGGAAGCTCCGAAAACAAAACGCGGAAGAAGCACTGCCGTTAAGAAAAACGGCGAAACCCGCATACGCGGCGCAGCGCGCGGGCGCGCAAAAGCGAAGCAGACGGCAAAGGCCGGAACAGCCGTTCCGGAAAACACACCGGCAGCTGCTTCCTCTGCTGCGCCGTCTCCGGATACCGAAGGTACGCAGAACGCGGAGTCTGTTCTTACCTTTACCGGCGAAACGGTACAGGCATCCGCGGCAGTACCGGAAACGGAAACCGCACCGGCGGCAGTATCCGCCGAGCGTGCCGTGGAAACGTCTTCCGGCTTGTCCCCGGAGATTTTTGCGGCAGACGCCGCCGTTTTGGATGCAGAAAACATTGAGCTGGATTTTTCCAATTTAACGGTTTCGGAGAAGGCAGCTCTTCTGCGCAAATATCTTCCGGAGGAATTTTCGGAAAATCAGGAATCCCTCGATATTATTTCCGATATTATGTTCGGACATGATACAACAAATCATCACCAGCTGCATCTCGCCTTTGTCAAGAGCTTTGGTGATGAGAGGGGAACCGTAATCTACAAAGCGTTCCGCCCGCATCTGGCGGAATTCCGCGCCTAGCGCGGACAGCTGCCGGACCCGCAGAAGCCTCAGATTCGCAGGGTTCGCAAAGTCCGCGCCGGACGGCGCGCAAAAACGGCATCGGATATGCAGGGAATGTCTGAAGAAATTCCCCGCGCATAAAACGGCAGGAGGAGCGCCGGCGGCGCTCTCTCCTGCCGGCCTTTTATTTTTTTCTCTTATTTTCTTTATTAAATATTTTGATTAAGTAAAACAAGTTTATATATTGGTTTTTTATCCTTCTGCTTAGGTCAGTTTACAAGGAACTACACGCAGACCACGAAACGGGGGCTGCTGGCAACAAATAAAGGCTGAATATCAAGCACCGGGAAAGTGCGAGATATTCAGCCTGTTTTGTTGTCCGGGGTTTCCAAAGGGGCACCCTTTGGCACACGACTTTGCTTGCAAAGTGTAGTGTGTTATACGCTCTGTCGGCGTTGCCGTAAAAATGCCGTTGCCGCCGGGGAGGGCAAGGGCATTTGAAGCGGCAGGAAAACAGTTCTGTGATTGCGTGGCGTGGAGCCGCAATCGCAGAACTGTTTTCATCAGCAGACAGGGCGTATATGAAAGCCCCGTCCCTCGTCCCACGCCGGACTTTGGGACAAAATGTCCCGAACTTGTGGACACACTCTTGGAAAAGCAGACGGATTTTTCTTTCAAAATTGAAATGGGCGGGAAGCCATTTTAAGGCTTTCCCGCCTTGATTGCCCATTAGCAAAGACGGGCGGGACTGTCAACGGCGTCGCATTTTGTGCTCCGATCATCTTGACCGTTGACTGGCCCGGCTGGCTTTGCTATCTTCCCGATAAATTAGGAAGTTATCTATAATAGTTTTCAATCCCAATACCGATGGTAGCCCAATAGTTTGCTTTTTTCATTTCATATTCGATTTCTTCTTCATCCATTGGTTCTCCATCCTCAGCTGCATCCTCTATCATATCTTCAATATCTTCTGGAATAGAAGGGCGAAATATTCCGACACTAATATTCAAAAATCCATACGAATACCCATTTTCGCTGTCATCAATATCTCCATGGTTTTTTTCACTGAGAATATCATACAAATCATCTGCTTTGCTCTGGAAAACAGAAACACCATAGATTGTAGGTTGCAATTTCCCATCAATTCCGCCTAAAAACTCAATAAATTCCACTTTTCCGTCATTATCAAAATCAAATCGCAATTCATTGTTAAAATAAAATAGAGCGTTTTTCCATATACTATAAGGTTCTCCCAATGATTTTTTTACATCTTCCCGTGAGGAAGACAACGCAACTGTCACTCCAGCAAATTCTATTCCCACCAATGGAATTATCTTTACTTTTTCCATAGTCGCCACCCTTTCTAAGTATTGATATAAAGATACAATTCCGATTTGTCGCTCTCTCACTTTCTTCCTCTCTGCGGATTGGGATTTTTCAGCAAGTCCGACTTCTCGGAAATCCTTTTGAGCCATTTCTTTTCTTCCTCGGACAGTTTCTTCAAATTCAATTTAAGCTGTTTACAGATAAACGCCAAAGATGCTTGCTCCGGGTCGCTGTCCTCACTGACGGTTTCCTCGGCGGTCTGCAAAAAATCTTCCAGCGGATTGTCCTCCGCTTCATAGCCGCCAGCGCAGACTTGGAGAGATGGGTCTGCTCCGCAAGCTGTTCCAGCGTCAGCCCACGCTCCACACGCAGGTCTTTCAATCGTTCTTGTATGGATAGTTCCATGCTCTCCCTCCTTGTCTGCTTGGGAAATGAAAATTAGCACTATTACTCTTATAAGGCAAAATTATATTAAGTCCTCAATAACTGTTTCCGTCAGTTTCAATGTTTCGGTAATGTTCGGAGCGATATAATAGATGAAATCCGGGTCATGCACATAACAGATAATTTGACCGATTTTGCCTTTTTCATTTGGCTCATAGTCCAACATCAGATAAAGGGAACCGGCACACTCAGCAAAGGGAAACCAACGCTCACAAAATAGATATGGCTTTATGCGCTCGTCTAATTGTTGTAGCTGTTTTTATTAATCACATCTGGAAACTCGGTCATTTCATGATTTTCGCTTTGAAAATATGACTTTATTTCGCTCATTTCTTGTAGAGATAACAACCGATACCCACGATAAAATCGCGTTTGCGGCCAAATCAAGTTCATATAGCCGCTACCGTTTTTGTATCTATATACGGTTTTGAAATCCTCTGGCAACCTTATTTGAAATTGATTCTCAAAGGCGTTTAATTCTTCTTCCGTCACACCTTGGAGTGCAAGATACTCGTCGAGATCTTCCTGCTCAAGTTCTTCGTCATTTAATTCTTCAGCATTTTCAAGGAAAAGCTGCTCATTCTTCTTAATAAGTTCAACTATGCCATTCATCTTTTGCCTCCCCAACTTCTGGTTTGCGTTCTGTATCTTGATTCTACCACAATTCCGAGAGCGTGGAAATAGAGAGTTTTCCGGGCTGATCTCCAACTTTATGGACATACAGCACAGGCAATCAAAAAAGTATACACTTGAGATAGTTCATCGGTGAGCTGCACCTTGAAAAATAAATGAACGTCCGAAAAGGAATACCCCGGCTGGGGAAGCAGCGCGAGGAGCCACTTCGGGACATTTTGTCCCGAAGTCCGGGGAACGTGCCAACGCCGGAAGCAGAGATTTTCCGGGGAAAGGACTTGAAACGCTGTGAGGTCTGCGGGCGCCTGTTTCTATAATAAAACGCCTTCCGGGCGCCGGCATATCTGCCGTACCCGGAAGGCGTTCTGCCAATTCCTGTCCTTATCTGGCCGTCGCATTGCCTCATGTGGACAGCAGCCGGAAGAAAACATCGTCAAAAAATTTTCCTCACCGGCTTTCCGGCTTCGAAACCAGTGCTCTTACAGCACCGACTTCACTGCCGCAACAACATTCTCCGTCGTGAATCCGAACTTCTTAAACAGCGTGGCAGCCGGAGCGGAAGCACCGAAGCCCTTCATCGTGATGGTCTTTCCGTCCAGTCCGACGTATTTGCCCCAGCCGAAATCTCCGAGCGCCTCTACAGCAACTCTTGCGCGGACATTCTTCGGAAGCACGGATTCCTTGTATTCCTCGGACTGCTCCTCAAAGATATCCATGCACGGCATGGAAACAACGCGCACGTCCACGCCTTCTTTTGCCAGCTCGGCCTTCGCCTCAACTGCAAGCGAAACCTCGGAGCCGGTAGCAATAATAATTGCATCCGGAACTTCCTTCGCGGAATCCTCAAGCACATAAGCGCCCTTCAGAGCCTCCTTCGAAGAGCCTGCCAGCTGCGGAAGATTCTGTCTTGTCAGCACAAGAGCGGTCGGGGTCTCCAGCGAGTTAACTGCGGAATACCATGCTGCAATCGTCTCGGTTGCATCCGCCGGGCGGAATACATGGAAATTCGGCATCGAGCGCAGCATTGCCAGCTGCTCGATCGGCTCGTGGGTCGGTCCGTCCTCTCCGACGCCGATGCTGTCATGCGTAAGCACGTAAGCGGTCGGAATCCGCATGATGGAGGACAGTCTTGCCATCGGCTTCACATAATCGCTGAATACGAAGAAGGTCGATACAAAAGCGCGCAGGCCGTGCAGCGTCATACCGTTGCCGATGGCTGCCATGGCAAGCTCTCTTACGCCGAAATGCAGATTTCTTCCGGTGTAGTCGTCCTTCGAAAAATCGCCCATATCCTTCATATAAGTCTTGGTGGAAGGGGAGAGATCCGCCGCGCCGCCGATCAGGTTCGGCACTTTGTTCTTCAGGCGGTTGAGCACTACGCCGGAAAGATTGCGGGTCGCCTCCGGCTTGTCCTCATAAGCCCAGAATTCCTCATCGTCGATCAGCTTTTCTGCGATCTCCATGTCGAATTCCTCATCCCAGGCCTTCCGCATCTCCGGATACTTTGCGCTGTACTCGCCGAACATCCGGTTCCACTCGTCCTCAACCTTCGCCTTATCTGCCGCAAGTTCTCTGTAATTTGCATATACCTCATCCGGCACATAAAACGCCTCATCGCTCGGCCAGCCGAGATTCTCGCGGAGCGCCTTGACATTGTCCGCTCCAAGAGGCTCACCGTGCGCGCTCGCCTTGCCCTGCTTTGCCGGGCAGCCGTAACCGATCTGAGTCTTTACGGTAATCATGGTAGGACGCGTCCTGTCCGCTTTTGCCGCCTCGATCGCGCGGCCGATCTCCTCGAGATCGTTGCCGTCCTCGACAACCAGCGTCTGGAAGCCGAAAGCTTCAAAGCGCTTCTTCACATCCTCGGTGAACGCGATATCGGTGCTTCCCTCGATGGAAATCTTGTTGGAATCGTAGAACACAATCAGCTTTCCGAGTCCGAGCGTGCCGGCCAGGGAGAATGCCTCGGAGGAAATACCCTCCATCATGCAGCCGTCGCCGCCGAGTACATAGGTGTAATGATCAATAATCGGATAACCCTCACGGTTGAACTTTGCTGCAAGATGAGCCTCCGCCATCGCCATGCCGACTGCCATGCCCATACCTGCGCCGAGCGGTCCCGTGGTAGCCTCAATCCCTCTGGTATGACGATACTCCGGATGGCCCGGGGTCAGGGAATCGAGCTGGCGGAACTGCATCAGATCCTCCTTTGTCAGACCGTAGCCGAACAGATGAAGAAGGGAATAAAGCAGGGTGGAACCGTGTCCGCCGGACAGGATGAAGCGATCTCTGTTCGGCCAGTCCGGATTGGCCGGATTATGATTCATGTGCTTTGCCCACAGCTCGTAAGCCACTGCCGCACTGCCGAGCGGAAGTCCCGGATGGCCGGAGTTTGCCTTCTGAACGGCATCCGCAGCCAGAACACGGATCGCATTTACCGACATTGTATTGATATCACTCATAAGAAACCTCCATAAAAAAATTAATCGGGCAGAGCGGGCTTTCCCCCTGCCCGTCCGCAGGGGGCGCCTTTCGGCGCTCGTCCGCAATACCCCCTGCAAGGCCGGAACGGGATGTCCGGCAGAACGGACTCTCACGCGCGGGACGCGGCAGCCGCAGCGGCCTGTCCGCCGTTATATATGCGCCGGTTTAGTCCTGCTTGCCGAAAACAGCCTCGTAATCCTTCTTGAATTTGTCGATGCCCTGATCGGTCAGCGGATGCTTCGTGCACTGTACGATAACGCTGTACGGAACCGTAGCGATATCAGCACCTGCAAGAGCGCAGTCGGTAATGTGGATCGGGTTGCGCACGCTGGCTGCGATAATCTCCGTCTCAAGCCCGTAGATATTGAAGATCTCGGCAATATTGCGGATAAGGTCGATGCCCGGTACGGAGATATCGTCAAGACGTCCGAGGAACGGAGAAACGTAGGTTGCTCCTGCTCTTGCCGCAAGCAGCGCCTGATTTGCAGAGAAAATAAGGGTTACATTCGTCTTGATGCCCTCGGAGGAAAGCACCTTCACCGCCTTGAGTCCCTCCACCGTCATCGGGATCTTAACTACCATATTCGGATGAATCGCAGCAATCTCACGGCCTTCCTTAATCATGCCCTCGGCATCGGTCGTCGTTGCCTTAACCTCGCCGCTGATCGGTCCGTCCACGATGGAGGTGATTTCCTTGATAACCTCGTTGAAATCTCTGCCCTCTTTCGCAATAAGGGAAGGATTTGTCGTAACGCCGCAAATTACCCCCATGTCATTTGCCTTCCGGATGTCCTCAACGTTTGCTGTGTCGATGAAAAACTTCATGGTAAAACCTCCTTGAAATAATATCGTTTGCTATTTTACTTATGGAAGCCCATAAGATAAAAACCATGTCTTTTACTTTATTGTAAAATAATTTTAATACTTCTAAATTATACTACATTTTACACAATTTCGCAAGCGAAATATAGCTTTCTTTTCGTCAGATGATGCGAAACAAGCGGAGTGACGCCTTTCTTTCGCGGCGCAGAAGGCTCTGTGGCACGGGGCCGTTCCGGAGGCTCCTCTGCCGTCCGGCAAGCCAGGTTCAGCCCCGGGCGCCGGACTCCTCCTTCAGCCTCCGGAGCGCCTGCTCCATCACGGAGGCAATATCGTCATTTATTACAAGATCCGCATCCTTATCTGCGGAAGTAACCGTCTTATTGATGAGAACAAGATGGTTCCCCCGGAAATAGTCGATCAGGCCCGCGGCCGGATAAACCACGAGCGAGGTTCCGCCGATTATCAGCGTATCCGCGGCGGATATCGCGTTCACTGCTCCCGAAATAACCTGCTGGTCAAGCCCTTCCTCATAAAGCACGACATCGGGCTTGATCAGTCCGCCGCACTCGGTGCAGTGCGGAATCCCATCGGCATGATAAACATACTCCATCTCAAAGGCCTTTCCGCATTCCATGCAGCGGTTGCGGTAAACGGAGCCGTGAAGCTCGTATACCTTGCTGCTGCCGGCCGCCTGATGCAGTCCATCAATATTCTGCGTGACAACCGCCTTCAGCTTCCCCATGCGCTCCAACTCTGCCAGCGCCCTGTGACAGGCGTTCGGCTCCGCGTCGGGATACAGCAGATTTTTTTTGTAAAAGTCGTAAAATTCATCCGTATAACGCACAAACATTGTGTGGGAAACCAGCTGCTCCGGCGTAAGCTGCGCGCCGAGTTTCCTGCTGAATATGCCGTGCGCGCTGCGGAAATCCGGGATATTGCTGGCTGTGGAAACACCGGCGCCCCCGAAAAATACAATATTATCCGACGCCTTGAGGATCTGCGCCAGACGTATGATTTTCTCGTCCATTTCTCCTCTCAATCTGCCGCGCAGGCGGCATTTTTTTCCTCGGCTCCTACGCATATTATACTATACTCGCGGGCTGTCCGCAAGGCGAATATAAGAGCTGTACGCTTCGTATTTCATTTCCCGCTATATTCTGTGCGCATTCGCCGTTTAATATATGCCGCAAAGGGATGCACCCATCGTTCCGCGCATCCCTTCATGACATTTTCTCTGTATTTTCCCTTTTTTCTGCCCGGAAAGGCATCTGCTTCGAAGATTATCTCCGGCGGACGCTTTGCTGTCCGGGCGATGCAGGGCTGTTTGACAGTACTGCAGCCCGCCTCTGCGTCATAAAATGGAAATTCCGTAATCCAGAATCACTCTGCCCTCCGTGTCCGGCCCGGTAAAACGCGGACAATTGTACCGTTCAAAGCACCAGTCATCCTCCCGGCGCACAAAATGGTTTGCCGGAAATTGCTCCAGGCACCGGTTATGCGTTTCCAGCCCGAAAAGCTCGCCGCTTTGATTGTCCCCGTACAGCCAGAAAACCGCGTAATCCATCGCTTCAATATCCACAAAATCATATCCCTCTGGAACCTGTGTTCCTGCAGGCAGGAACAGTCCAATCCAGTATTCCAGCCCGCCGTTTTCCGCAATCCGCTTTGCACCGATAGCGCCGCTATCATGTCCCTCCAGCTGCGGAAGAGCCTCAAGGGGTGCAAACAGCCCTCCGCGGAACCATTCCTCCCGAAGCACTCTAAAATTTTCCTCCCCGCTGTAGCGTCTGCCGATCAGGCGGACGGCAGGAAACGATTCCCGATAAATCCTTTTCACATCCATGTAAACACTCCTTTCCGAACATCCCGTTCTGTTCCCGTTTATCATAGCACGGAAAACACGACATCTGTATGTCCTGTTTCAAAAACAGACAGAAAATAAGCCACCCAGGGGAAAGCCTGCATTTGCATGATTATTTTTCCTGCCCCCGGCCGCATCTTTACAAGGCTGCGGGAACGGGATATAATTACGTAGGAACCGCCGCACGGCGAATTCACTGTTTACAGGGGGATAAATGTATGGAAGAGAGTCTGTACAATGCATACATCAATATATTAAAAGAAGAATTGCTGCCTGCCATGGGCTGCACGGAGCCGATTGCTGTTGCTTATGCCGCGGCGGTAGCCCGCGACACTCTCGGTGCGATGCCGGAACGGGTCGCACTTACCGTCAGCGGAAACATTGTCAAAAATGTAAAGAGCGTCGTGGTGCCGCACACCGGAGGGCTGAAGGGGCTGGCGGCTTCCGCCGCCGCGGGAATCGCCGCCGGCAGGGCCGATCAGAAGCTGGAAGTAATCGCGCACGTTTCTCCGGATCAGATAAAAGAAATCACCCGTTTCCTGGAATCCGTACCCTGCACCGTAGCCGAATCCAATTCGGGATGTATCTTTGATATCGAGGTGCGCGTTTCCGCAGGGAAGCATTCCGCTGCCTGCCGCATCGCCGGTCATCACACGAATATCGTGCGCATCGAGCGGAACGGCGAACTCCTGCTTGATACCGGCTACCATGATTCCGCGGCCAAGCTGCCGCCGGATTCCGAAACCTCCACCAGAAACGAACGGACGGCAGCGGACGCTTCCATAAACAGCATCTCGACAGAGCCCGGTGTTTCCTCTGTCAGGGGACAGACAGCCGCCAACGGCTCTTCCTCCGGCTTATGCTCCTGCTCCGGAACCGACCGCAGCCTTCTCTCGGTCGAGCAGATTGTCAATTTCGCGGACGAGGTCGAACTCGCCCTTGTACACGATATTATTGAGCGTCAGATTGCATACAATACCGCCATAGCCGAGGAGGGGCTGCGTCACAGCTACGGAGCGGAAATCGGCCGTATTCTGCTGCGCTCCTACGGGGACGGCGTACACAATCGAGCCAAGGCCATGGCCGCGGCAGGCTCCGACGCGCGCATGAACGGCTGCGAGCTTCCGGTTGTCATCAACTCGGGCAGCGGCAACCAGGGTATGACGGCCTCTCTGCCGGTGATCGTCTACGCCAGAGAGCTTGGTGTATCGGAGGAAACGCTGTACCGCGCTCTGATCGTGGCAAACCTTGTTACAATCCACCTGAAAACCGGCATCGGCAGACTTTCGGCCTACTGCGGCGCGACAAGCGCCGGATGCGGAGCAGGAGCCGGCATCACCTACCTGTACGGAGGCCGCTGCCGGGAGATTTCCCACACAATCGTAAATGCTGTCGCCATCAATTCGGGCGTAATCTGCGACGGCGCCAAAGCGAGCTGTGCCGCTAAAATAGCCTCGGCCGTTGAGGCCGGGCTGCTCGGAATGCAGATGTTCCGGCACGGCAGCCAGTTCCGCGACGGCGACGGCATCGTAACAAAAGGTGTGGAAAACACCATCCGCAATGTCGGAGAGCTGGCGAGGGAGGGAATGCGGGAAACCGACCGGGAAATTATTCATCTGATGATTCAGAAACTGTAAAACTGCGGCTCTTAGCATAACGGGAACCCGGGGCGCAAAGCATCGGCAGCGGATGGTAAAAAGCCTGCTTTCAAGACACCGGGAACCGGATTTTGCTCAGCGTACTGTAAATATTTTCCATTATTGTAATAAAAGAAAAGCGCCCTGCGGACCGTTTCAACGGCAGCCGCAGGGGCGCTTCGTCTTTCTTAAAGCTTTATCGTTCTTAAAACTTCATCCTTTCTTAAATATTCCGGTGGATTATTCCAGCTTTACAGCATTTATTGATTATTTCGATTTTTTCTTGCTCATCATGAAGGCTGCCGCACCGCCTGCCACAACGACAACTGCGATCACAATGCCTACGATCAGACCGGTATTGCTGCTGCTTTCGTCCGTCTTATCCGAAGATGCCGGAGCGGTGGTCGGCTCAGCTGCCGGCTCCTTGGTCGGTTCCGGAGCCGTTGTCGGCTCTGCTGCCGGCTCGGTCGGCTCGGCGGTCGGCTCTGGATCGGTAACCTGCGCCTGCTCCTCCGTCATGGATTCCTTCGCAAGGCTTGCTACCTCGTCGCCCGTCAGGCAGCGGTCATAAATATACAGATTGTCAAGAAGTCCGTTGAACGGCGCATCCCAATTATTTACGCCGACATAAATCGCCGTCGTATTGTCGATAATATCCGCTACCGGGCCGTCAACCACAACCGGCGTACCATCCACATAGACCGTAGCTTTATCCGCATCGGCTACAACGGTAATATTGTACCATGCGCCCTCAGTGAGGGTGGCGTTATTGTCACGAACACAGTCATTCCAACTCTTTTCGCCCGGAACATTTCTGGACCATACCATCGGTCCGTCTGCAATGTTATCTTTCCAGCCGAGCGCAGAAATGCTGATCCACTGCGCATCCGTATCCTCACCGCGGATAATGCCGTTCTCATAAAGGTTGGCAAGGAAAATTGTCGGCGAATGCTTTACCGCCTTGGCAATATACCAGTTGGCAGAGATCGTATACTGCTTGCTTGTCGGTCCGACCGGAAGCTTTGCTCCGCCGAGTCCGTCAAATACCATGGCCTGATTTTTTACACCTTTGTCATAGGAGGTAGGAACAAACTCAGGATCAGAATACTTCAGGCCGACCGTAACACCCTCCTTGCCGCTGACCTCATCCTTCAGGTTGCCGTCAAACTTGTAATATGCAGCGTAGCCCTCCGGCACAGCTGCCGTTACCGAGGACAGATCAATCTTGACAATCGGATCCAGCACCGGTTCCGGCGCTGCCGCAACCGGTGCCTGAAGCTCCGGCTGTGCTGCGAGAACATCTGCGATGCCCGCCGCTTCCTTGATTTCGTCCGCCGTCAGCGCCGCATCATAAAATGCGATATCATCAAGCTGTGCGCCCTGGCTGCCCCAGAAGGAGCCGAGTCCAAGGTAAGCATTGGTGTTCTCCGAGGAGAGGAAGCTTAAAATGGACGCATTGTCAAGCCCGGCGCCGCTGCCGCTTTCCGTTTCCGTAACCGCTTCGCCGTTGATATACAGGGTCTGACCCTCCGGCGTAAGAACAACAGCGTAGTGCTGCCATTTTCCAAGATTATTGTAGAGCGCTTTGTCCGCATCGGCAAACGCCAGATTCTTGACCTTCAGGTCGATCCAGTTATCGTCCGCGCCGGCGTTCCAGCACAGATACGGCCTTGCCTCAAGCGTGAGCCTTGCGCCTGCGCCATCCGGATCGTTCACCGCGTCAAACGAGGAAAATCCGAGCAGGGAATCCCACTCCCAGAACGAAGCCGTCTCCGGAATGTTTACCCAAAGGGAAATCGTAGCAGCGGAAAGCTCCTTTCCCGCAAACGGGTTTGCAAAGGTGGTATAGCTCTCTGCAGCGGCATGTCCGCCGAACTCAAGCTGAACCACATTGCCTTTTACATCATTCGCTACTATCGACGGCGCAGGAGTCTCTCCCTTTGCCGCCGGTGTCATGTCGCCGAAACCGTCCTCAAAATCAAAGGACACAAGCGGTGCCGGTGCTGCCTTCGCAGGAGCCGGTGCTGCCGTAGAAACAGCGCCTGCCGTCACGACTGCGGCACATAACGTTGCCATTACCTTTCTTTTCATATACGTATCCTCCATCCTGAAATATACGAAACCCTAAAATGTTTTAGATTTTCGTTGATTCATGCCTTTATCATATACGATACCTTGTGCAATGTCAACAACTTTTTTTTGTTAAGGAATTAAAAAACCGTAAAATTGTCAACCAGAATTTGCTTATTTATATAAAAATAAAATATTCCACAAAAAGGCACAAAAAAACCGTGCGCGGAAGCGGATACTCCCTCATCACGGCTTTCTGTTCAATCCTGCATGCCGGCATGCAGGGCCTTACGCCGGGAATCTGCCGGCCCCTGCGAACTGCTAGAGCTTTCCGCCGCACTCCCCGCAGAACACCGCGTCCGCCGGAAGCCTGGTTCCGCAGTGCGGACAAATCACCGCCAGCGGCTGTCCGTTTTCCGGGATGCCCATCCCTCCCGGTTCCCCTGACGCCGGCCCGCTCTGCGCCTGCTCCGCAGAGGAAGCCTTCTCTTCAAGCTTCTGTCCGCAAATTCCGCAGAATCTCCGCTCTCTTTTATTTTTTGCCCCGCAGCGCCCGCAGATTACGCTGTACTCGTCTGCCTCCGGCACTGCCACGGCGCGCGTGCCGCACTCCCCGCAGAACACCGCCTCGTCCTCAACCACGGCTTCGCAGTTCGGGCACAGGCGGAACCCCTTCAGGCGAAGAATATTCTTTTCGTTGACATGAACCTGCTGGCGCAGCGCATCAAGCTTGGCCGCGGCCTCCTGCATCCCCGTCTCGTAATCCGCTGATTTCTCATAGTAATGCCTGCCGATCTCCATAAAAAGCGGTTCAAAGCATGCTTCCAGCTTCCGGTTGTCTGTCTCAAGCTCTCTGATCTTCTTTCTCGCCTCTTCGCTTATCTCCGTCATGTCCCGCCTCCTTATTATATGCCTTCGAATCTTATTCTGCCGACCGCAGGATCAGGCCCGCCGCTGCAAAGCTGCCTCGTGCTTTCTGCCGTTTTTTGCGCCGGGCCGGCAAAATTATCGGCCCTCGTTCATTTTCTGAACCGATGTGTGAATGTCCGACGCAAGCTGCTGGATATCCTTGTATAAAACGCCGGACTGCTTGGAGAGCTCTCCCATCTGCGAAGCAACCACCGAGAAGCCCGCGCCCATCGCGCCTGCCCGCCCGGCCTCAATGGAAGCGTTCAGTGCAAGGATATTCTGCTTCGAGGCAATCTTTTCCAGCGCCTTCGTCTTTTCGTAAATGGAGCCGACCATGGTTGTTGTCTCGCCAAGCTCCTCCTCCATCACCTTCGTCCGCTTTTCATCCTTATGCTTCAGGTATTCAAGATTCACTACATAATTTATTATGAACTCAAGCAGCCTGGCCGCCGCATAAATAGATTTCTCCGGCCGGATCGGCACCTTTTTCACCGCTCTTATGTACTCATCCTCCGGTATCCCGAGCTCTCTTGCCAATGCTGCAAATTTCTCCTCATCCGGGCTTTCCGGAAGCACCTGGCCGCCGATCATTTTGCCGAGCTTTTCGCCGCCGATCGCGATATCCACGGAAAAATCCATCAGGCCCGCATGACAGCGGTAGGTTCCGCTGCATTCATTGTCGCATTTTACACAGCGCCGGAGGCCCTCCCGGTTTCCACGCGTATATTTCATGCAGAAATCGGTAAAATTGCTGCCCTCGGTCAGATAATTCCCGTTCTTGTCCACCGCAATCGCTGCCAGACCGGTTGCGTCAGAAAACTGATTCTGAATATCCTGCAGCAGCTTGACACTCATAAAGTCTTTCAATTCCATAATCCGATACCCTCTTTCCGGCGTTCCGCCCATGTATGTAAGCGCGACAATCCTGCTTGTAACTCATATTTTATCACGTTTGACGGGGCAAGGCAAGAATAAAGCAAAGGAAAAAAGCGGCCCGGGAAAGCAGCTGGCTCTTCCTCTTTAAAGCACAAAAAATACCGGCGGAGCAGCCGAATTTTCTTTGCTGCTCCGCCGGCCCTTCCGCCCGCTCCTTCACGCCATAAACCCGCGCTTTGCCCCGCTCGGGTCAAGGTATGATTCGTTCAGACTCCCTCTGCCGTAGGTCAGGCCCGCGTACACCTGCTCGGTATTGCGCATCACCGGACCCGACTCGTCCTGTGCGCTCACCTGCGCGAACGCATCCCTGAGCTTCTGCACCATGCTGTCGGCCGAATCCAGCAGCGCAGCCCCGCGGGACAGCCGCGCCCGGATCAGCGTCCGGTTCAGATAGGAATACAGGCGGAAAAGCTCTCTGGAAAGTCCGTACTGAAAATCGAGAGCCCCCATCAGCTCATTCACAAACCGGCCCGCATGCTTCAGCTCCCGCTCGTATCCTTCGGCATCGTCCTGCCCGAGAGCTCTGCGGGCGGCCGCCGTATCTTCCAGAATAACATCATACATAATTACGATCAGTTCCGTCCGCGATGCCTGTGTTACGCGGCGCGTAAACTCCTGCAGTTTTTCCCTTTCCATGCCAACCTCCGTTTCCTCAGCGCGCCGCATCCCGGTTCTCTCCGGCCTCCCGGATGTAAATGCAGCCTCACGGTCTCATCAGCCCTGGAGCAGGGAAAGGATCGTCTGCGGCCGCTCGTTCGCCTGCGCCAGCATCGCCGTGCCTGCCTGGGAGAGAACGTTCTTCTGCGTGAAGGTCGTCATTTCCGCAGCCATATCAACATCCTCGATGCGGGACAGCGACTCCGTGATATTCTCGGAGGAAACATCCAGGTTTGCGATCGCGTGGTCGAGCCGGTTCTGGTAAGCGCCGAGCTTTGCGCGCACGGAGGAAACCTGGTAAACCGCGAGATCACACAGCGTAATTGCCTGCTCCGCACCGTCCTGTGTAGCAACATTGAGAATATCCACGCCGAGCGTCTTCGTGTCCACCTTCGGAATGCGAACCTCCATCGTCTGCCCCTCGTTCGCTCCGATCTGAAGATCCATCGGCCCCGCGGAAAGCACGGTGATCACAACCTCGGACTCAGCACTGCCGCCGACATCCGACTCTCCGCCGTCGATCGTGGCATCGGTAAAGGTCGTCTCCGCGGTTCCCGGCTGCACCTCAAATTTCATTTCGAAGCCGTTCATATCCGTTACGGTAACAACATTTCCCTTGGCGGAAACCGTGGCCGTCTTGTTGAATCCCTCTTCGCCGAGTGTCGCCACCGCATCAACGCCGACCGCCTTTGCTCCCTCGTCGCTGATGCCGCCGAACAGCTGACGCAGCTCCTCGTTATCGCAGTAGATCTCGATCTTCTGGTCGGAGCCGTAGGCTTTGGAAACAAATATCAGTTCCCCGCCTTCCGCTGCATCCTCCTGCCTGTAGCCGGCAATCTGACCCTCCTCATCCGGATCCGCGCCTGCCGTGCCGACAAACGCCTGGATATTCATGGCATCGCAGGCGTTTCGTATCCTCTCGTAGACCTCTCCCATCGTGTCCCCGGCCTTTATGCGGATCTCCGTGCCGTTGATATTGATTTTTCCGCCCTCCTCAATTACCTCGTCCGCTGCGCCAATCTGCATCCCGGCCATTACGGCCTGCCTGGCATCCTGTACAACGTTGATCGCGTAATCCTTGTTCTCCACGGTATCCGTCAGCGATATCAGCGATACTGCGTTGTTGCTGGAGTAGGACTGGCAGTCCACATTGCCGTCCAGCAGCGTTTTGGTATTATATTCCGTCGTGGTGGAAATACGGTCGATCTCCTGGTTGAGCTGGTTGATCTCCCGCTGGATGGCGGCGCGGTCGTCGCCCGTGTTCGTGCCGTTTGCGGCCTGCACGGAAAGCTCCCGCATACGCTGCAGCATTGCCTCCACCTCGTGGAGCGCGCCTTCTGCCGTCTGGATCACGGAAATGCCGTCCGCAGCATTGCGGCTCGCCTGATCCAGCCCGGCGATCTGCGTTTTCATCTTCTGCGAAATGGCCATGCCTGCGGCATCGTCCGCCGCACGGTTGATCCGGTAGCCGGAGGAAAGCCTCTCAAGACTCTTGTCAAGCGCACTGTTCGTTTTTCCCAGCGAATTGCTCGCCTTCAGCGCTGCAATATTGTGATTAATTCTCATGCTCTGCACCTGTCCTTTCCGATACGATTTCTTTGATTACTGTCTTTGCTGCCAGGTACAAATCATCCGTCCGTGTCCTTTCTGTTCCCGCACTGTCCGCCCCGGTTTCCCGCGCGGCGCTCCACTGAGCGGCGGTATCAGCTGACCTGGTCTTTAACCCGTAATTCCAGTGGGTTATCTCAAAGCCCTGCTCCTTCAGAGCCTTCTGCAATTCCTCTTCCTTTCCGCGGATGCGGTCAAGCTCCTGCGCGGAAGCGCTGGTCATATAACAATTCAGCCGCTTTCCTTCCAGTTTAAGTTCAACGGCAGTATCGCCGCCTTCGCCCGCCAGACGTATTGCCGCGCTGCCCTTCTCGCCGCCGGAGTGCACCACCGTAAGGTTCAGCTTTACGAAGCCGCTGTCCGCAGGAAGCGGAATCTCGTAAAACTCCTTCCCCGCAAGGCTTCCCGTCAGGCGGATCGCTCCGCGCACGGCAAGCAGCTGTACGCTGTCCGCTCCGGTGAGCGCCGCATTCCCGAAAATGCGGTCAACTGTTTTATCGGCTGTTTTGTTCCAGTTCTCAACCGCCGCACGCATTTTTTCCGCATTTTCAACCGCATCCGGGCCGTCCGCCGGCTCTTCGAACGTCTCGCCGTACCTCTGTGCGAGCTCCTTCAGCGTCCGGTATACGCTCCGCCCCGACAGAAGCTCCCTCGCCGCGCGGATCGTTTCCATGCTTTGTTCTTCACGGTACGCACCGAGAAATGCCTGCTCCGCACTGCTGCCTGCCGCCGCCTGTACCAGCCCGTCAAGCATTGTCTGAGCGCACCGCTCCGCCTCGGCCTCACAGGCTTCCGACCCGTGCGCCTGCACAAGCCGCTCCGCCAGCTGCTCCGCTGTCAGTTCCAGCGCCTCCTGCGGTCCTCCGGCTCCGGCCAGCGCCTCCGGGGTCAGCTCTCTCGCGGCCCTTGCCGCCGCCGTCTGCTGATATGCAGCTTCAATCTGCTCCGAAATCCTCTTTCCCTGACCGGAAACCGCCTCCGTCCCGCCGAACGCATCATCGACCGAGGCGTCCACGCCGCCCTTCCTGCGCGTGCGCACGGCAGAGAGCAGCCCTGAGAGCGTCAGCTCCCGTCCCGAGCCGGCCAGCGCGCCGGCAGCCGCGCCGTCCGTGCGGGCAACCTGGTGCAGCAGCCGGTAAATCCCGATATAGGCTTCCCGCTCCGCTCCGCTCAGCTCCTTTTTCTCATCCAGCATTACCAGATAGCTGCTGAATTTTTCCTCGGTGGAGGCGCCCTCCTCATCCCGCAGCTGCCTCAATGTTCTGCTCAGCTCCGGAAGAGGCATGTCGAGCGGATTGATGCCCTTCTGTATCATGCGCGCGCATGCAGCCGGATTCATGCTCTCCAGCATCTCCTGAACCTGCGCGTCATACTGCTTCATCGCCGTCAGATTTTCCCGTGTCAGTTCCAGCTGATTGTAGGACAGCATGCGCACTGCACGCCGGTTCGCTTCCGTCGCCTCAAGGCCCATGGCAGCCAGCCGCTCGTCCACATTGCGGAATGCCGTGCGGATGGAATCCCCCATATCCGCGCGCGGCTTTGTCATAAGCGCCTCATAACTCTCCTCCGCTCTGCGGAACTGCTCTGCCAGCCGGCTTCCTGTCTCGTGCAGGCTGCGCACCGTCTCCAGCGCTCTCGCGGCAAAGGTCACGGAAAGCACCTGTGCCGGAGCCGCCCGCAGTTCCCTTACCGCCGTGTCCGTTTCCCTCAGCAGGTCGAGATCCGCCGGTGCATTTCCGCTGTCAATCCGGCCGCCGGCCTCCTCGTACAGCCGGCGGTAATATTCCTGCTCCAGGCCGCGCAGTCCTTCTACAATCTCGCCGAGCCCGGCAGTATCCAGACGGATACCCTGCCTCAGCAGGCGCACGCCTGCCTCCGCGGTCAGTTTCAGCTGAATTTCCGCCAGCTGCCGCCGTGCGGCCACATCCGTATAAGCCGCTCCCGCCGTGCGCCCGGAAAGTTCGCTCTGCACCCGCTGCAGAAACTCCAGAGTGAGCTTTTGGGTCTGCCCGTCCGCCTGAAGCCTCGCCGCCGCGAGATCTATCGTCTCCGGCAGAATTTCCGCAAAGGCTGCGCTCACGCGCGCCGCCGTTCTCTGCTCCACCGCGGCCATTCCCCCGAGCGCAAGCGGCGCCTGCTCCGCAGACCCGCCGTTCTTCAGGGCCTCCACGGCGCGCTCCAGAACCATTTCGATCAGGTCGGAAGCTGCCTCGCCGCCGGCTTCCGACGCCCTCGCAAAATCGGAAAGCCGGTCAAGCTCTTCCTTGCAGGCCAGATTCTCCGCCGTCAGAGGAAGTTCGTTTTCCAGAAGCCATCTCGCATCCTCCATCGCTGCTGCATCCGGTTCCCGGCCGGTCTGCCGCACCACAGCCTCAGCGGAAGGCTTCAGCTCCTCCCATACCGAATCGGGAAGAGGCTGTTCTCTGCGGCCGCTCCCGCTGTGCGCGGCCCTGTACAGATTCTGGATGGTTGGCTCCAGCTGATTGCCGATCAGGTATGCCCCCGCTGCCCCGTCCAGTCTGCCGACTGCCTCAAGCCCTCTCTCCGCCGCTTCGGCAAGCTCCCGGAGCTTCGACTCCGTCACCGGAATATCCGCTCTGATCAGCAGTTCCGCAAGATACGCGGCGGCCGGCTGATTTTTGAGAAACCTCCGGGCCGTCTCCTCGATGGCTTCCCGCTCCGCCCGCTTCCGCTCCTGGAAAGCAGCGTTTGCCGTCTCCCGCTGCTCGCGCCCGGCCTTGATCCTCTCCAGCGCCCGCGCCAGACGCTGCAGATTAAAGCCTTCCAGCGTAAAGCCCTCCGATGCCAGCGCCCGGTAATCCTCCTCCGTCATGCGCCCGGCAAGCTCCTCTGCATTTTCCTCCTGCTGCTCCTCTTCCTCCGCCGTGTCCGAATCCTGCGGGACGCGGACAAGCGATGAGCGATCCACCTGAGGAGCGCCTCCCCCGTGTACCGCGGTTCCGCCGCCCGCCGGAAGCTCCTTCAGAAGCATCCCCTTCGGACCGGACTCCACCACCTGGAACCGGCGTACCTGTCCCGTGCCTGCTCCCGGCACAGACTCCTTCGGAAAGCTCAGCTGCTTTCCTGAAAAATCCATGGAAACCCTGTCGCCGACCTCCGTCACCACGCCCTCGACAATCTGGCCGACCTCCCAGCTTCCGGCTCCGCTTTTTTCCCGTTTCTCATCCACACCATTCCGGTATATTTTTTCCGTATTCGCGGCCGACAACGCATCCAGCTTCATCCAAGAACCTCCCGTTCTCTGCATCGTTATGCGGAGAACCGAACTCATGTTCGCTTCGCTCTCCGCCGGGGAAAGCCCTCCGCTCTCCCTGCAATATTTACGTTATCGGCTTTTTTCCAAAAAAACTTAAGAGGCAGGCCGAGGCTTCGGCACAGAGCAGAACTTTATTTTTGCAGCATTCCCGGCCCGGCTTCCCCCTCGAATTCCGTTTCGTAATCAACCGGCATAAGGCTGTCCGCATCATAGATAAAATGAATCCGGAATATCTGCAGCTTATCCCCTTTCAATCTGGCTGTACGGTGAACAGGCTCTCCTGCTCCGCTCCCGGAAGTCCGGCTGTCTCTGATGTCCGCGCCGGCTCCGCCTGTTTCCCCATCGGGAACTGTGCCGGCCGGCGCAGCTTCACCGCACGGATGCCAGTAGCTCTCCCATGTACTTTTGCTGTCCGCCTGCGGCCACACCATGGAAAGTACTCCGTTCTCCCCCTTCAGAATGCCGCCCAGAGCCGTCGGCATGCCGTTGCTGACCGTTTCTGTGCAGAACAGAAAGTACGGGACGCCGTCCGAAACCATGGCAGCCGCCTGGGAACAGGCTCCTGGATATGTAAGGCACTGTGTGATCTGCCCGCTGCTTATGTCCAGGCTCCCGATGTACAGCGCACCAGCATCCATGCCACATTTTTTAATAATAAAATATGCTTCGTCAGACGAAGCCGGCACTCCTTCCACCGGCCTGCTTTCCTGCTTTTCTCCGGCCGGCTTCGGGCTCAGATATATTTCCGCTGCCGCCCCCTCATAACCGGCATAAAAATACAGCGGCTCGGACAGTGCTCCTGTTTCATCCAGATCATAAAGCATGGAAATCAGCTCCGGGCCGGGGAGAATGCCCGCGCCCTCCGGCGTGCTTTTCTCCAGCCATTCGGAAACGGAAATCTGCTGCTGATCCGTCCACCCATATTCCGGTACAAAATCCGTGTAGCTGTCCCGCGCCGCAAGCTCCCGATTCTGCAGAAGCGTTTCAAAAGCGCCCTCGCGGCTGTCCCGCAAAAATACACAAACCGTGCCGTCGCCGCTGAATTCCGCTTTGCGATCCTTCCAGTAAAGGTAAGGGTTTTCAGCTTCCGAAGCGTTAAAGACCCTGTAGATCGCATCCTCCTCGCAGCACAGCCATTTCATGGAATAATCTTCCCAGCCGGCGAAGGAGCTTTCGTATATAATTCCTGCATACAGCTTTGCGCCCTCCCCGTAAAAGCACAGCTGCGAAACGCCTCTTTCCCGGATGGGCTGTCCAATCAGTGTCTTATCCGCACGGCGGATAAAAACCAGATATTGCTCGGCCCGCATGGAATGATCCGACCTAACGCAATATTCTCCGGCCGGCTGCGGCACGGCCCCGGATACCAGAAGAGCCGCCGTGATGCTCTCCGTTTCCTTTGTCATGGAAACAACCCATTCTTCCTCCGTGCGGCCTGTCTGTGAGAGAAAAAGACGAATAATATCATCCGATGAAACAAATGTATCACCAGAATGCCCTGTTACAACATTCTTCTCTTCCTCCGGCCGGTTTTCCCGCTTGCTGCACCCGCCGCAGACAGATGCCAGAAAGAGGATGCCCGCTGTAAAAATATATCTTCGAAACATAATGCCTCCATAACTATTGTAAATCAAACCTGTCCCAACAGCGTATCGATTCCCTGCGCTAATGACATAACATATTCCTGAGCATAACGTGGTCGTCAGCCTTTGCAGGGTTTTGTATGTATTTTATGTCTATGAGATACAGGTTCAGCCGCTTCTGTTCTATATCTATATCTATTCTTTCGTCCAAAAATCCACCGGCAGTTTTCCCTATATAGTAAGGATTGAGGCTGCGCCGTAACGCAGCCTCGGATTGTTTCCATTTCCGGTAGGACTCACTGCTTTTTACAGGAGCCTGCGCCCCATACGATAAGCTGCGCTTATCCCTAGTTAATTTATAGCAAAAATCGGAATCTACGTCAAGAAAATCTTTCATGCTGCGGTATCCAGGTTTTTACGCCGTCAGTTTCCATATTTCTCAAAACTTTCATTGATTCGCAGAGCTTCCGGCGGTATAATAGAATTGTCTGTGCAGGAATAAAAATCTCCGCTGCGAAGCATTCGGCGGGAGCGCGGGTAAGCGTCCGCATTCTGCCAGTGCGGCAGTTTCAAAGCCGCTTCAGGAAAAGCTGATGAATCGCATTTCCCTTATCTCAAAATCGGAGGACTTTACTTAATGGACGGGACGAAAAAAACATATACCATTTTCGGCGGTGTAAACGGCGCAGGGAAATCCACCTTTTACGAAGGCTACCCGATGCGCGGAAAAGAAGCAAGAATTAATTCCGATGAAATTCTGCGCGACAGCGGCGGCGACTGGAGAAGCTTTGCAGATCAGTCTTCTGCCATGCGCGAGGCCATAAAAAGGCTGAAGCAATCCATGGACGGAGGAGTTTCCTTCAATCAGGAAACAACACTGACCGGCAGCAGCATCCTCCGCGGCATCCGCATCGCAAAGGATCTCGGCTATTATATCCGGCTGTATTATATCGGCCTGGAAAGCGCCGAGCTGGCAATTGCCCGGGTGGCGCACCGGGTAGCACACGGCGGACACGGCGTGAGCGAGGAAGATATCCGGAGAAGATATGCCGGCTCGCTGGAGAATCTGAAAAAAGCAATTCCGCTTTGCCATTCTGTAGAGATATACGACAACTCGGTGCATTTTACTTCGGTCTGCACCTTTGAAAACGGCCGGCTTATTCAGGGAAACCCGCAGAACTGCAGCTGGCTGAAAAACATCCTGTAAAGCCCCGAAACTTCTTCCCCTGCGCATACCTGCAAAAAAACCTTGCTCTGCAGGTTTTTGCAAAAACAGAGCGCCTGCATCCGCCGCTTTTCCCTGCAATGGACAGGGCAGCGAAAAATAATTTGTCTTTTCCGACAGCTTTGCAGGTATCTGCCGCGAGCGCCGCATAAAATCTAAACAAAGAATACAAAACCGGAACTGCAGGACCGTCGCAGACGTTCCTGCGGTACAAAGAAAGGGGTACAATCTTATGAAGCAATGGTTCAAGCCGGGAGCGCTGCAGTGCGAAATCCGCAGAGGCGTCCGCGGTATCGGCACGCGTGCGGCCGCCCTGCTGCTCGCCGTAAGCATGACAGCTGCACTCTTGAGCGGCTGCGGCCGCAGTTCTGAGCAGGGCGGACAGACGGAGGTCTCCGGACAGACCTTCGAAGAATTTATCGACGAACTGTGGCGCAGCAATATCACCTCCGATACGCTCTCCCTGCACTATTCCCTGGCGCACCCGGAAAATTACAATATCTCTCTGGAAGAAGTTACGCTCGGCCGCTACAGCCAGGGGGAATCCGCCGCGTCCCTCGCGGAAAACGAGGAGTGCATCCGGCAGCTGAAGGCTTATGATTACAAGGCTCTGAGCAAAGAAGATCAGCTGATCTACGACTGCACCCTGCAGGCGCTGGAGGCCAACAGCCGGCTGATCGGCTTCCCGTACTACGCCGAACCGCTCGGCCCGGTTACAGGGCTGCAGGCCGAGATGCCGATCCTCCTGGCGGAATATCGTTTTTACGACCGCGGCGATATCGACACTTACCTCGAACTGCTGAAATGCCTGCCGGACTATTTTTCGGATATTGCCGTTTACGAGCAGGAAAAATCCGCCGCAGGCCTGTTCATGTCCGACGAAACCGCGGATAAAATAATTGATCAGTGCAAAACCTTTGTCGCGCATCCGGAAGAAAATCTGCTGATTGAGCATTTTAACTCTGCTGTTGCCGCATTTGACGGGCTGACCACCGACGAAATCACGCTCTATCAGGAGCAGAACCGCGAGGCTGTGCTGGAGTACGTGATCCCCGCCTATGAGCTGCTGATCGAGGCTCTGAGCGGCCTGAAGGGAACATCCGTCAACACAAAAGGACTGAGCGGCCTGCCGGACGGCGCCGCCTATTTCGAAACGCTTGCGCAGTATGAAACCGGCTCCTCCATGACCATCCGTCAGATGAAGCGCCGTCTGACCTCCGCCGTAAAATCCGCCCTTGTCAGCATGAGCGCGGCGCAGCTGACCAACCCGGACATTTATGACCAGTACTTGAACGCTGTCTATCCGACCTCCGATCCGACAAAGGGGCTGGAGCTCCTGAAGGAAGCTATGAAAGAGGACTTTCCTTCGCTGGAGGATGTCGATTATTCGGTAAAATATGTGCATGAATCCCTGCGGGAATACCTGAGTCCGGCCATGTATCTGATCCCGCCGTTTGACGACCGCACCAACAATAATATTTACATCAACCGTAGTCCCGAGTCCACGGCGGACGATATTTACACCACACTGGCGCATGAAGGATACCCGGGACACCTGTACCAGAATGTCTACTATCTGAGCACCTCCCCGGATCCGATCCGGCATCTGCTGCGCACGCGGGGCTACACGGAGGGCTGGGGTACCTATGCGGAGCTCTACGGCTATCAGCTGGCAGGCTTTGACGACGATCTTGCCGCCTTCCTTCAGAATAACCTGATCGCCATTCTCTGCCTGTACGGGCTGAGCGAAATCGGTGTCCACTCGGAAGGCTGGGGCCTGGATGAAACCGTAGATTTCTGGACAAATTACGGCATCGAGGAAAATACTGCGGCCGGCATCTATCAGGATCTCGTCGCGGAGCCGGGTGTTTATCTGCCGTACTGCATAGGCTATCTTGAGTTTGCCGACCTGCGCAAAAAGGCACAGGATTCGCTGGGGAATGATTTTTCGTTCCGGGAATTCCACACCTTCCTGCTCCGGATCGGTCCCGCACCGTTTGATATCATTGAAAAGCACATGGATCAATGGCTGGAGAACGGCGGCAAAAACGCTTGAATAAATCTGACGATTCTGCTACATTATGATAAGCAGCAGAAAATACCATCCGCTTAAAGGAGCCAGTTTGTCATGACTTACAATTCCCTTCCGTTCGTCGCGTTTTTCGCGTGCTTTGCCGCGCTCTATCTGGTTATGCCCGGAATCCGTCTGCGGCAGGCCGTTATCCTGCTCGGAAGCCTTGTATTTTACCTGTTTGCGGGCGGCCCGCATGCGCTGATCATGATCGCGGCCGTCTCCGCTGTCGTCTACGCTGCTTCCCGGGCAATCGACCGCGTTTATGCGGGGTACGAATCGGAGAAGGAGGGGCTGACGCCGAAGGAGGCGGCCGCGCTGTTCGCAGGCTATAAAAAGCGCGGCAGGAAAATACTTGTGCCGGCGCTCCTGCTGATTGCCGGAAGCCTTGTCTATGTCAAGACGGCGCGGCTGCTCGGCTTCACGCAGGTAAAATCAATTCCGGATCTGCTTTCCTTCCGGACCTACCTCGTTCCGCTCGGCATTTCGTACTACACCTTTTCCTCGGTCGGATATCTTCTGGATATCTACTGGAAAAAAGCGAAATGCGAGCGGAACTGGCTGAGACTGCTTCTTTGCATGACCTTTTTCCCGCATATCGTGCAGGGCCCGATCAGCCGCTACGACCGGCTGTTAAAGCAGCTTGACCGGCTTCCCGGCTTCTCCTACGAGCGCGTCTGCTTCGGCCTTCAGCGCATGCTGTGGGGCTATTTCAAAAAAATTGCAGTTGCCGACCGGATCGCTCTGTTCACCTCGACGGTTTTTGCTGATATCGAAAGCTATGCAGGCATGGAAATTCTGATTGCCGTCATGCTTTGTGCCGTCGAGCTATACGCGGATTTTTCGGGGTGCATGGATATCGTGCTTGGCGCGGCTCAGCTGATGGGCATCACACTTGAAGAAAATTTCAAACAGCCGTTTTTCTCCCGCAGTGCGGCGGAGTTCTGGCGGCGCTGGCACATTACGCTCGGCGCGTGGTTTAAGGATTACATTTACATGCCGATTGCCATGAGCCCGCGTTTTATGAAAACTTCGGTCAATCTGCGGAAAAAGCACGGCAACCGCGCCGGACAGATTTTCTCTGCCGCCGTACCGCTCGCCGTCGTCTGGCTGCTGACCGGGCTCTGGCACGGCACCGGTCCTGACTATATTGTGTGGGGCTGCTACTGGGGAGTCATCATTATTCTCGGCACCATCCTGGCACCGGAGTTCAAAAAGCTTGCGGAACGGCTCCGCATCGACACGGAAAGCTTCGGCTGGCGGCTGTTTCAGATGGCGCGTACCTTTGCGCTTTTCTGCATCGGGCGCATGCTGACCGTCACCGGATCACTCACCGGTTTCGCCGCCCTTGTCCACGGGCTGTTCCGGAACCCGAAACTCTGGGTTCTTTTTAACGGCAGCCTTTACAAGCATGGGCTGAATCAGAAAAATTTCTACGTGGTTCTGTTCGGCATACTGCTGATCTGGACTGCGGACATGCTACAGGCTCGCATCCGAATCCGCGAGAACCTGGCGGCGCAGCCGATTGTGCTGCGATGGCTGGTCTATTATGCCGCGGTTCTGCTCGTGCTGGTTTTCGGCAAATACGGCTCCGCGTTCAACGCGAGTGATTTTATCTACGGCGGGTTTTAAGGGCCGGCTCCGGCTTCAGAAATCCAACGAAACCCAGAAACAAAGAAACCAAGAAAAAGGAAAAGAGGTAAGAAATCATGAGAGAAAAAGTAAAGCAGGTATTGACGGAAAATTACCCGGAGATTGACTTTGAAAGCTCTGCGGAGCTGGTGGACGACGGAATTCTGGATTCTCTGACCATGGTCGGAATCATCTCCGCTCTGTCCATGGAATTCGGCGTAGTGCTCCCTTATGAGGATATCGTGCCGGAAAATTTTAATTCCATCGACGCCATGGTGGAGCTCCTGGAAAAATTCATGTAATCGCCCCGGCCGGGCATTCACAGCGTGGAGGCTGAATGAATTATGTTTGATACACTGGTAAACCGTATTTTCAAGCTTGCCGGGACACAGCCGGACAAACTTGCCGTCGCGTTCAAAAAGGAACGCTTAAGCTACCGCGAACTGGCGGAAAAAATCCGTTCCGCCGGCAGACAGCTGGCAGACATGGGCGTTTGCCGCGGAGAGCGGGTCCTGTTTACCGCGCTTTCCCGTCCGGAAACGGTGGCCGCCTATCTCGGCATCCAGTACGCCGGCGCAGTCGCCGTTTTTGTCGATAAAAACAGCACGCCGGAAAATTCCGCCATGGTATACGAGGATGCGGAAGCTGTCCTGTTCCTGACGGACAAGCCGATGAAGGGCTATGAGGAACGTCTTCGGCTCGCATCGCTGAAGCAGCTTTACGCGTCCTCCGAGAACACGGAAACCGGAGGTCAGACAGAGGAGGCCGCCGGCTTCCTGCTCCCTGAACCCGGCCCGGAATACCGGATGCCGCAGGAAAACGACACGGCGGAGCTTCTGTTCACAACAGGCACAACCGGACGGCCAAAGGGCGTAATACTCACCTACCGGTCGGTTTACGCCATTTTATCCAACACCATCGAGGGCATCGGAATCCGACCGGACGAACGGCTGCTCCTCCCTCTCCCGCTCAATCACTCATTTGCGCTGCGCGTACTGCGCGCTGTGCTGTATGCGGGCGCTTCCGTTATTCTTCAGAACGGTTTTGCCTTCGCAAAGGAAATTGAAAACAACCAGGCGGAATTCGACTGCACCGCTCTCGCGGCGGTGCCAGCCTCAATGGAAATTCTGCGCGGCCAGATGCAGGATCAGTTCATCCCGGTAATGAGCCGGTTCCGCTATATTGAGATCGGTGCGGGCAGTCTGACCGCGGAACAGCGAAAGCGCCTGACAAAGCAGCTTCCCGGCACCACCATCTTCAATACCTGGGGCTCGTCCGAAACGGGCGGCGCACTGTTTACAAACGTGAGCGAGGTGGCCTCGCACCCGAAGCGGGTCGGTGCAGTCGGAAAGCCGCTGCCCCATGTGCAGCTCAGGGTGCTCGACGAAAACGGCCGGGAAATGAGGAGCGACGCGGAGCACCCGGGACGCATGGCGCTGAAGGGCGATATGCAGATGGCAGGCTACTGGCGCCGGGACGAGCTGACCGCGGCCACTCTGAAGGACGGCTGGCTGCTCACCAGCGATATGGTATACACGGACGACGACGGCTATGTCTACATGCTGGGGCGGGCGGATGACATCATTAATGTCGGCGGCGAAAAGGTTTCGCCGGTGGAGGTCGAAAATATTGCCGGCGAATTTGAACCGGTCCGCGAATGTGCCTGTATCGGCGTCCCGGATCCGAACGGCGTGCTCGGCCAGGTTCCTGTGCTCTTCATCGCTGCGCGGGACGCAGGCTTTACCGAAGCCGGGCTGCAGTCCTTCCTCGCGCCGCGCATGGAGCGCTACAAGCTGCCGCAGCACTATGTCCTGCTCCCGGAGCTGCCGCGCAACCGCATGGGCAAGCTGGATCGGAGGCAGCTTCGGGAAATCTGGGAAAAACAGGGTGAAGATGACGGGATGAACCCGGTGATGCAGGCCATTCTGACGCGCCGCAGCAACCGGAAGTTTCTTCCGGAACCGATTCCGAAGGAGCTTCTGGATCGCATTCTGATGGCAGGCTATCATGCACCGACAGGGCATAATATGCAGACCTGGCGTTTTACCGTGCTCCGCACCCAGGAAAAAATCGCTGCTTTAAAGGATGCTGTAACGGCCGCCGCCGCGGAAAACAAGGTGCATTTCTACGGCTTTAATGCCCCTCCGTGCGTAGTGCTTATCTCCAATGACAGGCGCAATGCTGACGGCTGCCAGGATTCCTGCTGCGCGGCGGAAAACATTTTCCTCGCGGCGCATTCCTACGGGATCGCCTCCTCCTGGAACAACGCTCTGATGACCCTCTGCGACTGCGGGCCGATCCGCGCGCTGCTCACCGGATACGGCATTCCGGCGGAGCACCGCGTCTGGTGCATGGCGCTCCTGGGCTATCCGGCGGCGGAAGCCATAGGGCCGGCAAGAAAAAAGGACGTGGTACACTATGCTGACTGAAGAAAATAACAGAAAAGCTGCCGGCGGAACCGAGCACGCCGGCACGGAAAAAACGCCGCTGCCGGCTTCCTCCCCGGCAGACAAAGAACGTGTTCCGGACAAAGGCACCCGCAGCGCTTCCGTGAAAAAGCTTGTGCGGACCGTTGTTTTTCTTGCAGGGCTGGCCGTGATGCTGAACTGGATCAGCGCAGTATTCCGCTACAAAAACTCAGACAAGCGCTTTATGCCGTTTTTTGAGCAGGAGGCAGATTACGACGTCCTTTTTTTCGGCACAAGTCATGTAATTGACGCAGTTCTGCCGCTCGAACTCTGGGACGAATACGGCATCGCATCCTACAATTTCGGCGGCTACGGCATGCACCTTCCCGCAACCTGCTGGCTGATTGAAAATGTGCTGGACTACACAACGCCGAAGCTGATTATGATCGACTGCTCCAACCTCTCAAGCGAGGTTATGTCCAACACGACCGTACGTCAGGCACACAACACCTGGGACGCGTTCCCGCTGACGCGGAACAAGCTGCGCGCCTTCCAGGATCTGCTCGACCCAAAAGATCTGCTTGAATTCACATGGAAATTCAGCATCTATCACGATCGCTGGGAGGAGCTGACATGGGAGGATTTCGAGCCGGTGTATTCCATCGAGCGGGGTGCCGTTCCGCAGCGGGAGGTTGCCGTTCCGGCAGATTTTATTCCGATTTCCGATTCGCGGAAGACAAAGGACAACACGGCCGGCGCGCGCTATCTGCGCAGGGCAATCGAACTCTGCCAGAGCCGCGGCATTGAGGTTCTGCTCACCTACCTGCCGTTCCCGGCCCCGGCATACCGCCAAAAGGAAGCCAATCTGGCCGCAGATATTGCCGCCGAGTACGGGGTACGCTATGTTAATTTCCTCAAAACGGAAGGCATCGTCAATTACCATACGGACTGCAATGACGCCGCCTCCCATCTGAATCTTTCGGGAGCACGCAAAATCACCTCATGGCTCGGGCGCTACATGCTGGAAAATTATGGAATTTCCGATCACCGCGGAGAAGAGGCTTATGCTGCCTGGGATAAGGATTATACTCAGCATGTTCTGGACGATCAGTCCTGGATTCCGATCCAGAAAACGCTGGATACCTACCTGATGCTGCTGGCAGACAAAAATATCGGCTGCTGCATCTACGTCAGCGAAGGTTCCCGGCTGCTTCAGGATTCCCGTACACTCCAGCTGCTGAGCAATGTCACCGTACATGCTTCCCCGTCAAAGCTTGCGGACGCCGCCGGAAGCAGCACGGAATACTTCCTTTTTGCAGATAACCGCAGCGGCAGGCTGTGGGAAGGCGTCGGAAGCGGGGCCTTTGTCAATGCGGAAACACCCGCTGCTCAAGTACGCTATGAAGTCCGGGAGGACGGCCGCCATACTCTGTTCTTCAATTCCGTCGAATATCCGGTCGGGGACAGCGCTTCCTCGGCAGATATACAGATTATCGTTTTTGACAGCCGGGACGGCAGTCTGATCGACACCGCATCCTTTGTGGTAGACAGAGCAAGCCTGAGCCTGAAGGCAACCCGCAGCAAGGACAGCACCGCGGAAGTAAGCAGCGACTGACCGTACTGCCGGCTGCACAGGAGAATTCCGGCGTAAATACGGCAGTGCGAAAAGAATTCAGCAGAAAATTATCAGCGGAGACGTGGCGGCCTGGCTTTGCCGCGGTAAATTTAAGAAAATTGCCGTCAGATGCAGACCGGCACGAACCGAACCTTTACAAGCTCTCCGACCGCAGTATTTATGAATCCGTCCGCCAGAATTTAATCCGCCCGGATATTGACATTTACAAACGGGGATATTATACTTAGGCTGTGAGAGATTTCGGGTTTTGCTACTCACCCTTTTATGAAATGCTCCGCAGCATGAATTCTGTACATTTATTAATTAAAATAAATGATTTTTCAAAAAGAACAGGAGGATTTAGATTATGTCTACGAAGGCTTATTACAAGCAGAGCGAGATCGGCGCCGGCAAAGTCGGCTTTTCCAAGACCCGCTCCATCATCGAGGCAGCTTTCTACGGAAACAATGTTGTAAAGGTAAACACCTTAAAGGAAGCTTATGATCTTGCAAAGAATTCCCCGGGAACCGTTGTTACCGATATGCCGGTACTGCGCGGCGAGGAATTCGGCCTTGAGAAGGACGCAAAGGTTCTTCTTTTCAACGACGGCGCTGTTACCGGACGTTACGCAGCAGCGCGCCGCATCAAAGGCGAGCCTGGCGTTGACGACACAAAGCTTGACAAGGTGGTTATGGATGCTGTCTACGAGACCCGCTGGAAGACGATGTACCATGCGGAGTGCTTTGTCGGCCTTGACCCTGAGTTTATGGTAAAGGCTCACCTTCTTATTCCGGAGGGCGAGGAAAATCTGCTTTACAACTGGATGATCAACTTCCAGTATATGTCCGATGAGTATGTGAAGATGTATAAGACCTCCAAGCCGGTCGGAGACGGCAAAGAGCCGGATATCTACATTTTCTCCGACCCGCAGTGGATTCCGGGCAACCGTCCGGATGTTGATTACAGCTGCCTGAGCGATCCGCTTACGCTGTGCTATTTCGACACAAACCAGAACTGCGCTGCCATCCTCGGCATGAGATATTTCGGCGAGCATAAGAAGGGCACGCTCACGATGGCATGGGCGATTGCGAACCGCAACGGCTACGCATCCTGCCACGGCGGACAGAAGGAATATTCGCTTCCGGGCGGCCAGAAGTTCGTTGCTTCCGTATACGGCCTCTCCGGTTCCGGAAAGTCCACACTGACCCATGCGAAGCATAACGGCAAGTACGATGCAGACGGCGGCATCAAGGTTCTGCATGACGACGCGTTCATCATCAACTCCGACACCTGCGCTTCCATCGCGCTGGAGCCGACCTATTTCGACAAGACGGCCGACTACCCGACAGGCTGCCCGGACAACGCTTATCTGCTCTCCGCGCAGAACTGCTCCTGCACAATGGACGAGGACGGCAAGATCCAGCTCGTGACCGAGGACATCCGCAACGGCAACGGCCGCGCGATCAAGTCCAAGCTCTGGTCGCCGAACCGCGTTGACAAGATCGACGCGCCGGTAAATGCGATCTTCTGGATTATGAAAGACCCTACCATCCCGCCGGTGGTAAAGCTCAAAGGTTCCGCGCTTGCTTCCGTTATGGGCGCTACGCTTGCGACGAAGACCTCGACCGCAGAGCGCGTTGCGGCAGGCACCGACTTAAATGCGATCCGCATTGTGCCTTACGCAAACCCGTTCCGCACCTATCCTCTTGTTAACGACTATGAAAAATTCAAGAAGCTCGTTGAGGAGAAGAACGTTGCATGCTACATCGTCAACACCGGAGATTTCATGGGCCAGAAGGTTAAGCCTGCGGATACCCTTGGCATCCTTGAGACGATTGTAGAAGGCAGAGCAAGCTTCGAGAAGTGGGGTCCGTTCGAGGATATCGAAATTATGACCAGCTGGGACGGCAAGACTTCCGACAACTTCACGCCGAACCTTAACGATGCAGATTACAAGGCACAGCTCAAGTCTGCAATGCAGACCCGCGTAAAGGCTGTTGAGGATTTTGCGACAAAGAAGGAAGGCTATGACAAGCTTCCGGATGAGGCTCTTGCAGCGCTGAAGAAGCTGGTGGATGAGCTGAACTGATTCTGCGGAATGAAAAATTAAAAATTTAACCGTATCCCCCCGGAAAATGCCGGCGGCAAAATGATCGGAATATGAAAATCAAAAATTGAGCTGCCGGCATCCCAGGGAGCGAAAAGAGTGCAGAAACAAAATTGTTTCTGCACTCTTTTTATGCCGCTTACTGCTGATTGCATTTAAGTTTTTCCGCAATTAAGTCTTGCTGATTATTTATCAGCAGATTATTCAGCCACTGCGCATACTGTTCCTCCACTCCGAACTGCCGGAGCACCGCTCTTAAAATCTCCCGCTTCTTCGGATTTCGGATATCGCTGCTTGCGCGTCCCGCATCCCTCTCCCAGTACGGTTCGTTCGATCCCGCCGCGATACAGGCTTCCAGCAGCGCCTTATCCACATCCGGATCAACCCCGATCCCGTTATTTCTGGAAATCCCCGGCACAACCGGATTTCCCTCCAGCGGCAGCTCGCGGTAGACCGGTCCGATCTGCAGCATAATTTTGTCCGGCTCCTTGGCATCAATGCTCTGCCCGTACATCACGGGATATTCCTCCTGCTCCTCCCGAAGCGGCAGATTACCCACGATTTCATAATCCCCGTAATAAAACCGGTTATCCATAATATAACGCGCAGGGCATGCTGTACAACTTTCCAGGATTGCCGGCGGTACGTCCGGGTCCGTTGTCACAATATGGTAAATTTTTACAATTAATGGTTTTCCCATCAGAATCTTCCAGTCCTTCACTCCCAGCCTCCGCCGTTTCGTCACGTCGAGCAAGATCCTCCCGTAGCCGTAATGGGTGCGGTCAAGCGCAAAACGGAAAAAATCGCCTTCCTCATACCTGCAATGCCTCCTTGCTCCTCCCGCAAACTCCTTTACCTTTGCCATCTGCGCATCGTCCGTCTCCTCCACCCAGCGTTTCAGAAAATCCTCCAGTTCTTTTTCCGACATCGGAGGCAGGCCCGCCATTCGTGAGGAATACAAGGTACGCTGGTTTGTCACATTACCGATCGTAAGATATCCCCGGAAGGAAAAATAGGCTCCCTCTCCGCCCATTTTCTGCAGGTTTGCGAAGGTAAACTTTTTCTCCTTTCCCCTTCCCGTTTTCGGAAGAAGCAGCGTCCGGTCACGGGATGCCTTCACCCAGTAAGTACTCTCCTCATAATGCCCTTCCCGGTTAATGATCCATTTTCGGATAACATCCTCGTTAAAATACAGGATATTTCCCTCTCCCATATCCACCCGCTTCCAGTAAGGTTCAATTTCCAGAAGCCCCAGACAGCGGCGCTGTTCGTTTGTCAATTCCATTTCAGTCCTCCGCATTTCCAATTTTATCCAGAAATTATTGATGAACTTTTGCGCTTACAATGCTTTGCAAACAGCTTCAGGCCACTGCCGGCAAGAAAAGAATCACTTCTGCCTGCGTTCTTCCCGAAGTACCTCCCGGCAGAATTCCGTCAGCTTTTCCGCCGCTTTTTTATGCGTTGTCTCGCTCGGATGCCAGTCGCTGGCAATTCCGTCCTCCTCCCGCTGCCCGTCAAATTCAAGATAATGGATATGTTCATCCCCTGCATCGCGCAGCTTTGCAACGAGCCTTTCCACCACCGGACAGAGCGAGCGCGTCATGATCCCGAGACAGCAGACGATTTCCACATCCCCGTAGTTTTGCCTGACTTTCCGGTACAGATCGCGGTACGCCCCGGCAAAAACATGCTCGCGCTCCGGCTTTCCCCTCGTGTAGCTGTCGTCGTTTGTGCCGAGATGGATCACTACGAGATCCGGCAGAAACCGTGATACATCCCACGGCTCCGGCTCAATTCCAAGCTTTCTGCTCAGCGTGCAGGCCGTGTACGGATACAGCTGCGGCATCAGAATGGTTTCGTCCGGGGTATCGCGCTCCGGCGGAATCCAGTCCGTAATCAGGCCGATGCCGCTCCAGGACACCAGCTGGTAATCCGCATCCAGCGCCACAGCCGTGCGCAGCGCGTAATCCTTATACGGATTTTCCTGCGGCGTATTGAATATGTCCACATTCCAGACCCCTTCTATGCCGTAGCCGCAGGTGATCGAATCGCCGATAAATTCGATCCTTCTCTTTCTCTGCGGCAGCGGCAAGAGTTCCGCGCCGTCGTCCGCCAGCAGATACCGGATGCCGCACATCCCGAATGCCATTTCCGAAAACTTCGCAATACGCACGCTCAGGGTTTTCGGCAGCTGCTCCGCCCCGACTCCTTTGTACCGCGCATATTCCTCACGGTCGAAAATTAAATATTCTGCTTCCTCCGCCTCCAGCGGGAAGCGCTTCCACGGCTCCTCATCCTCCCCGACAAACACGCCGACCCAGCCCTGCTGCCTGTCATCCATCCGCCATTCATCCGTTATAATATCTGCCAGAATCCGCTCCCCCGTATAGAAAAAACCAATTTCCGCCGCTGAATAGGTAAGATAGGCGATCCCGCCGTGAAACAAAATCCGCCCGAGCTGCTTGCCGGTCTGCGGTTCCACCGTTATTTTCTGCATTTGTTTTTCCTCCCCCATTTTACTGTGCTGCTTTTCATCGTACTGCTTATGTGCCGGAAATAATTGTTCCCCTGAAATGGCATTGCTTCCATGGCATGTCATAGTATGATTTCTTTGCATCTTCTATAAATCTTCTTTCGATTATAATGCAAATTCCGCCGTTCTGCAAAGCCGGCCCCTCTCCCTGGCTGTTCTGCTGCTCGGCAGGCTCCCTGCCTCGCATTCTCTGCTCCGCAGAGCATTTTTCTCAAATTATTTCAAGCACAGCAGCATGTATATTTTAGCATAATGGCATGCATATTTCAGCAAATCAGCGTATATGCTTCTCCCGCCTTCAGTTCAACCTCCGCACTGTTCCACATCCTGCCGCAGACGGTTGCACCGGCTCCTCCTGCCGAACCGGATTGCCCGCCTCCGGCGGCTGCCGCTTCGCCCTTGCAGCAACAGGAGTCCCCGGTTTCCTCTCCGGCAGGCTTCATTTCCATATTCTCATACAGAATTGTTGTTTTCAGATCCGCCTTTGCCCGCAGTTCACACGAAAGCAGCCGGCCTTTCCTCCACACAAGATCAATTTCCGCACCGCCGCGCACGCACAGCCCCTTTACGCTGCCATTGCTCCATTCCTCCGGCAGGGCCGGAAGCAGTACAATACGACTGGACGTGCTCTGAACCAGCATTTCTGCAATTCCCGCCGCACCGCCGAAATTTCCGTCGATCTGAAACGGCGGATGATTGTCAAACAGATTCGGCAGAGTGGAGCGCGCATAAAGTGCCAGAAGGTTCTCATAAGCCTTTTTTCCGTCCCAGAGCTTCGCGTAATGATTGATTATCCAGGCGCGGCTCCATCCCGTATGCCCGCCGCCGTGAGAAAGCCTGCCTTCAAGCGTTATGCGCGCAGCTCCGGCAAGTTCCGGCGTGCCGTCCATCGTAATCTGACAGGACGGATGCAGACCGTACAAATGAGAAATATGACGATGCCCCGGCTCGGCCTCCCCGTATTCCTTCTCCCATTCCAGAATCTGACCGCGGCTCCCGATCTGCGTTGGTACAAGACGGCTGCGCGCATCGGCAAAGCGCTCCGTCAGCTCATCCTTCAGACCGAGCACCTCTGCCGCATCAATGCACTGCGTAAACAGATCACGCAGGATCTGGTTGTCCATCGTTACGCCCATACCGATTGCCCCGCGCACGCCGTCCGGCAGAATAAAGGTATTTTCCGGCGAAACGGAAGGACAGGTTTTCAGATACCCGTCATGTTCCATGAGAAAATCCAGGAAAAATTCTGCCGCCTCCCGCATAATCGGATAGCTCTCGCGCAGAAAATCCAGATCTCTTGTATACTCATAATGCATCCACTGATGCGTGCACAGCCAGGCCGCCCCCATCACCCAGTAGGAGCCGGAAACCCAGATATCCTGCACCGCGGTATCGCCCCAGATATCGGTGTTGTGATGGGCTACAAAGCCGCGGCAGCCGTACATTTTCTGCGCAGTCTTCCTCCCGTTCGGCACCATCCTTTTTATCAGCTCAAACAGAGGAAGATGGCATTCCGACAGGTTGCAGCTTTCTGCCGGCCAGTAATTCATTTCCGCATTGATGTTGATGGTATATTTGGAGTCCCATGGAGCTTCCATATCCTGATTCCATATTCCCTGCAGCGTTGCCGGCAGTGTTCCCGGACGGCTGCAGGCAATCAGCAGGTAACGCCCGAAATTGAAATACAGCTCGGTCAGTCCCAGATCCTCCGGATCGGCAGCTTTGATCCGCTGGCCGGTCGGAAGGCGATCAAACCGGCCGTCCGCAGACCACCCGGTTTTTTCCTGATTCCCGGTTTCCTTCCCGGCACATACATCGGCTGCATTTCCTTCAAGCTCAAGTCTGACACGGTCAAACAACGCCCGGTAATCCGCGATATGCCGCTTTTTGAGTTCCTCGTATGAATATTTTTCCGCAGCCGCAAGCTTGGCGGAAACGGCCTCTTTCAGATCCTGATAACGGAAGGTAGTGCCGGCCGAAAAATACAGTGTGACCCTTCTGGCGCCGCGGATCACAAGGTGTTCCCCAATCACCTCACAGGTTCCGCCTTCCGCGCACCCGCGCAGCATCATGCATAGCTCCACTCCGTCTCCGCCAAGTTTTGCTCCCAGCATAATAGTGTTATCAGAGTATTTTCCGGAATAATCATAGAATTTACGCCTTGTCATTAAAGAACTTAGACAGATTCCCTCCGGCGCGTCCGTTTCAAACCGCATCACGATCACATCATCCGCGGCAGTCGCAAAGATTTCCCGGCGGTACAGCGAACCGTTCTTTCGAAATGTCACGGTATGTATCGCATCCGCCAGCGACAGCTCCCGGCAGTAATCCTCGGTTGCGCCGTTCATGCCGTCGAAATACAGCTGGATATCGCCAAGAGTCTGGTACGACCTCTGCCCCTGCGGCGTACCGGAAAGCGCGTTGACCATAAGCTCCTCCGCCTCCGGTATCTTTCCTTCCATTATATACTGCCGGATCTTCGGAAGGTTTTCCAGCGCATCCGGATTGTTGCGATCCATCGGCCCGCCATACCATACGCTGTCCTCATTGACCTGCAGATGCTCCTCCTGCACACCGCCGAAAATCATCGCCCCGAGCCGGCCGTTTCCGACCGGAAGTGCCTCGTTCCAGTCCCGTGCCGGTTCCTCATACCACAGTCTTGTGTTCATACTCAATTCCCCCATTAGTTTTTTATTTATTATTAATGTTAATGATTATACGATCTGGCTGCAGTCCCGATGTTATCCGCCAGCAACGTCCGCGTGAATTTATTTTTCCGGTACGGGCAATAACGGCATGGCGCGCACCGGACAGCTCAAAGCTTCAGCACCCCAAGATGTTCCAGCAGAATTTTCAGCCCGAGCAGAATCAGAATACCTCCGCCGAACAGCTCCGCTTTTTTCTTATATTTCATGCCGAACACATTGCCGATCTTGACACCGGCCACGGAAAGTACAAAGGTAGTCAACCCGATAATGGAGACGGAGGCCGCCATATTCTGATTCAGAAAAGCAAAGGTTATGCCGACCGCAAGCGCATCAATACTGGTTGCTACCGCCATCACCAGCATTGTCCGGAAATCCAGATCTGCATTTGCCTTCTCCTCTTCTCCGGACAGCGCCTGGCGAATCATGTTGCCTCCGATAAAAGAAAGCAGGATAAACGCTATCCAGTGATCAAAGGCGACAATTTTGTCTGCAAACTGGTTGCCTAGAAAATATCCGACCGCCGGCATCAGCGCCTGAAATCCGCCGAACCACAACCCCACGATAACCGCGCTCCGCCAGGTCATTTTTTTTATCGCAAGCCCCTTGCAGACCGATACGGCAAAAGCATCCATTGCCAGTCCTATCGCCAGTACAAAAATTGTAGTAAATTCATTTAAAGACATAACAACCCCTCCATTCTTCTGCGGTATTTGTCCTTCCGAGATCTCCGCCGCCGCGGTTTTGCTGTGCTTTCTCTGCTTTCCATGCCCCTTTGGACTTTCCGGATTTATGGTGCGCATTTCATCCAGCTTCCGGGCTTATCAGGCTTCCGGCATTCCGGCATTCCGGAATACCGAAATCCTGGACTGCCGGACAGGCCGGGCTTCTGCCGCCTCAGTGCATCCCTGTTTTCTCCAAAGATTTCCATTCGAAGATTAATGCAGGTCAAAGAAAAACTCACAGACAAAACTCCGCAAATCAAATGCGCAATCCTGTCTGTGAGTCTCATTCATTAAGGCATGCCAGATTTTCATCATTATGTTGACAATGCCGCAGGAACCCTGCGAACTACTCCCCCACCCGCGATATTTCCTGTTAATTATATGTATTTCCAGTTTACAATATGTTCTGTCTTTTGTCAAGCCGTTCGTGGCGCTGATTGCGGGAGAAAGAAAACGCTTTGACAAGCGCCTGAATCGAAAGAATCGAAAAACCGCCCATTCAGGCGGTTTCTCGATGCATGGTATTCGAAAATTAGATACTGGCAAAATTAATAGTATATCGAAACGCTTTCCTGCGCCGCCTCGTGGACTATATTCCCATCGGCATCGTAGAGCTCAACAATCACGTAAGAGCGGTAATAATAACCGGAATCAACCGGCCATGTCCTCGTATAGTCCTGATATGCCGGGCTTGACTGAGTAAAGTGCATTCCTGCTCCAAGCGTAATCCATTCACCATCCCGAAGCTGCTGGAGCCTTACATTAATGAAGGCTTCCTTAACACCGTTGAACATCACTGTAACAAAAGCAGTTCCCATCCCTGTTTTTTCGTCAATGTAAACCGACGGATTGATTAAAAGACTCACGTCTCTCGGCTGAACCTGCTCTTCCTCTGCCGGGATTGTTGTTTCCGCATCCGCGGAAGGTGTCCCCTGCTCTGCAGTGGCCTGCTCCTCTGCCGGGGCTGTTGTTTCCGCATCCGCGGAAGGTGTCCCCTGCTCTGCAGCTGCCTGCTCCTCTGCCGGTGTCAGCGTTTCCTCAGCAGCGGAAGGTGTCTCCTGCTCTGCAGCTGCCTGCTCCTCTGCCGGTGTCAGCGTTTCCTCAGCAGCGGAAGGTACATTCTCCTCCTGCTCAGCCTGCTGAGCGGTCTCCGGTAAAGCTTGTCCATCCGGATCAGCGCTAAGCTCTTCCGCCGATGCCTGCTGCGGAGCCATCCCAAGCATCAATGCAAACAACGCGAAAGAAAAAATACAAATCAGCTTTTTTAACGGCTTCATAATACTTATCTCCTTATCTATTCTGTTTTCATTCTGTATAACGAAGGATTTCGCAAAAACATTTCACTCTGTTTCAAAAAATTTTAAATTTTCTACGATTTTTTTCAGCTCGGCCTGTTCCACTCCGATAAAGGAAAACGTAACGATTCTTTCGTTCAGATAACAGATTGCAATTCCGTTCCCGGGTTCGTTCCGTTCTTTCAGATAGGTTACCTCCGCTTCTCCCCAGTGATACCGGAAGGAATCCGCCAGAAAGCCCGCAGCATAAACATTCAAATTCAGCAATCTGTTATCAAAAACCAGCTGTTTATTACCTTTTCTATAGGTTTTACTGACATTGTCCCCCCAGATATGGCTTACTTTCTGCACAAATCCTTTCGGGATATAACCCAGATCATAATATCCCTCCCGCTTGAGAGGATCCGGAGGCAAACCTTCCTGCTCGCTGAAAATACTTATGCGGTTATCGCTCTGCTCCTCCATCTGCTGTTTCCATGGATTGCTGGACAGCGCGTTTACACTCATGGAAGCACCTGCCAGCAGCCCGAATGCCAGCACTGCCGCACCGGCGACTTTTCTCACCTGCTGTCTGTGCTGTCTGCGCAGCAATTCCGCCGGCTGTCCGCCCCGGGCCAGCTCACCCGCCTCCGAAGCAAGGCCCGAGCCAAACCTTCCTATATTTTTTGAAAAGTTCCCGAACCAATGATCCAGAGACTCCATGGCGCCTGCCTTCATCGGCGTCCGGCCCTCTTCTTCTCTCTCCCAGCACTTACAACCAAGATGAGAAAAGTAAGCGTCCGACAGTTTTTCCATATATCGCTCCCGATTTACCGCCGCCTTCTTCAACGGTCTGCTTTTTCTGTGCAGTCTGTGCAGTTTTTCACGGGCACCCATATTCTCACCTCTTTCTAATATTTCTGATAATTGATATATTTCTCTTTTTCTATATTATCACAGATAGCACAACAATTACAATAGGGAATTAGAATATTTTACCTCGAATTTCTGCTTTATGCCATAATACTTTTGCCACAGTATAATAAATATCTTTCTCCAATTCCTATATTTATGAGAAACAGGCCCTTTTTTCCTGTAATAAAATCACTTTCCGTTTTTTGACTGCCTGCTAATTAACCGGCAGGTTTTCCTTTATAGATTAATAACTACATTATACCTGCAAAAAATACACTGTCAACTTAATTTTATTGAAACTTTATTACAGCAGCCGGCATCCTTTTTCTTGAAACGTATACTCTTTATATGTACTGCATTTATATAAAACTGCAGCGAATTATTCCTGCGACGGCATAATGCGCTGTCCGGTTTCTTTATGTCAGTTCAGAAAATACCTGCGGAAAGGTAAAAGAAGATTAATGCCTGCCGGCAGCCGGACTATAATTTGATCATTAACTAATAAAGAAGGAAAAAACATCTGCACGGATACGTTAATCCGCATCTGCCAAGTACTGGACAGCAGGATACCTGAGAGGATCCAGTCAGCCCGTAACGGGTCTTCTGCCACAGCAGGATAAAAAAAATAAGGAATTTAAAATAAGGAAGTTAATGCCCCGGCGGTTGATGCCGGATTGCCGGATGGGTGATTGATTTTATCCCGAAATTATAATACCATAAAAACAAAAAATCGAAAGAGGTGCGACATGATATCCATAGGCAATGTGATTAAAAGATTAAGAATACTAAACAATGTCAGCCAGCAGGAAATGTCCGAGAAGTTAGGCGTATCCTGCCAGACAATCAGCAAATGGGAAAATGAAAAAACATATCCGGACATTTGTATGATTCCGGATATCGCTGCCTTTTTTCATGTGACGATTGATGCTTTGTTTCATGGAAATATAAAAGATTCAAATGAGGTAATAACAGATATGGATAAAGGTTATTTGGATGAAAACAGAATAGGATGGAATCAGGGTGTTTCTAATGCATGGAGCGGAACCATTCTTCCTGCTTATGGCCCATATACTCCCAGCGAGGAAGAATTAAAATTATTTGACAATATAACGGATAAAACAGTATTAGAACTTGCCTGCGGCGATGGCAGATCTTTGCTGTATCAGGCCGAGCACGGGGCAAAGGAATTATATGGCCTGGATATTTCCGAAACGCAGATTGCGAAAGCAAAAAAGAATTTTGAGGAAAAGCATATAAATGCAAAGTTATTTGCTTGTCCCATGGAAATAAATCCCGGGATTCCATTTCACTATTTTGACTGCGTGTATTCGATCTACGGAATCGGCTGGACCCTGGATATCAACAAGGTATTTTATCTGGTCTCAAGATATCTGAAAGCAAATGGCACATTTATTTTTTCATGGGATAATCCATTACTTCCATGTCTGGAAAATAAAAACGGACAGTATATTTTAAGTCAGTCTTATGAAGAAGAAAAAATGATAGGTATCCATAAATTCGGAATGCAGATGAATCTGCGGAACTGGAAAATATCTTCCTATATTAATGCACTGGTCGATAACGGGATGGAAATTGAAAAGATAATCGAAACCTCTGCCCATTACGACCGCAATGCAGAATATAATGAGAAATATTATTCTGCGCATAAAGCCAGATTTATAAATCACTCGTTTATTATCAAGGCAAGGAAAAGACGTTAACCGTTTTAGCTTCCTGTACCCCGTCAAGCTTCTTATCCAGCTCATCCTGCAGCAGTTCCGGACGGATAATCCATGCAGCTCCATGAACGGACAAAGTTACAATTATGCATCGGGGCAGGAAATGGACGATTTTTTTCTTGACCTTTCCGCAGCGGAAAGGTATATGATGAATTCAGGAGGCAGACGAACGCAGAAACGACAGTCTGCATCATCCTTAATTTTAATGCCGCTTGCACGGCGGAAAGGAAGAAAATTATGATTTATACCGCAGGAGAGCTTGCGAAAAAGCTGGGTGTTTCCGCTCGAACTGTCCGCTTTTACGACGAAAAAAAGCTTCTGGCCCCGCAGAGCTATTCGGAAGCAGGTTATCGGCTTTATAACGACGAAAGTGCCGAGCGCCTTCAGAAAATTCTTATGCTGCGCTTTATGGATTTTACCATAGAGCAGATTTCTGAAATCATGTACGAAGAGCCTTTTGATCTGAAAAAATCGCTGGAAGAACAGGAACATCTGCTTTTGAAGAAAAAAGAGCATGTAGAGCGGATTTTGACAGCCGTCCGCAAAACTCTGGAATTGCTTGAAGACCGGCAGCGTTTGGAAGCGCAGCATACGCCGGACAGCGGATTTTCTGCTTTGCAGGCAGAACAAAATACATCCGGTCAATTATTCTGGGATAATATGCGCCGCACAATTGAGATTTCGCAGCAATGGGAGTCCGTCGTTACACAGTACCGCAGTGCCGATAACCTTAATCAGCGGATCGCCCTTCACGATTACTCCACCGCCCCGGTCGGCTTCTACCAGTGGATGCTCGGCAAAATCAGTCTTGCCCCGAAAATGAAAATACTGGATCTTGGCTGCGGCACTGCCGCCTTCTGGCTCAGCAACGCGGAAATGCTGCCGGAAGATCTCGAAATTCATCTTGTGGATTACTCGGCCGGAATGCTTGCCAGCGCAGAAAAAAATGCAAAGGAAATACAGAAGCAGTTTCCGGAAAAGCGTCTGCGCTTTGTCTTTGACCGGCGGGATGCCACGGATTTCTCCTATCCGGTATCCGGCTTTGACCGGATTATAGCCAACCATGTCCTTTTTCATCTGAGCCTCGAGGCGCGCATGAGACTGTACCCGAAATTAGATGCCCTGCTGAAGGAGAACGGACGCTTTTCCTGCAGCCTGATCGGGAAATCGCATCTTTTCGAGCTGCACGAGCTTGTTCGGAACTATTATCCGGAAATTGTAATCCCATCAGCCTCTTTCGACATCTGGCTGGAGAGCGCAGCGCAGGAACTGGACGGCTTCTTTTCTGTGCTGGAAACCGAGGAGCAGAAGAACGATCTGCTTGTGCCGGATCCGGAGCCTGTGTTCCGCTATGTCTCCTCCTATTCCTCGCAGGCCAGTGAAACGCTTGCCGCAGACAGGGATGAGTTTTTCCGACATGTGCGGGAAAAAATGAACGAAGACGGCCTGTATTTTATCCACAAGTCAACCGGAATTGTGCTGTGTGAAAAGAAATAGTTCTGCAGCCTGTCCATCCTCCGGGGCAAATTCAGGAAAGCTGCGAGAATGCAATGCTGTATGCCAGAATGCACCATGGCTTTCCCAGCACAATAATGGCAGCAAACTTCTTCAGTCCCATCCGGGTCAGGCCGGAAAAATAGCAGAAAAAATCATCCGGGAACAGCGGAAGCACCATCCCCAGAAAGAGCAGAACGGTGTACGATCTGCTCCTCCCCGCCCATTCCGAATATTTCTCATATTTGTCTCTCGGAAATATGCTCTGAACCAGAGAGGTTCCATACCTTTTTGCAAGGGCGAAGGCAATTACGGACCCCAGCGAAATGCCGATATAGTTGCACCAGAAACCGCCTGCGCTTCCGAAAAGTACCGCGCCGGCCGCACAGCCGAGAAAACCCGGCAGCACCGGAACAACCACCTGAAGCGCCTGAAGCGCGACAAGTATGACCGGGGCAAACGCGCCGAAGCCCCGGACATACTGCTGCAGCGTCTCCACCGAATGAAATTTTCCGTCTAAATACGCCTTGCTCAGACCGGTAAGCAATACCATACAGAGAATCAGAAATCCAACCGTTAATATTTTCTTTGTGTTCATACTGCGCCTCCTGTTTCTTAGTTTAGCTGATCTCTGAAAAATTAACATGAAACAGGATAATTCCCAAAAAAATACTATCCTGTCCTCAGAATACCATTGATATCAGGATAGCATTTGATTTTCAAACTTTTATCTACATTCTTGATAATATGCTTTACTTTCCTACATCGCATACAGGCAAATGCGGCTGTTTATCTTGATCATCTGCCTTACTTTCTTATAATATATGCAGGCAAATGAAGCTGTCTCTCTTGTACCAGCTTATTGCAGAGACAGCGCATAATCGTCCATAAAATAAAACTGGCAGCGCCCTTGGCTCCGGGCCGTATACCCAAGTTCTTCGCTTCGTTTCGCCGTATCGTATTCTACAACAGCAGTCTGCTTTCCGATCGCCGCAGAACCACTAGGTCTCTCTGTCTGCACAACATAAGAAGGCATGCTGTGATCTCCACCGGTCTCATATACCTTCTGAAGGGAAAGTACCTTCAGCGCCGCGCCGTTGAGCGTTACCGAAATATCCGCCGGTGCAAGTTCCGGACAGATATCCATAACTTCGCATTTTTTCCCGTCCAGCTCAATCTCGTATTCCTTTTTCCGAATGGAAGGCAGCAGCATCGGGCGGAACCAGAAAAAGAGCGTGCTGCTCCCTCCGTTATTGCTCCACACGGACAGGGAATACACCTCCGCGTTGCCGACCTTGAAATTATGCTCTTCGTCGCGGTCGATAATCATATGCCAGCTCCAGTTTCCCAGCGTGGATGTGCCGTAGCTGTTGTCATCAACAAAAACGGAATTATAGCAGCCTTTCGGGACAATTACGGAATAATTGCCGTTTTTGTCGCTCCAGGCCCCGATGATGCTGCTCCCGGCAAAGCCCTGCCGCGCAAAAATAACCGGCGCCGGAAACGGTCTGCCGTCAAAATCCGTAATTTTTCCGTAAATGCGGGCATATTCGCACGGTATCCGCTCGATGTACAGTGCCCCCTCCATACGCAGATCCACCAACAGTTCATCCGGAAGTCCGGCCGCGTTTTCCGCAACGCAGCTGAAATGCAGCGCACTTCCGGAGCAATCCGCTTCATATCCGTCCCCGGACACCGAATTGCTTTCGATTACAAATTCCCTCCGGTAAAGCTCTTTTGCGTCCGCCACTGCCGTGACACACAGCGCAAAAGGATACGAAATCCTCTCAACCTCACAGTATACGCCGAATTGTGTTTTAGGCGCCATTTCCGGCTGAAGGATCTCCTCCGGCGTCTGCCTGTTTTCAAACCACCATGCTTCCATTTTCATTTTGCAGCTCCTTTTTTAAGTTCCGCATCTTCCCTCCCCGCACCCTTCTCCTGGGAGGCATTTTCTGCACGCCTCGCTTCCAGAAAATCCCTCCGGGCGCGGTTCGGGAATATGCTGTTTTTAAGTTCCGCATCTTCCCTCCCCGCACCCTTCTTCCCTGGAGGCATTTTCTGCGCGCCCCGCTTCCAGAAAATCCCTCCCGGGCGCAGTCCGGGAATATGCTGTTTTTAAGTTCCGCATCTTCCTCTGCGGTCAAGGACATTATAGCAGATAAACTGCGGAGTAAAACCGTTTTCCCCTCTTTTTAACATGTTTCTAAGCTGTTTCTTAAGGAGCTCTCATAAAAATGCAGATAAACCAAAAGCTTTTACGATTCCTTCAGGCTCTTCCAGCCAAACGCCGTTGCGGCAAGGAGAACCGCCGCCGCGGTAAGGAACAGCTTTCCCCCGCCGTCTCCGGCCGATATGGAAAAAAGATAGAAGTCTCCGAGCTTTTCCTTGAGTGCAAAATTCATAATGTAATAGATCATCGCTGCCATATAGCCGACCGTAACATTTTTGGAAATACTCGCCCCCAGAAGTCCCAGTGCACCGAGAAAAAAGGCAGAAGCAAACGCCCCGAAAAAATGCTCCCAGGTCACCGCGCTCTCACAGCCGCGCATCAGCAGCGTAAACCCGCCGATCAGCAGCGCCAGCGTAATCGCGGAATAAGCTGCACGCAGGGCACATACTGACAGATAGCTTATCTTCTTCGAACGCACGAGATCGCAGATATTTTCATCCTGCTCCGGGAGAAAAACAGGAGTGAGCAGAACTGCCCCCGAAAGAGACAGCAGCATCTCCAGCGGCTGCGCCGCCAGCTTCCTGTCAAGAGATGAAATTTCAAATACCACCGGTGTACAGAGTGCGACGGCCAGCGCCGCCAGCATACACGGCAGAAAATTATGCCGCAGGTTGACCCTTGCGATTTTTACCCATAATCCGAATTCCAATGTTCCTCCCCCTCCTTTTTTCCTCGAAAATTATCGCGGTCAGGGCTGTAAGAAAAATGGCCAGAACCGTGAAAAAGATACGGTTAAACATAAAATCCCCGTATTCCTCCCGGAATATATCCAGGCCGTAAAGTGAATTGTGGCGGATAACCAGGCTGAATTTTCCGATGCCGCCCGTGAGCGCGCCGGAAAACACGCAGACGAACCACCAGGCCCCCTGCAGCAAAATTGCAAGCAGGCCCGAGCCCAGCTCCGTAACAAACACCCCGACCGCCGCCGCCATCATCAGCGATGGAAGCAGAGAAATCATCGAATAGCGCGCAAAGGCGAACAGATCAACCGATGCTCCCGGATAAAGGTTCATCACTTTAACCTGCGCCATTGCTGCTGTCACCAGCACCGGCAGCAACATAACCGAAACAAGCGCCGCGTAGCGCGAAAAGATAAGCCTTCCGGAAGAAATCCTCCGGGAAAATACCAGCTGCTCCATCCGCGCCCTGCGGTCAAGCTGCATCAGCGATACCGCTGCAAACACCGGCAGAATCGCCAGCATCAGACCAACATAATCACTGTAAAGTCTGGCATACCCGCCTGTGATTTTATCCTCCTCCATAAGCTGCCGGTACTGCGTCAGAGCTTCCTCATAAGTCATCGGCACCCTTGAGAAATTAAATAAAATATACGAATCGCCGTAGCGCGAGCCGCCGCCGATCAGATCGTCCGCTTCGCACATACGCTCCCGGAACTGCTCGTAGCTCAGCCCTTGTGCTAACTGATATTCCGGCAGTACCGGCTTCTCATAGAGATATTCCCCGTTTTCCCCCGGCACAAGGCCGCCCCCGCCAGAGCTTCGAAAGCCTTCCAGATCCTCTTTTGTCAGGCCGGTAAGCTCATGGATAATTGCTGCCATTTTTCCGCGCTTCTTTTCCGTCAGATGAACCTCTTTGTAAAACCCGATCGGATAGGCTCCATAGCTGTTTGCCAGATACTCCATAATCAGACTTTCCACTGCGCGCGGCATCAAAATTTCCGGTACTTCACGCACAATCATGCCGTAAGACTCCAGCCCCGGCTCCGGTTTTAGCTCCGGTCCCTTCAGTTCGGATTGAAACTGCGTATAATATATGGCAAATACAGCCGCCGCATAGAGCCAGAAGGTCAGCGAACACAGCACCTTTCGACATTCTTTTCTATAAAGCGGGAAAGTTGCAGAAAGGCTTCTCTTCATTCCTCCGCACCTCCCTTCAGCTCACAGCCATGGCTGTACAGACAATACATATAAGCATCCTCAACATTGGGTTCGGCCTCCTCGGCCCCCGGCATTTGCGGCTTTTCTTCGGAAATCAAGCGCACTGTTGTATATTCGTTCTGCACAAGCATCCCGGTTACAATATAATCCTTTTTCATCTTTGCAAGAAATTTTTTACTGACATTTACAGTATATACCTTTCCCTTTGCAGCCGCAAGCAGCCCGGGCACCGTGCCCTGCCACAAAATCCGGCCGTCGTTCATAATCGCAATATCCTCACAGGTCGCTTCAATATCACCCACGATATGCGTTGAAAGAATAACAATCCGCTCCTCCGCCACCTCACAGAGAAGGTTGCGGAAACGGATGCGCTCTTCCGGATCAAGGCCTGCGGTCGGCTCATCAACAATCAGCACCTTCGGATCGTGCAGCAGAGCCTGCGCGATTCCGAGCCGCCGCTTCATGCCGCCCGAAAGCGCCCGCACCTTTTTTTTCCGGTGCTCCGTCAGATTAACACGCTTCAGGAGCAGCTCCGCGCGCTCCTTCCGCAGTCTTTTTTCCATTCCGGAAAGCACGCCGAGGTAATCCAGGCTCTCTTCCACTGTCATGGACGGATACATCGAAAAATCCTGCGGCAGATATCCTGTTATCCCTCGGATTTCTCCTGCCTGCTCGATCGGTATACCGCAGACGGTGATGGTTCCGCTCTGTTTTCTGTGCAGCGCGGCCAGCGTCTTCATCAATGTAGTCTTCCCCGCGCCGTTGCGGCCCAGCAGTCCGAACATCCCCTGCCGGATTGTCAGGCTGATGTCCTGCAGCGCCCGCTTTCTCCCGTAATATTTGTTCACGCTTCGGATCTGAATTACTTTTTCTACTTCTGCTTCTTTTTTTCCCTGAACTTTTTTCTGCATATCCATATTTTCCTGCATATCCATATTTTCCTGCTTTTCCATACCTTCCATCCCTTCCTGCGGCTGTGCTTCCCACTGTGTTCCGGCTTTCGCAGCGGACGTTTTGCCGCAGCTCTGCCAGTTTTCCTTCTGCTGCCATGGCTTGCGCTGCGGCGGACAGTCTTACTGCAGCTCCACGGATTTGCCTTCTGCTGCCATGGCTTGCACTGCAGCTGTTTAAGCTGGCGGTTTCTGCGGAATCCGGCTGCTTCTCACAAAGCTCTTCTGATTGCCGCAGGAAAAGGATAGCATGGAAATCTCAATTTTTTATCTACTGAAAAACAGGATTTTTACAAATATACACCAATCAGAAACGCTGGCATAAGGCTCTGCATCTGTCCGCTGTATGCAGCAGATACTTACTTTTATAAAACGCTCTGACAATCTAACTTACAAAATGCTATGACAATCAAACATCCCTGCACTTCGGCACATACTCCACTCCATAATAATGCTGAATAGCGTGTGCAACATATTCGGAACAACCTTTTCCGTACTGGCTGTCGGTCGCTTCTGCAAGCTTCCCGCTCCGCAGATATTCTCTAGCCAAATCAAGCAGGATATTTCTCGCATTATCAAGCACAAACATTGTTTTGTAATTTTCCGCAAGCATTTCAACTGCCGAGTGTGCCATATCCATATTGTCAGTTTCCTTTGCAGTCATAAACTGTTTGTATATTTCTGCATTCTCCTCTTGTTCCTGCTTAATTTCTTCGGTATTCCCCGATGACTGCATAACTGCTTCCATTGCCTTCTCTTTGCTGCCATACCACTTCAGAAGGTCTGCAGCTGCCTGCTCATCAGCAAACCCGTCAATCAAATACTCTCTGTACTTTTCCATACTCCCGTATTTTTTTATCTGTTCGTCAAGATTTTCTTTCGATATGCATTCTAAAGTATGATCTACCATTTTCTGCACTTCTTCCTTGCTGAATGCTCCAAAACTCATTGTATTAACTCCCTTCATTATATCTTTTATTAACTCAATAATTCCATTTAACCGATTGCGTTTCTGTTCCAATAAAGATTTTTGAGTTAACAGTACCTGTTCTTTATCATAATCCGGGTTATCCATGATTTTTTTAATATCCATCAATGGAATTTCCAATTCTCTAAAGAACATGATTTCCTGCAGCTTTTCTAACGCCTTGTTATCATAGAGCCGATAACCTGCTTCCGTTAATTGCGTTGGCTTCAGCAGACCGATTTCGTCATAATATCTCAATGTCCTTATGCTTACTCCGGTTATCTCTGACACATCTTTTACGGTTTTCATTCTTTTCTCCTTTCGGTTCAATCGTAAACCGTTACGCTGCGGGAGAGTCAATACCCTGATTAAATTAATTTTATTTTGGCGATTTTAAAGTTTAAGAGATGCAGTAAAAGGATTTCAGCACTATAGATATAAAAGAGAACGCAGCTGCCCGCAATAAGACCAGCATTCCGGCGGCGGTGCAATGAGTTTCAGAAAGAATACCAGGCCCGAAGCCTTCAAATCACATCCTCTGTAATGAAGCAGACAGCAGGAAAGAGATTTTTCATCTGCGCAGAGAGCCGGCCGAAAAAAGGAAATTCTTTTTTTAAACAAAGCCATAGCCAGCAAAGCCGGCATTGATTCTTTGTAATAGAAATCGATAAGAAGCTTATCGGTTTATAGATAAATACCAGGAAAAATCTGCTTATGTGAGCCATAACTATGTCCGTCCCCATCGTTTTAATGATTTGAACAGATATAAAGAGCAAAAAATATTTGCCTTTGAGTCTTAAACAGATCCGTCACGAATACGGATAATACAATAGATGTAAAGCTTTGTTTCTTCCAGTTTTAAGGTAATACAGTCCATGACATAACAACGTTTGTTTAATCTAAAGGTAAAAGATCTACCGTTTACAGACTTTCACCACAGACCACGGGCATGCCCGTCATACGAAAGAGAACAGCCTTATTATATCTATTCCTTTTGTTTTATTATTATCCAAAAACTATTTATATTTACTATAATCCGAATAATTTGCATTAATGTATGATACCCAATTATCGACTAACTCTCTATATAAAGAATCTTCTATCCCCTGCTCTGAGAAAATCATATCAATCGCTTCCTTCTCCCCAAATTGCAATACCAGATAAGCAACAAACGAAGAACCCGCAACATAACTACGATTGGGATCAAAATAACTTCTACTGTATACCGCTACATTCTCTATTTCAGTAAAATCAATGTCCATATTAATGTCGCGTCCAATTTTTTCTTTATACTCGCGGACATACAAAAGCTGTTTACTGCTTGACGGCATATTATAATCAACATTGAGCATGGCAATTCCATAACGATCATACTTATACGAAAAATATCTTGCGACTCCCTCCATGTTCCAGCTTGAATCAGAAGGATTATTTTCGACAGTTATGGAATGAATGTACTCATGCATCAGCGAATCCACATTCATCAAGTATATAGCGTGTGTCTGCTGCTGATAGAACGAGTATTGTGACAGCCTTTTATCGTTTGCGAAATATACCCTCAAATCATTATTGTATGATTCAAAACCAAAAAGAGCCTGGTATTTACCCATTTGTTCAGAATTCGTATCAAAGAAATTTTTGATATCATTATAATTCTGATGTAAGAAATTTTTATATGTTAAGGGATTCTGCTCATAATTCTCATCATACCAGTCATTTTCGATGAAAAAGGCAGCATAGCGGCATTTTGCTATGTAATCGTACGAATGCCCCCCAAAAGTATATAAAACATTTGAGGGAATATATTCGATATTATTTTCTGAATAGAAATGCGACAATTCTTCGCCAAATAAATCTGCGCCTTCTACGGTTCCGCTGTTTTTAAGCAGCTCGTGAAATCTGCCAAGCCCGTGTATCGTAATATAATCCGAAACAAAAGCGGCGGATATGCTCATCACATTCTCTTTTTCTTTTTGTGAAACAAAGGCTTCATCAAAACACAGGATATTTAAATCCAATGCAGAACAATCCGTTTCGCTATCCCAAACGAATTCATTTTTATCTGCCGCTGTCCTATTTAACTGTCTATACAGGAGAGTGGCATAACCATATATCGCGCCATAGTTACAGTATTCGCCAAACAGCCCCAATAAGATACATGATATATATTCCGGCGAATCCCATGATTGCACAGAAGTATATATTGTACCATCAGTTATGTATGTGCTGTCATATGTATTATCGGTGTAAACATAAATACGAATTTCCTTTTCCTGGCCTGTTTCGTTCAATATTGATCGGGTCTTTTCGATACAATCCATTCTGTCATCCAACGAAATCGACTTCTCAAAAGCAAATGTTACGCCATCGACAGAGGTAAGCTCCATATCGTCTTTTCTAGAAAATGTATTGTTCGGCTCAGACAACATTACACTTTCCGTAGTAAATATCAATTCCGGTTTGGATTCTGAATTGCACGAAGAAAAGACCAGCACAATACATAGCAGCATTATCAGCAATATATTCTTCTTCATATATCAATTCCCTTTTTCCTTAATATGTTTACAAGAGACTATCCTTGACAAATTATTTCAGCTCCATGCGTTCCTTCCATTCCCGGTATTCCTTTTCCAGTTCGGCAGCATAACAATCCCCTGCTGCTTTTGCGGCGTCGATCGCTTTTTTATATAAATTTCCGTATAGATCCTTCTGGGCCTTCAGCTCTCTTTTTGCCCAGCGCCATATCCCTTCCGCATCCTCCGCCCCGCTGCTGACAAGCGTACATGCCGCCTCCAGATAATCTCCAAACAGCCGGATTCTCTTGATTTCCTCCAGTCCCTCTGTCTGAACCGCTTCTTTCAAAACCTTTTCGGCAGATAAAAATTGCTCGGCTTTCAAATAATGCCGGATAATATCCCGATATGCGGAAAATATCTTTCTTGTTGACCCGGCGGCCTGCTGCGATGCGAGCTGCTCCCATAACAGGGTTTCGTTATCCGCTTCTTTTCCTAAATATGTATTGAATTGAATCAGCGTGCTTCGATTGTTTTCATTCCACTCTTCAACGGTCTGCTTCCATTCCCCGACAAGAGAATCCATAACCTCCTTGTATTCCACATCCTCGCATAAATAGATACAATCCAGCAGATCATTGCTTTCCACATCCTCACTGATCGTAAAATCTGCACGGTATCCGCAGGCACAGTCAAAATTAGCGTTTTTAGCCTGTTCAAATAAGGCATCATATTGATGATTATTATTGTACTTTTGAAGCAGATATGTCAGTATCTGGATGGTCGTGCCGATTCCCTGAAAATCATTATTTTCTCTATCCTTCAGATCTTCCCGAAATAAATATGCAAATGCCGCTTCGTCGTCGATTTTTTCATAGAGAAGATAATAGGTCAAACGCAGGCGATTGGTATAATTGGCGTCGCTGATCCCCCATTCCTCATCCTTCGTTTCCAGATAGCAGACCGTCGATGTATCGTTTGATTTTAACCGGAGATAGACTTCCTGCTGTTCTGACAGTTTCTTTCTGAATTGTTCAATATAGTTCATCTTCGCTCCAATCTTCAGGTTTCACAGCATTAACAAATAATTTTTAAGAATAAAACAGTTTCCAAATCCAACGCGCCTAAAGTAAAAAAATAGATTATATTGCTATTTCCCCTTTTTTGAGAATTCTAACAACGGAGCGCCGCCCCGGAGCAATCTATTTCAGCAGCTAAGGACTTAACAAACAGTTAATGCTTAAAAAATCATTTACCTTCTACTCACGCTGATTTTAAGTTAATCTAATATATTTTAGTTATATAATGCAGCCCTATGCTCTCAAAATCTACGTAACGGTCTTCCGTCATCTCCCTGCCGTCTTTCACCAGCAAAAAACGATAGGTTCTGCCGCTTTCGTCATTCCAGAGACTCCATCCGTATGCAACCACGGAATGATTCACATAATTGCTGTTCGGCGCAGACAGAATATTCAGGATAACCGGCCTGCCATTTTTTATCTCATTTTTTGTCGTATTCCAGGTTCCTATCATATCGCTGTCCACGGTAAGATTTGCATTAAAACAGCGGATGCACCTCTCAGCAAACCCCTTCAGTTTTCCTGCTATAATATAATAGTTTACGGAGCCATTCTTCGTTTTTGCATACCCTTTTTCAACCGCAATCTCTTTGCAGCGGTTCGCCCTGGTATCAAAATCAATGCCGTCAACATATTTTAAATGATGATGCAGAACCATAGCAACTGCATACACGGAGCATGCATTCCAGCCATTAATATCATAACCATCAAAAGGAACGCAGAACGATTCATCAAAGCAGTATTTCTTGTTTGGATTTTGTGCTGTCAAATATTGATACGGCAGCGTAATATAGCTTCCGGAGCCACCTGATCGGAAAATCATTTCACCTGCCTCCCGCAATGATAAAGCAACCCACCGTTTTTCTTAAACGGTTACATTCGATAAGCTCTCACTGTCTGCCGCTGACATGATCCCATCGAAAACCAGTTTATCATACCTGTACTTAAGCGGCCCCGAATAACGATCCGGTTTCGCCCCCTTGCTGCTTATATTGTCCGCCGGGCCATAGTCTGCCTGACAGTAAACAAGCCTATTCTTTTCAAGTTTTTTTCATCCCTCCTCCTTATTAGATAACCATATTTTTCTTTTTGTTTAAGTATAAGAAAACCAGATATTTATTATCAATATTGTATATCGCCTTATCAATATTGTCAAGCATAAAAACCAGGTATTTCACGACAAGCGTATGAAAGTATCCATTCCCTGTATCGTTCCATTCTGGCTCCATTTCCTCATGATGTTCTGATTTTGTGCTGTCTGTTTATCCACGGTATATATTTCGACACATACCTGTGCTTTAAATAGATATGTAAAATGGCTTTGTTTCTACTTGATTCCTCTTATTAAATACTTTATAATATTTTTGAAATATGTGGAAATAGTTTAAAAAGAGCACTAAATCGAATTATAAGTTGATATTAGATAATTATCAGGAGGAAACTTATTTATGGAAATCACGGTTTTTGATAATGTACGCGAAATCATGATTGAGAGTATGAGGAAAAAAATGCTGATTCCAATCCTTGGGTCTGGATTTACCAGGAAGTGCGATGCCTTACGTGGAAAGGTCCCATCCGGGGAAGATTATCGGCTTCATATGATAGATACTATTAAATCAAACGGAAACTTCACTCCGGAGGAACTGGATTTATTGAAATCTATGCCGTTTTCAAAAATATCGAGTGTCTATCATAAGGAGGTTTCTAATGAAAAACAACATAATTATCTAAGGGATAATTTTACACATGTCTTGCTTGATCCTTTAAGAAAAAAACTGTTATCTATCCCTTGGCCTTATGTCTATACTCTCAATATTGATGATGCAATAGAACGCAACAGCGATTTTCAGTTCGTCGTCTATTCAAATCGTGAGGTGCAGAATAGCATTTTTGACGAATACAAGTGCGTTATCAAATTACACGGTGATATTGCAGAGATGTTGGGCTTCAAAGATTCTGTCAGTGAAATCTTTGATCAAAATCAGTATGTTGCCAGTATATATAAAAATGCTTCTTTGCTAAGCAAGCTTACTCATGATATCTCTTTCCAGAACCTTCTGTATATTGGCTGCAGTTTGGCCGATGAGATTGACCTGATTTCTGTTTCGACTTCTTCTGCCGCAAACGAAAACGTACGGTTCTTTTGTACGACCAAGGCTCCCAGCCGTCTTGAGCAGATAGAATTAGAGCGTTATAAAATCACCCACTGTATTGTATTTGACACTTATGAGGACATATACAATCTCATCTTTGATGCAGCACAAGAGGCGGAAAAAATCACACCTACGGAAACAGACCACTATCGAACTTATGAATTCAAATCCTTAAACGAAGAATTTGCAACAAATAAATCATACCTGTTTCACGGAAAGAGCCTGATTAATAAAGACCGATCAATTACCCTGCCCTATTTTTTCATCTCCAGGGATGTGACCGACCAATTAATCGAAAACATACATAATCACAGCTTACAGTTTCTTTTGGGCGGCGGATGCAGCGGTAAAACTTATATCGCGATTGATTTTGCTTCCCGGATAAGGGATCGGGATGTTTATGTATTCGAATCGAAAGAAAGCTTAAGTGATGCTGCGCTGCAATCACTTCTTGAACGCGGGAACCGTTTAATCATTGTTGACAGCAACACTTTGAACATACGACAGATAGAAAAATTGATAAGATCAAAAGATGACTTGAAAAAACAAAACAATTCTGTATTGATTGTCGAAAATAAAAATAATCGTGACTTGGCTGGATTAATTAAGCTTTTGGAACTGAACGGTGTTATCGAGGCTAATTCCATCCCTCAAATCAATGTTTCAAATAAATTTAACGAACAGGAAACACATGAGCTAAATCAACGCTTGATAATCACCAATCTTGGTGTTTTCTCAGAGAACAAAACTATAGCAGACAATATCATTGAGTGCAGCCACAATTTGTTGCAGAAAAACCGATTTGATAGAATAGTTCCTCACTTTTCCAGCGACCGGCAGATTGCTTGCCTTATCGCCCTGGCAACAGAAAACAAAATTTATTCTTCGAGAGCCGTGGAACTGGATCTGCTGCCGGAGATCTATGAACAGGAGCGAGCCTCAAAACCACTAATTGAGATCGAAAGTACATGGGGGTTTGAAACGTCTCCATCGAATAATTCTCCAATTAAATATGTGGCCAGCGCAGAATATTGGTTATATGATCAGTTATGCAAATTTTCAAAAGCAAAGGGAAGTCAGGATCTCATAATTAAAGCTTATCGCCATATCATTCTTAGATTAGTAGAAATATATGGAAAGCCTAATTTGAAGTATGGAGATAAATATGCACAATATAAGTCATATATTCTTTTTGATAACATTAATCAAATTTTTAGATCGCAGGGTCTTGTTTTGATTCGGGGAATCTATGAAAACCTCAACGATTTATTATCTTCGGATCCGAATTATATGCATCAGCGGGCCAAGTGCTATATTCGCTCCTCTCGCTTTGAAACGGATATATCAAAAAAACTGAAATTCCTTGAAAAGGCATATCGTGACGCAAGTGTTTCGCACTCTGTATTTGAAAAGCGATACGAAGATACCGGAAATGAAAAGATACAGATTTCGATTGCACATGTTAAATATACAAAGGCACTCGTGCTCTGCCATCAAACCAAACTCAACCACTATCAAAATGTTGAGGATAACACTCGGGCAGTAGAGACTTTATATGAGGTTATGTTCTCACCCTATAACTCTTACGATTTTGCTAAAACAGATATTTACAACTACGGCAATGTTGTAATGAGTCTCATTAAAACTTTGATTTTGGATAACTCCTTGGTAGATGCGAAGGCTCGTGTATTATTAACAGATCTATATAGGGATATAAAGTTTTAATATATATATATTTTTTATAACAATATAATGTACTGATTTTTTATAATATTTATAATGATAAAGTATTATACCCACTCCAAAACAAAAGAGTAATAGACAGAGCACCGGTAAATAGGCAAAGAGGTATCACACCCCTGTACTTTTTACGGCAAATGGGGAGACTGTCTATATCATTTGTCCCAACGGAACAGCAGCAGAATGCTTTGCTGCATATCTGCAAAACACTTTAACACCAATATCATCCAGGAACGGTATTCTAATACTCGATACTACGCACTCTTACCGCGCAAAGGCAGTAAAAAACAGATATTGTACTCAGACAGAATCCGATATCTGTTTTGTTGCTGCCTTACTGCCCAAATCAGAATCCGGTCAAGAAAATATGGTTAAAAATCAAAGCATGTTTGAGATAATGGCATGTATGAGATAATGAAAAGCTCGTCTATAATCAATCAAATATTCTGATCACTTTCACCACCGCAGGGCACTACGGCCGTTACGCTTCCTCCCCCGCCTCCGCTATTTTCAATTTTCAGCGTCCCTTTGCATTTCTCACAGAGAATGCGGCAGATATAGAGTCCCAGCCCGAAATGCGTCTTGTCCGGTTCCTTTTCGTCGCGGAAAAACGGATCCGCAGCACTGCGGAGTGCTTCCGTGCTGAAACCGCAGCCGTCGTCCGCCACCGTAAACTTCAGGCAGCCGCCCCATACGATGCAGTTCACCGAAACACAGGTCTTCGCGTAGCGGCATGCATTGGAAACCAGGTTTTCATAAATCTGGAGCACCAGTTCCTCATCAATCAGCAGAGGAGCATCGCCCTGCCATTCCAGAGAAAACTGCTTTTCACCGCAGAGCAGCCGTCCGGTCTCACAAAAGCTGTTCCGCAGCTGAGCCGGAGCAACCGGCTGCAGATTCGGTATAATGTCCCCGAGTCTCTGAACCGAATTCATTTTCTGCGTGTAATGCTCCAGGCGCACAATCTGACCGTTCATCATTCCGAGCACCTCCAGAAGCTTTTTCTCCGGAATCCTTCCGCCCGGAATGTATTTTTCCAGGAAATCCGCATAGCCGCGCAGTACGGTCAGCGGAGTCCGCAGGTCATGGGAAAACGCAGCATTCAGGCGTTTTCTCTCCTCCAGAGAACGCCACAGCTGACGGTTGCTTTCGTACAGCGCGGATCGCATCTCATCAAACGCATGGCACAGCATGCCGAATTCGTTGGGCTTGTCATATTTCAGGCGGAAATCCAGCTGGTTGTCCGCAATCCGTCTGGACGCAGCCATCAGCAGATGGATCGGCGTTTTCAGCTCCCTGTTATAAAAAATTTTCCCCGTGACGGCCACGCTCAGCAGAATCCACCCGGGTATCAAAATAAGCTGCAGAAACGTTACCAAAGAATAAATGCTGTCCAGTTTCTCATAATTCTCCACGTTTCCCACATAATCTTTATACAAAACTCCGTTTTCATCCAGCCGCATTTCATAATAAAAATGAATTTTATCGGATTCCATGCCCGTATATTTAATAGCATACCAATCTTGCAGGTAATTTATAGAATTTCCTATAATACAAGAGCCTAAAAATGCTATAAAAATACAGAGAGGAATATACAGGCCAAAACGCCATTTCAGGCCGGCAAAACGATCGCTCAGCTTCTTTCTGCCGGCTCTCCAGCGCACTTTGAACCCTTTCTTGCGCAGTTCATTTCCCGGAATACTCTCTTTCAATCCGTATTTTTCGTATTCCCGTCCGGCTTTTTTCCTCTTTTGTCTTTTCCGGAACCATTCTCCGATTCTGCGGCCGGATTGCTCTCCCTTCATTCTCATGTGATCGGTAAGCCGGCCGAAACAGTCTTTTATTATCTGAATCCCTCTCTGTTTTTTATTTGTCAACTTCCTCTGCTGCCTCCTGTGCTGCTTCCCGGGCTCGGATTTGACACTCTGCGGCCCTGGCCTATTTTATCCATTTGTAGCCCATGCCCCACACGGTTTCCACATGGTATTCCTCATGATGCTTTGAAAGTTTGGCCCTTATGCGACGGATATGCTCCGCAACCACAGCACTGTCTCCCTCGGCGTCATAGCCCCATATTTTCTCGTAAATCCGCTCCTTGTCAAATACCTGTCCGCAATTCAGCGAAAGCAGCTCGATAATCTGATATTCCTTTTTGGCAAAATCGACGGGTTCCCCGCCTGCTTCGACGGACTTCGCGGAATAATCGACGGTAAGCCGGCCAAAAAAACGGACATTCTTCTGCGCCTCCCCGCGGTGATCCCGCCGGATATGCGCCGCCACCCGCGCCCCGAGCTCGTCGATCGAAAACGGCTTGAGCATGTAATCGTCCCCGCCCGCAGCAAATCCTTCAATCTTATCGTTGTCCTCGATTCTCGCAGTCAAAAACAAAATAGGACAGGAGACATAATCCCGTATCTGCCTGCATACGCTCAGCCCGTCGCCGTCCGGCATATTTATATCAAGCAGGATCATATCCGGATTTTTCTTCATATTTTCAATCGCTTCCCTGCCGTTTTTCGCCGTGATCACCTCATAGCCGTTGATTTCAAAATAGTCCTTCAGCAGACTGACTACGCCGGGTTCGTCGTCCGCCACTAATATTTTGTACATAATGTTGCTCCTGTCTTCCCGATGTGCTTCCGGATCTTACCGGGCTTCAATGCCCGCGGGGGTTTTCTGTCTTTGCCATTGCATCCGCACACAGAGCGGCCCTCCCTGCGGTACTGCATCCGGCACAGGCAAATTGCTTTTTTCCGGGCTTTCCTGCAATCTGCACAACAGATATTCTTTCGCTCTAATATGTTTTCCCTGCCCGCGTACCTGCTGCCGGCTGCTGGCTTCCTATAAAGTCCCGTGATGAACAGCAACTTTAAACTGCTGGAAATATTCTGAAGTGTTTTAAGGTTCCGAAATTATTTACTCAGCTTTTTCGCAGCAGTCCGGGATATTCTGAAATGCTTTAAGGTTCCGAAATTATCTACTCAGCTTTTTCGCAGCAGTCCGGGATATTCTGAAATGCTTTAAGGTTCTGAAATTATTTACTCAGCTTTTCCGCAGCAGTCCGGGATATTCTGAAATGCTTTAAGGTTCTGAAATTATTTACTCAGCTTTTTCGCAGCAGTCCGGGATATTCTGAAATGCTTTAAGGTTCCGGAATTATTTACTCAGCTTTTCCGCAGCAGTCCGGGGGCTTCCGGAATCACTTTACATTTTATCACAGACAGCATACCACGAATTTATCAACTTTTCATCAATAAACCGATAAATAAAGTGAATACCCGCACCCCCGATCTGGTATCGGCCTGCCGGCACTGCGCCCGTCGTCAATTCCACGCAATCTCTCACCAGCCTGCCGGCACTGCGCCCGTCGTCAACTCCACGCAACCTTTCACCAGCCTGCCGGCACTGCGCCCGCCGTCAACTCCACACAACCTCTCGCCAGCCTGCCGTCACCGCGCCCGCCGTCAATTCCACGCAACCTCTCACCAGCCTGCCAGCACCACGCTCGCTGCCAGCCCGCTCACGGTTGCCAGAAGTGCTCCTGCAAGAGTCCAGCGGGTTTTGTTTACCCTGGCGGCAATAAAATACACGGACATGGTATAAAATATGGTTTCCGTGCAGGACATGGAAATCGAAGCGATGCGCCCGAGCAGCGAGTCCGTCCCGTATTTTTGATAGATATCCAGCAGCAGTCCCGTCGCTGCCGACGAGGAGAACATTTTAACAACGGAAAGCGGAATAAGCTCCACAGGAAAATGCAGCAGTTCTGCCAGCGGAAGCAGCAATCTGCCGAACGCGTCCAGCGCCCCCGACGCGCGCAGTACCCCCACGCCCATCATAAGCCCGATCAGCGTCGGCAGAATCGTTACTACCGTGGACAGCCCGCTCTTCGCCCCCTTAACAAACTCATCATAAACAGAAACTTTCATCAGCAGCCCGAAGCCGACGACATAGAAAAAAATCAGCGGCATAATATAATCCGATAAATATACAAGAAATCCCATATTAGAACCTCCATTCCAGCAGCGTATCCTGCGTGCGAGGCACGGCCTCTCTTCTGATATGTTTATTCTTGTACCATAGGCTTTATGCGGATTCTCATCCGGTTCCCATCCTGATTTTTGCTTGAAAACTGACAGATTTCAGATATAAGAAATGATAGCACAAACATAAAAAACAGCTGTCCCCGCAGGGAAATGTGCATTGGACGGATGCCCGCGGGCCGGAGGATATCAACAATGAATGATTATGACATTTCCAAGACTGTTTCCACCAACACCAAAGCTGTTGATATCGACAGCACGGACAAGCCCAGAACGCACAGCTGAACTCTCTGGAAAAGAAAATGAACAGCGTGAAAAGTGAGGTTGACTGGATTTACTGAAAATATTAGGGGAAGCTTTCACGCTGCTGCATCGTACAAAAAAACGTCAGCCGGGCCGCAGATCAGCCTTCCGTCAAAGACCAATTCCGGCTGCCGGAATGAAAAACAGACGATTCAAAAGGCTGCCGGAACCGCCCGGCAGATTCTTCAGAACTGCCGGACAAAAAGATCGCTCTTCTCCAGAAATTCCTCAACGGTATCAAAGCCCAGCCGGGACAGAAGCTCCATGACAAACGGATTTTCCAGCGGGGTTTTATACTCCGCTCTGTCCGCATACCGCCGAACGTTCTGCTTACCTTCTTCCCTGTCGATGATTGCTCTCGGGCCGCCCACGCAGCCGCCGCTGCAGGCCATTCCCTCAAAAAAGTTCGCCTCGGTTTTCCCGTTTTTCAGCCTTTCGATCATGGCACGGCAGGCCGGCACACCATCCGCCTGCTCCGCCCGCACTTCGATGCGGCGCGACGGGTTCAGCTGCTTCACCGTTTCCCTCACTGCCTCGCTGACTCCTCCGACAGCGGCATAGATCCGGCCCGCGCGCGAGGAATGTTCCCTGTCATCCTCCCCGAGCAGTTCCGGCTTAATTTCAGCCGCTTCAAACATATCCTTTACCTCCTGGAATGTCAGAACATAATCAACCGCATCGGCAATATCCGACTCTCTCGCCTCCTTTTTCTTGGCAATGCACGGCCCGATAAAAACGGTCACGGCATCCGGATGCAGCTGCTTCACCACTCTCCCCGCGGCAATCATCGGCGATACCGATGCCGGAACATGCGGCATCAGCTCGCGGTAAAAGCTGCGGATCAGCGAAATCCACACCGGACAGCAGCAGCTGGTGAGCTGGTAATCGCCCCGGTCCGAAATATTGGCATCGAACTCCAGCGCTTCCTTCAGCGTCAGGATATCCGCAAAAACAGCAACCTCGATCATTCCCTGAAAACCCATTGCCTTAAAAGCCGCCCGCAGTCTTCCCGTGGTCGCCCCTTCACCGAACTGGCCCCAGAACGCAGGCGCTACCAGAGCATATACTTTTTTCCCTTTTTCTCTCAGCGCGCGCAGCACCGGAACAACATCCCTGTTCTCCACCAGCCGCTCCAGGCGGCAGGCATCCACACAGGCGCCGCACCCCACACATTTTTCCCTGCTGATTGAAACGCTCCCGTCCTCCCCATGCTCAAACGCATCAAAAATACAGCTGTTCTCGCATGCCTTATCGTACTCGCACTGTTCGCAGGAATCCGCAAAAACAACAGGGGCGTACTGCTCCGGATGAAGCAGACAATCCATCTGTTTCGGATTGTACTCTCCCTCCGGCTCACGCCCCTGTGCCGTTTCCTGCTTTAATATATCGCGATACAATTCTTGAAAGGTCTTCATCCGCAAATCCTCGCTTCCGTTTTTTCATAGTATCTGCGGAAACGGAGGAAAATAAACGGGCGCGGCCGTTTTTTCACCGATGCGTCTTGCGGTGTGCCTGATTCATACCGCAGCGGCCGGACGGACTATTTATCCCCAAACGAAATCCCGAGCATCCTCGCGCTCTCGATAATATCATCGTCCGGATCAACATACTTCAGCTTGCCCGCGGTTTCCGACAGCGGGATCGCAACTACGTCGTCGTTGCGCATTACTACCAGCTTGCCGTAATCCTCGTTGATGACAAGCTTCGCGCCCATTGCGCCGAGTCTGCTCGAAAGTACGCGGTCGTAAGGACACGGACTGCCGCCGCGCTGTGTATGCCCCGGAACGGTCACGCGAACCTCCTGACCGGTCTTCTCAGTAATCTTCGCTGCAATCTCATAAGCAGCGGACGGATATTTTGAATTGGCAATTTTTTCCTTCCTCTCCTTCTTGGAAAGTGCCGCTGTTTCCTTGGAAATAGCCCCCTCCGCCACGGCAATTATGGAAAAGCTCTTACCCGCCTTCTCGCGCTCTCTGAGCGCCTTGCAGATCACCTTGATATCATAAGGTATCTCCGGTATAAGCAGAACGTCCGCGCCGCCCGCAATGCCCGCATAGAGCGTTACCCAGCCGACCTTGTGCCCCATCAGCTCCAGAATAAACACTCTGCCGTGAGACTCGGCGGTGGTGTGGATATTGTCGACCGCCGTCGTCGCGATCTCCACTGCACTCTGAAAGCCGAATGTTACATCCGTTCCCCAGATATCGTTATCAATGGTTTTCGGCAGGCCGATGACATTCAGCCCTTCCTCGCTCAGCATATTTGCGGATTTGAGTGAACCGTTGCCTCCGAGAACAACCAGGCAGTCCAGATCCAGCTTTTTATAGGTTTCCTTCATGGCCTTTACCTTGTCGAAGCCATCCTCAATCACACGCATCTGCTTGAACGGCTGTCTTGAAGTGCCGAGAATTGTGCCGCCCCGCGTCAGAATACCGGAAAAATCCTTCTCCGACATCTTTCTGTAATTGCCGTGCATCAGCCCCTTGTAGCCCTCCAGAAAGCCGTAAATCTCCACCTTGTCCAGATTGTTGAACAATCCCTTTGCCACCCCGCGCATTGTCGCGTTCAGCGCCTGGCAATCGCCGCCGCTCGTCAGCATACCAATTCTTTTCATGTCTGTTTACCTCTCTTTTTATTTTTTGTAAATCCCATTTTGTATCTGCAGACATTCCCGCAGCCCCGCTTCCGGGTCTTTAGCCCGGGCTGGTTTCAAGCGTCTTTCTGCCCGATGTCTGTGAGGTTTCCGGGCCTGCCCGGCTGCCTTGCCGGGGTTTTCCGCCCTTTCGGGCTTCTTTCTGACTTCTTCCCGCGGCACTTCCAGCTGTCCCGCAAGTCTTTTAACCTTCTGCCCTCCCGGGGGGTCCGCCCTTTCTGACTTCTTCCCTGCGGCACTTCCGGTTGTCCCGCAAGTCTTTTAACCTTCTGCCTTCCCGGATTTTTCCGCCTTTTCCGGCTTCTTCTTCCGGGCCGCACCTGCAGTTTTCTCTGCCGGCTTGCCGGTCTTCGCCGCCTGTTTTTTCTCGCCTGTCCTGCCCGCCTTTTCCGCCTTTTCTGCCTGCTTCTTTCCCGAATTCTTCTCCGCCTTCTGCTTTCTTTCCAGTTCTGCTTCCTCCGCAGCCCGGTATGCCTGCTCGTAGAAAAATTCCTGCGAATTCATCGGGTTTTTGCGTGCCTGGCGCCGGGTGTATGTGCCGTCCGGCTTCATCAGCCGTCCTTTCACATTGTCAGCCAGCATCCTGCCGAACATCTGGCTGATGCGGCGGCGCAGCGGATCGGATTCAACATGTACTGCCACCTCGATGCGGTGCATTGTATTTCTGGTCATAAAATCCGCGGAGGAAATATACAGCTTCTGCCGCTTCCCCGTTCCGAAGATATAGATTCTGGCGTGCTCAAGAAACCGGCCAACAATACTTACAATCGTAATATTATCTGTAAAGCCTTTAATTCCAGGATTCAGGCAGCATATACCGCGCACGACAAGCTCAATCTTTACACCGGCCTGCGAGGCCTCGATCAGCTTTTCGATCAGCACCTTATCGGTGAGGGAATTCAGCTTCGCGCCGATATAGCCCCGTCCGCCTTTTTTTACAGCGGCAATTTCCTCGTCCATATAGCGCAGCACACCCTGCTGCAGACCGTTCGGCGCTACCATAAGATGCTTTGTCGGCTCGCAGAGCTCGCCCAGCGAAAGCGCGTTAAATACCATAAGCGCCTCGAGTCCGATATCGGTGGAGGCCGTCATCAGCGAATAATCCGTGTAGAGCGTCGAAGTTTTTTCATTGTAATTGCCGGTGCCGATCTGCGTGATATACTGAATTTTCTTTTTTGTTTTCCGGGTAATCAGGCAGAGCTTCGAATGCACCTTCAGCCCGTCCAGCCCGTAAATAATACGGCAGCCGGCCTCCTCAAGCCGCCTTGACCACTCGATATTGTTTTCCTCGTCAAAACGCGCGCGCAGCTCCACCAGAACGACAACCTCCTTGCCGTTTTCCGCCGCCTTGATCAGCGCCTCCACAACCTTGCTGTAGCGCGCCACGCGGTACAGCGTCATTTTGACTGACACTACCTCCGGATCCCCGGCCGCCTCGTTCAGCAGGCGCAGAAACGGCTGGATGCTCTCATAAGGATAGCTGAGCAGAATATCCTTTTTTGCAATCTGCTCCATCATCGGCGCATCGTCCCGGATCATTGCGCTCTTCTGCGGCACGCGTTTTTCATAAAACAGCTCCGGCTTTGACCGCAGGCAGTCCTGAAGCGGAAACACAAACGACAGATCCAGCGGGGACTCGGTATAAAATACCTGTTCTCTCTTCAAATCCAGATACTCACAGAGCTTTTCCACCACCTCATCGTCAATGCTGCGGCTGAGCTCCGCCCGCACGGCGCATAGCTTTTTCCGGCGCTTGAGCAGCTCAACCATCGCTTCGCGGTAATCCGCTTCATGCTCCTCCTTCGCCGTTTCGTCCAGAATATTTTCCTCCCCGGTCTCCAGATCCGCGTTGCGCACAACGCGCAGCAGCGACTTGGACCGGATTTTATAATGGTCAAATATCTGAGGAACAAAATGCAGAATCAGCTCCTCGACCAGCATAAAACGGTTCGAATCGGTTTTGAGCCGGATCAGCCGGTCAAACAGACCGTTGTTGCACGGAATAATGCCGATCTTCCCACTCCCCTTCGAATCCAGATCTACCACGGCATAAATTTCCCGGTTCTTCAGAAATGGGAACGGCTGACGCTTTCCGACCACCTGCGGCGAGATAAGCGGGCGGATCTCCGAATAGAAATACTCCTCCAGATAAACCGCGTCCTCCTCGGACAGCCGCGCAAAGTTAATCAGCTCCACGCCGCCCTTTTTCTGCAGCTCCTCCATCAACCCGAAATAAATCTCGTCCTTTTTCCGGCACAGTTCCCGGCTTTCCTTTAAAATTGCGGCAATCTGCTCCTCCGCGTTCATTTTTGTTTTGTTTTCCCTCAGCTTCGGCGAAAACAGCATCTGATCATGAAGCGTGCCCACCCGCACCATGAAAAATTCATCCAGATTGCTCTGGAAGATCGAAGCAAAAGACAGCCTCTCGCAGAGCGGAACGCTTTCATCCGCCGCCTCCTCCAAAACCCGTCCGTTAAATTTCAGCCAGGAAAGCTCCCGGTTGGAATAACAGCCCGCTTTCATATTTTCATTTCTTTTTTGTTTGTTTGTCATTTTTATACCCCGCGCATATCGCAGACCTTCCTGCGATAATGCATCGATAAAAGTTTAAAAGTGCATTTCAAACCCGCATCCGTGCATAACACAGCCTGCCTGCAATTCTGCATCAACGATAATTCAAAAAACTTATTATCCCAGATAAAAAAGCCCAAATGATACGGTTCAATACCAATCTATGCGCATACAAAACGTCCTGCTGCATCGGCAAGGCCTTTTTTCACCCAGGCGGCCTGCCATTCCAGGCGCAACGGAACATCCTTCAGCACCGGGCAGATATGGCATGTCTGACGCCGGATTATCCCGTCAGAGCAGGATAATTCCTGCCGCCTCGCATTCCCTGCGCATTTCCTCCGGCCATAGACTCGCCTGTACCTCACCGACATGCGCGCGGTCGAGCAGCAGCATGCAGAGGCGCGACTGCCCGATACCTCCGCCGATGGTGTACGGAAGCCTGCCCTCGAGCAGCATCTTGTGGTACGGCAGCTCCCTCCGCTCCTCGCAGCCCGCCTTCTTCAGCTGCTCTGCGAGAGAAGTTTCGTCCACGCGGATTCCCATGCTTGAAACCTCAAGCGCGCAGCCAAGCGTCTCGTACCAGAACAGGATATCGCCGTTGAGCTCCCAGTCATCGTAGTCCGGCGCGCGCCCGTCGTGCGGCTTTCCGTCGCCGAGCGGCCCGCCGATCCGCATGACGAAAACACAGCCGTGCTCCTTCGCAATCAGGTTCTCGCGCTCCTTCGGCGTTTTGTCCGGGTATTTTGCCCGCAGCTCCTCGGAATCAATAAAGTAAATATCTTCTGGAAGGCGCTTTACCGCCTGCGGATATTTGTACCAGACCTCATGCTCCATGTGCTTGATTACCTTGAAAATCTGACGCACGACGGACTGCAGCGTTTCGATCGTGCGCTGCTCCCTGGCAATTACCTTCTCCCAGTCCCACTGATCGACATAGCAGGAATGGAGATTGTCAAGCTCCTCGTCGCGGCGGATGGCGTTCATATTGGTGTACAGCCCCTCCCCCGGCTGAAAGCCGTAGCGGGCAAGCGCCATGCGCTTCCATTTCGCGAGCGACTGCACGACCTCCACCGTATCCCCCGGCATGTCCGCCAGATCAAAGGAAACCTTCCGTTCCGTTCCGTTCAGATCATCGTTTAAGCCGGAGCTTCTCTCGACAAAAAGCGGCGCCGAAATTCTCTCGAGATTCATTTCCTTTCCGAACTCCTTCTGAAACGTATCCCGGATGTATTTGATCGCCTCCTGCGTCTGCCGCACGGTAAGCCGCGGATCATACTCCTTTGGTAAAATCAATGCCATAGATCCTCCATTTCCTTCGTTCTGTCACCGGCTCTCCTTCTTTCTCTGCAGCCGCGCCCAGGACAGAAAACTGCCGATTTACAGACCTGCGCGGCCGGAAGCCCTGTCCGTCCTGCGCCTTTTCTGCCCGGACGCCGGCGCACTGCTCGAAATCCGGTACTGCGAAATTCTTTATTTACAAATAGTATAGCGTTTTTGAAATTATAGTACAAGGAAATTTTTTGCAATTATAAGTACATATACTTTTTCTCAAGATACGCAAGTAAAAATACAGCAGGTGAATTCCAGTATATCGTAATCTCGTTCAGGGAATAACAGCCCACATGATCAGCAAAACATTTCATCGGCGGCGTTCCGGGAGCAATCAGCCAGGCAGCCGTCTCATCCACCGGATGACGGTTCGGCCCTCCGCTGACCATGCCGGGGATGCATTCTTCCACGCCGTCCGCATAAGCCGGGCGCAGATGCGGATTTTTCAGACTGTTTTCTCCCGTTCCGAAAACATAGGAAAACCCGAGTGCATTGATTCCCAGAAGGCACTGGATCTGGCGCTCCGCGTAGAAGGTATAGCTGTCCGCCTCCATTCGCGGGGCTTTTGTGCAGTCGCACTGGCTGCATACGCTGCCCTCCGGTTCCTCCCGGCTGACAGCACAGACCCTCTCCCCTTTCCGCGGGCGCTCCGCACCGCAGACCGTTTCCGCAATTGCAAAGATCATGCCGTGCTTCAGCAGGTTCATACTGCTGCCCCAGCAGTAGTCCTGCGCAGCCATGGCCGCGCCGTAGCCGCAGCAATCCGAAAGTTCGGACAGTCTCTGCGCTTCTGCCAGAAACTGTTCCCGGAAGCGGCCTGCCAGCGCCTCATCCTTCCCCGGCGCACTGCACAGCAGATAGGAAAGCGCACCGAATCCGCCCACCGCGCCGTAGCCGAGCGCGGTCAGAGAAAACGGTTCGGACAGCGCATTCCTTGCCCTCTCATGAAATTCCTCTTCTCCCGTCAGCAGATAAAGCTCGATCCATGCCCAGAAACGATTGTCCGCATCCGTACTTTCGCCGTAGCTTCCCGTCCAGCAGCCCGGCGGATTTTCAAAGCCGATAAATTCCGGATGCTCCTCGAGCCAGATCCCGGTTTTTTGCGCAGCCGCCTGCAGCTGTTGGGAAAACTCCGCGTCAAATTTCCGGTAAAGCCGCGCTGCCAGCGCACAGACCGCGGCAAAATCCGCAGTCGCCATCGAGGATACCGGAAACAGAAACAGCTGCGCTGTGTCCTCCTCCGGCATAACAAACGGGGCGTGCCCGGCCGTCGTCTCCTTATGGTATACCGCGCCGTCCTTCCGCTGCATTTTCAGCAGCCATTCCAGCTCGAAGCGGCATTCCGCCAGAAGATCGGGCAGCGGGCCGCCGCTCTCCGGTATATCCAGCCGCTGCGCGTCAAACACCGCCGGAAACAGCTGATACGCAAAAAGCAGATGCGCCAGCGCACAGACCCCCGCCGTAACATAGCGCCCGTAATCCCCTGCGTCATGCCAGCCGCCGGCCGCCTCCGCCGTCTGCCGGTTATCCTCCCACAGCACCGCACGCCCGGTATGGCATGGGCCGTGGCTGAATTTCCCGGCATAGCGTGCCGGAAGCCCGCAGCCGCACCGAAGATAATAAAAAGCCTTTGCCGTATCGTGAAGCACCGGCGCGTATACGTCCCTGCGGATAAAAAAAGGGCGGGAGGAAATCCATTGCCCCATATCGTTCCTGCAGGCTTCATCCGCCGCTTCGTGCGCTGCATCCTCTCCGCAGACCTCCGCCCGGAGCGTAAACTCTCCCTCCCTGCACAGGCCGGTAAAATCCGCACGGTACACCTCATCCCCCGAATTCTCATCCGGCCCGAAGTACTGAATTTCTCCGGCAAAGCAGACCTGTCCCTCGCTGTCCCTGATCTCAAAACGCGACGCCGGCCTTGTCAGAACTGCCAGCTTGCAGCCGTCCTTCGAATAGCCTGCCTGGCACAGAATAATATTATCTTTCACAGGTTCCATAATCCCTCCTCCCGCTTTTTCTGACATCCGGTCTGATTCCAATTCGGCATCAGGCAGCCCGGAATATTCAAAAATCCCTGACAGGACAAAATTTGCTTTCCTGCCAGGGATCATACCTCATTGTACTGCCCTGCACCCTTTATCATCCGCTCCCGGACTTTCCAGTTTTTATGATAGTAGTTTAACAGATCAATGTGCAGTTGTCAACCGAACCGGAAACCCGCGCCGCAATTTATCCCCCTCACTGCAGATCCTTGCCCTCCTGCAGCGTATCCATCCACACACGCTTCCGGAATTCCTGCTTGATCTCTTCCCGGTCCGACGTCCTGCCAAGCACCCACATCAGCTTGGCAAGCACCGCCTCCGGCGTCATGTCGAACGCTTCCAGAATGCCGGCGTCCATCAGCGATTTTCCGACGCGGTACACGCTCATATCGCTGCCCTCGTAAGGTACCTGCGTTGTGGCGACAATCACCTTTCCGGCCTTCGCCCAGCGCTTTACTGCCTCGTCAAAGCCGCCGTATGCCGGAATGCCGCTTGTCCCGAAGCACTCAATCACCAGGCCGTCGTAGCAGTCCAGCGTGCGGTTCAGGATTTCGGGCGATATCCCCGGATACGGGCGGACCGTCAGTACGCGCGGATTCAGCCGGTCGTAAAAGCATACCTCACCGTCAAGCTCCGGCTCGAAATAGCGCACCACCCTGCCCTCCCGGACAATGGCCGTCTCCGGACAGTTGATGCTGGAAAACGCGTTGTAGCTGTGCGTCCGTGTTTTGCGCGCATGCGTTCCCAGGATCGCCATGCCGTCAAACACGATATATACCCCGTGGGAACGGGCGTCGGCAGCAAAGCAGAACGCGTCAATCAGATTGCGCCGCGCATCGGTATCCCGCTGATAGACGGACTTCTGCGAGCCGGTCAGAACAATCGGCTTTCCGCTGTTCTGTACCAGATACGAGAGCGCCGCGGCCGTATATGCCATGGTGTCGGTACCATGAATTACCACAAAGCCGTCAAAGGCATGGTATTCCCTGCGGATGCAGTCCGCCATGCCGAGCCAGTGCTCCTGGCTGATGTTGGTGCTGTCCATCCGGTACAGCTCCCGCACGCTTATTTTCGCTATCTCCTGCAGCTCCGGCACGCAGGCCAGAAGATCCTGCGGCGTCAGCTCGGGCTCCAGGCCGTTTCCGCTGTCCTTCGAAACAATTGTGCCGCCCGTCGCAATCAGACAAATATTTTTCATACTGCCACCTCATCCATATTTCAGCTCCTGTCCGCGATCCTCCGGCTCAGGATTTCTCACACCGTCTCCATATTTCTCACACGGTCTCCGTACTGGCTTGCGCTTCCGCACGCGATTCTGCAGTCAGTAATCTGCTTCCGCTTCCATCCGGATTTCCCCTTCCGTCCGTAATACTTTGTCAAAAACAATATTGTCCGGATAAAAATCCCCTGGATTTCCCGCCTGTGATTATGCTTTTATTCGCATTTTTCGCCGGTCATATCAATTTTTTCCCAAAGCACCGGGTCCACCCAGACCTTCGTGTCCGCTTCCCACACCGCGTAGCTCTGCGAAAACGCCTTATCCTGCCGCTCCAGGATAATATCAATTTTCGCCTGATCCGTCGCATCCTCGTCCATATATTCGGCACAGTGAAAAATAAAATATCCGTCCTCCTGCTCAATCAGGCCGCTGGTCTCGCCCTGCTTCAGGCCGAACGCGATTTTTTCCAGAGCCTCGTGCATGTCTCCCCGTCCGACAATAATCTCAATCTCATCCGTATCATCCGTATTCTGACGGGCGAACGTGTAAAAATCCGATGTTTCGGCTGCCTCAGCCGCCAGACGCACGGCCCGCTCGCGCACTCCCTCCAGTTCCTCCTCGCCCAGCGATGTGTGCGTCCCGTCCTCCGCCAGCCCGTATTTTGCAACAAATACATACCACAGCACCGGATGGCGTGCCTCCTCGTCTGAAACATCCGTGTCAATATTGAGCGTCAGGCTTTCATATATTTTCGTAGCAAGCCGGTTGTCTGCATAAATTCCCCAGACGAGATCCCGCGTAACACCGTAATACTCCATCTGCGGGCTGGAAAAATTCTCCAGATAATTGTCCGTATACTCGCTGACATCCATTTTTTCGTCCTCCGTCAGCGAGATGCCGAGCGAATCTGCCTGCGCACACACGAGCTTTGTATGAATCAGCTGCTTCTGCAGCTCCGCCTTCAGCTTTTCGGCGTATGTTGTCCCCTCATCATCCAGCGGATAATCCCAAACCTCCCTGCCGTAAAGTGTCTCAACCTGCTCCTTGGTGGACTGCATATAAAGCACCGCCTCGCCGTAGCTGACCTCCAGTTCCCCCACCTTCATCAGCACCTGCTCAAAGCGCTCCTTCCGTGTCAGTCCGTCCGCTTCCTTCGGGGTGATTCCCGTCGGATATACCGTAACCGTCGGCTCCGTATCAATCCATCCGTCCGGCTCGATCCGGGTGCATCCCGCGGCCAGCAGCACCGCAGCCGCCAGAACTCCGCAGAAAACCCGCGTGGTTTTTCTGTTATTTTCCATTTATTATCCCCTCTGAATCCGATTTGATGATTTCATTTCCATATCGCCGTGCAGTACGCCATCCGCCGGCGCAAAAGGTTCCGCGCCAGCACGGCTCCGCCGGCCTGCATTCTGCATTCTGCTTCCTGCTTCCTGCTTCCTGCTTCCTGCTTCCTGCTTCCTGCTTCCTGCTTCCTGCTTCCTGCTTCCTGCTTCAATAACACAATTCTATTACTGCCGCGGCTGCAAGTCAAGGGAATTTGCGGCACGGCACAGCGGACAATGCTGCTGTACGGAAAGAAATCTGTTTCACTTCCGGTAACAAAGTGCTATAATGAAATCATTGATACCGGATAGACAATTACATTTTATATCAGCATATTTTAAAGAACAACCGCATTTGATTCAGGGGGGATATCATGGCACAGCGGCCTGCATTTTCAGTTTGTCAAGGAAAAGTTGTCAGTAAAACATATTCGTTTGAATGGTTTTCCGGTTTCGCCTTATCTCAAAAGCAAAAGTCCATAGAAAGTCTGCACAATGCAATTATAGGAGCGGATGCAGACGCGAAACCACTGGAAATCAGCACCAGGAGCAAGGAAACGATGGGAATTAAATTAAGTGCATTCCGTCTAAAGTTAAACGGCTGTTTCCTTGAAAATATTTTTCAGAGTGCAAAAGTATTTGAAAACGGCGGCCCGTATCCCGATTTACTTGATTTGCCGCCCAGGGAAGCCAAGGGTGATGAAAGATTACATAATTCCGGCCGTCTGACAGCGTTTCGATATGAAAATGAAGATTTTCCTCTAACTCCGAAAACGGTATTTTATGATTACATCTACATTAAAGCGGTAAAAAATACGCTTGCTGCCGATGAAATCAATGCAATCTCAAATTACAATTATTTTACGGATATTGAGTTTAATCCGGCAAAAAGCATCAATACCCAGGCACGAACCGCTGCAATCATTAAGCTGATTTTCGATGATTATGGCTATCTGCCGGATTTTCACAAAAATGATTTTATTAAATACCACAAAGAACATGTTATTTGTTAATAAAATGACGGTGTAAAAAACCAGCCGCTTATTCTCAGGGATTTTATGAGCGAATGCCGGCATCCCCCTTCAACACAATAAAACGGAGGAAAAAGATCGGGGATGCCGTATATCTCCCGGTTTCGCGCTTCTCTCAGTCCTCCAGCAGCACGGAAAAATCCGCAATCAGCTGCTTCGCGCACGCAAGCGCATATTCCCCCTCCTGCAGCATTTTCGCATCGTTTTTCCGCACCGGCCCCGAAGCATTTTTCCCTGCCGCAGAACCCCCGGCCTTCTGTGCTGCCGCCTTACCGCTCTTCTGCACTGTCTGCGGCAGCCGGTAAACAAAACAGAGCGAATTTTTCTTAAACTCCAGCAAAGGTTCATGCGCCGCGAGCAGCTCCGGGATTTTCTCCACACGGTATTTTGCCCGTGCATAAGGAGTAAGCCAGAGCTCCCCGCCCTTCTGCTCCACGCTTGTAAGGAAGACGGCATGGGCCCTCGCCCGCAGCAGGGCAATTTCCAGGAGATTCAGCACCGGCTTCGGCGGCTCCCCGAACCGGTCGATAAACTCCTCCTGCAGATCCTCCAGTTCCTCTTCGCTGGTTATCCCTGCCACGCGCTTGTACATATCAAGCTTCTGCAGCTCATTTTTAATATAGACTGCCGGAATATATGCATCCATCGGCAGATCAACCGATGTCTCGAAATCCTCCTCTTCTGCAGCCCCTTCCCTGCAGTTCTTCACCGCCTCATTCAGCATTTTGCAGTACAGGTCGTAGCCGACCGCCTCGATATGCCCGCTCTGTTCCGCACCGAGCAGATTGCCGGCTCCCCGGATCTCAAGATCGCGCATGGCGATTTTAAAACCCGAGCCCAGCTCCGTAAATTCCCGGATGGCCTGCAGACGTTTTTCCGCAACCTCCCGCAGCATTTTATCGCGCTTGTACATCAGAAATGCATACGCCGTCCGGTTCGAGCGTCCGACGCGGCCGCGCAGCTGATAAAGCTGAGACAGCCCGAGCCGATCCGCGTCGTCAATAATCATTGTATTGACATTGGAGATATCGATCCCCGTCTCAATGATGGTGGTCGAAATCAGCACGTCGATCTCCCCGTTGATAAATTCAAACATAATCTTTTCCAGCTGCCGCTCGCTCATCTGTCCGTGCGCAAACGCTACATTCGCGTCCGGCACAAGACGCTGCACCGCAGCCGCAATCTCGTCGATTCCCATCACGCGGTTGTACACATAATATACCTGCCCGCCGCGCGCCAGCTCACGGTTGATGGCCTCGCGGATCAGCTCGTCGTTGTGCTCCATCACAAAGGTCTGAATCGGAAGACGATCCACCGGCGGCTCTTCGAGCACGCTCATGTCGCGGATTCCGACCAGGCTCATGTGCAGCGTCCGCGGGATCGGCGTCGCCGTCAGCGTCAGAACATCAACATCGCCCTTGATCTGCTTGATTTTTTCTTTATGTGCAACGCCGAAACGCTGCTCCTCGTCGATAATCAGCAGCCCCAGATCTTTATATTTGATATCCTTCGACAGCACGCGGTGCGTCCCGATCAGTATATCCACCTCGCCTTTTGCCAGCCCCGTCAGAATCCTTTTCTGCTCCGCCGGCGTGCGAAACCGCGAAAGCATTTCGATATTTACGGCAAAATCCTTCATGCGCTGCGTGAAGGTGTTGTAATGCTGCTGTGCGAGAATGGTCGTCGGCACAAGGAATACAACCTGCTTTTTGTCCAGTACCGCCTTGAACGCGGCCCGGATGGCGATCTCCGTCTTGCCGTAGCCGACGTCGCCGCAGACCAGCCGGTCCATAATGCGCGAGCTCTCCATATCCCGCTTCGTCTCCTCGATGGCGCGGAGCTGATCGTCCGTTTCCTCATACGGAAACAGTTCCTCGAATTCCCGCTGCCAGGTGTCATCCGCAGAAAACGCATGCCCTTTTTTCGACTGACGCAGCGCGTACAGCTCGACCAGCTCGTTGGCGATATCCTTCACCGCACTGCGCGCGCGGGCTTTCGTCGTCTTCCACTCGGACGAATTCAGCTTGTTGAGCTTCGGCCTGCGCGCGTCCGCGCCCGCATACTTCTGGATTACATCAAGCCCCGTCGCAGGGATATAGAGCGTCCCGCCCGCGGCATACTCAATCTTGATATAATCCTTTGTCACCTTTTCCACGGTTATTTTTTCGATTCCGCGGTAAATTCCCAGACCGTGATTTTCATGAACGACATAATCGCCGATATTCAGGTCGGAAAAGCTCGATATTTTGCTGCCCTCGTACGCCCTGTGCTTTTTCCTCTTCGCCTTTCTCGTATCGCCGAAAATATCGCTCTCCGAAATCACGACAAATTTCAGCAGGGGATATTCGAAACCGCGGTGAACGTTCCCCTGCGTCACCAGAATTTCCCCGTTCTGGACAACGCGGTCGCGGTCGTCGCTGAAAAATGCCGTAAGCCCGCTTTCCCGCAGGTCATCCGCCAGCCGCTCGGCGCGCGTCCGCGAGCCGGTCAGCAGAATTACGCGGTAGCCGCTCTTTTTCCACGCCTTCAGATCCTTGACCAGAATTTCAAAGTTATTGTTGTAAGGGTTCACGGAGCGGACGGTCAGGCTGAACCGCTTTTTCACCGCGAGCTTATCCAGCTTCTGTTCCAGCATGGTAAGCAGCACGGCATTCGCGTTCATTATGCCGGCCAGCAGCTCATGGTAATCAAAAATCACGTCCAGCTGCCCCGGCAGAATATAGCCTTTTTCGAGTCTCCCGGTCATGCTCTCAGAAAACTCGGTCATAACTGCTTCGCCCTTTTCCATAATGCGCGCCGGCTCATCCAGATAAATCACCGCATCCCCGCCGCAGAAATAGTCGAAAAACGATACTGTACGGTCAAAAAAGTAATTTACATAACTGTCCAGCCCGACGCTGCCCTGGCAGTACTCCAGATTTTCCCGGAATTCCTCCACCGTTTTGCGCAGGCGCGCGGCCTCCTCCGTTTTCATTTCCTTCCGGAGCGCCCCGGCCGTGCTCTCCAGCTCCCGTTCGATCGCCTCCAGTCCCCTGGCCTTCGCCTCCTCCGTCAGGATAAATTCCGAGGCAGGGTAAATCCAAAGCTCCTCCAGATTTTCGATGGAGCGCTGGCTCCCCGCGTCGAACGAGCGCAGGGAATCAATCTCATCGCCCCAGAGCTCGATGCGCACCGGCGCTTCCTCGGTCAGCGGAAAAATATCAATAATCCCTCCCCGCACCGCAAACTCTCCCGCGCTCTCCACCTGCGCCTGCCGCTCATAACCCAGGCGTACAAGCTGCCTTAGCAGCTCCTCCGCGTCCAGCGACCCCTCGTTCCGGATATGAACACAGTTGCTCTGCAGATATTCCAGCGGCAGCACCTTATCCATGCCGCCGTCAATGGAAGCGATTACCGTCACCGGCCTCTCCTCCATCAACCTGCGCAGAATTTTCAGCCGCTCCCGCACAATCGCATTGCCGTGAATATCGGCAGAAAAGAAAATAATATCCTTGGCCGGATACAGATATACCTCGCGGTCGTAGAGCCTGCAGTCCTCGTAAATTTCTTTTGCCTTCCGTTCATTGTGCGTGATAATCAGCTTTCGTGAAATTCCCTCGGCGGCGGCATACATCAAATGGCATTTCTGCGAATCAATGCAGCCCAGCACCTGAGCCGGCAGCTTTCCCTTCTGAATGGCGCTCCGCAGCTCCCGGAACTCCTCATAGCCGTACAGCGGCTGATAAAATGTCTGCATAGAATCCTCCCTAAAGCTTTCGGTTGAACTCGTTCATCGCCGCATCGACACCGTCTGTGATCATGCGCTCGCATGCCTTTGACGCCCTGCCGAGGGCTTCGCGGATGCGCTCGTTCTCCTCGCTCGAAAAGCGCCCGAGCACATAGTCCGCCAGATCCCAGCCCTTCGGCTTTTCACCCACGCCGATGCGGATGCGCGGGAATTCTTCCGTGTTCAGATGAGCGATAATGCTCTTAATCCCGTTGTGCCCGCCTGCGCTGCCCTTCGGGCGCACGCGCAGCTGCCCGACGTCCAGACTGACATCGTCGTATATTACTATAATATCCTCATTCGTTACTTTATAGTAGTCCGCCAGCGCCCGCACGCTCTCGCCGCTCAGATTCATATAGGTCTGCGGCTGCGCCAGCAGCACCCGCTCCCCCGCAATCCGCCCGCGCCCGCACAGCGCCTTATGCTCGCGGGAATCCAGACGGATGCCGTAATCGTCGCCGATCCGCGTCACCGCGTCAAAGCCGATATTGTGTCTGGTGGCCTGATACTCCCTAGTCGGATTCCCGAGCCCGATTATAATTTTCATTGCCGTATCCTCTCTGCCCGCTGAAACGGGCCTGATATTCGTTTGCGGCTGCCTTTTTCTTTCCTATACGCACAAACGCCGCAGATCGTTCTCCCTGCGTGAAAAACGGCCTGCGGTAGATGGTTCACCGGATTTTCAGGATAGCATGAAACAAAATACATGTCAATCCTGCCAAAGCTTTTTTCTTTCACGGTTTTACCAATATAAAAAAAATATTCTGTTTGTCCTGTCATAATTTAATTCTTTCATCGGTTAAAACTAAAAATATTTACATTATTCATCTAACAATATAGACAAAAACAGAAAAAAGGTATATGATAGAAATGGAAAAAATAATCAGCACTAATATTCTTTTCTATTATAATAAGAGAATATCATAAAAAACAGAAAAGGAGGAGTGATAAAAAATTTTTACTTTGCAGAAAAAGATACCTTAAAACAAAATTTACAGGAAAGCAGGGGTTACAAACTTATGGGGACATTTATGACAAAACAGAAAAAACACCGGTTTTTCCAACGACTTGCAGCCACCGTCCTTTCGGCCTGCTGCATCACCGGAAGTCTCGGCAGCATCCCGGCGCTGGGGGAAACCGGAGCCGGGGAGGAGGATGAAATATTTGTCTCCGTTCCGGAGCGTCAGCATTCGGAAACGGCAAACCGGGCCGGAACGGCGGCCCTGGAAGCAGATCCGGCGGCAGAATTTTTTGACGAAGCGGAAGGGGAAAGCACTTCGTCCGACCAAAATGCCGGAAGCGCGGCGCGCCGGTTTTCCAAGCCGCAGCATGAGAAAACAAGCCTTGCTGTTTCGGTGGAGGATTGCAGCGGGGAATGGAACCTTGCCGCCGTCGGCAGCCCTGTGGATGGCGCCGGTACTTACGGCCTGTACGGGTTCGGCGCACTGCCCGAGGAACAGCGGGTGAAGGTGGCGGTCATCGATTCCGGCGTGGACGACACCGGGGACATCGACGTGTACCTGCGGAAAAATTTCATCCCGGGAGAGGACGAAATCTCCATTCTGTACGAGGATACCTCCTGCCACGGGACAAGCGTGGCCGGCGTGATTGCGGCGCTTGACAACGACGAGGGCATCACCGGCATCAACCCGCACGTCCTGCTGTATTCAGCCCGGGTGCTGGATGCGGACAACCGCGCCCCGGTCAGCCGGATCGCGGAGGCCATCGACTGGGCGATCGCGCAGGATGTAGATATTATCAACCTCAGCTTCGGCACGACGACGGATTCCCCCGTGCTGCACGCGGCGGTTCAGCGCGCATACCGTGCGGGCATCCTGCTGATTGCCGCGGCCGGCAACCGCGGGGTTGTGGAGTATCCGGCCGCTTATGACGAGGTGATTGCCGTAGGCGCGGTGGACGCGCACGGCGACCGCAGCTGCGGCAGCGCGGTCGGCAGCGCACTGGAGCTGGTGGCGCCGGGTGAGGGGATTGTATCGACAGGCGCGTTCGGCGGACTGTGCACCGCCGGAGGAACCAGTCTGGCTGCGCCGCATGTTACGGGGGCGGCGTCCGTGCTCTGGCAGCTGGATAAGAGCATGCCGGCGGATTTTATCCGCGCACTGCTGGATTTCACCGCAAACCAGTACGGCAGCGCGGCGGAATACGGCTTCGGCCTTGTGGATCTGAATTTTGCACTCAGCCAGTATGACCGCTTTAAGGAGATTTATCAGGCGGGCGGAGCGCTTGAAGAGCAGATCGCGGAGGCGGTAGAGGCCGGGACGCTGGAGTATAACGAGAGCGCGGTGCTGGATTTTGAGGACGCGGCGTATGTGGAGGGGCTGTGGGTAAATAATCCTGGTAAGGGATGGGGAACCCATGCGGATTTGCTGTATGAGTCTGACGGAAAAGATAATCTACTTGTCAGCACCAGCGGAGAAACGATGACAGGAATCGGGATGAAGATTCTGAAAAAAGCAGTAGCAGCGCCGGATACTTATTTTAGCGTTATGCAGGTTAATCCGGAATGGCACGGTTATACGGTGAAAACACCAAGCTCAAAAGATCCAACCATTCAATACCATAATAATTATGTGTTTTCTTATCTTTTCATCACGGAAATTGCTTCTGCTGTCAGCAAAGGAAAGAATCCGCAGGATGTAGAAGTCCCGGCGTACATGCAGTGTTTTTCCGGCTGCGGTCTTAATGTAGATTGTGTGGAAAAGATGGTTGAAAATATCAAGGGAAAGTTTACCAAGAATGGGGAACTGATAAATACCGATGCTAATGAAACAGTGCAATGGTCCGCGCTGATCGAAGACGATATAACCAATATGTCAAAGGCAATTTGCATTTACGGCCTGGCCATTCATTCCGCAACCGATATGTTTGCGCATGTTACCTATGATCAGAATGGGAATTTTATCAGCCACGGGGATAGGCGTGCAGATAACAAAGATGAAGTTAAAAGCCGGTACGCATGTGCCCGCCAGATGTGCCGCAATATTATTTCCCACATTAAAAAATATGAACCAGGAAGTCTGGAGGATTACTACAATGTTCTCTCCTCTGACTCTTACATTGGGGAATTCACGCTGAAGCGCCTGAGCCAGTATGTAAAACTGGTGGACAGTACCTATTATAACGAACACTGTGCGGTATTTGACCGGGCAAACAAAAACTGATTTTGGTTTGTTATGCCAATGACGATGCGCAAAGGGAAAGGGGGAAGGATTTTTTACTTCCTTCCCTCCCCCTTTATTCCTTTGCGCTGCATCCGTCAACCGAAAACAGGCGGACAGCGCGGAGGAAACAAAAAAGGATCTGGATAGAAGAATCGGAGGTAATTATGAAAAAATTTGTCTTTATGGGCCTGTTTGCCGGTCTGCTTTCTGCCTGGCTGCCGCCGGTACCGGGAAAGGCGGCGGAGCCGGAAACCGGGGAGGAAATTTTTTATTGCACAGACACTAAAAAACCGTTGGATGCCGGGGAAGAGACTTCCAATGCCGCAATCAGCAAAGTACCGCAGGATTCTGACTTTGAAATCGACACGGACGGCGTCCTGGTAAAATATCACGGGACGGAGGAAGTGGTGACGGTTCCGGATGGGGTGACCAAAATCGGAACATCGGCCTTTAGTAAAAACCCCTATATCCAAACGGCGCTTCTTCCGGACACCGTAACAGAGATCGGAGCCTATGCTTTTTATAACAGCTCAATCCGGGAGATTGACCTGTCCAAAATAAAGCAGATTGGGGCGGGAGCCTTTGAATATTGCCAGATGCTGGAGGAGGCAAATCTGGATGCCGTAAAGATATTAGGAAAGGAGGTGTTCCGGGCATGCAAAAGCCTAAAAACAGTAACCGGTCTGGAATGTCTGCAGGAGATCGGTCACGGTGTTTTCCTTCACACGCAGTTATGGCAGAATTATTGGAAGGATGAAGCAAAAGGCGACCTGTGGATCGTAAACGGGATCCTTTTATGCGGGCATCATTGTACCGGTACGGTTGTTATTCCCGATCATGTTAAAAAAATTGCAGGTGATGCATTTTATTTACCCGACAGGATAGAAGGCGGGCCGGAAAAAGTCATTATCCCGGATAGCGTGACAGAAATCGGATCAGGCGCATTTTCATCCTGCCGGGCTCTGACAACCGTGCGCATGGAAAATTCCGTAACGCACATTGGATCATGGGCCTTTTCAGGCTGCCTGAAGCTGACGGATATCCGCCTGTCCAACGTCCTGACAGATATTGATCTTGTTTTTAGCTATTGCACATCTCTGGAACGCCTGACCCTGCCGGCTTCGGTTAAAAAAGTGGGGGAGGACGCTTTCTGGCATTGCCCAAAGCTGAAGACACTGACCATCCCGCCGCAGCTGGAGGAATTCGCAGACAACGTCAATAGAGTAAACTACACCGTGCCCCTCGCCCAGACCATTTATGTAACGGATATCGCGGAAGCCAAAAAACTGGAGGGCACAATAAAAAAATGCGGAACGAAGGTGGCCGAGCTGAAGCTGGCAGAGGAAAACGTTGTTCTCGGCATCGGCTCCAAATTTGCCCTCCGCTTCAACAGCGGCGCAAAGGCGGAAAGATGGCGTTCCAGCAATAAAAAGATCGTGGCGGTGGACAGCGTCGGAAACCTGTACGCGGTAAGCACCGGCACGGCGACGATTACCGCGACAATATACGGGAAGGAGTATAAGTGCAAGGTGACGGTGAAGTAGCGGTTGCGGTACTTTTTATCATCCGGGAAACAACAAAGGAAAACTGACGGATTGTTGCACTGTTCTCTCCTCTGACTCTTTTATTGGGGTATTCACGCTGAAGCGCCTGAGCCAGTATGTAAAACTGGTGGACAGTACCTATTATGACGAACACCGTGCGGTGTTTGACCGGGCAAACAAAAACTGATTTTGGTTCTGTTATGCCAGTGATCACGTGCGAAGGGAGAAGGGAAGGATTTTTTGCTTCCTTCCCTCCCCCCTTTATTCCTTTTCGCTGCATCCGTCAACCGAAAACAGGCGGACGGCGTGGATCAAACGAAAAAAGATCTGGATAGAAGAATCGGAGGTAATTATGAAAAAAGTTGTCATTATGGGGCTGCTTGCCGGTCTGCTTGCCGCCCTGCTGCAGCCGGTACCGGGAAGGGCAGCGGAGCCGGAAACAAGGGGAAAAATTTATTATAGCACAGACAAGAAAAAGCTGCCAGATGCCGGAGAAGAGATTTCCAATGCCGCAATCAGCAAAGTACAGCAGGATTCTGACTTTGAAATTGATGCGGACGGCGTCCTTGTGAAATATCACGGGACGGAGGAAGTGGTGATGGTTCCGGACGGGGTCACCAGGATTGGAGATAAGGCTTTTGAGGGAAATACATCCATTCAAAGAATTCTTCTTCCGGGTACCGTAACGGAAATTGAGGGAAGCGCGTTTGCCTTCTGTTCCCATCTGAATGCAGTGGAGGGCGGTAACGTAACCCGAATTGGAGCGTACGCATTTTATTTCAGTTCCATTCAGGAAATCGACCTGTCCAAAGCAAAGATCATTGAAGCAGGAGCCTTTTATTGGTGCCGGATGCTGGAGGAAGCAAATCTGGAGGCCGTGGAAGTATTAGGAAACGATGCATTTTCGGGATGCAGAAGCCTGAAGACAGTAACCGGCCTGGAGCATCTGCGGGAGATCGGCTATGGCGTTTTTCTTTCCACGCTGTTATGGGAGGATTATTGGCGGGACGAAACCAGAGGCGATCTGTGGATCGTAAACGGAATCCTTATCATGGGGCACGCCGGCACCGGTACGGTGGTAATCCCCGATCATGTCACCCGGATCGCACCCTGTGCATTCCGGAGCGGCAACGGCTTTAAAAGTAAGCTGGAAAAAGTTATTATCCCGGATTCCGTGACGGAAATCGGAAGCAGCGCCTTTGCTTACTGCAGCAATCTGACCACAGTGCGTATGGAGGATTCCGTCACAAAGATAGAGAGATGGGGGTTTGAGGCCTGCATGAAACTGACAGATGTCCGTCTGTCTAATGCCCTGACGGACATCGATTATGTTTTTAGCTATTGCAAGGCACTGGAGCGCCTCACTCTCCCGGCCTCGCTGGAAAAGCTGGGAGAACACGCGTTTGAGCATTGCACGAAGCTGAAGACACTGACCATCCCGCCGCAGCTGAAAGAGTTTGCAGACGAAGTAAATATAGTAAATTACTCCAGGCCCCTTGCCCAGACCATCTATGTAACAGATATCTCGGAAGCAAAGAAGCTGGAAGGCGCCATCGAAAAATGCGGCG
>ERZ808040.65-NODE-65-length-99826-cov-9.339883_pt1 | contig 99826 bp, 138 predicted proteins | sample MGYA00380191_ERZ808040 | MGnify/ENA primary metagenome ERZ808040 (study PRJEB31490, sample SAMN06133395) | mouse gut metagenome | isolation source: J6 | host: mice | place: China: Chengdu | collected 2015-05 ...
GTTCCGGCGGGGCTTATTAAAGTGCCTCTATTCATAAGACTGCTGTTCTATATCTTTTCAAAATTCGGCAGATTGGTACTTTGGGAGATTATATTCATTTTGGAATTACAATTTGCGGAAACTCAAGAATATTATCTATCTTGTTTCGTAATAATTTTTGCAATCGTCTCCATATCCGCATCCGTCGGAATCCGATATTCGGAAGCCACTACCTTCATATCATACCCATTATCTACCAAAAACCGGTCAAAATTGGCATCCGCTGGCAGCAAGCCCTCTTCCTCCAGCCTTTTTCCGATACTGTAAGGCGTCTCCCCTTTCTTTATATTAAAAATAATTTCCTGTTCCATCCCTTCTTCCGGCTTTGTCCTGTCGTCCGCCGTAGTAGCATCTTCTCCCGCCGGATATGTTTTCCCATCTGGATATGTTTTCCCATCCGTCCCTCTATAGACATCTTCCACCGGTTCCGTTCCGTCATCCGCTTCCTGATCTTGATCACCGGCAGGTTCCTGGCTGCCGTCCGGCTCCCGGGTATCATTCATTTCCTGGCTGCCTGCAGCTTCCCGGCCTTCTGCATTTTCCTCTCCCGCAGATCCTTCCGCTTTTACACTTTCCGCTGCCGGCACCGCCGGTGCCTCTTCAGCCAGTTCTTTCCTTACCCTTTCTTCCGTTTCCGCCCTGGCTTCCTTCAGATATTCTTCCATCTGTTCTTCCTCTATCATCCCAAGCGTTTTCGCTTTTTCAACAATTTCTTCTTCCGTAAGGCTTTTATCTTTTCCGCGCGCCGCTATTCCCACAATAATCGCAGTCATAACGATCCCCAGTCCCAATCCTCTTAAATAATATTTCAAATTCATAACTGCCCCCATCTGCCCATACTTTTAGGATTCTTATTTGTCCTGTTCAAACAGATCAATGACCAATTTTACTTCCCCAACGCCTAAACCAAGCTCTCTGGCTATTGCAGTCTTCGATTTTCCCAATTTATGCAGCCGTAATATTCTTTCGTTATTGTTGTAATTGCTGTTATGGCCCTGCTCTTTCTTCTCGGAAGGCTCCGTCTTATCCGAACCCGATGCTCCGCCTTCCGCATTTTCCTTCACTTCCCGAAGAACCTTGTCCGAATCATCCACCTTTTCAGGCATAATCGGCACAAATAAGGCTTCCTCCCGCCTTTCTTCCTTCTCCGGTTCTGAAAGGATGCCTTCTCCCGTTTCCCGCTCCTGCACTTGTTCCGTTTCTGCTTCCAGGCCTCCTGCTGCCTCTTTTACGGTAATTTCCAAATCCTGCACTTCCTGCCGGATCTCTTTCATTTTTTTGTCTGCTTCTCCTACCGTCCGAACAAACTTATCATGTTTATCGTTCAGCATATCGTACAAAAATATGACTTCCTGATGGTTTTTGTTAATTCCTTCCAATACTTGTTCCGAATATTCATTGACCGCCATAATTTTTTCATTTGTCAGGCGTTCCATTGCTCTCTCGGTCTTTTCCATAGAATAAGAGAGGGTTTCATCCACCATATCATTAATATGATTCCTGGCATTCCCGACCTCTTTTTCAACCAGGCCTCGAATGAATCCCTCATCAATCCTCGTTCCTGCCTCAGCCACGCTTTCCCCTTTTCCCATGGGAAGCACATAGCTGAGAATCAGAAAAACGACTCCAACTATTATAAGAACGATCTCTGTCAATCCCATACTTCATATTCTCCTAGATTTTCATATCAAATCTTCCGATCCCTTTCAGTACCACTCTTCCGTCCGCATCTTTGTCCTTATCCTGATCCTTCTTGCGCTTTTTCCCGCCGTCACCGGAATATTCCCCGTTTCCTTTTTCTTTTGCGTCATACTTCTTCTTGTTATTCTCCGTATTGTCGCCTTGATGAACCTGTGTTGCTTTATTTTCTACGGTTTTATGGAACTGGGCCTGGAAATTCGACTGATCCACCATCCCTTTATTATCCTGGTTATGCTTAATTGTCGTATAATCCTGTGCTCTCGTAATCGTACCCTGCAATTCAATACGGTTAATCGACATATTTCTCTCCATTTCTGCACGGCTTTATCGTGCATAACAAGTTTGTGGATGCCGTACAGACACAAACTTGATCTCCTTACACTTAAATCGCCGTCATCTTTACATCCCCATCCAGCTTAATGAATTTACAATATTTCATTTCACTATGAACAACCATGGATACATCGCCAATGCTGATCTTCGTACCCGGAAATACTGTATCCGTCACCATAACCTTTGCATTGGAATAAACGCCGATCGACTCCTGCAGCCGTTCCATCTCCAGTGCCTTATCCTCTATTTCTTTTTCTTTCACTTTATTCAGCACTTCTAAAGATTTTACATATTGCAGCTGTTCCGGTGTCACCTTTATTCCCTTTGCGCGCTTTTGTTTGGAAGCCTCAATCAAAGGCATGACAGACTTAACAACCCTGGTTGCGTTAGCAATATCCCACTGCAGATTCTGGATGCGAACCTTGATCGTCGGGTCTGCCCCCACTTCCACAATCGTATCCGCTCCCATAGAGGATCCCAAAGTCTTTACGGTAACACAATTTGTCGCACATACGCGCCCACCGGTAATAAATCCTCTTTTTCCGCTTACAGTAACTTCGTCCCCCGCATAGACCGTGCTATGAAGAATCGTTTCCGACGATACATAGCCCAATGCAGTAACCGTGGCATTTTCCAGGAACTTTGCCACCACGTTTCCTTTCGCGTTCAACACGCCTTTTCCCATGCCGTTCATTCCCTTGGCAATAATGATATCGCCTCCGGCCTCTACCTGCGCACCCTCCACCACGCCGGAAACTTCAATATTTCCTTTGGCTTTCACTGAAAAATTCGCGCATACATTGCCGTTGACCTGAACATTTCCATCATATTCAATGTTTCCTGTAGAACTGTCTACATTTTCCACTGTTAAAATATCGGAAACAAATACTTTATCATCTACTAAAGTGACATGGCCGTCCACATCCGATATCATAGACAGCTTATCTTCGGAAACCGATATATTCCTTCCAAATTTCAGTTTCTTTTTCTTTACTTCCCTGGGCTTGATCTTCTCCCCCATAATGTTATAGCCAACATCACCCGGATCCTCCGGAAATAACTTTGCCAGAACATCTCCCTCATGGCAATGGCTGATCGTATTCAAGTGAAAGAAGTCGACGCTTCCATCTTCTTTTAAAGTAGGGCGCGCACTCAGATCCGTATTAAAATAATACTCAATATATGCGTCAGCTCCGTGTCTCGGCTGCTGCCCTACGGCCACGATATAATCTTCGCAATATCTTTTGTTATTAAAAAAACGGTCGATCTCCTCTTCCTGAATACCGAACTCAATACCTTTAAAGCTGAGGTCAGCGATAAATTCCTGCTTGCTCAGCACCCCGCCCTTCAAAGAAGGCGGATAAAAACGGACTATCGCATTCATTTTATCCGGGCTTATGATCAGCTTATAATCTTCTCTGACTTCATCACAGGTCATATGATTAATAAGGATCTCATGCTTTCCACCTAATCCCGCGATCTCAGAGATAACCGAACTGTCATAAGCAATTCCCTTATTGCCCAAATATTCCGCCATTTCACTTGTCGCAGCCGTCATGCCTCCATCCGTAGGCGGAAACACATGCAAATATGTCTGATTGGTACTGCATACTAATTGAAAATATCCATTCATGTTTTTTGTTCTCCTGCTTCTATGACAATATTCCTATATAATTTCCCATCTTTGTCTTCATTTTCTGCAACGCTCTCGTATGCAGCTGGGATATCCGCGATTCGGACACCTCCAAAATACCGCTGATCTCTTTTAAGGTCAATTCTTCATAATAATACAGTTCAATGACTCTCCGCTCTTTCTCTGTCAGCAGTTCTAATGCCTCCGATAATATCTTCTTCAGTTCTTCTTTTTCCACTACTTCCTCAGGACTGTCGAAATGGGCGTTTTTATTATTCTCCGCCGGCACTTCGCTCCCCTGTTCCATAAATTCATTCAAAGATACTACGTTCGTAATCTTCATCTGGGACTGCCATTCCCCAAATTCATCCTCGGAAATCCCCAATGCCTCCGCTATTTCCGCATCTGTCGCGTTTCTTCCCTGAACCGCTTCTATTTCTTTAATGGCTGCATCAATTTTTTTCTGCCTCTGTCTGATCGTCCTTGGGATCCAATCCATTTTACGTATCTGATCTAAAATAGCTCCTCTTATCCGCAAGCTTGCATAAGTTTCAAACTTGACCGCCTTCATGCTGTCAAATTTATCGATCGCATCGATCAATCCGAAAATACCATAACCTACCAGGTCGTCGTATTCCACATTGTAACCTAAATACATGCTAAGTCTTCCGGCAACCAGCTTTACCAGCGGGGCGTACTCTATGATCAGTTTTTCACGTATCTCCGGCGATTTCGCCTTCGCATATTCCTCCCACAACTTCTTTCTGCCCGTTTCATCCATACTTCGTCAGCCACCTTTACTTAATTATCCTTCCGTTTTCACCTGTCCTTCTTGCATATCAGCCGGTGTTCCCTCACCCGATATGATTTCTTCTATTGCCTCTTCCTGAATTTCTTCTTCCGGCTGGTTTTTCTTATCAAAAATATTCAACATCATTGTAAACAGGTTTCCTGCAATGTAAAAGACAATCATCACCACCAGCAGGATTGTCAGCATTTTGTTTGTTTCATAATAATTCAAATGCATGGCAATACTGCATACTGCCCCTGCGGACAGCATCAAAAAAGGCGGTATCAATTTTCTTTTCATTGCTTTTCCCCCTTTTTTTTTGCCTTTCATATAGTCTTCTGCACCTTTCCGACGGCCTTAATAACAAAATCTCCTGTCTCCGGATAGAAAATAACCGTCCTACCATAGCTGTCTCCCGTATCATGCGCTAAAATCGGTATCTTCAACTGTGCCAGCTTCTTCCTCGTAGCTTCCACGTTCCGCTCTCCTACACGAACCATTTCCGACTTATTTTGGAAGGAAAACATCTGAGCCCCTCCTGCAATCTTTGCCACCATGCGGCTCTGTTTTGCCCCTCTCGCCACCATCTGCCTTACCAGTTCGGCAATACCTGTATCTGCAAATTTAGGGATATTACTGTTATTTCTTATTTGTGTGCTATCCGGCAGCATAATATGCGCCAGCCCTCCGATCTTAGTGACCGGATCCCTGATGGCTATTCCTACACAGGATCCCAATCCCAACGTAGTGACAGCATCCGGACTGACACATACCTTCAAATCCGCCATTCCGACTTTAATTATCTCACCCATAGCCTTCCCGAGTCTCCCATTTTTCTTATGAAATATGTCTCTTACACTTTATACTTTACGGCATACCTGCCTGTACATATACCGGCTCATTTCCCGATTCCATTCTTCCAGGGTCTCTAACTTACCGAAATGCCCAAAGATGACAGAATCTTTCCATAAGATTCCAGATCAGGAATAAGGATAAAATATCCATCTAACTGAACTTCGTCAAAAAACTGAGTCTGTATCAACAGGATATGGTCTCCTAAAATTCCAAATTCAATGGCTGGAACGCTGAGGATCGCTCCTGCCATATCGATTGCCAGCGAAGGAATCGTCGGGCAGATCTTCAGATTTGTCATCATGGACAGCGAATTCAGGTAAGAGCCTGTTATAATATTTCCTACTTCCTGGAGGGCGGATATTTCCATTTCGGAAAAATCATCCCCTTCAGCCGCCATTCCCATCAGCTTTCCAACTAAATGTCTGGCCGATTCTTTTTCCAGAAGGAACATAATGCTTCCTGTAATGTCTCCTTCCACTCCGAGATAAATGCCTGCCATAATCTGTTCTTCCCCGCCCATCAGGGTAGCCACATCACCAAACTCCAACAATTTTACCTGAGGTACGGACATATCGACTTTACATTGAAGCATCTGCGCCAAAGCGGTCGTCGCATTTCCGGCCCCTATATTGCCCAGCTCCCTCAGTATATCATAATATTCCTGAGACACTGTCTCTAAATTTAAATCAGCCACTGCCAACCTCCTATATACTATCCTTATCCAGCACCACCGCATTCAAATCGAGCAACGAGATCAATCCTCCGTCTTCGTACTTCCCAATTCCGAAAATAAAGTAATCCTTTTCTTCCTTGCTGTCATAAGCGACTTTATCGATCTGCTGGTTTTCCAACGTCACTACTTCTTTTACTTCATCTACAATAACCCCTATTGTCCCATGCTGTTCCAGTTTAAGGATGATAATTCTTGTGCTTTTCGTATATTCATCAGCCGGAAGATCCATCTTAATACGGGCGCTCATTACCGGGATAACCTCTCCGCGCAGATTAATGACACCTTTCAGGTATTCCTGCACCTTCGGCACTCTTGTAATATGCTGCATCCGCACAATATTATCCACATATTTAATATCAATTCCGTATTGCTCATCACCCAGCCTGACTACGATAAACTGAGTTGTTTCATTATCCAAAACCACTTTTACTTCTTCCATTCCGCTGCCCTCCTACAATATGCACCTAAAATAACGCATTAGTATCCAGAATCAATGCCACTTCGCCATCGCCTAAAATAGTAGCGCCGCTGATCACCTTGCACCTGGTAATGTATTTCCCCAGCGACTTGATAACGATTTCCTGCTGGCCCATAAGTTCATCGACCACGATCCCGGACAGCCTGTCGCCCTTTTTCACGATAACGACCGTCATATTGTCTTCAGGATTTTTCTTGCTGGCAATATCAAGGACTTCGCTCAAACGGATAAGCGGGATTACGATTCCCCTTAAGTGGATCACTTCTTTATTTTGCACTGTCTTAATATCCGAAGGAATAATATCTTCGATGGTCTGAATCGATCCTAAAGAGATTGCATATTTTTCTCCGCCTACATCCACCATAAGAGCCTGAATAATCGCCAGGGTCAGCGGAAGCCGGATCGTCCATGTACTTCCTATATCGATCTTGCTCTTAACTTCCACTTCCCCGCTTAAGGACTCGATTTTAGATTTTACAACATCCAGTCCCACGCCTCTTCCCGATACGTCGGAAACTACCTCCGAAGTGGAAAATCCGGCGCTAAACAGCAAATTAATAATTTCCTGCTCGGACATATTCTCGCCCTGTTCCGGTGTAATAACGCCTTTCATAATTGCTTTTTCTTTCACTGCCGCCGTATTAATTCCAGCGCCGTCATCCCTTACTTCTATAACGACATTATTTCCATCCTGGTAGGCATCCAGGAAAATAGAACCAACCTCTGGTTTTCCCTTGGACTTTCGAACCGCGCCTGACTCCAGTCCATGATCCGCAGCGTTCCTTAAAAGGTGCATCAACGGATCGCCAATTTCATCGACTACGGTACGATCCAGTTCCGTTTCCTCACCGGACATATACAATTCCATCTTTTTGTCTAATTTCTTGGACAAATCCCTGATCATACGAGGAAACTTATTTACTACGCTTTCGATCGGCACCATCCTTACTTTCATCACGGATTCGTGCAGGTTAGTTGTCACGCTCTCCAAATATTCAATATGTTCGTTTACGCTGTTGTTTCTGTCACCTACGGAAGCAGATACCAGAGAGTTTTTTGCAATGATCAACTCGCTTACCAGATTCATCAGCACATCCAGCTTTTCGATATCCACCCTGACGGTTCTGTTCACTACCGGTTTGGAAACAGGTGCTTTCTTTTCTGCCGCTTTGGGAGCAGGAGCGGGCTGGTTCGCCTTCTCGGCCACAGGTGCATTCTCCCCTTCTTCTGCAACAACGGCGGGTGCCGTACTCTTGTCGGTCTCTATCGCAGCGATAGAACCCATCTGCTCGTCTTCTACCAGTGCGCCCTGCGCATCTTCGATTTCCGAAACGCTTTTTATGGAATCCAATATTTTTTCCAAAGAGCTGTCCGATACAAAGATGAGGCTGAAGTCCAATTCAAACCTTTCATCCTCAATATCCTGAACGGAAGGATTGGAAATCAGCACTTCCCCTAATTCTTCCAATGCCTTAAACACAAGAAAAGCTCTCGCCGCCTTTAAAATACAAGATTCCTGTACTTTCACGGTAATTCCATAAACTTTCTTTCCCTGGTCCACCGCCTCGGACAACACTCTTTTCTGGGTATCGTCAAACTTAATATTTTTCCATTTTGCACCGTCCCCGTCAGAAGCTTCCGCCTTTGGCTGCGTTTTCTTTTCCGTCTGCGGTTCGCCGCCTTCTTTGGAATCCAGCACATCGTTTAACAGTTTGATCAGGGGCTCGTTTTCATTCGTTCCCTCATCGCCTGTTTCCTGGATATTATTCAAATATTCTTCCAGGGCGTCCAGGCATTGGAAAAGTATATCTATCATATTCCCTTTCACCTTGATCGTCCCGTTGCGAACCTCTGAGAACACATTCTCCATATCATGAGTCAGGTTCTGCATCCTCTTATATCCCATTGTCCCGGCCATTCCTTTTAGGGAATGCGCCGCCCTGAAAATCTCATTGATCGTATCCGTGTTCTCCGGATCCTGTTCGAGATTCAATATTTCAGTATTTAAACTTTGCAAATGTTCTTTTGTCTCATCGAGAAAAATTTCCAAATATTGGCTTACATCCATTTTACATTACCCCCACGTTCATTATGATCTCCTGCGCAATCTGCTCAAGGGGAACCACTTGATTTGCCAGCCCGGAAACCACAATGCTTTTCGGCATCCCATACACTGCACAACTGTCTTCGTCCTGAGCGATAACATGTATCTTTTTCTTACCTTTCAGATAAGATATTCCTTTTGTTCCATCCGCTCCCATCCCTGTCATTACAGCGCATACCACTTCATCATACTTACTTTCCGCCAAAGCTTCGTACATATAATTGGCACATGGTTTTACCCCTTCCCTGGGCGGCTCATCCGAATAATAAACCACATGTCTTCCGCCGCTATACCGTATTTTTAAATGCATGCCGCCTTTAGCGATATAAACTTTTCCCGGAAGAAGGACATCCCCCTCTGCAGCCTCCTTTACCTCCGCTTCGCTTAAGGAGTTTAACCGTTCCGCCAAAGAAGCCGTAAACCCGGCCGGCATATGCTGTACGATAACTACCGGGGCATTTAATTTGGATGGTATTCTTGGAACTACGGATTGCAATGCCTTAGGTCCGCCTGTGGAACTCGCAATGGCAACCACCTTATTTCCTTTTACCTTCCCCGCATGCCGGCTTACCAGATCCACCATTTTTTTCGACGCTCTGGCATCTTCCATGGAAAATGCCTTTGTAAACGAAGGTGCCCTGCTCTCCGTTACTGCGGACAGAATTTGCAGCAAACGGGTTCTGAACAGATCCCTCCGGCATTCCAGCGCGCTTGTCGGCTTATGTACGAAATCAAGAGCTCCCAGTTCCAATGCATCCAAAGTTGTTTTTGCGCCTTCCTTTGTATCGGTACTCGCCATAACAACCCTTGCCGCAATCTTATTCTTCTGCAACTCTTTTAGCAGCTCCAGCCCGTTCATTTTAGGCATATTGACATCCAGCACAACCACATCATAAGTATTCTTTTTTAACAGTTCAAGAGCTTCTAAACCATTAGTAGCATTTGCTACTACCTGAAATCTCTTATCCTGCTCTATTATATCACACAGTACCCTCCTCATAAGTGCAGAGTCATCAACGACTAAAACTTTTTTCATACTTATCCTCCAAACTGCCCTGACGGCACAAATTTTTTAGAAAAATATCGTATTCGCTCTATACTTTTTTACGGTTTTTCCGCTCCGTTTCGAAAATAAATTTTATGATCTCTTCCCTTGCCATATCGTCTATATCGATAAACTGTACACGGTGTTCATATACGCCATGGCGCGTCTGCGACTCCGCTACACTAAGAACCTTTCCCAATATCTCATATTCTTTCGGCCCTTTCTCGGTATCGAGCTGGTATTTGCATAAAATAACGCTTTCGTCCTCATATTTATAGCTGGACATAAAACGCAGCCCTCCGGCGCTGATATCAATAATCACGCTTTGTCTCAACGGCTCTTCCCCTGCACTCTCCAGCGTACCCTCTTTCTCCAGCACTTCCACCTCTTCTTCTCTAAGAACTCTGGAATCCATCTTCAGGGCACAGCTGAAACGGTAAAACTCCCGTCTCTGATCTTTGCTCAAATCACTGGTAAGTTCCATAGTCAGCAAGAACACATTATTTCTCTTTCCTCTGTCCGCTACTTTTGCCTTGCATTGATATACCCCGTTAGGAGTATAAAAATACAGATCATATTCGGCACCCACCGGCAAAAGAACAATTTTCGTTTTTTCCATCGGCATAGTAATCTCTATCTTGTTTTCCGCCAGGATATCGCTTATCTGGCTGTAATATATGCTTACCTCCGGTTCCTCTCCGTCAATCTTTCTTTTTTTTCTTTTTCTTATCTCTACCTTCGTTCCTGACATTACATATTTTGATAATAATTTGCCTGCCATATCCCTGCCCCACCTACTCCGATTTTTTTATATTGAAAATCTGGGAAAAGAATGATGCCATTCCTTTCCGTTTTACTTTTTCCGTTACTTCCTTATTCGCCAGGCGTACCGCAATTTGTTTATATGCCATCGCTGACTTTGCATAAGGATCCTCCATCGATACCGGTTTCTGCTGCATCACCGCTCTTACGAGATGCGTATCTTCCGGCACTTCACCCAGATATTCCATGGGAGTTTTTAAAAATTTTTCCACTACTACATTTAATTTTTTATACAAATCTCCCCCGTCGCCGCTTTTTTGCACCTTATTGGCAATCATTTTAATTTTTGTCTCTTCCCTCTCATACTTGGGGTGCATACTGAGCGCTTTCAAAAGAGAATAGGAATCTGTAATAGACGTAGGTTCCGGCGTTGTCACCAGCAGTATTTCCCCGCTGGCTACCAGGAACTCCATGACCGCATCGGATATCCCAGCCCCGGTATCAATGATCACTACATCTGCAAGAGAATCCAGCTCTGCCAGGCTCTGCACGATACATTGTATATTATCCTGCGTCATGTTCGACAAACTGGCCACGCCGGAACCTCCGGAAATAAATCCAACCCCCATCGGTCCTCTTGTAATAATTTCCTTAATTCCCTTTCCTTCGTAAATCAGATCAGATAAATTGTATTTTGGCACTGCACCGAACATAATTTCTATATTAGCAAGCCCGAAATCCGCATCCAGAATAATCACCTTCTGTCCCATCTTACGAAACTGTATCGCAAGATTGATCGATGTATTCGACTTGCCGACGCCGCCTTTTCCGCTAGTCACGGTCAGAACACGAGCTACAGGCTTTTTCGCCTGTGAATTAGCTTTTATAAGATTCCTTAACTGTTCAGCCTGATCCATGCTCTGTAACTTCCTCTCTAAACTTTCTCTCCAAGTAACTGCCTTACCGCACTCTGCGGGTTAAATTCCCTGAAATCATCCGGTACGTTCTGTCCGCAGGTAATATAAGATATCATTTTATCAGTATGAAGTTTTACATTCATAAGGTTTCCTAACGCATTTGTCTCATCCAGCTTGGTGAATATCAGCTTATAATCAGTGATTTCCGAATACGTGTCCACGATCTTTAGCAGATCTTTATATTTTGTCGTTGCACTTAAGACAAGATATACTTCCTTTTCCGCCTCACCGTCTACTGCGTGGACGATCTGTTCCATATTTTGTTTTTGTTCTTCATTCTGATACGAATGTCCCGAAGTGTCCACAAAAATATAATCAAAACCGGCAAATACCCTCAGGCATTGCACGATTTCTTCCGGCGAATAGACCACCCGAAAGGGAACTTCAAGAATGCTGGCATAAATCCGCAGCTGTTCCGCTGCAGCGATACGATACGTATCCGATGTTATCATCGCCACCCTTTTTTTCTCATCCACAATATAATGGGAAGCCAGTTTCGCAATCGTTGTCGTCTTCCCCACTCCGGTAGGACCGACAAAAAATATTACCTTCGTTCCGTTTTCTGCCGGAGCAATTCCTTCCGACTTTCCAAACTTTAACACCATCTTTTGATACACATTCGTAAGGGCATATTCAAAAGGCATATTGGGCTTTGCGCTTTTTTCCATCTCATCGATAATCTGATTGGCATATTTTTCATCCACTTCATTGTCCAACAGTTTATTATACAGAAGCTTCATCAGCCTTTCGAATTCGCTGGGAGGCGTCTCCGGTTCTTCTTCCGGCTTCTCTTCCTCCGGCTTCTGTATCTGCTGCTCCAACAACGCATGCAGATTGTCAAGTTTTTCTTCCAATACAGCGCTGTTCTCCCCTTGCACATTGGGCAGAGGGCGCCGTTGGACAGTTTCCCTGTTTTCTTCCTTTTTAACCGGAGTATACTTTTCCCCCTCTTCCTCAAGGGCAACGGTAACTTCTACCTGACCGCGGCTAAAAAAGCTGAAAAAGCCTTTTTTCTTCAAGTCCCTTACATTCATAATAACGATATTGCCGCCCATTTCTTTTTTTGCCGCTTCTACCGCTTCGTTTTCTGTTTTGCCCTGGAATTTCTTTATTATCATGCTATTGTCACCATCCCAACAGATTGTAATTCAACGTTTGAATCTATTTCATTATACGAAACGACGATCAGATCTCTGTAATAATCTTCCGTCAACCGTTTAAAATACATACGCACAATTGGCGATGTAATAATAATCGGATTCTTTCCCAGGTTCTCCAGCTTCTGGACCTCTTCCCCTACCGATGCGATCACTGCTTTTGTTTTTTCCGGATCCAAAGTAAGATAAGCGCCTTGCTCCGTCTGCTTTACGCTGTTCATAATCTCCTGTTCCATCTGCGGGTCTAAAGTTACCACGCTCGTAGTCTCATTGGCCGGGAAATATTTGCCCGAAATAGCCCTTTTTAAGCTTTGTCTCACATATTCTGTCAGGATATCCGTATCCCTTGTAGTAGCCGCATAATCCGCCAACGTTTCAAAAACCGTAAGCAAATCCCTGATAGAAATACCTTCTTTTAAAAGGTTCTGCAATACCTTCTGTATCTCTCCGATTCCAAGCAGCTTCGGCACCAGTTCTTCCACAAGAACAGGATTGGTCTCCTTGACATTCTCGATAAGGCTCTGCACATCCTGCCTGGTGAGAAGCTCCGCGATATACTGCCTGATAATCTCTGTCAAATGAGTCGCAATAATGGACGGCGGATCCACCACCGTATATCCGAGACTTTCTGCCCTCTCCCTCTGTCCTTCCGTAATCCAGATGGCCGGAAGGTGGAAAGACGGCTCGAAGGTAGGAATACCCGTGATTTCTTCTTCCACATATCCAGGATTCATCGCCATATAATGGTCAAACAATATCTCTCCTTCACTTACCTGTACGCCTTTTATTTTAATAATATACTGGTTCGGGTTTAACTGAATATTGTCCCTCAAACGGATAATAGGCACAACAGTACCGAGTTCCAGGGCAATCTGCCTACGTATCATAACAACACGATCCAAAAGGTCGCCGCCCTGGTTGACATCCGCAAGCGGAATGATCCCATAACCGAATTCCAGCTCGATTGGATCCACCTGTAAAAGACTGGTAACATTTTCCGGCTGCCGTATCTCATCCGCCGCCATTTCATCCGTATCGACCTCCGCCTCAATTCCTGACACTTCAATCGTCCCGGCAATCACCCGGCCGCTGACAATAAAGATAAGGCCGACGGTCAGAAAGATCAGCGTCTGCAACGGGGTAACAATGCCCAGCCCGATTAAAATAGCCCCTACAAAATACATAGCCTTCGGAACTCCAAAAAGCTGACTTACCAGCACAGTACCAAAATCCGCATCCTTCGAACCCTTTGTCACAAGAATACCTGTGGACAAGGAGATCAAAAGGGAAGGAATCTGGCTGACCAAACCGTCGCCGATCGTCAGAATCATATATTTATTCGCTGCCGCGCCAAAATCCATATTCTGGCGCAGAACGCCCATGGCAATCCCCCCGACAATATTAACAAACGTAATAATAAGTCCTGCGGTCGCATCCCCCTTTACGTACTTTACAGCACCGTCCATGGAACCAAAGAAACTGGACTCTTCCTGTATTTTATCACGGCGCCTTTTTGCTTCCGCATCCGTGATCGCACCAGTATTCAAGTCCGCATCAATCGCCATCTGTTTACCCGGCATCGCGTCCAAAGTAAACCTGGCCGTTACTTCCGCTACCCTTTCCGAACCTTTATTGATAACCATAAACTGGATCAGAATCAAAATAATGAATATAATGACGCCAATAACAATATCGTTTCCTCCCACATAGCTTCCAAAAGTGGAAACTACATTTCCGGGATTCCCGGTCAGCAAAATAAGCCTGGTGGAAGAAACATTAAGCGCTATTCTGAAAATCGTCGTAAAAAGCAAGATAGTCGGAAAGAAGGACAGATCCAGTACTTCTTTCGCAAACATACAACCGAATAAAACAGTAAAAGCTATCGCTATATTACAAGCCAGAAAAATATCCAGCAGCCAGTTCGGAATAGGCACAATCAACATAATAAATGCTGCAAGTATATATAAAGCAACCCCTATATCCGCTTTTTTCATGCCCTGTTTCTCCTCTCTTATACTTTACCCTGCAAATGGTATACAAACGCAAGGACTTCCGCCACTGCCTGATACAGCTCCGGCGGAACCAATTCCCCTATTTCCACATTGGCATACAGCATCCTCGCCAGCGGTTTATTTTCCACAATCTCAATATGATGTTCCTTCGCCGCCTCTTTGATCTTCTGCGCCAGATAATTTTCTCCCTTTGCAAGCACCATAGGCGCTTCATACTCATCCGGATCATATTTAATCGCTACGGCATAATGGGTCGGGTTGGTAATTACCACATCCGCTTCCGGCAGCTTCTGCATCATACGTCGTTGTGCCGCCTCCCTCATACGCTGTTTCTGTTTCCCTTTGATTTGGGGATCACCCTCCTGATCCTTATATTCATCCTTAATTTCCTGTTTTGTCATCTTCATGTCTTCTTTAAACTTAAGCTTCTGATATATATAGTCTAAAAAACCCACAATCAGATAAACCAAAGAAACGCGTATTCCCAACTCTGTAACCAGCTCCCCAATCAGGCCGATCGCCTGTTTCAGAGAAATATCATATAATAAAAAAATAGTCTCGTATTTGTCCTTCAAATAAGAATATACCACATAAACAATCAAGCCGATCTTTAATATGGATTTCACCAATTCCACAATGGCTTCCTTTGATACGATCTTTTTGAAACCTTTGATCGGATTCAATTTACTGAACTTGGGCATAAGAGGTTTCCCTGTAGGCTGCCACTTCACCTGAACTACATCGCACAGAAAAGCAACCACCACCCCGACAATCAGGATCGGCCCCATAATAAGCAGCATATCCAACACTGTATGGCTGAATATCGTATTAATATTCGTCACCGGCACCTGGCCGTCATACATCTTAATATATTCCGGAATCTGGGAATAAACGCTGCTGAAACCACCTATAAAACGGTTCCCCATAAAGCCGACATAAAACTTTAAAACTAAAAACAACGCAAGCAGACCAAATGCATTCCCTATTTCCTTACTTTTGGCAACCTGCCCTTCCTTTCGTGCATCCCTTAGCTTTTTCTCCGTAGCCGGTTCTGTCTTTTCCCCTCCGGGTCCCTCTTTTGCAAAAAACTGAAGGTTATATAATAACATTACATCATTCCTTCCACAAATGATACCACAATTTTTTTCATCTGTGTAAAAATAAAACTGGAAGCCCCCGGCAGCATTCCCACGGTCAGAAAAAGCACGGTCAATCCTGTAAGAACCTTCAGCTGGATACCGACCGCAAACATGTTCATCTGCGGGGCAACCTTTGCCAGAATACCAAGTATGGCATTCAGCAGAATCATTACCGCAAAAACCGGAAGGCATATGCGAAAACCGACAATAATATATTCGCTCATAAAGCGAACCGCAGAAGCCATCAGGGAATCCATATGAAAAACGGCGCCATTGATCGGTATCAGGGTAAAAGTTTCCAGCAACGCCTTCAGCAAATACTCATGCATTCCGCTGATAATCAACATCAGCATAACCATATATTGGTAAAAAACGCCGGAAATACTTGCGCCTTCCTTTGTTGTGGGATCCATCAGTGTAACCATGGATAACCCAATCTCCATATCGATAATATGACCGGCAAAAGATACAATAGAACTGCAAAGCGTTGCCCCAAAGCCTACTAAAAATCCTGTAACCGCTTCCTTCATTACTATAATGGAATATTCCATCAAAGTCCTATATTCGATTACCTCATGAGGCGTTATTCCGTTAAAAATAAGCAGTGACACAAAGATGCCCAGGCCTATTTTTACTCTCCTTGGCGTATTATTCATTCCAAAAAAAGGGGCAATAAAAATGAAGCAGGTCACTCTCGTAAATATAAGCAAAAAATATTCAAGATCCGCATATGAAAAAGTACTGTTAATCATCGATTTTACCGTATATATATGCTAAAATCAGTCCAAAGCCTGATCATGAACTCTGTCATTCCATTCATCATCCAATGCCCTAAAACTATAATTGCCATAAATACGCAGATTATTTTAGGCACAAAGGTAAGCGTCTGTTCCTGAATGGAAGTTACTGTCTGAAAAATACTGATAATAAGCCCGACGACAAGCGAAACGAGCAATACCGGGGCTGCCGTTTTAATAATCAGATAAAGGGCCTCGCCCGCAACCGCAGTCACGTCATCTATTGACATTTTCTGCCTCCCTTCCTAATAGCATCATTATTCAACACTTGTCCAATAAATAATACGCTAATAAAAAGTCTTCACCAGACTCCCTATGATCAGGTTCCATCCATCTGCCAGTACAAACAACAGTACTTTAAACGGCATGGATATCGTTGTAGGCGGCAGCATCATCATACCCATACTCATCAAAGTAGATGCCACAACCATATCAATAACGATAAACGGAATATAAATAAAGAAGCCAATAATAAATGCACTCCTTAGTTCACTAACAATAAAACTGGGAATCAATACGCTGCTCGGTATGCTGTCCAGATTCCCATCCCATTCCGTATTGCTTATTTCCATAAATAAGCGTACATCCTTCTTCTGCGTCTGGCCATACATGAAATTCCTGAATGGCTCCATCCCTGCCTTTAATGCCTCTTCCTGATCGATTTCCCCTGCTTCAAAGGGTATTACCGCATTCTCATAAACATTGTTCAGCGTAGGCTGCATAATGAAAAAGGTTAAAAACAAAGCTAACCCAATCATCACCTGATTCGGAGGTGCTGTTTGGGTATTTAAGGCCGCCCTCGTAAAATGCAGCACAATAATGATCCTGGTAAACGAAGTCAGCATCAGGATCAATGTAGGCGCCAGCGCGATCAGCGTCAGTGTAATCAATATTCTGAGCGTGCCGTTTATCTGACCGTTCCCATCATTATAAGTTATCGAGAAAGTATTGCCTATATTCAGTTCCTGCAATTCTTCCCGCGACTGTGCTTCTCCAGGATCACGCAAAGTCGTTCTTGCATCCGTCGTTCCGGTCAGGTTGGATTCTCTCTCCGTTGCATATACCGGAACCGGACTGCATATATACAACAATATGCCTACCAAAAACAGCAGGCATATCATCCTTAAAAATCTTTTTCCGGAAAAATGTCTTTTCATATATCTTGCCTATTCTTCATTCCTTTGGTTTTTATCCAACATCTTAGCTTTTTCAAAAATTTTCTTAAAGTCTGGCATAGAATCCACCGGTCTGTCCGGCAAATGAATCTGCTCGGCGGGTATCTCCGCAAGCATCGTTACCGTATCCTTGCATACAGCTACCGCCAAATATTTCTCTCCGGTCCTTATTATTTGAATATACTTACTTGCAGTCAGACGATAAGTCTCCACTACCTCAACGTTCGTTCCGCCGGTTCTGCCGCCCTGGAAATTGGCAATCCATTTCGTGGCTGCCCAAGTAATTACCAACACGAACAAAAAAATCAAAAGTACCGTACAAAACTGCAGAAATGAGTTCATGCCGCTAGATACCGTAAGCAGCATCTTAGCCGACTACCTTTTTCACTGCTTCCAATACACGCTCCGCCTGGAAGGGCTTAACAATAAAGTCCTTTGCTCCAGCCTGAATGGATTCAATAACCATTGCCTGCTGTCCCATTGCGGAACACATAATAACAAGCGCACCGGGATTTCCCTCTTTGATTTTCTTTAATGCCTGAATGCCGTCCATTTCCGGCATTGTAATATCCATAAGTACCAGATCGGGATGCAATTCATTATATTTCTCCACTGCTTTTGCCCCGTTCTCCGCCTCGCCGGCAACATTATATCCGTTTTTTGTAAGGATATCTTTGATCATCATACGCATAAATGCCGCATCATCACAAATTAAAATATTTTTTGCCATCTTTTTTTCTCCTATTTCCTCTTTTATTTAATAATTTCAGTTACACGGATACCAAAACTTTCTTCAATGACTACTACTTCACCTTTTGCTACAAACTTACCGTTTACCAAAACATCTATCGGTTCTCCTGCAATCTTATCAAGTTCAATAATTGTACCTGGTGCAAAATCCAAAATCTCCGAAATGGATTTGCTCGTTCTCCCCAATTCCACCGTAACCTCTAACGGTACATCCATAATGAGCCCAATATTCTCATTGCTCTGTATTCCGCTGTAATCTGTTGAAAAATTCTGGAATTGTGCCGGCTGAATATTCATATTTGGCATTTGCATCTGCGGCATCGCCATCTGCATCTGTGGCATCTGCATTTGCGGCATTCCCATTTGCGGCATCTGCATTTGCGGCATTCCGCCCATTCCCATCTGAGACATATCCATCTGCGGCTGCATCATCGGCTGCTCCGGTACAGGAGCCGGCGTCGGAGCCGGTGCTGGCGTCGGAGCTGCTGCAGGTTCCGGTTCAGGTTCGCTAAGTCCCAACTGATTATTCATAAAAGCGTCATATAATCCCTTTGCAAAATCCAGAGGATATATTTGCATAACCGTACTGTCTACCAAATCCCCTATCTGCATCCGGAAGGATATCTTTACAAAAGTACCCTTTAAAAAGGTAGCAATGTCCTCACCTGACTCAAAATCATTCAGGTCAATCAAGCTTGCATCCGGAGGGCTGATATCTATCATCTTGCCAAGCATTGTGGAAAGAGAGGTGGCTGCCGAACCCATCATCTGGTTCATAGCCTCTGAAATTGCACTCAGATGCAGCTCTCCCAGTTCACCTTCCGTATTTGTACCATCGCCACCCATCATAAGATCGGTAATGATCTTTACATCATGTTCTTTTAATACAAGTATATTGGAGCCTTCCAGACCCGCCGTATATTTGATCTGAATAAATACACACGGCCTTTCATATGCATCCAATACACCCGACCAATTTGCCAGGCTGACCGTCGGCGTCGTAATATCCACCTTACGGTTTACAAGGGAATACAACGTCGTGGCTGAAGATCCCATGCTGATATTCGCAACTTCGCCGATCGCATCCTTTTCCACGTCAGAAAGTAAACTTTCATCTATTTCATTGGATTCGCCGTCCGGCGCAGCTTCCACATCATCATCGCTTTCATCCGTCAGATCTATTCCGTTCAATAATGCATTTATTTCATCTTGCGATAACATTCCGTCCATACTACTCCCCCTCTCTGATTACCGAGGTAACTCTTACAGCATATTTATCTTTGCTGGAACCCGGCAATGCGGTGAATTTTCTTAAATTTCCGACATAAATGTTCAGTTCACTATCTACACCCTTATCCAGCCGTATAATATCTCCTGGCTGTAAATTAACGAAGTCATTGACCGAAACACTGCTTTTCCCCAAAACAGCCTTAACAGGGATACTCACCCTTCTAATTAGTGACTCGATATATTCTTCGTAGTTTTCACTGCTCTTTGCCTGCATTGTCGAATACCAGAACTTAGTATTCAATTTATCTATAATATCTTCCAGCGTAAAGAATGGAAGACATATATTCATAAGGCCCTCTATTTCACCTATCTTAACGTTCAAAGTAACGATCGCTATCATATCGCTGGGAGCTATCATCTGTGCAAACTGCGAATTCGTCTCAATCCTTTCCATGACCGGATTGATATCCAGCACATTTTTCCATGGCTCCCTCATCATCTGCATACATATTATGATCAATTTTTCCAAAATGGCCATTTCTATTTCGGAAAACTCCCTGTTTTTCTCTAATGGATTTCCCTGGCCTCCCAACATCCTGTCTATCATCGCAAACCCAAGGTTGCAGGATACGTCGATAATAATGTTCCCGGGCAAAGGACTAAAATTTATAATCCCCAAAATAACCGGATTGGAAAGCGCATTGGAAAACTCAGAAAAAGTAACCGTTTCCGAACTCGCCACACTGATCTGTATATTCTTTCTCAGATAAACCGCCAGATTGGTAGATACCAGTCTGCCATAATGTTCATATATAATTTCAAGAGTACGCAAATGCTCTTTGGAAAATTTTGCAGGACGTTTAAAATCATAATTTTTTACCTGCTTTTCTTTTTCCTGCTGCGTTTCATCTACTTCCAGCTCGCCCGTACTAAGCGCCGCGAGCAAACTATCTATTTCGCTTTGTGACAGTACCTCACCCACTCATGTCACCTCCTGCCTGTTTGTTTATCATGCGCAATGTGCATGTGCACTACGCAACTTGCGCCACGCTATTTACGTTACGTAATTCACGTTACGTAATTTGCGTTACGCTATACGTATATGTGCTACGCATGGGAGATTATTGGTATTTAATGTCACTAAAGGAAACGCGGAAGATAAACTGCGAATCATACATCGACTGGATACGTCTTAATATTTCAGCTTTTGCTTCCTCTTCACCGTTACCACCCTTTAACTCTTCCAACTTATAGCTGCCGATTACATCAAAAATAATTTCCGACATCAAAGGCTTTTTTGCATCCAGATTTTCCACCGTACCAAAGGACTTGTACCCCTTATCCTTCATATTCATGGAAAGCGTCACTCCCAAGAGACACCAGTGTGTATTACCATCTGCATCCGGCTGCAGTTCAATCGTCAGATCCGTAATATTATATACATCCGTCTCTTCCATGGGAACCGTAATCACTTCACCGTCTTCCCCTCTCAATTCAAGCTTCAGCACCGAGGCAATGTCCGTTACAAGCTGCGTTGTCTTTTTTGACGCACCGACTACACTGAACATCATAATGGATGTCAATACGATATTTACAATCAGCAATGCAAGTATCAATATAGCCAATATGTTCTTTTTCATGTGAAATTTCCTCCCACTCTTTTAATAGGAACTCAGCGAATTATAGATGCGAATCTCCACCCTTCTGTTCATCGCCCTACCCTCTGCCGTCGAATTATCTGCTATTGGCATATACTCTCCTCTTCCCGAGTGTTTCACCATCGACGGGTCGAGATTCGTATGATCTATCAGATAATTAAACACGGAAAGAGATCTGCCTCCGCTCAGCTCATCATTATTAGAATATTTTGCACCGGACATCGGTACATTGTCCGTATGCCCTTCTATTTCAATCGTACCTTCTGAATATCGTTCCAGCATTACGCCAATCTTATCCAGAACCGGTAAAGATTCTTCTTTCAAAACAGTGCTTCCCGAATCAAAAAGCAAGGAACCCTGCAGTGTCAGCTGTACATATTGAGAAGTAATATCGATATCTACCACTCCATCCAGGCTTTCTTCCTGAATAGACTCTTCCACCTTTTCTGCTAGTTCTTCCGACTCTTCTATCTTCGCCTGTTCTACCTGTGCTTCCGCTTCCGCCAATGTCTCAGGAACGATATCCCCGTCCGAAGCCTTTCCCGTACTGTTCATATATTGATCCAGTTCATTTAACTGGCTTACTCCATTACTTACAAGAATACCATCGCCAATCGCCGATGCCCCGGCGGTAAATATACTAAAACTTTGAGCAAAAGAAGCCGCTACCTGCTCGAATTTCTGCGCATCCACAGTTGACATGGAAAACAGCAAAACGAAGAAACACAACAGAAGATTCATCAGATCGGCAAATGTATTCATCCACGCCGCCGCTGGTTTTGGCGGATCTTCCTGCTTTTTTCTAGCCAACCTCTTCACCTCCGCCTTCTTCTTGCTGCGCCTGTCTATCCTTCGGTGACAAGAATGATTTCAGTTTTTCTTCTATAACACGCGGATTTTCACCCGCCTGAATGGAAAGAAGTCCTTCAATCATGATTTCTTTAATCATAACTTCTTCCCCGTTATTTTCCTTTAATTTACTCGAAACCGGCGCACACAGCCAGTTTGCCAGCAAAGAACCATACAACGTAGTAATTAGCGCCACCGCCATATTCGGCCCGATTGCCGACGGGTCATCCATTTTATTCAACATATTAACCAGACCAACCAGCGTACCGATCATACCCCAGGCAGGTCCCATCGCACCGAGCGAATCCCAGAACCCGATCTTCGCCTTATGTCTGCCTTCCACACTGATCAGCTCTGTCTCCATAATGGCACGAACCAGTTCCGGATCCGTTCCGTCTACAATAAGTAATATACCCTTTTTCAGGAAATCATCATCCAAATCGGCTGCCGCTTCTTCCAGGGAAAGCAAGCCTTCCTTACGGGCAATATTGGACAATTCAATTATTTTCGTAATCATCTGCGGCGTATCTATCGTCGGCGTCTTAAAAATAAGCTTAATGCTCGCAAGCCCTTCTTTAAAATTTTTCAAAGAATAAGATGCCAGCATACAGAAAATAGATCCACCCAAAGTAATAAATATGGACGGAGGATCCACGAAATCACCAAACGCTCCAATACCACCGCTGGAAATAATACCAAATATAAACACAACTCCACATAACGCCAAACCTAAAACTGATGCTATATCCACGAATCTTCACCCACATTTCTGCGTCAATCCGCAAAAATATCCTTTCTATACGATTTTACTAGATTTTTCACTTCTTGTCTACTTTCTTTTACAATTATTTTGCGACCAGTAGTGAATGAAATGACCGTGTCGGGAGTCTCCTCCACTAATTCCATCAAATCCGGATTGATCAACACTTTGACCCCGTTTATCTTTGTTACCTCAACCATTTTATGCTCTCCTCACTGCCGGGTTTCCCCCGCGAACCCGTTCCCCATGATTCACTGCCATTGGCAGACCCTTTTCCAAACAGAAGGGGAACTTTTTTATCAGTTCCCCATTCAGTTGTAGCCTTTACATTATATTACTAACGCTTCAGGTTTGTCAATTCCTCCAGCATCGTGTCGGAAACCGTAATAATACGGCTGTTTGCCTGGAAACCTCTTTGAGTAGTAATCATTTCCGTAAATTCCTGGGACAGATCCACGTTACTCATTTCCAATACGCCGGCCTGCATCTTGCCGCCTCCTGCGGTAATGTCCACGCCAGTTCCGTCGAAGTCTCCGGAGTTATTGGTTGCCGTATAAAGGTTATCCCCCACTTTTTCCAAACCGGAAGGATTGGCAAATGCCGCCGTAGCAATCTGGCCGAGGCACCGGCTCATGCCGTTATCATAAGCAGCGGTAATCACACCCGACTGGTCGATGGCGATGGATATCATCTCGCCTTCTGCACGCCCAGCACCCAATCCGCCGCTCGTACCCTTCGCCGAACTGATCGTACTGGAACCATTATTGTTTACGTTGGAGCAGGTGGAAAAATCCATATTAATGTCTTTGAACCGTTCACCGTCTGCTCCCGCCAGACCAAGGGTAATCATACCCTGGCCATTTCCGCCGATGCTGACAAACTTACCGGTACCAGGATTAAACTCCAGGCTTGCAGCGTTATCCACGTTCTTCTTTGTAATTGTAATGCTCCCATCTGCGTTCACCTGAATTTCCTTTACCTGTTCTGCCACAATATCCAAACCATATAAGTCCAACAAGCCTGCCGCATCCAATGGTGCTGTTCCAGGAACGGCAACCGGCGCACCAGGAGTTACCTGAGTCGTTGTACCAGCTTCGTTCGGAACGTCTACGGTTGTAACAGTAAATGTAGATGTTACACCTTTCTTCGGAGAATAATATGTGTCTTTCGCTGCTGGATTCGACTTAAGAATGCTCACGCCGCCATTCTCGTCAAACTTTATCTCTGTAAAAGTAGCGGACACCGCAGGATCTATTCCATATACATCTTCTAACAATTGAGCATCTATAGTAGTGACACTTGTAGCAATATCCGCCACAGTTCCTGTAGCAGCACCTGCAAAAGCCAAAGAACCATGTACGGTAGCCGCCCCATTTTTCGGCGTATAAGGAATCGACGTTTCCACTTCCATCGTAGTACCAAATGTTATTTTGCTCAACACATCATCCGGCAGCGATGCCCCTGTGGAATCTTTAATATCATTCAGTTTTATATAATAACTTCCATTGCTGCTCGTCGCATGTACGCTGAACTTCGCCGTATAGAGATATCCCGCATTATCATAGAACTCAAAGTTCATCATTCGGCCGCCGGTACTGTGTACATTCTTATCATTCCTGTCCACGATACCCGTTACCCTGGCTTCGCTTGTTGCTTCCGGATCGTATGTCATTACCTTGTCATTCATAATCTGAAGGGCTGTCACCGTATCCGGCCTGGGCGCCCCTGTTTCCTCGTCTACCGGCCATCCCATAACGGTGTACCCGGTACTTGTCATCGCCAGGTTTCCGGCTCCGTCAATGTAGAAAGAGCCGTCTCGCGTAAACAGGTTTTCGCTTCCGTTGCTGACAACGAAGAAGTTATCCCCTGAAATCATAATATCGAAGGGGTTATTCGTCGTCTGCGCGGAACCCTGCTGTGCAATCGCCGTGTTGATTGCACCGGTCGTAACACCAAGACCGATCTGTTTTGCGTTGATACCGCCTAATCCGGTTTCCGCATTGGCGCCCGATGCCGACTGCGTAGTCTGGTACATTAAGTCGCGGAATGTAACGGATTGCGACTTATATCCTGTTGTGTTGACGTTGGCAATATTATTACCGATAACGTCCATCTTTGTCTGGTGTGTCCGAAGACCTGCCACACCAGAGAACAATGATCTCATCATAATTCATGACCTCCTAAATCATTACCATGCCGCCAAGCGGCCATGATGCGCCTCCTGCCCCTTCCGTCATTCCAGGGCTCCAGCCTCCTGTAAGGTCCGGCTACATAATAACAGCGCCATCAATATTGGTAAATATATTTTCATCTGCTTCTGTCTGGTTCATCGCCGTCACTACCGTATGATTCGGTATATTTACGATAAAAGCCAGCTGATCCACGAGAACCAACGACTCGTTAATTCCTTTCGCGCCCGCTTTCATGGTACCTTCCTGCAAACGTTCCATCTGATTGTCCGTAAGCTCTATGTTCCGCTCCGCCAGACGGTTAGCCGCATGCTTGGAAAATCTCACTCCGGCAGTTTTTTCCGCGTTTTCCGCAGTCTTATTCAAAATATCCTGAAAGCTGAGACTCTCGCCCGCATCCGTGCTGATCTTCCCTTGCTTCGACTGTACAAAATATTTTGCCTGCAGCTGCTCTATGGAAAGGAACTGATTATTCTGAATCTTCATAACCGCCTCCTCCTTGAGAATTCCTTCTCCATTTTTTCTTTATTCGCCAGCTTCCAGTTCTTTCATATACTCCGTATACTCTGTCAGCTTATCCTTATGCTCTTTGGATACCAGTTTCTTTTCGAAATCCGACATTCCCTTATACATCTCGTTCACTTTATCGATCTTTTCCTTATCCTCAATCTTCAGGTCTTCCTTTGCCGGAAGTTCATCCATCGCCGTCATGAAATCGCCGATCAGATCCTTCACCAATTCATCCATTCTGTTAGAAGCCTTATTCAAACGCTCTACGAGAGCATTTGCCATAAAGGATTTTTCGTATTTCGACATACCGTCGTAAATTTCTTTCAGCTCATCAATATATTCTTTGTCGTCCAAAGTCAGGTTCTCATAAGACGGCAGTTTTACGATCGCCGCTGCAAGGGTTTCTGCCTTATCATAAGCATCCAGATATTTCGTATCCGCCACTCCGTATACATCGTCCAGGGCATAAAGGTTTCCTTCGATCGATACATAAGCTTTGTTATTTTCATAAACCACATAATCCACCATACCTTGAATCGTAGTAGTTCTCCCTGTACTGTCGGTCGTATTTACGCTGACTGTCTGGCCAACCAATGTAGATGCTCTGGACAACTCCAGCGTAGCGCTCATATTCTGCATCTGCTCAAGAGCGGAGAACTGCGCATACTGTGACACGAATTCCGTATTGGAAGTTGGCTCCAAAGGATCCTGGTATTTCATCTGAGCCACCAGAAGATTCAGGAAAGCTTCCTTATCCATAGTAGAACCGTTTTTCTTCGTATCTTTCGCCAACGAAGCCGCAGAATTGCTTTCCACTACTTTTCCGTCTTTTATTTGTGCTATCGCTCCCATTACTTACTCCTTTCCATATGGCTATGCCATATCAATTTTATTTTCTTATTATGCTGTAAAACTTACGGTACTTCCTTCCATACCCATTATGGCCGGTTCCTCTTCTTCTGCCGCCGGTTCTTCTTCCATGGCTGGTCCGTTCAGATTCACCTTCCGGTTTCCCTTTTTCTTACCGTCCTGCGCCTGCTGCTGTCCGTTTCCGTCGCCATTCAAATTCCTTTCAAAAGAATGGCTGGCCACAGTAACTTCCACTGCTTCCACCTTCAGTCCTTGTTCCTCAAAACTATTCTTCAGCTGGACAATCTGGCTTTCGATTGCCGCCTTTACCGTTTCGTTCTGGGTCAAAAACTGTGCCGTGATCACGCCCGCCTTTGAGGTAATATTAATATTTACCGTTCCCAAGCTGGCCGGATTTAACTGTAATTCCATCTGAGTCATATCCGCTTTTACCTGAACCCTCATATAATCCATGATCTGGTTCATAATATTCTGGGTATCCGCCGTATTTTGTGCCATGGCGTTTTCAAATACCGCTTCGCTCTTCACTGCACCGCCTTTGTTTAAAAGACTTTCCAGAAGCATGTTCCCGTGAGTCATTTCCTGTGCATTTTCTTTCTGGGAAGAACCTTCCTTTTTAGAGCCGTCTCCCTTTCCGGAATCCGCAGTTGTTTCCTCCTGCACTGCTTCCGGCTTAAGTCCGGTCACTTCCGTGCTTTCCGTCTGACTGCTTCCGTCAACTTCCACACTGACTTTTACGGTTTCACCATTACGTTCTACTGTAACAGTATAGTCTTCCTGCCCTTCCGGCATCTGGGGTCTTTTTCCGTCCTCCGGCACAGTCTCGGAATTTTCTTCCATCTCCGGCACTTTTGCCTGTTCCAGTATAGCTTCCAACTCCTCGGGCGAAAGTTCCATTTTCTCGCCGATCTGATCAACGGTCTCCGAAACCATCGTCAATAAATTCTGTAAAGAATTGTAAAGACCTTCGTCCGTCATCAAAGCCAGCATATCTTCGCCTTCGATCGTCAACACAAGTTCTGTCATGTTATCTGCATTCAACAGATCAGCCATTACAAATCCCAAAGCTTCCATTGCTGCTAAGACTTCTTCTTCAGATACACCAAGTTCCTCGGCTACCTTTCCAACCAGTTCTTCTCCTGCCTTCTGCGCCTCGTCCGCTACTTTTTCAGCTTTCACGTCTTCCTGCGTTCCAACCTGTTTCTGATCGGTTTTCTGCGCATTTCCGTTATCCAAGCCCTTTTTGTCCGTATTCTGCACCTGGACTTTAGAACTTCCCTGCGTCTGTTTTTCGCTTTGAAGCACCATGTTCTGCTGCCCGGACGCCTTACTGAATGCCTCTGAAAAATTGCCGGACAAGTTATCCTGAAGATTTCCCTTACTTTTCGCCGACATAAAATTCATCAGCGGATCCATTCCCTTTACTGGTGAACTCGTCATTCCGTTTCCTCCTTTCTTCTGATAATATTTATATAAATGCGGGAAAACCGCACTTATACACTAATATTCAGGATCCATGATTTTTGTCAGCCTTGCCGCTACTTTGGCATCCATAGCCTCCAATATCTTGCCTCTGTCTTCCGCGCTCATCACAGAAAGGATCCTCGCCGCCAGCGCCAGGTTATCCGTCATTTCTTCAATAATCCCTGCAGCCGCTTTCGGCTTCATTTCAGAATATGCCTGAGCGTATTCTTTTACTTCGTTGCTCTCTTCTACCTGCTGTACTACCTGCTTATATAAATATTCCGCAGTCGCCGGGTCGATACTTTCATAATATTTTTTGTAGGCTTCTTCTCCCGGTCCGTTTTCCGCATAAATAACTTCTTCATAGAACTCCGTCTTAATTCTTTGGAACTCCACCTGATTATCTTCAAAAGTTTTCAGTCTCGCCACCTCTGCTTTCAGGCTTTCCAGCTCTTCAGAACTCTCGGCTCCCGATGACTGAGCCCTCTGCAATTCCAGCTCTAACTCCGTAATATAATCCACTGCCTCTTTCAGATTGGTATAACCGCCGTAAGAATCGTCCTGCACTTCCTCAACCACCATTTCTTCATTATTCACAGTCGGAAGTATCTTGCTGATCACCGGCACATCTTTTAATACCGGCGTCAATACACCGGAACCGAATCCTCCCACATCCAGCTTAATCAGCAGACATAAAATAGCGATCCATACAACTACTATCAAAGCTGTCACAAGAAAAACGGGAACACCCCCGCCGATCTCGTCTTCTCCCAGTTCTTCCTCCTGCATGGCAATTTCTTTTGCTCTGCGCTTCGCTTCTTTTTTCTGTTCCTTTTTCTCTGCCTTCAGCCTTTTCTTTTCCTCGGCCAGCCTTTGCTTTTCGGACTTTGCATCTATATCCGTAATCACTTCTGTTCCTGCCATTTCCTTCACCTTCTTTTCTGTCCATAGGTATAGCTGACTAACTCATCCACTTCTTTGCTTTCCCGCGCATTCTCTTCCCTGATAAATACTTCAAAAGCATTTTCCCTCAGCTTCTCCTGAATCTTCCTCTCCTGCACCGCTTCCTGGAGTTTCTGCCGTTCCTCTTCCAGTTTTGCTTCCGCCTTTGATACCTGAATTCGTTGAAACGCGATATAGTCATCCATCTGCAGCAATGCATTCCGGTTATCCAAGATATCCTGGACATTCAGATTATCTTCCCTCAGCCGCCTTCCTTCCTCTTCATAGCCTTCCTTCCGGCGAAAGAGAAGATGAAGCTTATCCTCTTCTTCGTCCAAACGCTTTCGTGCGGCGGCAAATTCCATTTTTTGCTGTTCTTCCAGCTTTAGCTTCAGATTCAGTATATTCTGCATCCTATATATAAATTTTGCCATGAATCCCTCTAATCGTTAAAAAGCTCTTTCATCATGCTTACAGCCTCTTCAAAGCTAAATTTATCTTCTACCGCCTGCATCAGAAATGCATTGACAGCATCTATCTTTTCAATCGCATAATCGATATTCGGATTACTTCCGTTTTTATATGCGCCAATATTGATCAAATCTTCCGCCTCGCTATAAGTAGCAAGTACATTTTTCAATTTTCCGGCCGCCTGCTTATGCTCCCGCTCCGCAATCTGACTCATGCAACGGGAAATACTCTGCAGGATATCGATCGCCGGATAGTGATTTCTGTGAGCCAGCTTCCGGCTTAACATCACATGGCCGTCCAATATGCTTCTCGCCGTATCCGTGATCGGTTCGTTAAAATCATCCCCGTCCACCAACACTGTATAAAGCCCCGTGATAGAGCCTGTCTTAGAACGCCCCGCCCTCTCCAGAAGCTTTGGCATCTCTGAATAAACGCTGGGGGGATAACCTCTGGATACCGGCGGTTCCCCGCTGGCCAGGCCGATTTCCCTCTGGGCCATAGAAAAACGGGTCAGTGAATCCATCATAAACAAAACATCTTTTCCCTGATCCCTAAAATACTCTGCAATCGCCGTCGCTGTTTTTGCCGCTTTATTTCTTTCCAAAGCCGGTTTATCGGAAGTAGCGACTACCACTACCGAACGCTTCATTCCCTCCGGCCCCAAATCTCTTTCTATAAACTCACGAACTTCCCTGCCACGCTCTCCAATCAGGGCAATTACATTCACATCCGCTTTTGTATTTCTGGCAAACATACCAAGCAATGTGGATTTCCCAACGCCTGAACCGGCGAAAATACCGATTCTCTGTCCTTTTCCTATCGTAATCAGCCCATCTACCGCTTTTACTCCAAGGGGAAGTACGTCTTCGATAATATCTCTGCTCATCGGATCCGGCGGCGGCGCTTCTACCGAATAAACTTTTCCATTGACCGGAACTGCGTCTCCCGTAGGCCGGCCAAGCCCATCCAAAGTCTGTCCCAGCAGTTCCTCGCTCACCTGAATCGACAACGGAACTCCGGTGTTTTCCACCATGCTTCCAAAGCCGATGCCTTCTACCGCCTCATAAGGCATAAGCAGCGTTTTTTTGTCCCTAAATCCCACCACTTCTGCCATAACCGGTTTCATTTCTTCTTTTGAATCGGGATAAATCAAACAAATATCCCCCAGTTTTGCTTCCGGCCCCAAAGATTCTATGGTCAAACCTACAATATTGACCACCTTTCCCTTCATCTTATAAAAGGTACCTTCCGCCACTCTTTCATATTTTACAAAATTAACTGATGCTCTCAATGTCAGTCCACCCTATATGATAATAGCCTTAACTTCTGTGTCAGTTCTTCCAGCTGCGTACCGAGTCCGCAGTCAAAAATCCCCCCGTCTGTTTCAATAATACAATCATTCGGCCCAAGAGTCATATCTTCTACCAGTTCCACCGAAGCATTCGCTGATACGGAAGAAAGCAGCGTTTCGTTCTTTTTCATGTTTACATAAGGATAATCCTCTTTGGAAACGTGAATGAGATAATTGCTGTTCCCTTCAATCTTATGCATCGTGGATGCAATCAGATGCATGATAATATCATGCTCTTTCTGTAAATCGATCTGAAAAACTTTTTCATAAATATCCGTCAATGTTTCTACAAACTTAGGTTCCAAACTGCGTACCAACTCCTGGTACTCATCCTCCAGCCGTTTCTGCTCATTTACAAGCTGCTGTTTCTGCCGTTCCACCTGCTCTATCGCTTCATGATAGCCTTCGTCATATCCTTGCGCCTTGGCTTCTTCATATATACTCTGGCGCAGGTTTTCAATTTCCACCTGTGCCTCCACAAGCGCACTCGACTTAATACTGTCCGCTTCTTTACGCGCAGAAGCCAATATCTCCTGCGCCTGTGCGGAAATCAGCGACAAAGCCTCTCCTGAATCTTGAAACGGCTCAAATGTTTCTCCCTGTTCCTGGGGCTGGTCAAAAATATTTTCATCTCCCGATCCGTTTTCCAATTCGCCAAGCAAAGCATCCACTTCATCAGGATCCAAACCGCTGGAAAATCCGTCCAGCGGATCCTCTCCCCTGTTTCCATCGAATCTTTCGTCCTTCATCATCTGAGATCCTAAAGAATCGATCTTTTTCGCTATTTTTTCATTATTATCGATAAGAAGCATATCATCGGCCTGAAGATTCACCTGATGAAATTTATATATATTGTTATAACTGTTATTATTGTTATTATAATTATACAACAATCTCATCACCTCCGCCTCTGGAAATAACAATTTCAGCGGAATCTTCCAGTTTCCTAATAATATTAACAATCTTCTGCTGCGCTTCTTCCACATCCTTCATACGGACAGGACCCATAAATTCCATATCTTCTTTGATCATTACAGCCAAACGTTTGGACATATTGTTGAAAATTGCATTCTGCACCTGTTCGTTGGAGCCTTTAAGAGCAATCGCCAGGTCGTTATTATCCACATCTCTGAGTACCCTCTGTATCGCCCTGTCATCAAGCAGCAAGATATCTTCGAATACGAACATCTTTTTCCTGATTTCGTCTGCCAATTCCGGCTCTTCGATTTCCAGAGTTTCCATAATGTGTTTTTCCGTACCTCTGTCTACCGTATTCAAAATCTCTACCACTGCATCTACACCACCAATAATAGTGTAGTCCTGATTTACTAAAGTTGACAGCTTTGATTCCAATACTTTCTCCACCTCTTTGATAACATCCGGACTCGTTCTGTCCATCACTGCAATACGCTTTGCCACATCTGCCTGACGTTCCGGCGGAAGAGCGGAAAGGATCATCGACGACTGTGCCGGAGACAAATATGACATTATAAGCGCGATCGTCTGCGGATGTTCATCCTGAATAAAGTTCAAAAGCTGGGATGCATCCGTTTTCCTTACAAATTCGAAAGGTTTTACCTGGAGCGACGCCGTCAGCTTGCTGATTACATCCATCGCCCTGTCCGAACCGAGCGCCTTTTCCAGCAATTCCTTCGCATAGCCGATACCGCCTTCTGCGATATATTGCTGTGCCAAACATACCTGATAAAATTCTTCTATAATTTCTTCCTTTAACTGCGGCGTAACGCTTCTTGTATTCGCGATTTCCAACGTCAGTTCTTCAATTTCGTCTTCTTTTAAATGTTTAAAGATCAAAGCCGATCTCTCCGGCCCCAAAGCAATTAAAAGAATCGCCGCCTTTTGCAGACCTGTAATCTTCTCATCTGTGGCTCTGGCCATTATTTTCTACCCCCAGTCCTCATTGAGCCAGTTTCTCAGCAGACTGGCAGCCGCTTCGGGATTTTCATCCACAAATTTATCGATCAGCTTCCTGGTCTCGGATTGATCGTCAAAAACAATATCTTCCTTGTCATCAGGAACCGATTGAAGCAGGGATTCCACCGACAGCTCTTCGTCCTGCGCTTCTTCTTTCTCTCCGCGCATGCTTCTGAATATAACGAATCCAAGCAAGGCCAGTATCACGACAATCAAAGCAACCTGTACGACATCCGTAGCGGATATGTTAAGACCTTCCCTGTCAAAAAACACATTTTCCCGGTATGCCAGGATTGTAATACTATCTGTACTGATTCCCGTCGCATTTGCAACGACGCTGTACAAATCCTGATCCACATCTATCTTGGTTCTTCCCTGGTTCGATGCCTTGTACTCATCCCACGTAATACCGTCAAGAAGCCCCTGGCTGCTGGCATCCTCTTCCCTCACCACATTATAATCAATCGCAGTAATGGAAATAGAAGATTCACTGTACACGATCAGACCAGCCGGAATGCTTTTATTTGTAATCGTTTCATTCGGTACGTAATCTCTGGACTGCTCGCTTACTGTTTCATTGCTGTCCGCCGAATTCTGAAACTGATACGTAGTGTTGTTTTCCGTATTGGAGTCCGTTCCCGGAGGGCCTCCGCTGGAATTCGTACTTTCCGAACTGAAAATATCCTCATGGCTCAACAACCCTTGTGATTGCCCGTCTGCCGGCGTGTACTGGTGTTCCGTTGATTCCGTTGAGGAAAAGTCCAACGACAAATTGCTTGCAACCTCCACATTGTCAAACTCATTGGTTCCAAGCAAAACTCTCTTCACTTCATTTTTTACAAGATTCTCAGCCTGTGCTTTTACGTTGAGCTGAGAAGTAGCCACTCCTAACATTGTATAATTCTCGTCTCCGGAAAAGAGCATATTCCCTTCCGCATCCATAATTACAATATTGTTTGTCGTCTTATTGCCGATCGCCGTAGCTATCGCTCTGGCCAGATATGCCGCATTATCGCTTGTAAACTCGCCGTCCAGTTCCAATACCACACTGGCAAAGGACTCTTCTTCCGAAGCGATAAGCGTTCCGTCATTCTCAGCAATAGAAAGTTCTACCCTCGCGCTCTTAATTGCGGAAAACATACCGATAAACTGTTTTTCCAGTTTGTTTTCCATATAAAGCTGATATTTTTTCTGTTTATCCGATTCGGTTGTGCCGAAGCCTCCATCCGTTACCTTATCAATGCTATATGTATCGGAACGGATATCATTCGCTCCCAGGAGAAGTTCGGCATCCGACACCTCTCTTTCCAGCACCTTCACTTGCAGCCCGTCGCTGGATACCGTGTAGGTGATCCCCTCTCCCTCCAGTAATTCCACCACCTGCGACGCCTGTTTCGTCGTTTCGCATTGTATCAGGGATACGTATTGCGGCTTGGTAAGCACCGTCGCAATAATTACAATCGTCAATACAATGCCCGCAGCAGCAGAAACAATTATCGTTTTTTGTTTTGCTGTAAATCTATTCCACCATTCAAGAACTTTGTTCAAAAGCCCTTTCAATCTATCTGCCATCGTTAAGTCTCCTTATCTGATTTTCTTTATCAGATTTTTTTAGATTTGTATCTGCATAAGTTCTTTATATGCTTCCAGCAATTTATCGCGAACCGCGACGGTATACTGCAACGCCGTTGCGGCCTTGTTCATTGCAACAGATAACTCATGGGTGCTGTTCGTCTCTCCCAGCGCCCACCTGATTTCCTCATTTTCCATATCTGACAGATAACTATTAGTGGTATTTATATTCTCTACTGCTTTTTTGAAAACACTATCAAAAGACAAATCTGGTTTTTCCAGTACTTTCTTTCCAATCGGACTATTTTCAGCCGCCTGTCTGACCGCCGGCGACCCTATGCTGTAAAGTGATGAAATATCCATATTTCCCTCCATTTTAAGACCCTTTTACTTATTTATTATTATGCCTTTCCGATTTCTAATCCTTTCATTGCCATCGCCTTGCTGGCATTAAAGGCGGTAGAGTTCGCTTCATACGCCCTGCTGGCGTCTATCATATTCGTCATCTCCGTAATGATATTCACATTGGGATACATCACATATCCATTCTCATCCGCATCCGGATGCGACGGATCGTATACCATCGTCAGATCTGTCTGCATATCTTCATGTACCCCGTCTACCTTTACACCGTCTCCTGAATATTTATCCCTTGACGACCTCAGCACACGGCTGAACGGCGTATGGGAATTTTTTTCCGCAAAAGTAACTACCTTTCTTCGATAAGGCGTTCCGTCCGCAGTACGCGTCGTATTCGCATTGGCGATATTCTGTGAAATAATATCCATACGGTATCTCTGTGCCGTCAAACCGGATGAATTAATATTAAACGATGAAAAAATACTCATATGCCCTTCTCCTCACTTTTATTTCATAACTGCCTGAAGATTTTTAAATTCCTGATTCAAACATTCCGTCAACCCGTTATACTTCAACTGATTCGCCGCCAATGTTACGTTTTCCGTTTCAATATCCACATTATTGCCATCCATACGGTACGAATAGTTAGCCGAATCCGTATAGGTGCGGGGTTTGAGCCGGTTCATCTTCAAATCAGCCACCTTCGCATCCATCGACTTATATCTGGAATGCCTCAATGCCTTGGACAGTTCATCCTCAAAAGCAATATCCTGCCTTTTATAGCCGGGCGTAGTAGCGTTCGCTATATTATTGGCAATAACATCATTACGAATCCAAGCCGCATCAGCCGTTTTCTGCAGTACATTAATATAATCAAACACACTCGTATTAAACATTATACTCTCCTTTTTACAACAGTCTATTTAAAAATATTACTGACCATTCTCTTCTATTATAAATAATTTATAAAAAAAGACAAGATTTTTTTTATAATAAAAAAGGATTTATGACTAATTTCCTAAATCCTTTTATACTCAGACAGCATCCATGCCATCTATTTATTTCTATTTTCTTCCTTTAGCTTTTGAATTTCATCAAACACTGCATCGTTTAAAACTTTGATATATGTTCCCTTCATTCCTGAAGAACGGGATTCGATCACTCCCGCGCTTTCAAACTTCCTCAGCGCATTTACAATCACCGAACGGGTAATTCCAACCCTGTCCGCAATCTTGCTCGCCACCAGAATCCCTTCCATCCCCCCCAGTTCATCAAAGATATGGGTAATCGCTTCCAGTTCCGAAAAAGACAAGGTGCTTACCGCAGAACGTACCACCGACAGTTTTCTGCTTTCCTCCGCGCTTTCCTCATTCACCGCGCGCAGCATCTCGAGTCCCACCACCGTCGTTCCGTATTCGCAAAGGATAATATCGTCTATATCATACTGTTGGTCACATTTATAAATGAAAAGCGTTCCCAGCCGTTCACCCGCTATTTCGATAGGAGTAATGATCGCCTGGAACTTCCTCACATCCGTACTTTCAAAACCAAGAGTTTCCAAGTTCACGTTTTCTTTCGTGGACAGCACGGCAAGCATTCGTTCATTCAGCATGGCATCAATAAAGCCGCCCACCTTTTCCGCAATCAGTTCATTAATCGAATCGACTCCCGATGCGGCCCCTACCCCGAGTACCTTTCCCTTTTTGCTGATCACAAGCACGTTGGAGGATAAAATCTCACATAAAACATTGCAAATATCGTTAAAAACCACTTTGCTTGAACTGTTATTATGCAGCAACTTCCCTATCTTGCGCGTTTTATCCAACAACTGTACACTACTCATGAGCTTACCTCCGCGTTCCCCTTCTGCATTGCCTGTTTTTTTATTGTAACATAATATTTTCTCAATATCAACGATATCAGGGCGAATTTTTTTTAAATTCAATTATTTTCCAAACAATTTCAGACTTTAATATGTTTTTTCCTAAAATTGTTAATGGCTGACTTTTTCCATTACCTGGCCGCAGTTTTCATTGGAACATACCAGTTTTGCCCCTTTTTCCAACATAATAGAGCCGCATTGCGGGCAATTCTGACCGGAAGGCTTCTGCCAAACCATAAAGCCGCATTCCGGATTATCGATACACCCATAGTATTTCCTCCCCTTTTTCGTCTTTTTCAGAACAATATCTTTTCCGCATAACGGACAGGCAATTCCTATTTTCTCAAAATAGGGCTTCGTATTCCGGCACTCCGGAAATCCGGGACAAGCAAGAAATCTTCCATGAGGCCCATATTTGATCACCATCTGTCTGCCGCAGATATCGCATACCTCATCGGATAATTCATCCGCTATTTTCACATGCTCCAGCTCTTTTTCCGCATTCTGCACAGCCTCATCCAGATCCGGGTAGAAATTGGAAATCACAGTTTTCCAGTTTACCGTTCCTTCCTCCACGCCATCCAGAAGAGCCTCCATGTTCGCTGTAAAATTCACGTCCACGATACTCGGAAACGCCTCTTTCATCATATGATTGACGACTTCTCCAAGTTCCGTTACATAAAGATTTTTATTTTCTTTTGCCACATACCGTCTTGCCAGTATCGTCGTTATTGTAGGCGCATAGGTACTCGGACGCCCAATGCCCAGTTCTTCCAAGGCTCTTACGAGGGAAGCTTCCGTATAATGAGGTGCCGGCTGGGTAAAATGCTGCTTGCTGTCAAAGCTCTCAAATTGAAGCTCCGTCCCTTTATCGATCCCCTTCACCAGCATATTGCCCTCTTCCTTTTCCTCTTCCTGCGTATATACGCTCATAAAACCGTCAAACAGCATCTTTGAGGCGGATACCGCAAAGCGGTGGCGTCCGCTGTCTATTTTTACCGACGTGGTTTCATACTTCGCAGCATTCATCCGGCTTGCCACAAATCTTTTCCATATCAGCTGGTATAGTCTGAACTGCTCTCTGGAAAGAGATTCTTTCATTTGGAACGGAGTCCTGGCAATATCCGTAGGCCGGATGGCCTCATGGGCATCCTGTATCTTTTTATCTGTTTTTCTTTCATTTGCCGACAGTGCCGCATATTCTTCTCCATATTCTCCGACGATATATTCCCTGGCAGATTTCTCTGCCTCCTCCGATACTCTGGTGGAATCGGTACGAAGGTAAGTAATAATACCTACGGTTCCATTCCCTTTAATATCAATTCCTTCATATAATTGCTGGGCGATACGCATTGTTTTCTGCGTGGAAAAATTCAGCACCTTGCTCGCTTCCTGTTGTAAAGTCGAGGTCGTAAACGGAAGCGGCGGTTTCTTTGTCCGCTCTCCCTTTTTCACCTCTGACACCATATAGCTGCCGCCCTTCAGCTCCTCTATAATTTTATCCAGTTCCTGCCCGGAAGAAATATTTGCCTTTCCCTCTTTCGTCCCATAATATTTGGCCACAAGAGGCTTCTTTTCACCAGGAACGCGAAGAAGCGCATCCAACGTCCAATATTCTTCCGGGATAAACTCATTGATTTCCTCTTCCCTGTCACAAATAATGCGCAGCGCCACGGACTGCACCCTTCCTGCGCTTAACCCCCTCTTTACCTTTGCCCAAAGCAGCGGCGAAATGCGGTACCCTACCATACGGTCAAGCATCCTTCTCGCCTGCTGTGCATCCACCAGATCCATATTGATTTCCCGGGCATTTTTCAACGACTCTTTTACCGCATTCTTTGTAATCTCATTAAATGTAATACGATATACTTTTTTCCCTTCCAGCTTCAAGGCTTTTAACAAATGCCAGGAAATCGCTTCCCCTTCCCGGTCAGGGTCTGTCGCCAAATATATTTTTTCCGCCTTCTTTACTTCTTTCCGAAGATTGGCAAGGATATCCCCCTTTCCCCGGATGGTAATATATTTCGGTTCGTAACCATGTTCGATATCCACTCCTAACTGACTCTTCGGCAGATCCCTTACATGCCCGTTACTGGCCGCCACTTCATAATTAGTTCCCAAAAACTTTTTAATTGTCTTTACTTTTGCGGGGGATTCCACAATTACCAGATACTTCGCCATAAATACCCTCCATGCCTTCCGTTCCTATTTATTCAGCAGCGCGTTTTACAAAATAAAAGAACCGCAGCGTTTATCAATTTTGCATTCAACCTGCATCACTATACAATAATTTTTTATCAGTTGCAAGTCATATTATGAAAAATTCATATTTATTGTGCATAGAAATTAGCGCGCTATAGAATTTTTCTAATTTTTTATATTTTCTTAATGAATTGTCCGGCAGTCAGGCGGTCAGCTTTTCCTTTCATACAAAGCTTTGACAAAGTGCGCACCAGAAGCCTGTAATCCATCCGCGTCTCCCTCATCAGGCAGTCAATGTCCCTGGGATAAAAATCCAAAGCATCCAAAACCTTCCTTAAGACTTGATCTTCCTCATCCAGCGGAGGATTTTTAACACTCTGCCCAAAAAAGCTGTCTGCATGCTCAGCTTTCCCCTTTATCCCAACCGGCAGACCGGCCTCTTCCAGCATGTCCTTTACCGAAGTAAAAAGGCCCGCGCCCTGTTTTAACATCTGATGGCAGCCTTGGCTTAGATCATCCGTAATGCGTCCAGGGACAACATATACGTCTTTCCCCTGTTCCAACGCCATGTCCGCCGTAATCAATGTACCGCTTCTGCGCCTTGCTTCTATAATCAATACCAAATCGGCAAGGCCGCTGATAATACGATTTCGGCGTGGAAAAAGCTGCGGAGACGGAGAGGTGCCGGGAGGGTATTCCGAGATTACCGCGCCGCTTGTTTTTGCCCCCATATAAATAGAACGGTTTTCGGAAGGATAGCATATATCGGTGCCGCTTCCAAGAATCGCATATATTTTTCCTCCTGCCTCCAGCGCCGCCCTCTGGCTAATGCCGTCAATTCCTCTTGCCATACCGCTGATTATGTGAATTCCGGCCGCCGCCAGCTCTTTTCCACATAATTCCGCCATGAACTGCCCATAGCCGGAACACTGCCTTGAACCGATAACCGCAACCGAAGGAATCTCTTCCTCCGGCAGTTCCCCTTCCACATAAATTCCATAAGGGCTGTCCGGGATATTTCTCAAACGGCTGGGATAGCGGGGATGATATAAGGAATAAAATCGGATGCCCTTCTCTTCCATTTCCTGGTATCTTTCTAAAGCATCCCCACGCTTCCTGGCTTCCTCCAAGGCAGCCGCCTTTCTGGCAGAAATGATTTTCTCCGTCTCCGATGCAGTCATTTCATATACTTCTTTGGGCGAACCGGCATATTGTATCAATTTTTCCATAGTGCGGCTTCCAATCCCGTCCACCCCCGCCATCCAATGAATATACGGCTGTTGCTGCTCCCAATGATCCTTTGCCGCCTCTCTCCATCCACTGTCCCTTTGGACATTTTTTTCCTGCCCATTTTCCTTTTGCCCATTATTTTTCCTGTTTTGATCTTTCAATATTCCTCCTCGCTTCTCCTGTCTTATATTCCAGCGCTTCTTCTATATGAATTCCTTTCACATCCCCGCTCCCATCCAGATCCGCGATCGTGCGCGCCGTCTTCAAGATGCGGCAGTACGATCTGGCACTCATCCCCAGCATGGTGAAGGCCTTCTCCATAAGATGTTCCTCTTTTTTTCCCAGTCTGCAATAATCCTTCAAATCGGCCTGGGGCAACAGGGCGTTAAACCGGTAGGGCTTGTCCCTGTACCGCTCCTCCTGCATCTTTCTTGCCGCCAGAACCCGTTCCCGTATGCGCCCGCTCGTTTCTTCTTCCCTTTTCTCCGACAACTGTTTTGCCGTAACTCCCGATACTCCGACACATAAATCAATCCGATCCATCACCGGCCCGGAAATATGCCCCTGGTATCTTTTGATTTTCGACAGGGAACATGTACATTTTCCCAAATCGGGATAATAACCGCAAGGGCATGGGTTCATCGCCGCCACCAGCATAAAGTCTGCCGGAAATGTATAATCTCCTCCCAAGCGGACAATACGTATTTCTTTTTCCTCCAACGGCTGCCGGAGCATATCGATCACGCTCGTTTTAAATTCCGGCAATTCATCCATAAATAATACGCCTTTATGGGCAAGGCTTATCATACCGGGCTTTGCCGAATTTCCCCCGCCCGCCAGCGCCTGAGCCGTTATCGTATGATGGGGATTCATAAAAGGGCGCTGCCTGATCAGAGACGGGCCATTGGACAGAAGTCCTGCAATGCTGTAGAGAGAAGATACTTCCAGGCTTTCCTCCTCTGTCAGCGGCGGCAGGATGCCCGGAATTCTTTTGGCTATCATGGTTTTTCCTGAACCGGGCGGCCCCGTCAAAAGCAGATTATGGAACCCTGCCGCCGCAATTTCCGCCGCTCTCTTTGCCGCTGCTTGTCCTTTGATTTCTGAAAAATCCGGTATTTTCTCCCTATCCGCTTTGCTTTTCCGCCCATCCGGCGGCACTGCTTCCTTCGGTTCTTCGCGGTTCTTACCCCATTTCAGATATTCCATGGCACCGTTTATATCCGGTATTCCTATAATTTCCACCCCTTCGATCAGCCTTCCTTCCTCATAATTCCCCGCCGGAAGCAGACAGCGCCCATATCCTTCTTCTTTTGCCTTTTTCACCAAAGGCAGTACACCTCTTACCGGATTGACTCTTCCGCTCAATCCCAGTTCCCCTATGACCAGCATCCCTTCCGTACTGTCCCCAGGCAAATGCCCAAGGGCTTTCAGAATGCCCACCGCGATCGGCAGATCAAAAGCCGTCCCTTCTTTCCGCATGCCCGCCGGAGATAAATTGACCGTAATGCGCATAGGCGGCAAGACAATTCCTGTATTTTTCAGCGCAACCCTCACACGTTCCCCCGCTTCCTTCACCTCCCCGCTCAAATAGCCCACCAGCATAAACCCGGGCAGACCATGGGCAATATCTACCTCCACGTGGATAAAAACAGGCTCCACGCCAGAGATCATTGCCGATGTAATTGTACTGAACATGACCATCCTCCTAATTTTGGTTCTGATTTTCCATTTTGTTTTTGTGAAAAATATCGGGAGAATTCCCGTTGAAATGATAGATTTCCATACGGCCGGACGAATGCCGGCCGTAATTGGAAATATAATTGATGATTGCTTATTCTGTTATTTTATCCGCTGTTTCGTCCGTTGTTTCTTCGCTCTCTTCTTCCCTATCGAAGTCTTCCGGATCAAACTTTTTCAATTCATATGCTTCTGCTGCCGCACCTTCCTGCGCTTCTTCCTGAGCGATTCCGATATGCATCTCCGCTTCTTTTGGTACCGGCACATGGAAACCATTGTCGATCAGCGTCTGAGTATCGATCACATAACGGTTATCCATCGTTTTCATAATATCCGTAATTTCTATATCTTTGTAATTTTTATCTTCCAAATCAATAATATTATTGTCCTTAAATCCTAATACCATGGGCCTTAATACATTATCCTCATTATTTCGAATAACAATAGCCTTTTCCCTCGTACTCAATTCCACGCTGACTCCTGGTATCAGAATATTGATGGACTGAACAAGCGCATCCACAATGGCGGGATCATATATCTGCGAACGATCCAGCAAATACCTGAGCGTCACTACTTCGGACTCCGGCGGCAGATTCAGCCGCATCGCTGTCATCGTATCATAAGTCTCAGCCACCATCAGAACCTTGGCTCCCAAGGAGAGTTTTCCACGGATATCCTCTGCGCCTTTTAAGGCCTTGTTCATCTGAACGCACAACCTCTTCACGGAAGGTTCTCCGTAAAATATATTGCCGATCAGTTCATAACCGGCCTGTTCATAAGTGGCGACTAATTCCAGTTCATCTTCATTCCAATTATCTTTTTTTGCCACAGCGGGCGGTATGGACATCTTCCCGACATCATGAACCAGCGCTGCGGTAATAATATTCATCTGGTCTTCCCTTTTTATGTTCAGAACATGGGACATCATGGCGGCCAGAATAGCCACATTTAGCGAATGTTTATATATGTAATCTTCTCTGCTGCGCAGATTCTGGATAAAATTGATCTTATTGTCCTTGCTTCCATATCTGTGCATAATATTGTTCACAATCACATGGAGCTTATTGCCTTTCTTTTTATCCTGCTTTATCTTATTCAGCTCTTCCCTCAGAGCAAATACCGTCATAGTTTGAAAGCGCTCGAATAAAATGTCTTCCTGAGTCATCGGAGGTACCGGCTCCGCAGGCTCCAATATAAACAGCCCCAGCAAACCAAACGTCTTTATACTCTGGATACCCTGTACCGTAAGTTTGGAGTTACGTTCATAAAGCAAAACCCCGTCTTTGTTGTAGATCGGCCTCGCCAGTCTCATTCCTTGTTTTAATCTGTCCGTTTTGACAAAAAGCATATTGCTCCTCCCTTATCTGTCGTCCTTACTCTTTTTCAAACCCTTTTCTTAACTTGTTCAGCGCCCTTTTTTCTATCCGCGATACATAACTGCGGGATATCCCAAGTTTTTCCCCTATTTCCCTCTGCGTGACTTCCTTCCCTGTGGCAAGCCCATACCGCAAAAAAATAATTTCTTTCTCCCTTTCCTCCAGATTCTGCAAAATCTTCCCAAGTTTTTTTAAATTAACGGCAAACTCCATCCTGCCTATCACATCAACCTGTTCCGACTCTATAATATCCAGCAGGTTGATCTCGTTGCCCTCCTTGTCTGTGCCGATCGGTTCATAGAGCGATACTTCTTTCGAAGTCTTCTTTTTGGAACGCAGCAACATCAGCAATTCATTGTCTATGCATCTGGATGCATAGGTACTCAGCTTGCCCTTGCTGGAGTCAAAAGAAGAAACCGCTTTAATAAGCCCTATAGTTCCTATCGATATCAGATCCTCCATTTCCTCGTCCACGTTCTGGTATTTCTTGGCAATGTGGGCAACCAGGCGTAAGTTGCGTTCAATAAGAATCTCCCTTGCTTCCTTGGCTTTTTCACTGCCTCCTTTTTGCAGCATCTGAATATAACGGGCTTCTTCTTCTGCGGTTAAAGGTTTCTGAAAGGTTTTCAAAAGGCGCCCCCAAAGTCAATTTATTATATTCTATGACTTTGCTGTCTTTCTAGTGCCTTTCCCAATCCACGAATCTATTTATATATATTATACAAATTTTATCCCAAAATAGCAATATTTTTGGAATAATTTTCTTATAAACTTTTATTTTACCAGAAATTCTTCATATTTTCCTATGTCGGCCCGATGGCAATTTACTTTCAAGCGGATTCCGTTTTCCATATATTCTTGTTCCAACACCTGCGCATGATCCATAAAATAAGCCGTCTCCCCTCCCCTGTTATAAGGAAACAAAAATTCCGTCTGCACATAATCGGCATATACTTTTTCCACAATCATCTGCGCAAGCTCTTCCAATCCCTGGGACGTTCTGGCTGACATATAGATTTTATCATTCATAACCCTTGGAATTTGTTCCATATCGCAAAGATCTGCTTTATTATAAACATAAATAACCGGAATATCCGCTGCACCAATTTCCAGAAGCGTTTTTTCCGTCACTTTGATCTGCTGCTGATATTCCTGGTCGGAATAATCGACAACATAAAGAAGCAGATCCGCGTTCTTCACCTCCTCCAGCGTGGAACGGAATGCCTTGACCAGCCCATGCGGAAGTTTATGGATAAATCCTACCGTATCGGCCAATAGTATCTCCCGCCGGTTTCCCATATCGATATTTCTTACTGTTGTGTCCAATGTGGCAAAAAGCATGTCTTTTTCCAGAACTTTCTTTTCTTCATCCTGCATATATCTGTCGATCATGGCGTTCATCAACGTGGATTTTCCGGCATTCGTATATCCTACCAAAGAAACTTTTGGTATCCTTGACCCCGCCCTCCGTTTGCTCTGGTTCTCGCGTTCTTTCTCCACCTCTTCCAGTTCGCGGCGCAGCTGGGCCAGCCTTTTTTCTATCTTCCGTCTGTCCAGCTCCAGTTTCTTTTCCCCGGCTCCCTTACTGCTCATGCTTCCGCTGGCTCCGCCCTGTCTCGTCAACGCATCATGCATGCCGACAAGCCGGGACATCAAATATTGAAGCCTCGCCGTTTCCACCTGCAGCTTTGCCTCCCTTGTCCTGGCCCTATTGGAAAAAATATCGAGAATCACTGCTGTCCGGTCCATCACCGGCTTTCCCGTCTCTTTTTGCAAATTCCGCAGCTGGGAAGGCGTCAGGGAATTATCGAACAGAATAATATCGGCTTCCAGCGCTTCCGCATATTCCCTTACTTCCTGTACTTTTCCTGTGCCTATATAAAATGCCTTGTTGATACTGTCCATCTTTTGCGTTACCGTTCCCTCCACCGACATACCGCAAGCCCTTGCCAGTTCTCCCAGTTCTTCCATGGAACGTTCAAAATTCTCATCTTCTCCGGTATCCGCTCCTACTAAAATTGCTTTTTCCTTTTCTTCCATATTAAATAACTATGCCTTTCTCTTCATACGATTTCATTAATAAAAACACGGCAAAGCCGCCGGATTTCCCTCAATTTGCATATGACCGCCTCTCTGTCCTCCTTATCGGAAAAACGAAAGCTCTCTTCTGCTTCTTTATATCCGAATACCCATGCGGTAAGCTGTTCAATTCCCGCCTCACATTCATATCCCGGCTGCTTGCCTCCGTCCAAAACACCTTTTTCTTCCTTATTTATAAAAGCCCCGCCAACAGTTACGCGGCATTTCCAAATCCCTTCGTTTTCCGGGAAAATAGGATCTTTTATCAACATAGACCAGAAAATCTCTTCCTTTTTCGCGCGCATCAGAGAAAGCATGGATTTTACGTCCACAATCCTTCCCATAATTGCCGGTTCTTTCTTTCCTGAATCATATATGCTCCATTCCCCGTCTCCTTTTGGCAGCACAGCCTCTAAAATTTCCCCTTTGCCCTCTTCTTCCGTATAAAAAAAATAGCCCTCCGCCTCTTTGCCGGTACCAGCCCTGAAACAAATTCCCCCGTTCTGAACCCGCAGTTCTTTTTCCATTCCCCGATAGTACAAACTGTCCCTTCGGATAAAAACATCACAATGTTCTTTGAGAAAAGAAGAAGCGCAGTCCGACAAAATATGGAATTCCTCTTCTGTCAGGAACCGGAGCTCCGGGGAGTTATTTTCTGCTCTCATCCGGTAAATCCCTCGGTCATAAATATATGTGAACTGGTAGGGCATATAAATCCGTGGATCTGCGGGCATCAGAAAAACAAACGGCTGACCTTTGGCTCTTATAAAAGCAAGCGCTTCCTTTAAAAGCCTGTCCATATAACCTCTGTGGCGGTATTCTTTTTTTGTAGCCACCCCTACTATATAATTGATCTCCCGGCATACGAATTGATTCCCTGCCCGAAGCATCACCGGATAAGGGGACAAATAGAGCATCGCAACATATTCCTGTCCGTTCTTCAATGCAAAAGCATGGTTGCGCACCGCTTTTTCCTGGAAATAGTAATCCGTAAATGCCTGGGAATCCTCCCAAAACACCTCTTCCCAGAGATCCCGCAGTTTCAGGCAGTCCTCCCCTTCCAGTTCCTCGATCTTAATCATCTCTTCCATTTCCCGTTCCCTTTTCTTACTTTTTCGGGCATCCTCCGCATCCTGCGCATTTTCCCTGATCCGTCACATCTTCCGTATAATAATTAACCGGACTGGTCAATAAGCAGACCGCCTGAGCAGAAATCCCTTCCCCTCTTCCGGTAAATCCAAGCCCCTCTTCCGTCGTGGCTTTTACATTCACCTGAGATATCTCAATCTCCAGCGCCTTTGCAATATTCTCCCTCATCGTATCAATATGCGGACGCATCTTCGGCGCCTGTGCGATGATGGTCGCATCGATATTTTCGATCAAAAAGCATTGCTCTTCTAACAACTCTCTGACATGTTCCAGCAGTTTTACCGATGATATCCCCTGATAAGCCATATCCGTGTCCGGAAAATGCTTGCCGATATCGCCGAGAGCCGCCGCACCAAGCAACGCATCCATAATAGCGTGCAGCAGCACATCCGCATCGGAATGGCCGAGCAGTCCTTTTTCATAAGGTATTCTGACCCCTCCGATCACCAGATCTCTTCCTGCCGTCAATCTATGCACATCATACCCTGTTCCTATTCTCATTATTTTTCCCTTTCTATACTCTATTATTTTAAAGATTATAACATTATTTTTGCACAATAGGAATGAATTTCGGTAAGGATGACTTTTTCCGTCCTGTCCCAGCCATACTTAAATATGCAAATCTTTTCTTTCAAACACCATAATTCCCGATGCATACAAAAGAACGGCCCCTGCCAAAAGAACAAATATGCCAACTACCGCACTGCCTTCGCCGGCAATGATGCCATCTGGATTGAACAGAGTAAAAAAGGTAAAATACTTTGCTTTTTCCGCATCCCCGCCAACATTTGCAAGCATCTGCAATACATACATAAACGCCGGAATCCCTGCTCCGAATGCAATGCTGTATTTCGTATCCGAAAATATACAGGAAGAAAGAAAACATATTCCTCCAATAAACAAATGCAGACACAATAGCCCTCCGTTCAATATAAGCAATGTTTTTATATCCAGTTCTCCCGGAAAACCACTTCCGGCGCAAATCAATTCTACCAGCGTTGCATAAAAAACGAGCAGAAAAGTTCCGCTTACGAGTACTTTCATCTGTGTAAATGCGATGACACTACGTTTCACAGGCGCGGCAACCAGCGAAGCCATAGAGCCCTTATCCACGTATTTTGCAATAAGGGCATTTCCGCGCAATATGCAGAACAGCATCGGGAAAATCAGCAGTATAAATCCATAAAGATAAGATACCATAAATCCCAAAAGGTTCGCAGCAGCTGCTTTCATACCGACGGACGCCATCAGCTCCGGCATAGCTTCCACAAAACTGTCCAATGTTTTCATCATTTGAGGGTCATACATATTGATGATAATGGAAACGTACAGGGTAATAATTGCGCCAAAAATTATAAGCAGCTTTATGCTTCCTTTCATTTCACGTTTATATAGCGCCATACTAATCATTTTTGCCTCCATAATAATTCATGAAAATTTCTTCCAGACTTTGTTTCGTTGTAACAGTCACTTTTTCCCCAAAGCATATACCGCCAAAATCCGCGGCAAACGCTTTGGCGGCAGTTTCGTCTTCAAGCGTTACCGTATAACTGCGGGTATGCCGTTCATGCAGCCTTTCGGCAGAATCAACGTCGATCATCCTGCCTTCCCGTATAATGCCGATACGGTCACAAGTACGTTCCACTTCCTCAAACATATGGCTTGACATCAAAACCGTTTTGCCATTTTTCTTTTCTTCCGCAACTAAATGAACAAACCTGCTTTGCATTAACGGATCAAGTCCGCTGGTCGGTTCATCCAAAATGAGGATATCAGGGTTGTGCATAAACGCGGCGACAATTCCAAGCTTTTGTTTCATCCCTTTGCTCATTTTTTTAATTTTGCTTTTGGGATCTAATTCAAAGCGTTCCAGCAGTTCCTTCTGACGGCTCCGCGCGCCGGTCTTACGATATTCTGCGATAAATTTCAAAAACTCCGTACCCGACATATCATCAAAAAAGCTGATTTCACCGGGAATATAACCAAGTCTTGCCTGTACTTTATCCCTTTCGCTCCAGCAATCCAGACCATCAATCGTACATTTTCCGGATTCCGGTTTTAAAAATCCCATCAAATGACGTATCGTCGTCGTCTTTCCGGCTCCATTCGGGCCAAGAAAGCCAAAAGCTTCCCCCTGGTTCACATGGAAAGACAGATCAAATACACCTTTTCCGCCTCCATAGTCGCGTACAAGGTTTTCGATTTGAATGGCGTTCATAAATACTCCTCCTTATATGCAATTTGTTTAAACATTTCAGTCCAATTTGCAAATGCTTTGCTGATGGTATCTAAACATAGCGGTGCATTTTTCATTTGCTGCTCATGGATATAACCGTCAACGATCCAATACATCATTTTGAATATTTCCGATGGATCTACATTTTCTTTAAATTTATTGAAATCTATTTTACTGAAATATTGCTTATAATTCTGCTCTATGCCTTCCGTGGTTTTCATCTTCAAATCATCGGAGATTTCTTCTTTATCGGAGTAGAAAGAGCGCACTGAAAACTCTACAATATATGGATTTTCCGCCAGTATTTCGATTTTTTTCATAGTAGCGTAAGTGATAAGCTCAAAAAAGTCCGTAATTTCAAAAAGCCCGGGATCAGCGACTCCCTCCGTAACTATTTTCCTTACATACTCATATACTGTCAAATACAAGTCTTTTTTGTTATGAAAATAATAAAAAAGCAGTCCCTTAGAAACGCCGGCTTTAGAAGCAATCAGATCGGTAGATGCTTTTTTATATTCATATTTCGCAAAAACTTCCGTTGCTGCCCGCAAAATAGCAAGCTGCTTTTCTTCCGAAAGTTCTTGAAATCTTTCACTCATTCTGCCACCTCCAACCATTTTGGTTTGACTGATTTGTTTAATCTAAATATACCCGTTTGACTCAAATTTACAAGCCCCCCTCTGTGAAATATCTAAGTAAATGTATTTCTCAGCCATAAGCATTCCGGCAGCCTATCGCCAGCTCTCTTATGGGGGTATTCTTGCCGCTTATCCTTTCGGTTCCTTAAAGCCATATCCACACATATTCCATGCAAATGCATATTTTATAATAAAATTAATCAGGAAGTCTCTATGAAACCTTCTACTTATTATACCGGAATTACGGGCATTATTGAACGGATCGAACCTCTGCGCAGCGAATGCTGCAACCAGATGATATCCCTCCGCACCATAGATGGAATGATCAACTTCGTCCTCTCTCCCGGCACTTATGTCACGGATAATACTCCTTTGCGCGCTGGTATGCGCGTAACCGCTTTCTATGATATGAACCAGCCGGTTCCCCTGATCTATCCTCCGCAATACCAGGCGGCCTTTATTGCCCGCACAGAACCCGGAGAAAATGTTATGGTCGCTTACTTTAATGAAAGGCTTCTTTCCTCTGAAAACCCGCTGCAGTTGAATATCAGCCCCAATACCCGTGTTACTACGGCCAACGGCCAGCGTTATGTCTGCGGCATCGGCAACAATCTTCTGATGGTCTACTATAGCGCCACCACGAGAAGCATCCCCCCTCAAACCACACCGGAAAGAATTATCGTCTTCTGCTAAATGGTTCTGCCCTCAGTTTCTAAAGGCGCTATAGAGTCACAGAAAGCCAAAACCACCCGCATATGATACCAATATCATATGCGGGTGGTGTCATGCTCATTTTTAATTCAGCCGGAACTTGCGTACCAAATGATTCATCAACAAGGATTGTTCCGACAACTCCTGCGCAGTAGCAGCATCTTGCTCCGAAGTGGCGGAAGTATTTTGGATAACGGAAGATATTTGGTCAATTCCTTCGGTGATTTGGGAGATTGCGGTAGTCTGATTTTCTATCGCTCCTACGACCGCATCCACTTTAATAGTTACATTTTCCGCAATAGAGCTGGTCTTATCCAGCGATTCCGTTACTTTAGCAACCACTTGGCCGCCTTCCACAACAGCAGTGATAGAACCCTCTATCAGCTCCTTAGTGGCTTTGGCAGCCTCATCGGACTTGGATGCCAAATCGCGTACCTCTTCGGCCACCACTGCAAAGCCTTTTCCCGCACTGCCTGCCCGGGCAGCTTCCACGGCGGCGTTCAATGCCAAAATATTAGTCTGGAACGCAATACTTTCAATGGTATCGATAATCTTGCTGATTTCCGTAGAGGAACTGGAGATTTTTTCCATAGCGGAGTTCAGTTCCTGGACATAATCCATACTGACTCCCAGTTGTGCGCCTGCTTGCTCCACAAAATGCCCGGCTTCTTCTGCCGCAGATGCCGTCTGTCTGGCGTTCTCCGCAATGCTGTCGGCCGTAGCGGAAAGTTCCTGGATCGCACTGGCCTGCTCTGTAGCTCCCTGGCTCAAAGATTGAGCGCCGCTGGATACTTGAACGGCGCCACTGGCCACGGTTCCTGCGGATTTGCTTATTTGGGAAAGCGTATCTTTCAAAGAACTGTGGATTGCCTTAATGGACTGCTCCATGGCCACAAAGTCGCCCCAATATGTACGGGTGATAGTTTCGTGAAAATCCCCCTGTGCCATTTTGCCTAAGTGATGGGACACATCCTGCGCCACATCATTTAAACGGCATAGCATGGTTTCCAAAGCCCTTGCCAGCTGGGCGGTTTCATCCTTAGACTTCACTTGCGGAGACGGTGTGTGCAAATCTCCGTCAGCCATCTTCTCCAGCCGGACAACACAGGATTGAATTGGGCGGGAGATAGACCTGCCTACTTTAACTGCCACAGGGAACGTAACGAGTACAACAAGAACTACTACCAGAACTGTCAGCATAATGCTTCGATCCAAAGAAGTTTTAAACTCCCTCTGGCTGGCCTCAATAGCGATGCTCCACTCTTGATTGCCGCCAATAGGGGCAAACCCCACAAATTTGTTGTCGCCATAAAAATTATATGCGCCAAAGCCGCTTTCTCCCTGGATCATACGCTGGTTCACGGCAGCTACATCCGCTACATCCGGGTTCGTTTTTGCAGCTTCAATCATGTTGGAGCCTTCCTCCACGATAGAAACTTCCCGATGGCCAATTACATTACCTTTGTTGTCCAGCACATAGGCCACACCGTCGCTGCCCATAGCCAAATCGACCACAATGTCTGACAGAAAATCAGCACTGATCCCGCCGTAAACCACGCCGTCAAAGCGGTCGTTGGTAATGATAGGTACCTCCAGCAGAAAGATCATCTGCTGGCCGTCGTTCATAATATCCGAAATATAAGGTTTCATTGTGGACTTGCACTGTTGAAAATAATCTTCCCCGGCGTAATTATACCCCGTAGAAGAAAACCCGCCGGCATCCATTTTTCCAATGTAAAGAAAGCCGTTGCGCTGAGCAATATCTTCCCGAATTGGAATTAGTTCCGGAGCAGCAGGATCAGATTCCCGAAAAATATCAGATGAAGCCGCCTCCTGAAGCGCCGTCCAGTAGTTTCCCATCTTCCATTCCACGGCGTCCGCAGCCATCTGCGTAGCCGGTCCTAAAGTCTTTGTCATAACATCATCAATTCCGCTGGCGTTCAATAGGGCTGTAATCACACCGATCAGCACAGAGCTGACTAGCACCACCAACAACATACTAATCTGGATTTTGGATTTGATCGACTTCATGTGTCATCTCCCTTTCATCTGGTTTTATTTGGGACAAGCGAATACGCATCTCTGCAATATATGCAATTTTTGAATGCACTCTCATCCTGTGATATCTTATCATAAAGTCATAAAATATTCAATCCTGCGTACAAAAAAGAGTCTACCCGTCTGGCAAACTCTTTTTTATGGAGATAACGGGACTCGAACCCGATACATAGAAAAATTGGAATACCCAGCATTTAAAGCAATTATAATCAAAAGCTTATAAATACTGGGTATTTTATTATTAATAGTAATATAAAAATTAAATAAAATATAATGAAATATTATGTAAAATAAAATTATGCAACACGAAATGCAACACGAATTAATTAATCGCCGTCCATGTTTTCACACCTACAATCCCATCAACAATTAAGTTGTTTTTTTCCTGAAACGCTTTTACCGCCTCTAGAGTCTTTTGCCCAAAAATACCATCAATATTTCCGACTCCATAACCTTTTGTTACAAGTCGCTGCTGTAAATAAATCACATCCTTTCCCCGGCTTCCTAATTTAACAGTGCTGTGTTTTCTTAAAACTTCTTGCATGTTTCCGTAGTATATATTCAAATCCACATTTGTTGATATTCCAGAAACTCTGCCTTTGGAGGAATGCTGCCACATAAAAGGATTGTAGTTCCCCTTGCTGGACGAATACTTTGCAAGCCATAAAGGATAACTGCTTAAATCCCCAAATTTACTCGTCAGGTAATCCACATTGGAATAAACTCCGACCTCATATCCCTTACTGGCCAGATAATCGCAGAACGCTTTTACAATGGCCGTCCGGCTTTCTTTTGTCTGTGGGTTGCGTTTGTCGGAATCATATTCCCAGTCAGCCCATACTCGCATGGTGATGATATCCTTATAGCCATCAATGCATTTTTCACACATTTTTGCATTGAGAATGGCTTCTTCTGTATTAGCAGCATAGATAAACCAGTAAATACCGATTTTTAGCCCGGCTGTATTTGCTCCGCAAATATTGTTAATAAACTGTTTGTCCATCTGCGACTTTCCGTATCCGGCGCGGATAATCGCAAAATCTATTGACTGGCTTGTTTTTTTCCAGTCAATTTTTCCATTATGGTATGATACATCAATTCCTTTCATCCGACCGCCTCTACTTTCTTAAGTCTTTTAAATGCTCGTCAGCTATAATGGCCGCCTGTGTAAAACTATTGTTTTTCCACCACGCACACAAAGATGCTCCGACCGTTAAAATCATAGATACAGCCTGTCCGAATTCATCATCCGTAAAAGGTAAAGGGTTATACCCGCTGATTGTCAATACCTGATTAATAAGCGCAAACGCCAACACTGCTGTTCTCACAATAGTTCCTTTTTCAATTTTCTTTTTCATTTTTTATCCTTTCTTTTCCAAATTCTCAATCCTATGATTGACAACCTTGATTTTTTCTTCCATTACGGCCTGTTTTTCCTCAATCCTGTCCACGCGTCCATCCATGACGGAACAGTTTTCACACTGCTTCCTCATCTTTTCTTCGAGCTGGGCAACACGATATGTAAGCACTTTCGCGCTACCGACCACGCCAAGGACGGAGCCACACAAACTTCCGATTAGGCCGACTATGGCGACAAGTAATTCGTTTGACATATGCACACCTCGCAAACATTTCTTATGTATATAATAAACTACGAAAGCCCAGATGTTGTACCATTTTTAGACAGCCAGTCCTGCGTTGTTTTCCTCCATAAACGCGGCACATCATCAATCGTCAAATCACCGATCAAAATCTTAATCCCATAAAATCTTCCCATTACGCGAGTCCTTCCTCTTCTGCCAGTCCGCTCACTGCTGCGCCTAAATCTGTGATGGCCCCATCTTGCACTTCTTGTCTGTTTTCTAATGATTCAACCATTTCCATCAAAAACTCAACTTCCGTTTTCTCACGGAGCCTGAAACTGGTAAGAACCGTCCCGTCTTTATTTTCCACGGATGTTTCTGAATCCAGAACAAGGTCATTGTATGCAGCTACTGTCAGCCCGGTGCCATCTTTTATCTGTATCTCTGACAAATTAGCTTCCGTGAGTTTGTTCCATACAGATACCATATCCTGCTTTGTATCCGACAGGACTTTCATATCTGACAGGATGGCACCTGTTTCAAGCTTTATTTCGGATCCGTCTTTTAAAACCAAAATGTTTTTCATATTTCTTTACCTTCTTTCTCCGGAGCCTCCCGGTTATTTTTGTTTCTTTTCTTAAATAAATAGCAATTTAGCAATTATAAACAGTGCATTGACAGTCAGCAATGTCTCAACATCGGTTATCCTCCCTGCCAATATGATCGAAGGAAAGGAATTATGTCGGACAAAAGTTTTACAGCCGGAATTTTATTTGATTGGATACCGGATGTCGAACTATAATCCTGATACCGTATACCATATTAACCTTAGCACAACAGGTGCCTATATATCTACTCTATGTGGTCAGAACGGTATGGATATTGTACAGCTTTCCTCTTCTGCCGCATTGGTCATCACAGCACAAAACAGGGGAAATGAAGAATATAGAATAGTTACATCTGGTAATAATAGGGTATTTGCATTACGGCTAAGGTAATATTCCTCTTGCTTTATCAGATCAATCTCCTAATACAGCAATATAACAGATTGGACAGACTGTGTCACTTTCAAAGTTTTTATTGTATGAATACACACGAAGTTGAACCCCTTTGCCGCCATAATGGTCGTCAAGGATACCCGCACCAATTACTATATCTGACGCTCCATAGAAAGCAGCAAATGTATCGTTGACTCGGTGCCTAGTAACTGCGATGGCCTTAACTTTACGGGCAAATGATAACATACATGACAACATTGATGCATTATTGTATGTTAAATTGGCCGTTCCGTATCGGATATCTATTAAATTGCTGTTTATCTCACCAATCTTATCATCCAGCACCTTCCCCATCGTCTGGTCTAGCGGAATGCCTTCCACCGTTCCTGTAAGGGTGGTTGCCGGTGTGACCCATGTGCCATCGCCGCGCAGGTATGCATTTTGTTTTCCTGCACCAGGTGCCGGGACTAGCCCGGTTTCCCCTGCCACAGATGCCGTTGCACCTGTCATATTTGTTGGTATTGTTGGCTTGTTGGATAAATCAGTATAACTTCCAGAGAAAGCGACTTCTTTTAATTTTGCAAGCACCTTTGCTATAACTTTATTTTGTACTGGATTGGCGGACGTTTCGCTAAGTTCTGAATCAATATCAATGCCAGCAATAGCCGCCGCCCTGTCTGCTTCGTTCTTCGCCCTGTCTGCCTCACTCTTTGACTGCTCACTGTAATACTTGCTGTTATCGGTATCTTCTCCTTCTCGGGTTCCTGTTCCGCCTATTGCCCATGATTTGGACGTTGCAGACCATGTTTCTGCTTGTGAAGCATGTTGCTCGGCCAACTGCATAAACCGCTCCACTGCCGCCTGTATGTCTTGGCATGTCGCAAGGATAAGCTGTATTTCCCTCATATCCTGCTCAAACGCTTCATATGTAGCCATCCTACGGACAATTCCAGGAGAAAAGCACATCCATACCTTTTTCGAGTCAGTGGAAACCGCCCACTCCCCGGCAGTCATTTGACTAGGGTCAAAATTTTGCTCTGCGCCTTTGCGCATCTGTATTGTTGCTTTGATTGTCTGTACTGCCATTATTTTTCACCATCCACAATGTCCTGCGCGAAGTCTTCCAGTTCCGCAATGCAATCCAAAGCGCTCCTGTTCACCACCACCTTATTCACCCTCTCGTTTTCTTTGATAATGTTTCCATTATCGTCAATTTCAGAAAACGTAATGGAAAGCCGTTTTCCCTCTGCTGTAGTTAGCACTGTCATGCTAGTTGCCTTCTTCATAATTCAATACCTCCTTATAATATCTTTCTATGTAATTTTGCGCTTCTTTTTCATAGTCAATAGCTTCTTCTAGTTCTTCCTGCGTAAACCGTTCCAGCCGCTCTGTCTCATATCTTAACTGCCTTGCCTTTAACTCCCACCCAAATTTAAGGTACGGAGTTCCATTAACAAGAAAATAATTTTGTTTTCTTTCCTCCACCCATACATCGCCTTGTCCGTATTTTTGCAGGAATACTTGGTATTGGCAGTCTGTATTTATGGTTTCGAGAAAAATATCGTCCACAAATATGTAACATATGCCGTTTTCATCAAGCGTGGCTTCCCCTATATCTCCAAAATATGGTTTTGGGGTTTCGTAGCAGTATAGTAGCCGATCGGAATAATTTCTTGTTTTTGCTAAACGAGATTTACTTCCGTTTGCAAGTAAATATCCATCTACAGACAAATTTTTAAGTTTGCATAGCTGCGTTGTTCCGCTGTCTGAAAGATACATAGAGGAACCAATATTTATCCTGCACCCATAAGACCCTCCGCCAAACATTTTTATATCATTTCCTATATTTAAATTTGTTTCATTGGTTCCTGAATATTTTGCAATATGTATTCCTCCAAATTTTATCTGCACAGATTCTTCATCTGTAAAACTAATTTTGTTACCTCCCACAAAATTTATTATATTAATTTTTTCGCCTTCGCTTCCCTCAAACGCAAGAATTTCCAAAAGTTTATATTCATTTTTTGTTACATAAATTCCTAAAATTCCTATTTTAATTTCTGAAGATCCATATATGTACATACTTCCATTTAATTTGAAATCATAGGATCCTATACTAACCACTTCTTTTAAATTACTATAAATTTTTATTCCAGTAGAAGAAATAGTTGTCGATAAACCTCCAGTGCTATATCTGATAGATAGCGCCGACATATCTGCTTGCCATCCGCCGCTTCTTAAAATTATTCTGGAATCCTTTTCGTCACTTGTAATAATGTTGATATATCCACCAGTAATTTTCGCTGAATTAGTGACAATCCCATTTTTGTCAAATCGACCTATTTCATTTCCTTTTGCATCATAAATCACACATGAACCATCAATATTATTATCGCCACCAAGAGTAAGCGTACCGCCCCTTATCCAATCCGCAACAATTCCAATCGCATAAAGGATATTGACTACCGCATTGCCGTTCTTATCAAATCCGGCCGTATATGTTTTTCCTCCGTCAGTTGATATAAAAAATCCATCAATGGTCTGCTTATAGATTGTCTTACTTTCTTCCAAAATAGGCTTGTCATGCAGATATGTAATCCGGCTCCCGTCTGACTGTTCCTCATAGGTTGTATGAAATCCCATGGCATTGCCGGCCAGCTGGTTCATGTTCTGTACAGCCTTGTCATAAGTAGATAATTGCTTGTCAAATTTCCTTCTGGCCTCCACAACAGCGGCCGCAGCTTCCGAATAATATACACTCCCGTTCCTTACTGGATCTTCCGCTTCGCAGGATATTTGAGTATAAGAGCCGACAGTGTATAAAACCAAGTTTATAATGGAAACATACACATTCCCCTTCCAATCCGATACCCTCACTACTTCAAAAGGCTCATAAAGAGGATTGCTTAATATCTGCGCGGAGAACGGGCGGAACATCATGCCTACCATGCGACCGCCAAGATAATTTGCCACTTCCTGCTCTTTTCCATTGGCAAAAGGATTTTTTACCTCAATCAAATACCCTTCCTCGCCAAACAAAACAGTTTTATCATCTTCCCCAACAACCTTTATCCCGGTTATTTGCACATCGTCTGTATGCACATCCAGTGATTTTACCCGGAATACATGTTCTGGCATTGCGTCCGTAAATGTACCACCAGAAATAATAGTATTTGCGCTGTAATCATCAAAATCACCGCCATCAAGTATGGTATCATGGGGGTATGTCTTAAAATCCCCACCAACATAATTATACTGCTCCAATAATGCGGAGTTGTACCAAATTAACTGCATATATCCATCGTTGTCGATACGGGCGTTGTATCCTGCTATTTGACAAGCATAGGATACGATCTGCCGATAGGTTCCTGATTCCGGTTTTTCCTGTACCACAAAAGACATATTGTCAAACTGGCGGAAGCCTATAGGTATCCCGCAGTCAAGGCAAGCATCCGTGAGTATTGTCTGCAATGATGCGGGGTACGCTGTCTTATTGGCGGAATAATCCTTGTCCAAAAGAAACATTCCATCTACTGCATTGATTTCTATGATTTCCCCTTTTGTAGACGGAACCGTGGCATAATACACTCCTTTGCGGATTTTTTCTATGGTTCCATCATCCATGGCCATTGCGACATAAACGCGAATTATGGAGTTATAGAAGTCGTATATGGAAAACCGTTCATCATGGTTTGCAATCTTTATTGCCAATGTCTTCCCAACCACAAAACCTACACCGAACTTACCATCCGTGGTCTTGTCTTCTATGTTGCATCCTCCTATCATGAAATCCTTTGGTTCCAAGTGCAGGACGGTACCGTCTGACAGAGTCACGTCTGCATAATTTACGACCGCCGCGCCGTTTTTCAGTTTTTCCTTAAATTCTTTACTTGCATTTATCATACTGGATTTATCCCCACTGCATTAAATGATAATGATTCCCAAACAAAATGGCTGTTTGATACCCTTAAAGTTCCCAAACTGTAATTTGATGTGTAAAACTGGCCCGTTTTCCAACCGCCTGTTACCGGGCTTAAATACCGCATGGTGTAGCCGCTCCTGTTTAGTATTTGCCCGATGATTTTAGCCACTTCCTCCGGCTCTATGTACCGCCATTCAAACGCATAGCTTTCTATCGTTCCCATGGGCGTGTTGTGCATTACCAAGTCTTGCGTCCTGTCCGAATCTTCCGTTGATGTCGTTGCCATGGATGGCTGGAAGGTATCTGGCGTTTTGACTTTTATTCCATTAAATTCAAATGGCCTGTTCATGATACCTCCCTCCTATGTTGTTCCAAGCGCAAACATATTGTTTCCTGTTGCCATCTGCTGAATTTTTCCTTCTTTTACCACTGACTCTGCAACTTGTTTTCCGTCAAGATATTGCTTTATAATAATTGTCTGCTGATTGCTGCTTCCTCTATTTCCGGTTATTCCAAGTTCTGACAGAACCTCCATTACAGCTTCTGCACTTGCCTGTCTTATTGTATCAAGCGGGGCTTCTACGTTTGTACCATGTTTCTGGTCACCAAGAACTGCAAGGAACTCCCTGTTTGCCGGAATGACCGCGCCTGTGGCCAGCTTGGGTATTGGAGCATTCTTAAGCGGATCAAATGCAAAGGATTGGTAAACCAGGGCGGAAGCTGGCGCAAAAGAGTAATTTCTCCCATAGGAATAAGAACTTGTGCTTCTGGAGGAAATCACCCGAGAAGTAAGGTTCCTTAAGGAATTACCAAGAGAACCGATTGTGCTGGAAATCCATCCAAATACGGAACTTACTGTATTTTTTACGGAATCAAGCACAGAACCGACTTTCCCCTGCATCCCCTCCCAGGCTCGAGACCAAATAGACTGCGCGCTGGAAGAAAAATTGCTGACGGCGCTTTGCATCCCAGAAAATTTGTCCCGGACGCTTCCAGCCATGGATTGTGCGGATGATACCGCCTTTTCTTTTATATTGTTCCATGCGGATGCCGTTGTTTCTTTGGCCTTTGCCCATGCATTCGTAATATTTGTTTTTACATTTTCTGCCGACTCTTTTATGTTGGACTTGATATTTGTCCATGATTCTTTAATCCCGTTTTTGACATTATCAAACGTGGTTTTTGCGCCAGATTTTATATTATTCCATTTTTCGGAAAGATTTTGTTTTATTCCATCCCAAACTTGCGATGCCGTCTGCTTGATGGAATTCCAAGTATTTCCAAGAAAATCCTTCACCCCATTCCAGATATTGACCGCAGTATCTTTCATCCCTTCCCAGATGGCTTTTACATCTCCTACAAGGCTTAATATTCCGTTTAACAGGCCTTGGATTATGTATTTTCCCATTTCGGCCATTACGGTAGAGGGGGAGTGGATGCCGAAAGCTTTTTTAAAACCTTCAATGAAAGGAAAGAGTATATGTTCAGTAATCCATTCCGCAACACCGCTTATGGCATCCTGAATACCTTTAAATATTCCTAAGACAATATTTCCTCCACACTCTTCTATTTTCTCTTGGAAATATTCTTTGGCTGCTGTAATTCCATTACCTATTAATTCTCCAATAAATGCTGCAAAACCTCCAAATGCAGCACCTATAGCCTCAAACAAAGCGGATGCAACTCCTCCCCAGTCAATACCAGTAAGAAAATCCTGCACTGTCTGCGCCACCATAAACCAGTCTATTGATTCTATGGCACTGGAGATAAAACCAAAAAATGCTTTAAATGTTTCTCCTATAGTTGCCCCTGCTTTTTTCCAGTCAATTCCCTTCCATGCATTTGATATTGTGGTTCCTACTTTGTTCCCAAGGTCTTTCCATTTTACCGTAGTAATAAATGTGTATATTGTATCAACAAATGTATTTACAAAATTAGATACAGATTCTGATATAGAATTCCAGTTTAAATTATCCATAAAAGAATTAACTGCATCGCCAAGGCCTTTTGCGCCAGTAACAAAAGTGTCATAAATCAAATCCCAGTCAATGCCGGTAAAAAATCCGCCGATTGTATCTGCGATAAATTTACCTACAGAATCCCAATGCAAATTATGCACAAACGAATTCAAAAACTTAAAACCAGTATTGATGGCTTCCGCCAGGGTATTTCCTATGGAAAGACCAAGATCTTTTGCTTCGATGAACCCATTAATAAGAGTTGCTATGCTTTTTCCGATTTTTGCAGATTTTTCTTTTATTCCGTCCCAAGGAATATTATCCAAGGCATTTTTTAGTTTTTTACCAACCATAGTGCCAAGTTCTGTAAAATCTGCATTTGCCCACATATCCTTAATCCATTGAGCAATGTCTTTGAATTTATCAGATATAGGAATTTCCTCGAACATATTTCCAATTTGTTCAACTGGACTTTCTTCTATATCTTCGTGGCTTGTTTTATTGGAATTTTTAACCTCTTCTTCTTTATATTTGTTGATTTCGTCTAAAGGGCTTAAATATCCTTCTGCGGCCTCCTGCGCTTCTTCTGTTGCATCTGCTTCTTTTTTGGTAGCATCCGCAGCATCTTCTGATGCCTTTGCTGTTTGCTTAACCGCTTTGGTATACGTTTTTCTTCCCATAAGAGCGGCGAGAAGCTGTCCTACTGCATCAGCCGCTTTTGTAAGCCATCCTACCAAACGCTGTATGTATGGAATGGCAGTTTCCACTATAGGGGAAAAAGCAGACGCAAGTGCGTTTTTAAGAGTAATAACACTTGCTTTTAAATTATCAACGGAACTCTTAAATTTATAATTTTCTTCATATAAATTAGAGAACCCTTCTTTTATTCCAGAAATCATAGCATTTATTGATTTGCTAATCTGATTAAATATCAAAGCAGACACAACAAGGCCTTTTAATCTATTAGAAAATGAAGATATTCCTCCAGATGCGCTTTTTGTCCCCTTTCCAATGCCAAGCAATTTTGAGGCAATGTCTTTTAGCGAGGAACCCGTCTTTTTTGCCACAGACGCAAGTCCAGACAACGCTTTTTTTGCTAAATTCGCAGATGACTGTGCAATTTTTTTAACGGTTTGAAATGGATGCGCGATTCCATTTATTATATTTGCGGAAATACCTGCCGCTTTATTCTTTATAGTTGATAACATAGAGGAAAAGGAGGATTTTATTGCATCTACCGGATGGGTAATTTTGTAAATTGATCCTTGCAACTCTTCCATTGCATCCCGCAATTTTTCATATCCGATTGGTTGTATATTATGTCGTTGCACAAACTCGTTTTTGCGTTGGATTAATATGGAATAATCGCTTTCAAGATATTTTAACTGCTGATTGAGTTTGGTAAATTCCTCCGTATCAGAACCAAGCGTAAAGGCTTTTCCAGTGTCAACAAGGTCTTGCAGTTCCCCCTGTGCATAGAGAATTGTATTACCAATTTCCTCCATCTTATCATTAAGCCGTTCCCATGCAACGCCACTGTCTTTACCTTCACGTTGCATCTGTTCCTGCTTTTCCAAAAGTTTATTGAACTCTGATTCGGCTTTCTGTATCTGCGTAGAAATTTCAGAATATTCTTGTGTAGGTATCTTTGTATCTTTCAATGCGTCCATTTTTGAACGCAGTCCGGCTATCTTATCAGCGGTTTTGACAATACGATTTTCAAGCGTCATAAGCTGTGCAGACGCTTGTTTGCTATCTATTTTTGTGTTTATCCTTATACTTCCGTCATACTGCGCCATAAAACCACCTACTTGTTTAAAAAATCTGTTTCCCCTATAATCTAATTACCGTGTGCGAGACGGAATAATTAGGAAGGAGAAAATGCATGATCATTAACAATGATTGCGTTCGTGATATCCTGCGAACCATCGAAAAAGAATCGACTTACAAAAACCCGTTCAAATTTTACGGGCAGAAAAGCAAATACGAAACTCTATCAAAATATGATGGCGACATGCTGTCATATCATCTTCGCTATTTGCTTATGGCAAATTTGGTCTACTCCCCAGATGGCGTAGACGGGGATTCAAATGGCGAATTTCACCTTGACCTGACCCCACAAGGACACAAGTTTATAAATGCCGGTTTGCAGTCGATTGATTAGTTTTATGGAAACGGATGCGCTTAGACTTCTTTTTCAGGCGCATCTGTTTCTTTTTTGCTTAAAAGTCCTGCTCGCAATAGTTCTGCAATATCTCTCAATGCTTCTTTTATCTCAACAAGTTCTTTGTAAAATACAGATTTGTCATAAGGTAAATTAGCCATATTATCACCTCTCCATAAAATGAAAAAAGTGCCACAGACGCGCATTACACGCATCCATGACACCTTTTAGTCCTTCCCCTATGCCAATTCATAGGGCGCTTTGATTTAGTTGTATTCATTGTACCATTATTTGAGAGTGAATTTGTACCAAGTTAAAAAGAAACTACCAACCAAATATAGTCAATAGTTTCTATGTTTGAAAAATATGGAATTGTCATACTTCTAATGTCTGCTGTGCATTGAGTGTATCAATCGTTTCAGAGAGTACAAGCGGCGGTACATAACACTGAATAATAGATACTGCTGTGTCGGCTTGATTCCGCTTGATTGCTTTATATGTACTCACACCAAACTCACGCCGCAACTGATTGTGTAAATCGGAATATAACCGCCCTCTAATGCTCCTATCGTTGTATGCGTTGCTCTCCTTGCCGCCCAAGCACTCAACGCCCTTTCTCTTGACAGCGTTCGTGATTTTGGATTCCTCCACGCCCAATATCGGCATATCGTTCTTGAAGTCCTCCAAATCTTTCTTTATGGTACGTACTTCTTCGTGAAGTTCCCCATAGCCTTGTGCGATAATCTGAATCTGTTCGGGGATTGTCATGGGAAGTCTTGCTTGTCCGTATGCGCCCGTTTTGCGGATAGAGGGGAGAACCTCGCTTGTTACCCACTTCTTAAACTTCTTTGCGTTCTCCTGCTTACTTCCAAAGATAGCCGCATACAAGCCGCTTTCATTGATGATTCCGATTGTATAATTCTGCTTATAGACCTGCTGTTCCAAATCGGAGCTGCTGATATTTCTCTTATCCTCGTCATCAACAAGTTTTATCATGTTTGGTGTTCTCGCATATCCAAGTTTCTCGGAAATGTCTTTTGCCACAAACCAAGGCTCGCCGTCAATAGTCACAGTTCTAATCTCTCCAAACTCACTGTTGGAGAATGTCATAATCTCATTCATACGCTTTACCGCCTTTCTGTAAAATCGCCTTTTATCAGAATAGCGGAGAAACGGTTAAGGCTTACCGCTTTCGTGTTGCACTCACTATCTCCGCTGAAATAATCGTATCATAGAATCGAAGATAATTTGTACCAAGTTATCTCATGCCGATAAAGAACAAAATCATCATCAGCCAAATTGTGGCAAATGCCATCAGTGCGATTAAATCGTCACTATCAAAGCTGAATCTCGGTTTGCCCTCGTGCCGCTCCAAGCGTGACGCTTTCAGAAACTTGTCCTTGTCTTTCTCTGCGCCCTTAATGGTGTGGATAACCTCTTTAAATTTTCGTTCGTCTTTCATTGTGCCCCCTCCTTATCGTCTGCGAATACCTTTATAAATGTGTAAATTTTTAAAAGCCAATTTACATTATGTATTGCGGATAACATTTTAGAAATGCCGTCCTTATAGAATTGTTCTTCGATCATGCTTCCACCCCACTTTCTTTTTCTGCAAGATAATCACGGAGCGAAATGTAAATCCTGTAAAGGAACCATTCATCATCAGAGCCACACTTCCACAGAAGTCTAAAAAGCGTTTTTCTCCAAGTCATGCCGCCGCCCCCTTTTTCTGGATATGCAGTTTTAACAGCGTCCGTATCTGGCTAAGAAATCGCTCATCGCTGACGCTTGCCAGCATAAAGATAATTGAGTTTTTATATAATTTCTGCATAAAAATAGTACCTCCTTCAACAATTTTTGGTTGCAAGAGATACCCTCATATGATAGTATATTTCATACAAGGGTTATCTCTTGTGAGTTTGGAGTAATCGGTCAGCTCGCCAAAGTAGACGATTACTCCTTTTCTTTTAACTCTTTATAGACCTTATCAATCCCCATTCTGATTACATCTGCCTTAGTTAGTCTAGTCTGATTACAGCAATATTCCAATTTCTCAATATCATTATCAGACATTCTTATTCTTGTTTCATGCGTCTTAGGGTCTTTTGATGGTGGTCTACCATTTCTTGGTGACATTTTAACCTCCTTTCTATTTGGTGACACATTTAGTTTATCATATGGTGACACATTTAGTCAATACTAAAATTAAAAAGGTGATGAATTTCTTCACCACCCAAAAACTTAATATATTACAGGAAAACCATTTGCATCTCGAAAAGTCCCTGTCACTGCCAGTTTGAAAATGTCTATCAATGCTCCCACAAGAAAGAAACCGATAGTAAATGTGTAAATCAGTCCCTTCTTAAATTTTCCAACATAGAACTGACACGCTCCGCTTAAAAGCACTGGAATCAATGTCATTCCTATAATAGTATCATTTTCTGTAACACCACCTATTATTCCCAGAATTACCGCAATAAACGGTATACAAGATAGTATAAGACACGTTTTTTTCTTCTTAGGGCTTGACATTGTATTCAGCCCTTTCATGCCCTCTTTGATTCCAGCACCTAATTCTTTTCCATAGTCATTTGTTTTTCCCATTCCCCTATCCTCCTAAAATTTTTATAATATCCCATATTCTACCATAAAACTACATAATTGAGAAGATACATCTTCCGGTCTATAATAGATATTGACAAAAAGGGAATAAAAAAGACAGCGACAATTAAGCCGCTATCCTGTCAACCAGTTTATTCAATATAAAATCCTTTATCTCATCATAGCCCCAGCCATATTCAACAAGACTACTCACAAGCATTTCCGCTTTCTGTACCTGTTGCAGTTCCTCCGCACTGAAACAATCCCGCAATTCGTCCCTTTTGGATATACCATAATCTTCCCGTAGATGCTTTGCGTCCTTTCCAAAGATTGACTTATAAATGAGGTTCGTATATGTGGAATAGGCGTGTCCGTGCATACGCTCATTTTCGCCGGATATTTCGATAGCCTTTGTAAGAGCCTGCCTTATCGCTATTCCCTTTTCTCGTTCGACCACTTTCCCTTTGAGAAGTTCCTCCATCTGGTTAAACTGCTTGATGTATGCAAGTTTAAATTTCATAGCTTTTTCACCGGAAAATCCCATAACCAAAAGCGTGAATCCATCTCTTGTCATAAGATACTCTCTATAACTTCTCCCATTAGATTTATATTCAGACGGAATGAAGTATTTTTCAAAGGGGAGTTCTCCCCCTTGCTCAATCTGCTCAATCAGACCTAAGTGCTTCGTTTTCCCATCTGCATCTTTCTGACCCTCAATCGAACGAATAACTTCCTTATGCTCTTTTTCAAAGGTATCCGCTACATCTCTGCTACTAACAACAATCATTTCCTTTTTATTCAGTTTCTTTGACTCTACCAACATACGCCATTCCTCCTTTGATGGTTTTCATATAAATATTTTATCAAAGAAGAAATAACCATTTGTACCAAATTAAATCTGACCAAATTTTCAGAATGGTACAAATTATTTTTGAATGTATGATACAATATAAAATTTCCCAATACCTACACTATATCAGATATTGGCGAAAAGGGGAAGATACGCAAATTAAAAGAGCAGTATTCCTACTGCCCCTCTTTCATTCGCTCCAATTCTTTGATTATCAATTTTTCTTTTAATTTATCCGGTTTTCTCCTGCCGCAGTCCCAAGCTTTTACTGTATCTATTGAGATTTCAAATAATTCAGAAAATTCCTCCTGCGTCATACCAGCCGCTATCCGATAATCTTTTATGGATAAAAGTTTTCTATTCTGAATATATTCTCCAATTAACTCGACGCATTTTTTTTCGTCCTCTTCTGGAAATTGCTCCATATAATAATTTGCTTCATCATCGGAACATATTTCTGTTTTCGTTCTTCCGGTGTACTGAAGCTGATTTGGATGCTCTTCATGCCTATATAAAGAGCCATTGTAAACCCAATACGAAATGCTGTAAAGATATATGCCACCATTATAAAAATCATCTTCATGAACCATCGTTCCCATTTTTTTTAATTTTTCAAATGTCATTATTGTTTTCCCTCCCTTTTATACAATTACCATTTTATAAAATGGAATATCAAAAATCTCTCCAGTTTTAATTCCGTAACGCCCGTCTCCTATATATTCTGCATGGAAAATTTTCTTTTCATAGTCTATTTGTATGTCTGTAAGACGATCTGCAACAAGACGCTGTATCAATTCACCTTTTTCGCCAAATTCTCCTTCTTCGTATAGGAGTATGACAGTTTCATTCTTATGCTCAAAAACCATCTCTTTTTCCATTTTTATATCCTCCGTCTGCTTTATTTGATAATCTTATTATAGTGTACAATGTACACTATGTCAAGCATTATTTTGGATAAAATTAAAAACGGCATGAATGTTCATCATGCCGAATAGATATCATTTTATTTCTAAAATCTTTTTTCTTATTTCGTTATAAGAATTTCGATTATCAATCCAAAATTTCGCTGAATTGTTTGTTGCAAGTTTATTTACTGCTTGTATCTGTTTTTTCAATGTGTTATAAGAGGATATGCTTCTGTTTACATAGTCTGCAATATCTTTATTTGCAAGCTTTTCAGCTTCTTTTTTGTTAGATATGTAATTGTAACGGTTTTTATGAGTAGCAACAGCTCTGTCATATATATAGCGCGCCACGCCTTCATTTCCGCCACTGTTCATTGCCTTTACAAAATCTTGCTGCCATGCAAATACGCTTTGCACAAGTGATGGTACGAAATCTGCTCTTATTTTCTTTGCCCATGCAACCTGCTTTTCAGATCCTTCTAATTTCGGAGGTTTGTCAAGCTTGAAATCATTTATATCTGGAAGTTTTTTTTTAATATTATCTACAGAATATTCTTTTCCACCACCACTTAACCCACTACTTCCGCCGCGTCCTCCCATCACATCACCTTTTTAAACCTTTCTTCCGCAAAACTCTTAATCGGCACAATATTCCCCTCGCATTCCTCCGGCACATTACCCATAAATAATATCACCTCCGGTTGCAGCCTGGCAAGCATTTCATTATATCCAGCCAGAAACATCGCTTTCTTCTCCCTGCTGTTCGCTGCCCCAACATAAGATACCGCCACAACTCCACCCTCTGGCTCCCCGTCAAAACACCATTCAAACGAGTCTGAAGTACTCCATGAAATCGTTCACTCCGTTTTCCTGAAGGTATGCGCCCACCCAGTGCTTGCGGTAGTGATTGTATATCTGAATAGCTTTCGGAAAGTCAGTGTATGTAGAGAAGTCCGGCGACATGACGTGCGTGAACTGCCGGAACATGTCAAGGTACTTGTCCGGGGACTGCCAAACGGAATTGAACTGGTAATCGTCAAGGAAGAAATGTACGCCCTTACCAGTCCTGTTCTTCTCGCTTCTGGCATAGTTGAACCCAATCCACTCACATTCTTTGTACTGTGTCGGCTCTATCTGCGGTATGCTATATTCTCCCACGCCGTCAAATATGCGCTTTTGTAAGTTTTCATAGTTTTTAGTCTGCCGATACATTATCTTTCCTCGCAATCTTCTTTCTGACTTCCAATATCACAATCCCGTCCTTATTCCACTTGACCTCCGCTGTATTGCCACGCTCTGCAATCTCCCGTGCGGTCTTGCCGATTTCTTTGTCTGTCATCCTAACACCTCGTCCAATAATGATTTATAAGCGTCTTCCTGCTCCTGTTCTTCTTTTGTCAGTGGCTTTTTAATCAGCACCAGTTCTTTATTGTGGGATAAGAACTCTTTCTCATGCTTTTCTAGTTTCTTCCCCTTATTAAGCTTGTGCCGGATTCCTACAATAAAGGAGAATGTACCTTCTCCCACTTCATTGAAATACCCTAAGAACGTCCACCAGTGCAAGTATTGCAGTTCCCTTGTCTCCCGTCCTGCAACCTTATTGACCGCCGAGAAAATCATTTGTTCGTCCTGCGTCCAGTTATATGTCGGCTGTTCAAGCACTTGTTTTTCCGGCTGTCCGGCAGAAATGAACCATGATATTTGTTTCATAGCTTCGCCCAAGTCAAAGCCGTTTTGTGCTGCCTGCATTACATCATCAGCGCAGGAAAATTCCTCAAACAGTAGATAGATAGCCACAATCCATTTTTCCTCTTGGGTAAGTTCCGAGTCTTGGAACGCTTCAAACACTTGAAGGACATTGCGGTAGTCGGTTCGGATAGAGTAATCTTCACCGCCCACCGTCAACACCTCCGGCAATGCGCCTATCATTTTGTTCCTTTCCTTTTATGGTCTTGGGGCTGGTACTTCGCCATGCGCTGCTTGCTTGCCAGTTTTTCCAGCTTAATCTTGTGTTCGGACAGCCTTTCGATTACCGGGATAAGGGAATCCCAGAAGTCCATGAAGCACTCCAAATCCGGCTGGAAGTTCGGGATTACCTCATACACGTCACCAAAGAATTTCCGTGTCGCTCCCTCGCCTAAAACGCCGTCCATGATTTCTGTTGCCCTGTCAGAGAAATACTTGCGTTCCTCGATTGCCTTTCGGTAATCCTTTTCGTCAATCTCCGAATCCTTCTTCTCCATTTCGTCAGCCAGTGCTTCCAGTTCCTCCCCGGCGTTCAGGAAACGGTCAATAATGGAAATGTCATTCCCGGAAACCACGATAAAATCGCCGTTGCTGAAAGTAACTTTCGTAAGCCACACACGGTTTTCCGCTTTCATTTCATCGTTTTTGCTGTTCTCAATTTTCATTTCTTCAATTTCTGCCATATTATTGTCCTTTCAGAAACGGGGCATATCCAAAACGAATACACCCCATTATTTTAGCTAAGATTGCTCTTGCTGTTTGATTTGGTCTGTGCCGGTTCGCTTAATGCTGTTGGGGATGTGCCGCCGCCAGCCGCCGGAGTGAATGTGGGAACTCTCTTTGTAACAGATACAGTTCCTTCATCTCTGCCGCCGCCTTTCGGTGTAACATTAAACGGAATGCCAAACGCCGCATTATCGCCGCCGTATTCCTGTGGTACGACAATAACCGGCTCCATCCATGCTTTTCCTGTCAGTGTCTTGTTGTCAGACAGGTTTACCGCTTCATCAAGAACACCCTCTAAAAGATAAGCTGTTGTTGACGCTTCGTCTGACTTTCTGTTCATAGTGATGTCTAACAGATTTTCGTAAATAGAATCTTCTGTTCTTGCCGCATATGTATCAACAGCCAGTTCCGGATTAAATCCTTTATGGTCTGTAGATGTATCACCCTGTACGTTCTGTTTGGTTTCAATATCAGGGTTCAACGATGTAGACAACGAATCTGTGTCTTTTCCCAACAGCGTCCATTCTTCTTTATCGAACGAAAGCCATTGCGCAAGTGCTGCTCTAGGTAATTTCATAATATTTCTCCTTTCTACTCTACTTCATATTCCATCACCACATTAGCGGCAAACACGGTTGACTTATCCCCTTCAACCTCTTCCACATCCGGGAAGCTGCCGCCTGCGGTAATCTTCGTTATAGTTCTGTTTCCGGTCAGCCGGGGGAGGTTCTGTATATCCTCCAGCCACCCGGTAATGTTGTCCACGACTGCCTGTGCGTTTATCATCTGTCCGTTGCCTTGCGGAAAACTCTGGTAGGCGATTTGTATTGTCAGTTCTGCCGTAAATCCGCCAAGCACGTTGCGCTTTTTGATGCTGCCACCAGCAGTTATAATGTAGAGGCATTTTCCAACGTCCTTTGAGTTATACTTAATCTTTGCGTCCTTTGGAATATATGGACACTCCGCAATCAGCTCCAGCAGCATTTCCCCGACCTTATCATATTCCGTTTTTGATAATCTCTCTTTTATTTCTTCTGCCATATCTATTCTCTCGCAAAACTTATTGGAATTGTGCATGTTTGGGTTGATTGTTCGGATATAAGTCCGTCTAGTATTTCACGAATCACATTTTCATCTGCCCTAATTTCTGGCATTTCTGATACGCTCCCTATGTACAGATAATCTCTCGGAAACTCTGTAAAATCCGTCAATGGACTATCACCTTTACGATTAGACTTTCTAAGCTGTTCGCTGTAATCGCTTTCTATATCCGTTTTTGACAGACGTTCTTTGATTTCTTCGGGCATAGGCATTTACCTCACAATCAGATAAAGGATAAACGCAATCACATAATGCAGAACCTGGTCTTGTGCGTATGTAATCTTGTTCCATCTTGCCTTTAATGGGTCAATAATAATGTGGGTTGCAAAAAGTACCGCCAACTGCCAATTAATCCCAAAATACAGGTAAAAAGGCAAAATATACAGCGCACAATGCACAAACAAGTGATACCAATTCTTTCCTTTTGTCTGTGCAATAAAATCACACTGCAAGACATAATCCCCCACTAAATGGCATAGGATTATTTTGATTAATAGCTCAATCATGCTTTTATCTTCCTCCCATTTCAAATCTTGGTATTAAGGTATAAACGTCCACCGTATCAACGCTGAACGCATAGCCATATTACAATCCGCCCACTTGGAAATGCGGAATCAAATCAAGCTGTGCAAAGCTATTCAAAGAATACACATAACCGTAATTCGCTTTCATGTACTCAAAGAAATTACCGTTGTAAAGTTCACTTGTACTGCTTTCTATCAATCCAGTAGGGGGTTCAATGTCAAGGTTAAGTCCTTCTCGCTTCACGATAACGAAGAAATCACCGCCAGTATTCAGAGTGAAGTATTCAAGCATTTCTTCCGTAGTCAGCTTTTCCCACTTTTTAGGGTCTTTGAATGGCTTTGGAAGTGTGCTGTTATTTTTGATTTTCAGTAGACAAGTACTTACATTCTCTTTTCCTGCCCTGGTCTGGTTTTCTTCCTGCGTGAACTCAATCCGCACATTGTCAAACCTTGTGCCGAAATATGTTTCTGTTTCCAACAGCCCGTTTATGTAGCGATTATAGACAACCACGCTGTCAACATAGCCTATTCCCATTATTATTCTACCGCCTCATAGGTCTTTTCAAAAATGTCTGGCTTGCAAGGGTAGAACTCCCCATTTACTCCCCTGATAATAAAATCACCAATAGAAGCGGTCATATCTCCCTCTAAAGCGTGGATAATCATTTCAAAAGGCTCTTTCACGCCCTTAATTGTCGCTTTATCTCCGACAAAAAGGCTCATGTTCCTGTCAAATTCTCCTGTCCATTGCATAGCCTCAATTACAACGGGTTTCTTTCTATATTTCATTCTCTGTTTCCTCGCTTTCCTCCGGCTCCGTTGGCTTATCCACTGGCTTATCCTCCGGCGGTCTGCTTATCGGGGCATTGCGGCGTGGGTAGGGGATTCCGGCATACAACAGGTTCACGCCGTTGGAATCCGGGACAAGTGACAAATATTCCCGGACAGTATCACGATATAGCCGCTCCTGCGCCGCTTTGTCTGACAATACAGCGTCAATCAGTGTACTGCCGCCCTCTGCCTTTGCCGTGTACGATATGGATTCACTGCCAGAAGAAACGGAAGATACCACTTTCCCCCGGAGTGCGCCGGATTCGTCCGTTATGTACCCCTGCCCCTCTGACACCCTTTTGTTTGCGGCTTCAATCTGCCCGGCAATCTCAATCAACTTGCAGACGCACCGCTTCACAGCTTCCGAGGAATTCTCGTCAGTTGGATAAGCAAATTTCAGCTTGTTCAGCGTGAGAGTGTCCACCCGGCGGCAAGCCTCCCACGACAGCCGGTTAAAGTCGGTTTCCGGCATGGAATCCTCGCCGTATATGCTTTTGTAGTAGTCGTAGGTTGCATATCTCATAGGTTTTCGCTCACTCTCTTAAAGCCCTGGAAATCGGCAAATCCAAAAGAATCATCTTTGCAATTATGTATTGCATACCTGCTTCCGTGAATGTCTCCTTGTGCAAAGCTGTTTTCGTTAGTCAGTCTTCCAATGATTCTGGCAGCACGCCCAAGGCTTGCAGGAATGCTTTTAAATGTTTTTCCACATAATCGGCATTTATAAACCGCCACATATTCAGACATTGCTTTCCTCCGAATCTCCCAGGGTGCCGCAACAGCCGCCATAAACAGAAAGCGGCGGATAACCATAAATCTTTACGTGCATTTCGTGATACAATGCAAGATAGGTTTTTGCCGGAAGTGTCAACAACGCTTCGTTCAAGGCGTTTGTGTCAATATCCACTCCCGGAATCTGCTTTATCACAATCTCTTTTTCTGTTGCTGTAATTACTGGCATTCCATTATCCATTATCTTCCTCCAATCTGGTTTCCGGCATGAAATACTTTACATATCCCATGCCGGTTCACTTCTTATGACAGCTTCGTACTCTTTGCCCTTGTCGTGCCGCCGGATTCCTCTCCGGTTTCGCTTGCGCTGGCCGCTCCTGGTTTCTTGCTAAAGAAAATCAGGTCAGGCATAACAACCTTACAGCCGTAATGGAAGAACATACCGATTGCGTATGCGTTGGAAAGCTCAATCTGCTTTGCCTGGTATTCGTCTGCCATAACCGGCTCTGCAATCGCCCCGGTACACATAGCAATAATCTCAACGCCTTCCGGCTGGTGTACATTGGAGTAAATCCATGCACCGTGATACCGCCCAAACTCCGCCACGTCCGTCTTGACATTGGCGTTTCCTTTGGTGTCGATGTAGTCCCGCATTTCCTCGTAGGCTTCCGGGGACAGAACCACATGGATGTCCTCTTTCTCAATACCGTCCACGAACTCATTCTTAGCGGTATGCAGCTTCATCACTACTGCCGTTACCCGGTCTTTGATGGTATCGCCGGACACTGTGACCTCTGTACCGCCAGACACCGTCCCAACAGTGCCATCGCTCTCTTTGCGCTTTCCAACAGCCACAAGGAAAAAGTTTTCGTCCAGCTCCCGAACCATAGCACGGGTGATGGCTGTGCGCCTTTCAGACAGCAAGCCTGGGATTCCACCAAGCCGGATGTCTTTTTCCTCGTATTCCTCCATGATTTCCTTGTCGATGTCGATATCAACAGAAACCTCAAATCCTCTGCCGGGCTTGCCTTTTCTTGCCGCCCTTGCCGTGCCGTATTCCTCGGACTTCGCAGAAGCAAATCTTTTCGCTACAAGCGTTCCTGCCTGTGGGTCACCGGATAATCTCTGATTTTTGAAAAGGCTCGAAATCGTCCGTCTGCCGACATTTTCAATAATGCCCTTATATTCCTCTGCAAGTTTCAGTTTTCCGTCTTCGGTTCCTGCCAAATCGGAAAGTTTTACAAGATTTAATGAATCAATAGCCATAATAAAATCCTTTCTACCCATAATTTTTAAAAGGTGTGTGGGTCAGCGACTTACTCAAATGTAAGCCGGTACTCGATTTAGAAAATCACAGGAGCCGGACTTGTGTCTTTTACTTCGGTCTGCTTCGGCTCGGACTTGTCCGTAAACTTCGGGGCGCTCCCAGCAGCTTTCTCTTTAGCTTCTGCTTCTGCCTTTTCAGCTTCGGTCTGGTAGAAGTGATCTTTTTCATTCTCCTTGGAAAGATAGTCCGACAGCCCCATAAATGCGCCGTCCTTCCACTTCAATCCATCCTCTCCCATGATTTCACGCATGAGCGAATCCCTGACACGTCCTGATTTGATGCCCAGATTGTCAAACTCACCTTTCAGATAATCCCTCTGGTCACGCTCCAAAATCTGCTTCGCAGCCATGTCCTGTGCTTCTTTCGCTGCCTGTTTATACTTCTGGATTTCCTCTGCCTGTTTCTCCGGGTCGATGTCCTTGAACTTCTCCAAGGTTTCATTTGCCGTGTCAAGCTGCCCTTTATAATTGTCCCGGTCTGCCTCTGCTGCCGTCAGCTTCTTAGTCTGCTTTTCAAATTCAGCAATGGTCTTGTAATTCTCTGTCACTGCCGCATTGACCGCCGCTTTCTGCTCGTCCGTAACCTCAATTCCTGCTTCTTTCAAAATCTGTTCAATGTTTTTCATGTGTCGTTATCCTCCTAACATGGTTTTTAACAGCGTGTCCGCTGTATGGATTTAGGCAGATGAACCTCTGCCGGGGTAATCGGGAAAGTTGGAATCGAACCAACAATGTTTACCGCATGGGAACGGATTTACAGCCCGCCGCAACACCACCAATCGTTGCCGTTTCCCGGGGAGTGCGCCCACCCACAAGGGGCAGACGCTTGATAGGGAAATGTGGGGATTTCTCCCCAAATGCACCCGTGCGGAATCGAACCGCCATCATATCCAGACCAGCCCATTACTGACGGATGCACCCTCTTAGGAGGGTAGGATTTATCAAAAATTAGATAATGTGAAAATAAAAATGCCAGCAAACACGATTTCTCGTATCTACTGGCACTGAAACTTTGTTACTGGCACTAAACTGTATTCTGTTTTACCAAATCCCCCACATATCACGCCATATGGAGGAAAATAAATCATATGCTTTTTCATTAGAACTCCATTTATCATGGTATTCCGTTTCGGGTTCTTCTCCTTCATACCATTTGGGATTTTCAACCACTTTTTTGTATTCTTCCGGCTTCATGGTCTTGCAGATAATTTCTTTAACCCCTAAACCGTCTTTTGACTTCAAATCATGCGAACCGCCGGAATCACAGTCGGTTCCCTTGTAAGGTTCCATAATTTTATCCAACAACTCACTTGTCAGAAAACCTCTGTCATACAAAGTGACAACTGTATTTTCCATTATTGTATATCCGATATTCCAACCCATTCTATCCCTCCACTTTCTTACTCTCCATATCCTTAATATCCATAACCGTTTCCCTCTTGCACTAAACGCTATTCAGTTTCTGCTTCTGTCAAATTATTGTCTGGTATGTAAAAATTCATATCAGTTATGACATTCTGCTTTCTAATGTTTATATATTCGCCGTAAAGATGAATGAAATCCCATAACTGGAATGATGTATAACCATCTTCATCTATCTTTGGCATATGCGGAGTGACTGGCTTTGCGCCTTTCGCGCTCAACACCTTGTTCAGCTCGTCAAACTGATGGAAATATATTTCTGCTCCAAGCGGAGTAAGTTTCACTTTTACACTGTCATTCAGATTGAGTTTTTTCATTCACTACCTCCATATCCTTTATATCTACCACGCTCTCGTTTTTGCACTTCGGGCAGAACACAATGAGGTTTTTCGCCTCGGTGTCCGGTCTGATTTTCGTTCGGGTTTTTCCTCCGCAGATGGGGCAGAGTACCCATTTGTATTGTGTCATGGTATCACTCCTTGTCAAAGATATTCCCGACAACCTCGTTATATTTTGCCATCATAGAAAGCAGTCTATCTCCGCTTACTGTAAATCCGCCGCATAAGTATTCAACAATATTTTCTTTATGCCCCAAGCAATCCCCCTCAAAAATCTTCCTTCCGTTCTTGTCGGTCAAGCCGGTGTACTGGCAGACGGTTGAGGGGTCTACGGTTGCCAAAAATCCAGCGTTTGAAAATCCTCCATGAATTTGCCAATCTCCATCGCTATGTTGGATTGGCACTCCCTCTACCCATTCTCTGCCATTAACTCTTTTTGCCCTAAATAAAATCTCTTTCATTTCCCTTATCCCTCCCGATTTCCTATATAATAAAAAGCATTAATACCGCAGGAAACGCTTCCCATTTGTCCCTGTCTTTGATTATATTCAGTGCCTACATATCGGTCTTACCTTATGTCGCGCCCATTTCCTAATGCCTTTTATGCTTATATTGTACCGCAGTTTGGCGGGGTAGTTGTACCATTATTCCTATAGGCAGACAGAAAATTCATTTTCAAATTTTCGTCTTTAATTATTATCACCTTTCCTTTTTCTATATAAGGACTTCCAATCATCTTATAAAATCCGTTTTCCTTGCCTGTCAACGCTTGTAATTCTTCCTGTTCATCAGAATTACATATAATAACCGTTGTCAACTTGTCTTTCATTCTGTAAATTTCATCAATTAGATTAACTTCCCTTGTTTCTGTCTTACACTGTTCAAATAAAGAAAACAAAGTCTTTCTTATTTCTTCATCAAACATTTTTCTCATTTCCTTTGCTATATCCATTCCCACATCCTCCCTTTTGCGGTTTCCGACAAAATAAAGTTGCAAGGCGTTCCCAGCTTTATTACCTTACCCACCGCCCCGTTTTAACGGTCTTAGTCTGACACGGTACCATTTTTTGTTGTTTTGCGGTTTCCGACAGGGGAAAACTCCCCTATCAGAATTATTTTGTTTTCGACAGGGCAGTGACCGCTTGCTCCTGTCTAGCTAGGAATGACCTAACAGCATGGCAAGAGCAGGAATTGAACCTGCGTTTTGTCCAAATGCTGAACCCAACATGCCTGATTGCTCCACGTTCGGAGTCAGGGCTATCTTGCCTTTGTCCATTTTCTGTCTGCAAGGACTGTGCAGATATGATACTGCTTGAAAACCGAAGAAAACAAGCAATAAATGGGTGCGTGATGTTGCAGAGGGGTGTCCGCAGGATAGCGACCTACTAACGGAATTGAACCGCCCACCGACGCTGTTTCTGGATAAAACCAGCAGGCTAGACACACTGTGTTTGCCCTTGTCATCCACGCAATTATATTATAACATCTTTCAAAAATTATTTGTACCAAGTTATACGCAAAAGAAAATAACTAAAAATCAGAATATCAGTCGTTTTGGTCGACTTAGTCGCATAAGTTGGTCGACCAAGAAAACCCTTATTCTAAGCGACTTTTTCCCCCTTATACCCCCTTAAACGACTAAGTCGACTAAGAAATAAAAGAGTTATATAATAATAAAAAGAAGTATAGTAGTAATATATAAAATATATAAAGGGAAAGATTGTTGAAAAAAGTGGTCGACCTGGTCGACTTAGTCGAAAACCTTGTAAAATCAAGGGTTTCAGAGCTATTTTTAGTCGACCAAGTAAGCGACTAAGTAGCGACCATGGTCGACCAACTAAAAAAGAGCGGCATCACTGCCGCCCCTTGTCGTGGGAGATTTTTTCATTCACACACCGCTTGATAAATTCGCTTAGGCTGATGTTCTGTTCATCTGCCGCTGATTGCCACGCTTCTTTTTCCCCTGGTGGAAGATACAAACCTATCCTTGCATATTTCTCCTCGTTATATTTCCGCTTGTATTCTGTTTTTTCCTGTTGGCTCATTGCCATGATACCACCTCCCACATAAGCATACCATATAATGCCTTTTGTATCTATTGTTAGATATGCACAATAAATCTAACGTTAGTTTGTTGATTCTGTATATTGATTTTGTCTAACGTTAGATATATAATAAAAAATGTAAGGAGGTAGTGCTTATGTCGAGAAAGAGAATCGTAAATTTAGCTGGTCAAAGATTTGGTAGGCTTTTGGTACTGGAAGAAGATATGACAAATGACGAAAAGAAAGCAAAATGGATTTGCAAATGCGATTGCGGAAACATAGTATCTGTATACGGTCATAATTTGAAATATGGAACTACAAAAAGTTGCGGTTGTTTATATGCTGACCGAAAAGGAGAAAAACACCCAAGGTATAAACAAAACGCTATAGCAAGGCATAGATTAAGCGCAACTTGGTACAGCATGAAACAAAGATGTTTCAGTCCAAATGCAACCGAGTATTCCGCATACGGAGGGAGAGGAATAACGGTTTGTTCGGAATGGAAAAATGATTTTTGGAAATTTGTTGATTACGTGTCCAAACTAGAACATTATGGGGAAGAAGGAAGAACGTTGGATAGGATAGATAATAACGGAAACTACGAACCCGGAAACGTTAGGTGGGCAACCAAAGAACAGCAATACCAGAACAGAGGTTATTAGACTTATCAAAGGAACGGAGGATATGAAAAATGACAGTTAATTACAAAGGAATTGATAAAGATTTTGGTTACAGATTGGCAGAAATCAATTTTGATGATGGAAAAGAACAGCGGTTAATGGATAGAATCGAGCAGGTAATGAGAATTAAAGGATATGAAATCAACCAAGTAGCGGACGGATACGCTTCTTGCGAAGTAGAAAATATGGACGAATACAAACAATTTGTAAGAGATTATAAGGACGTCAAGAGAGCAGTTAAATTATGGATTAAATTTGGGATATAAGTTAAATGCCCGCCCCGGAGGTTACGAGGGCAGAAAGGATATAAACATGGGGCTTTTATATGAAAGAACTTGCGGACATTGTAAACACCTAATTGAAGCTTTAACTTGTGGGGTCTGCGAGGTGACAGACCATAGAGTTATATATACAGGGGATGACGATTTTGCAGAGCAATGTCCTTTGTACGAAAACAAATACGGATATACAGAAAATAAAGAATAGACACCCACCCGGCGGGGTTGCGCCGGGAGAAAGAAGGGAAGATATGTTAGAGAGCAGAAACGCATACGGATATTACGGAGCCGCCGGAGGATATACCGGCGAGACTACACCAAAGAACGTGATTTACAAGAAGATGAAGTATTACGAGTATAAGACCAAGTACCCGGAATGCAAAAATCTGGGAGACTATGACAAGATTGAAAAGACCATCACCGTCATACTCCCTGCTGAATATGCTGAAAGACCGAATTTTGGAAACCGATACCAAATCACCGAATTTCATTTTATTTATTCTCCAAACAAAGAGGGGTTTGCTGGGGTAGTATTTAGAGCAAAAAATTACAAAAATGCCTTAAGGAACGCGAGAAAATGGGCGAAAGAAAACGGAAAGACCATCACCAGGGATGCGCCCGGATATGAGTACCAATCGAGAGAGTTATAAGGAACAGGCGGCAGGATAACACCTACCGCCCTTTTTCTTACATCTCTGCAATTTTCCTTGCCCAGTTCTGGATTATCTCCCTTTCCTCCCGGCAGTCAGCATCCTTGAACATCTGTTTCATCATGCCATGCACCCCGGACATAAAATCTTCCAAAGCGTCAAGCATTCTATTCTTCGTTCCATCATCACGACTGTTGGAGTATTCCATCTTCCGGCTACGGTATTCGTTCATGTCGGTATCATCACCGGACAGACGGGAATAGTTCGGGCGATGGACATATCTGCCAGTGGTTGCACTTCTGCCCCGGCGGTAAGAATTGCCATTATCGTAATCGTTGGAGTAGTTCCCCTCCCGGCTGTAATCGCCGTTATGGGAATACCCACCACGCTCCCGGCTGTAATCCTCCATGTCCCGGCTATATCTGTCCCTGGAATACTCGCCACCGTCCTGCATCATGTTGATTTTGTCAATCTTTTCAGTAATGCAAACGAGCTTATAGGCATTGTCAATGTTGGACTGGGATAAGCCTTTTTCCTCAATCGCTTTCAACTCTTTTTCTGCATTTTCTCTCAATTTGTGCATAGCTTAACCCTCCCTTACTGCAATCAGGTTAGCATTCTGCACCTGAATAGCCTGTGTGGACGTGTTCTCGACTGCCACGGTTGCACAGCAACCTCTCGGCACGTCTATGTAAGCCTGTGCGGACACATTAAAGAAGTTCTCTACTGCCGCCGGGGTTACAATCATTCGGGTAGACTGCAAAGGTTCTCCGTCAACTGCAATCGCTACGGAAATAGCTTCTACCGTGCCGCCTGTCGGAATCTGAATATTTCCAGAAAAGCTGACAAGGAATCTCGCCTTGCAGTTATTGGTAAGTCCTCTTAATTTTACAATGCCGCTCCCTTCCCTGTGCTGAATGCAGTTTGAGCCACACACGGGGGTTTCGGTTAATACAACATTCTGCCCTGCGTCTACGCTCTGCAAAGCAATACCTGTAAATTCTGCCATGTTATTTTCCTCCAAATAAAAAACTACCAACTGTTTATTAGATGGTAGTTTCTAAACTTCTATATTGCCATATATTCAAATATAGTTATCTGCTCATATTGCTTTGTTGACTTATCCGTTCCCCATTGTTCGGCCATAGCCTTAGCAATTCCAGGAAATGTTTTTGCCCTGGTCTTTGGGTCTCTTTCTTTTCTGCCCTAGAATCGCATATAATTTCCGTGTGCATCTTTGCAACCGCCATTCACATAAGGTTCATGGTGCTGTAATATTTCCGTTGGTTCAAGTCTTGTCAATCCTTTCAGCCAAAGACAAGTGCGCTTGCTGTATGGGTGTCCGTACTCATAAGGCTGTATTGCCTGGGTATATGGCGGTAATCCCACAATTTTCATTGGAGTAGGGTTTTCAATCGCAATCTTTTCACAATCAGCGTTCATAATTTGCATAAAAAACGCTTTTGCATCCATTGCTTTTTGATAACGCTCTTTAACAATCTTCCCTTTTACCCTCATTCTTACAGCTCCGGCATTTGTCATGTATGTACACGGTGGAAACGCAATAATTATATCCCATTTTCCAATAATACTATGTTTTGTGCCGTCTACCGTCCGAAAACTACAATCTCCATTCAGCAAAGGTAGAACATCGCCCTGTATATGCCATTCCGGGCATCCTCCGGAACATTCCTCAATGTCGCAGGAATACGCTTCATGCCCTAACTTTCTAAACTCTATACAAACTCTTTGGCTTTCTTCACATGCTACTAAAACTCTCATAATCACATAGCCTTTCTGCGTGCGCCTATTCGGTAATTGTGGCAAGCGGATAGGCTTTTCCGCCTTTCGGGAGCTACCCTAGCCACATATATATTTTCTCACACATTCAGACTATATTTGTACCATGTTAAAGCTGTCAGAAGTCCACAAACTACCACCTAATATTCAGTTGTCAATGTCCAGTTAATCGCAAAAGGACAGAATCCATGTTCTGCCCTCCCGCGTTGTAATAACGGCTCATGCCGAACATTTCCGATGTTTCACGGAAAAGATACTCATTTTTCAGTTTTTAGCAGTTTCCACACTGATTGCAGCCGTTCCCCCAACCGCCTCCGTTGAACTGTCCGCAGCAGTTTGTTGGGAAAGTTACCTGCGCCGGGGGCTGCACGACATATGCCGGAATCGGACAGTCGTTTCCGGTTCTGCGAATGATCTGTGCTGTGTTAGCGTCCATAGCAGCCATGAGGGTAGCGTTCTGCGCTGTCTGACTTGCCGCAAAGGAAAGTTTCTGGTTTTCCAGTTCCAGAGCATGAATACGCTCTGCCTGTCTGTTCGCTTCCATCTGGTCAAGCCTTGCAATAACCCGATCAGTGTCATTGTGGGTAGACTGGATAATGTCGCAAGTGTTCTTTGCGCCGGAATACATCAAGTCCTTAATGTCCCCACGCACATCACAGCAACACTGCTGTGCGTTGAACATCATTGTCATAAGTTGCTGCATGATTGCCGCCTGATCGTGGCATCTGGAAATCTCTGCCTGCTGGAATCCCTGCATTACGTTTGTACCAAGCGTATTGATTGCTCCGGTAACTGCATAAGTGCTGTCACAAATGCCGTTACTGATACCGTCCAGCTTTCCAACAATGGTCTGCGTGTCAAACCCTCTCTGTAGGTCTGCCTGTGTCGCAAATCCCATCATTGCACCGCCGGCACCATTTCCACCGAAGCCGCCGCCCCAGCCGCCGAAGCCGCCCCAGCCGAACATGGAGAACAGGAAGAAAAGCGCAAGCATTCCTAACATGTCTCCACCCCAGCCGCAATTGTTGTTTCCGTTGTTGCCGCTTAACAGAGCAACATCAGAAGCTGATAATCCGTCCGAATTCATGTAACATATACCTCCATATGTGATTTATTTACAAAACCGCAAAAACGGTTATGTAGCGATTTAAAACATTCCTTTAAACAATCCCTGCGCCATCTGCGCCATTTGGTTTGCCTGTTCAATCTGCTGCTTATTGACCTTACCGGAGCGCAAAAGCTCATTCATTTTATCCTGCGGGTTTACACCCTGCATTTCCTGCCGGAACCGTTTAAATTCATTCATCATCTGGGAGAATTTATTTCCCCCTTGCGCTGGAAGTCCGCCCTGCGCCTGTTTGTTTCCCATCATTCCCATTAACGGATTCGCCATTGTTCACAACCTCCTTATTCGCCTTTACAGGCTGTTTTTCCTGTGCATTGGTTAATTGTTCAATCAGTGCCTTTAACTGCTCAAATTCGCCACGCTGGACGTATTGAGAGAGGTCTATTTGCGGTTGCTCTGTTGGCATTGTCCGCTGATTGATTTCAGATTCCGAAATTTCCTGAAAGAAAAATGCATGAAATTCAGGACTGCCAATTTTATCAACAGATTTAACGTAAAAATACGGCTCGTTGTTATCCATCATCCAAACGGTTTGGCCCGGCTGTACAATCTGGTTTTTTGCTCCGTCAATGCCGGAAACCCTAATCCAGTCTACGTTCTGCGTTGGGGCTGGTGCGCTCTGCTGTCCCCAGCTACCGCCCTGTGTCTGAGCATAAAAACTCTGCATGATATTAGCTTTGCGCTGTTCGTATTCCCGTTCCAGCTGCGCCATCTGCTGATTTAACGCCGGATTCATTGTCAATGCCATCTGAACGCCCTCCGATTTCTTTCTATGGGTAAATTTTCGCATAAAAAATAGACAGGTACAATTTCATGTATCTGTCTAAAAACGCTCTCAAAATATTCAAAAATCTGTCACAAAACTCTCAATATCTTTTTCTTCATGCTCTTGTTTACCCGGTTCACTGTTGATATACTGCAATTCATATACTCTGCACATTCTTCCAGGGAATATTCCTTATTCCGAAGAGAGAAAAGCTGTTCTTCCCTTGGTGTCATATTCGCATTTTCTTTGATAAAGTCAATTTCGGATTTTACAAAATCGGGTATTCTCAACATAGCACCTACTTCTTTTTCTTCCTCCGGGCAGTTCCTTTACTGTTTCCGTTCTTCTTACTTCTTCTCCGTGTCATTCTGGTACTTGCCATTGCTTATAATCTCCATAATGCTTTCTACCTGCTCTGGGGTAATGTCGGAGCTGATTACATTTCCTTGACTGTCAATCAGCGTATACACTCCGTTTTGCTCAATAGTGCTTTCAAAGTCATATTGATTCAGATACCAGATAAAACCGCCGATTGTTAGCACTTCCACCGCCACCATAACAAGAAATGCCCGGAACCAGCGTTTTGACTGCTCTTTCAGTTCTGATAACATTTCCATTGCAAGTGTCTTTTCTTCTTTTTCCTTCACATTATCCCTATTTTCCATTCTCCAAACCTCCGCTCTGTATTTCCCTCATTATAGCAATTTTAGGGATGGGTTGCAATCAGTCTTTCGGATTTTCTCCCCAATCCAATGCTTGACCGCAGTTAGGGCAATAATTGTATGTTGAAACATCTCCATTATTACGATTTTCCACAACTTCTTTGCAGTTAGGGCAGAGCGTAACACTAAAGCCGTAATTATCAGACAAACAACCGTCACAACTTTCTTTCTCACACTCTGCACAGTTTGGAGTTATGACAGCACTCTTTGGTGTCTGCTTTTCAAGTGCTGATATCGCTGCTCCAATTACCAAATTATTAACTTGATAATCTGCCCCATTGCTCCGCATTGCCTCTTGATATTTTAATTCCTCAATGGCTTCTAAATTTGTCATTCCTATCCCCTCTCCCAAAAATAAATAACACTTTTCCCGGATGAATCCCAAGTGTCATAAAATTTTCCATCCACCACCGTCACAACATGCCCGTCAAGCCCTAAAACATATGTACCATACGGGAAATTGCAGCAGAATTTGTAAACGTCCATAGGATAGTCCGGCTCATAGCGCACATAACCGTTATCTGCCAGGTATTCGCCCCATACCTTGTTTGCCGAAAGAACGTCCTTCTGCCGGTATGCAATCTGCACAAGGTCGTCAAAAACTTCATTCCATGTACGGTTTGTAGCCTTGCAACACGCACGAATGGCGCAATCACCGACACGGCGTTTAAGGGGATTGCTGTTATATTCTACCCATCTATCCATTGTCAACACTCCAATCAATAGCCTTACCGCACCTCGGACAATAATTTACTTTCTCATAAAATTCTCTTTTGCAGACCGGGCAACCGTCTGTACTGCCTCCATTATGCCCTACCTTAACTCTATCAGGCTTTGCCGGAATATTCCCTTCCATGCTCTCAATAGCGTCCGTCAATGCTTCATACAGATATTCGTTGCAAGTGTTCCTCCCGGCATTTCCCATAAAATTTTTTATTGTACTGATACTTCCTATAATGTTCTTCATCTTCCCTACCTCCTACCACAATTTTACAACAGATTCGGGCGGGGGTTGTACCAATTATTCAGCGGATATTATAAAATTTAGTAGAATAATTCGAAAGGTTTGGTACATTTACTTTTGGAAGCGCTTCACCGCCCTCTTTTACCAGTTTTTTAAGTAATTCCTCCACCTGTAAAGAGCTGACTAAAATACTTTTTCTGATTTTCATTTCATTTTTCATGTTCTTTTCTATATCTCCTTGCGCCCTGATTCGCTTGCTTCGTCTGCTCCCTGCCGAAATCAGCTACCTTTATACGATCATACTGCGGCTGCAAATCGTTCTGCTTGCAGAAATCATTATAGACTTTGCTTTGCTGTGTCATTTTGTATGCTAATTTGTCATAATCCCTTTGTAAAATCTCTTTCACATCAGTTTCAGCAATATTATCTATCTGCGCTTGCTTTCCAACTAATTGCAACTTTGTTTTCCTGATTGCCCTTTCGTAATATCTTTGCTTCTGCTTTAAATCGTACAAATCACGGCTTTTTTCGCTATCTTCTATATTTTCTTCCCCATAGGGATTTCTAAGTCTTAAATCCCACGGCTTATGACTGTGCATGCAGTTATAACCATGCAATCCAAGCGGATTAACTACTTTCCCAACTCCCGTTATTGGGTCAATGTCATATCCAGTAGACGCGAGCAAATTAGGATAGTTTTCATCTTCTCCGCGTATCTTGTAAATTTTCCCTTGCCAAAGGTCATGCTGCGCTACATATCCGCCATATTTAGAATGACGCGCCCCAATGTGCTTTGATACAAGGACATACTCAATTCCACCCTCAACTATGTACTGATTCGTGACTTGTGCCGCCGTCTGATTCATGCTCGTTACCACGCAACACCGAACCGCAGCTTCGAGTGTCCGGCGTGCGCCGCTCGGATAGTCCACATATATTCCCCGTCCGGCATATCTATCCAGAATATCACACACCGCAGCCGAATAGCTTTGCACACCAGAGGCAACTCTCAAATCGGCTTCATCAAGTATATTGATAAGGTCAATGTTTGCGGCCTGGTTCATAGTCGTACGTGTGAGGTTTGTCAGTTCCCCCAAACTCTTCTTAAATTCTGCGTCCATAACACGTATTACAGCGGCATTTTTAAGTGGATTAGACAATTCTATACCCAACTGTCCCAAAGTCGCTCTATCGTCCTCCCATGAGGTCAGAACGGCATCTTGCAGGAGGGAACGCAACTCTTTCTGTGTCAGTCCCGTTAATTTCCGCAATTTCTGTTCAATCGCCGCTTGGCTATCGCCCATCTGCTTTAGTTTCCAGATAAGGCGGTCGGCGGTTGCGGTCATTTCCCCGGCGGAGAGTAGGCGGCGGGTTATGTCTTTGAGGATAAAGTTTTCAAGTTGGCGGTATAACTCTAATAATCTATCTTCTTTGTGGTCGAAGTAGTCTGGTGATAGCATTACAACCCCCTAATGGATTTTCAACAAGTGGTATGTTAAGCCTTGAATTTATAAGGTAATTTTGAAAATTCTGCGCTTTTGCAAATTCCGCTTCTGCTATTCTTTGCTCGCATTCTGCAATGGCAGCTTTTCTTAATAAATCTATTGCGTACTGCACTCCATCACCATATCCGTCATAGTATTGTGGTGAATCCGTTTCCATAATTTTGTCGTCTGCTTCATCAGCTTCTTTCTCAAGCTGTAAAATTATAGGCATTAAATCCATTCCCCTACTCCTTTCCTGCTGTCCTCTTGACTAAAGCTATCCATTCCCGCTATACAATCTTCGTATAGCCCCAATATTTCAATTCAGCCTGTTTTCTCGCTTCTATTGCGTCCTCTATATGCTCAAAACTTACAAGCACAACACGCTTTTCCCCAAGCTGGAAAGTCGCCCTGAATTTCTTTCTCCTGCCTGGTTCATTACTTACAGTCACGCCAGACACGCCGCTTCTGTTTGTGCTTCTAATCCTCTGATTTCTTGCTTGCGTTTTCATGCTCGCCCATCGGCAATTTGACGGTTCATAATTTCCGTTCGTATCTATCCTGTCAATAGTTAAGGCCTCTCTATAACCATTCTCCATAGCCCATTTATAGAAATTTTCAAATCCATTTTCTGTATTGTTCCAGTCATCACAAACAGAAATTCCTCTGCCGCCATAATCAGAATATCCATCATTATTTGGATTGTTGCACCTATCCCTCATTCCTGCCATAATCATGTAAATGCGCTCTTTGCTCATTCCATGAGTTTTTGCAATATCCCTATGGTGTCCGCAGCTTCTTGTGTTGCCAGAAGTGAGAGAACCAATGGGAACACATACCTCGTTGCCGCAATCGCATTTGCACAGCCATTTGTAACCACCATGAGCAAATTCTCCTGTTGAGTTTATAGCAGTAAGCATACCAAATCTTTGACCGGATATATCTTTCTGCGTGATACAGCCACAACTTTTTGTTTTTCCGGCTGTTAAATGTGTACCTCTTACAATCTTTTCTTTTCCGCAGTCACACCTGCAAAGAAACATTCTGTTATAGCCTTGTTTCTCTACCTCTTTCAAAACGGTTAATCTACCAAATTTTTCTCCAATATATGCCCTTTTAGCCATACTGCAATTCCTCCTACAGTATAATTATAGAACAGATTGGATTATAATTTGTACCAAGTTAATTTTTTCCTACTGTTTCCCTCACTAAGCGCAACCAGTCCGCGCCGTGTCTTTGCTTGGCGGTTTCAAACCAATGGTCGCCCGTTCCTGCTGTGTGATATGTAAGCGGCCGCCCGGTCGGTTGCTTGCTTGGCGGAGAGTACCAGCCTGTTATATTGCCTCCTGCGTCCCTTATGGGGATATTCGGGCCGTATACCTCGCCCTCATACAAATAATGTGCATACGGCGTGTTATACTCAATTTCGCCGCCATATATCCCCTGCGGATAGTTCACACTGTTCCGCAATGCTCCCTGTTGGAACGGTATCAGAGGGTCGCAGTCGGCGACAATTTGCATATTCAACATACGCTGGGCAGTACGGATATTCCTGTCTATCCTATCAGTATTCAGTTGTATATCAACATTCCCTATGTGCTGTCTAATCCTCATAAAATCACGCTTTCTAACAATTATTCCGGCAATGATACAGCTTGCTTTTACTCACAAGAATAGCGGGAGTATTTGCTTTTATGTACCATTTCGGCGGTCGGCGCAGCAGCCGCTTGTGTTCCTCGATTTTTCTATTGACTTCATCAAAGATTTTCCGCAATGCTTCTGCCAGCTCTTCCATTCGTTCATAAATGCTGCCCCATGCTTCTGCTAATTTATCAGCAAATTCTTGTAATGTCATTCCCTATTCCTCCCCAAACAATCCCTCTTTCGGCTCATTCTCGCTCTTGGCTTCTGCCACAATAGCACGCGCTTCTTCTTCCGTGAACCCTTCGTTATGCACCAGATAATACCACTTAGGATAAAATCCCTTGTCCGTCAGTAGCAACGCCCTTGACCTGTCTTCCTCGGCGTTTCTCGTGAGGTCTGCAAAGTCCGCATATATCTCATAGTTCCCAAACTCACTAGGAGCCGATTCCCCGTTGATAACAAACATAGCGTCCATTATATAGGCTATGTCATGGATAGCCCCTATGCGCCCGTCTCCGTTGCTGTCAGGGCATGATAGAATGTCCCGGTAATCTCCCACCGTGTTGATTGTGCGCCGCTCCGTGGCTTCCACCTGGGTGGCAGTGGCAACGGAAATAGTCTGTCCGTTAAAGACAAAATATCCTGGGTCAAACCCGGTCTTGTAAGAAATAATAGAGAGAAGGAAGTTTATCCCCTCTGTCCGGCTTGCAACTTGTAATGTTGGCTGCCACTGCTCAAATGGCTTATCCGTCATATCGTCCAGTCCAGTCTTAAGGACCATTCGTGGAAGTTCAATTCCGTTTGCTTCTGCATACTGTATTGCAGACTGCCCGACAATCATTTTCGGCTCTGAATCCTCTGTTTCAACACCCAGCGTGGACATTGCGATATCCAGCCAGCGAAGCTCCTCTATGCACTCCGAAAAGCACGATACTCCCAATGGGCTGTCCGGGTCTATGGTGTTGCTGTATGGGTTCTTTATGTACACAAATAAAGGTTTTTCAAGGTTTTCTGCTGTAAACTCTGGAACAATGTCCGCCCATTTTGTGTTTTTTAGGGGAATTTCATGTCCTATCTGGTCTTGCTGGTCCGATACAAAGGCCTTGTTGGACACTCTATACCTGCGGACTGATACCATTTCCCCGGCTTCGTTCTTCTGTGTGCCGTCCTCGAACCTGTGCCATTCCGCCCGTGTATAGAATTTCTTTTCTTTCTGGTAGTATGAGAAAAATATCGCCCCGGTCACTTCCCCATTGCTGTCAAATTCAGTCACAAGAAACCGATCCGGCGGTATGTAGTCCATGCCTTTTCCGTTCCATTTCGCCATAGAGCCGCCCAACATAATCACATCCTGCATAATCTTCTGTGCATTTTTCAGGAAATAATCATCAATGGCTTTCTGGATTCTCTTGGCAGTTTCCCCGGTTCCATATTTTGACTGCACCTTAATGTCAATATTCTGCGTAATCAGCTTAGCCAGTTCCCGGGCAACAGTGTTTGAAAAGCGGATTGTCCGGGTATCGCCCTTTACCCACGGCGGATTACCGCTCTCCAACTGCCCCCACAGCTTAATAGCAGCGTCCATTTCCGTCGACAGGTATGTTTCCACACCGAAAGCCTTTTCAGCGTCCGTTTTAAACAGCATTTTGAATTTCTCCTTTATCCATGTTATCAGTCCCATTTAATCACCTATGCAACCAGAATTCTAAAGTATTACTATTGCGTTGTATCAGTCTATCTTCCGCATAGTAGCACTCAATTTCTCTTCCTTTTACCATCACTTTAGAAAATAAATCAAACTCTTCCAAATCCGAAATTTTGCTCAATACTGCACAAAACAAACCACTTCCAGCACATGTATTTCTTAACTCCCACACTGCTGTTGTGCTTTGTTTGGTAGCTTCAATATATACCGGAACCCTGATTTTCTTAAAAAGATCAACAGAAACAACTTTCGCATTATTTTTGTACGTTCCGTCTATTCTCTTGCGAATAATTCTTGCAGATCGTTCATCTCCACCCTCTTTGTATGATTCAGCTATAAAATTCGCATAGGAAAGAAATTTCTTCTCGTCATTTTCCATATGTGCTTCAATCAATTTCCCTATTGTTGTTGCGTTTATGCACTTCATTTCCCCATCTCCTAATCAAAATATTCTTCCAACTCCTGCAACTGCCGCAGTTTCCTTTTATCGTTCTTGTGCGTCCGATTCCCCTTGCACCACTCACAGCCGCCATGATTCCGGCAGGTGCGGTCTATGGCTTTTGCACCACGGTATGGCTTGCGGTGTTCTTTTCCTTGGGTGATGGATTTGTTAAGGCTCATAACTATTTCCTCCTAGCCCTTTTTATTGCTCTCTGTTCTTTTCTGTAATTTGCCCATGCTTTATCAGACATTTGAGCAACTCCCAAAATAGATTTTCTGACGTGTTCTTCTATATTTTCCTTGTATGGTTCTTCTAACGGTTTCCAGGCTATAATTTCAAAAGAAACTGGATTATAATTTTCTCCGTGCCAAATTCCATCAGTTCCATATACCAAATCATACACGGAACGTGTTTCAAAATCTCCATCTTTCCACAGCGCTGTAATTCGGTATCTCCTTCCGGGTTCTGGAAGATTCTTCCCATCACCGCAGTATATCCACCCACCGCCGCAATCCTCCGCTGACCGCTCCATATCTTCCAACTTTGCGGATAAAGCTTCTATGGTGTCGGAGGCTTCGTTAAGAAGTTTAAAAGGTTCAGAAGAAGAAACATTTTCAAAATTCTGCCATTTTTTCACGCAATCCCTCAATTCCTTTAACTGTTCGCTAATGCTCATTCTGTCAATCCTCCCTATGCAATCTATCGTATTCCGCAGAACCAAGCCAAATAATCTCTTTCAGCTTCGCTTCGTCCATCAGAATCACATCATCATATCCTTTTTTCTCTCGCCCATATCCTTATCGCTTCAATGCAAGCACATTCTTGCACATCTGCTACTTTTGCAATAATACTTTGGGTAATTGTATATACCCCGGACATATCACATTCTGGCGCATACCCACCAAATTCATAATGCGGATTCCAATCCTCGTCAAGAGTTTTGACCGTCTGCGGGTTCAGTTTTACTTCTGGTATATCTTTTGTGTGACCTGCGCTATAATTTCCACAGTGCGTAATGAATTTAACGCTGTCCTCTAAATTTTCAGTACAACACCTAGGAAAATCAAATATATTCGTACACGTTTTACATAATGGATTCATTTCCCTATCCTTTCCTTACCACATTGGCAGATGTTTCAAATCGCTTTTATTTCTCCAATTACCTCATATTCGCAATCAAGATTTACCATAAGAAATGCACGATTGTTTATGAACTTCCAAACCGCGTCTGCTTCACTTTTTGCCGTTACTGTAGCATATCTTTCTTTTTCACGTATATCTTTAAACTTGAATAGATACTGATTTTTGCGTCTAAACAGCATATCATTTCCTTTCCGTCTTAATATTTCCACCGCAACCGCCGCCGCAGGAATGTATAGCAGTAATATCTGTCGCTATCCATGCAGTGGTCGAACTCCTTTATCACAGCGTCTTCCAGGCTTTCCATATCCCAGGAATACAGCCCATACTCATTTATGGTTGCTTCACAATCCTCGTGATAGCTGATTATCCCCCTGTTTAGGAATGTGGTCTGCACCCGTATTCCGTCCAATACGTCATTTTCTGCACCCTTGGCAATGTACTTACTGTGCTTCTTGATTGTTTCAATAAAGGACGCTGCGGACGGGTCAACGATGATAAAGGTCAATTTCCTATTCCCTATCAGCTTGCATATTTCCTGATAATGCGTTTCATCATCTCGCCGGATTCCCGTTTCTTTGCTGTCATAGTAGTATTCAGACTCCTTTTGCGCCCGTCTTCCATCAAACGCCCACAATCCGGCAGCAAACGGGTTTACAGTTCCATAGTCCACAGACACAACCCATTCTTTTTCCCCGGTCATGTGCTTGTCTTTGACGTGCTTGTCCTCGTCAAACATGGAGTAGACAAGCCCCTCTGCCACACACCACAGCCCCAGGATATACCGCTTAAAGAACACGCCCACATACATTCCCCGGTATCGTGCTTTTATGCGCTCTGACAGGGAAAGATTATCGTCCATTGTGAAATGCAGGTATACAAGCCGCTTTTCCTCTGCCTTATCAATCCAGTTGACCTTGAACCAGTGCCGGGGGCTGTCCGGGTTACAGTTAAACCACATCTTAGAGCCATCAACAGATAATCGCCCGGTTGCCTGATTGACAAAGGATTCCGGCATAAGTGCCACTTCATCAAAAAACATACCTGCCAGCGTGATACCTTGAATCAAGTCCTGGGAGCGTTCATCCTTTCCGCCGAATATGTAAAAGTAGTTGACTGTATCCTCCTTGCTTACAATCAGCAGATTGTCGCTTCTCTTGTCTATTACTGTATACTTTCTGCTCGCAAGCATCAGTTTCAGCCAAAAGAGTACATTTCGCCGGAATGAGCCGATTGTCTTACCAGCCATACCGAAATTCTGCTGGTTGAAGCTGTTCATTGCCCATAGCACATAGGACAGTGACATTGATAGGGTCTTTCCGCTCCTGATTGCCCCGTCTGCTATGATTCCGTCCATATCATTTACCGGGCTTGCAGGACACCACCAAGTGAGTACTTTCTTCTGCTTAGCGGAAAATGGCTTAAACTGGAATCCCTGCTTCTGCACCTTTGCTTTCATGTCGGTGGCACGTTTTGCTATGCCTTTGCGGATATTTTCTATCCGGGTATTGATATCACTCAATCTTTATCACTCCAATCAATAGCCTGTCCGCAATTTTCGCAATGTTTGTGTGATTTTTGAGAATCATTCCAAGGTGGATAATGAAAACATGAAAAAATATCTTCTTCGCAGCAAGGGCACTTGACATCAACATAATCTCCTGTTTGGATTTTTGTTTTCTTCTTTGATTTAATAATAGGCTTCTTCGCCCACTGCCTTTCCCTTGCCTCCCGGCATTCCTCGACTGTGCCGATTTCGTGATATTTTTCATTTTCTTTTCTGTACTTGTCGCATTTATTGCAATGCCTTTCGGGACAAGAAGTTTTATCTGTTACATGTGGCTTAAATTGTTCTGCGAGCTGTTTAAATCTCTCGACTGTGCCGATTGCTCGGTACTGCTGGATTTCCGTTAATGCCTTTACTGCTTCTGTAAGAGCAAGGTTCCGCTCCGTATACTCCTTATCGTTATCTCTCACGTAATCTTCGTATATTCCTTCCAGAATATTTATTACATGGTATTCTTTCATTCCTCTACCTCGCCTTCCTCCCACACTTCCGCCGCCGTTCCATTCAGAGCGTCTATAAATGTATTATCTTCCACCGCATCCGCCTGTGTATCTTTGATTTGATTTTCCAGTTTGAGAAGCTCGACTTCAAGTTTCCATTCTTCCATAGGCTCCCTTTGGTCAAGATACTGTTTTCCAAGCCATATCGCCATATTTGCGTTCTTTTCTGCTAATTTAAACTGCGACCTTCTAAGAGATATTTTGCCACCAACTCGCCTTTTAGAAAAAACCACCGCAAAACTCTCTTTGTATGTGCGTTTGCACCATCTTTCTATGGTATCCTCGCTTACATCAAAGAATCCTGCTATTTCCTCTTTGGTGCATTGTAATCCACATAATTTTTCAAAGTTCGCTTTGTCTATCTCTTTTTTAGGTCTTGCCATATCACCACATCTTTTCCACCTTGCAATAGGTTCTGATATTTCTTGTTGGAAGAGTATCGGGCATAAACTCCCCAAATAATGTATTAACATCAAAATACTTTTCAAGTGTTGCCTGTTTGACTTTCGCACTTGCTGACTGAAACTTATTATTGCAAGCCAGCTTAACAATATTTTCAGTATCTTTTTCTGTGCCACGCCATATAATAGCGGACTGTATCACCGTACTAAGGCTTTCCGTTGCCATACTCTCAACCGCCCAAATAGAATTACCCTGGTAAAAGATATTGCCCTTATATCTTCCATGCCCTAATTTCTTTGCAATCAGTCCACGGTAATTCATGTATGACATAGGTTTACAGGCTAATGGAGTAGCCGGCATTGCCCTAAACGGCGTGCTATGTAACAATATGCTGGTCTGCTTATCCGTCTTTGGTAATCCGCTGTCAACAATCCGTATATCCTCGACAAATTGCTCCCAATCCTCAAAGGTTTCTGTCGGGTAGCCGATGATATTGTAAAATTTAACCTGATGCGGTTTCTCGCACTTTGCCAACCGCTCTAAAAACTCACGCAGCATATCCCTTGTGATTTTTTTATTCACCATGAAACGTATTCGCTCTGATAATCCATCAATAGCAGTTGTCCGCAGCTTTACAAGATCAACGTCAATTCCATTGTGCATATCTATCATAGCACGTTCCCTATCAACGCCGCCGTTCCATAATCCGCTGTAATTGAATTCCTCTTGTGCCGCCTGTTTCCTGTGCCATGTATACCCGCAGAATAAGCACTTGTGATTACAGCCTATAACGTCCTCGTGGTATGTCTGCCCATTATCAAGCTGTATGTCGTATGGATATATACTGTCAACCTGATTAATATAATACAGCTTATCCATGCTGAAGCTTTTTGAAGATACGATATGATCGTCAATGCATTCCTCTCCGTCCAGTATGGCTTGTGCCAGCTTATCTTGTATGCCCTCCGCCCTGCCAAGGATAAAGTAATCAATGTATTGCAGGAACGGGCGGGGATTTAATACCCCTTGCCCTCCTACGCATACTTTGTAATCTCCCTTCTGCCATGTCACACGCTCTGCGATAAATTCCCACCAATCACAATCAGACGTAACACTATACATCACCATATCAAATTTATGTGCCGTTGCAGCACTGCAATAGTCAATGTTTGTAAATCCGGCACGCCGCAATATGTCACATACAACCGCCATGCCTGCATTAAGACGCACATTGTAACATTCCTTGCTGTATGTCTGCTTTGCGTATTTGTTAAGCACATATATGCCGATTTTAAGATTATCCTTATCCATGTTACACCTCAAATCTGAAATTCAAATCCGCACTTAGGACAGTGGCAGGTCTGCATTTCCTTTTCCGGCTCCGGCTTGTTATCGTCCAAGTCAAGGGCTAAATCATCTTCCGGCATATTCATGTCCAAGAATCCAAAATCTGACATATCAAGGTCGAATATGCCATCAAGCTCGTCAGCCAGTAAATCCATATCCCATGCAGAGAATTCTCCAACTTTGTTATCCGCCAGGCGGAACGCCTTAATCTGCTCGTCTGTCAAATCATCTGCCACAATGCAGGGTACAGTTTCCATTTTGAGTTTAACAGCCGCCTTATAACGTGTATGCCCTGCGACAATCACGCTGCTACTATCAATCACAATCGGCACTTTAAAGCCAAATTGCAATATGCTGTTAGCCACATAATCCACGGATTTATCATTTTTGCGTGGATTATTTTCGTATGGAGTTAAATCGTTTATATTTTTTTCGATTATCTGCACTTTCTATCACCTCAATCATAAATGTTGATTCATAATTTCCCATTGCGCCCGGCGCCCCTGCTCAATATCCTCCCTACAAATACCATATTTCAATATTTCGCAATTTTCTGAATCGCAAGCACAATGGTTCAGTTCGCAGTATTCCCCACGCTCCGTATCCTCAACAAAATCACAATCTACTCTGATTCCCATATCCTCACCTTTGCTTTCTGCTTTGGAGTTAGCTTATCCATATTTCCCTTTGCCTCCACAATCCCCCTAAATCCCCTAATTCTATTGTAAGGCATTCAGGGGGATGATTTGTACCAAGTTATTTCCCACTGTTCTGCTCTATAACAACTTTTTCAGTTGGGCAATAATAATGCGTAAGTTGATTATCCTTCCCGGCAGGAACCGCAATCAATACGCGATTATGCATGCTTTTTTCACTCCCCACCTTTATATGCCCTGCCTTTGCCGTTTTGGGAATATGCGGGCTTACCATATTGCCGGACGGAATCATAGCAATAATTTCCCCGGTCTTTTCCGGCTCATATGCCCTGCTTTTCCACGTTACCTTATCTCCTACTTTCATTTCCCTATCTCCTTCATTTTTTCGTTAAAAATACTAAAGAAATATCTCCTATACCCATAAAAATCCGTCCGGCAGTACGGAATCCGCTCCATCTCTTTCAACTCCCATTTCACTCTAAGAGCGTCATAGGACTTGTTTTGAGTGACAGACAGTAAAATGTACTCTGCAATGTCTTTATTAGCTGCATGGGCCGCTTGGCGCGCCACAGAGGCATATATACCGGACTGTATGTATTCTGTGAGCTGATTATACCGCTCTTTACTGATGCCGTAATACTGCCAAGAATGCCGATGGGATGGCTGATGCCGCGGATTGGATGAAACCTCAAAAATGCTAATTTGCACGAATTCAATATAACTATTGCACGTCTCTTTCTTTTTTGTGCAGTTTTTTCGATCGCAGCATGTCTTAAGGCATGTACGACATAGGCAGGTGTGGCATTTTTTGCGCATTTAATTACCTCCCAGGTAATTAGAAAGAAGATGCCTTTCTAGCTCTTCAAAATTATATTCGTTCTGCTTAAAATTCCAAAAGCTATTCTTGGGTTTTTGTAACACATGATTTTTGTATTTACCAGGTAAATAGTCCTCAAACACGCGTTTTTTCAGGAAATTATCAGCATGATAAATCTTCTCAATGCCGGTAATTTTGCAGTATTCAGCATAATTACGGGCAGACTCCACTAAATCGGCCTCCGTGTATGTTCCGTTGGAAACCACGCTGATATAAGTCTGTTCTGCTAGATAACGATTTTTGTTAAGCGGATAATAACGCCAAAAATATTTAAAACTTTCAATTCTAGTTTTCGCGTGTGCGTTATTTTCTTTACTTACCTTATCTTTACTTACCTTATCTTTACTTATGTCATTTCTGCATACATTTTTTTGATTTCTGCATACAGAAACATCATTTTTGTATGCAATACCCTTAATTTTGTCAACACTAACCAAAAGGTACTCTTTTTGTACAAGGATTTCTTCGCGTCTTTTTACTGTACCAAAATACTGTTTCTGAATCCTTGATGATGTGAGGATGGAGTAGTCCTCATACATCTTGGCATCAAATATGCCATTATTTAAGCACCTTTTCACTATCTCATTTATTAAACTGATAGTCACGCCGCTGTTTCCACCAAACCAATTTGACAAAAACAGAAGAGGACTTCTCTCGATCCATTCACAGTAGTAACCCTTCTCAGCGTATATCTTCTGCCAGAGCCGAACTACTACCGCAAACCCTTTTACTCCATATTCTGCTTCGATTTCAGAGATATTGTCATTAGTGCGACAGTCTAAGAGAAAACTAGGGATTCCCTCTTTAGCCACCGCTATACCTCCTTGATTACCACTTCAATTCGTGGATTATCCTTATCCACTTCAAATCTGTCGGAAAATCCGACAACATGCTTCCAGCCATCATCTTTTAATACCCCAGTACTCACAAGCGCATCCTGGATCACTTTCCGACCAAACGACGAAATATTGTCCTTATCGCGCCGCCCACTCGGTTCTACCCAAAGATATTCCATGAATACTGGCTTCTCAATCTTCACGCCCCTCATGCATTGCTTGATGGCTACTGCAACAATATTTCCACTGTCCGCTTTCATCTTCGCCCCTTTATGGCGGTTTGTGCGCTCTGCTGCTATGTAATCGTTGAGGTTCGGGAGCGTACCGGGAATTGTCAATAAATATTCCATATCATAAATCAATCCTACTTTCTATATGTTAATGGTTTCTTCTATAATGTCCCCGTTCTCAATAATGTACCACGTATCTTCTTTTATTATCGTTCCATCAACCTGAACCATTTTTGCACCTTTGAGGATCCATGAGTCAGGAGCCCAATATTCTTTTTCATTTCCTTCCCAATCTGCAAAAACAAGATAAGACCCAAGAACTCCTTTAGCTTTTGACTTGTATCCCCAGGCCAAGGCTATAGATTCCTTGTCTCCAGCAATAGATTCTCCTTTGTCCCCGGTGGCCGAGCTGGCTCCCTTGTACCCGGTGGCCGAGCTGGCTCCCTTGTACCCGGTGGCCGAGCTGGCTCCCTTGTACCCGGTGGCCGAGCTGGCTCCGTAGTCCCCGGTGGCCGAGCTGGCTCCGTAGTCCCCGGTGGCCGAGCTGGCTCCGTAATCTTCGTCTGAATTATTCTCTTTTTTTACTCTTTTTGTCGTATATTCAATCGCCGCTTTTACAAGTCCTGCGATATTGATAGATGCTCCAATCTTTATTTTTGTAGATGATACCTTGGAGTCATCACCATTTCGTGATAGTTCCCCACTTTGTTCCACTTCGCGAAATACACTTTTTGCGGGATCATAGTATTTAAAAACATCTAACGGATATTCACAAGCATGAAATCCACTCTCACATACCTTTGCATTACGCTCCTCATATTCTCTGCCTTCCTTATACTGAAAACCTTTGCATGTCATATCTTTGTTAAATCCTTTAAATGATTCAATTACTTCCTCCATATTTTTCCTCCTTTCCGGCGGCAAAGATCAACCCGCCGCCGACTCCATGATATATCGCATGAACAAATACTACGGTTGATAGTTACTTAATTGAATCCAGCACGCTCTGCATATCGATATACCGACCTGTTTCTGTAAATTTCTTTGATGACCGATATCCGTATGTCCCATCGGCAAAAAGAACTTCTACACTAGAAATCTCTCGCTCGCTGCAACTGTATTTCTGATATGTACTTACCTTTGTTACTACAGCAGGAAGAATCCTATTTCCTTCTTTTTCTTTTGTCTTTACAATATCTCCTACCTTAACCATTTTATTTTCCTCCTAATTCTCCAGATATTCCTCTAGGCAAGCTGCATAATCCACGCTGTTGCGCTCTTTGTCCCACTCCGTCCAGAAATCCATAGTCTTACTCTGTGGACGCTCCTTTGCCAGCTCCACATGGATTTTCAGCGGTATCGGGCAAGCATCACCCACCACAAGGCAGTCACCAGGAGAAAACATGGTAGTGGTTTCAATCACATCTGCGCTGCCGGACGGCATCATGCCTTTTATCATGGACTTGTCGTTCTCGTTGTTGAGTTTCATCACAATATAGTTCGCACACTGCGCCATGATGGTTTTATTAAGTTCTGACGGTCTCTGGCTTGCAACAAACAGCGTGATGCCGAACTTCCTGCCCTCTTTTGCGATATTTTCAAATATCTCCACCATACGCCGCTGCGCCGCTGATAACTGGAATTCAGTCGGGATATAAACGTGCGCTTCGTCGCAGACAAGGGTTATCGGTCTTGCGTCTTTCTGTATAATCTGGATATTGTAAATCAGCTTCGTTATCGCCCCAATAATCAACACAGCTATGTCGTGTGGTATGCCGGATAGGTCAATGTTCTTTACTGGCTTGTCGTCGCCCATGATGCGGTTGAGGAAGCCCGAAAGGTAATTCTGTCCACACTTAACATCTGCAAAAATAAATGAATACCGCTTGTCCTCATGAAGCGTTTCTATTGTATTGATGATTCCGGCCAGCTTTCCGTTGTATTCTCCTTTGGTTGTTTTCTCCATCCCTGCCTTGTCTCCAGATTTATAAAATTCCCCGGTTCCGACTTGTTCAACGTTCATACAAACCAATTCATTATAAAAAATATCAAAGTTAAAATATGTAGGTTTATTCTCTCTACCTCCTGGGCATTGGTTGTAATACGCTTTTCTAAGTGCCGACATAACCACTGTGCTATCCTCTTTCACTTTCAGCACATTCGCCACCATATCTGCAAATCCAAGCATCCAGATAGGGAACGGAACCTCGCCCATCTTGATGCTGTCCACATAAGACAACTGACTATACTCTCCGTGGATATCGAATATAACAATGTTCGCACCGGGCAGCTTTGAGGT
>ERZ808040.69-NODE-69-length-96358-cov-10.193642_pt1 | contig 96358 bp, 79 predicted proteins | sample MGYA00380191_ERZ808040 | MGnify/ENA primary metagenome ERZ808040 (study PRJEB31490, sample SAMN06133395) | mouse gut metagenome | isolation source: J6 | host: mice | place: China: Chengdu | collected 2015-05 ...
CTTTCCTGTTTTTTTTTTCTCTCTTTGACAAATACCGGTAAAAGCGGCAGGATTCCGATCAGCATGGAAATTCCGCTGATGATTCCCTTGACAGTCATTTCATACGATACAATAACACTGCATATGTTATTCCATTTCCCCTGTGTCGTCATTTCCCTGACTGCGCCAAAAAGAATGGATGTTATGATTGAATTAGCCGCTGCATACAGCAAAATATAGATAACAGCAGGTATTAAAATATCTTTTGCAATCCAAATATAATTTCTATAGTTATTTTTTTCATCCACAATTTCTTTTTCCCCTGGTCATATTTTCAAGTATTTCTGATGTTATTTATTTTTTACTCCTTTTGTCAGATCACAACAGAAACAATTGCTATTCTATTTTCTCACGCTTCTACTCCGTTGACGATCCTGTCAGCAGCAATTTTTCCAATTGTGCAACAGTATCCACAATATAGTCGGCTCCCGCCTCCTCCAACTCACCGGGAAGCGCGTATCCAAAGGTAACTCCCACACTGACCAAACCGGACAATTTTGCTCCCAAAATATCAAACTTCCTGTCACCTATCATGACAGTTCTGTCGTTGTGCCCATTTTTACCCTGATGTAATTGTCGTAATACTTCTTCTATGACCTCTTCTTTCTTAGAACGAGTGTTATCTAATTCACTTCCCACAATCACAGTAAAATATTGATCTATCCCAAAATGCGTCAGGATCTGTTTGACATATACTGTCGGCTTACTGGACGCCACCGCCAGTATTCTGCCTGCATCATGCAGACCGGCAAGCATCTCTTTCATACCGGGATAAATCTCATTCTCAAAGATACCGGTATCGGCAAACCGCTCCCGATAAGCCGCGACCCCTTCTGCCGCCATTTGTTCGTCGAAACCGTAAAACTCCCGAAAACTGTCCGAAAGAGGCGGCCCGATAAACGGCTCCAGTTTATCCAGATCCGGCTCGTCGATCCCGAACTTACGCAGCGCATACTGCACACATCTTGTAATACCAGGTTTCGGATCTGTGAGCGTTCCGTCCAAGTCAAACAACAAGTACTGAAATGAAGCTGTCTGTTTTTTCATATGTATTGTGGTATCCTTTCTTATCGCTCAAATCATATGCAATTATTATAGAGAATCATACAGGGCTTTGCAAGAAAAACTTGTACCGCCTCCGCACCCCTCAAAATGTTTTTACTTGACAATCATAGAAAGACCTTCTATAGTTATATCGTAATCTAAATCCGCACTTATCCGTGCGGAACAACCAAATAACTCGCTAGGGGAGCACATCGCTGAGACTGGAATGCTTCGCAGGACAACTTTCATAAGTTATTTTCGCGAATTCCTAACCCTCATTACCTGACCCGGATAATACCGGCGTAGGGAAGCATATTCTGCCGATAATAACTTGCGTTATTTGTTATTTTCGGCATGCAAGATGTTGTCCCTCCTCGCGCATACGAAGGAGGATTTTTTATGTCATTATTTTTTCAACAGGAAGAGGGATATTATTCCCTGACAAAGACCGGAACGATCACGCTGATCGTTATCATCATTGCATTGGTCATATTGACCGCGATAAACAGGAATAAAGCTGAAAATGAAGCGGCAGAGCGCAAAACATTTTCCACCAGGCAGCTTGTTTTTTCCGCTATGGCGCTTGCTCTCGGTTTCATTACTTCCTATATCAAGGTCATCGACATGCCCTGGGGCGGCTCTGCAACGCTCTGTTCCATGCTTTTTGTCACCCTGGTCGGTTACTGGTATGGTCCCAAGATCGGTCTGACCGCAGGATTTGCCTATGCCATCCTGCAGTTTGTACAGGACGGCGCCGGTTATATCCTCTCTCCCGCACAGGCCTGCATGGACTATATTTTCGCCTTTGCCGCACTCGGCCTCTCCGGCTTTTTTAATCAGAAAAAGAACGGACTGTTAAAAGGATATCTTGCCGCCATATTGGCAAGAGGACTTTTCCACAGTATCGGCGGTTATCTGTACTGGATGGAATATATGCCGGAAAATTTTCCGACATCGCTTGCGCCGCTCTATCCAATTGCGTATAATTATGCTTATATTCTTGCCGAAGGAATTGTAACAATTGTTATTTTAATACTGCCGCCGGTAAAACATGCTATGGCCAGGATCAGAAACATGGCCGCAGAATGACCGCGGCGGCGCCGGTACCGGATACCATACCGGAAGATGGAGGAAATCTATGGACACACAGTCACTGTTGACTTTTGTAACTTTAGCGGAATATCGAAACTTTACCAGAACGGCGGACGCGCTTTTTATCGCGCAGTCCACCGTTACGAACCGCATATCCGAACTGGAAAAGGAGATCGGCAAACAACTCTTTGAAAGAAATAAAAGGAAAGTGACTTTATCCATGGAGGGCGAGCTTTTCCTGTCCTATGCAAGGCGCATCCTGGAGCTTGCCGATAACGGCATACAGGATGTCAATTCCATGAAAAAATATGAAGCTTCTTACCGGATTGGCTCGACCAATACGATCTATGAATGCCATCTGTTCCCTGTCATACAGGAATATATGGCATCCCATCCGACGCATGCCGTCAAGATCACGCTTGGACATTCCAATGATCTGCTGCAGCAAATACAGGACAATCTTTTGGACGCCGCCTACTCCTATCTGCCGTTTTATCACAGCGCCTATCACTGCGAAGTATTTGCTACCGATGACCTTGTGCTGGTCACGCGCTTTGACAATGCCTCCTACCGCGAAGGCATCACCAAGGAAAACCTTATCCATGCCGATTATTTATATTGCAACTTCGCACTGCAGGATGTCGGTCTTTTTATAAAAGAATTGTTTCCGCCGCATTATCAGTTCGGTTTTGAAATTGACAACAGCACGAAACTGATCCCCTACCTGCTTACGTCAAACGGTATCAGCTTCGTGCCGGAAAATATCGCCGCTCCCTATGTGGAGCGAAAAGATCTCAGGAAAATCCCTCTTTTGGATTTCGAAGCGCCCAAGATCAATTGTTATCGAATTACGCGAAAAGTCTGATATACGCATAAAACCGCGGATATCAGACTTTCAAAGCAAATAACATCTGCTATTCATTATCCTTTCATAATCAGAGCAGCGCGGTTTCGTCCCTGCTGCATCTGTTTTGCCAGTATTCCCTCAAAATCTCTCGTCTGGCCCTTTTTCAACGGATTCTCATTACGCATTTCCGAGTAAGTCTCCGAATAATCTACTTTCTTGTCAAGCACATCATCCGATATTCTGGATAATCTGTTCAGACTTTTGGAACTGACTGCATTCGGATTATAAACATATGTAGGGTAAATGTTAAAAATTCCGCCGATCTTCACTTTGACTGCCCTTCCTTTCTTTGACTTCTCAATCTACCTCTCTGCCTTCGGTCTCTATCGCTTCCACTTCCTGCTTCATCTGCTTTGCCATTCGGAATACCCTTGAAATGATCCAAATATCCGAAATGCCATCATAAATTAAAAACAATCCGATAAACATAACAAGTGTATCGATTGCCTTAAACGGATTACGGATCAGCAATATGCCGAATGCCACCGTCACAAGACCTAATAAGAGCGCCACCCACCACTTGTCATATCGGTTCTGGAAAAGGTGGAAAGCCTGCTGTAAGTTGTTGATGCCGTGAATGATAATAATGATTCCCACCAGAATCGGTATCATGGCAATGACCTTATCCGGCTGCAGCAGGATCCATACGCCGATCACGGCAATGATGATCCCCATAACAAGATTCATCTGTGAAAAAAGGCTGCCGTCTCTTCGGAAAATGAAATTGGCCAGTCTGCTGATACCGTTTATGATCAGCACCACACCAATCGCCATACAGGTAATCTGTACGGACATATCGGGCCATATGACGAGTACGACGCCAAGAGCGATGCAAAGCAGGGCGGATGCCATGACATTCGTTTTAATTTTTTTCAAGATATGCTCCATATTCCTCTTCCTCCATCCTGATTATTTTATCAAAACCCGGGAACAGATCCCTGCTCTTTCGATATGCGATATAACCTAAGACCGCACCGAAACAGTTCAGAATAATATCGTCTACGTCAAAAGCTCCAAATGCGCTGAAAAGCTGGAACACTTCGATGCCAAGCACGAAAAACAGCGCATTGGCAAACACATCCGGAAAACCGCTCTTATCCGAACGGGTGAGCGGGAAGAGGATGCCAAACGGTACAAAGACCAGGATATTCCCCGCCAGATTCTCTACACTATTTAATTTATCGGCATATTCTATATACATTTTAATGGTTTTAAATGGTATAAAATTTGCGCTGCCGAGTCCTTCGAGAATAACATCCTTCTGCCATGTCTGCGCAATGGCATAGAGCTGTTCAAACGGATATTTGAAAATGATCACCTTAATGACCAGTAAAATATAGACGACGAACAAAAGTTTGATCCACTTTCGCAATTAGTTGACCTCCCACGGATTTTCCATTCCTTCAACAAAAAATTTACAGCCAAGCAGGGAGTCACGTACTACGGTTTCCACGCAGTTGTCCGTATAAAAAGCCATATGATGCGATACGGTCACATTCGGAAATCCTCTTAAAATAGATAGCTCCCTATTATTTAATATATCCGATTTGTGGTCATAATAGTATAGTCCGAACTCATTTTCTACAACATCCAGACCTGCCGCTCCGATCTTACCGGATTCGAGAGCGCTGATCAGCGCCTCCGTATCGATCAGGGCGCCTCTGGCCGTATTGATGATCACGACGCCATCTTTCATTTTGGCAATGCTTTGCGTATTGATCAAATGGTGGCTCGCCCCTGTAAGCGGCGTATGCAGCGTGATTACATCCGCCTCTGCAAAGAGCTGTTCAAGCGGCACATACTGCGCATACTGTTTCACTTCCTCCTGCACATGCAGATCATAAGCGATCATCTTACAGCCGAAACCGGACAAATCATGGATCACTGTCCTGCCGATTCTTCCCGTTCCAATGACTCCAACAGTCAAATCCTGTAATTCCCTGCCCTGAATGCCTGGCAGTGTATAATCCTGTATATTGGTGCGCTCTATGATCCGTTTCATCTTCCGAATGGACATCAGGATCAGCATGACCGTATAATCCGCCACACCGTTTGGCCCATATGGCGCATTTCCAACTTTAATACCGAACTCTTTGGCCGCATCCATATCGATATGATCGTATCCGATCGTTCTGGTCGTCAGATATTTCACGCCGTTTGCATGAAAGGCTGCCATAAGCTCCCTTGTGATCTTGGATGTAATAATATTAACGCATTCGCTGCCTTTTGTCAGATGCACATTCTCCAGTGTGGGCGCATCTTTGCAGAGTATCAGCTCCATGCCGAGTTCCTTCTCATATTGTAAAAACAATTCTTTTTCATCAAATTCTCTGCAATTATAAACGGTGACTTTCATGGTCAATTTCCTCCTTTTGGTAAGAATCTTTCAGTTCTTCCTCATATTCGTTTACAATTTTCGTATCTTCCGAATGCAGCCGCCTGAACTTATTAAATCCGGCCACCAAAATCCTGAAACTCTCTTTCGTTGTATCAAAGGCCCCCTCTTCATTCAGGTTGACCATGATGATGCCGATCGGAAGCGCCATGATCATTCCGAGAACGCCGCCCAGGCGATATCCGATATAAAGCAGAAATATGGTCGGAATAGGTTCGAAACCGATCGAATCTCCCATGATCTTTGGCTGAATGACCTGTCTGATCAGCTGACTGATCAGCCAGATGATCACAAGACCGACCGCCATCTTATATTCACCGCTCAGAATTTCGACAACCGCCCAGGGAACCATAATCGTCCCTGCGCCGAACACCGGCAGAAGGTCTATAAATGCAATTCCGAATGCGATCAGAAATGCATAGTCGACTTTCAGGATCAAAAGGCCGATCAAAAGCAATATATAGATCCAGACTTCTATCTTGAACTGTGCTTTAAAATAACCGCCGATAGCATTCGTAAAACTCCGCCGGATCAGACCCAGCCGGTAGTAAACTGCTCCCGGCATATATTTTTTCGTAAACTCCGCAAGATAATTTTTATCCGCCACAAAGAAATACGAAGAAAGCAGTGTCATAATGACTGCCATAAAAATATCGGGAAGCTGTTTGGCAAAATTGCCTACAGCCGTAAAAGTAGGCGTTCCGATGCCGCTGACAAAATCGGAAAAATAGTCTCCCAGATTGCTGCCGAAAGCAGCAAGTTTCTCCTGTACATCAACCGGCAGGCGCTTATATACCCCTTCCAGGTTGGCTCCGATCTGTGCAAATTCAGCCTCTATCCCCTTCCACATAATGGGCAGTTCATTCACAAAAGCCGCCGTCTCTCTGGCCAGTTTGACGACAAGGCTGTATACAAGCAGGATTACGACCGCCAAAACCGCAATGATCACGAACGCCGAAACGGCTTTTCTCCGGATCCTCAGCTTCTCTTCCAGAAATCTGACAAGCGGCGATGCGATCAGTGAGATCATCCACCCTATGATAAACGGCATGAAGAAAAAGATGGCTCTTGGCAGTAAAAAGATGGACAGCAGAAGAATAACCAATGCAGTCAACAAATTAAGGATTACTTTTATATATGTGACAGCTTCTTTTTTCATAACGATACCCCCTGTCCGTTTTCATAGACATCATTGAAACGATTCTTCCGGCAGCATTCCATCAAGCAGTTCATATATTTCGTCTCTTCCCTGCTTTGACAGGGCGGAATAGGGTATGACAATCGTGCCGTTTTCTACCTGCAGCGCATCGCATATCAGTTTTTTCTGTTTTTCTACCTGACTGCGTTTGATCTTATCAAGCTTTGTTGCAATAATGACCGGTCTATAACCTCTTTCTACGATCCAGTCGTACATGATACGGTCATTTTCGGAAGGAGCATGCCTGATATCCACCAGAAGAAAAACCGCGTTTATTTTTTTTGACCGGTGCAGATAATCTTCAATGAGTTTTCCCCACTGCGCCTTTACCTGTTCATTGGCGGTCGCATAACCGTATCCCGGCAGATCCACAAAATACATCTGTCCGTTAATATTATAATAATTGATCGTCTGCGTTTTCCCCGGTTTGGCGCTTGTTCTTGCCAAAGACTTCCGGTTCATCAGACCGTTGATCAACGATGATTTCCCGACGTTGCTCTTTCCCGCAAAAGCAAACTCCGGCAGTTCGTTGTCCGGTAATTTACTTGTAATTCCGCAAACTCTCTCCAGTTCCACACTCTTAATGACCATAACATACACCTCCTTTTGCATCTTCCCGCTTCTTCATTACTTTCCTGTCATTCCGCCATAGCATATCTGACGACGTCTTCCATTGTTTCGACCGGATGAATACACAGTCCCTTCTTTATTTCTCCGGGAATTTCATCAATGTCTTTCTCGTTTTTCTTCGGCACAAGCACAGTCTCTATTCCCGCTGTCCTGGCTGCAAGGATTTTTTCTTTCAGACCGCCGACGGGCAGCACTCTGCCCCGCAGTGTGATCTCTCCCGTCATGGCCACTTTCGCACGCACCGGACGTTCCGTTACGAGAGAAAGTATCGCCGTCGCCATTGTAATGCCCGCTGAGGGACCATCTTTGGGTACGGCTCCCTCGGGAATATGAAGGTGAAAATCGTTCTCTTTAAAGACCTTATCCGCCACTTTATAGGTGCGGCTGACAGAGCGCACATAACTCATGGCAATCAAAGCAGATTCCTGCATCACATCTCCCATTTGACCAGTTAAGTCAAGTTCACCTTTCCCCGGCATCATATTGACTTCTATCTGCAATGTGTCGCCGCCCACACTCGTCCAGGCCAGCCCGCGGACGATGCCGACTTCGTCTTTTTCGTTCGCCCTGATGCTGTCATATTTCGGCTTTCCCAGATAAGCGCTCAGATTGGCGGATGTCACCCTGATCTTTTTCTTTTGCTTCTGTACGATCTCTCTTGCGGACTTTCTGCAGATCTGTGCAATCTTACGCTCTAAGCCGCGGACGCCTGCCTCCTTCGTATAGTGAAGGATCATATCTTTCAGCGCGCCGTCCGTAAACTGCAGAACATCAGCAGACAGACCATTTCGGTCAAGCTGTTTTTCCACCAGATGTTCTCTGGCAATATGAAATTTCTCATTTGCCGTATAACTGTTAACTTCAATGATTTCCATTCTGTCCAACAGCGGTTTGGGAATCTTCTCGGTCGAATTGGCCGTTGCAATAAACAGCACTTCCGACAGATCCATCGGTATTTCTACATAATGATCCCGGAAATGACTGTTCTGCTCGCTGTCCAGAACCTCCAAAAGAGCCGATGAAGTGTCTCCCTTATAATCGCTGCTCACTTTATCGATCTCGTCAAGCAGCATTAGCGGATTCTTCACTCCTGCCTGCCGCAGACCGCTTACGATCCTTCCCGGCATAGCGCCGACATATGTTTTGCGGTGTCCTCTGATTTCTGCTTCATCCCGCACGCCGCCCAGACAGATTCGTATGTATTTCTTATGCAGCGCCTCCGCAATGCTCTTGGCAATGGATGTTTTACCGGTTCCCGGCGGTCCGACCAGACAGATAATCGGACTTTCGCCCTTTTTGGTCATAATCCGCACGGCAAGGAATTCCAGTATGCGTTCTTTGACCTTGTCCAGGCCGTAATGTTCCCGCTCCAGAATCTCCTGTGCTCTATCCAGATCCACGCCATCCCGGGACATTTTATCCCAGGGAAGCTCCAATAACGTTTCAATATAGGCGCGCTCTACCGCACTCTCCGAACTGCTTCCCGCAACACTCTTAAAGCGGGCGATCTCCTTACGGATCTTTTCTTTGACTTCCTTCCCCGCCTTTAATTTCTCCAGAGCCTCCTCAAACTGCGCCGTCTCTGAAAAAACATCGTCTTCCCCGATTTCTTTACGGATATAACGAAGCTGCTCCCGCAGAACATATTCTTTTTGATTTTGATCAAGACGCTTTTTGACTTGAGTAGTCAAATCGGTCTTTATCTGCGCAATTTCAATCTCATTCGTCAGGATCCCCGTTAAGACCAGAAAGCGCTCCTCCAGCGAAACTGCTCCCAGAATCTCCTGTTTCTTCTGAAACGATAACGGAATATTGATCGCGATCAGATCGATCAGCCTTCTCAGACTTATGCACTCTTCCACCTGACTGCTGATCGTCCCGCCGATTTTTGGAAAACACATTGTGTACTTTGTAAATGTCTCTTTTACCGTACGAAGCATTGCCTCTGTCTGTGCTGCATCGAAACTCCCGCAGTCGTCTTCTATCAGTGTGACCACAGCGGTCATAAAACCTTCTTCATCCTGTATGGACTGCAGTTTTGCTCTGGATATTCCTTCTACCAGGATCCGGATCATCTGATTGGGCAGCTTCGTCACCTGTTTCACCATGACGATTGTCCCCACCGAATAAAGTCCGGAAAGGTCCGGTTCCTTTTCATTCGGATCTTTCTGCGTCACGACAAAAAGCCTCTGGTTTCCCAGCATGGCCTCTTCGATTGCCAGAATGGACTTAGACCGGCTCAGATCAAAATGGATGATCATATCCGGCAGGATCGTAAGTCCCCGCAGCGTCACTGCAGGCATTTCCGATTCTATTATCGATTCGGTTTTCAATTCTGCTTCATTTTCTCTGCTCATACCGATTTTTCCCCATAATTGCATGAAACGCCGCCCAAAAACCCGACGACGTTACCTAAAATTAACCTTCCCTGCTCATAGCAGGTCAGGCATCCCAAACTATTCTGCCTGTAATAATCTGTTCCGGTAATGCACAAGCGGCTGCTCTTTTCCTTCTACCGCATCCTTCGTAATAATACATTCTGCAATGTTATCATCTGACGGTATTTCATACATAACATCCATCATAACACTTTCCATGATCGAACGAAGTCCTCTTGCACCGGTCTTCTTCTCGTATGCCAGTTCGGCGATTGCCTCTACCGCATCCTCTTCTACCTCTAATTTCACTTCATCAAACTCGAACAGCTTCCGATACTGTTTGATCAGAGCGTTCTTGGGTTCTTTCAGGATTCTGATAAGCGCTTCCTTATCAAGACCTTCCAATGTGACCGTAATCGGCACACGCCCTATAAACTCCGGGATCAAACCGAATTTCATCAGATCCTGAGACGCCACTTCTTTCAAAACAGCGCCGATCTCCTTGCTGCTTTTCTCGGTGATCTGCGCATTAAAACCGATCGAGTTTCTATCCAGTCTCTCTTCCACGATTTTCTCCAGACCATCAAAAGCGCCGCCGCAAAGAAACAGAATATTGGAAGTATCAATCTGGATCAGCTCCTGGTGCGGATGCTTTCTTCCACCCTGCGGCGGAACACTGGCAACCGTTCCCTCAATGATCTTTAAGAGCGCCTGCTGCACGCCCTCTCCGGAAACGTCTCTCGTAATGGACACATTCTCACTTTTCTTCGTAATCTTATCAATCTCATCAATATAAATAATGCCGAACTGCGCCCGGTCAACATCATAATCTGCAGCCTGGATCAGTTTGAGCAAAATGTTTTCCACATCCTCACCGACATATCCTGCCTCGGTGAGCGTTGTTGCGTCCGCGATCGCAAACGGCACATTGATGATCTTGGCAAGCGTCTGTGCCAGATAGGTCTTGCCGGAACCGGTTGGGCCGATCATGATAATATTGCTTTTCTGCAATTCCACACCATCGTTATCCGGCGGCGCCATAACCCTTTTATAATGATTATATACGGACACGGCCAGTACCTTTTTGGCCTCTTCCTGTCCGATCACGTAATCATCCAGGAACTGTTTGATCTGAACCGGCTTTAAGAGATTGATCTCCATCTCTCCAGCTTCCGTTTCTTCCTCATATTCCTCCTCGATGATATCCGCACAAATATCGACACATTCATCGCAAATATATACATTACCGGGTCCGGCAATCATTTTCCGGACCTGATCCTGTGTTTTATTGCAAAAAGAACATCTTACCTTGTCGTCAGAATTCCTTCCTGTCATTTTCAATAGCCATGCCTTTCTTCTTCATAATAACAACAGAAAACCGTAACTGCAGGACCTCTACTTTTTGGCAGCCTCGACATGATTGGTGATCACACGGTCAATTAAGCCGTATGCAAGCGCTTCTTCAGCGGATTTCCAGTTATCACGTTCCGTATCCGCTGCGATCACTTCATAATCCTGCCCGGTATTTTCCGCTAAAATCTTGTTCAACTTCTCTTTGGTCTGCAAAATATGCTTCGCAGCGATCTCAATCTCGGTTGCCTGTCCCTGCGCTCCGCCAAGAGGCTGATGGATCATAATTTCCGCGTTCGGAAGCGCCATTCTTTTCCCTTTCGTTCCGCCTGCGAGCAAAAACGCGCCCATGCTTGCCGCCATGCCGATGCAGACGGTAGAAACGTCGCATTTGATAAAACGCATTGTATCGTAGATCGCCATTCCTGCCGTTACGGAACCGCCCGGACTGTTAATATACAAATTTATATCTTTTTCAGGATCCTCGGACTCCAGAAACAGCATCTGTGCTACAACAAGGCTTGCCGTTGTCTCATTTACCTCTTCTCCGAGAAAGATGATCCTTTCTTTTAAAAGTCTGGAATAAATATCATATGAGCGTTCTCCCTTGGAAGTCTGCTCGATGACGTAAGGTACCAGTGCCATAACAATCCCTCCTTGCCTTCTACCAGCTTGTTTTTATTTTTCTTTTGCATTCTCTACGACAAATTCGGCTGCTTTTCTTACGGCAAGATCCTGTCTGATATTCTTGGCCTCTTTTTCGCCAAGTATCTCTTTTACTTTTGAAACTTCCATCTGATAAACTTCCGCCATGGATTCCATCTCTTTGTCGTATTCTTCGTCGCTTACCTCGATCTTTTCAGCCGCAGCGACAGCTTCCAGCACAAGTCTGGCCTTAATGCGTTTCTCCGCCTGCGGTTTTACCTGCTCGATCAGCTGCGGATAGCTGGCTCCGGTAAACTGGAAATACTGCTCCATGGAAAGACCCTGCATGGTCATTCTCTGGGCAAATTCATCTACCATCTGTTTCTGCTGCGTCTCGATCATTGTTTCCGGAATATCCATCTCGGCATCTTCCACAATTGCTTCGATCACGGCTTCTTCTTTGGCATCTTTTGCTTCTTTTGCTTTTTTCTCTTCCAGATTTTTCTTTACGTCTTCCTTATATGCGTCAAGCGTATCAAATTCGGAAACCTCGCTTGCAAATTCGTCGTCAAGTTCCGGAAGTTCTTTCTCTTTGATCTCTTTTACCGTACATTTAAAGACCGCAGCTTTCCCTTTTAATTCTTCCGCCTGATAATCCTCAGGGAACGTCACGTTCACTTCTACCTCATTGCCGATCTGTGCACCGACAAGCTGCTCCTCGAAACCGGGAATAAATGCGCCTGAACCGATTGTCAGCGGATAATTTTCTCCCTTTCCGCCTTCAAAAGCCACGCCGTCCACAAATCCCTCAAAGTCGATCACGGTCATATCTCCGTCTTTTACAGGTCTGTCTTCTACGGAAATGCTTCTTGCATTATTCTCTCTTTCTCTTTCGATCACTTCGTTTACTTCTTCGTCCGTTACGTTCGTATCGGCTTTCTCTACTTTAACACCTTTATATTTTCCTAATTTTACTTCCGGCTTCAAAGCAACTGTTGCCGTAAAGATAAAAGGCTTGCCGGCTTCGATCTGCGTCACTTCGATCTTCGGAGAAGATACGATATCTTCTTCACACTCCTCCAGTGCTTTCTCATAAGCATTCGGGATCAGCTCATTTGCCGCATCCTCATAAAACACCTCTTTGCCGTACATTTTCTCAACGACCTGGCGGGGTACCTTCCCTTTTCTAAAGCCCGGGATGCTGATTTTACCTTTTTGTTTCTGATACGCTGACTCGATTGCCTTGTCCAGTTCCTCCGCACTCGCTTCAATCGTCATTTTTGCCATGTTCTTTTCTAATTTCTCCACCTGTAAACTCATAGATTGGTTTCCTCCTTCAATTACCTCTGCAACATGTATCTTATCAGGAACCCATATAACATTCCCGGTCACAGTCATTTAGAAATTATAGCACAACCCATGCGAAAATACTAGCATTTCTTTCCATAAATCCATGGCGGACCTTCCGAATGCCTTCTTTGGGAACAAAATAGACAAAGGATACATGGCAGAGGCCGGGGCAGTACGTATTTGTCTGCGGGGGTGTAACGGAAAACGGTGATATTTTCTTATCGGGTGAAATAACAACCCAGGGAAAATCGCACAGGATGTGCGATTTAGGCATTATGGTACACGGATGTACCTGAATGCCGGCCCGGACGCAGAAAAAACTTTTCACGCCCGATTAGAAAATTCCCGTTTGCAGGTCCACCCCCGCAGACAAATACGTACTGCCCCGGCCTCTGCCATGTATCCGCCTCCTATTTGGCTTCCCTGCGGCTGCTGCGTCCATAGATCACTTTTGAGCTGATCCCGCGCAGCATCCCTATCTTTCCCGACAATGCGCTGATCTGTTCTTCGGGAGCGTCCAGCACGATACTGATGATATTCATATTCTTTTTACTATAAGGAATCCCCATTCTTCCGATAATATATGCAGCATAATCATGCAATATCCGGTTCAGCCTCTCGACTTCCTCCGTATTCTCCACTATAATCCCGACCAGAGCCACTCTTGTTTCCATATGCGTTATTCCTTTCATAATCTTTCGTTTAGGCGTTTCGCGGTCATCTGCCTGCTATAATTCTATCTTTACCGCCTCAAGCAGCGCCGTATCCTCTTCTCTGTGCGTCGTCACAAACAGCGTCCTGCCATGCAGTCTCTCTAAAATATATGCCGCCGTCTTCCTGCGGTTCTCTTCATCCAACCCGGTGAACGGCTCATCCATAATGATGATATCTGCACCGGAAAGCATTGCCCGCAGGATGGCGCACCGTCTCTTCATCCCGCCGCTCAATTCACTGACAGGCCTGTTCAGGCAGTCCGCGGGCAGGATGTTAAGCGCCTCTTCTTTGATCCATGCCGCTGTTTCCTTCCGCCTTTCTCCTTGAGACCCGCACGAATCTGTTTCATTTCCCTTACCTGTTCCGTACATTGTCATCATAACATTCGTTATTGTATCATAGGCATCACACAGCCTGTCGTCTTGAAAAACCATGCCGATGCGCGGAGGAATCCCCTCTATCGTTCCCTCGTCCGCGCGGACGATCCGGTTCATCAGATTCAGCAGCGTCGTTTTACCGCCGCCGGAGGGCGACATAAGACAATAATGTCCGCCGGGTTCGATCACGAATGAGATCCCCTTAAGAACCGTCTGTTCTCCATAGGTCTTACCTACATCCCGGAGACGGATCCGATTGTCCTGCGCTGCCTGCTCCCGTATCCTTTCCGGTCTCCGTGCCCTGTCCTTCTTCCATTCTGCCCGGCCAATCCATCCTTTTTGCCTGCTTTCAACCCTGGGATATGGTTTCCAGTCCGCAAATTTTTCTACGATATACAATACTGCCTTTTCAAATAAGAAACTCAGCACAATAATCAAAAAAGTCCAGGCAAACAGGCCCGCGGTATCCAAATATATTTTGGACATATACAACCGCTCTCCAAGCGAAAAGGCCGGTATACCGATCACCTCCGCCGCCACGCCCGACTTCCAGCTCATCCCGAGCGATACTTCCAGACTGCTAACCAGATACGGCATCAGAGCCGGCCTGTAAAGATAGAAAAGACGATTCCTTCCCGTCATGCCAAATACCTGTGCCATTTCCAAAAGCTTCCTGTCCGTATTTTTCAGTCCTGCCATCGTACTGACATAAATATTGGGAAACACGATCAGGAAACTGATGAAAAAAGAAAGCCTGCCGGACCCGAACCATATGAGCAGCAAAACGACAAAAGATGCTACCGGAATGGCCTTTAACGTCGTGATAAGCGGAGAGAGAAACATCTCCGATACCCGGCAGCGGTAACTGAGCGCCCCCAAAAGCACACCCGCGAAAAGAGCCAGCAAAAAACCTGCTCCGATCCGGGCAAAAGAAAAGAGCACAATCTTATAAAAATCCGGTCTGACAAGGTTTTCCAAAAAAGCCGCCCCCGCCTGTACAGGGCCGACTAAAAGAATCCGGTTGTGCGTCATGGCAGCCGCAGACTGCCAGACGCACAGCCAAAATAAAATAACGATTCCTTTCCGGAATATATTTTTTCTCCTGTCATTCCGTCTATGATCCACCAGACACCTCTCCAAATAATATTTTTACGGAATATAATAGAAATCATCCGCCGGAAGGGAACCTCCCACAGAGGATGCATCCTGCTCATATAATACTTCCAGATAGCCGGAAAGCGCCGTTTTCATAGCTTCCCCATCCATATAGGTAATATTACTGTACGGCAGCGCCTTTACCGCTACCGGCTCTTTTTCGATAATTCCGTAAGAAACCACGAGTTCTGCCGCCTCTTTCGTATTTTCATTGGCGTAAGCCGCACTTTGCCGATGTTCGTTCATAAAAGCGGCAGCTGCCTCCGGCTCTTCTTCCAGAAAATCTTTCCTGGCAATCGTAACACCTGTTACGAAACTACTGCCGCCTTCTCCCTGCAGCGCTGCCCACTCCTCATTAAAGTCCATAACAACTGCAAGCGCCTCATTCTGCATACAGGCCGCCGTTGCAAAAGGCTGCGGAAGCACACCGATGGCTTCCGGATTTTCGGTCAGAACCGCCGCAACTTCCGTCGCTTCCGATTTGTATTCCAATGTTACATCCTCTAAAGACAGTCCGTTTTCCGCTAAAAGATACTGCAGCACATAGTCGGGCGTCGTGCCTTTTCCTGTCAGATAGATCGTTGAGCCTTTAAGCGACTCAAAGGATCCTTTTGTATCATCTCCTGATACCATATAAAGAACGCCTAACGTATTAATATCAATGACCGCGATACCGCCCTGCGTCTTATGATATAGAATGCTTGCCACATTGGCCGGTACGAGCGCAAGATCCAGCTCCCCGGAAACAACCTTGGGCAGCAATTCATCTGCAGCCGCTGCCATGCTGAAATGATAGTTTTCTTCGGTTTCCCCTTTGTCCGACCTGTTCATCAAATACACCAGCCCCATCGAAGTCGGGCCTTTTAACGATGCGACATTGATATGCGTTTTTTCCTCCGTCTGTGCCGCGGTTTCACCCGCCGCCTCTTTTTGAACGCCGCTGACGCAGCCCGTTAAACAGAACAGTCCAAACACAATGCTCATCATTACCGCTAATACTTTCTTCTTCATTCCCGTAACCATGCTCCTTTCCCTTTTCATCCTAATAGCCATGCATACGATCTGCAGCCGCTTCTTATCTTCTTTGGCAAAGGCGCACAGGCATCAAATACATCCAACGGTTTCCGTCAGCTTTCCCGGTTTTCCGCTGCTGCCTGCATAATTTCCCAACATATAAAAAGCGCCTCCTGACAGGAGACGCACACATACTGTATCAAATATGTCCTATTGGCGGCCTTTCCTCTCAGAACGAATCTTCGAGCGTCAGAATCAAAACTGCGATGCCCCGTCGGGACGAACCCTTCAGGTAATCTGCATGTATAACATATTTTACTATATTTACCCGCAAAAAACAACCCGCCTGTTACCAAGCGGGTCGTTCTCACTTTTTCAGAAATGACCGCAAAAGATCATTTCTATTTAGAAGCGGCTGTTATTTCATCTGCTCTTCCTGTTTCTTGATCATTCTACGAACCATCTCACCACCGATGGAACCTGCTTCTTTAGATGTCAGGTCACCGTTGTAACCTTCTTTTAAGTTAACACCTAATTCAGAAGCAACCTCTGTCTTGAAACGATCCATTGCTGCTTTCGCTTCCGGAACTTCAACTCTATTAGTTTTGTTACTTGCCATTTTCTTTCACCTCCGAAAATACATTTCATCTTTTATCTATATTTGAGATAAGCGATTGCAACACCGCTTATCTCAGTTTTCATGGCAGTCCAAAAAGGATCGTGTCATCTGTTTAAGCGTGTTTTTATCACTTATCTTGATGTTAGTATAAACGGATTCCGGAAAAATATTTTGGTAAGTTTTTCTAATCAGTTTTAAAAAACGATTCCTTTCTTCATCTGCACAACCGCGTCCGTGCCTTCTAACTGTTCCAGAATGGCAAGTGCAAACGGAATCGCCGTTCCCATGCCGCGGCTTGTAATAATATGTCCTGCCACAACAGCCGGATCACTTTTCACATCCGCGCCTTCTAAATGGCTCTCGAATCCCGGATTGGCGCAGGCCGGCTTTCCGTTTAACATCCCTCTGTGTCCGAAAATACTCGGAGCCGCACAGATTGCCGCAATCCATTTTTTATTTGCATGAAATTTTTCCACCTGTTCCATAAGCGGCGAAAAAGCCTCCAGATTGACAGTTCCCGGCATACCGCCCGGCAGAACGATCATATCGGTTCCTTCGAAATCCACTTCCGCAAACACTGTATCCATTTCCACCGTAATCCCATGCGAGCCGGTCACTCTTTTTTCCTCCGTTATGGAGACCATGTCCACATCAATTTTGGCCCGGCGCAGAATATCCACGACCGTAAGCGCTTCAATTTCTTCAAATCCCGTTGCAAAAAAAACACATACCTTGCTCATTTTTTCCCTCTTCTTTCTTTATTTTAATATAAAGGCAACTGTACTAAGTTAATCCATGCTCCAGATATAATGTCTCCCGATATGCTTTGTCCAACGTAATCTTTCGCAGATCATCCAGTCTGTCATTTTCCATTAGTATACGGACCAAACATGCCATACGCTCTTCTCCCTCGCTACGACCTTCTGCTCTCCCTTCATTTCTTCCCTCCTCCTGTGCCTTTTTTCTGGCAGCAGGCAGATCATAATCTCTGAAATGTTCAAACAATTCTCCCATTTTCCACTCCTTTACCTGTCCGGTAAATTCATCTCTCTGAACTCCTCCGTTCCCTGCAGCCTGTTGATTAACATGACAAAAGAAAGTTCGTCATTTTTATCAACAAGGTCTTCCATACTGTACTTATGCAGTTGAATCAATTTGTACAAAAACCGGGGTGTGAAAGCACCGAATACTTCTGGCAGAAATACTCTGTCCTGAAAATTACGGACAACCGTCCATTCTCCGCTTCCTTCATAATATACGATGGGTAGAATCGGCGGATATTTAAAGTCTCTCGTCTTCGTGATCCCTTTATGCGCCCTCTCCATCTCCTTTTCATAATCTTCCCATATGTAGACCATATATCGAAGCAGCTGCATACTTACATTGTAATCTACTTTTGTCTTATGTTCAATAAGAGAAATAAAAAATAATGTATTATTTTCTGATATTTTTACACGTTTTACCGTATCTGCATATCTTTCTTCCGTAAACATCGGAACATACCGTTCTGATACTACAATCTTTTTTCTGACAAGTATGATCTATGCATATTTCTGCTTTTCCAAAAACATGCTATAATAAACGCAAGCCTGATGGCTTGCGTTCACAGACGACTTTATAAATAAGGAGACACCTGTTATGGAAATAGAAAGAAAATTTAAAGTAAAGACTCTGCCGGTCAATTTGGAACAGTATCCCTTTCATCTTATCGAACAGGCCTATTTGAACACTGACCCTGTTGTCAGGATCCGCAAAGAGGACGAACGGTATTATCTTACGTATAAAGGGAAAGGACTGTTGGCCCGAGAAGAGTACAATCTCCCGCTAAATGAAGAATCCTATCTTCATCTGCGGGAAAAAGCGGACGGAAATGTAATCTCTAAAAAACGGTATCTCATTCCGATCGAAAATCCGACGTTTCTGTCAAATAATCAGTCTATAGTTGACTCTATCAGTCTAACAATAGAACTGGATATTTTTGATGCTCCGTTCTCGGATCTTGTCATTGCGGAAGTGGAATTCCCGGACGAAGAAACCGCTAATGCCTTTCTCCCCGTGGACTGGTTCTCGGACGACGTTACGAATGATCCGGCCTATCATAATTCTAATCTAAGCCGGGTTTCTTTCTCATAACGATGATCGCAGCATAGTGCAGAATTTCAAATTCTTCCGGTGCAATCTCCTGCAGAAGGCTTCTGTGTTCCTTCTCAAACGCCTCAATTTCCGCCTCGGACAACGATGCGCCGATCCCGCGGCAGGCTTTGATCCTGCCGTTCCAGCTGTCCCTGGTAAACGGCACGGCAATATCGAATAGTTCTTCCTCTTCCAATGTAAAATAGGCGTCATAAGCGTCCGGTATCCCGATGCGGCGCCTTACTTCATTGCATCCCGTCCAGTCAGGGTTATACTGCAGTATTAATTCTTCGCTTTTAGCGGCAATCCTGTCTTCCAAAGGCAGCCACGCCATATACATGATGGCAAAACGTCCATCGGATTTCAGTATTGTATGCAGATGCTTTGCCAGTTCTTCATGCCGAAAATAGGGAAAACACTGGCATGCAGTCACCACATCGAACGTCTGCCCGGGAAACTGCGCATTTTCTGCGGGAGCACATAGAAACGTTATTTCCATATTCTGCGCGGCCGCCAGATTCCGAGCCTGCTCTATCTGGTTCTCTGCTATATCGACACCGGTAAACGCAGCGCCGTATCGGTACATATTCCGTGGAATTACCCCCGTACCGGTTCCGATATCCAGTATTTTCTGTCCTTTTGTCCCGATATTTTTCGTAAGCAGCTTCTGATAAAATGCCTCCGGATAAATATCCCTGTATCTGGCATAGTCTGAGGATGTACATCCCCAGTCGAACGCACGCCCATGATCGATCATGTTATTTTTCATTTCGACTGACCTCCTTGCTCTCCACGCAGTCAACAGATGCCGCCATGCAGCTATGGCTGCTCAGGAAACCGGGCCTGCAGACTCTCTTTCTACAAGCTCGGCTTCGAAAACGATCTGTCTATGTCTCTCTTTGCCGGCAATCACATCAAACATCAAACGGATCGTTTCTCCGGCCATCTCTTTTGCCGGCTGTCTGATCGTCGTAAGTTTCGGATTATAGTATTCCCCGAGTGAAATGCCGTCGTACCCCGCCACGGAAATGTCCTGCGGGATTCTTCTGCCGGCCTCCAAAATGGCCCTGCAGGCGCCCACGGCAAGCAGATCCGCCGTTGCATAGACAGCCGTTACGTTTTCGTTTTCCGCCAGTATCCTTTTGGTCGTCAGATATCCGTTTTCCATGGAGTAATGCTCTATTTCTTCTTTCACATAATAGATCAGATCCGGATTGACGTCAAGTCCCCGCTGCACAAACGCATCTTCATATCCTGCCAGGCGAAGCTGTCCTACGCTCGGTTCTTCCGATCCTTCCGTAATGATGGCAATGCGGCGGTGCCCCAAATCCAGAAGATAGTCCGTCATTTTCTTACTTTCCACCCGGTCGTCCACCGCAATATTAGAATAGTTTGCTGTATTGGTTCCTTCCGCCTTTTCTACGCCGATCGTGCTGAAGATAAAGGGTACCGTCAGTTTTTCCAGTTTTTCCTGTGCATGATGAAACGCGCCTCCCAGGAAAATAATGCCGCGCAGCCTTTTTTCCTTCACCAGTTCCAACGCCACATCCACTTCATCTTCATAAGCCTCTACGTGGCGCAGTACCAGCGCGTATTTTTTCTTCTGCGCCTCTTCTTCGATAATTCGGATCATACTGCCAAAAAACGGGTTGTTGATTCCTTTCACAAGCAATGCGATACATTTGGCATCCGTTCTTTTCAGGTTTCTGGCGCTGTTGTTCGGAATAAATCCGGTCTGCTCGATCATCTCCATGATCATCTGTCTGGTCGCCGGATTGATATCAGGATGGTCATTGATCGCACGGGAAACCGTGCTGACGCCTACGCCGCACTTTCTGGCAATATCTTTTATGGTAATTTCAGCCATTGTCTACCTCGGTCAACTTATGATAATCTTCCGTATAGTTTGGTCATCTTTCTCATGCGCAGAGCAAGTTCTTCATCAAACGCTCCAGACAGCATTCTCCACTTCCAGTTCGTTCCGAGCGTGGAAGGGATATTGATGCGCGCTTCGGCCCCAAGTCCGAGATAATCCTGCATCGGAATGATACAGGTATCGGATACGCTCGCCATAGCCGCTCTGATAAATTCCCACTGCACATCTTTATTCGAACGGATATTCAGATATTTCCTGGCAAATGTCCTGTCATGTTTATTCAAAGAATCCAGCCAGCCGAGCACGGTGTCGTTATCGTGCGTTCCCGTATAGACGATGCTGTTGGCCTGATAGTTATGCGGCAGATAATCGCTCTCTTCCCTGGAGTCAAAAGCAAACTGCAAGATCTTCATACCGGGATATCCGGTCTTTTTCACAAGTTTTAATACGGAATCGGTTAAAAAGCCCAGATCTTCCGCGATAACGGCTTTTTTCCCGAGTTTCTCCTTCATCGTTCTGAAAATATCATATCCCGGTCCCTTCTCCCAATGTCCGAATTCCGCCGTTTCATCGCCGTAAGGAATCGAATAATACTCATCAAATCCTCTGAAATGATCAATCCTGACCACATCGTATAATTCATAGCAGTAGGCGATCCGTCTCATCCACCACGCATAGTCCGTGTTTTTATGATAATCCCACTTATAGAGCGGATTGCCCCACAATTGTCCCGTCGCCGAGAAAGAATCCGGCGGGCAGCCTGCAACGGCAACCGGTTCGGAGTTCTCGTCGAGCTGGAACAGTTCGGGATTCGCCCACGTATCGGCACTGTCAAATGCCACATAGATCGGGATATCCCCTATGATCTTTACCTTCTTTTTGTTCGCATAAGCTTTCAGGGCAGACCACTGCTTCGTAAAAAGGAACTGCTGAAAACGGTAAAATGCAATCTCTGTCTGATATTTTTCCCGATATGCGGCAAGCGCATCCTCTTTACGCAGTTTGATATCATCATCCCACTCGATCCAGCTTACGCCGTCAAAAGAATTCTTCACTGCCATATAAAGCGCATAATCATCAAGCCAATAGCTGTTCTTGCGGACAAACTCCTGAAAGGCTTCGTCTTCTTCTATATGACTGTTCTCAAATGCCGTACGCAGCACCTTGAATCTGGATAAATAGATCTTCTCATAATCAACATATTCCTCATTATCGCCGAAATCATATTGATCACAGTCCTGCGCCGTCAGATATCCATCCTCTATCAGCATCTCCAGGTCGATATAATAAGGATTCCCCGCGAAGGTGGAAAAAGACTGATAGGGCGAATCGCCGTATCCTGTCGGCCCGAGCGGAAGAATCTGCCAGTATGACTGTCCGGCCTTCGCTAATAAGTCAATAAATTCATATGCCTGTTTCGAAAAAGTCCCGATCCCATATTTCGATGGAATACTGGAAACAGGTAATAATACACCGCTTTTTCTCATTTTTTGTGTCCCCCCTGCAATAAAATATAATCGTAAACAGCGGATATCTCTCTATTTCCGCAATGCATCCGTAACGACGTCGGAATTGTTTCCGGTAACGTTACCAATCAATTGCCCTTAGCATAGCATTAAACTTCTGCCTTGACAATAACAATTTCATGCGAATTCATTTTTCGTGATAATGATAAAATGTAGTGTATTATAATTGTGAAAAATACACAAAAGGCCAGGCTAAACAGCCTGACCTTTTTTGGGTTATCGCCCGCCGCTTACGAAAACAGATTACCCAATCATCACTTCAATTCTCTCCACCTTACCGTCTCTGACTGCCGCCGCATCGGCTCCCGTAATAGTTGCACCTGTTATTTTACGGCATCCTCCATCCTTTTCATATAATACGGTCTCCCGGATCTCATATGCACCCGGAATATGGTCTTTCTGCTTTGCCAGATGGTATATGACCTGCGTACTTCCTAAAAATACCGCCGATACGCTCAGATCGTCTCCGATCAGATAAGCAGGGATCACCGGTGCGAACGTCAGCTGCAGTTCTCCCTCTTTTACGCTAAACGGATGCAGGCCGAACATCATAAGCGACCACATATGGATAAATTCCACCGTAGAACCGCTCAGCCTTGCCACAAATCCCTTTCCATGAAAACGGGTATTCGGATTCTTACTGCTCGCGATAAAGGACGAGTTCTCGTAAATGCTCCTGCCATATACTTCCGGATCTAAGAAGGGAACCGCCGCCTTATGGAAATCTTCTATAAATTCCTCATACATGCCGCATTTTAAAATCTCCAGCAGATACTTATATTCCATATGCAGCCAGATTGATTCGTTCTCAAGCCAGCCCGGCGTAAAAGCTTTGGCACGCCCGATCTCAAACGACGCATCCTTTAACGAAGCGTTCACTTTATACATGGACAGTTTCTCATCATACAGATCGCTGTTTTTCACGCTCTCATACAGCTTCTTTTTCTCTTCCGGCGGATTCTCCAGTTTGAAGAAGCGGACAGGACCTTCCAGAAACAGCGGAATGGGACGCAGTGCAAAATGCACCGGCAGAATGCCTTCTTCATCTTCCACGTAGTCCGTCACTTCGTAGCTGAAATAAGTCGGACAGATACCGTTCTCCACTGCGCAGGCTTTCGTGATCCCGATACGGACGATCTCATGAAAAAGTTCCAGCATGTCCGACAGCTTCTTTGTATCCATCTCTACCGTATCTCCGGAAACGCCATCATAGACATTCTCCCAATAGGCTTCTTTCACGTCGCCAATCTGATTCCAATACGATACGACTTCCTGCTCCTGCTGCAAAAGCGCCCTGTTGTCCGCCGCAAGCGCCGCTGCCTGTTCCATTAGCGCTGCCGTTTCCTTTAACATAACAAGTGTTCCTGAATATTTTTTTAAAACGCTTATCGCATATTCCAACGTTCTGCCAAGTTCATACGTCTCTGCCATAGAAGAGCCGAACAATCCCGGCAGACCGTTCAGTGCATCATACCAGCCCGGTTTTCCGCCTTCCATTTCCACGCCCATACCGTATGCGTCCAGCGCCATGAATTTCGTCGTACAAAGAAGCAGTATTTTTTCAAGCAGTGTAGAATATACGATGTCTCCTTTGCCGTAAGCGCCGCGCACCAGTTTTTCGGGCGTATTTCTTTTGCTGTCTTCCTTTAGGGAATGATACTGTCTGATGCCATTTGGCGTCTTCGTATATCGTTTTTTCCGTTTATTGACCGCCACCTGGGATAAAAACCAGGTATAGCTATTGTCAAACAAAAGCTCTTTTTCCTTTTCGGGATAAATATGCAGATAGCTTTCGATCAGATCCAGGTTATAGGTCCAGTGGTCCGACCAGTAGCCTTCTCCGAAACTGCCGTTCATCATACTGTGCGCCTGCGTCATTACCTCTTCAAACAATTCCTGTGCCTTCTCGGCGTCCATATCACCCGCGATCCGGAAAAAAGCGCCCGGCGTGAAGGGTTTTTGCAAAGCCGATACCATACGCTCCCTCTCCGGTTCCGCAGCGGATGCAAAAATACGCTCTCCCGCCTCTTTATCCAGTACATAAGTCACCTTCTCGATAGAAAGCGGATTATAGCCGTCTAACTGGATCAGATTATAAAAAGTCCTGATATTCTCGGTTCCCACATAAGGCGAGAAGAAAGTATCGCATCTCCGGTTCTGGTTAACATCCCTGTAACTGCCGTTTCCCTGCGAATAAAACTCCGGCAGCATGCTGAAGTAATTATATTCCCGTTCCAGATCGCCGTGTTTTCTGGAATAGATGTAAAAGATCTTATCCTGTCCGAGCACAATCGGATAACCGCCGCGCAATACGTTATCCATATAAGTATAGCGGCAGTAGGCGTCAAAAGCCTTCGAAGCCGTGTGCGTATCGATACGGCCGCACAAGTCGTCGACAATCTGCCTTGTACGCGTCAGTTTGGCCTCGAAATAAGCGCCATCCATTTTCCCGGCACTGAACTTTTTCAATACCTCATAGCTTTCTGCCTGTCCGATCATCTCATAGATGCTTAGCTGTTCTCCGGGCGACAGTTTCTTCTTTGTCCCGTAGAAACTGCACGGGAACTGGTTCTGTGTCACCTGCTCCATATTTTGTATGCCGTCTATTCCATACTTTTCAAAGTTGACTGCATTAGTCAGTGTCGTATCATACGCAAACACCACATCCGGATCCACGATTGCCGGCAGTCTGCTGCCATCCTCGAGGACACCGAACGAAAAGTTACCGCCCACTACTTCCGTCACTGAAGCCGTATCGACAATACTCGCTCTTACACGATAAAAAGGCACCCTTGTCTCTACATGTTCCACCTGCATCCATGCCTTCACAAGCGAACCCATTGTTTTCAGGTCTTCATTGCTGACACCGTAAGGAATGCAGGCAGGCATCCCATCTAGTACTTCCAGTTCTGCCGGTGCATTCGAAAGATTTTCAAACGTGACCTTCCGAACAAGAGCCCCCGCCTTTTCCTCCGGCAGCGTAAAATACGTCACGTGCGTACGCAGACCGTGTGTTTCGTTGATCTCTTCTATCTCCAGGCCATTCTGGAAAATCATCATCTTCTGCTTCTCATTTTCATCCGCAAACGCTTCGAAACAGACTCCGTTTATCCGCAGAAACGTACGGAAACCGGTACGCTTCACATTCTGATAAGCCTGATGTGCGGGATAAAATTCCATAATGGCATGATCTTTATTCTCCACGCCGAAGCAGGAAACGCACTGCCCTCGGTTTACATAATAGCACCAGCTGGGAATCCCATGCACGCCGGCGATTCCCGGCAGAAAGCTGGCAAACGTTGATTTCTTCCCGTAATTCTCGATCACAAATGCTTCGTTTTGACTGCTCATAGTTTTCTCCTTTTCTTATTATCGTTCGGACAATTGCAACCCCCGGGGCAGGCAGGCGGACAGCGGAAAAAGTTTCTGCTGAAGGGCCCTCTAATAACGCCGGTTCTTAGTGAGAGCTGCATTCTATGCAGTTCGAACTTAGCACCGCTGCGTTATTAACGGAGCGAGAGCGTGCCCTGAGGCAGAAATCTTTTCCGCTGTCCGCCTGCCTGCCCCGGGGGTTTGGAAATGCCTGTTTATAACAGCGGTATCATATCGCGTACCGATTCAAAGATCAGATGCGGTTTCACGTCGGATAATGCGACATCCGCAAGCGCCGCTTCACCGCTCAAAACAAGGATACTTTTCAATCCGTTATTTTTGCCTGCCGCGATATCGGTATAGAGCCTGTCTCCGACCATGGCGGTCCGTTCCCTTTCCACGCCGCACCGGCTCACCAGATAATCAATAATATCACCGTTTGGTTTGCCGATCACACGGTCCGGATAGCGAAACGCCGAAGCATGAATAAATGCATGGATTGCGCCCGCATCCGGAATAAATCCCGTTTCTGTCGGGCAGTTATAATCCGGGTGCGTTGCCAGATAGGGCAGTCCCGCTCTGACAAAATCACACACTCTGCACATCTTCTCATAAGTAAGAGACGTATCAAACGCCGTTACGACCACATCCGGCGCCGTATCGCTCAAACAGATGCCGGCCTGCTCAAATTCTTCCTGCAGAAGCGGATTGCCCAGTAAAAATACCTTTTTCCCGGAAAAATGCTTTTGCAGATAATCGATCGCGGCCTGTCCGGAAGTAATGATCTTCTCTTCTCCCACATCCAGTCCCATCCGATGCAGCTTCTCCACATACACCGCGGCATTTTTGGACGAATTATTCGTTAAAAACACATACTGCCGCCCCGATTCCTCTATCTTTTTCAAAAAATCCACAGCGCCTGCGATCCACTTTTCTCCTAAATAGATCGTTCCGTCCATGTCCAGTGCAAAACAACGTATGTTATTTATAATATGTTCTTTATCCTGGTTCACTATGGGAATGATGTCTGACATTTTAGAAGTCCTCCCGGCCGAAAAATATAGAAATTCAGTTCTTTTATTTTATCATAAAAGGCTGGTTCTGCATAGAAATATGTGCTAGAATTTTAGAAACAGTCTGCAGCACAAAGCAAGGGAGAGAAGACGCCAATGAAAGAAAAATTATATACAATACCGCTTAACGATGCCATCAATGCCGAAGACGAGTGCCCGTTCTGCTTCATTGAACGCAATGTCGAACAGGATCTGCTGGATTTTGTACTGGGTTCGGGTTCCTCCTATATGGAAAGCGACATCAGGGAAGCAACGGATCACGCGGGTTTTTGCAGAGCGCATTTTAAAAAGATGTTCGATTACGGCAACACCCTGGGCAATGCCTGGATCTTAAAAACGCACTACATACAGATGAACCGTGAAATGAAAGAACAGTTCAAAAACTATAAACCCGGTAAAACATCTTTGAAGGACAAGTTCAGAAAACAGACCGAACGGACCAACCCGGTCGGAATGTGGATCGCAGACAAAGAACGCTCCTGTTATATATGCAATCGTTTTGAAGACACTTATGAACGTTACATGGATACCTTTTTCGTCATGTATAAAAAAGACGCAGAATTTCGCGGCAAAATTAAAAACAGCAAGGGATTCTGCCTGCATCACTTCGGCGATCTGTGCGAAGCCGCCGAAAGCCGCTTAAATGATAAGGAAAAAGCCGAATTCTTTGCAATGTGCTTCACCCTCATGGAAAGCAACATGGAAAGACTGGCCGGCGACGTCGCCTGGCTTGTAGAAAAGTTCGATTACCGCAACAAAGACGCCGACTGGAAAAATTCAAAAGATGCCATCCAAAGAGGCATGCAGAAACTAAAAGGCGGCTACCCTGCAGACGCCCCCTATAAAATGAATAAATAGCCCGGAAGGACGGCGTTGCGGAAAAGGGAATAAAAGAAATCGTACAACGGAAGCGCAACGTCTGTGATCGGAGACACGCTTTCGCTCCATATTCGGATGCAGCGGTACTAAGGCTGTAAAAAACACAGCCCAAGGACCGGCATCCTCGCAGGGTCTCCGATCACAGACGCTGCGCTTCCTTCCGGCTGCTTATCAAATAAAACGCGCTTCCGCGCTCTGTCAGCCAAACACCTGCTCCACAAACGCCGTCCTTCCATATGAAAAAAGGTTCCGCCCGTTATGGGCGGAACCGGTAGAAGATCTTAGGCGCTGTGCTTTAGCGCCTTAAATCTTCTTTTCGTATTCTACATTGCATCCAGCGAATTATCATCGTCATCAAAAAATTCTTCTACCTTCGTCGCTGCACCCTCTGCCGCTTTGGCTGCTTCGTTTGCCGCGCCGACGATCTTATCGGTTGCTTCAGCTTTCGCCGCTTCCAGACCTTCTTTAAAACTTTCCGCTTTTTCTTCGACTTTTTCCGCCGCAGCATCCGCTGCTTTGCCCAGGTCTAAATCAACATATTTACGATCTGCTTCGGATTTTCCGGAAGTTTCATCATCGTCCAGATCTTCATCGAACTCGTCAAAATCATCCTCATCATCAAACTCGTCGTCCATTCCGGCCTCTTTTTTAGAGAAGAAATAATATGCGCCTGCAGCCAATGCTCCCAGAGTTGCCGTAGTCAATAAAAATTTACCAAACTTTTTTGCCATGTGGAAGTCTCCCTTCACCGTTTCTTTTTATCGTTACTGATACCAATATATTAATATTAATACTATTTTGCGAAAATGAAAAGGGAATATGTATAAAAAAAGAATTAATTTTCCATCTGCCCAAATTTGCGCTACAACATCTTGTAGATGAAAAAAAACCTGGTACTAATTTCTGGAAATCATTGAATCTGAGCCGTTTTTGTGCTATATTAAGATTCGACTCATAAGGTCAATTTGCACTGTTTTTTTCATGGACGACTGTCCCTTACCGGCCTGCGTTTCATGCAGCAGTTTATTTCGGAAGGATATTTAAATGAACGAAAAATTTTTTGATCTGAAAAAAGAAAAACAAGATCGGATGATCAATGCCGCACTAAAAGTTTTTGCCTTAAACGGCTATAAACATGCCAGCACCGACGATATCGTCACAGAAGCCGGCATCAGTAAAGGCTTGCTGTTCCACTATTTCGGAAGCAAACTCGGATTGTATTCGTTCTTATATGACTATAGTGTCAGATTCATGAAACTGGAATTGACCCGCGGAGTCCTGGATGCCGCAGCATCCAAAGACTATTTTGAACTTCGTAAGCAGATAGAATTCGCCAAGATGCAGGTTCTGAAAAATTACCCTTATATGCAGCAGTTTCTGGACCGTTCCAAGTTTGAAAATGTCAAAGAAGCGCTGCTTGCCATCGAAGAGCAGCGGAACGTTCTGGCGGAAGTCTATACAGACATTCTGGCGCAGGCGGATAAAACGCTTTTTGCAGACAATCTCGATGTGGCCAAATTGGACACCATGTTAGAATATACGATCAAAGGTCTTATGACCGAACGCTTTCAGGATTCGTCGTTCCATCCGGAAATGCTCTATGAGGAGACTGTCAGCTATCTTATGATGATGAAACAGATTGCCTATCGTAAAAAATAGGATTCCTACATATATGACCGATCAGACAACGGGCAGTCCGCTCTGCGGACCAGTCCTGTCAGACCAAAAAGCAAGGAGCAGATCACCAAGATGACTGCTCCTTTTCTTATGTTCCGTTATATGATTTTCTTCCGCCCGGCCGTTATTTCTTGGCTGCGTTCTTTTCTTTGATCTTCTTTACCAACATTTCCTTGATCATCCTTGCCTTATCTTTCATACGTGGATTGGCTGACGGATTGACCAGGATACCCGCTACAAGTCTGGAAGATACGTCATACTGTTCAAAGCGCATAGACAACACGGCAATCAAATAATCGACCGTCGGCTCATCCATACCGCACATCGGGAAACTTTCTGTCTGTCTTGCTGTCAAAAAGCCTTCCAGCGCATTGTGAAGATATTCATTTTCTTCCTCTTCCATTTTCTTCTTCTGTGCTTCATAATCAGGCGCCGCAGTATCCATATGCTCTGCTTTACCACGCAGCAGCCAGGCCGTCTTCAGACAGATATATGCCTTTTCGCTCGGTTTAGCCTGTTTTACGATCGCATTTACAAGCGTAAGCTGGTAACGTTCCAGTGCATCGTCATAACTATAGATTTCCTTTGTCTCCTCCTGCGGTTTAAAGGATGCGGAAATCGACTCTCTGATATGTTTGGCCTGCGGGGTCGTTACAAATTTGAAGAATCTGCTCAGTGTCGCATAACCACAGTGCGGACACATGATCACGTCATATTTTATCAGATCCACCTGATCATATTTGGGACGAAGGTCAAGATCCGTTCCCGTCAGTTTCACTTTACCGACCTTTACGGTTTTGGCTTTAAAATCTTTATCACAGATCGGGCATTTAAATGCTTTATCAAACAAATAATCCTGCTCCTGCATAACGGGCGCAGGCGCCGCTCCTTTGCCATCGCCTTCTTCCGCCTTCTTCGGTTCATCATATAAATTCATATTCTTCAGATTGCCCAGTCCAAACTGATCCAATCCCGACAATAAATCTGCCATTCGTATCTTCCTCCCAATCCTTATACTTTTATTCTTATTTCTTACTTTTTATTTTTTCGGCAAAACAAAAGAACTCTTTAACGAAACGATCCTGTTGAACACAAGCGCGCCCGGTTTGGAATCTTTGCAGTCTACGCAGAAGAATCCCTGTCTTACAAACTGAAAACTCTCGAATGCCTGCGCATCTGCTACAGAAGGCTCCATACGGCAATCGCGCAGCACGGTCAGGGAGTTCGGATTCAGGTTCAGACTGCCGTCTTCATTATAAACGCCTTTTTCTTCATCAATAATGTTCTCGTAAAGGCGGACCTCCGCTTTTACGGACGAAGATGCCGGCACCCAGTGAATCGTTCCTTTCACTTTCCGTCCATCCGGACTGTTGCCGCCTTTAGACGCCGGATCATAGGTGCAGTGAACGACTGTAACATTCCCCTCCGCATCCTTTTCAAATCCCGTACAGGTTACGAAATAAGCATGCATCAGTCTGACTTCATTGCCCGGGAAAAGTCTGAAATATTTCTTCGGCGGCTCTTCCATAAAATCTTCTCTGTCGATATAAAGCTCTCGTTCAAAAGGAATTTCTCTTGTCCCAAGCGACTCGTTTTCCAGATTATTGGCTACGCTGAGCATCTCCGTCTGCCCTTCGGGATAATTGTCTATCACAAGTTTGATCGGATCCAGGGCCGCCATGATACGCGGTCTTTTAAGCTTCAGATCCTCTCTGATGCAGTATTCCAGCATAGAATAGTCTACCGAAGAATTCGCTTTGGAAACGCCGCACAGATCAACGAAAAGCTGAATGGATTCCGGTGTAAATCCTCTTCTTCGAAGCGCTGCGATCGATACAAGCCTCGGATCATCCCAGCCATCCACGATACCGTCTTCCACCAGTTTCTTAATATAACGCTTCCCAGTGACTACATTGGTCAAATACATCTTGGCAAATTCGATCTGTTTGGGCGGCTGCTGATATTCCAGTTCTTCCACTACCCAGTTATACAAAGGCCTGTGATCCTCAAACTCAAGCGTACAGATCGAATGGGTAACACCTTCGATCGCATCCTCGATCGGATGTGCAAAGTCATACATCGGATAGATGCACCACGCATCGCCTGTATTATGATGAGATAAATGCGCTACACGATAAAGAACCGGATCCCTCATATTCATATTCGGAGACGCCATATCAATTTTTGCACGAAGCGTTTTCTCACCATCCGCGTATTTTCCGTTCTTCATTTCTTCAAAAAGCTGCAGATTCTCTTCTATGCTCCTGTTTCTGTTCGGATCGTCTTTCCCCGGCTCCGTCAGAGTGCCTCTGTATTCCCGCATTTCCTCCGCAGTCAGTTCCGAAACATACGCCTTACCCTTTTGAATCAGCTTCACGGCATCCTCATACATTTCCTGAAAATAATCGGATGCAAAAAAGAGTCTGTCTTCGTAATCGGCTCCAAGCCATGCCACATCCGCTTTGATCGACTCCACGAACTCGTATTTTTCCTTTGTCGGGTTCGTATCGTCAAAACGCATATTGAAACGGCCGCCGTATTTTTTTGCAAGTCCGTAATTTAAAAGTATGCTCTTCGCATGTCCGATATGAAGATAACCGTTCGGTTCCGGCGGAAATCTCGTACATACCGCATTACAAACGCCTTCTGCCAAATCTTTCTCTATAATCTGTTCAATGAAATTTTTGGAAACAACTTCTTTTTCTTCCCCTGATGTCATTGTTTTCTCGTCCATAATCTTCATTTCTGCCACAGTCCGCAGCGCGGCATCGCAGCAGCTTATATTACCTCCTTTTGACCCACTATCACTATATTACCACAGGCTCTGCAAAATAGAAAGTAAAAAATGAAATTTGAAAGCGATTTGAAGGCAATGATGCCAGCATATATAACATACGTTATGCTTCAGTATCATTTGCTCCCAGATTTCTATAGCCTGAATAAATACCTAAACAGCAGACAATGCTGATAATTGATTTCATCACCATTATCCTGATACCCGTTATTTCATAAAGAGACAAATGGCCGCCCGACCGGCTCCAAAATATCAGAAAAGTGATCACAGTGAACAAAGTTTCAAGCAATGACAATTTGAAAACAATATCCATACGTGTGTTCTTTTCCTCGGCAGACTGCTATTACATTGGTCAGTGTCAAAATAACAAGAATCACATACGATACAACGGCCGCTATACAATTAATCCATACTGCCAGTCTGACTCTTGGAAAATATTGATTCCATATCAGTTCCCTCTTTTTTTCATCATATGCTTCATCTTTTATGTCTTCATTCATACTTTGAGCACCGCCTTTCTTCTCTTAACTTGTAATAAGAGCCGGAATCTGCTTTTTATTGTACAAATAAAGTAAGATAAAGTCAAATAATGTCTCTTCTTTCTTGCACTGCATTCTGTTTTAAGGTAATATGAATATAGTAAACACCAAAGAAAAACATTCAATAATATGTGTTTTTAATATACGAAAGGAAATCGGACAATGTCTGCAAATACCCCAAAAGAACAAAATGAACTTCCCATAAATGCTGTCTATTCCTCTTTTACAAACCAATATGTCCTTACCAAAGAAATGTGCGCGGAAGCGGAATTATCCCGCATCGACATCGGCATCGCTTATATATGCATAACGTTTCTGTTTGTCTTCCTTGTCCTGCTCCAATCCGCTTCGGAAACCGCCTTTTCCCTGCAAAACGCAGTAGAGAACTATTTTGCGGCGCCATCTGCCTCAACAATCCTGCAGCTTTCCGGCGCTGCCGGCATTACTTTTGTCTCTCCTGTCGCAGTGGTCATCGCTTTCCTGAAAGTATTCCCGAAACTCGTCGGTGAAAAGCAGTTCAAAGAACATATGAAACTGGTGCCCGGCACGAACCGGAAGATCGATTTCTATGAAGACCACGTAGTCGTTGCAGGGAAATTCCGCAAAGAACTGCCTTACCGCGAATTAAAACGTACCGGAGAAACCAGACGACTGTATCTGCTGTATTTCACGGACCGCCGGATCCTGATCTTAGACAAAGCCGGATTCCGCAAAGGAAATCTCAGGGATCTGAAGTCTTTTCTGAAAAAACGCAGAAGCACAAGTTCCAGACTTTACGGCATAGCGCGTCTTTTGCCTGTGCTTCTTATTTTCCTGCTTTTCTGTGCTATTTTGTTATTAGAAGGATAAAATTACGTCCTATTCCAGCTCATACTCCACATAGATATCTGTTATGACCTCATTCTCCAGGACAACGACCACTCTGTCTCCTAAGTCCGACAACAGGTAGACTGCCTCTTCATAACCGCCATTCTCCTGTGATTCCCGCATTTGGTCAGGTTCCCCCATAGTCTCGATCATTATCTCTCTTGCATCTCCGATCTGTATCTTATCGGGAATCATCGGTATATGGGTGCGTACAACATCCTCATTCTCTTCAACGGTATTGTCCGCCATCATATCTTCCATTACCTCTTTCGGTAATTCCGGGATTTCAGGTGTCTTTGGCGACTGCCGCATATGCCTGCTGTAAGAACGTATTATAATACCGACGATAATCAGTATGATCCACACCGTTTTCCTGGCTGTTTTGCCTGACTTGTCAGGTCTTTTCCTGCCCCCTCCCGGTTTTTCATTGACATAAGCGTCATAGATCTTCTTTTCCGCGTAATCCACCGGAGTAAACAGACCGATATTTTGCAGCACAATACCGTTTTCCCGGATGTATCCTGCGATGACCGCCAGCTGTTCTTTCAAAAACCGGTACGCTTCCCTCTCTATCGTTCTGTTTTCAAAATAATTCCCCAGTATCTCCAGAAATTCTCTTGTGCTAAAATACGGCAGCTTCGTCTCCTGCGAGAAGAATGTTTCCCACTCTTTTAAATCAAATTCTTTCTGAGCGGATATTTTCCGGAAATCAGCTATCACTTCCTGCAGTTCCTGCTTGAACATTTCCCGGTCCTGCTGCTTCCGTTCCCGTGATAATGCTCCTATATTATCAAACAGATCATCAAACTCGCCCGGTCTTTTCTTCTGTTCCGGCAGAATCGTCGGCGTTTCCGGCTTCCCGAATCTTATGACCGGCTCGGGCGCTTTTTCTTCCGGCAGTTCAAAAAACACTCCTGCCTTCTCCGCTTCTGTCTTCTGCACCGTAAAAGCCGTTATTTTCTCTTCCTGCACAGAAGGGATTACGTTGTCATAGTTCCCCCTGCCTCTCTCCGCCCGCGCAAGCGCCGCTTCATAGGCATCATGAATCTCTTTCCACTTTTCGGGATACTCTTCCGGATGATATTTTTTTACCAGTTTTGCGTACGCTCTTTTAATCTCTTTTTTATCTTCTGTCGGCTCTGTTTCCAGTATTGCAAAAATGTCTCTGCCATTCATCCGTATGATACCGCCTTTCTCTTATGCTCCGATCTTGTTCCTCTATACAACATCCGGCAGAAACAGTAATTCCGCCGCTTATGCACACGGCATTTTCTGCCCTTTGCATAACGCGCGTTATTTATATGCGTAAATAACCGTTTCAGTCTTCCCTCTCCTGATCCTCCTGATCCTTATTATCCCACGCTTTAAAAAGATCGTCGATCTCCCTTTCCTCCTCATCTTCTTCCCGGTACCAGCTTCCATCCGAAAGAACATCATCCGTAAAACTGACATACTGGTTCAGGATCCCCTCTATTGATGCAAAAAATACGGTCGTATATTTTCTTACTTTCGACAGATGATAGGGATCATTCTTCATGACATATTCAAAATATTGCAGTTTTTTAACCAGCTCTTCCCTGATCTTTTCACTGTTTGTCTGCATAAAAAGCCGCTGTCCCCATTCCAGGATATAACGGTTTTCTTCCTCGTCGGCCGGATTTACCTTGATTTTTTCGAATTCCTTCAGCTTTTTTGCGACCTCTTCTTCCGACATACCCAGTTCTTTATTGACAATCACAAGACGTTTCTGTTCACCGGTTACGGGAATGCGCACTTCTACCTCCAAAACGCCGTTAATATCATAGGTAAACCGGACAAAACACTGCACTTTTCCTTTCGGCATCCGGGGAATCTTAAACACAAGTTCTCCCAGCCGCATGTTATCCTCAGCATACATTGCCTCTCCCTGGTAAATCCTGACTCTCACTTCCGGCTGGTTATCAAGCGCATTTGCATACATAGATTCCCGGCTTACCGGTAATGCCGTATTGCGTTCAATGATAAAGGACATAAACGGTTTGGCCGGATTCTGAATATTCATGATATCAACACCGAGCGAAAACGGACAGATATCGGTAAGCAGCATATCTTTTACCTCTTCATCCCGCTCTTTGATCCCGGCACAGACGCCGCAGCCGAGTGCAATCATATGATCAGGCTCCAATGTCTCCATATCATTTCTTCCAAGCAGATGCCCGATATACTGCCGGACAACCGGCATCTTACAGGAACCGCCCACCAGTACGATATGGCTGATCTGATCGGCGCTCACGCCGGCGTCCATAAGCACCCTGCTGATCGGTTTCCCCATGCGTTCAAATAACGGAGCACAGATATTGACGACATCTTTTCTGGAAATTTCCATCTTTTTTTGAATGTCCTTACAATTGACCACCATTTCCGCAGTCTTTTCCCGTGTCAGATCCTTTTTGCACTTTTCCGCGCTCTTACGGATGATCGCCTTCGTCTCGGGTGAAAGACCTTCTGCAGAGATTTCCATAGAGCGGATGAAATGCTTCTCTATCATTTCGTCAAAATCCTGTCCGCCGAGCTGATTGTCTCCGCTGACCGCCTGTATCTCAATGACATTATCAAAACACTCCACCAAAGAAACATCCAGCGTTCCGCCGCCGAAATCAAATACGAGCAGCACCGCGTCCTCTTCTTCGTTTCGATTCTGGCAGGCCAGCGCCGCCGCGGAAGGCTCGTTGATGATCCGCTCCACTCTCAGACCGGCAATGATCCCCGCCCGTTTCGTCGCATTACGCGCCATATCGTTAAAATAGGCCGGGACGCTGATAACTGCCTCTTCTACCGGCTCTCCCAGATACCTTTCGGCATCCTCCCTGAGTTTTTTCAGGACAAAAGCGGACAGTTCTTCCGGAGAGTAAGATTTCCCTGCCAGCATATATTTCCGGGATGTTCCCATAAAACGTTTAAAAGCGCCGGCAGTTGCATCCGGATGGGAGGCCAGCCTCTCTTTCGCCGTTTTCCCGACGTAAACCGTACCATCCTCTCCTATACTGACAACGCTCGGCGTCAGATATTCTCCGAATGCATTCGGGATCAATCTGCTCCCGCCATCCTGACAGACCGCCGCCAGACTGTTCGTTGTTCCCAAATCAATTCCTATTATTCTGCTCATAAGCGCCTCCAGTTCTTATTATGCAATGTTCTTCCGCTGTTTCTATGCCGCTTTCTCAAACCCGTGTACCCAGTCGGAACGCAGATAATAGATCAGATAGATTACGGAACTGATACTCCATGTAAGCGGATATGCCCAGTAAATATACCGGATATCTCCTATAAAATGCATGACCGTGATAATATAGGTGATCCGCAGCACGCACCATATGGAAAGCATGACAACCATCGGCACGAAAGCCTTTCCCGCACCGCGGCAGACAGCCGCCACCGAATGGGAAAAGGACAGCAGGAAATAGAACAGCGCCACGGTACGCGCCTGCTGCACACCGAGTTCAATAACGCCTGGTGTTTTATCAAACAACCCAATGAGCTGCGGTGCAAACAGATAATAAAAGACACCGATCGCCTCCGCCATAAGAACCGCCGCCAAAATGCAGAACCGCGCGCCCTTTCTGGCACGGTCATATTGTTTGGCCCCCAGATTCTGGCTGATAAAGGTTGTACTCGCCATATTGAAACTTGTGATCGGCAGAAACGCAAAACCGTCAATCTTGGAATGCGTCCCATACGCCGCCATCGCAAGCCGCCCGAAAGAATTGATCTGGGACTGTACGATAACGTTGGCAAAGCCGATTACCGAATTCTGCACCCCTGATGGAAATCCGTACCGCATGATCTCCATCAGCATATCTTTATGAAAACGGATCTTCCGAAGATCTACGGTATAGACATTTCCCTTCCGAAGCAGATAGATCATACACAGGGCCACGCTCGCCGCCTGCGATATCACCGTCGCCACAGCCGCCGACCATACGCCCCAGTGAAACCCGGCAATAAACAGCAAGTCCAGCACGATATTCAAAATAGAGGAAAAAATCAGATAATAAAGCGGACGTTTGCTGTCTCCCAGCGCATTCATGATGCTGCGGCAGATATTATATAAAACCATAGCAAGTGATCCCAGAAAATAATAACGGAAGTATTCCACCGCCTCGGGCATTACTTCCGGATCAGTCTGCATCCAGGCAAGAAACGTAGGCGTAAAGGCCACGCCGATCAAAGTCAGAATTGCCCCGCTGGCTATACCGAATGCCATGATCGTATGTATGGCGCGGGACACTTTTTCATCGTTTCCGCTTCCAAAATAGCGGGAGATCGCAACACCGCCGCCCATAGCCGTCCCGATGAAAAAACTGGTCAGAAGAAAGATCAGCGTTCCCGACGAAGTAACCGCCGCAAGCGCATTCGTCCCCAGATATCTGCCGACGATAAAAGCATCCGCCGTATTGTATAACTGCTGAAAGACCTGACTTAAAAACGTCGGCATTGCAAATCCCAGCATCAAAGCATAGGGATTGCCGACAGTCATATCCTTTACCGTAGATACATTTTTCTTATGTATATTTTCCCGTATATGCGCCATAATGCTCTCCTGCCACCTTCTGCTCGTCAATTTGCCCGCTTCTGCGGGCACTCATTTTCCGGCTCACCGGACCATGTAAATACTGTACCTTTTTTTCCGGCAGAAGTCAAATAGGCAGACTGACTGTCTGCCCATTTGTTGTATTTCTATTGTACCTTAAACCGTCCGATCGCTCCTATCAGCTTCTGTGCCTCCTCATCCAGCCGTCCCGTAGCCTCGTTCAGCTCCTGCACGGCTTCTGTCTGGCTCTGTGCAGCTTCGGTCATATGATTCATGGATTCCAATGTATGACCGGATACCTCGGAAATATTGTCTACCGCTGCCATAGTCATATCTTTGCTTTTCTCCATATTGCGCATATTGCCTGCGATTTTTTCTATTTTCCCGGCTAAGCCTTCCACACTGCCGCTCATTTCATGAAAAGCCTCTACCGTATCGCCGACGGCTTCTTCCTGCTCTTCCACGATTTTCTCTGATTTTCTTGCCACCGTAACGGTATCCTGCGTGCCGCTTTCGATCCGTTCGACGATACTTCCGATCCGTTCCACCGATCTTACGGACTCCTCGGAGAGCTTCCTCACCTCTTCCGCCACGACTGCAAACCCATCGCCGATACTCCCCAGCCGGGCCGCTTCTATTCTCGCGTTGAGAGACAGAAGCTGCGTCTTGGCCGCAATCCCCTTGATTGACACGATGATATCCGTGATCGCCTTTGTTTCCTCGGCTAAGGTCTCTATTTTTTCAATCACCTGTCCGGTCACTTTAGCCGTCTCATTTGCCTTACTCTCTAATAAATGTATGGCCGACATTCCTTTTTCCATTACCGCTTTACTCTTATCGGCACGTTTCATCGCGCCTTCCGTCTCTTTATCGACCTGTTCGATCTGTACCGCCAATTCGTCCATTTTGGCAAGACAATGCGCGGCTTCTTCATTCTGCCTGCAAATTCCCTCGTTTACTTTAAAGATCGCATCCTTGATATTGTCTGTAGTTACCGACATACGCCCCGACGTATCCGCCACATGCGTTATCGATGTCAGCACCTGCCCCGAGAGCAGATTGCTTTTCCGGATCAGTTCTTTGGTATTGGCAAGCATATCCCCTGCATGATCTCCCAGTTTCTTGAATTCGTCCCTGCCCTTCATATTGACTGTTACGGTCAAATCCCCTTCCGCCACAGACTTCATTACTTTACTGATCCGTTTTATGGACGTATCGATTCCCGTCGAAATAACCGCTCCGGTACAGATCGATATGATCAATGCCAGAAGCACAATAATGACCGTCGCTGTCCCGATATCCTGCAGTCTTGCCGTGATCAGCGCCTGCGGGATCATCATACAGACGTTAAAACCCGTACTGCCCACTTTAGAAAGCAGCAGAAGATAACGCTTCCCTTCCAGTTCAATATAACCGGAGCTGCATGCTTCTTCCCCTTCCGGCAGTTGAAGATCCAGTCCCATGGACGTAAATGCATCGTGTTTCTCTCCCTCCAGATTGGAAATCAGTCTGCCATCGGCAGACAGCAGTGCGCATATACCGCCTTCTCCCAGATCCATCTGCAAAAGCGGATCCCTTACCGATTCCATGGATACATCCATAATAATGACGCCCACCGGCGCGGATGCCTGATTCGTGATGTTTCTTTTTACCGTAAAAGCATATTCGTCCGAATGATGTCCCGTCATAGCGTCCAGATCGTCATGATAACCGGAAAAAACGACATTCTCCTTCATCTGCGCCATCGCTTTTCCTTCGCCCGTTTCACCGTATTCGCCATAGGAAAGCTTTTTGACGTCCAGATAGGAGGTGCAGGCGTCCCCATGTGCTCCAAACGCATAAACGCCGCTTACGAAGTCTCCGGAAAAGGCATTTCGCAGCATACTCTTGCTCATTTCACGAAAAACTTTCTTCTCCTGCAGCGGATCGTCTTCATATCCGCCTCTGTAATACGTACGGAGCGTGTCTTCAATTGCAATCTGGCTGCAGCTTCCGGCCACGGTATTCATCATGATCTCATAATACTGCGCCGTCTTTTCAATGGTATTTTCCATGGATGTCTCATAGCTTTCGACAATGATCCCGGCCGCCTTCCGGTAAGAAATAATACCCAGAACCACGATTAAAATGATCGGGATCAGATAACTGATTAACAGCTTTCCTCTGATACTGTATAATGTTGTTTTTTGCTTTTTTACCGTTCCGGAACTCTTCATAATATCCCACGCCTTCCCCCCTGTGATACCTTCTGCTCTCATTATACCCATTCCGGATTTTTCTGCGGTATTGCTATCTATGCGATTATTTGTCAAATCTTGCGTATTTTCCCCGCCATTTTCTCCTGCCTGATGGCGTATGCGGCAGGCTTGCGGCACGAGCCGTTTTTCACAGCGGCAGGACTTGAAAAACGTTCCGCTTTCCTTTATAATTTTATGTGACCGGTTTTCCACACCGAAGAGATTATCGTAGAAAAGGAGAGTTCATTATGAGATTAGTTACCCGTTCTGATTTTGACGGTTTAGCATGCGGCGCCTTATTAAAAGAAATCGGCCTGATCGACAGTTGGAAATTCGCACATCCGAAGGATCTGCAGGATGGCCTTGTAGAAATTACGGAAAATGATGTCCTTGCCAATGTGCCCTTCGTAGAAGGCTGCGGACTTTGGTTTGACCATCACTCCAGCGAGCACGAACGCAATCAGTTAGCAGGCAAATATAAAGGAGAGAGCCGGATCACCCCTTCCTGCGCGCGTATTATATACGAATATTACGGCGGAGAAGAACGATTCTCTCATTTTGACGATATGATGATCGCCGTTGATAAAGTAGATTCCGGCAATCTGACCATCGACGAGATCCAGAATCCGACCGGATGGATCCTGGTAGGTTTTCTCATGGATCCCAGAACAGGTCTGGGCAGATGGAGAAACTTCACGATCTCCAACTATCAGTTAATGGAGAAATTAATGGAATGCTGCAGGACAATGAATACGGAAGAGATCCTCGCTCTGCCGGATGTGCAGGAACGTATCGCAGTCTATCATGAGCAGGATGCCAAGTTTAAGGAAATGGTGAAAGCGCATACCCGAGTGGAAAAAGACGTTATCATTTCCGATCTGCGCGGTGTCGATCCTATTTATTCGGGAAACCGTTTTCTGATCTACAGTATGTATCCTGACCAGAACATTTCCGTATGGATCGTAAACGGTAAAGGCGGACTCGGCTGTTCGGCAGCGGTCGGCTACAGTGTCCTCAACAGAACTTCCGATGTCAATGTCGGCAGCCTGATGTTAAAATACGGCGGCGGCGGCCATAAGGCAGTCGGAACCTGTCAGTTCTCCGATGAGGAAATGGATGAGAAACTGCCGAAACTGCTCGATGAAATCGTAAATTATAAAGCAGACTGAACCTGTTCGGAAGACGGCCAAAGCGCCGGAACGAAACCGGCAGGGTAACAAAAAAGATTTCTGTTGCAAGGCCCTATAAAAACGTCGGTGGTTAGCGAGGTTTTTTCGAGCTTAGCATCCGTTACGTTTTTAACGGAGCGAAAGCGCGCCTGACAACAGAAACTTTTTTGTTACCCTGCCGGTTTCGTTCCGGCGCTTTTGTTCGGGGGTTTTTCCTCCTCTGCATTACAGCCTGATCTCCCGGTTCAGTTTAAAAGAATAAATGATCTTTTCCGCCGTACGTTTTCCGTTTCCTGTGAAGGTGTATCCTGAAAGCTGTTCCAGGGCTTCGGCATAATAATCGAGCTGGGTCTGATATCTTTTGACAAGCTCCTGCGGCGTCCGTACGGCGTCTGTTTTATAATCCACCACGATATACGCGCCGTTTTCTTCGAAGAAAGCGTCGATAATTCCCTGGATCAGCACAGTCTCGCCGGCCGGGAAATTCTCGTTCAGACGGCTGGCGGGAAGTCCGAGCACGAAAGGCTGTTCTTTATACAGTTTTCCCAAAACGGCAGCCTGCGCCATACGCCCGGCAATGCCGCTTTCCAAAAAAGCCGTGATCTTAGATACGGAAACGGCATCGTAATATTCCTTCGACAATTTCCCTTCCGCAAGCATTCTGTCCATCTCGGAGCGCACCAGTTCCTGTTTTTCTTCCTTTGCTGCGGCGAGCCTTGTAAAATCAAATAATTCCATCACTTTATGAAAAGCGCTTCCCCTGTCGGTTCCGCTGACGGTTTCCTCCTGTCTGATAAATCTGGGCAGATACGGCACGACCGGCTCTTCTTCATACAATGGAAAGGCAAATTCCGTTTCCTGTACCATGCCCGCTTTCTTTAACTCCGATACGGTCGTTTTGGTATACAGATCCTTTAAATTCTCATACGGATACTGCCAGGCAAACTTCTTCTCCATAATCTCCAGAAGTCCTTCGTCCAACCGCCCCTGTTCTTCCCCGTTTTCCTCTCCGTCCGCTTTATCGTCTTTTTTTCCGGGATCCGGCAGCATATCAAAAAGGACAAGTCTCCGGCGGTTTGCTTCCCGCGCGACCGACTCCGTCAGCTTTCCGCGCACAGTTTCTTCCCATGCCGCGATCTGCACGTCCAGGCACATATCTTCCTGATACAGCGGATTCTGACGGTTGGGTTCCGCTTCGCACATCTGCCATATCGTATCAAAACACTTGTTACGTAATGAGGCATAAAGCAGAACATCCAGAAAACTTCTTATTCCCAGAAGGATATCATAGGAGAAAGTCCTCTCCTCCACGCCCTGCAGCAGCATAAGCGGCAGGATCTTTTTGGCCGGCTCTTTTAAAGCCGCCGTCAGGATCAGTTTTTCTTTGGCTCTTGTCATAGCGACATAAAGAATACGAAGTTCCTCTGCGATATTATCCCGCTTCAAACCTGCCGCAATAAAGTTGCGGCGCAGATTCCTGCTCCTGATCCTTTTTACGGGATCCACATAGTCCACACCGATCCCCTGTTCCACATCCATGACAAGATGTGCGTTTATGTCACGCATATTAAAACTTTTGGCCAGTCCGGCGACAAAGCAGACCGGAAATTCCAGTCCCTTGCTTTTATGGATGCTCATGATCCGCACCACATCCGCATTTTCGTCCTGCAGATTGGCTTCCCCGTAGTCTACGTCATATTTTTCCAGCTGTTCGATATAACGCAGGAAATGGTACAGACCGTAATAACTCGTCTTCTCATAATCGGACGCCTTCACGAGCAGCATCTCCACATTGGCGCATCTTCTGCTGCCTCCCGGTTTGGCCGAAACATAAGAAAGATAAGCCGATTCTCTGATGATCGTCTGCAGCAATTCATGTACGGCCATATAAACGGCCATCTCACGATACGTTTCTATTCTGACAAGGAATGTCCGCAGGAGCTCCTGTAACACCGGGTCCCGCCGTAGTTTCCCCGTTTCCCTCTCTTCCTGCGCATCGTCCGGGCCGGACTGTCCCTCAGCCACGCTGTCCGAATCCATCTGCTGCTCTGTCCCCATGCCCGCATATTCCCGGAAGGCGTCATATAGATACTTTGCCAACGGGCAGGCCGCTTTCACGGCTGCGATCTCCTCTTCGGAGAATCCGCCCAGATACGCATGCGCCACGCCGTAAAAAGGGATATCCTGCAGCGGGTTATCCAGTATCCGCAGGAAATGAAGCAGTTCCTGCACTTCCGCCGCCGCAAAGTAACCGGTCTTGGACGTTACATGCACCGGAATGCCTTCTTCCTCCAATACCTTCTTAAACGCCTCGTCCCATCCTGTCGTCGTACGCAGCAGGATCACAATATCTTTATAGGAAACCGGCCTGAGCATCCCGCTCTCTTTATCCGTCACCTTATATGATAACAGCAGTTTTTTAATTCTCCCGGCAATCCCCAGCGCTTCTGCCTCTTTTTCTCCGCCTTCAAATAGCAGCAGCTCTGTTTCGCAGGAATCCTCCGTATCCGGATAAGCCGCGCCGGGATAGAGCGCCGCCTTTTCATCATATTCGATACCGCCGAGTTCCTTTCTCATGATCTGGGAAAAAACCGCGTTTGCGGCGGTTAACACCTGCTCCCTGCTCCTGAAATTCTTATGCAGATCGATCCGCATTGTTCTGCCGCCTGCCTCTTCCGGATAAGTATGATATTTTTCCATGAAAAGCTCCGGCCTCGCAAGACGGAACTTATAAATACTCTGCTTGACGTCCCCCACCATAAATCGGTTATCGTTCCCCTGCTCTTCTCTAGAGATCGCAGACAGCAGATATTCCTGTACAAGATTACTGTCCTGATACTCGTCTATAAGGATCTGCGCAAAATGACTTCTGTATTCCTGCGCCGTCTCCGTAGGCTGTGTCCCGCCGTCTTGTGTTTCCCGCAGCAGAATCGACAGCGCCAGATGTTCGATATCGTCAAAATCCAGTATGTTCTTCTCTCTTTTTACCTGCTCAAATGCCTTCTTAAACCGCAGCGTCACATCTATCAGCGCACATACGGCTTCCCGGCACGAATGCATCTGCTCCATGATTTCTTCTGCGGACTGCGCAAAATAGTCTTTCTGCATCTCCTGCAGCTGTTCTTTGATTCCCGCACGGGTATTTTTGACCAGTTCTCTTTTGATGGGTGAAACCGTTTCGTCCTTTTTAGACGGCAGTCTGCCAAAAGACAACGCCGTAAAGGCCGTATAGCGCGCTTCGTATGTCTGTGCCGCTATCAGTCTCTCTATCTGCTCTTTTTCTTTTTCAAGCAGTTCGCCGTACATATACGGCCCATCCGCTTCTTCACAAAGCGCTATGCACCGGGTCATACGGCAGGCCGCCCCCTGCAGCAAAAGTCCGGTTTCTTTCAGGAGTCCCTGCATCCAGCTTAACGCCGTAAGGTCCTTGGCCGCTTCCGGCACGTCGTAGTCTTCTTTCCGGTCAGACAGCCACTTTTCCGGAAAAGGATGACTCATGGCAAACTCATATAGCTTCAAGACCGCCTCTTCTACCGCACTGTCCCTGCTGTCTGTGCTGAAATATTCCATACAGTTTAAAAAAGCGCCCTCTCCTTCCTGATAACAGGACTCCAGCACCTCTCCCAGCACATCGTTTTTCAAAAGTTTCAGTTCGCCCTCGTCTGCGATCCGAAAAGCAGGGTCTAATCCTATCGTATGAAAATGATTTCTGATCACAAAGAGACAGAAACTGTCTATCGTCGTGATCTGTGCATTGTGCAGCAGTGTCATCTGCCGCTGCAGATGCTCATTCTCCGGCTCTCTGACCAGACGCTCCCCTATCGCAGTGCCGATCCGCTCACGCATCTCTGCCGCCGCCGCATTTGTAAACGTCACGACCAAAAGTCTGTCAATGTCTACGGGATGTCCGGCATCACTTACCATCTTCACGATACGTTCTACCAACACCGCCGTCTTGCCCGATCCGGCCGCCGCAGACACCAGCAGATTACAGCCGTGCGTATCGATCACCATCTGCTGCTCTTTCGTATATGAAACGCCCATTTCCGATAACCTTATCCTTTCGTCATTTCCTCTTCCATACGCATCAGCGCCTCATCCCGTGACAGTTTCTCCAATTCCCGCTTTTCATATCCCGGCGTCTCCGTATCATATCCGCAGACACTTTGGTATGTGCAGTACGTACAGGCGCTGTCGCCGTTTAACGCACACGGATTGATCCCAATGTTTCCCTGCAGGATGCCGCTCCCTAATTCTCTGATCTTATGGTTTACATAATCTGATATCAAGGTCATCTGCTCTTCTTTTATGACACTGGAATATGCGGAAAAACTGCCATCTTTTTTCCGCTCTATCGGGAGAATATCGGACTTGTCAGTAAATTCTCCATCTAATAAGGAAATTGCCCTGTCATTCTCATTGACCATTCCGGTCATTTTAAGTTCCTGCAATAACTTCCGGTTCAGTTCTTCCGGTGTCAGGGCCTGTCCGTTTTCTATGACCGGATCCGCAATGTGGTAATACAGCATGGCCGCCGGAATGATCTGTTTGTGGGGATGCTTCTTCTGCTCCATTTCCACGGCCGCATTCATATAAACGACAAGCTGCAGCTGAAGGCCATAATAAAGCGCCGCCAGATCGAATTTCCGGCTGCCCGACTTATAATCGATCACCTTTACATAGACCGTATCCGCCTCCTCGCAGGTATCGATCCTGTCGATCCTGCCGCGCAGCTTCATCTTCTCCTGTCCGGTCAGCGCTATATTGACCGCATCCAGATCCTCCAGCATCGAGAAAGACATCTCAAAATGTTCCGGTAAAAAAGAACCTTTCTGAAGCTGCGTCTGCAAAGTGCGCACCGTACGGCCAAGAATCCGCTTCATGCGCCGCAGCAGATACTGATTTCTGGCGCTGCTGTACAATATCGTTTCCTCATAATTGACGGCATATGCCTCGATCGCTTCCTCCAGAAGACGCTCCCCTTCCTCCGCCGGAAAATCAAACCATGTGTACCGGTGTTCTTTCAGTTTATCCGCAAACAGTTCCAGCACACCATGAAAAACATTGCCCATATCCACATTTTCGAAGCCGTATTCTTTTCTCTCTTTCAGAGACAGGCCGTATTGCAGGAAATGCGCATATGCGCAGGCCGCATATTTCTCCAGACGGCTGACGCTGTTTTGCAGAATACTGCCGTACAGCGCAGCTGTCACCTCTTTGGAAAGAGGCGACTCCAGATAACCGTAAAAGGCCGTATCGATCAGCGCATCCACCTGATCCTTCCAGAGGGGATTTCTATGGTAAGTATGATAAAAGGTAAACAGTTTTCGCTCATCTTCATTTTTTAATCTGCCGGCTGCATATTCCCGCAGCAGATCAGTGAAGAATGTGATCCCGTCTCCGGCGTTTGCAAGCTGTTTCTCAACCGGCTGGTATTCCGGCTGCCCGGTCACAAGCGCGGGGAAAAGTTTCCGTACGGTATCCGTTAAATAAGCGGGCCGTATGCTTTTGCCGTCGATCCCGACCCTGGCATAAGACAGATACAAATATGCCGAAGGTTTCGTCATGTTCAGATACAGATACAGCCTTTGGATATACATCTGCTGACGCGGCGTCGGCGCCAGCTCGAAGCCGGATTCCTGCAAAAATTCCCTGTCAATATCCGAAATAATACCGCCTCCGCCGCATCCTTTCGGAATATTGCCATCATTGATCCCCAGGAAAAAAAGCGCGCGCACCTGTTTTAAACGGGTTCTTTCGATATCTCCGACAACTACCCGGTCCACATTCTGCGGAATCGTGCCGACAGAGATCTCGGAAAATCCCGCATCCAGAATTTCCGCAAATTCCCGGAAACTCATCGTCTCTGCGGCAAGAAGCGCTTCTATCTGATCAAGAAGATCGATAACGAGTCCGTAAATCTGTCCGTATTCTTTGGCCTTGGCCAGATCTCCTTCCCGTTTAAACTTCTGCTCATAACGGACAAGCTTCTGCTGCAGCTGATTGGATACAAGAAAATCATAGAGCGCATGGACAAGCTCCCCGGCCGTCTCCATAGGCGCAGCTAACGGTGCAAGCTGCTCCATAAGAGCCTCCCGCATGACATTGTATCTGGCAAGCGCCGCAATGCCTTCCTCGCCGTCTTCTTCCTTATAGACAAAAGCCTCGCTCCATCTTTTCCGGCCGCCTATATGAAACCGGCGGATATAATTCTCCAGCCTGTCAATATCGTCTCTTTCAAACCCGCACAGTCCCGTACGCAGATAATGAAAGACCGCCTCCCTTCCAAAATCCTGCAGAATGATCTGCAGCGCACTGCGGATATATTCCGTAAACGGATTGAACAAAATGCCTCTCGTGCGGTCCATGTAAACAGGTACCGCAAATTTGGCAAATTCCTCTTCTATCGTGTTCCCGTATGTTTCCATACTGCCGGTAACGACTGCAATATCCCGGAAGTGGAAACCCTGCTCCAACAGCCGCTGTATCTCGATACAAGTCTGTCTGACTTCTTCTTTCGGCGTGGAACATTCCGTCAGCCGGATCCGCTCCGGTTCTTTTTCATACGGTACGACCGGATAACGAAACAGGTGTTGTTCCAAATGCGCAAGTTCCGGATTTCCGGTAAACCGCGGAAGAACACCGGAGGCTTCCGCCGGCATTTCCCGGCGCTGCGGCTTATCCGTCTCCCCCGCTCCGGCCGGTCCTTCCTCCTTAATCTGTCCGCAGACAACATCCGCAAGCATATCCGTCCCGGCTTCTTTCGCAAGCCTTCTCAGATCCGCAACCGTCTTCTTACTCAAATGAAAAAGTTTCTGTTCTCCGTCCAATATATAGGGATTTTCTTTAATATCAATTGTTATTGTAATGATAACCTGTCCGGCAAGCCGCATCAGTTCCTGTATAACGCGGTACTGTATCGGCGTAAAGCCCGTAAATCCGTCAAATGCGATCACACAGTCTTTAACGATCTCCGATTTCGGCAGGGCGGTCCGCAGTCTGTCAAGCGTTTCTTCTGTCGTAATGAATTTTTCCCTGATATATTCCAGAAAGGAAGCATATAAGACTTCCAGATCCTTCAGTTTATAATAAAGCGCTCCCCGGCCCTTCGTACATACCGCAATCTCCGAAAGCTCCTTCGTTCCGATACCGTACTGCATGAATTCCGAAACGGCCGATTTCACCTCATGGATATAGCCGGTCTTATGCAGATGTTTCCCGATCACAGAGAGATTTCCCTGCTCTTTCTCCGCAATCTTGCGCAAGATCAGGCTTTTGCCCGTATCGTCCAAAACAGGCGTCTCCTCATACCCCACTTCTTCCAAAATCCTGTGTGTCAGTCTGCCGAAGCTCAAAACGTCGATGTTCATGATCCCTCTGTTGGGATGTTCCAAAACCAGATCCATCTGCGTCTGCATCGTAAACTGATCCGGCACGATCAGCAGAAAATTCCGCTCCGGCGCATGCAGGGCGGCATCTATCATATCCTGATGAAGTTTCTTGCTTTTTCCGGCTCCCGAACCGCCGAAATAGAATTGAAGCGCCATATTAGTCTACTCCTCTTTTCCTTCGCCCGCATTCGGCGCACCCTGCCGCAGAAGCTGTGCGCGCTTGGCTGTTACAAGCGCCAGAATATCCTTGGCCTGCTTATCCTGTCTGCTTATGATGCACTGCCTGAGATTTCCAAACTGTCTCTCAAAGATCTCCAGTCCTGCCTCTTTCGCCTCTCTCTGCATCCGCTGCAGTGTTAACATCGCAATCTGCCAGTTCCTGTGATTAAGCGCCTGTCCAAGTTTCATGAAATCATAGCTTCTTAGAAAATCATATTGTGTATTTTCCATGCCTGTCCCTCCCGCGCCCGCTTCAAAATGTTAAAAAAAGCCGACCGAAACGCTGTCTGCTCCGGCCGGCATTTGATCAGTGATCCAGCGCCATTTTCATAGATTCATTTTATCATATGAAACCGATTATTCAAAGGGAATAACTGCCCCGTCATAGGTATCGTTGATAAACTGCCTGATCTCGTCGGATTTTAAAACATCTACCAGCGCTTGAATACCCTCGTTTCCTTCGTTCCCTTCTTTTACGGCGATCACGTTCACATAAGTCTTCGCGGCTTCCGAATCGGATTTCTCATAAGCGACCGCATCATTTCCTACGGAGAATCCTGCTTCTAATGCATAGTTCCCGTTTAAAACAACAAATGCCATTTCATTCTTTACTCTGGATACCTGTGCCGCCTCCAGCTCCTGAATGGTAATATCCTTCGGATTGTCCGTAATATCATTCACGGTAGCTTCCAATCCGACGCCATCTTTCAAGGTAATAATCCCGTTATCCTGTAATAATAAGAGCGCCCTCGCCTCGTTGGTCGTATCGTTCGGAACCGCGATCACATCCCCGGCTTCCAGCGCAGACAGATCCGTCTTTGTACCGGGATAGATTCCAAAAGGTTCGTAATGAATGCCGCCCGCATTGACAAGATGCGTCCCATGCTCCGCATTAAAGGAATCCAGATACGGAATATGCTGGAAATAATTGGCATCAAAATCCCCGCTGTCCACTACCAGATTCGGCTGCACATAATCGTCAAAAACCGTGATGCTCAGTTCAAAACCCTGCTCACTCAAAATTTTCTTCGCTTCTTCCAGAATTTCCGCATGCGGCGTTGAAGAAGCCGCTATCGTGATCGTGCCTTTTGTCTGTGTCCCGTTTTCACCTGCCGTATCCGCCCCTGCGCCGGCCGCCGTATCGCTGCCACAGCCTGTCAGGACGCCAAGCGCCAATACCGTGCCAAGTAAACCTGCAATCCATTTTTTCTTCATAACTTTCTCCTCCTGTCTCCTGTAATCTATACAGAATTTTCTATTTCAAAAGAGTCCTGCTCTTTTTCATAGCGCTTTACCTATAGATAACATGCGATATTATATATTCAATTGATCCCTTAGCTTCTTACTCGTTTTATCGTTTCCGCTTATCCAGTTTATTGCTCACCCGCATGCCGATGGTCTGGAAGATCTGCACGAGTACGACGAGCAGAATGACGGTAGCCAACATAATATCGGTCCGGCGCCTGTAATATCCGTAACGGATCGCAATATCGCCAAGGCCGCCTCCGCCGACGATACCCGCCATAGCGGAATAACCGAGTACGGTTCCGACCGCTATCGTAGCGCCGGCAAGGATCGAAGTCCGCGCCTCCACCAACATGACTTTCCAAATGATCGTAAATGTATCCGCACCCATACTCTGCGCCGCTTCGATCACGCCCTTATCCACCTCGTTCAAAGAAGATTCTATCATACGGGCGATAAAAGGAGCCGCCGCAACCGTAAGCGGAACGATCGTTCCCGTAGCGCCGTAACTTTTCCCTACCAGAAATATGGTGAAAGGAATCAACAGGATCAGCAGAATCAGAAACGGTATGCTCCTGATGATATTGGCAGTCACGTCCAGTATCTTATAGACGACCGGATTGGGTTTGATACCGCCTTTATCCGTTACCGCAAGGGTGATCCCCATCGGCAGCCCCAATATGTATCCGCACAGCGTCGAAACAAGCGTCATATACAGCGTATTCCTGATGCCCGCCGCGATCATAAGAGTGATCTCCTTAGTCCACATAACCGTTCACCTCCTCTACCGCAAGACCTCTTTCTATCAGATAATCTTTCATATTTTCCTGCATCTCCTTTTCATCCGGCAGCTGAAGGATCATTTCGCCTCTTGCAATGCCCTCCACATTCATCGTATCCGCTTTCAGGATGTTGACCGGCTGCCCGAATTTCAGTACCATATTGGCAATGACCGGTTCAAAGGACGAATTCACGGAAAAGACAATTCGGATACAGCATTTTCCGTCCATCAGGCTCCTCTGGCGGCTTTCCAGATTCAGCTCGGATTCTTTGCCCCTCTTTACAATCAGCTCTTTGGCAGCATCCGTCTTCGGATGGGAGAAAATATCGAAGACCCTGCCCTGTTCTGCCAGACAGCCGCCGCTTATGATCGCGACATGAGAACAGATTTCTCTGACCACCGCCATCTCGTGCGTTATAATAACAATTGTTATTCCATATTGTCTGTTAATCTCTTTTAACAAGGTCAGGATCGAACGGGTCGTCTGCGGATCCAGGGCGCTCGTTGCTTCATCGCACAGCAGGATCTTGGGGTTGCCGGCAAGCGCTCTTGCGATCGCCACACGCTGTTTCTGTCCGCCGGATAACTGCGACGGATAGGCTTTGGCTTTTTCCGTCATACCGACGATCTCAAGAAGCTGCGCCGCTCTTTTCCTCGCGTCTTTCTTCTTCATTCCCGCGATTATCAGGGGAAAGCAGATATTGTCTGTCACATTCTTCTGCATCAGCAGATTAAAATGCTGGAAGATCATGGCAATCTCGCTTCTCAGTCCCCGGAGTTCCCTCTCGGACATAGCGCTTAAATCTCTGCCGCCGATTTCCACGGTTCCTTTCGTCGGACGTTCCAGGAAATTCAGGCACCGGACCAATGTACTTTTCCCCGCGCCGGACATGCCGATGATCCCGTAAATATCTCCGGCCTGTATGGACAGATTAATATCATGTAAGGCTTCCACTTCGGATTCTTCGGTCGTAAAGACTTTCGTAAGATCCCGCACTTCAATAATTCCCGACATATGATTCATCCTTTCACTTTTTCATTTTCAGGCGATTGCGCAGCTGGATTTTCATGTCACGAACTTGTCAAAATGAATAAAAACGGGGTTCCGATGCAGTGGCAAGTCACCCCTTATTTTATTCGTTTTGCCAAGCATCCGGCTGTGAAATCAAAATTGCGCAGCCGCCTGTTTCACTCAGACGCCGGCATGGTCTGCAGGCCGCTTTATTCGACAAAAAAACAGGTGCATGAGTGTCATGCACCTGTGGACTTTCATCACAATAATACTTTCGCTTCAGGCTATATAACACACACGAAAAACATCCATAACGCCGCACATCTGCATTCCGTTACAGCACATCATCATATCCATAGCCTGCATGAAGAGTGTTCTCATGGTGTTATCTCCCTTCCGCTTTTCTTTAGACGATTACGAAACGCCGCGGCAGAGGAAAAATACTTCTGCTGAAGGGCCCTCTAAAAACGCCGGTTCTTGGTGAGAGGGGCATGAAATGCCTCTCGAACTTAGCACCGTTGCGTTTTTAATGGAGCGAAAGCGTGCCTCGAAGCAGAAGTCTTTTTCCTCTGCCGCGGCGCTTCGTAAGTTTCGTAATCGCCTGTTTCTTTATTGTGTCCCACTATATTACAAATTCCCGAAAATGTCAAGTCCTTAATTCTGTGCAATAAGCCGTCAATCCTTTGTGGAAAATAACGGTGTTGACAAATATCTGTCCCCGGAATCCGGTAATAAAGCCACGATCACTTTTCCCTTGTTTTCCGGCCTTTTCGCAAGCTCAGCCGCCGCATGAAGCGCCGCACCGGAGGAAATGCCGACTAACACGCCTTCTTTCGCGGCGATCGCCCGCCCTGCCTCAAAAGCATCCTCATTGGCAACCTGTATGATCTCGTCATAGATATCCGCATCCAGCACCTCCGGCACAAATCCGGCGCCGATCCCCTGCAGCATATGCGGCCCGGGCGCCCCGCCGGAGAGCACGGGACTGCTCTTTGGCTCTACTGCAACGACTCTTATATGGGGGTTTTTTTCTTTCAGATAACTGCCGGTTCCGGTGATCGTGCCGCCCGTACCGACTCCGGCCACGAAAATATCCACTTTCCCGTCCGTATCTTCCCAGATCTCGGGTCCGGTCGTCTTTCTGTGGACCTCGGGATTGGCCGGATTCACAAACTGTCCCAAAATAACGGAATCCGGTGTGGACGCCTGCAGTTCCTGCGCTTTATCGATCGCGCCCTGCATCCCCGCTGCTCCATCCGTCAAGACAAGTTCCGCCCCATATGCCTGTAAAAGTTTCCTTCTCTCCACGCTCATTGTCTCAGGAAGCGTCAATACCGTCCGATATCCTTTGACCGCCGCCACTGCCGCAAGACCGATGCCCGTATTCCCGGAAGTCGGCTCGATGATCGTTGCACCCGGCTTTAAGATTCCCTTTTGCTCGGCGTCTTCGATCATATTAAGCGCCGTACGGTCTTTTACCGAACCCGCCGGATTCAAGTATTCCAGTTTTACCAGGATCGTCACATCCTCAATGCCGTTTGCCTTTTCATAATTTGTCACTTCCAATAACGGCGTATGCCCGATCAGTTCTATCGCGCTTTTTTTGATATTCGCCATTCCCATCACCATTCCTTCCTTCAAAAAGCGCAGGCGAAGCCAAGCGCCCGCCTGCGTTATCAACTCTTATTTCAGTTTCCAGATATCTCTGTTATATTCTGCGATCGTTCTGTCGGATGAGAAGAAACCTGCCTTGGCAATATTGACAAGCATCATCTTTCTCCACTTATCCTGATCTTCATAATCCGCCATCATCTTATCTTTGGCGGCAATATAGTCTTCTAAGTCAAGCAGCGTCATGAACCAGTCTTTGTTTAACAGTTCTTTATGCAGTCTCTCCAGATTTTTCTTATGGCCGGCTTTCAATGCTTCCTTGCCGACAATAAAATCAACTGCCGCTTTGATGACCGGACTCTTTTTGTAATAGTCCCTGGAAACGTAGTCTGCCTTCTCATAATGCCTGATGACCTGTTCGGACTTCTCGCCGAAGATATAGATGTTCTCGTCTCCGACAAGCTCATGGATTTCCACGTTTGCACCGTCGGATGTACCGAGCGTTACGGCGCCGTTTAACATGAATTTCATATTACCGGTTCCGGAAGCCTCTTTGGAAGCCAGAGAAATCTGCTCGGAAATATCGCAAGCCGGAATCATTTTCTCCGCATAGGATACGTTGTAGTTTTCTACCATAAGAACCGTCATATACGGACTTACTTCAGGATCATTGTTGACGATCTCCTGCAGTACGAGCAGAAGATGAATGATATCCTGGGCGATCACATAAGCAGGCGCTGCCTTTGCACCGAATATGAAAGTCATCGGCCTTGCGGGTTTCTTACCGGCTTTGATTTCCAGATACTTATGGATGATATAGAGCGCATTCATCTGCTGACGCTTGTATTCATGCAGTCTCTTGGACTGGATGTCAAAAATTGAATCAGGATTTAACGTAACGCCTTCTGCTTCTTTTACATATGCGGCCAGGTCTTTCTTACGGTTCATCTTAATTTCTGCAATTCTTGCCAATACTTTTTCGTCATCTTTAAATTCCAGTAATTTCTCAAGCTTATCCGCATCCTTTTTATAGCCGTCCCCGATCGTTTCGGAAAGGAAGGATGCCAGCTCATGATTGCAGGATAAGAGCCATCTTCTAAATGTGATGCCGTTTGTCTTATTATTGAATTTCTCCGGATAAAGCTTATAGAAAGCATTTAATTCGGTATTTTTCAAAATCTCCGTATGAATCGCCGCCACACCGTTTACAGAGAAACCGTAATGGATATCGATGTGCGCCATATGCACTCTGTCGTCTTTATCGATAATCTGTACTTTAGGGTCTTTATATTTGGCCGCAACCCTCTTATCCAGTTCCTTAATGATCGGCACAAGCTGGGGAACAACCTTCTCTAAATATTTCAAAGGCCATTTTTCCAGCGCTTCGGCCAGGATGGTATGGTTTGTATACGCACAGGTCCTGCTGACAACGTCGATCGCCTCATCCATCGTAAAGGCTTTGTCGTCTACCAGAATCCTGATCAGTTCCGGAATAACCATCGTCGGATGCGTGTCGTTGATCTGGATCACGGCATGGTCATACATTCTGCGAAGGTCGTATTTTTTCTCCTTCATCTCTCTTAAAATGAGCTGTGCCGCATTGCTTACCATAAAATACTGCTGATAAATACGCAGCAGATTGCCTGCTTCATCGGAATCATCCGGATACAGGAACAAGGTCAGGTTCTTCTCAATAGCCTCTTTATCAAAATCGATTCCCTTTTTCACAAGGCTCTCGTCTACCGTCTCGATGTCGAACAGTCTGAGCTTATTTACGCCGCTGTCATATCCGATCACGTCGATATCATATAATCTGGAAGTTACTTTCCTATCTCCAAAATGTACGTCAAACGTAACATCTGTTTTGGTAAGCCAGGATTTATCTTCAATCCAGTCGTTTTTCTCGGCATTTTGCAGTTTATCCTTAAATACCTGTTTGAAAAGACCGAAATGATAGTTCAGTCCGATTCCTTCGCCCGGCAGATCCAATGTAGCGATAGAATCCAGGAAACATGCCGCCAGACGTCCCAGACCGCCGTTTCCCAATGACGGCTCCGGCTCCGCTTCTTCGATCGCGCTTAAACTTTTTCCGTTCTTTTCCAGAATATCCTTTAATTTGTCATAGATCCCCAGATTGATCAGGTTATTGGATAAGAGTTTACCGATCAGGAATTCTGCAGAAATATAATAGATCTTCTTCTCGCCCTCGATCGGCTCGGAAACCGTCATAAGCTTCTTGGATAAAAGAAGGAGACTGTAGTACAGCTCTTCATTGCTGCATGCTGCAATATTTTTGCCGTATGTGCTCATTGCCTGATCTTCCAGTTCTTTTTCCAGATTCATCACCAACACATCTCTTTTCAGGTTGCTCGCCTGTGCCATAATAAAATACCTCCTGTTATTTCATTTCCTTTTTGCTTTTCATAGATTTTTCTTTTACTTTTTATTTTGGCTGATCTTAGCAGATAATATCCAAATACTGCATCCGGATCAGTTCATAGTCCAAAACAACTTCTTCGCCCGTTCCGCCTTCTAAGAGCCTTTTCAATTCCCTGACGGCTCTTGCCGCGATCCCTGCAAAGTTCTGACGGACCGTGTTCATCTGCTTTCCGGCATATCCCATTAAAGTAATGCCGTCAAAACCGCAGACCGGACGAAAAATGTCCATTTCAATCAACGCTTTCATCGCACCGATCGCCATCAGATCGGATGCGCAGACTACCACATCTTTTTTTCTGGCATACCGGAACGTATGCTTCCTTGCTTCCAGTTCGGAAAAATTACCGTTTCTTACAAACAGCGGCAGTCCCATTTCCTCCGCCAGCATCCGGACACCCTTTAGACGCTCTTCACTCACATAGCCGTTCTTTTTTCCTGCGAAATAGAGGATGCTCTTACTCCCGTTCTCTGTCACGGTCTTTTTGGCCACCTCATACTGCGCTTTTTGCTGGTCGATCCAGACACACGAAGTACTCTCGTTTATCAGCGGCGCGTCCACGGCAACTATTTTAAAAATTTCAGCTGCAATTAACCGGTGCAGCACTTTATCGTCTTTTGACATATTGAAGATAATGAGGCCGGTAATGCTCTGCGCCTTTAAGTACCGGACGATCTCATCCAATGTCATGCTTTTGATCATGGAATAAAAAACCGTGATCACATCCAGGTCCATTTCCACTGCCTGATTGATCGCTCCCGCAAGATACTGCATGTTGATCTCATCCACGGTCTGGGCGGTATTATCCAGATTTAAAAGGATCGCCACCCTGCCGGACTGTTTGGAAGAAAGCGCCGCCGCTACGGAATTGGGCACAAAATTTAATTCTTCTACTGCCTGATTTACTTTTTTCTTCGTTTCCTCGCTGACATTCGGATAGTTATTCAAGACTTTGGAAACTGTTGAAATCGCTACGCCTGCCCGCTTTGCCACATCTTTGATCGATACCATTGTCTTTCCTCTCTGCGGAAGAGCTCGGAAAAGGTTTTCCGGAAATCGTTTTCCACAACCATAATATACCAAAAATGCGGGTTTGTAAATAATTTTTATAAAAAAATATACTTTACGAGATTATGAACGTACTTTTATGATCCATTGCTTTTCCAGCTGATGCGTCAGGATCAGTCCTTCTGATTCAAATAATATGCTATTCCGAACGTACCGATACCGGCGTTGCAGGCAATGGATACGGACGTTCTCTGCATGATCACCTTTTTAAACGGTATGCACCGCAATATCTCCCGGCGGATCAGCTCCTGCTGTTCCACACTGCACCCGGCATGCGTAATGAACACGATATCCGTACTGATCCTGCTTTTGCGCAGCAGATGAAGATGGATGAACCGTTTCCATGCCCCCTCCAGTCTGCCGCATCTTACACCGATCATGCACATTCTGCTTTGATTCATTTTCATGACAGGATGCATGTTGAAAACCTTACATAACTTTTTCACCGCAATATTGGTATATCCCCTTTGATAGAAAAGCTCTGCCGACGGCAGCATATAGCAGGATTCTATACGTTTCTTCATCTTTTCTATTTTTTCGCATATTGTTCCTGCATTGCTGCCTTCCGCTGCCAGTTTGGCGGCATACATGACAATCAATGCCTGCCCGCAGGATATCTGGGATGAATCGATCACATGCACATGATCGAATCCCTGTGCCGCCGCTACCGCAACCTCATAACTTCTTCCCACATTTCTGGCCATGGAAATATGAATAATCCGTTCCGCCTGCGTCAGTGACTCGGCATAGAAGTCTTCATACTCATCGACGGAAACGCCATCCGACACCGCGCTGCTTGTCGTATCCGTCATATACTGGATCAGATTATCCGAAGAGATCTCCAGCGTATCGGCAAAGCGGCCGCTTTCGGTCTTGATATACAGATAGATCACACCGATATCATACTTATCTATGATACTGTCCGGCAGATCGCTGACGCAGTCCGTCGTAATATAGACTTTCCTCTTTTTATGCCGGGATATTCTGCGGATCTCTTCTTCCTCTTCCGCCGCCGATTTCAACAGCCGGTATTCAACGATATCCTCCGGAAGGAATTTTAAGATCTCCGTTTCCAGCGCGGTTCCCTGGATCGGTTTCTCCAGATAGCCATCAAAACCTTCTTCCAGATACTGTCTGCCCGCTTCCGCCGCAGAATTGGCGGACAGTACGATGACAGCAGAGTCCCGGCACAGACCGTTCTTCTGTCTGCGCACCTCTTTCAGCGTCTGCATGCCGTCCATCTCCGGCATCATATAATCCATTAAAATCACATGATAATATTTTCTTCTGGTCATCTCCAGGCACTGTGTACCGCTTTCGGCAATATCGACATTGATTTTGGTCTCCTTTAACAGCTTACTTTCCACCATGGAGTTCATAGGATTGTCGTCCACAATGAGGATACGGGCCTCCGGCGCCTCAAAACTCTGTCTGTACTGTTCGGTCTTTCCTCTGCTTCTTGACAGGAACCTTACATAACCGATCGGTGTCTTATCCACTACCTTCTGCGGCAGTGTGACCGTGAAATCAGATCCTCTCGTATAAATACTGTCTACCGTGATCTCACCGCCCATAAGATCGACAAGCTGCTTCGTAATGGAAAGTCCCAGTCCGCTTCCTTCCACTCTCAGATTCGTTCTCGCATCCGCTCTTTTAAAAGAATCGTATATATGCTGCAAGTCTTCTTTCCGGATGCCGATCCCCGTATCCGATACGGAAATTTTAAGTGATATTTCATCCTCCGTAAGCGGCTCCATATGCGCTGACAACGTAACGGAACCCTCCCGCGTATATTTGGCGGCATTGGTCAGAATATTCAAAACAACCTGATTGACCCTTTTCATATCGCCGAACAGCACCGTTGGGAGATTTTCGTCAATGTCTACCAGAAAATCCAGTTTTTTCTCTTTCAGGCGTACCTGGATCATATCGATCAGATCGCCGAAGAGATCGACCGTCTTATATTCCAACGGAATGATCTCCATTTTTTTCATTTCCATCTGTGACAGATCCAGAATATCGTTTACCAGATTCAAAAGCATCTTACTTGCGCTCTGAATATTTTCCGCGTAATCTTTCGTCATTTCCTCCCTGCTTTCCCGCAGGATCATTTCGTTGAGTCCGATGATCGTATTGATCGGCGTACGGATCTCATGGCTCATACTGGCGAAGAAACTGTTCTTGGACTCGCTGATCTGTTCCAGTTCTTCCTGCTGTTTGCGGGCGATCGCACGCTCCGTTTCAAACATCTTCATCTGTACTTTCAAAATAGCGCCGCCGGCAAGTCCTACCGCAAGAACGGCGAAGATCGAATCCATATAAGCCGCCGCTCTGGAGTCCATAGGCGTTATACTCTCCGGATAATAATAGCCGTATACATAGGTAAAAACATCCACGACAAGCGATAAGGTGAGGAAAAAAGCAAGCCTTTTGCCGGAAAACATCAAAAAAACATAAAAAAGACCGAGCGCAAACCAGACGACGGCGCCGCCTTCCAATGCGCCGCTTAAGAAAAACATGGTGGGAAAGACAAAAAGAATGATTAAAAATCCCACGATCACGGCTCCGACATCGATCTTACGGTACTTGAACGTAACAAGCAGCTCCACTCCCAGCACGATCAGCAGCACCACCAACGGAATCACGATGAGTTTCACATCCATAAGCCCGATACATTCTATAATACCGAGAATAAGCAGCGTACAGCCTATCAGGATAATCATACGAAAGATACGTTCCCGCAGCTCATATTCCCGTCCATAGATCATTTCACAGATTTTTTTCCATTGTTTTTTCATGATTCTGCGGCGCCTCCTTCTTTATCATTTTGGATACGGTTACGGATTCCCGACAATGTCTCTATTGCCGACATATAATCGGACATCACGATCTTTTTCTTAACAGGCTCCAGTTCCTTATTTAACCGTTTACCATGATATTGGTATTCCTGCATCTTTGATAAAACCGTCAGCATCTTATCACCGTCGAAAGCATACATCGCTTCTTCCAGCTGCGCCGCCATTTCATCAAAAGTCTCCTCATCCAGCTCCGGCATTTCATTACGTGTGTTATCTATTTTCTCATAATCTTTTCTTTCTTCCGCCGCATCCCGTATTCCGCCGTTCTCCATCTCTTTTTTCTCATCCGCCGTCTGCGTCGGAACGAAAGGAGAGTTTTCCAGTTCTTTGATAACATGCAGATATTCCCCGATCAGCTCTTCGTGATGGTCCATAATATAGCCGATATCGCCTCTTTTGCCGGCAAGCTCCAAGGCTTTGGCCTTTGCGGCAAGCGGCAGCGCGCCGATATTCTGCATCATGCTCTTAAACGCATGTACTTTGATGGTATAATCCTTCCAGTCATGTTTCGCAAATAAGTTGTCCAGGACTGCACGGTTTTCTTCCCGTTCCTCATAATATGCCTCCAGAATGGACAGATACGCCTCTTTTCCGCCGCAGTAAAGCATCCCTTTTTCCACATCCAGACTGCCGATCGAAAGCTGTTCCTCCGGTTCTTTCTTTTCCCGGACTGCCTCTGTCTGTTTTGTCTGGAAGATCAGCTTCTCTTCCGGCAGGTTGCGGCGCAGTACGCGCTCTAATACCGACAGCTCTATCGGCTTGGATATAAAATCATTGAAGCCCTCTTCCAGGAACATCTCTCTGTTGCCCGGCGCCGCATTGGCCGTCAGCGCGATAATCGGCACTTTCTGATAATAATGACCCACTTTATCCCGGATACGGTGCATCGTCTCGACCCCATCCATCTCCGGCATCATATGATCCATGAAAACGAAATCATAAGACATATTTTCGATCAGTTCCAGCGCTTCATGCCCGTTGGCGGCATAAGTCACGCGGATCTGGTATTCCTTTAACAGTCCTTCGACCACCCGTATATTCATCCGGTTGTCATCGACAACCAGGACATGGGCCGACGGTGCGGTAAACTTCCCCGGACGGGTGATCTGTCTGCCGCCTTCCGATCCTCTGCTGCCGTTGAGAATAGAAACGACAGGCAGAATGTAAAACGGCTTATAAAGTCTGATCAGATCCGGATTGGAAAGATATTTTTCCCTCGGACGATCGATCGCAATGATCACTTTGGCCGTCTTTGCCAGTCTGTCAAAATAAGCCTCGTCTTCCTGATACTCTTCCAGACTGATAAAAATATGCGAAAAAACGGTATGATCCTCTCTTCGTTTCAATTCCGCCAGATTACGGCAGATATGGCATTTTACACGAAGCTGCTTTATCATGCCTGCGATAATGCCGGTATACTCATCCCGGATGGTCAGCATATCAAACTGCTCCATGTCGAAATAAGCGGCAATATTGATGCGTTCTCTGTTTTCCACCTGTCCGATCGGCTTCTCATCCAGGACTTTCTGCGGCACTACGAAACGGAAGATGCTTCCCTTGCCCGGATAGCTCCGTACCGTGATTGTTCCCCCCATCTTCTGGACAAGCTCTTTGGAAATGGCAAGTCCGAGGCCGACGCCGCCTTCCTGTCTGTTTCTTCTGGTATCTACCTGACTGAAACTGGTAAAGAGTTTCTCCAGACTCACATCCTCCATGCCGATTCCCGTATCCCGAACAGAAACGCAGAGATTGATGCCGTAATTCTCTTTTCTGGCATGCACATTGATAATAACGCCGCCCTCATTGGTAAACTTGATGGCATTGTCCACCAGATTCATAATGACCCGCCGTATCTTTTTCTCGTCTCCCATGAGACCGCACGGAATCGAGGCGTCACAGTCTACGATCAGTTCGATCTGCTTATCCCCTTTCTTCGCCATCGCCATATTGATGATGTCATTGATCGTTGAGGTAATATTATAAGCCTCTTCTTCCAGGTTCATTTTCCCCTGCTGTAACTGCGAGAAATCCAGGATGTCGGTAACAAGCGCCATTAGATTATGCCCGGCGTCCCGGATATCGAACACCTCTTCCCGCATCTTCTCCAGATCATGCTCCCGCAGCGCCATTTCGCTCATCCCGCAGATCGTATTGACCGGCGTACGGATCTCATGACTGACATTGGAAAGAAAATCGTCCTTGCTTTGTTCCGCCTCCACGAGCGCCTCGATGATCTGATCCACCTGTTCGTTTCTTTCATTACGGTTTTTCACCCATATGTAAAGTATAAATTCCACGAAGAGTATATTGCCGGACTGATAGAAAAGATCCATACGGGTTTCCGCAGGCAGAAGCCATAAGTTGTCCGTTATCACGGCATGATAGAAAATAATGAAAAGCAGTGAGACAGCCGTACTCCACAGCATTTCGGTCTGCCCGTAAAATGCTGTCAGGACGGCAAAAGCCATAAATGTCGGAACGACGCTCATAAGATCATCCGTATGCGCCGCATATAAAATAACAGTCAGTTGGATAATGATCCCGGTAAGAAAAGTCCTTACTTTGTAGTTTCTGTATTTACCAAGGAACATGGCCCAGCCAAACGCTAAAAGAAGCAGCATGACGATGGGGATCCATGCCTCCAGATTCCGCTTTACGGTGCTGACACACAGACTGCATGTATAAAAACTGAATACGATAATGACAAAGCGTTCCTTCGCCCGCTGATTCCTTTTACTCTGATTGAAGTATTCCAAAATATCCCCTCCAAACCTTACGGCAGCTGCCTTTTAATGCAGCTGCCTGTGTATCTTACGTAAAATCTGAAAAATATCCGGGTTAAATTTGGTTCCGGCATCCTCTTCCAGCATGGAAAGTGTTTTTTCTATATGATAAGAATCTCTGTATGTACGGTTTTCGGTCATGGCACAATATGCACCCACTATCGATACGATCTGCGCCGATAAGGGTATCTCGTCGCCCGCTTTCCCGCAGGGATAACCGCTTCCGTCCCAGTTCTCATGATGATAATGCGCAATATCGATAGACATCTGCAGGAAATCATTATAATCTCCCGTATCTTTGATATCCTGCAGGATCCTTGCGCCGACAGCCGCATGTTTCCTGATCACTTCCAGTTCTTCCGCCGAAAGGGACTCTCTTTTCTGTAACAGCTCCGTTGGGATCGCCACGTTTCCCAGATCGCAGAGGGGCGATGCCAGTTCGATCGTATCGACATAGGTATCCGAAATCAAATGACTGTACTGTGCCGATAACTGCATGGCTTCCGCCAGAATCCGGCAGTTATAGCACAGCCTTTCCATATGATTCTTATCATAACAGGCGTTTTCTCTTGCTACGCGAAGCAGCGCATAGAGCACGTTTTTCTTCTCCATCTCCAATTGATGAAGCTGTTCGTTCACAGAAGTCTGCAGTCTTCTGTTCATTTCCATCATCTCGTTCGTAGTATCGTAGAGCTTTAAATGGAGACGCAGTCTTGCCTGAACGACCTTGGGAATAAACGGCTTGGTGATATAATCCTCTCCGCCGCAGTCGAATCCCCTGACGACATCCGCCGGATCGTCAAAAGCCGAAATGAAAATGATCGGTATATTTCTGGTAACCGGATCGTCCTTCATCAACTTGCAGAACTCATATCCGTCCATTCCCGGCATCGCGATATCCAGAATCATCAGCTGCGGCCGTATCCTTTCCATAATCTTCAAAGCCTGCATTCCGTTCTCTGCCAGAACCGGCTGATGTCCCATTTCCTGAATGATATCCCGGAGCACGAACCGGTTGGCGTCTACGTCATCCACTACAAGAATTTTTACAATTTCCTTTGTTATGTTTTCCTGTGTCATGCTTTCTTCCCCCGCTTTGTTTGCTGTTATATCAGTTTCACAACGATCTGATGCAGCGTATCCGCTCCGCAGGCATCGATCGTTTCTTTTGTTAATACCGGTTCCGTGCCGGACACTGTTTTGCCATCCAACGTTATTTCACCGACCCGGTACGCGCCGTATTCTTTGCCGGCCGGATTCTCATAAATAATATGCAGCTTTTTCCCGCCAAAAACATGATCCACGGAAGCCCTGCCCTGCGCGTCAAACTGCTCTTTCAACAGTTTCGGCGCAAACTCCAGATCTCCCCATTTTCCTCTCACGCCAAACATTTCCTGTAATACGGTCAGCAAAAGCCAGCTCGCCGCACCGGTCAGATAATGGTATACCCCTCTGCCTTTCGGATCGATATACTCCGGCACGCCCGGATAGATTCTGGATTTGGCCACATCGCAGATATGGCTGTAAAGACTGTGGATGACTTTATAACCTTCTCTGGCAAATCCCCGTCCGTAAAGCGCATTGGCATACATGACCGCCATATGGCAGAATACTGCTCCGTTTTCTTTATGTCCGTACGCAAAACCGAACATTCTGCCCATGTCCGTCTTGATCTCGTGAAAATCCGTATTCAGTCTGTAGCCGCCGACCGCCGCATCATACAGGTATTTATCCGCAGCCTTTATGATCTCTTCGGCCTGGCTGTCGGTCGCCGTACCGGACATCAGGGAAAAGACCTGACCTGTCAGCATCATTCTGACACCATTTTCATTTCCTTCCACTCTCTTTCCGCTGTTGTCATAGTATCCGTTGAACCAGTGGTTTCCGTTTCCGTCGCCGATCCACTCCGTCCGGCGCACGTGCTCCCTGATCCATTCAGCTTTTCCCTCGAGGTTCTGTGCAAGCGCTTCTACCGACACCGGCTTCTTTTTCCCGGATAAAAAGTGTTCGCACAGATGGCAGTATTCCCGTAATATGCGCTGCTTGGCTTCCACATCATCATAAAGGGACGTTTCCGCCTGCAATAACAGAAACATTTCTTCTGCAAGCTCCACTTCCGTTACACCTGTTATTTTTTGCATCTGCCGGACTGCCGCAGCTATCCGGGAGAGGTTGCCGCCATAAATCGTGGTAAATGCAACGCTCTCCCCCCTGTCTTTGGCCATGTCGATCGCATCATTCCAGTCGGCGCCGCGCAGTCTGATATGATTGTGCTCACCTACGTCATAAAATGCCGACAGATGCTGCAGCAAAATATGTTCCAAAACGGTTCCCTCATAGATCTGTCCATCCGCCGTCATCTGCATACTGCCCTGCGTCTCTTCCCACGCAGCATCTCTTTTGTCTCCGCGGCATACGAGATTGTCCTTAAAATAATGATTTTTCTCCAGTAAAAAGTGCAGATCCCCGCTCTGTTTCAAATACAGCTCCACGGTCAGATACGGCCACATACCATGATCCATCCAGACTCTGGCGATCCCGTTCCTGTCGGCAACGAATTCTCCCTGCCTGCTGCCGATGATCGTCGCATTCGTCCCGTCCATCCTCACGCCGCCGAAGTTTGAAAGAAGCATGCTCCTGACGCCTTCCGGATTCATTAAAAGAAGCGCCAGACAGTCCTGCCACAGATCCCGCCAGCCTCTTCCGCCTTTCCCGTAATCATGGTGCGGCAGGAAAGAACAGCCATAGATCCTGCGTAACATCGGCTGAAAATTCACCCAGTACATCCACTCGTCAAACCGCTTGTCTCCGGACTGATAGGCAATATTGTTTTTCTCATTCCAATAATCCCTGCTCTCAGCCAGTAACTTGTCAAAATATTCTTCTTTCAGATATGGCGCAGCCTTTTGCGCTAAAAGAAGCGCCATCTGTTCTGCGTTCTTCTGTCCGTTCTCATGTTCCATACAGCCAAGCGCTACAATATAGGACGCGCTCTCTCCCGGCTGTAAACCGATCTGTTCAAAAACAAGTCCGCCCATCGCCTCGAAGCCGTCGATACTCTCTCCCGCACCGTACATCGGCACGTCATGGGATACCACCGCATAAGGATTCTCAAAAGAACCGCCTTCACCGATAAATTCTTCCGCGACAGGGTAAAAACCGACCGGATCTTTACCGTTTCCGCTCCCGAACACACCATATGACACATGGTTCTCCCGGTGTCCCCGCTCGTCGAAAGTCAGCGTCGGCACAACGCAGACTCCGTTGTCCGTCAGCCTGATGCGGTGCAGCATACTCGTTACGTTCCGGTGATCCCTGATATTATCGGCGCTTCTTGCATAAAGCGGAATTGCCGCGACAGGTGTGAGCGTAACCATTTCCTTTCCCACATTTTTAACCGTTATTTTCATTAATTCTATCTGATCGCCTGTAATCGGCGCAAAGATCGTCATTTCCGCGTACAGGCCGAGTTTTTTACATGTCCGCTCCATTTTCTGGTACAAAAGGCCTGCTTCCAGCTTTGTTTCTTCTTTCTCTTTGCCAAATTTCTCCGCCTGCTGCCATGCGGACACACCGGCAGCCGACCAGCTGTTTTCGCCTGTTTCTTTTCCTTCCAGACGGAACCAGAAGTTTCTGGTCGATTTATTATTATGCAGATTTTCGCTGCTGACCGGTTCCAAGATATACGTATTCTGTCCGGTCTTGGCATCGCCCCCGAAAGAAGGCGTAACGCTGCTCATCATTCCCGCTTCATTTGCAATCGGAAAATACAGATAGCTCGTAAGTTCCGGATCGTTTACTGTAAAAGTCCCTCTATGATCGATAAATTGATATTGTTTCATTGATACCCCCATTTTCTATGATATACAACGAATGCCGCGCCCTGCGGAGCATTTGCTGCATATAAGGCAAAAGGCTGAACCCGTAATTGATTCAGCCTTTTATTAATATGATCCATGTTAAATCCTGTTTTAACACTATTTTGTCTTGCGAACAAGATGACGCGGCAGACCATTTACATATAACGGCTGTAATTCACCCATAATAAGCGGTCTTGCATATTTTTCATACCCTTCATTTAATCCCTTGTTGTCTGCTGTGATCCACTCATCGGGTACTTTTCTCTCTACATTGGCGATCGCATGAATATCATATGCGCTCGTACCGCACTGATAAGGATCGTCACCGTTTCTGTCCAGTGTGATCATCATACCGGTCTTGCCTTCTTCTGCAGCATTTACCGCATCGAAACCAACCTGGAACGCTTCGTTGATATCCGTTAAGGATGCCAGATGCGTTGCCGCACGCTGTAAGGTGGAGAATTCGATGGCACGTGTCTTAAGACCTGTTTCTTCCGCTATTTTATTCGCTAACATAACGGCTGTTCCGGACATCTGCTTATGGCCGAAAGCGTCTACCGCCACTTCTTTGCCAAGCTCGCATACATAGCGTCCATCGGCAATCTTTACGCCTTCGGATACGGCGATCACGACAGAAGATTTCTCTGCTGCAAGTTTCTTAACGTCTTCCACGAACTTGTCCATGTCAAATACTTTCTCCGGCAGATAGATCGCATCCGGTCCGCTGCAGTCGTCTCCTTTGGATAATGCTGCCGCTGCTGTCAGCCAGCCTGCGTTACGTCCCATAATCTCCACGATACAGATCGTAGGCTTCTGTGCGCCGAAAGATTCGTTATCACGGATGATCTCTTTCATGCTCGTTGCAATATATTTGGCTGCGGAGCCGTATCCCGGACAATGGTCTGTAATCGGAAGATCGTTGTCGATCGTCTTCGGAACACCCATGAATCTCTGCGGTTTGTTATGAGCAGCCGCATAGTCGGAAAGCATCTTTACGGTATCCATAGAATCGTTTCCGCCTGCATAGAACAGGCATTCGATATCATGTTTCTCCATGATCTCAAAAATTTTCTCATATACATCTTCATGTCCTTCGATCTTGGGCATTTTAAAACGGCATGAACCCAAAAATGCGGAAGGCGTTCTCTTCAATAATTCAATACCGGTCTCGTCGTCCAGATACTCTGCAAGATCGATCATTTTATCCTGTAAAAATCCTTCAATACCATGAACCATACCATAAATCTTCTTTACGCCCAGTTTCTTGGCAGCGGCATAAACGCCTGCTACGGAAGAATTAATAACGGCTGTAGGGCCGCCGGACTGACCAACAACAATATTTCCTTTCATTGTCACATCTCCTTTATACTCTTTGTTTTCTGCATTCGCCGGACAGATCTGCCTGTCCGGCCAAACTTAATAAGATTATACCAAATTAATCCATTCGTGGCAAGCGCAAGAAAACGTTTCCGCAGGGAAAATGCGCGGCGGAAAACAACAGCTGCCAAAAAGCGTACATGTCATCCTGTCACCGCAGTAAATATACAAAATACCCTGCATAGGCGATAAGCAGGAGCACACCGCCATGCCGCATCAGTTTGTGCTTTCTTAACACGCACAGCCACAGCAGGAGCGCCGTCGCCAGACAGACAATGGTGTCCACCAAAAAGCCCGGCACATAAATAACAGGTGTGATCACGCTTGCTATGCCGACTACGAACAGGATATTGAAAATATTGCTGCCGACAATATTTCCTACCGCAATATCCGCCTTGCCTTTGAGCGCTGCCGTAACCGATGTGACCAGTTCCGGCAGGGAAGTGCCGAATGCCACGATCGTCAGACCGATCAGCCGCTCGCTCATGCCGAAGATCCTTGCAAGCTCCGTTGCCGCATTGACCGTAACGTCACTGCCCCATACGATCAGCACGCCGCCGATCAAAATAAGCAGCAATAATTTCAACATACTTTCTTTCTTATCCGTCTGCTCCACGCCTTCGATGACCGCCTGTCCTTTTCTGGCCATCCGCAGAAGATAAAGAAGATACAGCGTCATACCGGCCAGAAGGATGATGCCATCGATCCTGCCGACATTGCCGTCGGTCAGTCCCAGACCTCCTAACAGCGCCGTAGCGGCAATGACCATCGGTATTTCATATCTGACAGTGGAAACCTGCACTGCAAGCGGGGATATAACAGATGTTATCCCAAGGATCAGCAGAATGTTCATGATATTGCTGCCTACTACGTTTCCGATCGTGATCTCGGCGCTCCCTTTTAATGCTGCCGACGTAGATACCGCGGCCTCCGGCAGCGACGTCCCCATCGCTACGATCGTCAGACCGATCACAAGCTGCGGAATGCCGAACCGTTCCGCTGTCTTACCGGCTCCTTCCACGAACCAGTCCGCTCCTTTTACAAGCATCACAAATCCCACTACCAGAAATACTGATTGAATCAACACATCCATTTCTTTTTTCCTCCTTGTTTTTCATGGGCAGTACGCTCTGCGGACTCCCCTGCGTGCCAAAAAAAGAGACTTTCGGCACTTTCGTGCTAAAAGTCTCGTACTCTCAAACTTTCCCTCTGCTGTTTCTGCAGCTTCGGCAGTTCTTTGAAAGATGCGCAAACATGGCTGATGCCAGGGTATGTTGCTTACGCATGACAACTACTCCCTCTTAACTTATCCATACGTTATCATATCCGCAAATGCGTGTCAATATGCTATCTTCAAAAACATAATTTCTTTAACAGCCTTTTAACATTCCCTGTTTTCGTGTGTGCGGATCACTGTCTCGTCATATAATACAGAACAAACGTGCTGCCGTTTATCATCTGGTATGCACCGTCGGGAAGCTGCTCGTTCAGATTGACAAGATAATCATACTTGGCAGCGGCTGTCTGTCCTTCCCTGCCTTCCGTATACAATACCTCCGGGAAAAGGACAAAATAAATACCGTCTCCCTCCGCAAAACCGACGGCAGAATTCTCCACATCTCCGCGGTAAGTGCCTTTATGCATATTGCTTTCGTCTTTGCTGCTGTCCATATACCACGCATATGTGCCGTCTTCGTTCATGACAAGATACCCGGCATCCGCCAGATCCCATTCACCGGCCAGGAATTCCCTGGCTTTCGCTTCCGCCTCCTCATTGCCCGGAACGCTCATAACCGCAGAATTCATAACTTTTAGCGCTTCGTTTTTCCCGGCTTCAAAATCCTTTTCTTTGGCTATATAAGACATCGTATAGGCATAATAGTTCTCGGCATAGAAACGCTGCAGGGAAATCATTTTATCGCCGTCCTCTTCATAACTGCAGATCCATTCATACCAGTTATCCCCCTGCACTTCCACCTGCACAGGCGCCTGTGTTTCCTCATATCCTGCAAAAGTGGAATAGATCTGTTTCGCGGTATTTGCCATATCCAGCGGATGTTGATAATAGGATTCCTTTGAACAGGATATGCCGAGCACGGATTCTTTCCTGTCACGGAATACAATGCTTGCATCCGAGGCCTGTTCCTCATCATAAGTCCAGACAGTTTCATCATACAATAATGCCATGGCACCGAGTCCGGCCTGCTTTAAATCGTCTTTTTTCGTCTCATACGATGCAGCGTCTCCCAAGCCTTCCGCTCCCTCGCCGCATCCGCCCATAAGCAGCATCACTTCGGTAATGACTGCGGCACATAACAATCGTTTCAGCGGTTTCTTTGTTCTGTTATTTTTCATCATTTTCTCCTTATATATTATTTATATACTATGTTGTTTCAGACAATTGCAACATACCACTCCTGGAAAGTGTCGTTGTGCAGATTAAATTACATCGAATAAAATCCAGATTTAACACTGTGTCCCTACTGTATCTTCGCTAATGCCTCTTTCGAAAGCATCTTTCTGATATTGCACAGAAACAGTACGGTTGCCGTGACTGCAGACAGGATGTCCGAAAGCGGTTCGGAATAATATACGCCCATTACGCCGAAAAAGCGCGGCAATATAATAGCAAGTGGTATTAAAAGAATGACCTTCCGGAAGACCGCGATGAAAAGCGAGATTTTCGCCTGTCCCAATGCCAGAAAAGTAGGCTGGATACCATTCTGCAGACCAAAGATCAGCATGCCGAACATAAATACCGGCATCATCTCTCCGACCAATGCAATCAACGCCGCATCATCCGTAAAAAACGATGCATACCATTCGGGGAACAGGATCGTAGTAACAGTGGCCAGAAACATAAACAGGAAACAGGCCCCGATCATCCAGCGATACACTTCTTTCACCCTTGCAAAATTGCCTGCCCCGTAATTATAACTAATAACAGGTGATATTCCTTGTGTGAACCCGCCGATCGGCGCAGAAAATATCTGCATAACGCTCTGCATCACCGTCATGGATCCTACATACAGATCGCCGCCATATACCTGTAAACCGTGATTTAACACAATGCTGATAAAACTCTCGGTCGCCCGCATGATAAACGGGGAAATTCCCAGAGAAAAAATGCTGAAGACGATACCTTTCTCCAGTTTCAAGCAGTCGCGCCGGATCTTTAACGAGGTCTTTTTCCCCATAAGAAACGCGACGACCCAGAATGCGCTGAGCGCCTGTGAGATCACCGTTGCAATGGCCGCGCCCTTCACGCCGAGGCCAAACGCAAAAATGAAGACCGGATCCAGGATAATATTGGCAATGGCTCCGATCAGCACTGAATACATGGCTGTTTTTGACTGTCCCTGACAGATGATAAAAGCATTCAGTCCCAAAGACAGTTCCACAAATACCGTGCCGATCAGATAAATGGAAATATAAGATACTGCATAACCGATCGTTGCATCACTGGCGCCGAACAGATATAATAACGGTCTTTGGAATATGTAAAAAAAGGCCATCAGGACGATCGTGCAGATGACCAGAAAAGTAACGCTGTTTCCCAGGATCTTTTCTGCATGCTCCCTGTTCTTTTTTCCAAGCCAGATGGCTGCAAGCGGCGCCGCGCCGCTGTTGATAAAACCGGAAAAAGCGGAAATAAATACGGTAATACAGAAAGTAACCCCCACACCTGTCAGTGCGGCAGCCCCTACTCCTTTCATATGTCCGATATATATACGGTCGATAATACTGTACAGAATATTGATCAACTGCGCCAAAATTGCAGGGAACGCCATACTGACCACAAGGCTTCCGATCGATGATGATGCCATCTGCTCTTCTCTTGTCAGTCCTGCAGGCGTTCCCTCTGCCTGATGATTCATATGATAAATGACCATACCTTTCTCTAAACTTATGATAATTCCCTTTTCTACGATTGATGATAGTCCAAATAAAAAGAAAGTGCAACAAAAATTTATTGAATTTGGGTTTCCATCCTTTGGCTGAAATGATAAGATAGAAGTGTATTGTGCACTTAAAATATATATGAAAAAATTTAATCAGTCAGAGGAGGTTGATATCGTGGCAACAAACGATTATATTGCAGCACTGAAGCAAGGCAGAAAAGGTTACCAGTCCGCCCTTACCAAAGGCGAATATCCTTATCTTCCTGCACTGGATGATATTTTATCTTATACGGAGGTAGCGTCGATCGAAAACCTCGGCCTGATCGACATTCCCTTATCGAAGATCATCGGAACGAAAACGGCCGGACGTACCAACGCTTTCGCCAATAATTTTATGCCTCTGCTTCCGGAAGAATCGGAATTCGGCATGAAATGGGCATCCCTGTATGACCATCAGGTCAGTGACGGCATCCGGGATCCGATCGTGGCTTATGAATTTATGAACCAGTTCTACGTCCAGGAAGGCAACAAACGTGTCAGCGTTATGAAATATCTGGAAACTTACAGCATTCCCGGAACGGTCACCCGTCTGGTTCCCAGAAAGTCGGATGATAAGGAAAGCCGTCTTTACTACGAGTTCCTGGAGTTTTATGAAGTTTCACAAAGTTATGATGTATGGTTCACCAAAGAGGGAAGCTACAAAAAAATGCTCAAACTCATGGGGAAAAAGGAAGATGAACCCTGGGACGACGAAGACAAACTGAATTTCCATACCGCCTGTTATAATTTTGCGGAAGTTTACAAAAAAGCACACGGCGCCAAACTGGAACTGACCGTTTCCGACGCCTTTTTGGTTTTCGTGGAAATATACGGCTATGACAAAGTCAAAGGACAGACAGAGCACGAAATGTACCAGGCGCTTCAGAAAATGTGGACGGAAATCACGCTGGCCGATAAAGGCAGTCAGGTAGAACTTGTGCAGAACCCGGAAGAAACCAAATCCACGCTGCTCAACCGGCTGATCTCTCCGGGGGCCGTTTCCCCGGAATCATTAAAGATCGCTTTTATCTATACGAAAACTACAGATACTTCCAGCTGGGCTTATGCGCATGAATTGGGAAGAATGTACATAGAACAGGTCTATGAGGGCAAAATAAAAACACTTGCTTTTGACAGAGCCGATTCGGACGCCGAAGTGGAATCTGCAATCAACCAGGCGATCGATGCCGGCTGCAACCTGATCTTTACGACAGCCACGCAGATGGTGAACCAGAGCGTCCGCTCCGCGATCCTGCACCCGAAAGTAAAAATTTATAACTGCTCCATCAAAATGTCCTACTCTTCTATCTGTACCTATTATGCGCGCATGTACGAATCCAAATTCCTGATGGGGGCAATCGCCGCGGCGCTGTCAAGAACCGACAGACTCGGATATGTAGCGGACTATCCGATATACGGAACGATCGCCAATATCAATGCCTTTGCACTCGGCGCCAAAATGATCAAGCCTTACGTAGAGATCTATCTGGAATGGTCAAAGCTCAAGGGAGTAGACGCCAGAGAGCGCTTAAAGCAGGAGGGTATCGTCTTTGTTTCCGACAGTGATATGATCACCCCGGAACATGCTTCGCGGGAATACGGACTTTATGAAAAAAGAGACGATGGTTCCTTGGAAAACCTTGCAACGCCGATCTGGCACTGGGGCAAACTCTACGAACGCATCATCAAAAATATCTGCAGCGGCAACGCGGAAGCCAATGCCCAAAAAGGTAAGAAGGCCGTGAACTACTGGTGGGGAATGTCTGCGGATGTTATCGATGTGATCTGTTCCGAGGATATGCCGCACGGAACGCACAGACTGATCGAATTTCTGAAAAGCTCCATCCGCGCCGGTGTTTTTCATCCTTTTGACGGCCCGATCTACTGTCAGGACGGAATCGTCCGCTGTGAAAAAGGCAAAAGTCTGGATGCGGAAGAAATCGTTACCATGGACTGGCTTGCGGAGAACGTAAAGGGACGCATTCCCGAATTAGAAGAATTTACGGAGGACGCTCAGGAGCTTGTGCAGCTTCAGGGCATTAAAATCGATGAAAACAACGCCGACAAATAAACCCCTGAATATACTGCTGCTTGCCGATCACAAATCAAAGTTCCTATACGACTATTATGAGCCGGAAAAGGTAAAAGACATCGATCTCATCATTTCCTGCGGAGACCTGCCGCCCGAATACCTGAGTTTCTTTGTCACGCTCTGTAATGTCCCTCTGCTTTATGTCAGAGGAAACCATGACAAGCGTTATGATGAGAAACCGCCGGAAGGCTGTATCTGCATTGAAGATGATATTTATGTGCATGAAGGGATCCGCATTCTCGGTCTCGGCGGTTCCATGGAATATATTCCGCGCTCCAAAGACCAGTATACGGAACACAAAATGAAACAGCGGGTGCGGAAACTGAGATTCAAATTATGGAAACATAAAGGATTTGATATTCTCGTTTCCCATGCGCCCGCCTATCAGATCAACGATATGGAAGATCTGCCCCATCGGGGGTTTGCCATCTTCCGGACACTGATGGAAAAATATGAACCGAAATTCTTTTTCCACGGACATGTACATGCCAATTACGGCAGAAACTTCAAAAGAACCGACACGTTCGGCAAAACGACCATCGTAAACGCCTATGACTTCTATGTCGTGGAATATCCGTTGGAGACCGGAGCAGCTTCGGAAAGCGGCATGCCCGGCAATGCAGTATAAAAACACTGCCATGCACAGCCTGACTTTGATCTGTCTCTCATGGCTGCAGACGCAGCATGAGCACTCAGCAGTCCTATAGTTTCTTCCATAAATATAGTACCAGATCATCGTCATTACAACAGTCTTTATATGGCGGGCATATCTCATCCTGGTACCAGACACCGCTGCCATCAGGGATATACCCGCGTTTTATATACATACGCTGTGCGCTCCCGTAACCGTTATGCAGACCGACGCCGAGATACACGGCATCTGCATATTTTGCAGCCGTCTTCTCCGCAATTTCCATCATCCTGTTTCCGATCCCGTTTCTACGGTATTTCTCCAAAACGCCGAAATCCACGATCTCCGGATACCCCTGCTGCGCAAACGCACCGGAACCGGAATTCGGGTAAACATGAATATATCCCGCAATATGACCGTTATATTCCGCTACAAACGCGATTGCCTTCCCCGCGTCACGATCCTTTATGCGCATCTCGTATTTATCCGCCGTGGCATCCCAGCCCTGCTCTCTTTCCCCTCGTACGATAGGTTCAATATCCGTCTCCTGCAGATCCCGGATCAGAATATTCCCGTCCTGATAATAGATCATATTTACAGATCCTTTCTACAATATATTGTCCATGCCGCGGCAAGCGAGAAAAAGATAACGCCTCCGGCTGTCGCAGCCATTGTAACAGAAATTTCCCCGTTTGTATAGATATCAGCCGCATTGGCATAATAAAACGGCGTGATGTATTTCAGATTTTCGATCGCAGGCACGATACGGCACATCATATCCATAGCAAAGGCCAAGACTGCGATCCCCAGTCCCGCGCCCGTCCTGTTTTTCCCGGACATGGCGGAAATGCCAAAACATACCGTTCCGATCTCAAGCTGCATCAGCGCTGCCGCAAGAAAATACAGGAAAAACTCTCTGCCGTCCGCATTTTCGCCCATCAAACCAAAACCCAGAAGATACAAAGCGGCACAGATCATCTGAAAAAGCAGTATGTTGGTAACAAGTGTTATGTATTTGGAGAACAGCAGTTTTTCTCTTTTGACCGGCAAAATATTCAGGAAATCGACCGTATGTGCGCTCTGTTCCTTGGATACCAGACCAATTCCCAGTATCGCCGCATACATAGCGCCTCCGAGTCCATGCATCATGGCGATCTCCGTTGCAAAATACCCCCTCATTGTCGCAAGATTCATTTTGTCCATGCCAAGCGCTGCAGACATGGAACCCATATCGGAGAAAGAATCAGCAATTCCCTGAATCTGCTCCTCCAGACTGCCATATAATAAAATACAGCCTAAACAGCCTAACCCCACACATAATGTCCATATCAGAAAATTTTTAAAATTCATTTTCAATTCATGCCTGAACAATACCATCTTCACATTCCTCCCCTTCTTCGTAATAATGCATAAAAATTTCATCAAGCGATGGCTCTTCTATCGTAATGTCCTCAATATGCCGTCCGGCAAACCCTGCAAGCAGCTCGTCGATCCCGCCCCGCCAGACAAAACGCTCTTCCGTACCGTTCTCTACAAAGTGAACGCGCTTCGCATTGGTCTTTGTGAGGTTCTGCACCGTATCACAGCAGACGATCTCTCCCTCTTTAATAATGGCGGCGTGCCTGCAGTATTTTTTGATCTCCGACAGTACATGCGAAGAAAGAAAACACGTCGTCCCCTGTTTGTTGTATTCCAGGATCAACTGAAAAAACTCCGCCTGCATGAGCGGGTCGAGGCCGCTCGTCGGTTCGTCGAAAATAAAAAGATCCGGTTTATGCTGCATGGCGCAGACAATGCTGACCTTTTTCCGGTTTCCCAGCGAAAGCTCTTCTATCCTTTTCTCCCTGTCTAACGAGAGACGTCCGCATAACATGTCCGCTTCCCTGCGGCAGTCCATCCCCCGCATATCCGCAGCAAAGCGGATCACGTCCTTCACCTTCATGGCGTCATAAAACATCGCCTCCGCAGGCATATAGCCTACTCTCCGTAAAATATCCTCACTGCGGCTTCGTACGTCCAGTCCGAACACGCTGGCGCTCCCTTCCTGAAATTTCAGCAAGCCCAAAAGAGAGCGTATCGTCGTCGATTTACCCGCGCCGTTCGGACCGAGGAATCCAAAAATATCACCCGTTATTACCTGCAGTGACAAATCTTTGACGCCTCTGTGTTTTCCGTAGTTCTTGGTCATGTTTTCAATCGATATCGCATATTCCGTTTTTTTCATGTGCCGGTTCCTTTCTTATTTAAATTGTAATTAGGCGCATGCGAAACTCTGAGGCAGGCCGGCAGTGAAAAAAGATTTCTGCTGAACGGCCCTTTAACAACGCCGGCACTTAGTAAGAACTGCATTTTATGCGGTTCGAACTTAGTACCGCTGCGTTGTTAATGGAGCGAAAGCGCGCCTCGAAGCAGAAACTTTTTTCACTGCCGGTCTGCCTCAGAGTTTCGCATGCGCCTATTAAATCGTAATCATCCATGCAATGCCGTCACTTCTCCCTTTGTTTCTTAAAATTCTCAAGCTCCCTGTTTAAATGCGCAGTGTCGATGTCGCGTTTTATTTTAAAGATCAAATATGTGCAGGCATAGCATAAGAGCATATACCCAAAAAAGCATATCGTAGCAGTCAGATTCCTGTCGTACCAGCGCAGCGCATAGCTGAGGGCCGTATAGAGCGCCGAGCATAGCAGTGATAAAACGGCAACTTTGGCGTTAAACCGCTCCGATTCGTCGAAATTATGCAGCGCATAAACCTGCAGATAACTCATGGCATACGCCGTCAGGACAATCTCTGCCATCAGCAGGATACTTGCGTACAGGTTTCCTTTCAATACACAGTACAGGAAATAATAAAACAAAATGAGCGCGAAATACAAACAGGCCTTGATCTCTATGCCGATCTCCAATGACAGGAACTTTTTCCATTTCTCCATCATGCTTCCCCCTTCAAAATGCTTCTGAGCTGCTTCGCATAACGCCTGGAGATCACGATATGTTCATCGTTATCCAATGTCGCATCGATCCGGCTGTCTGCTATGCTTTTCAGTTTTCTGATGCGGTAAATGTTCAGGACCATAGACTTACTGCACCTGAAGAAACCACTCTGTACATAAAGCGTTTCAAACAATGTAAGCGTAAGCGTCGTACGATATACATTGCTTTCTGTATACAAAAATGTTACGCCATCCACACTTTCCGCGTAGATAATTTCGGGAAGCGGGAGCATGACCCGCTGATCCTCTTTTATCACAAGCAGTTTTTCGCTTTGTCCTTCCAGATACCTGACGATACTTTCTACGTGTTCCGTCATCTGCCTGTATCTGATGATGATCTCTTCACTGCCTTCCTGTATCTGCTGTAAAGTAAGCTTCATTATGACCTCCCCGGCATCCGTGTTACACTCTTTATAATCCTTTTTCAATAAAAAAACAAGTGTTTTTCTATAAGCTTCTTTTTTTCCGCGGTAAGATGCACACAAAGTCCTCGAAGAGGCGCCTTTTGACACCCTAAGCCTTATATATAAAAGAACCGTTCCTAAATGGAACGGTTCTTTCCGACAACAATATCTATATACTCTCCCGGCCGGCCCGGTATACGGCTTTCTACCGGCACACGGCATAAGGACTGCGCTTACTCCGCCATATAGATCGCCACCTGTTTTTCTATTTCCTCCAATGTCTCTTCTAAAGTCTGCCTGCCTCTGAGGTACATGCCGCCCTCTTTGAACACGGCATCCTCCAAAACAGGATCCGGAATATATGCGGTATTTACAGAAGCCAATTCCTCCTTCAGCGCCGCGATCTGCTCGTCCGCCGGCCAATAAACTTCAAATGTTGTAAAACTACCATCCTCCGTGACCAATGCCAGCGAACCATAAACACCATCTTCTCTCAGATAATCCCTATTTGGTATAAACTGTTCATCAAAAGCCGCCTGATTGATCGGAAAGTCATAGTAGCCTGCCGCCACCTCAGCCGAAAGGAAGAACTTCATAAATTCCTTTGCTTCATCCGGCTGCTTAGAAGCCGCACTGATACCAAGCAGTGTCTGCGGCATGAACACCTGGCTGCAATGTCCTTCCATGGCCTTCATCGCAGTCTCCTCAAACCCTTCTACCCGTTCTATGGAAAGGCATACTTCATAATTATGGGCTTCATCCAGAAAACCGCTGAGCAGGTAAGTTCCCCCTTGGATATATTCAAACATATCGGTTGCAAGCCTGTGATTTAACCCGTTTGCTCTGTTTTCTCCGTAAGTGCTGTAATATGCTTCCTTTTGTGTATATTCCTCTACAATGTCGCTGTCGATGTTTTTTATCTGTGCATGATAGATCCGTCCGCACTGTTCTAAATATTCTCCGATGACCTCACGGTTCAGACTGCCATCTTCCGCAAGCCACATCGGCGCACTCACGGCGGCAAATCGGTTTAACAGGCTCATCTCATCACAGATTCCGATAATGTCCTCTTCCGGATGCATATCCCGCAGATCTTCTACCGCATCGGCAATGCCAGACAAATCTGTCATATTTTCTACATATTCTTTTGCACCGATCAACATAGGAATAGTCACGGTAGCCGGTACGACATACGCTCTATCCTTTACTTTCATAGCCTCGATGATATTGTCAAACAGAGGATCGGCATCGCTGCACTGCGCCAGATAATCCGTAATATCCGATAACATCCCCTTATCAATATAGGACGAAAGCGGCATATCATCCATAACCAGCAGATCGGGCCCTGTGCCGGACATAATCTCGGTATTCAGTTTCTTGATGGCGTCCTCTCTCGTAACTGCACTTCCCTCAGCCACACCGACTTCATAGGAAACGAAGACATCCGTGTTTTGTGCCTGATAGTATGAAACGGCCTGCCGTATTGTCTCGTCTTCATAAAGAGAATAGATCGTCAGCATTTTCTCGGGTACGGCCGGAATATTCGGATCATAGGTATAACGGATCAGCTTATTGCCTGCAAAGAGAACCAGAAATGTATCCGCCTCCAGCATGACCGCAGAACAGATCCGATACGATGGATTGCTCAGCATGGAAAGTCCCCCATCGACAAGCTGTTCCATCATATTGCCGCCTACCACGTGACGATGCACCCCCTTAGCGCCGATCACATATACCACCTGTTCCTCGGCCGGAAGCAAATACATCGGGCAGTCCATAGAACCATTATATTCCCTGTCTTCATAATGATCACTGACAAAATCCGTCAGCACATCATCCTCCACATATTTTCCCGCATCCATATCATATATGAGCGGCATCCCGCTTAAACTGCTGATGTCAACATAGATCAGATTTCCCTTACAGTACAGCGCATTCCCATAACTCTGCGTCGAAAAAAGCAGTTCTCCGCTGCCATCCTTTTGTATTTCAAATACATTGCCGCGCCTGGTGAGGACGATGATATGTCCCTCTTCACTTGCACAGAGCCGGTTAATATAATCTTCTTCATCTTCAAGCGGTATCTCTACCGGCACCTGCGTGCCATCGGACAATACCAGTTTCATGCTGGGCGTATAATCATCATGATCATACGAATCATAAAGAACCCCATACGTACCATCAGGCGTCATAACGATCTCCGCAACATAAGCATTCACTTCCTGCATCTCCTTAAACCAGTCAGGCGTCTCCATGCTCCATGTGCTGCCCTGATCCCCGGATACCAGAGGACCGTATATTCTATCCAAAATGACAAGGCTGCCATCCTCCCGTTTGCATATTTCCGCAGGGGATGTGATCATCTCTGAAAGATCGATCTCTTCCTCCACGTACCTTCCCATAGCAACATTCCCGGATACTTCCGCAGCATTCTCATCTCCGGTCCCCCCGCTTATTCCTTCGTTTCCGCCGATGTCTGTCTGATTCCCGCTATTGCCGCCCGTTTCCACGCCGCTGTTGCAGCCGCTCAAAGCGATTGTCATAGACACTGCTAACAGGAAACACAATACTTTCTTCCCGACAAATCCGCGCATCCCATCTTTTTTCTTCATATAAATCTTCCTTTCCCGTTTCTTCATGCCAGAGCGTTTCGGCACACTGCCGCAGTCCGTTCTTTCATGCTATAACGAAAATAACAGAAGTTTCTCTAAACTTTCTCTAATATTTTTTAAGAATTTCCGGTAAAATTTCGGAAATTATTGGTTTTTAAGATTTCTTTGAGGATTTTTACAGATTCTTGTGATACGATACTATATAGCGGCGGGAAAGTCAATTATCCCGGCCGCAGAACGGATTCCCCATAAGGGGCCATGTCGGATCAAAACAGATCAGGAGGAAAACTCTCTATGCGTATTTTACTGGCCGAAGATGACGAAGGCTTGAATAAAGCGCTTACATGGCAGCTAAACAGCCGCGGTTACAGCGTGGATTCCTGCACGAACGGCGAAGAAGCCCTCTATTACGGTAAACAGAATATATATGATGTGATCCTGCTCGACCGCATGCTGCCTGACCGCGAGGGAACGGATGTGCTTTCAACGCTGCGAAAAGCGTCCGTGAGTACGCCTGTCATCCTGATCACGGCGCTTGGCATGGTAAAAGACAAGATCACGGGACTTGACCTGGGTGCGGATGACTATCTCGTAAAACCGTTTGACTTTGAAGAGCTGCTTGCCAGAATCCGCTGCGTTACGAGACGTTCTCCCATGCTGAACATACAAAACGACGACAGGATCTCCTATCGTGATATTACCTGGTCTCCGCGGGAAATGTGCCTGACCGGTCCGCAGGGAGACTGTATGCTGTCAAGACGCGAAGGCGATCTCCTGGAAAGTTTCTTACGCACCCCGGAACAGACACTTGCCCGCGAAACCCTGCTCTTAAAAGTCTGGGGCCCCGACAGCGAAGTGGAAGCCGGCAATCTGGACAATTACGTCCATTTCCTGCGCAGACGCCTCAAAGCCATCGGCTCCTCCCTGCAGATCAAAACCGTCTGGGGCGTCGGATACGGTCTGGTCTCATGATAGAAAACGGATATGGAGCCTCAAGGAACGAGGAGCAGAAGCGGAAGGAAAAAGTTTCTGCTCCCGTTCCTTGAGGCTTCCGCCTCTCATTGATAAAATAACAGGTGATTGCAAACCTTTGCCTTCACAGCCGGTATTGCAATTGCCTTTGCAGTAGAATTCGGAAAGGAACCTGTCATGTTTCGGAAAGCACACCTGCTTTTTACCCTGTTATGCGGCGGCAGTACGACCGCCATCACCATTCTGATGTCCCTGCTTTATCTGCGGGTATCGGAAAACAATCTCTACGAAAATCATTTTCGCTCTTTTCAAAATGACATCAATACGATCACCGCAAGTCTGGAAGATTCCGCTTCGATATCACTGCAATGGCTGGAACGGATCGAAGCGCAGAATGACTATATGATCTATGTAACGGACAACGGCATTCCTTTTCTCTATAATACGCTGCGCGATCAAGTCAACCCATTCAACCGGGACTTGCTGAACGAAAATCTGGCGGCTTTTCACGACATACATGAAATGTCTCCTTCCGGCTCCGACATTCTCAAAATAAACGGCAGTACCTATTCCGGCATTTGGCATGCGGAATTTCGTTTTTTTTCTCCTGCTACAAAGGAAACCTATTACAGTTCTCTTATTGAGATAGAACGGGATGGCATCCCCTCGCAGATCGTTATCCTTTGTCCTCTGAAGGCGCTGCACACGCAGATTCTTAGACAGCGTATCCATTTTCTGCTGATCGACTGTGCCGCAGTCATGCTTCTTTTTGCCTTTTCATGGTTTTTCACGGGACGGCTGATCAAGCCGCTAAAAGAAAATCATGAGGCACAGACACAGTTTATCGCCGCAGCATCCCATGAACTGCGCACCCCTCTCTCCGTCATTCTTGCCAGCAGTGAATGCTGTGAGACCGCCTCCATGGAAGAACAAAAAGGCTTTTTTCAGACGATCCGCAAGGAAGGGCGGAGAATGCACGATCTCATCAGCGATATGCTGACTCTTGTTCACTCCGGTACAAACCGGTTTCCGATCGAACGCAGCAACGTACAGCTCGACACCCTGTGTCTGAACGCCTATGAGGCATTTGAATCCCTCTGCCGCGGCAGACGCCTGATGCTGCATCTGTCCCTGCCCGATGAAGTGCCGCCCCGCTGCTGCTGCGACGCAGACCGGATCACACAAGTACTTTCTATCTTACTCCATAACGCCGTCAGCTATACGCCGGAAGGAGGCACAGTTACGCTCTCCCTCTGCTACAGACCGTCTTCCGCTCAGACATCTTTCTTTCATCAGATATCCGTGCAGACACGACTGCGCGGCACACTGCACACGGGAAGTAACAGCGGATGTTTTGAAATAACGGTCACCGATACAGGCATCGGTATCTCTGATACCGACAAAAAACATATTTTCGACCGCTTCTACCGCGCCGAAAAGTCCCGAAGCACGAAAGGACACTTCGGCCTGGGTCTCTCGATCGCCCAGGAGATCATTACAGCCCATCATGGAAAAATAAAAGTAGAGGATAATCCGTCAGGCGGCAGTATCTTCATCGTACAACTGCCGGAAAATGATACGTAAGTTTACAACAAATCGTTTTTTTACAATTTAACTTGCACATTTTCCTTTTTATGCTAAAATGATATATAGTCGCGCGAAAGCAAGTTCAGGTCTGTCCTGGACTTTGTTTTTTTCTGACAATTATTTATGCAAAGGAGGCTATTATGGAACAAACAAAAGAAAATAAAATGGGCGTCATGCCTGTCAATCAACTTTTGATCAGCATGTCGCTTCCAATGGTCATGTCAATGCTCGTACAGGCCCTTTACAACGTCGTGGACAGTATTTTCGTCTCCAGAATAAACGAAAACGCCTTAACAGCCGTCTCTCTGGCCTTTCCGATCCAGAGCCTGATGATTGCCGTAGCGGCGGGAACCTGTGTCGGCATCAACGCGGTTCTTTCCCGTTCCCTCGGCGAAAAGGACTATGATAAAGTCAATAAAAGCGCATGCAACGGCATTATTATCATGGCGCTCAGTTATCTGCTTTTTCTGTTGATCGGTATTTTCGGTGCAGGGTTCTTTTACAGAAGCCAGACACAGGATGCAGAGATCGTCCAGTTCGGTATCGATTACCTGACCGTGATCTGCTCCTGCTCTTTCGGTATTTTTGCACAGTTTACCTTTGAAAAGCTGCTGCAGGCTACCGGCAAGACTTTTTATACAATGATCACACAGGGGGCAGGCGCGCTCATCAATATTATTTTGGATCCCGTTCTGATCTTCGGTCTCGGCGGCCTGCCCGAAATGGGCGTAAAGGGAGCTGCCGTCGCCACGGTGATCGGACAGGTTATCGCCGGCCTTTTGGCATTTTACTTTAATCATAAGAAAAACGAAGAAGTAAAACTCAGAAAAAAGGACATGCGGTTAAACGGTGACATCGTGAAGCAGATCTATGTGATCGGAATTCCCTCCATGATTATGCAGGCAATCGGTTCCGTGATGACATACGGAATGAACCGGATCCTGCTCACATTTTCCTCGACTGCCGCAGCGGTATTCGGCGTCTACTTTAAATTACAGAGCTTCGTATTTATGCCGGTATTCGGTATGAATAACGGTCTGGTACCGATCCTGGCCTATAATTACGGCGCCGGTAAAAAGGACCGTTTTATCAAGACTGTCAAACTCGGAATTATGTATGCAGTCATCATCATGCTGCTTGGACTGGCTGTCTTAAATATCATCCCGGCCACGCTGTTAAGGCTGTTCGACGCTTCCGAAGCGATGATCGCCATCGGTGTACCTGCCCTTCGCACCATCAGCATCAGCTTTCTTTTTGCAGGCTTCGGCATCATATGCAGCACCGTATTTCAAGCGCTTGGAAATGCCGTATACAGTATGATCGTATCTATTGCAAGACAGTTAGCCGTACTTCTTCCCGCTGCCTATCTGCTGTCGTTAACCGGCAGTGTAAACAATGTCTGGTGGGCTTTCCCGATTGCGGAAGTGGTCTCTTTTCTCGTTACCGTGTTTTTTATGTGCAGGATTTATCGGAATATTGTCAGTCATATCGGAGAATGATTGACAGGAACGTGTCAAAGTGATATGATACAAAGTGGGTAAGGTTCCTATATCCATAGCAAAACCTTACCCGTATCTATGCGGATGTGGCGGAATTGGCAGACGCGCCAGATTTAGGTTCTGGTGTCCCCGACGTGCAGGTTCAAGTCCTGTCATCCGCATTTTAAGTAGAGAATGTGCAGAACAGGATTTTCTGCACAAAAGAACCATAACAATGATCCGGGAATCCATAGAACTGCCAAAATTATATTTCCGGTACTGCTCATAATTATTCCTCCCGCAAATTCCAATTGTACAAACACATAATTTAAGGGTTTCATTTCCTGTTATAATTTATTATTAAATTCTTGGAAACCCCTTATAAGTGAATATTATCTTCCTTGGGCGCCGCCAGTTTCCCGCTTGAGAACCACCCGGAATCGATATTTCCCACCTTCAGAGCCACCACAACACATTTTGCCGCCATGTATATTTAATTTTACTATAGATCTCCTTATCGTTATTTCTGGAGAGCTGCAGATGCAGTATCACCAAATAATCTATAAGGAGGCCTTTTATATTTAAGAAGACAAAAGTCAGAAGCATTCTGGAACTTCTGGGAAAAATATAAGCGCATCCGGATTAGTGCCATATAATTTTTCCCGCAGATTACGGATATGGCACTTTATGACGTTGTTTGTATTTCCGAATGCCTCCTCTTTCCAGTTTTTCAAACGGAATAATATCTTTTTTATCATACAAATCCGTGTGTACAGCTTCAGGAATAATCAGCAGTTCCTTGTTATCCGAATACTTGCTGTCCCTTATCATGTTTGGCAAAAGCGTCACGGCTGAAATAGCAGGAATGTGCCTTTTCACCGTGTACCAATCCTTGATAAAGAACGGTGCGTCATCCGGCAGAGGATCAACAACACCGCCTGCAAGTCTTTATTCCAACGAAAAAGTAACAGTAACATCACCGCTTCCGAGTGCATCTTCCCAGCCGGACAGATCATCTATCTTGCCAAGCCTTGTATAGCTCCACGAATTGGATCCGTAGAAAATAACGATCTGGGTCCCGTTATATAAAACAATATCGCCTGACTGTGTAGTCGTTTGTTTATTGCTGGTTGGCAGGCTTGTTCCCAACGAACCGACCTTTTCAAAGCCGGAATAATCGCTCATTTGAATCACAACCGATGCTTCACGCATCATATCCACGAGAGCGTCCACAGCATCGTTATTTTCTAAAGTCGACGTAAATGTGTCGTTTCCAATTTGTAAGATCATTTTTTCCACTGTGTTTTCCTCCGTAGTAGAATTATCGTTTTGCTGTGATACCAGCGAGCTTGACTCGTTGCTTATCGTAGAGCTTGCTTTTTCTGTGTCAAAACCCATATCGCTAATAGAACTGTCATCGGCAGCTTGTGTTGTTTCGCTGCCAAAAAGTGCAGGTGCTTCGGAACTGCTTTCGCTTTGCCCTCTTACACAGCCCGACAAAAGAACTGCCATAACTATAACACCGGAAAATAGCTGCAAAAGTTTAGGCTTCATCTTAAACCGCCTTTCCCATTTCATAGGCTTTTGTCAAAGCAGAATGTCCGTCAATTTCTCCGACACCGGCTACGCCGCCTGCAAAGACCGTTCCTGCGAGATGTGCTTTCGGGAAACATTCAATCCAGCCTTCCAGTCCGTTTATTGCACGAGCATCCACACCTTCTTCGTCTTCTGCCGCAGTGGCTAAAAAGTAAATATCTCTGAAAGCATAGTCTGCCGGAAAAAGAGATTTCCTTTTCTGCTTATTTCTATGACGAATATCGTCATGCACAGCACTCACAAACACCTTTGTTACGCCCCCTATTTTCTACGATGACATCGCCGTGTGCGTTTTCAATATCCATAATAAGTTCTCCGACTTCGGGAACATAGATATGTCCGGACAGCGGATTTTTGATGCTGACAATCGGGGCGGTAAGCGCAGCTTCCACCTCGGAACGCTCAAAGGAAAGATCGGTATCAATCATTTCGCAGTTTATGAGCTTCAGATTTTTGCAGTAGCAAAGAGGCTGTGTGCCGATGATTTTGCAGTTTTCAAAGGTGATATTCTCGCTGTACCACGCAAGATATTCACCCTTTACGATGCTGTTTCTGACTGTGATGTCCTTTCCATGCCAGAAAGCGTCTTTTGTGTCGAACACACAGCTATCAAAAACGGAATCGGTAATGTATTGGAAAGAGTATTTGCCCTTGAAGCGAACATCACGGAAATTCAGGTGGTCGGAGCGCATCATAAAATATTCACTCTCTGCGGTGCAGGTCTCCATTGTAATCCCACGGACAGACCAGCCAAATTCAGGCGAAACGATGTCACAGCCACGCATTTTGATATTGGCACATTCACGCAAAGCCTTAATGCCATGGAGCTTAGTATCATTGATTTCCACATTTTCGGAATACCAAAGTGCTGCTCTACAAAATTCGGTCATTTCCGAGTTTTCAATTTTCAAACCTGTGTCATGCCAGAACGGATAGCGGAGGTTGAAAAAACAGTGATCTACCGCAATATCTCTGCCCTCCTTAAAAGCACTTTCCCCATCGGCGGGACCATCAAAGGCACAGTCCTTCACTAAAATATCCTGTGCTGCATAAAGGACTCTTTCTTTATCAAAGGTTTTGTTTGTAATCGTTGTCATAGTTATATACTCCTTTCGGGAATTATTTTATTTATTTGCCTTTCTCATTTGATAAACAAAGTAGTCAAGGCAGTCGATACATTTCTGTTCTCTGTGCAGGGAATCAAGCAGATTTTTTCTATGGGCAGCTAACCGCTTCAGACCATTTGCTTCTTTTCCTTTTTGCAAGTCTGCCATGACATTTTCAATAGTTTCGGAATCACAGCCCGCATCTTTCAAATTTTGGACAATAGATTCCGAGAATTCATTTAAGCCCATCATTTACCTCTTTTCTGCGCAGGATTATTCTCCGCCGCTGATCTGAACAATTTTATTGCCCCACCCCTCCAAAACAGGGTTATCCTCAACTGCACTGTGGAATTCTTCTGTATCGTCAAAATATCCTACCGGCGTATATTCGCCTGTCACTTCTCCATCGCCATAGAAAAGGACGATACGATTCGGCTCTGAATAATAAACGGTTCCGGCGGCTTCTTCAGTTATGGTTTCAGGATTGGACGGAATTTCATATCGGCTTGGAATATCATAATACTGCATAACTTCCCAATTTTCATATCCTTCGTAGTTATAAATCGGCAGTCTCCAATCCGCCGTTCCTACATGGCGGGCGATTGCTTCGGCGGTGTCATTATCATACAGGTGCAGGATAAAAGGATCACCGCCGTCGCCAAACCGAACAACTAATTCCGCAGTCTGCATTCCTCTCTCGGCTTCATCATCACTATCAGGAGCAGGACTTTGGGAATTACTACTTTCCATGCCAAAATCATGTGGCGGGGTGTTTTCGTTATTATTGCTGTGTTCGGTCTGACTGCTGTTTTCAGTCTGACCGCCGTTTTCGGTCTGACTGCCACAGCCTGCAAATACGCCGATGACAAGTACAGACACAAGGGCAAATGAGATACCTTTTAATGTAAACTTTTCCATAAGAGTTCCTTTCCTGTGCCAAGTTTGGCACAAATAAATTATTTAAGTATGTTCTTCTGTTATTATAAGTCTAATCTCTGAATATAGTAAATGCCTATATCAAATACTCATCCATAACTAATAGGTATATTTAATCAGTTACCAACACAGTAAGCGGTACTTTTTTGATTTTCCCTGCAAGAAGCCCACCAAAAGCAGCAAAGAGAAGCGTTACAACAACCATAGGCAAAACCAGGCCTATAAAATTCGGATGTGATACAAAATTACTGATACCTGCCAGCTTCATCACAGAAGATACAAGTGGGTCTGTAATGACTGCCGCCAGAATTGTACCGATAAGTCCTCCCAGAACGGCCGCCATTGCGAAACGCAGCGCAAAGTTCAGCCGCAAACTTGCGGACGAAAAGCCTATTGCTTTATAAATACCTAAGTCTTTCTGCTCAGCTAAAAGAATTTTACTGCCTGTCATAACTGTCACAATCAGGATAAAGACACTTACCAAAGCGTACATCAGCACAAGGAGAGCCTGCATAGCCGAGATAATGCCGAAAAGCCCCGGCCAAGTATTTTCGTGGACATGAATATCACCGCCGTATGCGGATTCCAAAGTCTCGATCATAGCACCCTTTTGCGAATCGTCTGCAAGGAAGTAATGCCGGCACCATAGGTTTGGATGATCGCTGCCGACTTTTAAGTAACCCTCACGATTCATTCCAAAATTATCACCCACATCGTTCGCACAGGAATAAATACCCGATACAATATACTCGGAGCTTCCGGTATCGCCCCGAACCGTCACGGTATCACCGATAGCAATATCGAAATTAGCGGCAATAAATTCCGTAATTACAATTTCATTATCAGCCATACAGGTATCTCCCTCTAAAATGTGGAAACGCTCCGGCTGATCAATGACATTTGACGTGTAGGAAATTCCGTTAAGCGCAACTGTAGGCATTGCCAGTACATAAGTATCTGTAATATCCGAATATACTCGAATGGTCTTTTCAAATTCTTCCTGTGTCAGTTCACCAAAGGACTGCACACCGATGTCGTGGTCTGCGGGATTAAAAGCATCCATCATACCTTTGCCGTCCGTGCCGATCCAAGAATCCATCCGTCCGACGAGAGAAGCAAAGAACACTAACAGGAGAGCCACAACAAACGCTCCGATATATTTGCTTTTTCCACTCAACAACTGACGGAATGCAAGTCGAAAATGAATATTGCTGCCAAATGCCGCTGGTTTTGTAACTTTTGCAACTGCACCGTCTGTTTCACCCCGAATCGCTTTCATCGGCGTAATTTTACCGATTCTGTGTGTTCTGATAAAAATAAACAGAGCAAGTAGAAGCGTAATTAAGATAAATGCGGCTGCCATAAACAGGAGCGACGGCGTTTTGGGGATCAATACACCCGTTGTTGTCAGTGTAGCATTTGTAACCATACCACCGAGAGGAAGGGAGAGCAAAAAGCCAATTACAAGCCCCGCAGCAGCAGGAATACCATACTGCCAAAGCTGTAACAGACGAAGACTGCTGCTATCAAACCCTACCGTTTTCAAAATTCCCATATTTACAAAGTCAGAAGCGATTGTACTACTGATACTGTGACCCAAAACAATCAGAACAACAAACAGCAGCACGAGGACAAATGCAAGAAGTATCCCGCTGAACGCATTTTGCAGAATCAGCATAAAGCCTGCTATGGAGTCTTTACTATGGACGGATTCTGTATATTCGGCAAGTGCGGTTTGTTCATTCAAAAGACTGTTCAATTCTGAAACAGTCAAATGGCATTCATCTTGTGAAAAGATATGGAGCATTGCTCCGTTACGGGCAAGAGCGTCAATTCCGGCATTGTGAATAAGGTCTAATGCGGCAGCCCGGTCTGCTTCGCTGATAAGAAATCCTTTCATGCCGATCATAGAGCTTCCCATATAAACATCTTCATAAAAGCCCTTTACGGTAAGGGTGAGATTCTTCCCGGCTCTTGCAATGGGAAAGATAATTTCATCACCAAGCTTAATGCCAAACATAGATACCATTGACGGCGACACATACACCTCGCCCGACAGTATGGATTCAGGTTGCTGTGTGTACCCCGATAAAACATCGTTGAAGAAACGATAACGGTTTTCTGTAGGAATGTAGGTAATGAGTTGTCCTTCGCTGTCGGATTCCGTTTCGTTTGCAGTATAATTTGAATAGATAAGGCTTTGTGTTTCCACACGCTCTATTTCACCCAAAGCTTCTATACTGTTTTTAAGTCCTGTTGTATCAGATAAATTTTCTACCCAAACGGTCAGCTCGCCATAGCCCGATCTGTCAAGTTCGCTTTGGATATAGTTTTCAGAATTAGTCCAAACCGTAAGTACCGTTCCAAGAGCAGCCGCTACAAGCAGGGTGAGAATAAAAATTCCGAAAAGTGCGCCCTTATGCCGCTTTAAGTTTGCTTTTAATAAAGTCTTGTTTTCCATAAAGCAACCTCCTTTTCTTACCATCCCAAAGAGGAAAGCCAGCTAAGGACTTTGTTTTCTCTTGCTTTCAGGTCATCGTTTCCGTAGGGCGGCAGATTCAGTTCATCCAGAATTTTGCCGTCCTCCAAATATAAAATACGGTTTCCGTGTATAGCGGCTCGGACATCATGTGTTACCATTAAAATACTTTGTCCGTCGTGATTCAACTCCGTCAAAAGGTTCATCACTTCTTCGCTGTTTGCCTTATTGAGTGCGCCTGTGGGCTCGTCAGCAAAGAGCAAACCGGGATTACCAACCATTGCTCTTGCAATGGCGGCTCTTTGTGCCTCGCCGCCCGATACCTGCGATGGTAAACGGTCTTTGGCGTTCTCGGCGTGCATTTTAAGGAGCAGCATATCGGTTTTTTCCCGAATTTCTTTGGTGCTGCCTGCTTTTGCCGCAAATCCTGCTACTGCAACATTTTCAAACAGAGTTAGATAACTGACAAGGTGCGTTTGCTGAAAAACAAATCCAAATTCATTCGCCCGAAGCTGTGCCATTTTCTTTTCGGAAAGCTTGCTGATTTCCTGTCCCTTGAATGTAACGCTTCCCCCGGTAATGGTGTCCATTCCGCTTAACGCATAGAGCAGGGTAGATTTTCCTGCTCCCGATGAACCCATAACTACCGCAAAGTCACCCTCGTAAATATCTACATCAATACCTAAAAGTATTTGTGTTTTTTCACCGCTTTGCGTAAAGGTTTTATGAATATCTTTTCCACAGAGTATTGTGTTCTTCATCATGCCGCCTCCATATCTGTAAGTATCAATCGCTTTTTGCCGGCGGTTTCCTTTTCATCAGAACCTCGGATTTCCTCTTGTGTAAGATTCGCTACATGCAGCAGCCGTTTCAGCTTTTTCGTCTGCAAAGACGAGATTTCCCAGGCAGTTTTTTTCTCATTTCTTTTGAGCTGCCATAAATCGAATATCGTTTTTATATAGTTCATGATTCCTGTCCTCCTGTAACTGTGAAAGTATAAGCGATGTTATAATTTTCACGGTGATAGTACCGAACTTCGCCAGTGGTTTGATTCATTACAATGCTCCATTCCGTAGATTCAAATTCTCCGAAATTGTCCTTGCTTACGCTGTCGAGAGAGTCCCGGACATCATTCATCTCCAATGTTTCGGAATCTTGAAGGCGGTTCATCAGAATTTCATAACGCTCATGTGATTGCTGCGTGCCGATTCCGTTCTTTTCACCTTCTGCCAGATAAAAGTTCGTAACTGCGGGTGTGTCGGTAACAAGCATTTCATTGTTTATATATTCCACTACTACGCTTTTTCCCGTTTTATCTGCAATTGCGAAATGCACCATGTAACCAGAAGAAGCGTGCATATCGTAACTTCCAAGCAGTTCGATTGCTTCCTCTACATTGGCGGCTTTATCGAGCAGCAGCCGAACAGCAGTTGTAGTTGTAATATCCGGCTTATCCGTATTCTGTTCAATGGTTGCGCTGTCCTGAATCATATTAACGGAAATGGCAAGCCCCATTTCATTCAGTCCGTCAAGGGGAGCATAAAGTGCAGCAAGTGCTTGTATTTCATCGGGCAATGTCGAAAGGCTGATCCCACTCATACTTATAAAATCCGTATTGACTGTGGATATGGAATGATAGCTATTCTCCGGCTGACTTTGTATAACCATCGCATTGCAGGTGTTCCAGTCAAAATTCCTACCAAACAGCGCTTCCCCGTCTGCATTTTTAACGGACAATGTGCTGCATCCAAAGGGGTTGCTGCCAAACAAAAGATTTCCGAAATTTGCTACTCCGCTTTCCATTAAAAATGAAACGACCTCGGCATCCGATGAAGCGCCACCTCCAGCCAAAAATTCATCGAATCCATAATCCCCAGTATATCTGACAGCAGATAAGCCGCCCGTCAATTCTGTAATTTCTTCCGATAAAACAATATCCTTTGTTTGTTCCTCGCCCTGTGTGTTAGATGTCCCATAATTGCCATTGTAGGCAGACGGTGTTTCTTCATTTTTACTGCTGCAACCGGCAAAGGCTGTTATCAAAAATAACGCCGCCAGTAAAATAGCTAATTTCTCTTTCATCGTGAACGCTCCTTACGCTAAATACTTTTCTGATAATTTTATTATATCTGCGGCCATATAAAATAGTAAATGCTTATATCAAATACATTCCCATAGTTTACAGGCATACCAAGATGTGTTACACTATATAATACAAGGAGGATGTTCTTATGGAACTGAGAGTATTACAGTATTTTTTGGCTGTTGCAAGAGAAGAAAACATTTCAGGTGCAGCAGAATTTTTGCACCTTTCACAACCCACCTTGTCACGCCAACTTAAAGATTTGGAAGACGAACTTGGTAGACAGTTATTCATTAGAGGTAACAGAAAAATAACCCTCACAGAAGAGGGTATGATACTGCGCAAGCGTGCGGAAGAAATTACAGAGCTTGTCAAAAAAACAGAGGATGAAATTACTTCATCAGACGATACTCTTGCCGGAAATATAACAATCGGTGCAGGTGAAACGGACGGAAATCGTTTCCTGATAAAAGCCATGAACGCTATACAGCAGGACTATCCTCTTGTACATTTTCACATTGTAAGCGGCGATAAAGAGATGATTACAGAAGCCATTGATCGTGGCTCTATTGACTTCGGAATCGTTTTCGGAAATATAGATACTGCAAAATATAACGCAATACCGATTGACTATAAAGATACTTGGGGCGTTTTAATGCGGCGTGACGCAGAACTTGCCAAGAAAGAATTTATAACGGCAGAAGATTTAATAGATAAGCCTCTTATCATTTCAAGACAGGCATTTCAAAATTCAGAATTAAAAAAATTCTTCCATACAGAACAGGAGAAGCTGAATATTGCAGCTACTTACAGTCTGCTTTTTAACGGTTCGCTAATGGTAGATGAGGGATTGGGATATGCGATATGTTTTGATAAACTTGTGAATGTTTCAGGCGATAGCAACTTGTGTTTTAGACCGCTTAAATCAAAGATTGAAGCACACATGAGTATTATTTGGAAAAAGTATCAGGTTTTTTCAAAACCTGCACAGAAGTTCTTGCAGAAATTACAGGAAACAAATACATACAAATAGAAATTTTGGGTTTTTACCCTTCCTACACTAAGACTTTTGATATCAGTTGCTTCTCAAGTATTTTTACATAGGCATACAAACCTTTTGATTTTGCCTTAATGGGGTTCAAATTTAGCAATAAGGCGGGTTCAAATATCCGTGGGGAGGGTTCATTTTCAAATACTGTTCCTTACAAAAATAAAATTGCTGCCAAAAGAAAAAGGCTTCCAGTCACACCCAATGTGCCGAAAACCCTTTATTTCTGCGATTTCTCCTTGGATAGGTTACAAAGGAGGACGGACAATTTAGCATCTGTAAATTGATGAGAAACGACTATCAACAGTTTGCCCTTGATTGCAAGAAGAATGGCTTCTATCTTGGCAGAAACGGCATCGTCAAGATTTGCCAGAGGTTCATCAAGTATCAAGACATCTGTATCTCTCAATAATGCACGTGCTAAACAGATTCTCTTTTTTCACCGCCCGAAACGTTTGCTCCATCTTCCGTAATAATAAGCTCATCCAGCGAATCAAGGATTGTTTCTGATAGATAGGAGATCAAGGTCGTAATCAATTGAGAGACTGAACCGAGCGCCGTATCTTTCAATAGTTTATTCATTGATTGGTTATTAGGCTCATCAAATTTAGAAAGAATTTTCTCTTCAATCAGCCTGAGAACATACAATGGGGTAGTCAATAAAGCTATAGTAACTAATGCGAGCCGCAAGTTGTTGTCAGGGATAGAAAGTTATTCACGAGAATGAGGCAGCCTCGCAACCATTAGTTGCGTCATTTCATAAAATAGCAAAGAAAAGGCGGTAGCGTCCGGGGGAAGTGTTTGTTACAATTATTCTTGCAACGCGTGGCAAATAAATCAAAGAAGGAGAATACGAAATGAGTTTAGGAAATAATCTTCAATATTTACGTTCTCTATGCAAGAATATGACACAAGAAGCACTGGCAGAGAGATTGAATGTTAGCCGTCAGACCATTTCCAAATGGGAAATGGATGCAGCACAACCGGAGATGGATAAGGCAATTGAACTGTGCAAAATATTCAACTGTTCACTAGACAATCTGTTTAGAGAGGAGATGGATAAACGAAGCGATGCATATTCCAATCTACGGATAGAAGATGTGGAGGGATTCCGTTACATCACACATACAGTCGTCAGCTCCAATCCCGAAGGAGATGCTCTAGACCGTGTGTTTAAGTATGCAGATGAAAATGGCGTGAAGGAACCAAGAGTAATTGGATGGGATTTCCCGTTTATTTCCGTTGAACAGGTCAATGTTTATAATATGCATGGGTATACAGCTGCATGGATTCTTCCAGAAGGTCTTATACCGGAGGGGTACGAGATTAAGGAACAACCAAAGCATAGATATGCGGCAATCCATATTGATAGACCATTTGATAATCCATTCGTTACTATCCCGGGGGCATACCAAACACTGAACGAGTATATGAAAGTCAATGGAATCACTCATGTTGCAGATGGTGTGCTGCCTTGTTTTGAGACAGATGGAGAGAGCATGGATATATACATTGCCTGCGAATAGTCAGTATGAAAGAATGCCGAATAAGTTTGAAAACGGGTTTATGTTTTTATGTATATTTACATTAACCTGCTATCATTTTGCCATAACAAAAACGACTATTTGGCATCCTTACAGCCACTAACTAAAATACCCGAAAAGCCGCTTAAAAAATCTGACTTTTCGGGTTATTTGCCAAAGTAAATCTCTGGGGATGTCGAACAGGGGTTCAAATCCCCTTTCTACTTTATCGCTTTTTTAATGAGCCACTGGGGATATCGAACAGGGGTTCAAATCCCCTTTCTACTTTATTGTTTTTTCAATGAGCCACTGGGGATTCGAACCCCAGACAACTTGATTAAAAGTCAAGTGCTCTACCACCTGAGCTAGTGGCCCGTATAACTGGGCTAGCTGGATTCGAACCAGCGAATGCAGGAGTCAAAGTCCTGTGCCTTACCGCTTGGCGATAGCCCATCACTTCGATAACACCAGGCTGTGCTCCAAACACATTCCCATGTATATACTGCATATAACAGACGTAAAACAACTATTGTTTTACAACGGGTGGATAGAGGGACTCGAACCCTCGGCCTCCAGAGCCACAATCTGGCGCGCTAGCCGACTGCGCCATACCCACCAT